>Ga0310811_10000036_pt1 | contig 237009 bp, 242 predicted proteins | sample YCmetagenome_FD_207642 | JGI IMG/M metagenome (GOLD analysis project Ga0310811, IMG submission 207642) | Soil microbial communities from experimental microcosm in Duke University, North Carolina, United States - YC | ecosystem: Engineered > Artificial ecosystem > Soil microcosm > Unclassified... | reverse complement strand
GCGCGGCGCTGAAGCAGGACGACATCGTCGACCACTTCTTCACCACGACCACGCACCACTGGATCCTGTTCTTCACCAACAAGGGCCGGGTCTACCGGGTCAAGGCGTACGAGCTGCCGGACTCCGGCCGCGACGCGCGCGGGCAGCACGTGGCGAACCTGCTGGCCTTCCAGCCGGACGAGAAGATCGCCCAGGTGCTCGACCTGCGCGACTACGAGGTCTCCCCGTTCCTGGTGCTGGCCACCAAGAAGGGCCTGGTCAAGAAGACCCCGCTGAAGGACTACGACTCGCCGCGGTCCGCGGGCGTCATCGCGATCAACCTGCGCGAGGACGACGAGCTGGTCTCCGCGGAGCTGTGCTCGGCCGAGGACGACCTGCTGCTCGTCAGCAAGCAGGCGCAGGCGATCCGCTTCACCGCGACGGACGAGTCGCTGCGGCCGATGGGCCGGGCCACCTCGGGCGTCATCGGCATGAAGTTCCGCGAGGACGACGAACTGCTGTCGATGAGCGTCGTCAAGGAGAACACCTTCGTGTTCACCGTGACGGACCGCGGCTACGGCAAGCGCACCGAGGTCGCCAAGTACCCGCTGCGCGGCCGCGCCGGACTCGGCGTGATCGCGGCCAAGACGGTCGAGGAGCGCGGCGTGCTGATCGGCGCGCTGATCGTCGAGGAGGGCGACGAGGTGCTGGCGATCACCCAGGTCGGCGGCGTCATCCGGACCCGGGTCGCGGAGGTGCGCGAGACCGGCCGCGACACGATGGGCGTGCAGCTCATCCACGTCGGCAAGAAGGACGGCGTCGTGGCGATCGCGCGAAACGCCGACCCGGGCGACATCGAGGAACTCGGCGAGAACGGCGAGGTCGAGGGCGCCGAGGTTAACCCAGGCGAGGCAACGGTGACGGAATCGGAACGGGCGGCTGCACCCGAGAGCGAGTAGTGCCCGGTAGATTGCGTTCTGGTAAGCGTAAGCGGATTGAGTCGGTCGATCGGGTGACGACCGGCGGAAACAGGTGAAGGGGCCAGGCCCGTGAGTGACAGCGTGAACCCGGCGGGTTCCCGCCCCGGCGGGGGCCGCGGCTACGGCGGCGGCGTACCCGCGCGGCCGAACGAGCAGGCCGCGCATGCTCCCCATCCCGGAGCCGGCCCCGTGGCCTCCCCGGTCGCCGCGGCCGACTCGGCGCCCCAGGTCTCCGGCTTCGGCCGGACCCTGGGCCGAGTCGGCAACGCGGTGGCCGCCGGGGTGCAGACCGCCTCCGGTGCCGCCCGCTCCGGCTTCGGCGGGGCCGGCGAGCGCGGAGCCGGTTCCGCCGCCCGCCCGGTCGGCTCCCAGGTGCGGGTGCGCAAGGCCCGGCTGCGGTTGGCCCGGGTCGACCCGTGGTCGGTGATGAAGGTGTCCTTCGTGCTGTCCATCGCGCTCGGCATCGTCACCCTGGTCGGCACGGCCGTCGTCTGGGAGGTGCTCAACGCCCTCGGGGTCTTCTCCTCGCTGGACAAGACCGTCGGCGACCTCACCAGCGGCGGCAGCGGCTCGAACAGCTTCAACCTGTCCTCGGTGCTGTCGTTCACCCGGGTCGAGGGCTACATGTTCATCGTCGCCCTGGTGGACGTCGTGCTGGTGACGGCGCTCGCCACCCTCGCCGCGTACCTCTACAACCTGTCCTCCGGCTTCGTCGGCGGCCTCGAGGTGACCCTCGCCGAGGACCAGTAGGCCCCGGTAAACCGGGTTCCTCTTATCGGTTTGGGATCACCGCCGCCGATGCGGTACTCTCATGGAGCGCCCGAGAGGGCGCGATGGACCTATAGCTCAGTCGGTTAGAGCGCTTCCCTGATAAGGAAGAGGTCGGTGGTTCAAGTCCACCTAGGTCCACGGCGTATCAGCCCGATCCCCCTCGTACCTGGGATCGGGCTGCTTCCCTAGCTGAGAGGTCTGGGTCCATGAAGAAGCTGCTCCTGCTCGGTGTGGTCGCCGCCGGCGGTTTCCTCGTCTACAAGCAGGTCAAGGCCGCCGACAAGAGCGAGCAGGACCTGTGGACCGAGGCCACCGACCCGGTTCCGGCCACCAGCCGCTGACCACGCGTTCCACCGTCGCCCGCCGCGGCGACCCAGGGGCCATAGCTCAATTGGCAGAGCACTGCCTTTGCAAGGCAGGGGTTAGGGGTTCAAGTCCCCTTGGCTCCACCATTGCGACCTTATTAGAACACTGCCCATCGAGGGCAGCGGCTAGGAGGGTCGCGGGGGTAACGGACGCGGCGTTGTCTTTAGGGACAGCGCCGTTCGTTGTTGTGGCGCCCGTGCGGGCGCGCTGGAATTCCACGAACGGGCCCAGGTACTCGGTCACCTGGTCCCCGGTCACGCGCGGGCTGTCGGCGCCGTCTTGCCAGTCGAGGCACACGCGGGTGAAGAACGTTTCGTTCAGGACTCGGCGGGTGGACTCGCTACCGGCCCGGTAGAGGTCCTGAGGACGCTCCAGGAGCCCGAGCAGCTTGGAAATGGCCTCCCGGCCCGCGTCGAGATCCGGCCCGTTCAGGCCCTCCAGCTTGCGCGCCACGCGCCCCTGCTCCTCGCGGAGCGCGTTCATCTTGGCCGTGAGCTTTTCGGTGGGCCAGTTCGGATTGCCGACCAGGTCCAGGAGCGCGTCAATCCGGGTTTCGTAGTCCGCTACCTGCCGGGTGAGCTGGTCGCGCAACTGGCCGTCCGTCGCCTTGGTGGAGCCGACCGCGTCGGCCATGCGCCGTTCGATCTCCTCGCGCAGCGACGCGGGAACGGCAAGCGAGGCGTAGTGGTCTTCCACCGCCCGTTCCGCGTCCGCCTGCCGTAGGTAGGGCATGGTGCACTGGTTGCCGTTGTGCTTGAGTGCGCACACGAAGTAGAAGTAGGACACTCCGGACTTGGACTTGCCCGGGACGTACAGGTACCGGGACTTGCAGCGCGGGCAGTAGGCCGAGCCCTTCAGGTAGTGGTGGTGGCGCCGCTGGCGGGTGCCGTCACCGCCGCCGCGCTCGGTGCGGACCTCTTGAACCCGGTCCCACAAGTCGCGTTCGATGATCGGGGTGTGCCGACCGGGGTACCACTCGCCGTGAATGCTCACCTCGCCGATGTAGAACCGGTCTTTGAGCATCTGCTCCAGCTTGTGACGCGAGAGTTCCTTACCGGCCGGGAACTTCCGGGTCGGCCGGGTGCGCAGGCCCGCGTCCGTGACCATCTCTAAAACCTGGTCATACCCGTAGACGCCGGTCGCGTACAGCTCGAACGCCAGATGCACCAGCCGGTGGCGTTCGAGGTCTACCGCGATCGTGCGCACCTCGCGGCCGTCGTCGGTCATCTCCCGGACGTTGAGATAGCCGAGCTGGGCACGGGCGATGGACCCGCCGCGCTCGACCTTGCCCTGCATCTTCAGGGCGATGTCCGCGCCCTGCGCCCGCACCTGGTACGCGTTGATCACGTCCAGGACGCCCGCGACCATCTGACCGGTCAGGCTGTCGTCGGTGTAGTCGAGTACCGAGATGATCCGCACGCCGAGGCGCTCAAGCTCACGTTTGGCGATCGCCGCGTCGTACTCGTTGCGGAACAGCCGGGCACGGTTGTAGACGACGACGAACCGGATCTCACGGTGCGCCCGCACATACGCCATGACGTCATCGAACGCGACGCGCTTGTCCGTCGTCGTGGCCGTCCGGCCCGGATCGATGAATTCCTTGATGAGTTGGATTTCATGCTTGGCCGACGCCCCCTCGCATTCCTTCCGCTGCGTCGGAATGGACTGCCCCAGCGGGTCATAGTCACCCCCGAGTTGCTGCTTCGAGGAAACCCGCAGGTAGAGAACCCCGAGCTTAGGCCCGTCCGTTATCGTCGCCGCCGTCTTCCTGACCCTCACGGTTGAATCTCCCGTTTCGCCGATAGCCTGTGTTCTACCCCCAATTTTAGCCGAATTCAGGAAGTTAGAACACTGTCATTCAGGACGTTTCCCGGTTTTCCTCCCGCTCCCGCGCGGCCTGTTTCTCCAGGTCAGCCGCCACCAGCAGAAGCGCATGAACGAGCTTTTCCGGGTCGATACGCTTCCGGGGAACACCCCACGCAATCACCTTGCCGTCACGAGCGCTCACCAGGAGTCACCCCGGCTCGAAGCCTCCAAGATCAAAAGCCCGGCAATCGTCCCTCCGCTGTCGGGGCTCAACGACACGCGGTTGGCCGCCGCTCGACGTGCGCCGACCTGGCGACGAGACCAGGCGCGGGCCGAGTTCTTCGACGAATCAACCCCTTGGATGCGCGGCCGCCGCCGTGGCCCGAACAGCAGGGCGGCAAGATGCTCGCGGGACTTCGGACTCCGGACGCGGTTCACGCGTCACCGCCGGTATCGATCCAGTCCGGACGCGGCCCCTTGCGCATCGCGGTCTCCTCCGCGATCCCCTCCGCGATCTCCGCGAGAAGCGGCGAGTGCCCGGCGCCGACGAACCGCCAATGCGATTCCTTGACCGTCTCGGCCGCATCCACCGCAGATAGGCCCGCCGCTTCGCGCACGTGCGCGGCCCGCGCGGCGCGCAGCTCTCCGTACGTCGTGCTGTAGAGCCTTGATTTCGTCACCACGTTGCCTCTAAAGGCCAACTGGTGAGACCACTGTCTCAGGCGAAGATCCGCCATCTCCGGCAGTCCGCCCAAGTCCCAGGCACAGCGCATCAGGGTTCGCGCGTGCTCAGTGAGCTGACCGCGCGGCACGAAGTCGATGCCCTTCCGCGTCAACAGCCTGCGCGGCAGGATCAACCCGTGGCCGTCGTCCTTGGTGATGTACTTGGCCAGGTAGGAGGAGACCGCGCTCTCGGCCCCGTTGACCTGCTTTGCATCCAGCTCCGCGCCCAGGCCGATGACCTCGCTGTCCCCGCCGACCGTCGGAACGCCGACCGTCGTGCGCGGACCCGCCGCCTTGGCGGCTTCAGCCAGCAGTTCCGCAGACGCCCACGCCGGGGGCGCATCGTCGGGGCCGTCGGGTCCGTCCACGCGCACGATCGCGTGGAAGTGCACCGCGCCGCGCCGCTGGAACTCCGTCACCTTCACATACGACACGCGCAAGTGTTGCCGGACCTCGCCCGACCTGATGGTCAACCCGCCGAGACGCGCCATCTCGCGCTTGAGCCGGTTGACGTACTGCACCCACAGCAGCCCGGCCGCCGCGTTCCAGACCACCGCATCCTGATACCGATAGCACTCGAAGCACAGCGGCCCACCGAGCAGCGGATCACCCGCGACATGGCTCGCCCAGCAGGCGCCCGAGCGCCCGTGCTCACAGGACGGCTGTTCGCGGTTCGGATGGCACCGTCCGCCTTTCCCGATCCGGTGCACCGCACCGAAGCTCGGCGCCGTCACGGTGACGAACGCGTACGGGTGCGTGAGTACCGACGCTGGAACGCCCTTGCCACCGACCATCCCGGCCCGCACGATGTGGAAACTGTCCCCGTTGTGGATCAGCGAGCAGGGCAGGCATACCCCCTGACGCCGGTTACGACACGGCAGCATCAGCACCCCGAACGGCAGATCAGCGCTGTAGAACGCGTGCAGCACCGCCCCGCTCTGAGCGTCGCGGGTGATCGAGTGGCCCATCAGGTAGACCGGTGAGGAGCAGCCGCCGAGCCGTTCCAGCTCACGCACCCAGCCCCGGAACTCACTGCCGAAGGCGTTGACCGATAGTTCAAGCCCGCTCACGCCGACCACCACCAGGCCGACCGGGTGCGGGTTACCCCGCCTGTGCTCGCCAGGTCGCTGGACCGGCAGGGCAGCGGCGCCCCGTGCCCCACATCCAGCCCCATCACCGCGCCGCGGCCCCGCCGGCTCGCTTCCCACTTGTACGCGTCAGTCCCCAGGTCAGGGACGTTGTCCTTGCTGGACATGCATTTTTCTAGCCCTCTGTCATCGCGCGGCAGGGAGCCGGACACCGTCCCGGCCCGACTCCCTGACACGCCCTCGGTTAGTCCTGCGGCGGCTTCGGCTCGCAGTAGAACCCGCACGCCCGGCACCTGCGCCGGTGGCCCCCGCGCCAGACCTGACGCCGGTTCCTGCACACCCGGCAATCCTTCTCGCGCCGGTTGTTCCTGCGTCCCTTGCTCATCGTCTCGGCCGCCCCCTCGTCCACGCTCGTTCGTCGTCCACCGCACCGCCCGTGCCATGGCACGCCGGGCAGTCCTGCCACGCCTTGCGCCACCACACCCAGCGCTCGCCGAGCCCGCCACACCGGCCACACAGCCGTGGGGCAGAGAAATCCGCCTCCCGCAGCCGGTTGAGGAACCCGTGCCAGTTCGGGTCATAGCCCTGCATCAGTGACCACCCCCGAACACCGATCCGAGGTCCAGCACGATCCCGCGCAGCAGTTCGCCGAAGACGTTGCCCGCGAGGAACAGCCCGAGACACACGAAGCAGAGCGCTTCGAGCCAGTGCACCCGGCGTGACCACAGGATCAGCCCGCACAGGATCGTGAAGAACAACAGCGCGGGGATGTTCATCACCGTCGAGGTCATCGCGCATCACCCCCGCCCGCTCCCGCGTATTCCGGCAGCGCGATCCCTTCCAGGACCGGGGTCAGGCGCGCGGTGCGCCTCGCGATATCGGCCGCGTCCGACGCGTCCACGAACATGGCCCGCGCCCGCACCCAGCCGCCGTTACCGTCCGCCGCGACGAGGGTTCCGCGCTGCTCCACGCTGATCATCTGAGCCACGGCCACCGCCGTAGGCCAGATGTCCCCGAGGACCATCACCGCCGACTCCGGATCGTTGACGTGCAGGCAGATCCGCCCGCCGAGCTGAGCGCGCAGCGCCGTAGCGCCCTGCCCGAGATCCGCGCCGAACCGCTGACCGCTGATGATCAAGTGGATGTCCACCGCCGCGCCGAGCTGCGCGAGACGAAGCAACAGCGTCGCCGCCTGATCCCGCAACGCGATCTCCTCGCGGTCACGCGGATTGGTGACCAGGTAGAGTTCCGCGATCTCGTCCACCAGGACCACCACGGGCGGGGGCGGGTCCTTCAGTTCCCACGCGGCCCGCACCCCCTCCCTACGGCACGCCTCCATGCGCTCGAAAGCCCGGTCCAACAGACCCGAGAGCATGTCCACCGCCTCCCGCCTGGTAATCGCCAAACCACTCAGGCGCGGGGCGTAAACGCTCAACTCCATGCCGAATTTCAAGTCGATCCCGAGCAGGATCACGTACTGCGGCGCCAACCTCGACACGATCGCGTGTACGAGCGTTGACTTGCCCGAACGGGTCGCGCCCACGATCAGCCAGTGAGGCAGCAGCCTCAGGTTGACGATGAACGAGGTGCCGCGCTCGGTGACCCCGGCCAGCAGCGCGAGAACAGGACGATCGGCCGGACCCTCCGCGAGAACCGGATCATGCGCCGGGTCAAGCATGATCACCCCCGCGAGAGGGTCGCTCGTAAAAACCTCGATCGCGACCGTTCCGCGCGACTTCGACAACACCCGAACACCGTGCACGCGCCACGCGTGCATCAGCGCCTCCGACGCCTGCGCATAGAGTTCCGGCGTCTGGCCCGGCAACAGCCGGACCCGCACCGTAAGGCCGGTCGGAGTCGGACGACCGATCCAGAAACGCGGGACGACCGGGCGCAGATCCTGCCCCTGCACCATCATGTCGCCGATCCGGACCCGACCCGCCGTACGCGAAATCGCAAGGCCCCGCTCGATACACAGCGGACGCCACGACCAGGAAATCCGAGCCCAGGTCAGGGGATAGCCGGTGGTGTACCAGTGCCAGCGGGGGGAGCGATCCTTCGTGACCACTCCCACCGCCAACCACACCACGGCCACCACCAGGAAAACGAAACCCGGTGATGTGTAGTGCACGGCTACCCCTCCCCTCCGGAATCGGTGACGCTCACGTACAGCTCCGCCGCATCGTCACGCGCCGCCGCGAACTGGCCGACGAGCCCCAACAGGGCCGACGCCATGTCCGCGCACGTCTCAGCCGTCAAAAGCTGTTGGGCAACCATGCTGGCCAGCCGCGCCACATACGCGAGATCACGCCCGGCCTGCCGATGCGCTTCGGTCAGCTCCACCGCCCCACCTCCCGCCCCGGCGCGCTGCCGGTCGAGATCAGGTGATGGACGTACCGCACCAACTCCGGAGCGATCAGGCCCGCCTCTTCATGCGTCTCACCGCGCAGCCCCGCCGCGATGGCGTGCACCTCCAGGCCCCGGCTCACGATGTGCTCGCCGATCGAGGCCACCGCCAACGCCAGCCCACCGACCGAGTACGCCGGAACCTCCGCGTCCAGAGTGGAAGCGACCACAACGAGACTGTCCACGGCACGAATCAGCGCGCCGAGCGCGTCGGGGAGTTCATCCGACGTCACGCGGATCACCCCCGGCCGCGCCCTCGAACCGCTCGATGATCTGATCGAGCAGTGAGGTGTCCGGGAACGCACCCGGCAGCGGGGCCATGCCCCGCGCCTCACGCACGAGCCCGTAGGCCCGTAGCGCACGCTCGCTGAGCAGTTGCGCGATCCCGGCCACGTAGGCGAGCGAGCCAGCGACACCGAACTCGGTGACCGGCACGCCCTCCTCCAAGACCTCAAGCGTCGGCTCCAGGCCCCGGATGTAGCGGCACACCGCCGCGACCAGCGTCTCAGCGTCCTTCTGCGCGGTCACAAGCCACCACCGCCCGGCCCGGCATCGAGCGCCCCGAGCATCGTCGCGATGACCTGCGCGACCGGGATTCCCGGCCGAGGCACGTCCTCGCCGAGGATCACCCGCCGCACCTCGGCCACCACGTCCCGATCGGCCGCGCTCTCGTGCAACTCGACCTGCGCGAGGTCTTCGAGATACAGCCCGTACCGCGCGGTCGTCTCGACCACCAGGGCCGAGGCGATCGAACGCACCGTCAGCAGCCACAGCCCCGGCAGATACTCCCGGCGCTGATCGCGCTTGCCCCTCATCAGCGACAAGGCGTCGATCAGCTTGCCGACGTAGTCGAGTTCATCGGTCAGCCCGTCGTCGTACTGGGCAGCGGCCGTCACGAGCTACCACCGCCTCGCGAACCCCGGCCCGTCGCGGCACCGGTCCCGGAATCGGTCGGCGTTGGGGTCGAGTCCGGCAAACCCGCAGGCGCGGGAGCCTCCATCGTGGCGGACGGCTTGACCGGGCGGATCGAGGCGACGCGGTAGGTCACCCCGGACCGGCCGTCGCGGTCCCACGGGACCGCCTGCATCTTCTCGACCTCGACGAAGCTTCCTTCGATGATGCCCTGCGGCTCGCCGGGCACCTGCACGTCCAGGACGTACGCCTTCCGCTCGCCCTCGACCTTCACCAGCACGCCCACCAGGAACAGCGGAAGCTTGGTGATCCGGTCGGTGCGGATTTCGCCCGTGTTCAGGTCCGTCCGGACCTCCGGGGCCGAGGTGACCATGATGTACGTCAACTGGCTGAGGTCAACCGGGATGTTGCGCAGCGTCACCGCGCCACCCCCGCCCGAACCGCGTCGGTGGAGTAGACCCGGATGCGGTCCACCGCAGCACTGGCCGCGCCCGAGGCACCCGCCGAGGAACCGGCCGAGGCCTCCCCGGAGGTGAAGGCCGTCAGGATCTCCTGAACCACCTTCGCGTTGTCCACCGCCGTGGACACCGCCCCCGTCGTCGAGAAGCTGTTGGCGAACACTACGACGTTGCCGTCGGCGGCGAACACGTAGTCGCCCGCGATGCTCTTGCCGTTGAACGTCATCGACGCCCGCAGCACGGCGACCGTGTTGCCCGAGGCGACCTCGGACGCCTCCGAGACCGGGCCGTCCGCCATCGTCACCGGAGCCGACGTACCGTTGTTGGTGTAGGTGAACGAGGCGCACGCGGTGAACCTCGCGGACAACTCCTTGACGAACTCGGTCGCCTGCGCGGCAGTGGAGAACTCGTACACGCCGTACGAGTAGGAGTTCTTCTTGGCCGAGTCCTCGCCCTGGTCGATGATGTACGCCGACTCACCGAACCCCGGACCCGACGTGTAGTCCAACAGCGTCTCGCACGACGCCGACGCCGCCGAGTACTTCGCGTTCACCGCGATCTTGCTGCCGGTGGTGTAGAGCCCGTCCGGAACCTCGTTCACGTCCGACGGGTACAACCCGGACGGCACCCACGCGTAGAACTGGTCTGCGGTGCGCGTCCCCGCGAGCCGGGCACCGGACCCGGCCTGCGTCACGACGGCCGAGGACGAACCCGACCCGCCGTTCTTGCTGTCGCTGTTGCTACCGCCCCCGCCGCACGCGGCGAGCAGCGACCCCGCGACCACGACGGACGCCGTAGCCGTGACGATCCTTGTAATCTTCGAGCTGGTCACGCATTTTCGATCCCTGTTAGGAAGTCCCCGGCCCCAGGTGGACCGGGCAACTCCGTAGAGGTTACGGGGTACCTTTACGGAGATGCAAGCTTTTTTGATAGAGGTGCAGGTGTACGGCACATAGGTGACGCGCTACCGTGTACCCAGACGGGCGGACAAGCGCAGACTGAGAACCCCACGCCATCCGTCCATAAGCCCAGACGAGGGGACTAGAGGTGAGCACCGGTCCGAAGGACATCGAGCCCGCGACGGAGCAGGCGCGACTCACGCCCGGCCCGGCCAAGCGCAGCGGACGCGAGGCGGCCGCCGACATCGAGCGCTATTTCCAGACCGCTGGCCTGCGCGAAGGCGACAAGCTACCGGCCGAGGCGACGTTGCGCGAACACTTCGGCCTCTCGGCTTACACGCTGCGCGAAGCGCTCGCCGAACTGCGCTCAACCGGCGCGGTCGTCACCGTCAACGGCAAGGGCAGCTTCATCGGGCACGCCGCCGCCCGGCCCGCCGTCATCCGCGACCCGGCCAACCCGTACCGCGACTTGACTCCGATCCGTGCCAATGACCTGAGGTTCCCGGCCAACGCCGAGACCGCGACCGCGTTCGACATCGCCCCCAGGACCCGGCTGTACGTCAAGGAAGAAGTCTGCGAACACCGCGTCACCGGAGTGCTCGTGTCCCTGGTGCGCAAGGTGCCGATGCCCGTGCTGTTCAACATCGAGCCCGCCCCCGACCCCTACGGCGACCGGGCCGATCTCACCACCGCACTCGCCGACCACTACGGGAACCTGCACTACCGCACCACCTACCGCGTCGTACTCAACCCCGCCCCCGAGATCCGAGCAGCACTCGACCTCCCGCCAGCAGCCCCGGTCATCGAACACCGCATCATGACGTGTACGACCACCGGCCGCGTCCTGATGACCGAAACCGACACCACCGCCGCCGCATCCGGCCAATGGGAACAGATCTAGCCGCGATAGGCCCGCTGAAGCGGCTCAATCCCACTCCACACTTCCACGAGGGGTTAAGGCATTTTCTTGGTCTACGTCGGGTGGCACGGGATAATCGCCGCTCGCTACGGGGTAGACGTCCCATGACCGTAGAGCAACAAGCAGATCATCGGAAGCGATTCCCCAGTCCAGAAACCCGATATTGGGAATCCTGGCTTTAATGTCGTTCGGGCCGTGGATATACACTGTGCCTAGGGCAGCTTGAGCTGACTTAGGACGGAATCCAGACGGATTTTCGTTGTTCCAGATGTCGCCGAGGGCCTCCCATACGTCGCCAATTCTGACTGGCTCTGCGTATGGCTGGTTGTAAGTGCGGAACTGACTAGAAACCCGCTCTGCATCTTGAACGGAATCGGCGCTCACGGAGACGTTGAGAATCTGACTTGCGTGCTTCAGGAAGCTAGCAGGGCGCAGCATATATAGTGAAACGCCTGCTTTAGCTTTCATTTCGGCAACAAGCTCGGGAAGAGGCCCTTTGGCTTCGCCTTTCGAGCGGTACCACCAGTCCTCCTTTACGTCGCCAGTAATGAATAGCACGTCAAGGCCACGGACTTTTGCTTCCCTCAAGGTTTCGTACCAAACAAGATAGTCTCCCTCTCGGTTGACCGGCTTGTTCGCGTCCTTCCAGCCAGGTGGAACCTTGGAGGCAATGCGCTCGCGGGCAACTTCCTTAGCCGCTAGTAGCTCGGTCTCGGGCAGCGGAGGACCTACGCTTGTTTCGAGAATTGAAGCAAGTTCGGCAATGACTGGATCTTCAGCCGTGTCGTCAGCGTCCTTGAATGCCTCATCGGCGCCTAGTTCGCCCAGCTTAGCGATAACTTTCTCCACGGCGCTACCGGTGATTCCGGTTAGCTCGGCCAATTGTTGTTCAGGAAGACCTGCCCTGTTGGCCCAAGTGTTGATCGACGTCTGGAACTCTGCTTCGCTCTTTCTGAGCTTAGCAATGGTATTTTCCAGTTCTTTCGATTGACTGTCGATTACGCCTGTTCGGCTATCGAAGAACTCGCGCATCGCGTGATGTGCAATCCACACTCTCGCCTTTAGTTGCTTAAGTAAGTTTAGTAGATCACCCCTGGTTGCCGGATGGTATCGGTACAAGTTTAACAATGCATTGGCGTCGAGGGTGATCATGCCGTTCATGAATAGGCGGCGATACTCTTCCTCTGAAACGGTCCTGTACGCTGCAAGGCCACCATCATAAATGCCGCCATTAGAGCCAGCGACATCGGTATTCGGCACTGAGCTGTCGTTCAGCGGCTCGGGAGGCTCAGACTTTGATGACACAAGCACCATCGTAACTCGTGGGCTGACCCGCTGACCCGCATAGCGTGGCCGGACCTTTCTATACCTCATCTAGGCGCCCCTTCGCGCAAGACGCCTCCACTCCAGCGGCCCGACGCCTACGGCGTCGGGCCGCCTGCGTTCCGGCGCCCCGCGCGAAGGGGCGCAAAACCCTCACCTACGTGTAGGCACGTTGATGTGACGACGCTTCCGCCGACACCGCGCCGGGCGGGGTGGGGGAGGGTGCGGCCTTCGGCCGGGGGCGCGGGCTGCGCCGCGCCAGGTTGGGGCTTCGCCCCTGGCCCCCACGGGGGCTTCGCCCCTGCGACCCCTTCGGGGGCTGCCGCCCCCGGGCCCCGGCCCTGTTTCGGTGGCTGCCGCCCCCGGACCCCCGCCCCGCCCGCTGGGGTCAGGGTCCGCGAGCGGGTGCGGGCTCGATGGGTGTCCAGGGTGGGGCTGGGTGGATCGGTGTTGTTGCGCGCGCCGACGCATGCGCGTCGGCGCGCGCGTTCGGCGACTTGCGCTCGCGCCTTGCGCATGCGGCGTTCCGCCGTTCGCGGCGCGGCGCACCGCCGAACGCGCGCGCCACACTCTGCGAGGCGTGCTCAAACCCCTTCCACATGACCCACCCGGAACCCGTGACCCCTACCCTTCAGCCCCTGACACAGCAGGCGGGGGCGGGGGGCCGGTGTCGAGGCCACCGGCCAGGCCGCGAGCCCAGGACGCAGCCCCCGGGGCCGCGTGAACCAGCCCCCGAAGGCGCCGAGGCCCAGCGCCCACCGGCCGACCTCGAACCCTGCGGACCGGCCCGCGACACACCCCGCGTGGTCGGGGCCGCTGCCTCGCCCGCGAGCGCCCCCGGGCGTGGTGCCAGGGGGCGCGGGGTACGCGTCGGACCTCGTTGAACTCGCGCACGATCACGCGAGCGCTGGCGTGATCGGGCAGCGCGCACACGAGCGGCCTCCGCGCGCGATCGGTGATGCCGAGGTCCACGGCGAAGCGCACCCAGGCGATGCGGGCGCGGACGGCCTTCCGGCCACGTGGACCCCTCGCGGCTCTGGCCGTCCGGCCCCCGACAGGGCATTCGGTTTTCCCAGACGCCGACCACGGCGTCAAGTGCGTGGCCACCCGGCCGCCGCTTGCCTTCCGGCACTTGACACCGCGCCCGGCGCCCGGGAGCCCTCATAAACGCCCGACCGGGCACCGGACACCCAGACCCGCAAGGAGAGCCCCCGTGAGCCGTCAAGCCATCCGCGCCCGCATCGCACTGTGGTGCGCCGCCGTGAACCTCGACATCACCAAAATCGTCGCGGCGGAAGCCGCCGTGTACGCGCTGCCCGATCCCGCCGAGCGCCGCGCGATCGTGCGCGAGTTCAACGAGGTCTTCGCGTAACCCGCGCGCCCCCTGGCACCACGCCCGGGGGCGCTCGCGTGCTCGTTGCTCAACTCGAACCCTGCGGACCAAGGCACGAACAAACCCCGCGTGCTCACCGCCGCGACTAACGCACAGCAGCGCCCACCAGATCGAATCGCCACGGGGACACGATCTGGTGGGCGCGCTGTGCTCAGTCGGCTCAGCTACCAGGCGTCAGACCGAGGCATGAAAACCCCCGCGTGCTCGCCAGGGCCAGCCGCCGGCCCCACCGCGGCGCTCTACCTGGTCAAACACGGGCTCGGGGCGCCGCGGTGGCGCCGGCCGCAGTCCCACTCACAGGCTGCGGAAACAAGGGAAATCCGCAGACCGCGAGACCTTAGGCCGCGAAACCGCCGTGCGTGTACTCCAACGCGGAATCAACCCGCGCATCCAGCTTCGAGGCGTCGTCCGGATTCAACGTCACCCGCACCACCCCGCGCCCGTCAATCCAGTTATCGGCGTCGAAGTCCATCGCCCCGGCCAGCAACACCGGACGCATCACCCGCTCCAGCTCCGCCATCGCCGCCAAAGCCCGCTCATACTCGCGCCCGTAGCTCACGCCCGGACGCACCGCGTACCAGCCCGGCGCCCACAGCCCCGGATCAGGATCCTCAAAACCCCACGCGCCGGTGAACTCCATCGACTCACGCCACGGCCACGTGTCGTTATCGCCACCCGGCTGCCCGCGCAACAGGTCCGCGAGGCACCGCGCCCCCAGCGTGCCCGCCTCCAGTCGCACCACCCACCAGTGCCGCCAAGGCACCGCCCGCACATCCAACAGCCCGTCATACGGAAGCGCCCGCGCCAGCGTCACGCCCAACGCCGACGCGATCAACTCGACCCGCGCCCTCGCCGTCGCCACCGGCCACCGCTTCCACGGCGCGTACTCCGCCCCGTCGTTAACGCTCACACTCGTAGGATCGCCGTCCACAGCAGATACCGCCTCCCCTCTCGACAACCGCTCTCATCAGCGGTCGCTATGATCGTCGGCGGGTTAACACCCCCCGGATCGTCTCATGTCCTGCCCAGGGCTAGACGATCCGGGTTTTTTCTGTTGTAGAGCACAGTCATCGGGCCAATCGGGACAGTCTCGACACCACCACCCCAACCGGCCCCACGACTACCGGGAGAGTTGAACACTCTACCCGAGAGTGACGACAAGCCCCTACCGTCCCGTTCACGTGCCCCTACCGTCACCCCTGGTGAATGACATGTGCGCGGATCTTGACTTAGGCTTTGCGAACGTTCACGCCGAGTACGTGATCCGCCCAATGCTCCAGTTCTGAAGGGCCGATCATGACCACGGTTCCAGGTGGGGCTGTGGCAACTAGTTGCCCGCCGCGATGCCGAAATTCCTCGCACGCCTGACAGCCTGAGACGCTGTTCAGTCGGTAGCTGTGACTATTCGCTAGGTGGCGGCTCCAGTCCTCGGCCGCGTTCAAGCCGCGTTGGAACCTCTCGCACGCGATGCACTCGGCCATCCAGACGGGCCACACCCTCTCGTTCACCGGCTCATCGTGGCAGTCGCTACGCGGCAGGAAAAGGCAGTGGCGCTCCCCCGACAGCCGTCGAGAGAGCGCCACCACTGCACGAGGGCGCGTGACCCTTAGTCGATGTCGAACTCGACTCGGTCGATCCAGAGGTGTTGCGGCATGATGTGTAGCGTCACCTCAAGCACCTTATCGTCGGTGCCGTAGCCGATGTGCTCCTTGTAGAACACGAACTGTTCTTCGCTGATCCCCAGCTTCGAGGCTTCGTCCGCGCTCGCCGGACGCCCCCACGTCTCCTCGCTGATACGCACCTGAGGATGTCCGAGGTCGGCCATTCGGCTGACCATTCCGCCGACGCCCTCGTCTACTTCTTCGAGAACCGTACCGCCGAACAGGCTGACGGGTACGTACGAGTCGGCGAGTTGGGTGATCACGTCGTCGGCCCACATGACGCGGCGCCGGGCGATCACCGATTCCTCTCCGGTGGGCACGCCGAGGAGTTCCGCAACGCGGGCCGGGGGCTCCGCGCGCTCGACCACCAGTTCTACGCGCGGCTCATGGCCGAGCGCGCGGATCTGTGCGTCGTAGGCGCCTCCCGCGCCCGCTCGCTCACGTGCAGCTTTGGAGTACCGCTGTGCGGCATTTCGGGTGATAGGGGGGATCGGCATGACGATTGACCTCACTCCTCGTCGTGATGTGATCAGCCCGCATACGGTGAGGACGCGCAGGGCCTTGTGGACAGTGGTCTGATTGACCTTGTACGTCGCGGCAAGGTCGTTCTGACCAGGCAGTTCGCTGCCGCGAGGGTACTTCCCGGACTCGATGTCCGCCCGGATCGCTGCCGCGATGGCCTGATAAGTACTGGTGCCACGAATCTGCATGGCAACCACTCTACAGCCCCTTATGACTTATGGCATATCTGTTGACAGCCGGGAGCGGGTCCGGTTCACTGTGTCACGTATGACATATGGCCTAGCGGTGAGGGAGCGGGGAACCGGTGGAACTTCACGTATGGGGACTCACTGAGCTGGACGCGGATCGCGCTCGCGCCGACGCCGAGGCGAAACACGCCGAGGCGTTTGAGCGCGCCCAACACCTCAACGTCACCCGCACGATCGGGATGCCATGCCCGATCCGACGCCGAGACTCGAACGCCATCGCGCAGGCTGCGACATACCACATGGCTTGGGCGCTCTACCCCAGCGATACCGAGAACAGTGGAGGAACACAACCGTGACCACGAGCTTCAAGACCCGGGTTGAACGCCGAATCGGCGTGGTCGAAATCACCGGGCCTCTCGACGACCATGCGATCCCCATGCTTCACGGGGCCATCACCGACGTCGCCGAACGCGCCGGAACGCCCCGCGTGCTCATCGTCGAGGACAACATCACGGCCACCAGTGAGAACGCGGCCAAGGCGTTGATCTACGAATGCGCGACGCTTCGCGGCAAGGGCGGGAACCTGGGACTCGTCAGCTCGGACGGAGCGGTCACGCGCGGCGGCCGACCGAGTGCCCAGACCTTCTATATCGCCGCCTACAGCAGCCTTGAGTTCGGACTCGAACGGCTCGGCAAAGTCGAGTTCAAGTGAGCGAGTCCGGCGAAGCCTGGGACGTGCGCGTGCACTGGAAGCCGTCACCGGACGCGACATGCCCGGAGTCCACCGTTCACACCGTCAAGGGCAGCGAAAGTCAGGCTGTTGACAGTGCTGTGTCGGCGCTCGACGGCTGTAGGCACCCGTGGGCACCAATCCAGGCCACCGGTGCGGAGATTCGACGACAGGGAAGCCCCGGACCGTGGCGGCCCGTGGCTTCCGGATCGGGGTCGTACTTTTGATCACGATCACCTACCGCCCACCGGACCTCGGCAGCCTCGTGCACCCGCCGAAGTTCAACCTCTGGACCCCGCCGCCGACGCTCACGGCTTCACAGGACCCGTACTTGATGAAACGCATGTACGTCGGCATACAGCGAATCGGCGGTTTCATCACTGCTTTGCCGCGCCAGGAGACGCCCGCCGCCCGCAAGTACGGGGGTGGGATGCCGGACACGCGGAGCTGACAAGCTCCCCCGCTCGGAGCGCTACGAGTCGGGGGCAACGCCAGGCCCATCGGGGTCCGGCATCGAGAAGGAGGACACCTTGAGCACCGAACTGTACAAGCAGGAGATCACCGGGCCGTTCGCCAAGCTGTGCGGCGGTGGCACCAACGACGGCAACATGGAGGACTGCGTGGTCGCCGCCCCGCTGGAGGGCGGTGGCCTCGCGCTCCGGGACTCCAAGCTCGGCGAGGACTCGCCCGAGCTGCGGTTCGACTTCAACGAGTTGAAGTCGCTCGGCGACAAGATCGCGACGCTGAACGCGTAATCCCCTGAAGACCGCTGGCGGCGGGGCACGCGGCATACCGCTCCGTCGCCAGCGGCCCGCCTGAGAGGAGGCCCATCGTGAGCCTTGCACTGCTGATCGATCACCCGGAACGAGCGCGGGAGGCGTGGCCGACCGAGCCCGTTGTGAGCAAGCGCGACCCCGCCGAGTTCTCCGGCTTGTTGACGTCGCGCGAACTCGATGAATGGATCGATACCGACTGCCTTGCCATGCGCCACGTTGCGCTGGTCATGAAGGGTGTCCCGGTTGACCCGCGCGTCTACGAGGACCCGGCCCAGCCCGGCATGCCCAGGCCCGGCTACCTCCGCCGCCACTTGGACGAGGGAGGCACGCTGAGCGTTCGGAGCCTCGAACACCTCAAACCCTCTGTCGCGAAGCTCTACAACAACTTGCAGCGCGAACTCGGATACACGATCCACGTCAACGCGTACCTCACCCCCGGCAACACTCAAGGCCTGCACTACCACTACGACCCGTATGTGACCGCGATCTTGCAGCTCAACGGGTGTAAGGAGTGGCCGATCCACCGGCCGTTCGTCGAGGACCCGACGCGTGAGTGGGGCGGATTCAAGGAGCGGCGATTCACGCCGGAAGAACGGCACTACCTCGAAAACACGCCGCCCGAGATGACTTTCCGACTTTTACCCGGGGACGCGTTCTGGTTGCCACGCGGGTTCATCCACGCGCCGTACACGGTGGGCGAGGCGCCGTCCCTTCACCTCACGGTCGCGGTCAAGGAGCGCACTCGCTATTGGCTCTTACGTCAGATTTTCGATCAGATCACGGAAGGCAGCATGGCCGACGCGGCCATGCGGGCCACGGTCCCGCCCAGGGGCATCGCGACCGAGACAGAGATCTACGTCGAGGAGCTGCGCCGGGTCGCTATGGCCGCGCTCGCCACCTTGGACGTTCCGCGCGCCGCACGCGCCATCCGCCGGGCCAGTGGGTCCGCTCTCCTAGGCTGACCGCCATGTATGCCGCACCCGACATCAACTGGGACGAAGAGTTTCGCACCGAGCCCCTGACGGGGATTCACTGGCACGGCTTCTTCTGGAAAGGCCCGGCAGCACGCAAGTTCTCCATGCGTTACCAGGTCGAACGCACGCCGGGGACGAGTGAGTTCGAAACAGGGGACACCCCGGCCGAGGCGGTGTCGGACAACCTGCTGCGGCCGAGACTCGTTCGGGCGACGTTCACCAGCGCCGACGACGCCGCTGATTGGATGCGAGCGCAGTACGACGAGAACCGGCCCGCCTCCGACTACAGGAACCCCGACGACACGCAGTGGTACATGCGGAAGTCGATCGAACGCGGCGGTGATCCGGTATGGCGCTGGGACACGCCGCACCCGGGCGACGTGACGTGCAACTGGGCTGCGGTGGTCTGCTGCCCGAACCGCTTGGAGCCCAGCTACCCGTGCCCCAGGCCACCGCAATAAACGACCTGACACCCACCCGGGCAACGCGCATCGAAGACACCCCGCGTATCCCGCGAGGCTCCGTTCACGCTCTGCGCCGAGCCCCCGAAGACGCGCCCGCTGATGGCCTCTCCCCGCAACGCCATCGGCGGGCGCCCACCACCAACCCACGAAACGGGAACCCGAGGTACCGATGAACCCAGCCGCGACGCCACCGGCAAAGGTCGCGTCCATAAGAAGGCGCTACCTCGCCGACGAGCCCTTGAAGAGCATCGCCGAGAACGAGAATTGTTGCCTGAGCACCGTGGTGAAGAACACGCGGGACCTGCCCCGGCGCCAGTACTCCCGCACCCCTCCCGAAATCGTCGCCGAGATCGAGACCCTAAGCGCCCGGGGAGTCAAGCGCGCCGCGATCGCGAACAAACTCGGCGTCAGCGTCGGTACAGTCCGACGGTACGAAGCGCCGACCAGCGCCATCGCGCGGCGTCACAGGTCAGCCGCCATACGAGCCCGTGCCGCCCGGTAAGGGCATGTACGCCAGCACCGATGACGACGCACTAGACGCCGACCGCGCATCCACGCGCCCGACATTCACCGACTGGTCCACGGAGACCACCCGCCGTCTCTGCCGGACCGTGCTGAACTGCGGACCCAACTTCTCCGCCATCGACCTGGTGAAGAACATCCGCCCCGACCATCAACCGAAGCAGCACACCGAGTACGAGACCGGCATCTACCAGGACATGCTCAGCGTCGTACTCGCCCACCAGTTCCACCAAGTCTTGCTAGCCGAGTCACCCGACCTCGCACACGAGCTCGCCGACCTCAGCTACGCAGAGGCCCTACACGTCGTCTACCACCACCAGCACGACGCCTAGAGCCACGCCCGCCCACACCCCCGTATGAGCGGGGCGGGCATCCCCGCGCGACTGACGTTCGACTCCCTTCCGTCAGCACGCGCACACGCGTCCCCCGGCTGAGTGGGTCCGGCCGGGGGACGCCCCAGACCCCCCGCCCCGCTGCGGCGCACACGCAGCGGGGCGGGGACACCATCACCTACCGAAGGAGCCATACACATGGGCAAGAAGGACGACAAGACACCCGACATCGAACTCAACGCGCTCACCGAAGGACTCGCGGCCATCCATCGCGGAGACGTTGCCGGAGGCGTTGACGCCCTCCGATTCGCTCAGGACATCCAGGACGACAAGGAGCGCAAGTCCCAGGACCGCGACCGCAAGAAGTAACCACAGGCGCAGGCCGAAGCGCACCCCCAAGCAGCCCGCCGTCAGCTAGTCGCACAGCGACGACGGGCAACCGCGCTGAGTAGATGCCCCCGGCGTACCAGCCACTCAGCGTAAACGGCGCCCCCTGACCCACCACGCTCCCGGCAGTTGCGACGCCGGGCGGGACAGGGGGCGCCGTCCTATCTTCAGCCTTCAAGCACCATGGCCCGGACCGAGGAGTTTGTGCCGCTCCCGTGGCCGTTACGGCGAGCGCCGCCGACGCGGTCGGCGTCCCTCTCCATCCCGTCCCCTCCGCTAGATGGGTGGGGGGTCGCCGAGGAAAGACCTATCGGTGAGAGATCCGCTGTGCTCGCCGAAGGGGTACCAGCGTGGTCACCAGGCCGTATGACGGCAGAGCAGCGGCGCGCTGTGCTTGCTTCCGTGCTGGTCGGGGCGCCGCGGCTCCGCCGGCATCCGGCCCCTCGCAGGCTGAGGTCCGTTCGGCGAGTGTGACGGCAGGCAGTGGCTCCGTCCTCCTGGTGTGGGGCGGGCTGCCGCTGAAAGCCGTTCCAGGACGAACCGGACCAGTCAACTCCGGGAAACCCACCCGGAGTCAAGCCCTCACTGCGTGAGGGTGACAGGCCCGGCCCGCCCTGGAACCAAAGGACGCGTCAGCCCACCCCACACCAGGAGGACTCCATGAAACTGACCGCCGCCACTCTCGCCGGACTCCAGAACCTCGACGCCGACTCCCCGCTGGACAAGGCCCTCGGCGAACTCCTCGCCGCCTGGACCTACGGCAGCGACGCCGAGATGCGCACCGCCGCGAACCTGCTGCTCCTCACCCTCGGTCAGCCCGACGGCGAAGAGTAAGCCACCCGCCCCCGGCTCCGGCCGGGGGCACCCTTCCCCGCTGCGGAAGCGGGCGGGAAAACGTCCGGCCCGGCATCGGGGGGGATGACGCCGGGCCGGACACGCGACCTGTCCGACCGGGGGGGATGGTCGGAAACGGGGCCGCCTGCCGACATGATCGGCATCGCGTCGAGAGTAGCAAGGACACGAAAACGCGGATAGCTGCCAGGCGGGAGAATCCTTTTCCGCCTCCAGCGGGGGCCGCTCCTCTGAGACGCCCCGCGCAACGGCCGCCGTGGCCCGGCCCGCATCAGCGCTTGCGGCCGGTGGGCACGGTCAGGGTTCGGGGGTCTCGTCATCGGGCGCCAAAGGCGTATCAGGAACCTGAGGTGGCGCGCAAGCGGCGAACACCACGCTCGACCTGGCCGCCGCTGCGCCGCTTGCGCGCCACCTCAGAACCACTGATACGGGCTACGCCCGCCCGACGACGAGACCCCCGAACCCTTCAACCGGCCCCCCTTGTGGGTGGAAGGCCAGGGCTCACGCCCTGGCCAAGCCCCACCCGCTCAGACCGACACGCCCTCGGCATCCGACGCCCGCGCCACGTTGTAGACTCGGTTCACCAGCTCGCCGACCTGGGCCAACGTGTTCGAATAAGAAGCGAGAAGCTCCACTGGGTTGACCAGCAGAACGGCCCCGTATCCGAATCCGGATACGGGGCTTTCGTGATCTCTGGGAGTGATTCGGGAGTGGCGGCCCTTCGCCCGCCTCGCCCGGTGAGCCGGCGGATCGACGGGTCGTCTCATCCACTGAGAGGCTGTGGAAACCGGGTCGGAACGGTCCTGGGACGCGGCTAGGATGGGGCACGAATGGTGTTCGACGAGGAGGCGATCCGCGCCAGTGGACGAGTTCAGCGCTCTTGGTTCCGAAGCCCTGCACACCCTGCGTGAGGAGTTGCGCGGGGACTACGCGCGCTTCCGGGAGCGTGGGCTCAAGCTCGATCTGACGCGCGGGAAGCCGTCGGCGGAGCAGTTGGACTTCTCGAACGAGCTGCTGGCGCTGCCGGGGGACGAGTTCCGGGCGGCGGACGGGACGGACTGCCGGAACTACGGCGGGCTGCACGGGCTGCCGGAGCTGCGGGAGATCTTCAGTCCGCTGCTGCAGGTGCCGGTCGAGCAGCTGATCGCCGGTGACAGCTCCAGCCTCTCGATCATGCACGACCTGGTGACGCACGCGATGCTCTTCGCGCTGCCGGGCGGGTCGACGCGGTGGGCGGACGTGGAGCGGCCGGCGTTCCTGTGCCCGGTGCCGGGTTACGACCGGCACTTCTCGATCTGCGAGAAGTTCGGCATCGAGATGATCGCGATCGAGCCGACGGCCGAGGGGCTGCTGGACATCGACGAGGTCGAGCGGCTCGCGGCCTCGGACCCGCGGATCAAGGGCATGTGGTTCGTGCCGAAGTACAGCAACCCCACCGGGACCACGGTCTCCGAGCAGGACGCCGAGCGGCTGGCCCGGATGACGACGGCCGCGGACGACTTCCGGATCTTCTGGGACGACGCGTACAGCGTGCACCACCTCACCGACCACCGGGTCACCATCGCGCCGATCGTGGCGCTGTGCGAGGCGGCCGGGCACCCGGACCGGGTGTTCGTGCTCGGATCCACCTCGAAGATCACCTTCGCGGGCGCGGGCGTGTCCTTCCTGGGCACCTCCCCGGCGAACCTGCAGTGGTACCTCGGGCACATCGCCAAGCGGACGATCGGCCCGGACAAGGTCAACCACCTGCGGCACGTGCGCTTCCTGAAGGACGCCGAGGGCGTGCAGAAGCTGATGGAGCGTCACCGCGCCAGCCTGGCGCCGAAGTTCGCGAAGGTGCAGGAGATCCTGGCCGACGAGCTCGGCGGCACCGGGATCGCGACCTGGACCGAGGCCTTCGGCGGCTACTTCGTCAGCATGAACGTGCTCGACGGCACTGCGGCCGAGGTGATCCGGCTGGCCAAGGAGGCGGGCGTCGCGCTCACCCAGGCGGGTTGCGCGTACCCCTACGGCAAGGACCCGCGGGACCGCAACATCCGGCTCGCGCCCTCGTTCCCGCCGGTCGCGGACCTGGACACGGCGATGCGCGGCGTGGTGCTGTGCGTGAAGCTCGCCGCGGTGGAGAAGCTGATCGAGCAGGGGCAACAGGGCTAGCGACGTACGAGAGACATACGAAGAGCCCGGGCCGCCTCCGCGCGGCCCGGGCTCTTCGCTCTGTGTACGACCGTTATTCGGCGCTGCGCGCCTCGTCGGCGCGCTCCTCGGTCCACATGTCCTGGCCGTTGTGCTTGCGCTGCCACATCAGCGCGCCCGCGCCGAGGGCCGCTCCGGCGGCGGTGGCCGCGGCGACGAGGCGCCACCGCAGGTGCCGCTCGTGGGCGCGCTCCATCTCGGCGCCGCGCAGCGCGGCGGCGGCCAGCATCGCCCGTTTGCCCGCCTCCGGCAGGTATTCGCTGCGCATACGGTGCGAGGCGTCGAGGGCTTTGTTGGACATGTCCAGCGCCACCGGGACGGCCACGTCGCGCGTGTGCGCGATGCGCGGGCCGAGTTCCTGGCGCACGGTCGCATAGCGGTCGCGCAGGAAGGGCTGCGCCTGCTCCATCAGTGCGGTGGTTCTGCTCACAGCGGTACCTCCTCAGGTCACTTGTGGCCTAGTGCCCCGGTATGACGGTCATATGCGGCGATTGGGCCGTTCAGTGCCCCGGCGGGACACGCGTTTTCAGCCGCAGGACACAGAACGGCAACCAAGGCGGAACCCGGCACCGTAGGCAAAGCGGCTCGTGGGAGGATGAGCACGCACCTGTTAACGGAAGAGAGGGCCCGTCATGGCCGAAGAGACCTACGCCGTGCTGAAGACGAACCTCGGCGACATCACCATCCAGCTGTTCCCGAACCACGCGCCGAAGACCGTGCGCAACTTCGTGGAGCTGGCCGAGGGCACGCGCGAGTACACCGACCCGAACACGAACAAGCCGGGCAGCGGACCGTACTACGACGGCACGATCTTCCACCGGATCATCTCCGGCTTCATGATCCAGGGCGGCGACCCGCTCGGCCAGGGCTTCGGCGGCCCGGGCTACGCGTTCGACGACGAGATCCACCCGGACCTGCGCTTCGACAAGAAGTACCTGCTGGCCATGGCCAACGCGGGCGTGCGCGGCGGCAAGGGCACCAACGGCTCGCAGTTCTTCATCACCGTCTCGACGCCGGCGCACCTGAACGGCAAGCACACCATCTTCGGCGAGGTGGTGGACGAGGCCAGCAAGAAGGTCGTGGACGAGATCGCGAACGTGCCCACCGGCCCGGCCGACCGTCCGCTGCAGGACGTCGTGCTGCAGTCGGTCGTCATCGAGCGTCGCCAGGGCTGAGGCCCGCACGGGGAGGAACGCGGCAGTGAGCAGCAGCACACCCTCGGACGAGCGGCCGCCCACGGCGGTCGGCGAGCCCCGCGAGCCCAAGCCCGCGGGCGCTCCGGTGTGCTTCCGCCATCCGGAGCGGGAGACCTACCTGCGCTGCCACCGCTGCGAACGCTCCATCTGCACGGACTGCATGGTGCCCGCGGCCGTCGGGCACCAGTGTCCCGAGTGCGTGCGCGGCGGCGCGAAGACGGTGCGCCAGGTGCGCACCGTCGCCGGCGGCCGCGTGCACTCGCGGCAGGGCGTGGCCACGATGGGCATCATCGCGGTCTGCGTCGTGATGTACGGCCTGCAGCAGTTGATCGGCGAGGCCTTCACGACCCGTCTGGAACTGCTGGGGATTGCGGGTTCGTCCTCGGCCACGCCCAGCGCGGTCAACATAGGCGTCGCGAACGGTGAGTGGTACCGCCTGCTGACCTCGATGTTCGTGCACGAGAACGTGGCGCACATCGGGCTCAACATGCTCTCGCTGTGGTGGATCGGCGTGCCGGTGGAGTCACGGCTCGGCCGGCTGCGCTACCTGCTGACCTATCTGGTCTGCGGGATCGGCGCCTCGGCGGTGTCCTTCGCCTTCATGGGGCGCTACGACGCCTCGCTCGGCGCCTCGGGCGCCATCTTCGGCCTGCTCGGCGTGCTCGCGGTGATGGCCTACCGCGAGAAGCTGGACATGCGGCCGATCCTGGTCGTGATAGCGGTCAACATGGCCTACAGCTTCAGCGTGGCCGGGATCGACTGGCACGCGCACCTCGGCGGCCTCGGCTGCGGCCTGCTGATGGGACTGGCCTTCGGCTACGCCCCGCGCGCCGACCGGCCGACCGCCTGGTACCGCGATCCGCGCAATCTGGTGCCGCTCGGCGCGGGGCTCGCCGTCCTCGTGGCCACGGTCGTGCTGGTCGGCGTGCACTCGAGCACGCTGCAGAACTCGGCCCTCGCCGCGTCCCTCGCCTCGCTCATCCACTGAGTCCGGAGTCTGAGACGCGTTCGGGACAGTGTCACAACTTGTCCACAGGCTTCGAGTTATCCACAGATACCCCGCCGTCTCCTCCACAGGTTTTCCACACTGTGGAAAAGGGGCTCGAGTCTGTGGATAACCTGCTCGTCGAATCTCTGGTTCAGCGCCAGCGGGTCGAGATCGCGAAGCCGCCGGCGATGAAGCCGAAGCCGATGACGACGTTCCACGCGCCCAGCGTGTTCACCCAGCTGATGCCCGAGGCCAGGTAGTACAGCACCATCCAGCCCAGGCCGATGACGAAGAACGCGACCATGAACCGGGGAACCCAGGCCGAGGACTCCAGCTTGATCTTCTGCGGCTTCGGCTCGGTCGGCGGGGTGTAGGCCGCCTTGTCCCGGGTCTTCGACTTCGGCACGGAACTCTCCACGTCATGAGGTCATTGGACGACTGGTTGTCGCTGGTACAGCGTAGCTGCGCACGCTGTTCCAGAACAGTCCGCATTATCCGACCGGTACCTGAGAGCGGCCTGGGGGTCCCGGCGTGTCGGGCGTGGCGCGGCCGCCGGGCTGTGGGAGGTTCACTGTGCGCGGTCCACCGGGCTCGAAAAGTTATCCACAGACGGGTGTGGACTGTGCGGAGAGGAGCCTTCCGTGTACGGCTTGATCTGGCGCCGGCTGCCCGGCAGCCTGTGGATGAAGCTGCTGTGCGCAGTCGTCCTTGTTTCCCTGTTGGTCGTCTTACTGTTCGGCTGGGTTTTCCCCTGGGTCGAGCCGTATCTGCCGTTCTCCAGCAGCGGCACGATGGGCGGGAACTAGCGGGCTAGCGGCCCGCGAGCGTCGGGGCCAGCCCGACCGCGGCCGCCCGCGCGTCCTGGTCGCCGCACACCGCGAGCCAGTTCGCCAGCATCCGGTGCCCGCCGTCGGTGAGCACCGACTCGGGATGGAACTGCACCGCCTCGATGGGCAGCTCGCGGTGCCGCACGCCCATGATGACCTCGCCGGTGCGCGCCGTGACCACGAGCTCCTCCGGCACGGTCGCCGGGTCGATCGCCAGCGAGTGGTAGCGGGTGGCCGTGAACGGGTTCGCCAGGCCCTCGAAGACGCCGAGCCCGTCGTGCGCCACCTCGCTGGTCTTACCGTGCATCAGCTCCGGCGCCCGGCCCACGGTCGCGCCGAAGGCCACGCCGATCGACTGCAGCCCGAGGCAGACGCCGAACAGCGGCTGACCGCTCGCGGCGCAGTGCCGGACCATCTCCACGCACACGCCCGCCTGCTCCGGCGTGCCCGGGCCCGGGGAGAGCAGCACACCGTCGAAGCCGTCCGCGTCCGCGAGCGCCACGGCGTCGTTGCGCCGCACGTCGCACTCCGCGCCGAGCTGGTACAGGTACTGCACGAGGTTGTAGACGAACGAGTCGTAGTTGTCCACAACGAGGATGCGCGCCATCAGTCCAGTCCCGCAGTTCTCGGGGCGGTCAGTTGCCGCCGTTGTTGCCGCCGTTGAGCCCGGAGATGAACCCGCCGGTGGAGGTGTCCGTCGGGCTCGCCGTGCTGGTCGCCGTGGAGGTGTCGGTCGCGCCGGCGCCGGACGAGCAGGTGATCGTGATCGACGTGCCCTTGTTCACCACCGTGTTCGGGGCCGGGTTCGTGGTGATCACCGTGTTCGCCGCGAAGGACGCGTTCGCCTCGTAGGTGAACTGGCTGTTCACGTTCAGGCCCAGGCCGGTCAGCTCGGAGTCCGCCGCGCTGCACGCCTTGTTGACCACGTCGCTCGGCACCGTCACCGTGCCGGGACCGCCCGAGATCACCACGACCAGCGGGGTGGTCACCGGCTCGGTCTTGCCCAGCAGCGAGTTGCCGTTCGCGTCCTGGATGTCGATCGCGTTGTTGCTGGCGACCGACGAGCTGGTGGAGGTCTTCGTGGTGACGTTCGTGAAGCCCTTGGTCTGCAGCGTGCTGACCACCTGGCTGCCCAGGCTGTCGGTCACCGAGGACGGCAGCGTGTACTGAACCGGCCCGGAGGAGACGCAGTAGTAGACCTTGCTGCCCAGGTCGGCCGAGGCGCCGGAGTTCGGGCTCTGCGACTTGATCTCGCCGCTGGCGATGGAGTTGCTGCTCTGGCCGCTGCCGCAGGTGGAGGTGCCGAGCGCGTAGCCGGCGCTCTTCAGCGTGGCCTCGGCCTGGGTCAGGGTCTGGCCGGTGATCGTCGGCACCGTGCCGGTGGTCGCGCTGCTGCCCGCGAAGACCGTCTTGAAGACGAAGATCGCCAGCACGACGAGCACCACCACGACCACGCTGAGGATGATCCAGCCGGTCTTGTCCTTCTCCTTGCCGCGGGTGGCCGGCGAACCGGCCCGGCGCGAGCGCGGGATCTCGTCCTCCGGCCCGTCCTGGTCGTACTCCGAGCCCTGGTACGCGGTCGGCTCGTAGCGGGTCTGCGCCGCGGCCGCGCCGTAGCCCGCGCCGCCGCCGTAGCCGCGGCCGCCCGGCTGGGCCATCACCGTGGTCGGGGCGGCCGCCGCGCCGAAGCCCGCGGCCACCGTCGGGGCCGCCGCCACCGGGCGTCCGTCGAGGGCGCGCTCGAGGTCGGCGCGCATGTCGTCGGCCGACTGGTAGCGCTCGTCCGGGTGCTTGGCGAGGGCCTTCATCACGATCGCGTCGACCACCGGGGGGACCTCGGGGTCGTAGTACGACGGCGGGTTCGGCGCCTCCCGCACGTGCTGGTAGGCCACCGCGACCGGGGAGTCGCCGATGAACGGCGGCCGACCGGTGAGCAGTTCGTAGAGCAGGCAGCCGGTGGAGTACAGGTCGCTGCGCGCGTCCACCTGCTCGCCCTTGGCCTGCTCCGGCGAGAGGTACTGCGCGGTGCCGATCACGGCGGCGGTCTGGGTCATCGTCATGCCCGCGTCGCCCATGGCCCGCGCGATGCCGAAGTCCATCACCTTGACCGCGCCGCCGCGGGTCAGCATGACGTTCGCGGGCTTGATGTCCCGGTGCACGATGCCGTTGCGGTGCGAGTAGTCCAGCGCCTGCAGCACGCCGCCGGTGATCTCCAGCGAGCGCTCGGGCAGCAGCTTGCGGCCGGAGTGCAGCAGGTCCCGCAGGGTCGAGCCGTCCACGTACTCCATGACGATGAACGGCAGCGAGATGCCGCCGATGTAGTCCTCGCCGGTGTCGTACACGGCCACGATCGCCGGGTGGTTGAGGGACGCGGCCGACTGGGCCTCGCGCCGGAACCTGGCCTGGAAGGTGGCGTCCCTGGCCATGTCGGCGCGCAGCGTCTTGACGGCCACGGCCCGGCCCAGGCGGATGTCCCTGGCCATGTAGACCTCGGCCATCCCACCCCGGCCCAGGACCGCGCCGAGCTCGTACCTGTTGCCCAGGCGACGCGGCTCTTCCATCATTCAGCCCTTCCCCGGCCGGGTTGCGGCCATTCCTGCCTTCGGGCGAAGTGTACCGGTGGCGGACGGGCCCTGCGGAAGCCTTCCGCCCCCGGCCCGAGCCACGGCGCACCCGCGCTGGTCCAGTTCGCGCCGTGCTACCCGATCACGGCCTTGATCACCGAGGCCGCGATCGGCCCCGCCAGACTGTTGCCGAACGCGTCGCTCGGCTGCACGTTGTTGTCCGCGACCATGACGGCTACCGCCACCTGCGGGTCGTTCGCCGGCGCGTAGGCCACCATCCAGGCGACCGGGTTCTGACCCGTGCCGCGCTCGGCGGTGCCCGTCTTCGCCGCTACAGAGACGCCGATGTTCTGCAAGCTGGTTGCGGTGCCGTTCGTGACCACGTCCTGCATCATCGTGGACAGCTCGGTCGCCACCGAGCCGGAGATCGGCGTGGAGTACGTCGTCGGCGTGGCGCTCGCGATGACGTTGCCGCTGGTGTCCAGCTCCTTGGCGATCAGGTACGGCGCCTCGATCGTGCCGCCGTTCGCCACCGCGGACGCCATCATCGCGCCCTCCAGCGGGGTCATCGTCACGTCGAACTGGCCGATCGAGGACTGCGCGAGCTGCGCCTGGCTCAGGTTCTTCGGGAACACCGAGGTCGACGTCGTCATCGGCACGGTCAGGCCGGTCCGGTTGAAGCCGAAGGCCTGCGCCATGTTCTGCACGTTCGAGGCGCCGAGCTGCATGCCCACGTAGCCGTACACCGTGTTGCAGGACTGCGCGAACGCGTCCATCAGCACGGCGCTGTTGCAGGTCTCGCCGCCCGAGTTCGAGATCGTCGAAGTGGACTGCGGCAGCGTCAGCGTGGTCAGCGGCGCGCCGGGGATCGAGGTGTTCGGCGTGACGGACTGGCCGCCGATGCCGTCGGTCAGCGCCGCCGCCGAGGTGACGATCTTGAACGTGGAGCCCGGCGGGTAGGTCTGGTTCAGCGCCTTGTCCAGCTTGGGCTGCAGCGAGTTGTTGTTCAGCGCGGTCGCGTAGCTGTTCTGCACGCTCGAGCTGGCCGAGGCGAGCTTGTTCGGGTCGTAGCTCGGCGCCGAGACCAGCGCCAGGATCGCGCCGGTCTTCGGGTTGATCGCGGCCACCGCGCCCTCGCCGACGGAGCTGAGCTCACTGGTCAGCGCCTGGTACGCGGCGTCCTGCGCCTTCGCGTTGATCGTGGTGACGACCGAGCCGCCGGCCTGGTCCTTGCCCTCGGCCTTGCGGATGAAGTTCTGCGTGGCCAGCCTGGTGTCCTTGCCGTTGAGCAGCGTGTTCTCGTACTGCTCCAGGCTCGCGGTGCCGTAGTTCGAGGAGAAGTAGCCGGTCACCGGGGCGTACTCGGCGCCGTTCGAGTAGACCCGCTGGTACTTCATCGTCGTGCTCTTGGTGGCCTGCGAGGCGGCCACGCTGGTCGAGCCGACGATGATGCTGCCGCGGTCCACCTGGTAGTTGTAGATCGTGTTGCGGTAGTTGTCCGCGTGCGCCGAGTACGAGCTCGCCTTGACGACCTGGAGCCAGTTGCCGTCCAGGAAGAGCACGGCGAAAAGGGCGAAGCAGAAGATCGCCACTTTCTTGATCGGTCGGTTCACGTGCGCACCGCCTTGTCCTGACCGTAGTACCGGCCGTCGTTTCCGTTTCCTGGGACCCCCCGAGGGTCGAGCAGGTTCGGCGGGGCGGTGAGCGGGAGCGCCGGGGGCAGCGGGCGGCGCGCCGCGTCGGAGATCCGCAGCAGCAGGGCCACCAGGATCCAGTTGGCCAGCAGCGCGGAGCCGCCGGCCGCGAGGAAGGGCATCGGCAGGCCGGTCAGCGGGATGACCCGCATCACGCCGCCGGCGGTGATGAACACCTGGAGCGCGAAGACCACCGCGAGCCCGCTCGCGAACAGCTTCCCGAAGGGGTCGCGGACCAGCAGCGCGGTCTTCAGGCCGCGCGCCACGAACAGCCCGTAGGCGATCAGCAGGGCGGCCAGCCCGACCAGGCCGAGCTCCTCGCCGACGGTGTCCATGATGTAGTCGGCGTTGTTGGCGAAGCCGACCAGCGTCGGATAGCCCTGGTTCAGGCCGGTGCCGAACAGCCCGCCGTTGGCGAAGGCGTAGAGCGACTGCGCGGTCTGCCGCGAGTTGCCGCTGACGTCGCCGAAGGGGTTGAGCCAGGAGTCGAAGCGGGTCTGCACGTGCGCGAACAGCATCGCGACCAGCGCGGCGCCGCCGACGAACATCAGCAGGCCGAAGATCAGCCAGCTGGCCCGCTCGGTGGCCAGGTAGAGCATGATCACGAACGCGCCGAAGAACATCAGCGACACGCCGAGGTCGGTCTCCCGGATCAGCACCAGCATCGCGAAGGCCCACATCGCCACCAGCGGGCCCATGTCGCGCCCGCGCGGGATGTAGATGCCGAGCACCTTCCGGCTGGCCAGCGCCAAGGTGTCCCGCTTGGCGTGCAGGTAGGCGGCGAAGAAGCTGACCATGAGCAGCTTGCCGAACTCGGCGGGCTGGATCGACAGGCCGGCGAACTTGATCCAGCTGCGCGCGCCGTTGACCTCGGACATCGAGGCGGGCAGCACGGCCGGCAGCGCGATCAGGATCAGGCCGGCCAGCGCCGAGACGTACGCGTAGCGCTGCAGCACCTTGTGGTCGCGCAGGAAGAAGAGCACCGCGACCAGCACCACGGCGCCGATGACGGTGAAGATCGCCTGCTGTCCGGCGGACCCGGCCTTCGGCACCATCTTGTTGGCGATGTTGTACGGGTCGAGCCGGGAGATCAGCACCAGGCCGAGCCCGTTGATGGCCGCGGCGAGCGGCAGCAGCAGCGGGTCGGCGTACGGTGCGAGCCAGCGCACCGCCAGATGGAGCAGCAGCAGCACGGCGGCGAAGAGCACGCCCATGGTCCAGAAGTTCGACTGGAGCTTCCCGGCGGAGCTGGCCAGGCCGACGTTGGCGTAGGCGAACATGCCCAGCACCCACGCGCCGATCAGCAGCACGAGCTCGGCGTTGCGCCGCTTGGGAATCTCCGGTTCGGCCGGGGGCGGCGTGACCGCGCCCGCGGCCGAAGGGCTGGCGGCCATCGACATCGCGTTCCTGTCCTGTCCCTGTTCCTGCGGTTGCGCCGGATCAGCCGGCGTTCACCGGGCACTCGGCCGAAAGTTGGCCCAAAACGGTGTTACCGGAGCTTACCGAGCTCGACGGTGACACGCTCGGCGTGGGTGTCGGGGAGGTCGTCGGCGAGGTGTTCGTCGAGGGATGGGCACTCGAGGAGGTGCTCGCCTTGCCTGAGGCGGTGCCTGACGCCTTGTCGGACGCCTTGGCGGTGGAGGTCCCCGTGCTGTTCGGGGTGGCGCTCCCGGTGGGCGTGGCGGAGGCGCTCGGGGTGCTGCTGGCGGTGACGGTCGGCGCCGCCGTTATCGCCGCGCACTCGCTCTCCATGATCGAGAGCGTCGACACGATCGTCTTCGCGTCGGTGAGGCTGGTCGCGGTTATGGAGCTGTCGACCTTGTCCTGCTCGCTCGTCGGCAGCCCGGAGACGAGGACGTCCGCCGAGGTGTAGACGTGCGAGAGTTTTATCCCCGCGAGCGAGTAGTCGACGCCCTGGTAGATCGCCACGTGCCCGCTGCCGTCGGCCGCCACGTAGTACTGCTGCTGCGTGTAGTAGAAGCCGCCCGCGGCCAGGCCGGCGAGCACCACGACCGCCGTGCCGCCGATGATCGCCGGTTTGAGCCAGCGCCGGCGGCGCGGCTCGTCCCCGGAGACCGCCTCCATCTCCGCGGTGTCGGCGCCGCCCACGGTCGGCGCGGGCAGCACCGGCGCGTCGGGCTGGGCCGGGCTCTGCCCCGGGGTCTCCGCGGCGGCCAGGATGGCGCCCGCGTTCATCATCCCGGTCACGCCCGGGTCGGCCGGGTTCGCGCCGGGCTGCTCGGAGGCCGCCTGCGCGTACGAGGTCGTCCCGTTCGCCTGGTTCTCGGCCGCGGCGCCCACCACGACCGGCAACTCCAGGTACTGCGTCTCCGCCTGGCTCGGCGGCCGGGCGCCCTGCGGGGCCTGCTCGAAGGCGTCGGCCACGATGCAGGTGATGTTGTCCGCGCCGCCGCCGCGCAGCGCGTGCTGGATCAGCGTCTCCGCGGCGTGGTGCGGATCTCCGTAGCCCGCCAGCGTCGAGGCGAGGGTGTTGAAGGGTGCGAATCCGGAGAGGCCGTCGCTGCACAGCAGGTAGCGGTCCCCCTCCTGGACGTCGAGCACCGTCAGGTCGAGGTCCACCTCCGCGGTGGTGCCGAGCGCGCGCATCAGCAGCGAGCGCTGCGGATGCCGCTCGGCCTCCTCCGGGGTGATCTGGCCCTCGTCGATCAGCCGCTGCACCCAGGTGTGGTCGGTGGAGATCTGCTCGAGCACGCCGCCGCGCAGCCGGTACGCGCGCGAGTCGCCGATGTGCGCGAACGCGAAGTGGCTGCCGCCGGCGAGGAACAGCGCGGTGCACGTGGTGCCCATGCCCTCGAGCTCGGGCCGCTGCGCGATGATGGCGCGGATCTTGTTGTTGGCCAGCTTGATCCGGTCGTCGAGGTCGCGCACCGGATCGCCGCTCAGCCCCGTGGTGTGCGGCGAGTCGAGCTCCGCCAGCGTCTCCACCGCCACCGCCGAGGCGATCTCCCCGGCCGCCTGCCCGCCCATGCCGTCCGCGATCACCAGAAGACGCGCGCTCGCGTATCCGGAGTCCTCGTTGCCGTCGCGAATCAGGCCGACGTGCGAACGCGCTGCGTACCGCAGGGACAGGCTCATCGAATCTTCTTCCGCTGCAACCGGGGCTTTGGGTACGGGCTCGTGCTCGCGCGCCGCGTAGCCGGAAGCCTAGCGGTTCGGCGTGAGGCGCCCGAAGCCCTTCGCGTGATGGGGCGACCGTGGTCGGGGGGAAAGCCTAGTCACTTCTTGAGTTCGAGGGCGGTCTTCCCGATCCGGACGGGCACGCCCAACGGTACCGGTGTCGGCCCGTTGATCTTGGTGCGGTCCAGGTAGGTGCCGTTCGTCGAACCCAGATCCTCCACGACCCACTGGCCGCTCGCGTCCGGGTAGATCCGCGCGTGCCGGCTCGAGGCGAAGTCGTCGTCGAGCACGATGGTCGAGTCGTGCGCGCGGCCCAGGGTGATCTGAACCCCCGTCAGCGGCACGCTGGTGCCCGCCAGGGAGCCGCTGACGACCTCGAGCCGGGTCGGCACGCCGCCGCGCCGCGGCCGGGCGCTGGGCCGGTCGGCGAGCTGCGCGGCCGGGGCGGCGGCGGGCGCGGCCTTCGTGGCGGATCGTCCGCGGCCCGAGCGCGAGCCGGCGCCGAACACGTCCGTGCGCACCACGCCGAGCGCGAGCAGCACGAAGATCCAGAGTATCGCCAGCAGGCCGAGCTTCATGACGGTGATCGTCAGGCCGGTCATAGCAGTGATGGCTCCCAATCAGCGGTCAGGCAGGGCGTACGGAGCCTATCGCCCTTCCTGGCGGAAGATGATGGTGGTGTTGCCGAGGTGGATGACCGAGTTGTCGCGCAGCTGGGCCTGCCGCACGTGCTGGTCGTCCACCACGATTCCGTTGGTCGAGCCGAGGTCCGAGATGACCGAGGGTACCCCGATCCGGATCTCCGCGTGCCGCCGGGAGACCGAGGGGTCGTCGATCCGCAGGTCCACGTCCGTGCCGCGGCCGAGGCTGGTCACCGGACGGGTCAGCTGGTGGCGCACGCCGTTGACCTCCACCCAGCAGTTGCCGGGGCCGGCCTGCTGCTGCGGCGGGTAGCCGCCGCCCATCTGGTTCGGCGCGCCGAAGCCGGGCTGCTGCGGCGGGGCGCCGAAGGGCTGCTGCGGGGGCGCCGGCTGCGCGGGGGCGCCCATCGGCGGGTAGCCCGGCTGCTGCGGCGCGCCGAAGCCCTGCTGCTGCGGCGGGTAGCCGGGCATCTGGACGACGCCGGCGAGGGCCTGCGAGCGGATCCGGAACATGCCGGTGCTCAGGTCCTGGACGCGCTCGAACTTCACCTCGACCGGGCCGACGAACATGTACCGCTGCTCGCGGCCGTGCTCCTGCAGCAGTTCGCCGAGCTCGGCCGACAGCGGGCCAGCGTACGTGGCCAGCCGCTCGTAGTCGTGCGCGCCGAGCTCCACGGTGAAGTCGTTCGGCACCATGACCCGGCCCTGGCTCACCGGGGCCGCGCGGTCGTCGCACTCGCGCTGCAGCGCGCTGGCGATCTCGACCGGCTGCACCTCGGACTTGAAGGCCTTCGCGAAGGCGCCGTTGACCAGGCCTTCGAGGCGTCGCTCAAAGCGCTGGAGAACTCCCACGGCTACCTACTCCTTCTGTGAAAAGCCCGCGGCTCCCACCATGCGCCAGGTCCGCGCCCGGCGGTCGCCATCCCCCCGATCGTATCGAGGTCAGGCGGTGCAGTGCGCGCCCCATGGCCACCATGGTGACCCGTATCCCTCTCCCGGCGCGAGCCGGGTTCTGCCGAAAGGGGTTCCCGGCCTGGGCGGTCGGTAATCGATTTGGGGGATCGCCGGGGGAGCGTGCTATCTTTTTCCTCGTTGCGCGAGTGGCGGAATGGCAGACGCGCTGGATTCAGGTTCCAGTGCCCGCAAGGGCGTGGGGGTTCAACTCCCCCCTCGCGCACCAGGGTAAGAGGCCCGGCCTCAGTGATCAAGATCACTGAGGCCGGGCCTCTTCGTGCTTGCTCCGGGGCGTCGTCCGCCGGGCTCCCCCGATCCCCCCACTCGGCTCTCTGGGCATGGTGCGCGTGCAGCGCTTGCTGCATGCTCGGAGGAGGGCGAGATCCCGTGCGCCGAGGGAAGGCGGTATCCGGCATGACGAGCATGGAGATCAAGGACGAGCGCGAGGAGCGGGCCCGGTACGCCGCGTACGTCGACGGCACGCGGGTCGGCTTCGCGAGCAGCATCCTGGTGCGCGACACGGTCCTGCTGCCGCACGTGGAGGTGGACCCGGAGCGCCGCGACCTGGGGATCGGCTCGATGCTCGTGCGCCGCGCCCTGGACGACGCGCGGGCCGAGGGGAACTCCGTCATCGCGCTGTGCCCCTTCGTGCGCCGCTGGGTGGATCTGCACCCGGACTACCAGGACGTGGCGCGCCGCCCCAGGTCCGGCGAGCTCGGCGCCATCAACTCCCTCGTCGAGGCGGACCGCACGATGCGGCTGCTGCACCACGAGGAGCCCAAGACGGTGATGTACACCACACCCGCCGCCGCCGCGGTCGAGGGCGTGCACTTGCGCACACCCGGCGAGGTCGAGCACCCTATGTGAAGGCTCTGAGAAGGGGGACCGGCCATGGGCTCGTACCGACCGACGTGGGCGCCGGACATCGTGGACCTGGAGATCCCGTCCGCGGCCCGGATGTACGACTACTACCTCGGCGGCTCGCACAATTTCGCGGCCGACCGCCGGCTGGCCGAGGAGGCGCTCAAGGCCTGGCCGGAGACGCCGTACATGTGCCGCGCCAACCGGGCCTTCCTGCGCCGCGCCGTGACCTTCCTGGCCGAGCAGGGGGTGGACCAGTTCCTCGACCTGGGCTCGGGAATCCCGACGGCGGGCAACGTCCACGAGATCGCCCAGGCCGTGCTCCCCGAGGCCCGCACCGTCTACGTGGACTGCGACGCCGTGGCCTACGCGCACGGCAGGGCCCTGCTCAAGGACGATCCGCAGGCCACGTACGTGCTCGCCGATCTGCGCGACCCCGAGGCCGTGCTCGCCAGCCCCGAGGTCACCGGCATGCTCGACCTCGAGCGCCCCGTCGCCGTGCTGATGCTGATGACCCTGCACTTCGTCCCCGACAGCGACGATCCCAAGAGCATCGTCTCCGCCTACCGCGAGGCCGTGGCTCCCGGCAGCTACTTCGTCTTCAGCCACGGCACCAACGAATACCGCCCCGCCGACACCGGCGGCATCACCAAGGTCTACACCCAGGCGAGCCACGGCATCGTCCCCCGCGACCGCGCCCGCATCCAGGAACTCGCCGCCGGCTGGGAGCTGCTCAGCCCCGGCCTCGTCGACGTCATCCTCTGGCGTCCGGACCCCGCCGAACTCGATGACGACCCGCTCGGCGCCGACGTCACCCGCTACTCCACCTTCGCCGCCGTGGGCCGCACCGCCTGACAACAGGTCAGCGCGCGGCGGCCAGCAGTGCGAAGGCGGCGATGATGACGGCCACGCGGAGGTAGTGGAAGCGGTTCCAGCGGTCCAGTTGCCGCTGCCAGTCGGCGGGCCGGTTCTCCGGGGTCCACGTCTTGTTCCGGTTGTTGATCGGGACGAGCAGTAGGACGGACATGAGCACGCTCACGATCAGCAGTGCGGCGGCGGCCACGACGAGCCCGGCGCCGTGCTGGTGCCACGCGGCGGCCGCCCAGACCGCGCTGAGTACGACCGAGCCGATGTACCAGAACGGCATCACGGCGCCGAGCATCCGGCCGCCGTGCGCGTGCCCGAGTTGAGCGCTGTCGCCGGGAAACGCGTCCAGGATCCGCCGCAGGATGACGGCGACGGCGAATTCCACCCCCACCAGCACGCCGACGACGACGGTGGTGACGGTTTCGAGTGCGTTGAGCATGAGGACTCCCAATAGATCTAGCGTTGCTAGCTGATGATGCAACGCTAGTACTGCTGCCGCTCTCTTGTCTAGCGGTGCTAGGATCGAATCATGTCGGTACAGGAACGCAAGGAACGCGAACGGGCCGAGCGCGAGCGCCTGATCGTGGCGACGGCCCGCGAACTCGCCGAGCAGCAGGGCTGGGACGCCGTCACCACCCGCCGGCTCGCCGAGCGCATCGAGTACAGCCAGCCGGTCCTCTACAGCCACTTCCGGGGCAAGCGCGAGATCATCGGCGCCGTGGCCCTCGAAGGCGCCGCCGAGATGGCCGCGGTCGTCCGCGAGGCCACCTCGGCAGCCGCGCCCGACCCCCGCGCCCGCGTCGCCGCCCTGGCGCACGCCTACCTCGACTTCGCCCAGCGCAACCCGGCCGTGTACGACGCCATGTTCCAGCTCGACGGCGGCCTGGCCTTCGCGCAGGACGACACCCCGCAGCCCCTCAAAGACGCCTTCGCCGCCCTCTTGGACACCCTCGGCGAGGTGGCCGGCGACGGCGTGCACCCGGGCCTGTTCACCGAGGTCTTCTGGGCCGCCCTGCACGGCCTCGCCACCCTGACCCGCGCCGGCCGCCAACCCCCGGAACTCGCCGAGCAGCGCGTGGAACTACTCGTGAACCGGCTGGCAGAGGTCTGACGCCGCCGCCCGCCGGACGCGGTAGTCCCAGCGCGCGAGCGACCGGACGACGGTCTCCGCGCCGATCGGGTTGGCGCTGTGCACGAACACCGTCCCGATCCGGAACGGCCGTCCCCCGAACGCGGCTTCCTCCAGCAGCGTCACCACCGGCATGATCGTGTCGTCACCGCCGAGATCGTGATCGAGCCAGAGCTCGTCGATGAACCGATCATGGTGCTCTTCCAGGAGTTCGACGCCCTCGCGGCTCGTGCGGGCGATCCGGGTGGCCCGGGGCAGCGGCCGCAGATCGTCGATCCCGAGGATGACGGGCGCCGGCACGACAGCCGCTCAGCTTTGCTGCATGTCGACGAAGCGGGAGTAGTGGCCCTGGAACGCCACGGTGATGGTGGCGGTGGGGCCGTTACGGTGCTTGGCCACGATCAGGTCCGCTTCGCCGGCGCGGGGGGATTCGGCCTCGTAGGCGGCCTCGCGGTGCAGCAGGATGACGACGTCCGCGTCCTGCTCGAGGGAGCCGGACTCACGGAGGTCGGACATCATCGGCTTCTTGTCGGTGCGCTGCTCGGGGCCACGGTTCAGCTGGGCGATCGCGACGATGGGGACCTCGAGCTCCTTGGCGAGCAGCTTGAGGTTTCGGGACATCTCGGAGACCTCCTGCTGGCGGTTCTCCTGCCGCCGGGAGCCGCCGCCGCTCATCAGCTGGAGGTAGTCGACGATGACGAGGCGCAGATCGTGCCGCTGCTTCAGCCGCCGGCACTTGGCGCGGATCTCCATCATCGACATGTTCGGCGAGTCGTCGATGAACAGCGGCGCCGCCGAGACCTCGCCCATCCGCCGAGCCAGCCGCCCCCAGTCGTCGTCGGTCATGTTGCCGGACCGCATGTGGTGCAGCGCCACCCGCGCCTCCGCGGAGAGCAGACGCATGGTGATCTCGTTGCGGCCCATCTCCAGCGAGAAGATGACCGAGGTGAGGCCGTTCTTGATGGAGCAGGACCGCGCGAAGTCCAGGCCGATGGTCGACTTTCCCATGGCGGGGCGGGCGGCGACGATGACCATCTGGCCGGGGTGCAGGCCCTGGGTGAGCGAGTCGAGGTCGGCGAATCCGGTGGGGACGCCGGTCATCTGGCCGGAGCGGTTGGAGATCGACTCGATCTCGTCGAGGGCGCCCTCCATGATGTCGGCGAGCGGGGCGTAGTCCTCGCCGGCGCGCTGCTCGGTGACGTTGTAGATCTCGGACTGCGCCTTGTTGACGATCTCGTCGATGTCGTCGCCCTCGGTGGCGTAGCCCATCTGCGTGATGCGGGTGCCCGCTTCCACCAGACGGCGCAGGATCGCGCGCTCGTGCACGATCTCGGCGTAGTACCCGGCGTTGGCGGCGGTGGGCACCGACTCCATCAGGGTGTGCAGATACGCCGGGCCGCCGACCCGGGAGAGCTCGTTGCGCTTGGTCAGCTCGTTCGCGACGGTGACGGCGTCGGCGGGCTCGCCGCGGCCGTAGAGGTCGAGGATCGCGTCGAAGACCTGCTCGTGCTTGGGCTGGTAGAAGTCCCGGCCCTTGACCACGTCGATGACGTCCGCGATGGCGTCCTTCGACAGCAGCATGCCGCCGAGCACGCCCTGCTCGGCCGCCACGTCCTGCGGCGGGGTGCGCTCGAAGCCGCCTGAGCCGCCTCCGCCGCCCGAGGAGCCGCGTCCGCCGCCGGCCCCGCCGCCGGACGCCGGGGGCTCGTAGTAGGGCTCCTCCGGGGGCGGCTCGGGCAGCGGCGGAAGGCGGTCGGTCCCGTCGAATCCGGACATGACGGGGCCTCCTTCTGCTCGCCTCGGCTCGGGTCGGAAGAACCACGGTAGGGCCCGGGACCGACGAGAGCGAGTCAGTCGTCCACATGCCCTGTGGAAAACCTGGGGACAACTCGCCCGTGCCTGTTGAAAACCCGGGTGCGGCTGTGGGTATCGCAGTGGACGACGCGGCCGGTTCCGTTGCCCCGCAACGATCACGGGGCGCTGGCCTGGGCTGTCACGCCGCCGCTTCGGCCCACAGGCTGTGCACAAAAAAGTCCGGGCGCCGCGTTCATCCATTCGGAAGAAGGCGGCGCCCGGAGAGTCGACGATCCGTCAGCGGACGAGTCTGCCGACTAACCAGCAGTCACCTCAGGCGGCGACGATGGTCAGGCCCACGGTCGCGGAGACCTCGGGGTGCAGCCGGACCGAGACCTTGTGCGCCCCGACGGTCTTGATGGCCGTGGGGATCTCGATCTTGCGCTTGTCGACGGCCGGGCCGCCGGACTTGGTGACGGCGTCGGCGATGTCCGCGACGGTCACCGAGCCGAACAGCCGGCCCGACTCACCCGCGCGCGTCGCGAGACGCACGTTGAGCCGCTCCAGCTCGGCCTTGAGCTCCTGGGCGTGACCGAGGTCGCGCACCTCACGGCTCTTGCGGGCCTTGCGGATGGTCTCCACCTGCTTCTCCGCGCCCTTGGTCCACGCGATGGCGTAGCCGCGGGGCAGCAGGTAGTTGCGGCCGTAGCCGTCCTTGACCGTGATGACGTCGCCGGGGGCGCCGAGGCCGGTGACCTCGTGGGTCAGGATGAGCTTCATGATCCTTCCCCTCCCTTAGCGAACGGTGCTGGTGTAGGGCAGCAGCGCCATCTCACGGCTGTTCTTCACGGCCGTGGCGATGTCGCGCTGGTGCTGGGTGCAGTTGCCGGTCACTCGACGGGCCCGGATCTTGCCGCGGTCGGAGATGAACTTCCGCAGCAGGTTCGTGTCCTTGTAGTCGATGTACTCGGTCTTGTCCTTGCAGAATGCGCAGACCTTCTTCTTCGGCTTGCGCACCGGGGGCTTCGCCATGGTGTCTTACTCTCCTACTGAAAGATCAATCTAGAACGGGGGTTCGTCCGAGTAGCCGCCGCCCCAGCCGCCGCCCGAGTTGCCACCGCCGGTGGCCCACGGGTCTTCCTGCTGGGACTGCTGGCCGCCGGACTGCTGGCCACCGCTACGCTGCACGGACCCGCCGCCGGCCGGGGCGCTGTTGCCCCAGTCCCCGCCGCCGCCACCGCTGTTGTAGCCGCCGCCCCCGGAGGAGCCGCGGCCCGACTTGGTGACCTTGGCGGTGGCGAACTTCAGGCACGGGCCGATCTCGTCCACGTCGAGCTCGACGACCGTGCGCTTCTCGCCCTCGCGGGTCTCGTAGGACCGCTGCTTGAGCCGACCCTGCACGATCACCTGCATGCCCTTGGTGAGGGACTCGGCCACGTTCTCCGCGTACTGCCGCCAGACCGAGCAGCGCAGGAACAGCGGGTCGCCGTCCTTCCACTGGCCGGACTCGCGGTCCAGGGTGCGCGGCGTGGACGCGACGGTGAACCCGGCCACGGCGGCCCCGCTGGGCGTGAAGCGCAGTTCGGGGTCGTTGGTCAGGTTGCCGATGACGGTGATTACAGTTTCGCCTGCCATGGGGTCCTACTCGCCTTCCGCATTACGTAGCAGTGCCCGACGCGGCATTACCGCTGGTCGGGACGGATGACCTTGGTCCGCAGCACGCCCTCGTTGAGGTTGAGCTGACGGTCGAACTCCTGAACAACCGCGGGGGTGGCGTTCAGGTTGATGACGGCGTAGATGCCCTCGGCAACCTTCTTGCCGCCCTTCTTGATCTCGTAGGCGAGGCGACGACGGCCCCAGATGTCGGTCTTCTCCACCGTGCCGCCGTTGCTGCGGACGACACCGAGGAAGTTCTCGACGGACGGAGCGATCTGGCGCTCCTCGAGGTCCGGGTCGAGAATGACCATCACTTCGTAGTGACGCATGTGCGTACCCACCTCCTATGGACTCATACGGCCGCGGGCTCTCCGCGACAGGAGGGTCATGCATCGATCCAGGTGGGCCCGGCGAGGTCGCCGGCGCGAACCTGGATCGGTCAAGTGTACCGGTACCTGATTGGCCTCTTGAAATCGGGATGTTTCGGATCGAGAGTGAACAGTGGGCACGTGGACCGCTACCCAAGGACGTGTAGCGCGTGAGGATCACGGAGGTCTCCCCGATGAGCCAGACCGTAAGCACCCGGCACCACCTGTTCACCCTCAACACCGACGGCCGCCGGCACCCGATGGCCAACACGCTCACCCTGCTCGCGGGCTGCCTCGCGGTCGTCTCGGCCGTGAGCGCCTGGTACCCCTCGACGCACATCGTCGGCTCCTGGACCGGCGGCTTCGGGCTGCTGGCCGGGCTGTGGGCGCAGATGATCTCGGCGACGACCGCCGAGCGGTTCATCAACGTCAGCGCCATGATCGTCTCCGGGGTCGGGCTGCTCTTCGGCCTTGCTCACGGTGGACTGTACTGACCGCCGCCGACAGTTTCCGGCCGCGGTTGTCGGCCGGGCTGGATAGAGTCGTGCCGTGACTCGAATCGGTGCGACGGTAGACCAGGCCGACCCGCTCGTCGCCACGGCGGAACGCGGCGGCGACGCGGCGCAGATCCTGCTGGGCGATCCGCAGAGCTGGGGCAAGCCGGAGGCGAGCTATCCCGGCGGCGCGGCGGCGCTCGGCAAGGACGCGGCCGAGCAGGGCGTGCGGATCTACGTGCACTCGGCCTACGTGATCAACGTGGCCTCGGCGAACAACCGGATCCGCATCCCGAGCCGCAAGCTGCTGCAGCAGAGCCTGACCGCGGCGGCCGAGCTCGGCGCGGCCGGGCTGGTCGTGCACGGCGGCCACGTGACCAAGGACGACGACCCGGAGGCGGGCTTCGACAACTGGCGCAAGTGCGTCGAGGGGCTCGAACTGCCGATCCCGCTGCTGATCGAGAACACCGCCGGCGGCAACCACGCGATGGCCCGCTACCTGGAGGCGATCGAGAAGCTGTGGGCCGCGGTCGGGCAGACGCCGAACGCGGACCGGATCGGCTTCTGCCTGGACACCTGCCACGCCTTCGCGGCCGGTCTCGAGCTGGACACGGTGGTCGAGAAGGTGCTCGGCATCACCGGCCGGATCGACCTGGTGCACGCCAACGACTCGCAGGGCGGCTTCGGCTCCGGCCGGGACCGGCACGCGAACTTCGGCAAGGGCAAGATCGAGCCGGAGCAGCTGGCCACGGTCGCGGTGGCGGCGGCCGCGGCGGGCGCCGACTTCGTGTGCGAGACGCCCGGCGATGCAGCGGACCAGGGTGCGGACGTGGCGTGGCTGCGTGAGCGCATCGGCGCGAAATCGGCTTAGATTACAAATAGTGCGCCGCCGGGCGCGCCGTGTAGTCGTTTTCGCTCCTGACTGTTCATACTGGTTCGCTGATGAGCCTTCAGGTGTGTGCGATCGACGCGGCGCGGCATCGGCGGTTTCTGCTGGAGACGGCGGCCGCCGCGGGTGAGCGCGTCAGCTTCCTGCAGTCGCCCGCCTGGGGTCGGGTGAAGGGCGGCTGGCGCCCGGAGTCGGTCGGCTGGTTCGGCGCGGACGCGGAACTTGTCGGCACGGCGCTCGTACTGCACCGCGACCTGCCCTCGTTTCCGTTGCCGGGCCGCCGTTCCCTCGCGTACATCCCCGAGGGGCCGACGGTGGACTGGTTCGGCGCGGGCCGCGACGTGGCCGCGTGGATCAGGCCCTTGATCACGTATCTCAAGGCGCACGGCGTGTTCAGCGTCAAGCTCGGGCCCAAGGTCGCGGCACGGTGCTGGGATGCGGCGCGGGTCAAGGCGGGCATGGCCGACGCCGCGTGCACCTCGTTCGCCGATCTGCCCACACAGCAGGCGAATCCCGAGGCGCGGCGGCTGGTCACGGAGCTCGAAGCGCTCGGTTGGCGACGGCGCGGCGCGAGCGATCACGGGATCACCGACGTGCAGCCGCGGCACTTCATCGAGATTCCCCTGCGCGGCCGCACATCCGCCGACGTCTTCGCGGACTTCAATACACAGTGGCGCCGCAACGTACGCGTCGCCGAGCGCGCGGGCGTGAAGGTGTGGCAGGCCTCGATCGACGACCTGCCCGCGTTCCACGCGATGTACCTGGAGACCGCCGAGCGCGACCGCTTCATGCCGCGTCCGCTCTCCTACTTCCAGCGCATGTTCGACGAGCTGCTCGCCGCCGACCCCGACGGCGTCCGGCTCTACCTCGCCGGTGCCGAAGGCGTTCCGTCCGCCGGGGCCACGATGGTGCGGTTCGGCCGCCGCGCCTGGTTCGGCTACGGCGCGGGCAGCACCGCGCGGCGCGACCTGCGGGCCGCGAACGCCCTGCAGTGGCAGATGGTCCAGGACTGCCTGGACGACGGACTCGACTGCTACGACCTGCGCGGCGTCGGCGAGACCCTCGCGCCGGAGCACCCGATGTTCGGCCTGCTGCGCTTCAAGATCGGAACCGGCGGCCGGCTCGTCGAGTACCCCGGCGAATACGACCTCGCGCTCAACCGGCCGCTCGCCCTCGCCCTGCGGATATACCTGCGCCGCCGCTGAAGGAAGGACACACACCACCGGGCAGGGAGAAACCGAAGATGTCGCTGACGTTCTACGTGGACCGACAGGCATGGCGCGCGCACCACCGGCGGGTCGTGGCGGACCGGCCGATCCCGGTGCCGGTGGTCAAGGGCAACGGCTACGGCTTCACGCTGCCGGTGCTCGCCGAGGCGGCGCGGCAGCTCGGCCCGGCGGCGGGCGTGGACCGGATCGCGGTGGGCACAGCGCACGAGGCGGCCTCGATCCTCGACCACTTCCCGTACGAGATGGCGCTGCTGGAGCCGTTCCTGCCCGGCGCCGAGTGGGTCGATCTGCCGGAGCGCGTCGTGCGCAACGCCGCGTCGCTGGAGGCCGTGCGGCTGCTCGCCGGGAGCCGGATGGTGATCGACTGTCGCAGCTCCCTGCGTCGGCAGGGCGTGGCGCGGGACGAACTGCGCGCGCTGCGTCAGGCGCTGTGCAGCGACGGGGCCGAGGGCTATTCCGTGCACCTGCCGATCGACCGGCCCGCGCACGCCGATCCCGTCGCCGAGGTCTCCGACTGGATCTTCGCGCTGCGCGACGCCGGACTGGCGATCCCCGTCATGTACGTCAGCCATCTGCATCGGCTCGAACTCGCCGCGCTCCGCCTGCGTTTCCCGCGCATCCGCTTCCGGCCGCGCATCGGCACGGATCTGTGGCTCGGCGACCCGACCGCCATCGAGGCGCGGGCGACGGTGCTGGACGTGCTGCCCGTGGCCCGCGGCGAACGGATCGGCTACCGGCAGTGGCGCACGCGGCAGGGCGGCTGGATCGTGGTCGTCAGCGGCGGCGCCGTGCACGGAGTCGGGCTCGAGGCGCCGAAGATCATGCGCGGACTGCTGCCGCGGGCCAAGGAGATCGGCCGCTCCGGGCTGCGCGCCGCCAACCGCACGCTCTCACCGTTCAAGTGGCAGGGGCGGCGCTGCTGGTTCGCCGAACCGCCGCACATGTCCGTCTCGATGATCTACCTGCCGGGCACGCAGACCCCGCCGCGGCCCGGCACCGAACTCGTGGCCGACCTGCGGCACACGGCGACCCACTTCGATCGGGTGGCGATCCTCAACGAGGACGCCGCGGAGACCGCCGAACCCGCGCGCGGCCGCGGCGCACGCATCGCGCCGCCGCGTCAGGGCACGACCGGGGTCAGACCCGCCGCGTGCGCCGGGTCGACGTCGTCCTCGTAGTCGTTCTCGTCGATCAGCCCGAAGCCGTACACGTCCTCGGCCCCGTCCAGCACGCCGCCCGCCGGGTCGTCCATCCCGCTCATCCGCACCGGGTCGCGGCGCGGATCGATCACGTCCCGGATCACCTGCACGGCGAAGAACACGGTGCCCGCGATGTGGATCGCTATGGCCAGGTCGTACGCGGGCTGCGGCAGACCGCGCAGCGGAGTGTTCAGCGAGACCAGGTACAGCCAGATCGCGCCGTAGTAGATGACCTCGCAGACCTGCCACACGATGAAGTCGCGCCAGCGCGGCCGGGCCAGCACCGCCAGCGGGATCAGCCACAGCACGTACTGCGGCGAGTAGACCTTGTTGAACAGGATGAACGCGCAGGCGACCAGGAAGACGATCTGCCCCACCCGCGGCCGGAACCGGGCCAGCCAGGTCAGCAGGCCGACCCCCACGCAGGACAGCGCCAGCAGCACCGCGAAGCCCGCGGACACCGCCGAGGAGCTCAGGTTCAGGTGCAGCGGGCTGTACTCCAGGAACAGCCAGAACGAACCCCAGTCCGCGCCGCGGTTCTCGTTGAACGAGTAGAAGTAGGCCCAGCCGTGGAAGTTCGCCAGCATGAACGGCAGGTTCACCACGATCCAGGACCCGGCCGCGCCGAGCAGGCACAGGCTCCAGTCCCGCATCTTGCCGGCCCGCCAGCACAGCAGCACCAGGGCCACCAGGATCAGCGCCGGGTAGAGCTTCGCCGCCGTGCCGAGGCCGAGCAGCACGCCCGCCACCACCGGCCGCTTGCGCGCCCAGGCCAGCAGGCCCACCGCGGCCAGGCCCACCGCGATCAGGTCCCAGTTTATGGTCGCGTTCAGCAGCAGCCCGGGCGCCAGCGCGAACATCGCCGCGTCCCAGGGTCTGGACCCGCTCAGCCCGACCAGCGCCACCACCGAGATGCACGCGAAGATCAGCAGGAACCACGTGGTGATCACGTAGAACCAGCGGCCCTGGTTGTTCAGGTCGCCGGGCAGGTGCTTGGCGATCTGCGCGGCGGTCTCCATCGCGGCGCCGGTCACGACCGGGTACTCGAGGTAGTAGTTCGTGTTGGTCGAGTAGTACGGCACGTTGTTCGAGGACAGGCCGCGGCCCTGGTACATGTACGGGATGTCGCTGTAGCACATGTGCGTGTACTGCTGGTTCCCGCCGCCGGTCCACGCCGTCGCGAAGCAGGGCTCGCGCATCCCGATGCCCACCGCCGTGGTCAGCACCGTCAGCACCAGCAGGATGAACGCGACCGAGGCGCGGCCGACCGGGCCGAGCTTGGTGCGCGCCCTGCGGCCGAGCACTCCGCCGAAGCCCTCGGCCCCGAGGTTCGCGACCGGGTCGTCCAGACTGGGCGCGACGTCGCCGCCGTCGCCCGGCCGGCCCGGCTCGAGCGGCCCTTCGGTTTCGTCGAACGAGGGGGTGCTGACCGTCATGCGCAAACCCTAGCGGTGCTTCCTGAGTGATGGCGCGGTCCGGGCCGCCCAACTGGTGAATTGGCGCGCGGAAATTTCATGAGCCGGAAAACGCCCGAGGGGCGCGACGGTCGAAGCCGTCGCGCCCCTCGGGCCGGAGGTCAGCGGCGCTATCCGCCGCCGGCGCCTCCGCCGTTTTTTCGAGTACTGGTCGACGTCGGTGTCGATGTATCGGTCGCCGTCGTCGTACCCACGCATTGACCGAACAGGGTCTCCTGCGCGCAGGTGCTGGTCGAGGTCGGCGTCGTCTGGGACCACGTCGGCGTGGTCGACTGGCCGGTCGGCGTCGTGGCACCCGACGTCGGCGTGCTCGCCGTGGCGGTCGGGGTGGTGGCCGTGGCGCTCGGCGTCGGGCTGTTCATCACCGTGGCGTTCGGGTTCGCGGTCGGCTGGGTGAACGTGGTGTCCCCGCCGAACGTCGTGCCCTGCATCTCGGACATGAACTTCGCCCAGATGCTGAACGGGTACATGGCGCCGTAGTCGTTGCCCTTGTTGGCGATGTTGTCGACCGGGAGCTGGACCGTCTCGGACTTCCCGTTGATGGTCGCCGTGGTCCAGCGGCTGATGCCCACCGAGATGGACAGCTTGCTGCTGTAGCCGTCGAACCAGATGCCCGCGGTGGTGTACCTGCCGTTGCCGTCGTTGCCGCCGCCGTAGTGCAGCTGGTTCATCGCGGTCGTGGTGTCCGGGGTGATGTCCATGGTGGACGTTCCGGTCTTGCCCGCGATGTTGTCCATGTTCAGCCCGCTGGCCTGGTACGCCGAGTACGCGGTGCCGTCGCTGTTGTGGATGACGCCCTTGAGCAGGCTGGTCTCCGTCGCCGCCACGTTCGAGGTGATCGGCTGCGTCGTGGTCGTGGCCGGCTTCCAGTCGTAACTGTTCGGCCCCTTGATCTCCTTGATCTCGACCAGCTGGTGCAGCGTCCCGTTCGCGGCGAGCACCGAGTAGGCGTCCGCCATGCGCGCCGGGTCGACCGCGCACACGCCGAGCGTGAACCGGACGTTGCTGCAGCCGCCCGAGGTGTCGGTCCAGCCGGGGGTCTTCGAGGACAGGCCGAAGTTCTCCGCCATCTTCTGGACCGCGCCGTACTGGCCGGGCTGCTGCTCCTCGATCCGGACGAACGCCGTGTTGACCGAGTCGTCGGTGGCCTTCCCGAGCGTGATCGGCCCCATCTTGGAGTGGCTGCCGTCGTTGGTGATACCGCCGCTCGCGTCGCCGGCGTCCTCCTGGACCTCGGCCGGCACGGATTTGTCCGGCCACGGGTCGCCGCTGACGTAACTGTTCGTCGCCCAGTTGTTGGTGAGCGCCGTCGCGAGTGTGAACGCCTTGAACGTCGATCCGCCCTGCGCCGTCAGCATCGTCGCGGTGTTCTCGTAGGTGGTGCCTCCGTAGAAGGCGACCAGATCACCGGTCGATGGATCGACGGCCGCGAGGCCCGGTTGCAGGGTCTGCTTGTCCAGGGTGGTCTCCTGGCTGATCAGCTCCTGCTGCACGGCCTGCTGGGCCATCGCCATGTACTTCTGGTTGAACGTGGTGATGACGGTGTAGCCGCCGTTGGCGATCTCCGCCGCGGTGGGGCCGGGCGCGGACGGGTGCGCCGAGTTGTACGAAGAGAGCCACTGCGACGCGGCCTGCTTCATCTGCACGTCCGTCATGGACTCGCCGGACGTGGTGGACAGCGCCACCGGCTTCGGCTGGTACGCCAGCGCCTGCTTGTACTCGGCCGCGGACTTGATGTGCCCGTACTGGTACATGTTGGACAGCGTGTCCTGCCAGCGCGCGAGCGCCGCGGTCTTCGCCGCCTTGCCGTCCGCGGTCGAGCTCGTCGACGGATCCCAGCCCTCCGAGTAGTACGAGGGCGAGTTCAGCATCATCGACAGGAACGCGGCCTGCGAGTCCTGTTCGTACGCCGGTTCCTTCTCCATCTGCGCCAACGAGATGTTGAACCACGCCTTCACGCCCGCCGCGATGCCGGATGTGTTCCGGCCGAACGGCGAGGTGTTGAGGTAGTCCTTCATGATCGTCTGTTTGTCGTACTTCTTCGCCAGTTTCAGCGAGATGAAGATCTCGTCGATCTTTCTGGACGTCGTCTGCGCCTGGGTCAGGAACGCGTTCTTCGTGTACTGCTGGGTGATCGTCGAACCGCCCTGCGTACTGCCGCCCATCAGGTCGACCACGAGCGCGCGCAGCGTACCGGTGTAGGAGACGCCGGGGTTGGTCCAGAAGGTCTTGTCCTCCTGGGAGATCACCGCGTTCTGGATCGGCATCGGGATCTGGTTGTAGTCCACGAGCTGCCGGTCGGTGGTGCCGTCCGCCGCGAACTGGGTGGTCCCGTCGTCGAACGTGTACAGCGAGGTCTGCGCGAACGCCGAGGAGTGCGGGTCGGGGATCTGCACCGTCTCGTACTCGAAGGCGACGAAGCCGAGCATCAGGAAGACGCAGGCCAGGAAGCCGCCCGCGACCTGCTTGATGGACGGCAGCCAGCGCTGCCAGCCGTACTTGCCGGTGCGCGGGTAGTCGAAGTAGCGGTGGTAGCCGGTCCGGCGCACCGGGCCGCTCGGCCGCTCGCCCGCCCGGGCGCGGGACCGGGCCGCCGCGCCGTTGCGCGTCGACCGGCCGTTGAGCGCGCTCTCCGGATACTGGTCGGACCTGGTCTGGCTGGCCGCGTCGGCACGGCCGGCGGCGCGCCGCTCCTCGAGCCGGCTGCGCCGCGGCGTGGGCACGCCGCCGAGGTCGGCCGGGTCCTGCACCCGCGTCTGCGAAGGGTCGGCGGGGTCCGGGGACGCATATCCGCCGGGGCCGGCCGGGGTGGACGCGGGATAGTGCGGCGCCGCGTCGGAGGCCGGGCCGCGGCCGCGGGAACCGCCGCCGCCCTGGCCCTGGCCGCCGCCGGGCGCGGCACCGTAGCCGCGCCGTCCGCCGCCACCGCCCGCGGGGGGCTGCTGCTGCGGCGGCGGGGAGCCGTAGCCGCCGGGCGACCCGTAGCCGCTCGGCGGTTGCTGGGGCGGCTGTTGGCTGTATCCGCCGCCCGCTGATCCGTAGCCGCGCGACCCGCCGCCGCCCTGGTCCTGTCCCCCGGAGGAGCCGTAGCCGCGTCCACCGCCGCCCTGCCCCGAGGAGCGTGGATCGTCGCCGGATGAGTCGCCCCGCCCGTACTGGTATCCGCCCATCGTCGTGTCTGCTCCCTCGGCGCTCGGACACTCGTGCCGTCCCCTGAAGACGGTTTTCCACAGGGGCTCGGTTGCCAGCAGGGTACGCGGGTTCCCTTGCGGAGGTGAGTCAGGGTCGCCTTCTGCCCGGATTGGCGTTTCTTGGCGGAGATACGTCCCCATCTGTCCGGTTGATGCGCGATTCGACCGGCGATGAGCTCGGGACTTGTCAGCCTGCTCCGGTCCGATCTATCGTGAGGATGTATCGCTTCGATACATCGGCGGCAAGGTTTCTGGAAGGAGGGTGCGGTGTCCAAGCGCTCCGGGGTGCTCGAGTTCGCCGTACTCGGTCTTCTGCACGAGGCTCCCATGCACGGTTACGAGCTGCGCAAGCGGCTCAACCTGGTGCTGGGATCCTTCCGCGCCTTCTCGTACGGCACGCTCTACCCCTGTCTGAAGGGTCTGGTCGCCTGCGGCTGGATCGTCGAGGACCGGCCGGTGGTCGAGCCGCGCGGGACGGAGACCAACCGCCGCTCGAAGATCGTCTACAAGCTGACCCCCGCCGGGGAGGCCCGTTTCCGCGGCCTGCTCTCCGACGCGGGACCGTCCGCCTGGGAGGACGAGAACTTCGGAGTGCATTTCGCCTTCTTCGGGCGTACCGACGCGGCCATCCGACTCCGGATCCTGGAGGGCCGCCGCTCGCGTCTCGAGGAGAGGCTGGATCTGATCCGCCAGCAGGTCACCAAGACCAGGGAGCGGATCGACGGATACACGCTGGAGCTCCAGCGCCATGGTCTGGAATCGGTTGAACGCGAGGTCCGGTGGCTCAACGAGCTCATCCAGACCGAGCACAACCAGCAGCAGGTGGGTCCACCTGCGTCCTGACCGGCCGACCGGACCGCACCAGTAGTCCGATCATCCTTTCCCTGTCCCCTGACGATCCGCGGGCGCGAAGCAGACCGCCTGCGCGAAGATCGACATATTTTGAAGGAGCATTCACCGCATGGGTTCGGTTCGCGTAGCCATCGTGGGCGTGGGCAACTGCGCCTCGTCTCTCGTGCAGGGCGTCGAGTACTACAAGGATGCCGACCCGTCCACGCGGGTCCCGGGTCTGATGCACGTCCAGCTCGGCGACTACCACGTCAGCGACCTCGAGTTCGTGGCCGCGTTCGACGTGGACGCCAAGAAGGTCGGCCAGGACCTCGCGCACGCCATCAACGCGTCGGAGAACAACACCATCAAGATCGCCGACGTGGCCCCGACCGGCGTGACCGTGCAGCGCGGCCACACCTTCGACGGCCTCGGCAAGTACTACCAGCAGACCATCGAGGAGTCGACCGAGACCCCGGTCGACATGGTGCGCGCGCTCAAGGACGCCCAGGCGGACGTGCTGGTGTGCTACCTCCCCGTCGGTTCGCAGAAGGCCGTGGAGTTCTATGCCCAGGTCGCCATCGACGCCAAGGTCGCGTTCGTCAACGCGCTCCCGGTCTTCATCGCCGGCACCAAGGAGTGGGCCGACAAGTTCACCGAGGCGGGCGTCCCGATCGTCGGCGACGACATCAAGAGCCAGGTCGGCGCGACCATCACGCACCGCGTGCTGGCCAAGCTGTTCGAGGACCGCGGCGTCATCCTGGACCGCACCATGCAGCTGAACGTCGGCGGCAACATGGACTTCATGAACATGCTCGAGCGCGAGCGCCTGGAGTCCAAGAAGATCTCCAAGACCCAGGCCGTCACCTCGCAGCTGCAGCACGACATCGGCAAGGGCAACGTGCACATCGGCCCGTCCGACTACGTGTCCTGGCTCGACGACCGCAAGTGGGCCTACGTGCGCCTCGAGGGCCGCGCGTTCGGCGACGTCCCGCTGAACCTGGAGTACAAGCTCGAGGTGTGGGACTCCCCGAACTCCGCCGGTGTCATCATCGACGCCGTGCGCTGCGCCAAGATCGCCCTCGACCGCGGCATCGGCGGCCCGATCCTGTCGGCGTCGTCCTACTTCATGAAGTCCCCGCCGGTCCAGTACTTCGACGACGAGGCCCGCGACGCCGTCGAGAAGTTCATCAAGGGCGAGGTCGAGCGCTAGTCCGTGCTCGTGCCGGTCGAGCGCTGGTCCGCTGACCCTCCCGTGGTCCGGCGGCAGCGGCTCCGACCACCCGGCTGGTCTCCAGCGCCGTGCCCCGGTTACGCTGACCCCCATGTCACGCAAGGTGTTGTGGGGGATCGTGGCCGGGGCGCTGCTCGTCGCGGGCTACCTCTACTGGGTCGGCTCCGGCAAGCAGACCAACCTCGCCGTCGGCGACTGCGTCTCGGTCAACTCCACCACCCAGATCGACACCGTCAAGTGCACCACCGCGGCCGGCGTCTACAAGGTCCTCGCCAAGTTCGAAGGCTCCGACTCGAACCAGTGCGACACCGTCAAGGGCACCGTGAAGTCCTTCGTCCTCGACCAGCCCAGCACCAACGGCCTCGTCCTGTGCGCGGGCGCGGTGCGGTGACGTCCAGGTCACGGAACAGCCCCCGAACAGAAGTCGTTTGCCCGGCCCCCCGCGACTCGTGAGAGACTTGCCGCAGCCAGGAGGGCTCGCCTAGTGGCCGATGGCGGCGGTCTTGAAAACCGCTAACAGGTAACCCCTGTTCGTGGGTTCGAATCCCACGCCCTCCGCTGTGATGTTGGAAAAGACCAGGCCGCGGCCGGTTCCGGGTGATCCGGGACCGGCCGCGGTTGTTTTCGGGGCGGTGCTGTAACGCTCGGCGGGGTGCCGGACATAAGAGGGTGTGACGAATTCAGGGGGCGAAGTGCCCGATGATCCGGCGTTGAGATTCGAGCGGCTGTACGCCGACTCGGTCAACGCGCTGCTCGGCTTCAGCTTGCGGCGCTGTGATTCGCGGGAGGACGCCGCGGATCTGGTGGCCGAGGTGTTTATGGTCGCCTGGCGCCGGATCGGGGAGATACCCGACGGGGACGACGCGCGGCTGTGGCTGTTCGGCGTCGCGCACCGGTTGCTGGCCAATCAGCAGCGTGCACTGCGGCGGGAACGCAACCTCGGCGCGCGGTTGGCGCGGTATCTCAGCGAGGTCATGGCGCCGGATCCGGCGGCTCTGCTCGATCGGCACGAGGCGGGACGACCGGTCCGGGACGCCTTGGCGACGCTCACACCTCAGGACAGCGCGCTGCTGACGCTCGTGGTCTGGGAGGGACTGAGTCCGGCGGAGGCCGCTCGCGTGGTGGGCCTGAGCGCGGGCACCGTGCGCGTGCGGCTGTACCGGGCACGCGGGCGGCTGCGCACCGCACTTGCGGCGCAAGGGTCGGCACCGGACCACGACCACGTACCCGACCCCGGTCCCGGCGGCCTGACGCTCGCCCCGATCTCCCAGCGCGTCCCAACCGGTATCAAGGAGGGCTGACATGCTTGAGCGCAATGACACGAGCCTCGCGTTGCGGGCGGCGGCGCGCGTGCAGGACGACGAGTTGCCGCGCATTCCCGCTTCGGTGAGCGCGGATCTCGCCCGTGCGATCACCGACTCGTCGGAGGAGTCCGCGGAGGAGGATTCGGCCGCGGAGGAAGCTTCTCAGCAGCCTGCGGTGGTCGGCCGGAACCGCCGTCACCGCCTGGTGCTGGCCATGGCACTGGTCACGGCGGCGGCGACGGCGGTGACGCTGCTGCAGACGTTCGGCAGCGCGGCGCCGACCGCGTTCGCCGACTGGCAGCCGGTCCCGCAGATTCTCACCGGCGCCGCGGCGCAGCAACAGATCGACCAGTGCCCGTACTTCAGGGGAGTCGCCGCCATTCGGATCCCGGCCGGCGCGCAGACCCTGGTGGAGCAGCGCGGCCGCATGGTGTCCATCGTGTTCGCCGCCGGGGACGTGCTCGGCTCCTGCATGCTGCTCGACGGGCGCGGCGACGGCGGCGGCCAGATGGGCCCGCTGCCCCGGCCGACCGGCTCGAACATCGTCTCCGACGGCGGCGGCAGCGGCTTCACTTTCGACGCGAGCGGCGCCCGAGTCGACACCGCGACCATCGCCGGGCGCGCCGGACCCCAGGTCGCGTCGATCCTCATCCACCGCACCGACGGCGTCGTCGTCACCGCGGCCGTATCCGACGGTCTGTGGGAGGCCTGGTGGCCGGGCACAGTGCTTGCGGCCACATTGACGGTCCGAACCACGGACGGCCGCATCGTCGACTACAAGGTGGCAAGCACGGCACCGCACTAACCGGAGAGATCAGCCGCGTCAGCAGGTTCTGCCGCGCGTTCGAGGTGAGCACGGGCCCGGTCGCCGCGTCTATCGCTTAAAGCCGTACCGCGCCGTGGGGCCACACGATGTGGGTGGGGAGGTGGCGGGTGCGGGCGGCGGTTACCACGTCGGCGGTGCCGGCGGGGCCGCGGGCGGGGAGGCCGTCCCAGACGGCGAGGAGGGTGGTGATCCTGGTGAGCATCAGGAGGCTGGCGGCCATGTGGGCGTCGGGCGCGGAGTGGGCGTGGCCTAGGCGGTGGACGGTGGTGGCCGCGGCTAGTAGGCGGTCGTAGGCGGGGTGGTGTTCGGCGGGGAGGGAGTCGCGGTAGTCGGCGGCGGGGATTATTGCTTCCAGGGTGCCGCCGCGGGCTAGGACGGCCTCGGCGAAGAGGGTGTCGGCGCCGTCGGCTAGGCAGGTGACGCCGGTTAGGGGGCCGGGGCCGGGGCCGAGGTCGGTGGCGGGGGCTATTGCGTCGAGTTCCGTGTGCAGGAGGGCGCTGATCTGCTCGGCCAGGGCGGCGGGGAGGTTGCGGTGGCCGGTGATTCCTATGGCGGGCATGGGGATCGTCGCTGCCGGGGCTCGGCTAGTTGGAGCAGGAGACGGGGACGGTGGCGGACTTGGAGACGGCTCCCGAGGACACCGTGACGACCACCGAGCTCTTGCCGCACCACTGGCTGAGGTTGATGGTCTGGGTGAGGTTGTACGAGGTCTGCCCGGAGTCGTCGATCGGGGAGACGTCGGACGGGGTGATGCCGTCCACGGTCACGTTGACGTACACGTCGTCGGTGCCGGAGGCGTTGATCGTGCCGGAGATGATCACTTCCGGGGGATTGCCGGCGAGGGGATCGGCGGTGATCTGGATCGAGGTGACGTGGGAGGTGCTGGCAGGGGCGGAGGATGTGGTGGTGGTCGGGGCTGACGTCGGTGAGATGGATGCGGTGGACGTCGGGGAGGTGGGGGCGGACGTCGGTGTGGTGGGGGCTGTGGTGGCGGCCGTCGTGGGGGCGGCGGGGGCGCTGGTGGATGCGGAGGACGAGGCTGAGGTGGACGCGTCGTTGCTGCTGAAGAAGTGGGGCAGGGTGAGGACCAGGGCGATCAGGACTACGCAGCCGATCACGACGAGAATCACGGGTCGCGTGCGGCCGGGGCCTAGGAGTGCGCTCAGGCCTGCGGGGAGCTTGGGTGCGGCGCGGCGCGGTGGGGCCGGCGGCTCGATGTCGGACTCGCCGGGGCCGGGGGCCAGCGCTATGACGGCGTCCTCGCGGAGGCGGGAGAGTTCGGCGATCTGTTCGGGGGTCCAGTCGGCGCGGGCCTTGACGCAGTAGGCGGCCAACTGCTCGACCGACTGCCGTCCCCAGGAACTCGCCTGGTCCTCCTGGCGGGCGAGTGCGGCGCGCATCTCGGCGCCGAGTTCGCGCAACGTGGCGGCGTCCTGGGCGGCTCCGGCCGCGCCGGCTTGGCCGCGCCACTCGGCTCGGCGTGCCAGATCTCTCAGTGCTCTGCGTGACCCGTCGTCCACCGGACAATCATCGGGCATGGGGAGGGGGGAGCGCACGTGTCATCGCGGAAAGGGGATTCCCCTGCTGGTCGCTACGCGGCGATCGTGGGGATTCCGGTCACGTGGCGGCGGGTGCGGTGGGCTACCAGCGTCCGGATCCGTTGCTCGGAGGCGGGGTCGGCGGGGGTGACGGTGACCAGGCGCAGGTCGGGGCGGCCGTCCACGGTCAGGTAGTCGTAGCACATGGTCAGCTCGCCGACGACGGGGTTGGCCAGCCGCTTCACGCCGTGCGCGCGCTCCTCGACGGTGCGGTCCTCCCACCACAGCGCGAAATCCGGGTCGGCGCGCAGCCGGTCGATCAGGGCGCTGAGCTGCTCGTCGTCGCGGTGCCTGGCCTGGTTGGCACGCAGGTTGCCGACGGTTTCGCGGGCTACGCGGCGCCAGTCGAGCTGCGCGTCCCGGACCTCCGGCACCTCGAAGAGCATGGCGGCGGCGTTCCCCGTGGAACCGGAACGGGTGCCGAAATCCTCGCCGAAGAGGGCGGCCGCGGCGTCGTTGCGCGCTCGAACGTCGAAGCGGAAGTCGATGACGTAGGCGGGGATGAGTGGCATGCCCTGCAGTAAGTATGTGAGCGACTCGGGCACGGCGTAGTCGGCGCCATTTCCGGGCCGCTGCGGCAGCGGGCGTTCCTGCCTGGCGAGCACGTGTAGGTGCGCGCGTTCGGTCGGCGACAGGCGCAGTGCCTCGGCGATGGCGTCCAGGACGGCGGCGCTTGGCGTCCCGGCGCGGCCCTGCTCGACGCGGATGTACCAGTCGATGCTCACGGCGGCTAGTTGGGCGACCTCCTGGCGGCGCAGGCCCGGCGTGCGGCGGGTGCCGAGGCTGGGCGGTAGGCCGACGTCCTCGGGCGCGCGCCTGGCCCGCATGGCGCGCAGGAAGTGCGCGAGTTCGGTGCGGCGGGGGTCGGCGGCGGTCATGCGTTCGATCATCGCCGACTCGGGCGACGGGCGTCCATGCGGTTGCGTGGCACTCCGGATGCCAGGATGCGCGCGATCTCCCTGGCCGCGCGCGGGACCGGAATCGTTGCCGCCATGAAGAGAATCGCGATGAAGAAGAACGTTGTTCGGGGTGCGGTCGCGCTGGCGGTCGTGGTGGCGGGTGCTGGGGCTGCGACCGCGACCGCCAGCACGGTGGCGTCCAGGTCTCCAGGCGACGGCGGGTATGGGTTCACGTCCGTGCGCAGCGGGATTCCGGATTCGGCCGTGCGCTTCTCGGTGCGGAGCCCGCAGGTGCACGACGGCGGCACGTTCCCGGCGTCCGCGTTCGCTGACGCTTTCGGGTGCAGCGGTGCTAACGAGCAGTTCACGCTGGATTGGTCGGGTGCGCCGTCGTCCGCGAAGAGCTACGCGGTCACGATGTTCGATCCGGACGCGCCCACCGGCAGCGGGTTCTGGCACTGGCTGGTGTGGGACATCCCGGCTGGCAGCACCAAGCTGACGGACTCGCTGCCGTCCGGCGCCGTCGCGGGGACCGACTCGGCGGGCGTCACCGGCTACCTGGGACCGTGCCCGCCCGCCGGGGACATCACCCACCACTACCGGATCACGGTCTACGCGCTGGACACGGCCAGCCTGGACCTGCCGTCCTCGACCCCGGCCGCGGTCACGACGTTCACCATGAGCAGCCACGTGATCGGCTACGCGCAGATGACGGTGAACGCGCGGCGGTAGGGGGAGGTAGGGGGAGACGGGATCGGCCGGGCGGGTCCTCGTTCAAGGGGATCCGTCCGGCCGAAGCAACGTGGCTATCCGCCTACTGCAGCGGGCTGATCCGGACCGCCGTGCCGTAGGCGCAGATCTCGGTCCAGACGTCGCCCATCTCCGAGGTGTCGAAGCGCATCGCGACGATGGCGTTGGCGCCGCGGGACTGGGCCTCGCCGATCATCCGGCCCATCACCTCGTTGCGGCTGTCGACCAGCGCCTTGGTCATGCCCTTCAGCTCGCCGCCGAACATCGACTTCAGGCCCGCGCCCATCTGGCTGAAGGCGTTGCGGGATCGGACGGTGAGGCCGAAGACCTCGCCGAACACCTGGTCGATCCGGTATCCGGGCACGTCGTTGGTGGTGACCACCAGGAACTGGGGGCCGGTCCAACCGGAGGCATCGTGGGTCATCCAGGACTCCCGCTCTCGAAATCGTCGACTGAAGTTCGCAAGCATTTTCCACCCGCGCCCGCCGCCGCGCACGTGTCCCGCCCGGCGGACTTGAGAACATTACGCCTGTGGATCACTCTGCGCGCACTCCCCGCATCATCGCCCACCGTGGCGCCTCCACCGAGGCGCCCGAGCACACGTACGCCGCGTATGTGGCCGCGCTGGCCGCCGACGCCGACGGGCTGGAGTGCGACGTGCGGCTGACCGCGGACGGGCACCTGGTGTGCGTGCACGACCGGAAGGTGGACCGGGTCTCCAACGGCACCGGCCGGGTCTCCGCGCTGGAGTTGGCGAGCCTCGAACAGTTGGACTTCGGCTCGTGGCACGCGGCGACCGAGGGCGCGGAGCCCGTGGTGCCGGAGGAGGAGCCGGACCGGGACGCCAGCCGGGTGCTCACGCTGCGCCGGCTGCTGGACCTGGTCGCCGCGCAGGACCGCCGGGTGGAGTTGGCGATCGAGGTCAAGCACCCGAGCCGGTACGCCGGGCAGGTGGAGCGCAGCCTGGTCTCCGTGCTGGACGAGTACGGCTGGGCGCCGCGGGCCGCGGGGGACGAGTCGCCGGTGCGGATCATGAGCTTCTCCGCCTCGGCCGTGCGGCGCGCGAACCGGCTGGCCCCGGGCGTGCGCACGGTGTTCCTGATGGAGCCGTTCGTGTACCGGGCCCGCGGCGGCGCGCTGCCCGCCGGGGTGCGGATCGCCGGCCCTTCCATCGAGATCCTGCGGACCCGGCCGGAGTCGGTGGCCCGCTGGCACCGCGCGGGGGTCGAGGTGCACGTGTGGACGGTGGACGAGCCGGAGGACTTCGAACTCTGCCTCTCGCTCGGGGTGGACGCGGTGATCACCAATCGGCCCAGGGTGATGCGGGCCGCACTGTCCGCGGTCGCCGGCTGAGGTCCGGAACGCCCCGCTTGTCACGGTGAAGTCTCGACGCCATAACGAGATTCCGATATTCGGCAAGGATTGTCCGCTCGGCCGACGATCGGACATGCAGGGCCTGATTCTCATGATTCGTCATACCACCTGCGCCGATTCCCCTTAGCAGACGAAGATTTCCGGCGAAAGGGGCGCGAACGACGTACCGTGCGCCCCGCGAGCCCCGCCCGCGCGGGTCCGGGCGCCGTTTCCGGCTCCGGACACGGGGGCATCGATTCCCTTGTGAACGCAAGGGCGGGCCCGGACGGCCGCCCGAGCGAGGGTCCGCAAGTCCACGTACGGAAGAGGGGTCGATGGGGGTGATCATGCCCGCGGTCAGAGTCGCGCCCACCCAATACGAGGCCAACCTGCCGCACTCGTCCGTCAGCGTCCGCCAGGCGCGGGCGAAGCTCGCTCAGGATCTGAGCGAACGCGACGTGCTGGGCACGGTGGTCGACGACGCCGTCCTGATACTGTCCGAGTTCGTCACGAATTCGCTGCGCCACGCGCGCGCGCTGAACAGTGACACGATCCGGGTGTCCTGGAGCCTTTCGGGGGAAGGCATACTGCGCATCGAGGTCACCGACGGAGGCGGCACCACCCGCCCGGTGACGAAGCCCTACGCGATGTCCGTCTCGGCGCAGGCCGGGCGCGGACTGGAGATAGTCGACCGGCTCGCCGACCGCTGGGGCTCGCAGCGCGAGGAGAGCGGCGACGAGTACACGGTCTGGGCCGAGCTGGTGGTTCGCGCCCGACACGCCGGTCGCCGCGGCCGCGCCGGCCGCGCCTCGGGACGTTCCGGCACCCAGTCCTCCGGCGGCGCCACCATTACCGCGCTGCCCTCCCACCCGCAGTCCAACCAGTCCGGCGGCGAGCGTCCGGCGAACTCGACGCGCTCCGGCGGCCCGAGCGGCTCGCGCGCCGCGTCGGCTCAGGTCATCCCGTTCCTGCCCAGCTACCCCAACCGCGCCTAGGGCGCACTTGAAAGCTATCGTCGGGCCCGCGGCGCCTGCCACGCACGCTCGCGGCGTTGCAGGGACGGTTACAGACGACCGAGTATGCGCCCGCCCCTGCGCCTTGCGAGCGCACGCGTCAGACACCGCGGCCTGATCCGACGCTACCTTCAAATGCGCCCTGGCACCGACTGCTCCGGCGGCGTCCGCGAAGCCCACTATCCTTGGCGAGTCAATCGGCACGGCGACTCGGGACCAGGTGGCTACATGGGCAGGAAGCAGCGTTCGGCAACGCGTCCGCGGCAACTCGCGGACGGCGAGTCCATCCCCGTCGTCGGCGGCCGTGAGCCCTGTCCCTGCGGTTCGGGCCGCCGGTACAAGGCGTGCCACGGCCGCGAGCAGGCCGACGTGGTGCCGCTGAACCCGCGCCCCTTCGCCGACTTCGCCAGCGAACTCGACCTCATCGCCCTGCACACCTTCGTGCCCTCGGCCACGGCCCCGCTGTCCCTGCTGGGCCACGAGGGCGCTTCCGCCACTCTCGCCACCGTGCTTCCGCTGGCCGCTCCGGCGCTGCGCCGTCCGGGTGGCGAGGTGGTCGTCGCCGCGCAGACCCTGAACAGCTCCGGGGATCCGAGCCGCGACCTCGCGCACTCGCTGGAGCGCGTGCTGGCGGCCGAGCCCGGCGAGACCCTGGCGTACGACGAGCCGACCGCCGAGACGACGCCGTTGTCCGGGCTGATCGACCCGAAGGCCGAGCTGGAGCTGACCCTGCACGACACCTTCGAGTACTGGTTCGAGTCCGAGGGCCAGGGCTCGGCGGACCAGGTGATCTCGCTGGAGCGGGCCAACGCCGCGATCGAGCCGACGGTCAAGCTGGCCTCGGTCGACGCGGCCTACTGGGTGCGCCGTTCCGCGGACCGCTGCCACCTGCGCTGGGTGATGCCGCAGGACGAGGACCCGCTGCTGGACGCGCTGGCCCGGCTGCACGCGGCGGACGCGCTGCGGCTCGGCGAGGGCAGCAAGTACGCCGGTTCGCTGCGCGCCTGCGGCCGGCTGATCGTGGTCTGGGACCTCGCGGTGGACCAGCCGGGCGAGCACTGGAACCAGCCCGCCGCCTCGCTGGCCGAGCGGCTGGGCAACGCGCTGACCGCGTCCGCGCCGCTGTCCTCCGCCGAGCGCCGTTCCCGGTCCGGGCTCACCAACCGCCAGTTGACGCTGCGCTAGCCGGCCCGTCCTCGTCGTCCCCGGTCGGGCGCAGGTATCCGTCGAGGATCAGCGCCAGTTCGGTCCGCAGGCGGTCCCGGGGAACCGGGCCGCTCGCGGACGCGGACACGATGAACGACTGCACCGTCAGCACGATCGCGTGCGCCTGCACCGCGACCGAGCCGGGGCGGATCGACTTGTCCTGGTGGCCCGCGTTGAGCCGGTGCGCGAGCAGGTCGATGGCGATCTGCTGGGTGGAGCCGAACTTGTTGAACAGGTACGGCGTGAGGATCTCCGGCTCCGCGTCGAGCACCTGCGTCATCAGCGGGTCCTCCTGGAAGGCCTCCACGCAGGCCAGCACCGTCTCCACCAGCCGTTTCCTGGCCGAACGCGAGTCCGGCGGCGCGTCCGGGGCGACCTGGGTGTGCTCGCGCAGGATCCGGGCGAACTCGCGCCCGAGCAGCTCGCTGATCAGCGACCCGACATCGCTGTAGCGCCGGTAGAGCGTCATCCGGCTCACCCCGGCGCGCCGGGCGATGTCGTTGAAGGTGGTCTCGTGCACGCCCGCCGCGAGCACGCAGGCGCGTGCCGCGTTCAGGATCTGCCGGTCGCCTACAGTGCTCACAGCCCCAGCGTACGCAATAAGCTACTCGTTGGTAACTACCTTCTGGTGAAGGTTCCGCGTCCGGGTCAGTTGGACGGCGTACCGCTCGCGCCGACTCCGACCGAGACACCCAGGCTCACACCGCTGCCGTCCGTGCTGGACGAACTCGCGGACGGGCTCGGCGTGGCCGCGCTGTCGTCGCCGGCGGCCGCGGCCGGGGCGACCGAACCGGAGTCCGCGCGCAGCACGCCGGCGGAGACCGGCGCGTTGACCGGCACGACCTCGGCGATCGCGTCGAACGCGCCCTTGCCGGCGGTCAGGTCCAGCGGGCCGGTGGTGCACGAGCCGTTCGCGTCGTGCGCGACCACGGTGCAGGTCATGTTGGCGAGCGAGCCGTCGGCGCGGGTCAGGTTGACCGCGGCGGTCAGCGGCTTGGCGCTCGTGTTGTTCACGAAGACGGTTCCGGTGACGGTGCCGTCGGTGTTGTCCACGCACACCTGCGCGGTCACGCCGCTGAAGCCGGTCTCGGTGCTGCCGCAGTACTGCGGCAGGGTCGCGGTCGCGGTGGCCGGGGCGCCGGTGGCCGGGGTCCCGGTGACGTTCGTCTTGGCGGTGTCGCCGTGCGACGGGGTGGCCTGGGCGGCGGCGATCGGGAGCACCACCACGCCGACGATCGTCGCGGCGAGCGCGACGGTCCGCACGTGGCCGGGGCGCAGGGAACTCGGGGTGGATCGGTTGTCGTTCGTGCCCTGCATCAGGCTGGCCCTCCCGGCGGGGGTGGTGAGTCGGAGGACCCCAAGAGGATCAACACCCTGAATGGGGTGGATCACTACTCGAGCGTCGGGAGCATGCTAGTCCTATGGAACGGTGAAGCGATACCCGGTTCATTCGTTTGGGCCTGTAGTTCACCGAATCGCGACAAGACTATGACCTTAGACTTGCCGCACCATGACTCATTCAGCAGACACAGCGGTCGTGATCTCCGCGTACCGGGAGTCCGAGCGGATCGGCGCGACGGTGGACGGCGCCCGCTCGCTGCCCGGGATCGACCTCGTCATCGTGGTCGACGACGGCTCACAGGACGAGGGCGCGACGGCGCGGATTGCCAGGGAGCACGGGGCGATCGTGGTCACGCACGCGCGCAATCGGGGCAAGGGCGCGGCGATGGAGACCGGCGCCGCCGCGGTCGCCGCCATCGAGGCCAGGGAGCGGACCGAGCAAGCCAGAATGCTGCTTTTCCTGGACGCGGATCTCGAGGAGACGGCGGGCAACGCGGCGCCGCTCATCGAACCTGTGCGCGACGGCGAGGCGGGCATGACGATCGCGATCCTGCCGCCGCAGCGAACGACGGGCGGCGGGCACGGCTTCGTGGTGAAGCTCGCGAAGGACGGAATCCGACGCGCTGTCGGATTCGAGGCCACCCAACCGCTTTCCGGGCAGCGGTGCCTGAGCCGCGCCGCGTTCGAGGCCGCGCTGCCGCTGGCGCACGGCTTCGGCGTGGAGACCGGGCTGACCATCGACGTGGTCCGCGCCGGGATCCGGGTGCGCGAGGTCGAGGCGGAGTTCCAGCACCGGGTCACCGGCACCGACTTCGCCGCGCAGGTGCACCGCGGCCGGCAGTACCGGGACGTCGCGCTGGCGCTCGCCACCCGCAGCGTCCCGGCGAACCTGCGCCCCGCGACGTGGCGCGGCCGCTAGCCGCCGGCTACGCGACGAACGCCTCGCCGTTCGCGGAGACCATCGGCCGGCCGGCGGCGGCCCAGGCGAGCATGCCACCCGCCACGTTCACCGTCTCCCGGCCCTGCTGGTTCAGGAAGCCGACGACCTGCGCGGAACGCCCGCCCACCTTGCAGATCACGTAGACCTCGCGGTCCGCGGGCACCTCCTCCAGGCGCGCCATCAGCTCGCTCATCGGCACGTGCACCGCGTCCGGCGCGTGCCCGCACTCCCACTCGTCGTCCTCGCGCACGTCGAGCAGGTATCCGTCGGCCGGCAGCTGCTCCACCTGGACCGTCGGGATGGCCGGACCGCGATTGAACATGGGCACTCCCTCGAATGCATTACCGATCTACCCACCCTACCGGGTAAGTTTTGCCCTGTGATCGACCTCCGTGTACTGCGCGAAGACCCGGACCGCGCCCGCGCCTCCCAGCGCGCCCGCGGCGAAGACCCCGGCCTGGTGGACCAGGTGCTGGCCGCGGACGAGCTGCGTCGATCGTCCGCGTCCCGCTTCGACGAGCTGCGCTCCGAGCAGAAGGGCCTCGGCAAGCTGGTGGCCAAGGCGAGCGGCGAGGAGAAGCAGCAGCTGCTCGCGCGAACCAAGGAGCTGGCCGACGAGGTGAAGGCGGCCGACGCGGCCCAAGGCGAGGCGGCCGACGAGGCCCGGCGCCTGCTGCTGCAGCTGTCGAACCTGCTCGACCCGGGCGCGCCCGAGGGCGGCGAGGAGGACTTCGTCCTGCTCGAGACGCATGGCACCCCGCGCGACTTCGCGGCCGAGGGCTTCGAGCCGCGCGACCACGTGGAGCTCGGCAAGATCCTCGGCGCGATCGACCTCGAACGCGGCGCGAAGGTCGGCGGCGCCCGGCAGTACTACCTCACCGGCGTCGGCGCGCTGCTGGAGCTGGCGCTGGCGAACATGGCGATGGCGCAGGCCGTGCGCTACGGCTTCACGCCGATGATCACGCCCTCGCTGGTGAAGCCGGAGGCCATGCAGGGCACCGGATTCCTCGCGCAGGCCGCCGAGAACGTCTACCACCTCGCGGACGACGACCTCTACCTCGTCGGCACGTCCGAGGTGCCGCTCGCCGCGTACCACATGGACGAGATCCTGCCCGCGGACAAGCTGCCGCTGCGCTACGCGGGCTACTCCTCCTGCTACCGGCGCGAGGCCGGCTCGTACGGCAAGGACACCCGCGGCATCATCCGCGTGCACCAGTTCGAGAAGGTGGAGATGTTCTCCTTCTGCGCACCGGAGGACGCGGCCGCCGAGCACCAGCGGCTGCTCGCCTGGGAGAAGGAGTTCCTGACCGCGCTCGAACTGCCGTTCCGGGTGATCGACGTCGCGTCCGGCGACCTCGGCTCCTCGGCCGCGCGCAAGTTCGACTGCGAGGCCTGGATCCCGACGCAGGGCAAGTACCGCGAGCTGACCTCGACCTCGAACTGCACCGAGTTCCAGGCCCGCCGGCTGTCCGTCAGGCTTCGGGACGCGGACGGCGTGCGCCCGCTGGCCACGCTCAACGGCACGCTGTGCGCGATGACCAGGAACATCGTGGCCATCCTGGAGAACCACCAGCAGGCCGACGGTTCGGTGCGGGTGCCCGAGGCGCTGCGGCCGTTCCTCGGCGTGGACGTGCTGCGCCCGGTCTGAGCACCGGGGACCGGCAGAGGTGCTGTGATCGGTCACAGCACCTCTGACCAGCACAGGTCCTGAGGTCAACGGCAGGTCCGCCGGAAGTCCGGGCAAGGTCCGGTTCGGGGGCGCGCGAGCGGGGTCGGTGGCGTACGCGGGCGCGTACTCTCAGCCCCATGGCGCGCCCCTCTGCTATGGCCGCGCTGCTTCAGCGGTATTCGATCACTGAAGTAAACGCTATGCGGCCTCTCACGGAAGGCCTGCTCAACCGGGCCTATGTCATCGAAACCCCCACCGGTAGGTTCTTCCTGAAGGACTACCTCAACCAGACTCCGGAGCTGATCCGGACTCAACACCTGGTCACCCGTCAGCTCGACGCGGCCGGTCTGCCGGTCTCCGCCCCGCTGGCCGACGCGGAGGGTCTGACCCTCCATCAGCTGGGCGACCACCTCTACGCCGTCTACCCCTGGCTGGAGGACCACCACCACAAGCGCGGTTCGCAGTTCGAGCCGAAGGACTGCCGGGAACTTGGCAGACTTTTGGGTCGGATGCACACGGCGCTGGACCGGCTCTACGGGTCGGTTCCGCAACCGCTGTTCCTGCCCTGCGACTCCGTCGAGAAGGCGACCGGCACCGCACACCGGCTGCTGGACGCCATCCGGGACCTCCCGGACGCGGAGCGCGAGGGCGTCGACGAGCTCGCCGAGTTCCGGCTGCACGAACGGCTCGGACTGCTGCGCGACCTCGCCGACCGGCGCCCCGGACCCGAGGTGAACCTCACCGTCGGGCCGGTGCACGGCGACTTCCACGACCTGAACATCATGTTCGGGCCGGACGAGGCGTGCACCGTGGTCGACTGGGACCGCCTGGAGATCGCGCCCTGCCTGGAGGAGCTGATCCGCTCGGCGCTGATCATATTCGTCGAGTTCGGCCGCCTCGACCTGGAACTGGTGCGCGAATATGTGCACGGATACCTGGACGAGCGGCCCTGGCTCGCCGTCGAGCTGCCCGCCGCACTGCACCGGCTGTGGTGGGAGCGGCTGACCGACTTCTGGATGCTCACCTGGCGCTACGAGCTGCTCGACCGGCGGCCCAGCGTCCAGTTCGCCGACCAGTCGGCGCTGATCGTCTGGTGGACCCACCACTACGACAAGGTGCTGCACGTGCTCGGCTGAGTGAACCCGCCCCCTGAAAACCCAGCGGGGACGCGACCGTGAACCCACGATCGCGTCCCCGCGCGAGTTTCCGCGCCGCGTCCCCGCTACAGGTACTGGCCCCCGGAGGGAGCCTGGCCCGGGTACGCCTGCTCCGGACCCTGGTCGCCGACTCCCGGCGGCAGCGCCCGGCGGATCTGCTCCAGCTGCGCCCGCGCCGCCATCTGCTGCGCGAACAGCGCCGTCTGGATGCCGTGGAACAGGCCCTCCAGCCAGCCCACCAGCTGGGCCTGGGCGATCCGCAGCTCGGCCTCGCTCGGCACCTCGTCCTCGGCGAACGGCAGCGAGAGCCGCTCCAGCTCGCTGATCAGCTCGGGCGCGAGGCCCTTCTCCAGCTCGGCGATCGAGGAGCGGTGGATCTCCGCAAGCCGCGCCCGGCTCGCCTCGTCCAGCGGCGCCGCGCGCACCTCCTCGAGCAGCTGCTTGATCATCGAGCCGATCCGCATCACCTTCGCGGGCTGTTCGACCATCTCGGCGACGCTCGTCGGGTCCTCGCCGCCCTGCAGCTGCTGCTCGTTCTCGAGCTCGTGATCGTCCGGCCGCCCGTCCGGACCGACGACGATGACGTTCTCGCCCCGATAAGGCGACGGGGGTTGCGTGTTCGCATTCAGTTCGGGCATGGCACCATCCTTTCCCACTCTGACGTACCGCGCTCGCCCGTTGTCCCCGGCTGTGCCGGATCTCACGGAGCGACCAGCAGCACCTTGCCGACGTGCTCTGAAGCCTCGACCGCGCGGTGCGCGTCCCCGGCCTGCGGCAGCGGCACCTTCCGGTCCACCACCACGCGGAACGCGCCCGAGGCGACCAGCGGCCACACGTGCTCGCGCACCGACGCGACGATCGCCGCCTTCTGCGCCAGCGGACGGCTGCGCAGTGCGGTGCCGATCACCGCCCCGCGCTTGTACAGCAGCTTGCCGATGTCCAGCTCGGCCCGCGCGCCGCCCTGCAGGCCGATGATGACCAGCCGGCCGCTGTCCGCGAGCGTGTCCACGTTCCGGCTGAGGTACTTGGCCCCGATGCTGTCCAGGATCACGTCCGCGCCGTGCCCGTCGGTCAGCTCCCGGACCCGTTCGACGAAGTCCTCGTTCCTGTAGTCGATCGCGGCGTCCGCGCCGAGCTCCAGGCAGCGCTGCGCCTTCTCCTTCGACCCGACCGTGACCAGCACCTTCGCGCCCAGCGACTTCGCCAGCTGGATCGCCGTGGTGCCGATGCCGCTCGCGCCGCCGTGCACCAGCAGGGTCTCGTTCGGCTGCAGGTTCGCGGTCAGGAACACGTTGGACCACACCGTGCACACGGTCTCCGGCAGCCCCGCCGCCTCCACCAGGTCCACGCCCCGCGGCACCGGCAGCAGCTGCCCCGCCGGGACCGCCACCCGCTGCGCGTACCCGCCGCCGGTCAGCAGCGCGCACACCTCGTCGCCCACCGCCCAGCCGGACACCCCGGGACCGAGCGCCGCGATCCGGCCCGAGCACTCCAGGCCCAGGATCGGACTGGCCCCGGCGGGCGGCGGATAGAAGCCCTGCCGCTGCATCAGGTCGGCCCGGTTGACCGCGGCCGCGGCCACGTCGATCAGCACTTCCCCGTCGTGCGGCTCCGGATCCGGGGCATCGGCCCAGGCGAGCACCTCCGGGCCGCCCGGCTCACTGATTACGATCGCCTTCATCGGTCCAGACTATGCCCCATCGTCGCGGCCGGTCGCACGGGTGGCGGCCTCCGGCCGCACGACGATCACCCGGTCCTCCGCCGCGACCGTCCCGATCCGCGGATCGTCGAAACGCAGCAGTTGGCCGTCGCGGATCACGGCGAGCACCGGCAGCCCGCACGACGAAGGCGCCCGCCCGACCAGCTCCTCACCCAACTCCCCGTCCGCGCGCGCCGGAAGCTCCACGATGTCCATGCCGTCGCCGTAGCTGAGCAGATCCGTCACCACATGTCCCACCTGCGGACTGAGCACCGAGATCCCCAGCAACTTGCCCGCCGCCTCCGCCGAGGTGACCACGTTGTCCGCACCCGACTGCCGCACCAGCGGCGCGTTCTCCGCCTCCCGCACCGTCACCGTCACGTAGGCGCCCGGATTGAGCTGCCGGACCGTCAGGGTGCAGAGAACCTCCGTGTCGTCCCGACCCGCCGCGATCACGAACGTCCGCGCCAGAGCGGCCTCAGCCTTCTCCAGCACCCGCGTGCGCGTGCCGTCCCCCCAGATCGCGACCAGCCCCAACTCCTCCGCACGCGACAAAGCCGACCGCTGATCGTCGATCACCACGATCCGCGAGGCCGGCGTCCCGTGGTTCAGCAGCGTCATCGCCGCCGAACGCCCCTTCGTGCCGAAGCCGATGATCACCGTGTGGTCCCGCATCCGCCGCCTCCACCGCCGTTGCCGCCACTGCGTCCGCGTACTGGTGGCCAGCACCTCGAGCGTCGTGCCGACCAACACGATCAGGAACACCACCCGCAGCGGCGTGATGACCAGCGCATTGACCAGCCGCGCCCCCTCCGTGGCCGGCACGATGTCCCCGTACCCGGTCGTCGAGAGCGTGACGGTCGAGTAGTACAGGCAGTCCACGAACGTGAGCCGCCCGTCCACCACATCCCGATACCCGCCCCGATCCGCCCACACCAGCAGCACCGTCGTAGCCAGCGCCACCGTCGCGATCCCCACCCGCAACCCCACCGCCCGCAGCGGCCGGACCGCCACCCGAGGCAGCCGCACATCCGGATCCACCGCATCCCGCCGCAGCATCGGAACCCCGGACCTCACATCCCAGCCGTTCCCAGTGCGGCGGACGGTGATGTGTCCCTTAGGCCGGATGGGCTGGCTGCGGGGCCGTGGTCGGCCCTGCCCACCCGCCCTACCCAACCAGCCTCCGGCGTGAGGCGTTGCGTTTGGTTCGAATATTTCGGATAATTCGAATAGGAGGTGGTTCGCCGTGGCGACCGCTAGTGGACGGAAGATCGATCCGGGAACTGTAGACCAGCAGTCGGCGGAGCGCGCGTTGCGCAGGGTGAAGGACGTCCTCGCGAGCACGCGCTCGGACCAAGCGGTCACGATAGAGGTCCGTGGCGAGCACGGTGGGGACGAAGTGCTCGTACTTCCACGTCCCACAGTGCTCATGTTCGCCGACATCCTGGCGGCACTGTCCCGCGGGAAGGGGGTTCAGATCGTTCCGCTCAATGCGGAACTGACGACCCAGCAGGCGGCCGATATGTTGAACGTCTCGCGCCCCTACCTGATCGGTCTGCTGGAGCGAGGCGAGATTCCCCATCGACTCGTCGGAAGGCACCGCCGAATCAAGTACGCCGATCTGAGTGAGTACATGGACGCTGAGGACGTTCGTCAGCGTGCGGCTCTTGCCGATCTCACTGCGCTCGACCAGGAGTTCGGAGTGGACGAGTAAGTCGTGGCCTTCACCGTTCTATACGACACGTGCGCGCTCTACCCGACGACGCAGCGGAATCTGCTCATCCGTCTGGCGCGCAGTGGTCTTGTGCGCGCACGATGGTCCGCCGGAATACTTGAGGAGCTCGATCGCAACCTGGCCAAGCGAGGCGTCGACGAGGCGAAGCGGGTGCGGCTCTTCCGGCTGATGAACGCGGCAGTCAGTGACTGCCTAGTCGAAGAGTACGAGCCGCTGATCGACGGCCTGAAACTGCCGGATCCCGGCGACTGCCACGTCCTCGCCGCAGCGATCAAGGCCGACGCGCAGGTCATCGTCACCAATAACCTCCGCGACTTCCCCGAGGAGTGCCTTAAGCCGTCGGGTATCGAGGCCCGGTCGCCGGACGACTTCGTGCTGGACCTCATCGACATCAACGATCGTTTGGTTCACGCCTGCGTTCAGCAGATCGTCGACGAACGACGCAATCCGCCGGAGTCATTCGGTGATGCGCTCGGACAGCTTGAGCGCTCCGGCCTCATCGAGGCTGCCGCGGTGCTCAGACTCGGTCAGTACTGACACAAGTGATCCCGCTAAGCCGCGTGCCGGGCCGGAGGCTGGGTTCTAGCCCGGAGGGCGTTACCCGAAGGAGCGCAGCGACTGTAGGGCCCGGTTGAGTAGGGCGGGTGGGCGGGGTATGTAGTCGGCCCGGACGTAGTCGGCGGCACGAAGCGAGGGACGAGCGCAGTGGCGGCGGCGTAGGTAGGGCCGACCACTGACCGCAGGCTGAACCTGCCGCTACGCCTCGTCTTTCGGGGGGCGGGCTTGGGCGGCGGTGCTTAGGTCGGCGACCAGGGCGGTTAGGCGTTCCAGGTCGCCTTCGGTGCCCAGGGCGTAGCCCGCCAGGAAGGTGGTGAGGGGGGCGGCGGGGCGGGCTACGCCGTGGGCGGCTTCGCGGGCTAGGTCTAGGACCTGCTTCTGCTGGTCAGTGGTCAGGTTCAGCTCGGGGCGGCCGGTGATCCGCGCCACTTCGGTCAACCAGTCTTCGAACATGGTCCACATCCTCCCAGGTGTCGCAGTCGAAAGCCTGGCCCTGCTTGTCGGGCACGCGGGCGAGGTCGAAGCCTGTCAGTAGGCGTTTGAGGGACAGGCCTGCGGTGCCGCCGTGTTCCTGGGCCAGGCGGGTGATGGCTTGGGTCAGGGCGCTGCGTTGGTAGCAGGCGGCGAGCCATTGGTCTTTGCCGTCGCGGTCGACGAGGACGGCGCCGTCGTGGTTGGCGGCGGCTGTCCACAGGGTGTGGACGATGTCGGCGGTCAGGAACGGGAGGTCGGCGGCTAGGAGCACGACCTCTCGGGTGGGGGGCTCTTGGGTGGCTTCGAGGGCGGCGGCGACTGCGGCTACGGGGCCCGCTCCGGGTGGGTGCTCGCGGGTCCAGCGGACGGGCGCGGAGGCCGAGGCTGAGGAGCGTTCTCGTTCTGGGCCCACGCAGATGATGTCTCGGGCCTCGGTGCACGCTTGGATGACGCGGTCCAGGAGTGTGACGCCGCCGATGTCCAGGGCGGGCTTGTCCACGCCTTCCAGGCGGCGTGCGAGGCCGCCGGCTAGTACCACCGCGTCGAAGGTGGCGGGGCGGTGGGCGTGGTCGGATCGGGCCGCGGCGTCTTTCTGGGTCACGCCGGCCGCGTCACCGCTCGGCGCGACCTTGTTGCCGCCGCCGCTGTTCGCCTTCGCGTTAGCCATTGCCATCGCCACGTCCTGAGTCTGCCAGGCGTCGGCCCGGCCTCGTCAGGCGGCGAGGGATTCGCGGGGCTTGAGATCGCGCTCGAAGTGGATCATCGCGCCGCGGGCCGGGTGGTTTCTGAAGTCCACCCGGTCGCAGAGGGCCTCGATGAGCATGAGGCCTCGTCCGCTCTCGGCCATGTCGGCGGTGTTCTGCACCGCGGCGGGCCTTATCCGCTGGCCGCGCACCTCGACGAGGCGGCGCGGGGCGAAGCCCACTCCGTTGTCGATCACGTCCACCCAACAGCGATCGTTGCTGATTCCCGCCGCGACCCAGTAGCCCTCGGCCGGACCGGAGTGCTCGATCACGTTGGCGCATGCCTCGGTCAACGCCACGCCGAGGTCGAAGGTGATGTCGGGATCCATACCCACCAGGTCGGCGGTGTCCCTCAGCATGCGTCGCGCCTTGCCCACGCTCTGCGCCTCGCGGGGCAGCAGCAGGGTCCAGTTCACGTCCACCACGAGCTCTTACCTCCCGCGTCTTAAGGACACGTGGATAGGTATTACCGACTTCTAGGATCACTACGCCATCAATGCGACCGGAAACTGCCCATCCGGTGCGAGAAATTCGCTCGAATGGCCCCAGTGCTCACGTTCGCGGACTCCCGTGGCACCATCGGAGCCGTGAAGAACCTGCGGAAGACTCTCTTGCTCGGCGCGGCCGGCGTCCTCGGCCTCGGCGCGCTGGCCGGGTGCGGTTCCAGCGCGACCACCGGCGGTTCCGCGGTGGCGCAGGCGACGCAGCTCGGCCCGTCCTCCGCGTACAGCGGCTTCGTGCTGACCAAGGCGTACAACCTGCCGAGCGGCACGTTCAGCTCCAGCTCCGGCGGCAGCACGCGCGTTACGGCCCCGGCGAAGGGCGACCTGACGCTGGTCTTCTACGGCTTCACGCACTGCACCGACGACTGCCCGACCACGGTGGCGGACGTCAGCGCGGCCTGGCGCGGGCTGCCCGCCGCGGACCAGAAGCGGATCACGTTCGACCTGATCACCACCGATCCGTGGCGCGACACCACCAGCGTGATGAAGACCTGGCTGGCCCGCTACAACCTGCCCAGCTCGCAGGGGCTGACCGCGTCGTGGGACGTCATCCACGACTCGGGAGCTGGCGTGGGCGTGGATGTGGAGAAGCCGACCAGCTTCGCGGGCGACTACCAGGTCACGCACGGGTTGCAGGTGCTCGCGTACACGTCGGACGGCAAGGCGCACCTCGAGTGGCTGGTCGAGCAGATTACCGTGCCGCAGTTGCGGGCGGATCTGGAGCGGGTGCTGTCCGGCGCCGCGATCACGTAAGTGTTGATCGGAGCAATGGGCCGAACGAGCGACGTGCGCAGGTACCGAGCGCGGTAGTTTAGATCGCATGTCGCATGCGTCACTTCGCCGTTACGCGTACCTCGGGCCCGCGGGCACCTTCACTGAGGCCGCGTTGCTGAGCCTGCCGGAGGCTGCGCAGATCGAGGGCGTGCCGTACCCCTCGGTGCCCGCCGCCTTCGACGCGGTGCGCACCGGCGAGTGCGAGGCCGCGGTCGCCGCGATGGAGAGCTCGGTCGAGGGTGCGGTCACGGCGACGATCGACGAGCTCGCGTCCGGTGAGCCGCTGATGATCGTGCGCGAACTGGTGCTGCCGATCTCGTTCGCGCTGCTGGTGCGTCCCGGCACGGACCTGGCCTCGGTCAAGACGGTCGCCAGCCACCCGGTCGCGATGCCGCAGTGCCGCCGCTGGCTCGGTTCCGAACTGCCGGACGTGCGCTGGGAGACGGCCGCGTCCAACGCGGAGGCCGCCCGGCGGGTGCGCGACGGGGAGTTCGACGCCGCGCTGGCCGGGGCGTTCACGGCCGCGCGCTACGGGCTCGAGGTGCTCGCCGACGACATCCACGACAACGCGGGCGCGCAGACCCGCTTCGTGGTCGTCACCCGGCCGGGACGCCCGACGGAGCCGACCGGGCTGGACAAGACCTCGATCACCGTGGGCCTGCGCGACAACCACCCCGGCGAGCTGATGGAGATCCTCGAGGAGTTCGCCCGGCGCGGGGTCAACCTGTGCCGGATCGAGTCCCGGCCCACCGGCGAGGCCATGGGTAAGTACTACTTCTGCATCGACTGCGAGGGGCACATCGGCGACGAGCGGGTCGGCGAGGCGCTGCTCGGCCTGCGGCGCAACAGCGCGCACCTGCGCTTCCTCGGCTCCTACCCGCGCGCCGACCGGCAGGCCCCGACGATCCGCCCCGGCAACACCGACGCGGAGTTCGCGGCGGCCCGGGACTGGCTCGCGGACGTGCGCCACGGTAACCGGTAGGTAACAACTTGTGCCTTTCTCCGGTCACCGCCGCACGGACGCTTACCAGGGGTCGTGCTTCGGTTACGCTGGCGCTATAGGATGATCTGACGCGCAGTCAGCGGGGACGGCCGTCGCGGCGTCGAGGGGCGCGCGGCAGTCCGGACAGGCACGGAGTAGTGAGCACACCCCGAGGGGGCCACGTATGGCGGTCATAGTCGTGGTGCCGAACCCGGATACCGACACGGGTCCGCCACGCATCGCGGCCGCCCTGCTGTCCTCGCTGCGCGCCGTGCGCGGCCAGGTGCCCGGTTCCGACCGGATCAAGGTGGTCGAGTTCGCCGATCTGCGTTCGCTGCCGGAGCCGCCGAACGCGGCCGCCGAGGCGGAGCGGATCGAGCGGCGGCTGCTGGAGGGCTGGTGGTCCGCCGCCGTGCGCACCGGGCAGGGCCGCGGCGAGCCGGCGGACCTGCCGCGCGCGCTGGCCGCCACCCGGCACTTCGCGCACCAGCCCAGGCCGCCCGAGGACGCCGCGCGCGAGCTGCGGCGCTATCTGACCGACCGGAAGTTCCGGCACGAGCTGCGGGACCGCACGCAGGCCTGCATCGGCCCGGAGACGCAGGTGGTGGTCGGGCACGCGCTCGGCGGGCTGATCGCGTACGAGGCGCTGTGCGCGGTGAGCGACCAGGCGGCGGTCACGTTCGTCACGCTGGGGCCGGCGCTGTGCGGGCCCTCGGTTGTCTTCGACCTGCTCGACCCGCCGCCGCGCAGCAGCCAGGGGGAATGGCCCGCGGCCGTGCGGCACTGGTTCAACATCGTCTCGCACACGGACCTGACGGCGCTGAGCGAAGCCAGGCTGACCGCGCGCTTCGGCCCCGGGATCGACGACATGGTCATCGAGCCGCGCGCGGTGACCGAGAGCCTGAACGGCTACCTGCTCGACCGCTCCACCGGGCTCGCCGTGGCCACCGGACTGGCCACGGAGTTCCGCTGAGGCTCCCGCGAGCCCGCGCCACGACCGCGGGCCCGGGCCCGCCGCACCGGGACTGGGTGTCCTACTGCGGCATCAGCAGCTGCTGCCGGAGCAGGTTCAGCTGCTGTTCCTTCATGTTGATCTGCTCGTAAAGCCGGGAGCCGAGCACCTCGAGCACCAGGGCCGCGCCGACCTCGAGCAGCACCTGGCCGATCGGGCTGGACAGCAGCGTCTCGCGCTCCACCCGGGACTCGGCGATCCGCGCCTTGAGCCAGATCAGCCGCTGCCGCAGCCACAGCTGCCGCACCGTCGGGTCGCTCGGACCCGCGTTGTTGAGCACCGTCCACTCCTCGGCGAGCCGCTGCAGCTCGTAGAGGTCCTGGCGGCGGTACGCGTCGTTCACCCGGGCTATGAAGGCGCTGCGGCGCTCCTTCTCCACCGGGTCCTGCACCAGGTCGGGGTGCGCGCGCCGGGCGAGCTCGCGGTAGATCCGCTGGGCCACCTTGGCCGGGCTCGGCGCCTCCTCCGCCGGGGCCTCGACGGGCTCGGTGAAGCGCAGCGAACTGGCGTACTCCGGGTCGATGGCGGGCACGGGTTCGGGCAGCGGGTCGGTCAGCGGATCCGCCGCGGGTTCGGGTGTGCCGTAAAGCTGCTGCAGCCGACGCAGGTCCTCCGGGTCTCCGGTGATCGTCGCGCGCAGCCCGGCGATGTCCAGGTCGAGCTGGTCCAGCTGGTCGTAGAGCGGTCCCAGCTGGCTGTGCTGCTGCCGGGTGAGGTGGTCGAGCTGGGCACGGGTGTGCTCCAGGTCGATCTGGGCCTGGGCCAGTTCGGCCTCGGCGCCGGCGACCGTGTCCTCGAGTGTTCCGGGCGTCGTCGGTGTCGTCACGCCGATGTTGGCGACGTCCATGACCCCTCCATTCTGGGTTTGCACTGTTCACGGTAACCGGACGCGCGGATCCGCGAGGACCGCGCGAGGGTACCGACATGCGATCGATATGAAAGTAGAAGCCCGGCGTGCCGGGAGTTGCACCGACTGTGACCCGCAAGGGCGATTCGGGTGGCCGTGCCGCCGGAGCCGGGTGAAGGTGGAATCACCGGCACAGGAGGGTGAGACTCGGTGGCAACTGTCATTCACGGACTGGCGATAGACCGGGCCGTCAACATCGGCCCGGTGCTCTCGGCCCGGCTGCGCTCCGTCGGCGTCGAGACGCTGGAACAGCTCAAGCGGCAGGGCGCGCTCGAGGTGTGGCAGCTGATCGCCGCGCAGACCCCGCCCGAGGAGTGCGTGCACACGCTGCTCGCCCTGGAGGGGGCGATCCGGGCGACCCGCTGGACGGCGATCGACCAGGGCGAGCGCGATCGGCTGGTGGCCGCCGCCGGCCTGGACGGCTGACGACGGCCTGCGCTCAGTTGCCGCCGAAACCGGAGCCGCCGCTGAAGGTGGAGCCGGCCAGGGTGCCCGACTGCAGCTTGGCCCAGGTCGACGCGTCCATCTCGCCGGTGGGCGTCAGGCCCACCGCCTGCTGGTAGAACGCGACCGCCTCGGCCGTCGTCATCGTGTAGCGGCTGCCGGACAGGCCGGCGCTCTCCGCGTAGTCGAGGGACTGGTTCAGCCGGCTCACGTCCGCGTTCCTGGTCCCCGGACGCAGCGAGGGCGTGCTGCCCGCGGCCTCCAGCGCCAGCCGGGTGTGCGCGCCGACGGTGCTCGCCGCGTCGCCGGTGACCCCGGAGGCGGCCTGGAACTGCTGCACCGCCAGCGCCGTCGCCTGGTCGAAGGACCCGGTGACGCTGCCCTGGTAGTAGCCGAGCTGCTTGAGCCGCTCCTGCACCCACTTCACCAGGCTGCCCTGCGAACCGGGGCCGAGCGGCAGGCTGTCGCCGTGGAAGCCGGCGCTGGTGGACGCGGCCGCCGAGGTCGGCGCGCTGGACGGCGTCGGCGAGGAGCTGGTGGTCGGGACGGAGATCACGCCGGGCGCCTGCGAGGCACTGGCGTTCGCCGCTCCGGCCTGGGTCGTGGTCGTGCTGCCCGCGGTGGTGGTGTTGCCCTGGTTGCCCAGGTAGAGCAGACCGAGGATCACGCCCGCGGCCACCACGACGGCGCCGACCGTGGCGATCACGACCGGCCGGCTCGTGCGCGGCTCGTCCTCGTCCGGGTCGCGCCGTGCCGACGGGATCCGCCCGCCGTCCGGCGGCTGCATCCGGTAGTCGGTCTCGACGACCGGCGGCAGCATCTGCGTCTGGCCGTGCATGCCCGGACCGCCGTCCGCGCTGCGGAACAGGCTGTCGAACTCGCTCGGCGGCTGGACGGGCGCCGTCGGCATTCCGCCGAACACCTGCGTCGGCTCCGCTCCGTAACCGGCCGGGACCGCCGCCAGCGCCTGCGTGGGCTCGTAGCCGTATCCCGTCGAGACCGCCGCCATCGCCTGGGTGTCCAGCCCCGTCACGTCGCCCACGGGGGTCCCGCACATCCGGCAGAAGCGGCCCTCCGCAAACTCGCCGCAGTTACCGCAGTACTCCATAGGGCCAAGCTCCTTGTGTTCACCCGGCCGGGTGGCCGGTTGTGAGCCCCACCGACCGGCCACTCTAATAGCTCGATGAGAGTCGTCTGTACCGGCTATGACACAGCTTTTGCCCAGCCGCGTCCGAATCGTGTCCTTCCGGCAGCGTGCTGACTCACAGGTACTGGCGGGCCGCTCCGTGCGCCTGCGCCCCGTACGAACCCCCGAACAGCGCGGCGTGCACCAGCAGCGGGTGCAGCTGGTGCAGGCCCACCCGCTCGCGCCAGCCGTCCTCCAGCGGGTGCACCTCGTCGTACGCGGTGAGGATCGTCTCCAGCTGGGGCGGGGCGAACAGCGCCAGCATCGCCAGGTCGGTCTCCCGGTGCCCGCCGTGCGCCGCGGGGTCGATCAGCCACGCCCGGCCGCGCACGTCCCACTGGATGTTGCCGGCCCACAGGTCGCCGTGCAGCCGCGCGGGCAGTTCCGGCGGCCCGGCGAGCTCCTCGATGCGCTCGCAGACCCGCTCGATGTCAGCCGCCTGGCTCAAATCCACGGCTTTTCTGTCCACGGCCGCGCGCAGGTATGGCAGAACCCGGCGTTCGGCGTAGAAGGAGGGCCATTCGTCGGACTCGGCGTTGCTCATCGACAGGGCCCCGATATACCCGTCCCAGGGCGCTCCGAAGCTCTGCGCGCCGCGTGCGTGCACGGTGGCGAGCTGGCGGCCGAGCTCCTCCGCGCCCGCGGGGGTGGCCCGTCCCGGCGTGATCCACGTGGTGACGAGCAGGTCCGCGGTCTCGCCGAGCACCTCGGGCACCGCGGCCCCGTCCGCCTCGCGCAGCCAGCGCAGGCCGCGCGCCTCGGCGGCCAGGAAGCCCGGCGCGTCGCCCGGATAGGCCTTGGCGAAGACGTTCTCCCCCGACAGCAGCGCGACGCGGTAGGCGCCGGTCCCCCCGGAACCGGTCCCCAGCGCCGTGACCCCCGCGACTTTCGCGCCGAGCAGTTCGGCGACCTGGTCCCCGATCATCGTCGGCGGCCCGTGTCCCGTGTGTTCGTGCGCGCAGACACCCGCTGCGCATCCGCGGTTCTCACCGTTGTTCCCTCGCTTCAGGCCTTGGCGTCGGATACGCATTCTGCCAGGCACCGGCCCCCGGGTCGGCGAACCGCCCCGCCCCGGGGTGCGTCCGCGCCGGGCGCGGACGCCCTGTGGGCTTGGTCACTTGTCGTCGTCGGGCAGAACCGCGTGCAGCACCAGTGAGACCACGGTGATGATGAGCGATCCGAGCAGCGCCGAGACGAAGTCCTTGACGTGGAACTGCACCGCGAAGTGGGCGCAGATCGCAGAGGTCAGCCACAGCATCAGAGCATTGATGATAAAGGTGATGAGGCCGAGCGTGAGGATGATCAGGCCGAAGCTGAAAAGCTTGACGATCGGTCGGATGAACGTGTTGACGAGCCCGAAGATGAGCGCGACGATCAGCACGGTCTCGACCAGCTGCACGGTGGAGGCGCCGGAGTGCTCGAAGGTGATCCCTGATTTGAGCACCAGCGAGGCCACCCACAGTGCCACCGCGTTGACCGCGATCTTGATGGCGAATTTCTTCATGGGCGAATGTTGCCGCAATCCGCACCCTGAGGTCGAGAACCTGTGGCAAGCTGTTGCACACAACCCGGGTGGCGCTCGCAGGGCGCTGTGTATCACCCGTACGCGTCAGGGCCCGGCGCAAAAACGGGCATTTTGTGCGACACAGGATATGATCGACGCTATGACAGCAATGGATGACCGGCTCGGCCACGTGGTCAAGAGCCTTGAGCAAGAGCTCTCCGGAGCTAAGGACGCGGTTCTTCGGCCGATGGGCCTGACAGTTCCGCAGTACTCGGCGCTGTTGGTGATCGCTGAGACTCCCGGCATCAGCGGTGCGGAGCTCGCCCGCCAGTGCCTGGTGACCCCCCAGACGATGACCACGGTGCTGGGCAACCTCACCGTGAAGGGTCTGATCGAGCGCCGCACGGTGCCCGGCCAGGGCCGGGCGATGGAGACCACCATCACCCGTTCCGGCAAGACCCTGCTGGCTCGCGCGGACAAGAAGGTCGAGGAGGTCGAGGGGCTGCTCGCCGGGCAGCTGTCCAAGACCGACCAGGCCACGCTGCGCAAGCTGCTGGAGAAGTGCCGCTCCGCCTTCGCGGACGGCAAGGGGTCCTTCAGCGAGGCGGAGGCCGCCCCGGCCGCCCGTCCCGCGCGTAAGGCTCCTGCGAAGAAGGTGGCGGCGACCCGTCCGGCCAAGAAGGCCGCGACGAAGAAGACCGCCGCCCGGGCCAAGAAGAAGTAGGCCCGAGCAACCGCTCCGCTCCCAGCCCGCCGGATCGTCTTGAGACGAGCCGACGGGCTAAGCGGCGTCCGGGCACGGTGGCCGCGCGCCGCGTCCGCGCAGGTCGCGGCACCTAGGGGGAATTCGGGGTTCGAGCCGGTAGCGCTGCGGGTATTCGCGATATATCGTGGATCTGGGCCGGAACGCGGCGCGCTCGCCGTTCGTTGGCCTGGTAGGACCTGTCAGCAGACTTGAAGGGGTAGGGAAGGCAAAATGCCGTTCGCATTGAAGGCACTCATGGTGGTCGCCGGTGTGTTCATCGCCGGCTGGGTCGTGTTGAACGTGATCACCTTCGCGATCCACTCGCTGCTGGTCATTGCCCTCGGCGCCGTCGCGGTCGGAGCGCTGTACTACGGCTACCACCGCTTCATGATGTCGATCCCGGCGTACCGTCGCCGGCAGCTGCAGAAGAAGCGCGACTACTGATCGCCGGTCCGCACCCTGCGCGCTGACGGGGATTGACCGGCGCGCTAGGGTGGCGGAGACACCTTAATAAACCGCGGGAGCTCGGGGCGGATCCGGGCTGAGAGGGCGATCACGCCGACCGCATGAACCTGTCCGGATAATGCCGGCGTAGGGAGTGTGAACGCAGCGATGGCTGCTTTGTCTCCGTCAAACGACAATGTGCTCGGCAAGACCTATTTGACCGACGCGCGGGGCCGCTTCAACGTTCCGATGCGTGAAGTCAAACTTTCAACTGGTGACAGCGTTCTGCTGTACGACACCTCCGGGCCGTACACGGACGCGAACCTGCGCACCGACGTGCGCGCCGGACTCCCGAAGCTGCGGGCCCCCTGGATCGCCGAGCGCGCCGCCGTGGCCGCGTCGGGAGCCCGTACCCAGCTCGGCTACGCGCGGCGCGGCGAGACCACCGCCGAGATGGAGTTCATCGCGCTGCGCGAGGGCGTGAGCGCGGAGCAGGTGCGCGCGGAGGTCGCCGCGGGCCGCGCCGTGATCCCGGCGAACATCCGGCACCCGGAGATCGAGCCGATGGTGATCGGCGAGGCCTTCCTGGTGAAGGTCAACGCGAACATCGGCAACTCCGCGGTCGCCTCGTCCATCGAGCACGAGGTGGAGAAGATGGTGTGGGCCACCCGCTGGGGCGCCGACACCATCATGGACCTGTCCACCGGCAAGGACATCCACCAGACCCGCGAGTGGATCCTGCGCAACAGCCCCGTCCCGGTCGGCACCGTGCCGATCTACCAGGCGCTGGAGAAGGTCGGCGGCAAGGCCGAGGAGCTGTCCTGGGAGGTGTATCGGGACACTGTCATCGAGCAGTGCGAGCAGGGCGTGGACTACATGACCGTGCACGCCGGGGTGCTCGCCGACTACGTGCCGCTCACCGCGAACCGCAAGACCGGCATCGTCTCGCGCGGCGGCTCGATCCTGGCCGCCTGGTGCCTCGCGCACAAGCGGGAGAACTTCCTCTACGAGCACTTCGCCGACCTCACCGAGATCCTGCGCGAGTACGACGTCACGTACTCGCTCGGCGACGGCCTGCGCCCCGGCTCGATCTACGACGCGAACGACGCCGCGCAGCTGGCCGAACTCAGGACGCTCGGCGAACTCAACCGGGTAGCCCGCGCCATGGATGTCCAGGTGATGATCGAAGGGCCCGGCCACGTGCCGATGCATAAGATCAAGGAGAACGTGGACCTGCAGAAGGAACTGTGCGACGACGCGCCGTTCTACACGCTCGGCCCGCTCACCACGGACATCGCCCCCGGCTACGACCACATCACCTCGGCCATCGGCGCCGCGATGATCGGCTGGTACGGCACCGCGATGCTCTGCTACGTGACCCCGAAGGAGCACCTCGGCCTGCCCGACCTCGAGGACGTCAAGCAGGGCATGATCGCCTACAAGATCGCCGCGCACGCCGCCGACCTCGCCAAGGGCCACCCCGGCGCCCAGGCGTGGGACGACGCGCTGTCCGACGCCCGCTTCGAGTTCCGCTGGGAGGACCAGTTCAACCTCGCGCTGGATCCGGCCACCGCGCGCGCCTTCCACGACGAGACGCTGCCCGCGGCCCCGGCCAAGCAGGCGCACTTCTGCTCGATGTGCGGCCCGCACTTCTGCTCGATGAAGATCACCCACGAGATCCGCTCGCTGCACGGCGCGGCCGCGGTGTCCTGACCGGAATCCTTTCGTAAAGACTGTTAACAACTTTGGAATCTTCGGGGCTCCCGCGCAGGTCAGCGCGGGAGTCCCGAATTCATTTCGTGCAACGTGCATGCAGGGGTTGGCGCCGAGCTGACAGCTTCATGCCATGCAGGGTCGTGCCAGATCTGAACCCTTCAGTCAGCTATGCCCGGTAGGGCAGACTCAGTTCCACGAGCCGGATCCCCCACCAGATTCCCGGCCTCGGCACGCGGCATCGCGAAGCCGCTGCCTGAACCCCTGTGGCGGGGCCACGGGCCCACACTGGCCCCGCCCAGGGCGGCAGGCTTCCTCTCCCCGGAGCTGCCGAACGCGCGTCACCCTCGATCCTCAGCGCCCCCGCAGGACACCCGTCTCCCTACAGCCACCCGCGCTGCGTCGCCTTGTGCCCCGCCTCGAACCGGCTCGACGCCCCCAGCCGTTCCATCAGGTCCGCCATGATCCGGCGCACCGTCCGCACCGAGACACCCAGCTTCTTGCCCACCGCCTCGTCCGTACTGCCGACCGCGAGAAGCCGCAGCAGCGCGAGTTCCTGGGCGGTCGGCTGCGCCTCGGTCTCCTCGCTCTTCGCGTCCGGCAGGTCGAGCGGCTCCGCCGCGTTCCAGCTGATGTCGAAGAGGGCGATCAGCGGCGCCAGGATTCCGGGCTCGCGGATGACGAACATCTCGTAGGGCAGCGGCGCCTGGCGGTGACCCAGCACCGCCGTCTCGTTGTCGATCAGCAGGACGCGCACTGGGATGACCGGAGCACAGCGGACCTCGGCCCCGAGGCCGCTCAGCCAGCGCGCGTACTCCATGTTCCGGCGGTCGCTCTTGATGGAGGTCTGGTAGATGGCGCGAACGTGCACGCCGCGCTCCGACAGCTCCCCGTCGAACGGGCGCGCGGCGTCGAGCACCTCACGCGGCTGCGGGCCGCCGGGAAGGAGCGAGTAGACGCTCTGGGTGGCCCGCATCCCGAGCTCCTCGAGCCGCTGCTGGATCGTCTCGTCCCCGGTGATCGTCTCGACGTCGACCTGGCCGAAGGAGTCCGAGCGGGCGGGGCGGGAAGCGAGCAGTTCGGTGACCGCGGACTGAAGCTGGGAGAGCGCGTTGGTCTGTGCCTTGAGCTGTTCCGCCTGCTGGCGCAGCAGGGTGTGCAGGGCCCGTTCGATGGAGACGGGGCGCAGCCGGCCGGAAGGGGCGAGTCCGGGGCGCAGCAGCGTGAGGTCGGCCAACTCGTCGAGGGCGTCCACCACCTCGGATATCTCAAGGCTGAGGCGGTTGGCGATCTCAACCGTGTCGGCGGTCGGCACGGCGTGCATCGTGAGGTACACCTGAACGCAGACCATGTCGAGGCCGAGAGCCAGCAGTACCTGCTCGCCCATCGCATTCGATGTGTCGCTCATGAGCCGATTCGACTCCTTATGGTCGATATGTGCCGTCGTGCCGGAAGGGCCGCGGCATGCGCATCAGTGAAATCCTCGCATGGCAACATCCTTCTTGGCACCTACCTGCCAGCCAGGGGGCTCGCGGTAGGTACTGGGACCGACGACACTGGTTGACAGTGGCCGGAGCCAGCCCAAAAGCGTAGTACTAGGTGGATGACTATGCCGGGTTGGGCCATACGCGATACTGGTCACCTTGCCATGGCGTTACTTTGAGGATGACTATGTCCAGGTTACGAACGATTTATGGTGGTCTCGCGGCGATAGGTCTGCTTGCTGTCCTGTCGCTTGGGGCGTTCGGATCAAGCCCTTCTGCGAATTCGCGTGTTCAGAGTCCTCGTGCCGACGCGACGGCAGTCGCAGCAGCGTGTGTGCTGTGCGGAGGTTCGCTCGATAACCAGTAGTGCCCCGTTGAGCGGAAACCGCCGTCGCAAGGCAGACTGGACCCCGTGGCTGAGACTGCGGAGCGGCGGCGGTTGACGGAGGCGGACGAGAAAAGGGTTCCCTGGCGCGAGTGGGGGCCCTATCTGTCCGAGCGGGCCTGGGGTTCCGTGCGCGAGGACTACAGCGCGGACGGGGACGCCTGGTCGTACTTCCCGTTCGACCATGCCCGGTCGCGGGTCTACCGGTGGAGCGAGGACGGGCTCGCCGGGCTATCTAATCTGAACCAGGACTGGTGCTTCGCGCTCGCGTTCTGGAACGGCCGCGATCCGATCCTGAAGGAGCGGGCGTTCGGTCTGGGCAACGCCGAGGGCAATCACGGCGAGGACGCCAAGGACTACTGGTGGTACGAGGACGCCACTCCCACCGGTTCGTGGCTCTCCTGGCGCTACCACTATCCGCAGGGCGAGTTCCCGTATGCACGGCTGCGCGCGGAGAACGCGGGGCGGTCGAAGGATCTGGGCGAGTTCGAGCTCGTCGACACCGGGATCTTCGACGAGGACCGGTATTTCGTCATCACCGCGGACTACGCGAAGGCTTCGCCGGAGTCGTACGCCATCCGACTGACCGTGGCCAACCAGGGGCCGGAGGCGGCGACGCTGCACGTGCTGCCGCACCTGTGGCTGCGCAACATGTGGGCCTGGGGACGCGCCTCCGACATCGAGGACGCGGTGGATTCCGGCCTCGTCGGCGTGAGCGGGGCGCCGGGGCGGCTGACCGCGCGGCATTCGCACTTCTCGCCGGTCACGCTCGCCGACGCCTCCGGACTCGACCCGGAGGCGTTGCTGTGCGACAACGAGACGAACGCGGAGCTGCTCTTCCGCGGGGAGAACGTCTCGGACTACCCGAAGGACGGCATCGGAGACCACGTCGTGTCCGGCGCGCCGAGCGTCAATCCGGAGCTTGAGGGGACGAAGGGCGCGCTGCACTACGTTCTCGAACTCGCGCCCGGCGAGACCCGCGTGCTGCATCTGACGCTGACGGCCGAGGAGGAGGCGTTCGCGGCCGAGGGTGTGATCGAGCAGCGGCAGCGTGAGGCGGACGAGTTCTACGCGGAGCTGACGCCGGCCGAGGCGAGCACGCAGGACGCGCGGATCATGCGGCAGGCGTACGCGGGGCTGGTGTGGGCCAAGCAGTTCTACCACTACGACGTGCACCGTTGGAGCGAGGGCGACCCGGCGCAGCCGCTGCCACCCGCGCACCGTGCGCACGACCGGAACCAGTCCTGGGCGCATCTGTGGGCGCGCGATGTGATGCTGATGCCGGACCCCTGGGAGTATCCCTGGTTCGCGGCCTGGGACCTCGCCTTCCACTGTGTGGCGATGGCCGGGATCGACCCCTGCTTCGCGAAGAACCAGCTCTACACGTTCCTCTCCCAGCGCTATCAGCACCCGAACGGCAAGTTCCCGGCGTACGAGTGGGACTTCGACGACGTGAACCCGCCGGTGCTCGCGTGGGCGGCGCTGGTCGTCTACCGGGCGAACGGGCACGACCTGGACTTCCTGCGGGCCTGCTTCCACAAGCTGCTGCTGGACTTCACCTTCTGGGTCAACCGCAAGGACGCCGAGGAGAACAACATCTTCGAGGGCGGATTCCTCGGCCTGGACAACATCGGGCCCTTCGACCGCTCCAAGCTGCCGGTGGACGGCGTGCTCGAACAGTCCGACGGAACCGGCTGGATGGGCTTCTACTGCCTGTCCATGCTGGAGATCTCGCTCGAACTCGCGCTGCGCGACCCGATCTACGAGGAGATGTGCAGCAAGTTCGCCGAGCACTACGCGTACATCGCGGCGGCCATCAACGACCACGGGCTCTGGGACGACGAGGACGGGTTCTTCTACGACCGGCTGCGCCGCGCGGACGGTTCGGCGCTGACCGTGCGGGTGCGCTCGATGGTCGGGGTGATCCCGCTGCTGGCCTCGCTGCCGATCGACCGGGCCACGCTGGACAAGCTGCCGCGTTTTGCTCACCACCTGGCGGAGTTCACCACGCGGCGGCCCGAGTACATGCGCGCGATCTGTCGTCCGCACAGCGGCGGCGGCGTGCTGTTCTCGCTGGTGAACCAGGACCAGGCGGAGCGGGTCATGGCGCGGGTGGCCGACCCGGACGAGTTCCGCTCGCCGTACGGGCTGCGCTCGCTCTCCCGCGTGCACCGGGACAAGCCGTTCGAAGCAGACCTCGACGGTATTCACGCGACCGTGGACTACGAACCCGGGGAATCCCGCTCCGGACTGTTCGGCGGGAACTCGAACTGGCGCGGTCCGGTGTGGATGCCGATGAACTTTCTGATGGTGCACACGATCGAGAAAATCCTGCACGCGCTGGACGGCACGCCCACGAAGATCGACCGGCGGGAACTGGCCGCGCAGTTGCGCACCGGGCTCGTCGACCTTTTCCGCGCGGACGCCGCCGGCCGCCGCCCGGTGCTCGGCGACGTGCCGCTGTTCCAGGGCGATCCGCGCTGGGGCGAGCGGCCGTGGTTCTTCGAGTACTTCCACGGCGACACCGGCCGCGGGCTCGGCGCCGCGCACCAGACCGGATGGACCGCGCTCGTCGCCGAATTAATCCGCAGTTGACACGAAATCGTGGCTTGATGTTGGGTTTTCGGCCGAGATGATCAGGGCATCTCCCGGTTGGACAGGGCGGACAAGGGGCGCACTGAGGCATTGAGCGGATATTCCTTTCGATTCCTTTCGGGGTGCGATTCGAGGTGGCAAAGCAGACTCAGGAACGGATCGACGGACGCGGACATTCGGTACGCGAGCTGTTCACCGGGCGGCGTTACGGCCTGGAGCACTACCAACGCGAATACGACTGGACCCGCACACACGTCACCGACCTCCTGAACGACCTGGCCGGACGCTTCCTGGAGCAGTGGAACGAAGACCACGAGCGCTCCGACGTCGCGGACTACCGGCCCTATTTCCTCGGACCCTTCGTGACCTACCCGGTGCCGGGGATGAGCTTCCTGGTGGACGGCCAGCAGCGGTTCACCACGCTGCTCCTGCTGCTGATCCGGCTGCGGCACCTGCTGACCGAGGCGGACGAGCACGCGGGCGCCGCGGTGCTGGACAACATGATCTGCACCGTGCAGTACGGCGTGCCGACGTTCACCGTGCACGTGGACGAGCGCGAGCCGGCGCTGCGTCAGCTGCGCGCGGGACGCGAGTACCCGGTGACCGAGCAGACGCCGCTGGCCGTGCGCAACATCTGCCAGCGCTACCGCGACCTGGTTGAGGACCTGCCGAGCGGGCTGCGCGGCCCGGCGCTGCCGTACTTCGTGGACTGGCTGCTCGAGCGGGTCTTCCTGGTGGAGATCTCGGCCAGGGACCGGGACCACGGCTGGGAGATCTTCGAGTCGATGAACGACCGCGGGGCCCGGCTGACGCCGCTGGACCTGCTCAAGTCCTTCCTGCTCTCCCGGGCGGACAAGGACCACAGCGCGCTGAACGCCGTGTGGCGGCGCACGATCTCCGCGCTCGCGGTGACCGACGACCAGGCGCCCGGCGACTTCGTCAAGACCGTGCTGCAGGCCCGCTACGCGCCGACCGACCAGCCGACCGCGGAACGGATCAACAAGGCCTTCCACGAGTGGGTGCGGCAGAACCCGGACGCGATGGGACTGGCCAGGCCGCGCGACTACCGCGTGTTCATCCGGGACACCATCCGGCCGCTCGCCGACCGCTACCGGGCGCTGGTGGAGGCCAGCGCGGCGCCGGTGCGCGGCTTCGAGCCGGTGTTCTACAACGCGGCCAACGGCTTCGGCCAGCAGCTCACGCTGATCATGGCGGCGATCGGGCCGAACGACACGGACGCGGCGTTCCGGGAGAAGTCCCGCCTCGTCGCCGCGTTCTGCGACCTGCTGCTCGCCCGGCGGATGGCGAACTACGCCTCGCTCACCGCGAACGACCTCGCCGTCTACATAAGCGGTCTGATAATGCCGCTGCGCGAGGCGGCCACGGTGGACGACGTGCGCACCCTGCTGTCCGTGGAGATCGGCAAGATCGAGCACAGCTTCGCCGGCCTGGAGAACTTCGGGCTGCGCTCGGACAACCGCCGGCAGGTGCGCTACCTGCTGTCCCGGATGACGCACTTCCTGGAGACCGGCTGCGGGCAGCCCGACCTGATGGTCGACTACCTCGGCTTCGGCGCGAGCGGGCGGCCGTACGAGATCGAGCACATCTGGGCGGACCACTTCGGGCCGTACGCCGAGGAGGTCGGCACCCCGGAGCGCTTCCGCTCGGTGCGCAACCGCTTCGGCGCGCTGCTGCTGCTGCCCAAGGAGATCAATGCGGCCTTCCGGGACGACCCGTTCTCGCTCAAGGCGGAGCACTACCGGGCGCAGAACCTGCTGGCGAAGTCGCTGCACCCGCTGTGCTACGAGCGCAATCCCTCGTTCCGCAGGCTGATGCTGCGCTACGGGCTCACGGAGCTGTTCCGGCCGTACCCGCACACCTTCGGGATCACCTCGATCACCGAGCGGCAGCGGCTCTACCGGACGCTGTGCGAGCTGATCTGGGACCCGGTCAGGCTGGGCTTCACGACTCAGACCGAGCAGACTCCAGCAGTTCCCGTGGGGTCGTAGGCAGCGGCGCGACGAAGCAGGGCCCGCCCAGGAAGGTGCCGGTGTCGAAGTTCGCGGCGTACCCGCTCGCGTAGACCAGCGGCCCGGTCACCTCCTGCGGGTCCCGGCCGAGCAGCAGCGGGACCGGGGAGTGGCCGTGCACCACCTGGCGGCCGCCGTACTCGGCGAGGAACGAGCAGGCCGCCTCGCCGTCGTCCGAGGCGAAGGCGAAGCGCTTGGTCATCATGTGCGTGAGCTCGTCGATCCGCTCAAGGTCGACCGGCGCGGCGAGTATTCCGGCGACCGCGGCGTTGACCTCGTCCACGCTGGAGCCGTAGTTGCGGTAGCCGAGCGTGTCGGCGTGCACGAGCAGGTGGTCGCCGAGCAGCGCCATCGCGGGCAGCGCGGCGATCCAGGCGAGGTGCTCCGCGGTCAGCCGGGCCGAGTCGGCCTCCTTGCCCCCGTTGCCCATCCAGCGTTCCCGGAACATCTGATGCGCCATCTCCTCGGCCTGCGGGGAGTAGCGGGTCGAGCCCTCCGGCAGGTGCGCGGCGAGCAGCATCAGCTCGTGGTTGCCGAGCAGGCAGTTCACCTCGCCGCCGACCTCCGCGGCCTGCCGTTGAAGATCCATCACGAGATCGACGACGCCCACGCCGTCGGGGCCGCGGTCGGTCAGGTCCCCCAGGAACCACAGACTGGCCTCGCCGGCGATCCACCGCCCCGAGCCGTCGGTGAACCCCGCGCGCCCGAGCGCGTCACGCAGCGGGGCGAGACAGCCGTGGACGTCCCCCACCGCGTATGCCGACTGGTCAACCATGAATGCGAGGGTAACGGTAGGCGGCCGGGAAACGGTATACCCGCCCCGAATCAGGGGTACCGCGATACCGTGAATCCGACGCTCCGCCACGGGGCGTGACCGGAGAGGCGGGCGGGGTTGGCCAGGCGAGGGGCGGAGCAGCCGCACCAGGCGGGCACCAGCCTGCGCGCGCAGTACGAGGACACCCGGCGGCAGTGGGCGGCCAGGCAGCGCCGCTCCGTGTGGCTCTCGGCGCTCTGGTGGGGCCCGGCGGCGGTGCTCTTCGGCCTGCTCGCCGGGATCGGCACCCGGTACGCGCTGTTCGGCCTGCTGGTCACCGGGCTGGTGGTCGCGGCCGTCATCGACGTCGGATTCCGGCACCCGCAGTCGATGGACCGGCTCAAGGAGCGGGCGGACGCCGAGGCGGGCACCGCGCGCGAGCTGCGGCTGCTGCAGGTCCGCGGCGGCGCGCGCAGCCTGCACGACCGCTTCTACTCCGCGACCTCGGGCGAGTCCTTCGAGGTGGAGCACCTGGTGATCAGCCCGCGCGGGGTCTTCCTGGTCGACTCGAAGGAGTGGCACGGCTTCGACGTGCGGCTGCTCGGGCTGGACCTGTTCGTCAACCACGTGAAGCAGGACACCGCGATGGCGGCGATGCGGGCGAACGCGGCCACGCTGGCCAAGGCGCTGACCGAGGCGGCGGGCGGGAACGAGGAGGTCGGTGTGGTGGATGTCACCTCTGTGCTCTCCGTGCACGCCGACGGGATCACCGGCACCCCGCGGGTGATGTACGGGGTCATCGTGGTGCGCCCCGAGCAGCTCCCGGAACTGCTGCGCTCGGCCTATCCGCGCTGGTCGGCCGCGACCACGGCACACCTCGCGTCGGTCGCCGAGGTGCTGCTTCCGGCGCGCTGAGGGTGACCGAGCAGTGTGGGCCGGATCAGGGAGCGGGTCGAGGGCCGAGTCTGGCAAGGCGGAGGAGTCCTGCGCACCGGGTTTGTGCGCAGGGCGACGACAACGCGGCCAGGCGAGAGCCATCGGCACGCGAGCCCGGCCCACACTGCTCGGTCACCCTTGGGCCGCGTTTGCCTGGAGCCGAGGGCGACGTACGCTGTGCCCGGGAGCTCGAAGAACGTGAAGGAGTAGACGTGGCCGACATCACCGCCGATTCGGACTCGGAGCGCAGGGTCAGGCTGCGTGCCGCGATCGCCGGCATCCCGGCGTACAAGGCGGGCCGGCCGCCGGCGCCGTTCGAGGGCACGTCCTTCAAGCTCGCGTCGAACGAGAACCCGTACCCGCCGCTGCCCGGCGTGCTCAAGGCCGCCACGGTCGCCGCCGAGGAGATCAACCGCTACCCGGACTTCGGCTCGACCGCGCTGATCGAGGAGATCGCGGGCTTCACCGGCGTCCCGGCGGACCGGGTCGCGGTGGGCACCGGCTCGGTCGGCGTGCTGCAGCAGCTGCTGCAGATCACCGCCGGTCCGGGCGACGAGGTGCTGTTCGCCTGGCGCTCCTTCGAGGCCTACCCGATCATCACGCAGATCGCCGGGGCCACCGCCGTGACCGTGCCGCTGCGCGCGGACGAGACGCACGACCTGGACGCGATGGCCGAGGCGGTGACCGAGCGGACCCGGCTGGTCCTGGTCTGCAACCCGAACAACCCGACCGGCGCGATCACGGGCCGGGACGAGCTCGAGCGCTTCCTGGACCGGGTGCCGAAGGACGTGCTCGTGGTGCTGGACGAGGCGTACGTCGAGTTCGTCCGGGACGCCGACTACCCCGACGGAGTGGCGATCTCGCTCGATCGGAGCAACGTCTGCGTGCTGCGCACCTTCTCCAAGGCGTACGGCCTGGCCGGGCTGCGGGTCGGCTACGCGATCGCCGCCGAGCCGGTGGCCGCCGCGCTGCGCGCCTGCGCCGTGCCCTTCGGCGTGAACCTGGTCGCCCAGGCCGCCGCCGTCGAGTCGCTGCGCTCGCGGGACGCGCTGCTGGAGCGGGTGGACGCGCTGGTCGAGGAGCGGGAGCGGGTGCTCGCCGCGCTGCGCGGGATCGACCTCGCCGGGCGCTACGGAGTCGAGCTGTACGACAGTCAGGCGAACTTCGTCTGGCTGCGTCTGGGCGGGCGAAGTGTGGAGTTCGCCCAAGCCTGCGAGGCGATCGGTGTCACGGTCCGACCGTACGGACAGGACGGGGTCCGTGTGACAATTGGCGAGCAAGAGGCCAATGACCGGGTCCTCGACCTGCTCAGATCCGGTTTCTAGGCCCCCTTGCGCGTCCCTGAGCCCGTCCCGGCCCTTCATAGTCCGGTGACTGGTGGGTAACGTGACCTCGGAATGACCCCCGTGGTCCTCGCCAACGATGAGGGAGACCGCATGACTGGGCGCAGGGCAGTGGAAAAATCCACCACCCCCAACCCCGCATCCGGGAGTACGAAGCGCGCCCCACAGGGCCGCGGTACCCGCCGGACCACCGGGCTCAAGGAAGAGCCCGAGTTCATCCAACTGCTCACGCCGACCGGGGAACGGATCGATCATCCGGACTACCCGCTCGAGGTGAGCGCCGAAGAGGTCCGCTCGCTGTACCGGGACATGGTCCTGGTGCGCCGCGTGGACGCCGAGGGCACCGCGCTGCAACGGCAGGGGGAGCTGGGCCTGTGGGCCTCGCTGCTCGGCCAGGAGGCCGCCCAGATCGGTTCGGGCCGGGCCATGCGCCCGGACGACTTCGCCTTCCCGACCTACCGGGAGCACGGCGTGGCCTGGTGCAAGGGCGTCCCGCCGGTGAACCTGCTCGGCATGTTCCGCGGCGTGAACAACGGCGGCTGGGACCCCAACGAGAACAACTTCAACCTCTACACGATCGTCATCGGCTCGCAGACCCTGCACGCCGTCGGCTACGCCATGGGCGTGCAGCGCGACGGCGGGGACAGCGCGGTGGTCGCCTACTTCGGCGACGGCGCGTCCTCCCAGGGCGACGTGCTCGAGGCCTTCGTCTTCGGCGCCTCGTACAACGCGCCGGTGGTGTTCTTCTGCCAGAACAACCAGTGGGCGATCTCGGAGCCGACCAGCCGTCAGTTCCGGGTGCCGCTGTACAAGCGCGCGGAGGGCTTCGGCTTCCCCGGCGTGCGGGTGGACGGCAACGACGTGCTCGCCTGCCTCGCGGTCACCCGCGCGGCGCTGGAGCACGCCCGCTCCGGCCAGGGCCCGATGCTGATCGAGGCCTTCACCTACCGGATGGGCGCGCACACCACCTCGGACGACCCGACGCGGTACCGGTCCAGCGACGAGGTCGAGTCCTGGAAGGCCAAGGACCCGATCGCCCGGCTGAAGGCCTACCTGGACCGCGAGGGCCTGGCCGACGAGACCTTCTACAAGGAGGTCGACGACGAGGCGGACGAACTCGCCGCGCAGATCCGGGCCGGATGCCTGGCGCTGCCGGACCCGGAGCCGCTGAGCATGTTCGAACACAGCTACGCCGCCGAGCACGCGCAGGTGGCGGAGGAGCGGGCCTTCCTGGCCGACTATCTCGCCGGCTTCGCCGAGGAGGAGCACTGATGACTCAGCTGACCCTGGCGAAGGCGATCAACGCCGGACTGCGGCGGGCCATGGAGCAGGACCCGAAGGTCGTGCTCATGGGCGAGGACATCGGCAAGCTCGGCGGCGTGTTCCGGGTGACCGACGGCCTGCAGAAGGACTTCGGCGAGGACCGCGTGATCGACACGCCGCTGGCCGAGTCCGGCATCATCGGCACCGCGCTCGGCATGGCGCTGCGCGGCTTCCGGCCGGTCTGCGAGATCCAGTTCGACGGCTTCGTCTTCCCGGCCTTCGACCAGATCACCACGCAGGTGGCGAAGTTCCGGGCGCGCTCGCTCGGCACCGTCAGCATGCCGATGGTGATCCGGATCCCGTCCGGCGGCGGCATCGGCGCGGTCGAGCACCACTCGGAGTCCCCGGAGGCGCTGTTCGCGCACACCGCGGGCCTGCGGGTGATCTCCTGCTCGAACCCGGAGGACGGCTACTGGATGATCCAGCAGGCCATCCGGAGCGACGATCCGGTGGTCTTCTTCGAGCCGAAGCGGCGCTACTGGGACAAGGCGGAGGTGGACGTCGACGGCTCGGCGCCGCGTCCGTTCGACCGGGCGGCGATCGTGCGTCCCGGCACCGACCTGACGCTGGCCGCGCACGGCCCGATGGTGCGCACCTGCCTGGAAGCGGCCGCCGCGGCCGAGTCCGAGGGCCGCAGCATCGAGGTGGTCGACCTGCGCACCATCTCGCCGCTGGACGTGGACACCGTCGCCGGCTCCGTGGACCGGACCGGCCGGCTGGTGGTCGTGCACGAGGCGCCGGTGTTCTTCGGGCTCGGGGCCGAACTGGCGGCCAAGGTGACCGAACGCTGCTTCTACCGGCTCGAGGCGCCGGTCCTGCGGGTGGGCGGCTTCCACGCCCCGTACCCGCCGTCCCGGGTGGAGGAGATCTACCTGCCGGACCTGGACCGGGTGCTCGACGCCGTGGACCGCGCGTTCGCCTACTAGCCGCCGTTTGGGAGATCGAGAGACATGGCAATCAAGCAATTCCGCCTGCCCGACGTCGGCGAGGGACTGACCGAGGCCGAGATCCTCGGCTGGTCGGTGGCCGTCGGCGACGTGGTGAAGGTGAACCAGATCCTGGTGGAGATCGAGACGGCCAAGGCGGCCGTCGAGCTCCCCTCGCCCTTCGCGGGCACCGTCAGCGGCCTGCTGGTGGAGGCCGGACAGACGGTCGACGTCGGCACGCCGATCATCGAGATCGAGGTCGCCGGGGCCGAGCCGGACCCGGCCCCGGCCAAGAAGGCGGCCCCGGCGGCCGAGCCCGCCAAGCGGGAGCCGGTGCTGGTCGGCTACGGCGTGGCCCAGTCGGCCACCACCCGGCGGGCCCGCAAGAACGGCCCGGTCCCGGCGGCGCCCGCCCCCGCGGTCCCGGCCGCACCGGCTCCGGCGCCCGCTCCGGTGGCCGCCGCGGCGCCGACCGTGGCCCCGACGCACGTGCTCGCCAAGCCCCTGGTGCGCAAGCTCGCCAAGGACCTCGGCGTGGACCTCGGCACGATCACCCCGGCCCGCGAGGACGGCGTGATCACCCGCGAGGAGGTCGAGCGCGCCGCCGCGGCCCCCGCGACCGGCCCGATCGCCGCCCCCGCGGTGACCGCGCTGGCCGAGGACCGCCGCGTGCCGATCAAGGGTGTGCGCAAGGCGACGGCGGCGGCGATGGTGGCCTCCGCCTTCACCGCCCCGCACGTCACCGAGTTCCTCACGCTGGACGCCACCCGCACCGTGGAACTGGTGGAGCGGCTGCGCGAACAGCGCGAGTACCGGGACGTGAAGGTCTCCCCGCTGCTGATCACGGCGCTGTCGCTGATCCGCGCCGTGGAGAAGTACCCGGAGATCAACGCCTCCTGGGACGAGGCGGCCCAGGAGATCGTGATCCGCGGCTCGGTGAACCTCGGCATCGCCGCGGCCACCCCGCGCGGGCTGGTCGTGCCGAACATCAAGGCGGCGGAGCGGCTGCGGCTGCGCCAGCTCGCCGACGCGCTGGCGCAGCTGACCGCGACCGCGCGCGAGGGCAAGACCCCGCTCGCCGACCTGACCGGCGGCACGATCACGATCACCAACGTCGGCGTCTTCGGCGTCGACACCGGGACCCCGATCCTGAACCCGGGCGAGGCCGCCATCCTCGCGTTCGGCGCGATCAAGCTGCAGCCGTGGGTGCACGAGGGCGAGGTCAAGCCGCGTTGGGTGACCACCCTCGCGCTCTCCTTCGACCACCGCCTGGTGGACGGCGAGCTCGGCTCGCGGTTCCTGCGCGAGGTGGCCCGGGGGCTCGAGGACCCGGCCGTCGCGCTGCTGTGATTCAGCTCCCTGCCGGGCCGGCTCCGGTCGGTCCGGCGGGGAAGCGGTGCACGTACAGGTCGCGCACCGTGCCGATCTCCGCGCCGTGGTGGGCGACCTCGTCGAGCGCGTGCAGGGCCAGCAGCAGGTAGCTCTCGTCGGCGAACGGGCCGCCGAACTCGCCCATCGGCCGCAGCAGCCGCTCGTCGCCGAGGGCCTCGACCTGCCCGATGAAGCGGGACCAGTCGGCGGCCAGCATCTCAGTCCCCTCCTTCGCCGTGCCCGGCCACTCGTACCACTCCTCGTCCGGCGCGCCGGTGAAGAAGCGGCCGTAGCTGCGCAGGCAGTCCGCGCCGATGTGCCACATCCGCCAGCCGATCGTGGTGAACGGGGCGGGATTCGGCTCCTGCCTGGGCCGCGGGTCGGCGCGGAAGATCCCGGCCGCCTCCGGACGCAGCGTCATGCAGTCCGGGACGGGCTGCCAGAGGTACTCCTCGTCGGTGAGGCCGTCCAGGCGGGCGAACAGCCGGGAACGTACGTCCTCGAAGGTCTGCAGAACATCGCTAGTCACCATTTCACTAGGATGGACCCCATGAAGGTCGCCATGGTGCAGCTCGACGTCGATTTGGCCGTTCCCGTCGCGAAGGCGCGCGAACTCGCCGTGGCCAAGGTGCACGAGGCCGCGGAGGACGGTGCGGAACTCGTCGTGCTGCCCGAGCTGTGGGCGCACGGGGCCTTCGACGCCGAGCCGTGGGCCGCGACCGCCGAACCGATGCACGGCGAGACCGCGCAGGTGCTGCGCGAGGCGGCGATCGACTGCGGGATCGTGCTGCACGGCGGCTCGATCGTGGAGCGCACGCCGGACGGCAAGCTGTACAACACCTCGCTGGTCTTCGACGCCGAGGGCGAACTGCTCGCGGGCTACCGCAAGATCCACCGCTTCGGCTTCGACCAGGGCGAGGCGGCCGTGATGTCGCCCGGCGAGCACCTGACGACGTTCCCGCTGCGCGACATCGACGACAGCGTGCTGACCGAGATCGGCCTGGCCACGTGCTACGACGTGCGCTTCCCGGAGATGTACCGCAAGCTGCTGGACGCCGGCGTGCAGACCGTCGTGCAGGTGGCGGCGTGGCCCATGCGCCGGGTGAGCCACTGGACGACGCTGTGCCGCGCGCGGGCGATCGAGAACCAGATGTACGTGCTCGCCTGCGCCGTCGCCGGAACGCAGACCGGGCTCGAGATGAGCGGGCACTCGATGGTGATCGACCCGTGGGGCGAGGTGCTCGCGGAGGCCGGGGCCGAGCCGACGATCCTGTACGCGGAGATCGACCCGGCTAACGTGCCGACCACCCGGGAGCGCTTCCCGGTGCTGCGGGACCGCCGCCTGTAGGACCGGGCGAGCGGGAATGACCACCGTGCCGGGTGGGGTTAGATAGGACCATGGCACCTCATGCACGGGTACGCGCTCCTCAGCTGGTCGGCCGGGGCGGCTGGATCAACACCGCCGACGACCTCGCGCCGGACCTGACCGGCAAGATCGTCCTGCTGGACTTCTGGACGTTCTGCTGCGCCAACTGCCTGCACGTGCTGGACGAGCTGCGCGAGCTCGAGGCCGAGTTCGCCGACGTGCTGGTCACCGTCGGGGTGCACTCGCCGAAGTTCGCGCACGAGGCCGACCACGACGCGCTGATCGCCGCCTGCGAGCGCTACGGCGTGCACCACCCCGTGCTCGACGACCCGGATCTGACCACGTGGAAGGCGTTCGCGGTCCGCGCCTGGCCGACGCTCACGGTCGTGGACCCGGCGGGCTACGTCGCCGCGCAGATGTCCGGCGAGGGCCACGTGCACGGACTGCGCTCGCTGATCACCGAACTGGTCGCCGAATTCGACGCCAAGGGGGCACTGCGCCGCGGCGACTCGCCCTACGTGGCCCCCGAGCCCGAGCCGACGGACCTGCGCTTCCCCGGCAAGGTGATCGCGCTGCCCGGCGGCACGTACCTGGTCTCCGACACGAGCCACCATTCCATCGTCGAACTCGCCGACGACGCGACGACCGTGCTGCGCAGATTCGGCTCCGGCGAACGCGGTTTCGCCGACGGCCCGGCCACCGACGCGCGCTTCAACGAGCCGCAGGGCCTGCTGCTGCTCGACGAGCACACCGCGCTCATCGCCGACACGGTCAACCACGCGCTGCGCGAGATCGACCTCGCCTCCGGCCGCGTCCGCACCGTCGCCGACACCCGCGACTCCGCCCAGGCCAGCCCGTGGGACCTGACCTGGGACGGCGAGCACGCGCGGGTCATCGTCGCCGCGGCCGGAATCCACCAGCTGTGGAGCTACGACCCGGCCTCCGGCAGGCTCGACGCGTGGGCCGGCACGACCAACGAAGGGCTCGTGGACGGCCCGCTCGCCGACGCCTGGTTCTCCCAGCCGTCCGGCCTGACGACCGCCGCCGACGGCAGGATCTGGGTCGCCGACTCCGAGTCCTCCGCGCTGCGCCACATCGACGCGGAGAACATCACCACCGTCATCGGCCAGGGCCTGTTCGACTTCGGCCTGCGCGACGGCAGGGCGGACCAGGCGCTGCTCCAGCACCCGCTTGGCGTCACCGCGCTGCCCGACGGCTCCATCGCGATCAGCGACACGTACAACGGCGCCATCCGCCGCTACAACCCCGCCGACGACCAGGTCAGCACCCTGATCACCGGCCTGAAGGAACCCTCCGACGCGCTCGTCACCCCCGAGGGCGACCTGCTCGTCGTCGAATCCGCCGCGCACCGGCTCACCCGGGTCAAGCTCCCCGAAGAGGCCCTGCACGTCGAGGCCAGCGCCTACCGCACCCAGCGCCCGGCGACCGAGGTGGCCCCCGGCGACCTCGAACTCGAAGTCGTCTTCGAGCCCCCGCCCGGCGAGAAGATGGACGACCGCTACGGCCCCTCCACCTTCGTCAAGGTCTCCGCCTCCCCGCCCGAGCTCCTCCTCGACGGCACCGGCGGCGGCACCGACCTGGCCCGCACCCTGCGCCTGAACCCGGACATCACCGAGGGCGTCCTGCACGTCTCCGCCAAGGCAGCCTCCTGCGACGACGGCGAATTCCCCGCCTGCCACCTGCACCAGCAGGACTGGGGCATCCCGGTCCGCCTCAGCGAAGGCGCGACGGACCGGCTGCCGCTGATCCTGCGGGGCTGACTCAGACCTCGAGGAAGGCGTTGAGGGCGGCGGCGAGGATCCAGGGGTCGTCGGCGCCGACGAGTTCGCGGACGGAGTGCATGGACAGGCCGGGGACGCCGATGTCGAAGGTCTCGATGCCGAGGCGGGTCGCGGTGAGCGGGCCGATGGTGGTGCCGCAGGGCTGGTCGTTGCGGGAGACGAAGGTCTGCCAGGGGGTGCCGGCCTTCTCGCAGGCCCGCGCCCACACGCCGCGGCCGACGCCGTTGGTGGCGTAGCGCTGGTTGGCGTTGACCTTCAGCACCGGGCCGCCGTTGGGGCGGGGGCGGTGTCCGGCGTCGTGCTTCTCCGGGTAGTTCGGGTGCACGGCGTGCGCCATGTCGGCGGAGGCGACGACGGATCCGGCGTACGCCCTGGCCCGTGCGTCGACGCCGCCGCCGCGGACCTCGATCAGGCGCTCGAGCACCGCCTCGAGGAAGGGGCCGCTGGCGCCGGAGATCGAGTCGGAGCCGGTCTCCTCGTGGTCCATGGCGGTGATCACGGGGATCGCGGCGCCCGCGGGCAGGCCCTCGGTGACCGCGGCGGCGAGGGCGGCGACGGATGCGTGCACGGACACCAGGTTGTCCAGCCGTGCGCCGACCACGAACTCGGCCTCCCGGCCCAGGTAGGCGGGCGGGGCCACGTCGTAGGTCATCAGGTCCCAGCCGAGCACGTCCTCGGCGCGCAGGTTGTGCTCGGCGGCGACGAAGGCGATCAGGTCGCCCTCGTGGGTGTCGCCGAGGCCCCAGATCGGCGCCAGGTGCTGCTGGGCGTTGAGCTTCACGCCCTCCGCGTTCACGCCGCGGTCCATGTGGATCGCGAGCTGGGGGACGCGCAGCAGCGGGCGGTCCACGTTCACCAGGTGCTCGGTGCCGTCGCGCAGCACCAGGCGTCCGGCCAGGCCCAGGTCGCGGTCCAGCCAGGAGTTGTACAGCGGGCCGCCGTAGACCTCGACCGCGACCTGCCGCCAGCCGAGCACGCCGGTGTCCGGCAGCGGCTTGACCCGCAGGTTCGGCGAGTCGGTGTGCGAGCCGAGGATGCGGAACGGGCGCGCGGCCTCGGCGTCCTCGGGCAGGTACCAGGCGATCAGGGCCCCGCCGCGCAGTACGTACCTGGCCCCGGTCGCCGCGCCGTCCGCCCAGGACTCGGTCTCGGGCAGCCGGGTGAAGCCGGCCCGCTCGAGCCGCGCCGCCGCCTCGGCCACCGCGTGGAACGGGGTGGGCGAGGCGCGCAGGAAGTCGAGCAGGTCGTCGGTGTGGGCGCGGTCGAATTTGGTGGCCATGGGCACCAGCGTAGTCAACCCGCGTGCAAAGCTCAGAACGGCTTCGGGACCAGCAGTTCCACGTTGCGGTCCCGGGCGGCGCCGCGCCGGCCGTCCGAGCCGGGCTCCGGCCGGGCCCGCTGCTGCCAGTCGTTGATGCCGAGCAGCCGGGACAGCCCGGCGAGCTCCACCGGCGAGGACAGGTCCCAGGACGGCTGCTCGGGTCCGGCGTGGTCGATGACCGTGCCGAAGACGGAGAGCGTGCCGTTCCCGTTGTCCACGAGCTCGATCAGCCGCGCCTGCTGCGGCCAGTCGATGTGCGAGGCCGTGTTGACCTCCCAGAAGCCGCCGGGCACCGCGGACTCCGGGTGCCGCGTGTGCGGGGTGACGCCGTTGACGTGCGTGTGGCCGTTCACCCACAGCACCACGTTCGGGTAGCGCAGCAGCAGGTCCCGCACCCGCGGGCCGAGCACGCGGTGCTTGTCCGGGTCCGGATCGGTCAGCCAGTTGTCCATCGTGGCCACGGTGTGGTGGCTGAACAGCACGACCAGCCGGTCCACGCCGGGGCCGTCCACCCAGTTCCCGTTCTCGTCCAGGTAGTTGCCGGAGTTGGCCAGCAGTTCGGCCTCCAGCCAGTGGAACTGCTTCTCGTCCAGCGAGCCGTTCGCGCCGCCGACCGGGTTGACGGTGTCCAGCACCAGGCAGCGGATCGTCGAGCCGTCCACGGCCGGTGCGTCGAAGCCGTAGTACGCGGTGCCCTCGGACCGGTTCGTCTCGGTGAAGCCGTGCCCGACCGGCGCGCCGAGGGTGTGGAAGTGCTCTTCGACGACCTGCGCGCGGGTCAGTGGCCTGCGATCCGGATCCGCGGTCACCGTGCGGAAATCGCCGGAGAACAGCGTCTCTATCGCGTGCGGGGAGAGCCGGAACAGGTCGATCGCCATCCGGACCAGGCTGGTGCCGGTCGGCAGTTCGACGGCCTTGTGCTCGCCGGTGGCGTACTCGCTGCTGCCGTAGATGTGCGGCAGATTGCCCTGCAGCAGTGCGTCGTGGTTGCCGTAGGCCGAGTACCAGGGCATCCGCAGGCCGCTCGCGGTGAACCGGGCCAGCGCCTTCTCCAGCAGGCCGCTGACGATCGGGAAGCCGTGCAGCGCCCGCGGCCGGTCCTCGATCTGGCCGGACGGCGTGCCCTCGGGATGCCAGTAGTGCACGTCGTAGTGCGCCCAGTCCATGACGCCCTCGTACGTGCCGAGCTTGCCGGAGTCCGGGTGCAGCGGACCGCCGTCGAGCACGTCGATGAACCAGCGGAACTCGTTGTACTGGCTGTTGTCCGCGTTGTCCCCGGTGCTCACGGTGAAGGCGAGCGGGATCCCGCTGACCGGACCGAGCCCGATCTCGTTGATCCGCCGCACCATCGCGTCCACGACGTGCGTGGCGAGCATCTCGTTCGCGCGGTACGAGCCGGTCACGTTCGCCAGGCCCGCGAAGCGCGAACCGGGATCGTTGTAGCGGTCCAGGAACTCCACCCGCGCCGGGGACTGGTGGTCGACGATGTGCACGTCGGTCAGCTGCGCGAAGGCCAGCAGCGGACGCGGCACGGCGCGGGCCGCGGGCCGCGCGGCCAGTTCGGTGCGCAGGATGTGCGCCTCACCGGGGCCGGCGACGACGGGTCGGAATCCGCCGTCGTCCGCGGGCCCGGCGATCAGGGTGCGTTCGATCGTGGTCCCCCGCGGCGCCACCGGAACCACCGTACTCAACGGGGCATCGCTCACGTCCGTGTCCGTGCCCTGACGGCATGCTCGCGAAACCCACGCCGCACCGTGGGTTCCGCGAGCGCACGCCTGCCCTAGGAGAGTCCTAGAAGGCCGCCTCGTCGAGGTCCATCAGCGACAGGTCGGTGGCCTCGACCACCGCGCGCGTCGAGCTCAGGTGCGGCAGCACGTTGCCGGCGAACCACTTCGCCGCCGCGATCTTGCCGCTGTAGAAGGCCACGTCCTTCTCGGGGGCGCCGGCCGCCAGCCGCTCCTGGGCGATCGCGGCCTGGCGCAGCAGCAGCCAGGAGACGATCAGGTCGCCGGCCGCGTACAGGAAGGTGGTGGTGGACTGCGCGGCCACGTGGATCTGCCGCGGCTCCTCCATCGCCTTCGCCGCCTGGGTGAACAGCGTGTTCAGGATCGCCTCGACGTCCGCGACCGCGGCGGCCAACTGGGCGCGGGCCGGGGCCAGCGCCTCGCCGCCGGGGGCCGCCGCCAGGAAGGCGTCGATCTCGCCCTTGACGTGGGTGAGCGCCTGGCCCTGGTCCTTGACGATCTTCCGGAAGAAGAAGTCCAGGCCCTGGATCGCCGTGGTGCCCTCGTACAGGGTGTCGATCTTGGCGTCGCGGATGTACTGCTCGATCGGGTAGTCCTGCAGGAAGCCGGAGCCGCCGAGGGTCTGCAGCGAGCGGGCCAGCTGCTCGTAGGACTTCTCCGAGCCGTAGCCCTTGACCAGCGGCAGCAGGAAGTCGTTGAGGCGCTCGGACAGCTCGTCGCGCTCGCCGCGGGCGTTCGCGGCCCAGATCTTGTTCTGGTACGAGGCGGCGTAGAAGACCAGCGCGCGCATGCCCTCGACGTAGGCCTTCTGCTGCATCAGCTCGCGGCGCACGTCGGCGTGGTGCGTGATGGTGACGCGCGGGGCCGCCTTGTTCGCGGACTCGGCCAGGTCGGCGCCCTGCACGCGGTTCTTGGCGTACTCCAGCGCGTTCAGGTAGCCGGTGGACAGGGTGGCGATGGCCTTGGTGCCGACCATCATCCGGGCCATCTCGATGACCTGGAACATCTGCGCGATGCCGTTGTGCACCTCGCCGACCAGCCAGCCCTTGGCCGGGTGCTTCTCGCCGAAGGTCAGTTCGCAGGTGTTGGAGACCTTCAGGCCCATCTTGTGCTCGACGTTGGTGACGTAGGCGCCGTTGCGGGCGCCGAGCTCGCCGGAGTCCCAGTCGAAGTCGTACTTCGGCACGATGAACAGCGACAGGCCCTTGGTGCCGGGTCCGGCGCCCTCGGGGCGGGCCAGCACCAGGTGGATGATGTTGTCGGACAGGTCGTGCTCGCCCGAGGTGATGAAGCGCTTGACGCCGGTGATGTGCCAGCTGCCGTCCTCCTGCCGGACGGCCTTGGTGCGGCCCGCGCCCACGTCGGATCCGGCGTCCGGCTCGGTGAGCACCATCGTGGCGCCCCAGCCGTTCTCCACCATCCGCTTGGCGACCTTGCGCTGCTCCTCGGTGCCGTTCTGGTAGACGATCCGGGCGAACGGGCCGGTGCAGCCGTACATCCAGATCGCCGGGTTGGCGCCGAGCACCAGTTCGCCTATGGCCCAGATCAGCGCGGGCGGGGCGGCGGTGCCGCCCATGTCCTCGGGCAGGCCGAGGCGCCAGAACTCGGTGTCCATGAACGCCTTGTACGAGCGCTTGAAGGACTCGGGCAGCGGCGCGGTGCTGGTCGTCGCGTCGAAGATGGGCGGGGTGCGGTCGGACTCGACGAAGGAGTCGGCCAGCTCGTTCACCGCCAGCTTCTCGAGCTGTCCGAGCACGTCGCGCGCGGTCTCCACGTCTACCTCGGGGTAGTCCGCGGACCCGAAGGTCTCCGTGCCGCCGAAGACGTCGAAGATGTTGAACTCGATATCCCGCAGGTTCGACTTGTAGTGCCCCATGAACTGGTCCTTCTCGCTGGAGGCCGTCTCAGCCCAGAACGTGTACCCGGTAGTAACCAATCATGCTACCCGTCGGTAACTTCGCGCAAGGTGCGCCCGCTCACGTAGGCTCTACGAACGTGTACGGGTATCCGGCAGACGAGAACGGCGGAGCGCAGATCCTGCAGCCCTCGCTGGCCGACGCCATCCGCGCGTTCGCCACCGGCTCGATCGGGCCGGAGGACTTCCACGCCGTGTTCACGGTCTCGAAGATCTACTGCCCGCGCGGCGAGCGGCCCGGCTTCCTGGCGCTGCACGACACCCCGCAGCCGGTCATCCCGATGTTCTCCTCGCTGGTCGAGCTCAAGCGCTACTCCGGCGAGAAGTCCCGGCACTTCGTGGTCACCGGCGCCGAGGTGCTCGACCTGCTGCCCGGCGGCTACGGGATGATCCTGGACATCGAGGGCGAGCACCGGGTGGTCTTCGACGCGCAGGCCGTCGAGCAGATGATCGACTACACCATGAAGCGGATGTACGGCTGAGCAGGTAGCCAGGGGACCGTTAGCGGGCTACCTTACTGACACCGTGTCAATCAAGGGGGCACCATGAGCGAGTCAGGCCTGCTCGGAGATCTGCTCAAGCACCAGCTCGGCCGCGCGCCCCTGGGCACGGCCCTGCAGTACGGCTCGCACCGGCTCACCTGGCGCAAGCTCGACTCCCGGGTCCGCCGCGCCGCCACCGGGCTGCGCGCCGCGATGGTCCGGCCCGGGGACCGCATCGGGGTCCTCTCGCCCAACCACCCCGCGTGCATCGAGGCGCTGTTCGCCGCCGCGCTCACCGGCACCACCGCGGTACTGGTCAACTGGTGGCTGCCGGAGGACGAGATCGCCGCGATCCTGCGCGCCCGCGAGGTCAAGGTGCTGTTCGTGGCCGCCGAGCTCAGCGAGATGTTCGACCGGATCCGCCCGCAGCTCGACGACCTCGACTCCGTCGTGATGATCGGCCGTCCGGCGGGCAACCCGTACGCCACCGACGACTACGAGCTCTGGCTCGAGACGCACGAGACCGGCGAGGGCATGTACGAGGCGGCCCAGTTCCACCCGCACGTGGACGACCCGATCCTGCAGGTCGAGGAGGCGGACGGCGAGCACCTGGCGCTCAGCCACCGCACCCTGCAGCTGGCCGTCGCCGCCGAGCCGCCCGCGGTCGGGGAGAGCAAGGTGGTCTCCGAGCCGCTGTTCCGGATCACCGGCATGGCCGCCGCGCTGCACGGACTGCGCGAGGGGCTGCGCACGGTCCTCGAGCATTCGGAGCCGCTCAGCGGGATCTGACGGCGCATCGGGCGCATCGTACGACGGCTGCCCGAACCCTGCGCGGGCTGATGGTCATTTGAGTGGATCGGTCCGCGACACGCGCGCCGTCGTCCGGATTAGGCAGATGAACCACTTATGTTCCCCGTGTGGAAAAGCCGCGCCTTCTTCGCCCGACGTCCGTCCCCGTCCGTGGCCTCGTGCTCGCCAGCGTGCTGCTGTGCGCCACGGCCGTGACCGCGCCGGCCTCCGCCGCGACGAGTCCGCGGGTGGTGAGCGTGGCGGGCTTCGACACCTGCTCCGCGCCGTCCGCCGCGGCCATGAAGACCTGGTACAAGACGTCCTCGTACCGGGCCGTCGGGGTCTACATCGGCGGCGGCGACCGGGCCTGCCCGAGCGGGAACCTGACGTCCGGGTGGGTCGGTGCAGTCTCCGCGCAGGGCTGGTCGCTGATCCCGATCTACGTGGGCCTGCAGGCGCCGTGCGCGAGCGGCAAGAGCCTGAAGAAGATGGACCCGGCGCAGGCCGCGCGGCAGGGCGCGGCGGAGGCGTCGGACGCGGTCAACCAGGCCGAGTCGTACGGCATGCACAGCGGCAGCCCGATCTACTTCGACCTCGAGGCCTTCAAGCAGTCCGACCAGGGCTGCGTCGCCACGGTCACCGCGTATCTCAACGCATGGACCCGGCAGCTGCACGCGCAGGGTTTCTACTCAGGGGTCTACGGCTCGGCCGCGTCCGGGATGGTCACGCTCACCGAAGCGGTGGAGAACAGGTCCTCGTTCGCGGCGCCGGACGCGATCTGGATCGCCCGCTGGGACCAGCAGGCGCGCACCGCCGACGGCTCGGTGCCCGACCCGATGTGGAACCACCACCAGCGGATCAAGCAGTACCAGGGCGGCCACGTGGAGAAGCACGGTGGCGTCGCCATCGAGATCGACAGCGACTTCCTGGACGGGCCGGTCGCGCGGGTCGGCTGACGCGGCGTCAGCCGACCCGGTCGCGTACTACCAGCTTCCGCCGCCCTGCGGGCGTCCCTGCGGACGGCCGTACGGGTCCTCGTCGTAGTGCTCGGGGCGCGGGGTGGGCCGCTGCGGCGGACGTCCGCCCTGGCCCTGCGGGGGGTAGCCGCCGCGGCCCTGGCCCGGCTGCTGCGGACGCATCGGCTGCTGGCCGGGACGCTGCTGCGGGTAGCCGCCGCTGCCGCCGGGACCGCCGCCGGGCATGCCCGCGCCGCGCGGCGGGATCGCCGGACCGCGCTGCGGCTGCGGCATCCCGTAGCCGCCGTCGGCCGGGATCTGCGGCAGCACGGTGGTCGCGCCCGCGGCCGGGGCCCCCGTACCGTACGGCGCGGCGTACGGGTCGTTCGAGGTCTGATAGCCGCCGGAGGCGTACCCGGTGTCGTAGCCCCCGGTCGTGCCGAGCCCCGAGCCCGCGCCGTAGCCGCCGGTGGTGCTGAGCGAGGCGGGCTGCTGCTGCAGGCCGGTGCCGAAGCCGGAGATGGCGTTCTGCTGGCTGTTGGACAGCGGGTCGTCCAGGCTCATCCCCAGCGGATCGTCCTCGACCGCCTTCCTGGCCAGCTCGCCCACGCACAGCGCGAGCTCGGTGGCCAGGTCCAGGGCGCGCGAGGAGTGCGCGTTCTCCCGCATCCACCAGCAGGCGATCTGCACGATCGAGCCGGCGGCGTGCGGGCACAGGATGATCGCGGAGCGGATCAGCACCGGACGCGGCGCGCCGGCGTTCACGCGGAACCAGACACCCTCGCGGAAGCCCAGGGCGGGCTGGCCCACCGAGTCCGGGAGTACCACCTGGTACTGCCGCTCGAGTTCGCGCATCGACTGGTCGTACGGCGGCAGGCTCATGCGGATGCCGTCGTCCGGAGGATTCGTGGGTAATACATGACGCCGCCTCAGACTAGCCGCTTGTCGGGGTGGATACCGGCGTGTGGGGGATGTGCGAGGTATCTGGTCCGAAGGTACTCAACAAGTACGGTTTCCAACAGTCCCCCCACTCGTGCTGTTGTCCCATCGCTACGTTCGCGACCCGGCCAACCGGGGCGATTGGGACAGTTTTCTCTGTGCTCGACGATCCTTAAGAAACCTTTATACGGGGGCGATCTTCGCAAGCAGGTCGCCGATCCGGTTCGCCGGTTCGACGTCGGTCGCGCGTTCGGTCAGGTAGAGGGTGTCGAAGCCGCCCGCGTCCGAGCCCTCCGCGGTGTAGACCACCAGCGGCGTCCGGGACAGCAGGCCCCGGTCGCGCAGCCAGTCCACGACGCCGACCCGGCGCCGCCGGATCTGCATCAGGTCGAGCAGCACCAGGTCGGGCGGGGAGGCCACGGCGGACTCCCGGCTCTCCGCGTCCGTGGTCGCGTGCGCCACCTGCATGCCCTGGCGCTCCAGGATGTCGGCGATCGCGTCGGCCAGGTCGGAGCGGGCCTCGACCAGCAGCACCCGCGGCAGCCGCACCTCGGCCGGGCACAGCGCCGTGAGCAGCAGCGAGGGGTCCGGGCCGAGCTCGCGGCCGTCCGGGGAGCGCCCGATGCCCGCGGTGACCAGCAGCGGCAGGCCCGCCCTGGTCGACGCGGCGCGCACCTCGCGCAGCCCGCGCCGGGTGATCGGCGCCGAGATCGGGTCGACGAACACGGCGAAGGGGTGCGGGGCGCCGTGGCCGTTCGCGGTCAGCGTCGGCAGCCGGTCCGGCTGGCCCAGCGCCACCGGGTCGTAGCCGCGCTCGCGCAGCAGCGTGCTGGTCTCCGGGTCCGGGTCCGGCCAGAGCAGCAGCTTCGGCGCGGCCGACTCGGGTTCCGGCTCGGGCTCGGGCTCGGGTTCCGGCGCGGTCTCGCGCGCGGGCAGCGCGTACGTGCGGCGTCCGGCGGCGGCCTGCGGCTGCGGCGCCGGTTCGGGCTCCGCGGCGACGGGGGGCGCCGCCGGCTCCGCGACCAGCGGCAGCGACTGCGCGGACGAGCCGAGGTCGGTCTCGGACTGCGCGCCGCGGCGGCGGCCGCGCGGCTGGCCCGGATGGCTCGGCGCCACGTAGGACGGCGGCTGCATCAGGTCGGGCATCCGCTGCGTGGCGTCCGGCTCCGGAAGCTCCTCAGGCTCCTGCGACTCCGCGGCGGGCTGCCAGGGCTGCGGCTCGGCGGGCGCGGGCTCGGGCTGCGCGGGCTGCACCGGGTTCGAGGCCGAGGAGCCGAGCGAATCCGAGCTCTGCTCCAGCGGGTCCTCGCGCGGCGGCACGATCCACTGCGTGTCGGTCTGCGACAGCTGCGGCGGCGCGGGCTCCGAGGTCAGGCTGCGGTCCGGCTTCGACCAGACGTCCCCGGTCGGCATCGGCCTGGTCGGGCGCAGGTCCGCGATCGAGCCGACCGAGCCGACCGAGCGGGCCAGCGTGGAGCGGGACTGCGCCGGGATCCTGGCCTGCAGCTCCGCGTTCTGCGACGCGGCCCGGCGGCGGCGCGGCGGCTGCGCGCCGTTCGTCTCCGGGGACTCGGCGACGGCGGACTCCGGCTGCTCCGGCTCGGCCTCGGCGACGTCCGCCGCCGGTTCCGCGGGCTCGGCGACGGCTGCCGGGGCGGCCGTGGCCAGCGCCCGGGCCGCGGTGGTCCGCGCGCTCGCGATCCCGATCGCGTTCCCGGAGGCGCCGCGCACCCGGGTCGGCAGCGCGGAGCGCACCGGACCCTCGGCGGCCTTCGGCTTGTCCGGCTTCGGCGGGCGCTCCGGCCGGTTCGGCTGGTCCACCGGCACCTCGATGACGTGCGTGTTGCCCTTGCCGGCGATCCGGTGCGTGGTCACGGTGCCGCCGTGCCGGGCCGCGATGGCCTGCGCGATCGGCAGGTGCAGCGGGCCGCCGCCGGTGTGCGGGCCGCGGATCTCGATCCGGGCCAGCGCGCCGCGCCGGGCCGCGGTGACCACGATCTTGCCGCCGACCGGGGAGACCGAGACCATGTCGGCCAGCAGGTGGATCAGGAGTTTGACGAACAGCTCGGGGTCGACGTCCACCTCGACCTCGGCGCAGTGCGCGGCGATCTCCACCCCGGAGGCGGAGGCGACCGGCGCGGCGGCGTCCACCGCGGCGTCGACCACGTCGCCGAGCTGCACGACCTCCGGCTCGTACTCCAGGCTGCCGAGCACCGACTGCTGGAAGTCCACGACGTCCGCGGCCAGCGTGGTCAGCTGCTCCAGGTCGGCGCCGACGTCCTCGAGCATCGGCAGCGCGGCCGAGCCGTAGCCGCTGGCCGCGTACTCGGCCTCGGCGAACTCGACGATCTCGCGCAGCCGGGCCGCGACGTCCACCAGCGAGCCGCGCAGGTCCTTGTCGAGCACGTTCGTCAGCTCGGCCGCCTGCCGGGCCGTGGTGCGGGTGGCGCTGTTGTCCACGAACGTCATCACGGCGCCGATGATGTTCTCGCCCTCGTAGACGGGAGCGGTGGTCAAATCCACGTAAACAGGCCCGCCGTCGCTGCGCCAGAGCACGCTGTCCACGGCGCGGTGCTTGGCGCCGGAGCGGACGCTGTCCAGCAGCGGGCACTCCGACTCGGGCAGCGGGGTGCCGTCGGCGCGGGAGTGGGTGAGCAGTTCGTGCACGTTCTGTCCGCCGAGGTCGGCCGCCCGGTAGCGCAGGATCTTCGCGCCCGCCGGGTTGACCAGCACGATCCGGCCCTCGTGGTCGACCCCGATGATGCCCTCGGAGGCGGCGCGCAGGATCAGCTCGATCTGCCGCTGCTGCCGGCGCAGCTCCGCCTCGACGTCCAGCACCCCGGTCAGGTCGCGCACCACGAGGAGGCTGAGCTCGGACTCGTCCTCCTCGGTCAGCTCCGCCGTGGTGACCTCGGCCGGGAACACGCTGCCGTCGGTGCGCCGGGCGGCCATCCGCTCCGGGGGACGGCGCACCGGGGCGCCGACCAGGTCGCGTGGATCGATCGGGGCGGAGCCGGAGGGCAGCGCCGCGGGACCGGCGCCGGGTGTGGCCACGGCGCGTCCGATGCCGGGGAGCAGTTCCGCGATCGCCTTGCCCAGCAGGCGTTCCGCGCTCTCGCCCTCGAAGAGCGTCAGGGCGGCGGAGTTCGCGTTGACGACGGCGCCGGAGGCGTCGACCAGGAGCAGCGCGTCGGGCAGCGCGTCGAGTATCGCGGCGAGCCGAGCGGCGCCCCGGACCGGGGTTCGGTTTGTCGGGCCCACCGGGACGTCCCTCCATCGCGCTCGTGCGTTCCGCCGTGGGTCCGACTATCCCATATGTCGGCCGCCGGTGGGAGAATCTCTCCTCGGCGCGACGGCTCGCCTCGACCAGGGAGTAGCGTTCGCGCGGCAGGCTACCCCGGTTCAGGGGCGGTGTGAACCCCTCGCCACGATCTTTGAGCAGGACCGCGGGTCACTAGATACTCTGCCATGGATATAACCCACTTGATAAGAGCTCTGGGATTCCGTTGCCGGGTAAAGGAAAACGCCCGCGCGCGGCGGGCGTTTCCGTGAAGCGGAGGCTGAGGGATTTGAACCCTCGATGGGCTTGAGACCCAAACCGCATTAGCAGTGCGGCGCCATAGACCGGACTAGGCGAAGCCTCCATCTGTCCGGCACAGCATACCCGGACCGGTCGCCGGGCACCAAAATCTTTCTCCGCCGCCGGTCCGCCGCGGGCCCCGGGCTCAGTCCCGGGGCAGCGCGTGGTCGGCCAGGTCCACCGGGGCGAGCTCGGCGAACGGGGTCCAGCGCAGGTCGGAGGCCTCGTGGTTCAGCCGGACGGCGGCGCCCGGCAGCATCCGGAAGGCGAAGCGGAAGTCGAAGTGGTGGTGCATCGGCTCGGCGCGGGCGTCGTTCGCCGGGATGCCGTGCACCGAGATGTGCACCGGCAGCGCCTCGTCCCCGCCGATCCGCTCCACGTCCTCGGCGCCGACCCCGCACTCCTCGGACAGCTCCCGCAGCGCCGCGCCGACCAGCGACTTGTCCTCCGGCTCGCAGTGCCCGCCCGGGGTCAGCCAGCCGCCCAGCACGCCGTGCTTGATCTGCAGCACCCGGTCCTGCTCGTCCAGCAGCACTATCCCGGCCGTGACGTGCGCCGGATAGCGCCGCCGCGAGGTGAAGTCGAAGCCCTTGGCCAGTGTCTCCAGGATCGGCGCCAGCGCGGCGCCTTCCGAGGGGTACCGGTCGATGTAGCCGCGCACCGTCGTCTCGATGTGCTCCAACGCGATCGTCATCGTCGCCTCGTCCCTGCTCGAAGAAGCGGGTCCACCCATGCCGACACAGCTTACGGTCTGACGCGGCGTCAAGGCCGATTTCGCGAACAATTCGGCCATGCCGCCGCGTCCCGACCGGCGCGGCGCTCAGATCAGCCGCGCCTCGTAGCGCAGGTTGTCCAGCAGCTCCGCGCCGCGCCGCTCGGCGTCCGGCAGCCCGCGCCCGGCGAACCAGTTGGTCACGTTCGCGACGTCCCGGTCCAGGTACTCGCCGCTGTGCGGGTTCGCCGCCAGGTCCACGATCTGCGGCAGGTCGATCAGCACCAGCCGGCCGTGGTGCACCAGGATGTTGTACGCGGACAGGTCGCCGTGCGTGAACCCGGCGCGCGCCACGAAGCCGAGCCCCGCGCACAGCTGCCCCCACAGGTCGGCCAGGTCGTCCGGCTCCGGACGCAGCGCGGCCAGCCGGGGCGCGGCCGTGCCGTCCGGATCCCCGATGAACTCGATCAGCAGTTCGGTGCCGACCCGCTGCACCGGATAGGGCACCGGCGCGCCCGCCGACCACAGCGTGCCCAGCGCCGCGAACTCGGCGACCGCCCACTGCTCGGCGATCACCTTCAGGCCGAACCTGGTCCGGTTCGCCACGGCCCGGTCCAGACGCGACTCCCGGGTGCGCCGTCCGTCCAGGTAGCCGGCGTCCCGGTGGAAGTTGCGGTGGTCGTTGCCCCGGTAGATCTTCTCGGCGAGCAGGCAGCTGCCGAGGACGGCCGGGCTGCCGTCGTCCGCGTACCGGTAGCCGTCGAAGGCGTCCCCGCCCGGCACCCAGCGTTCGACCAGGTGGACGTCCGCCTCCTTGCCGGTCTTCACCACGCCGAGCCGGCTGTCCACGGCCCCGTCCGAGACGATGAGCCACTCCGGCCGCGGATCCGGCCCGAGCTCGCCCTCGCCCCAGGTGGACCAGCGGTCCGCCCCCGGCGGCAGCGTCGGCTCGTGGATCTTGTCCTCGCGCCCGGCGGCCAGCCGCTCCCGCTCCCGGTCGGTCAGCCGACCGCGCCGCAGCAGCTTGCGCTCGTCCTTCTGCTCCTGCTCGCTCAGCAGGCTGCGCCCGCGGACCCGCTCGGTGTCGAGGTATTCGTCCGCGAGGTATTCGTCGTACTTGTCGTAGATGTCGTCGGCGTCGGTGTCGTTATCCGCGCCGGTGTCGAGGTGCTCGGAACTGTCGTGCGATGGCACTGGAGTGAGTCCTTACGGGAGATCCAACGGAGGTGGAGTGCGGCCAGGTGACCGCGGCCGTCTCGGCCATGGGGCACCTCCTCGGATCCAGGACTGTTCCTGCGACAGTCGACAGCCCGTAGTCTCCAGAACCCGCCCCGCCCCCGGCAACCGGTTTTTCGCCCGCCGGACTATTCGGTTTGCGGACCTCCCCCCGGAACCATGTACACTCGACCAGTCGGCAACCGCGGGCCAAGGCCCGAGGCGAGTCACACTGCGCCCGTAGCTCAACGGATAGAGCATCTGACTACGGATCAGAAGGTTAGGGGTTCGAATCCCTTCGGGCGCACAGAAACCAAGGGCCGGTAAGTCGTTACGACTTACCGGCCCTTGTCGTGTCCCGTTCAGTGATAGAGGCCGGGCGTCGCGAAGAAGGTGTCTAGGGCGGCGACGTCCATGGTGAACTCGGATTGCTGGGTCGAGTTCAGGTTGGCGTCCGGCAGCGAGGAGAGTTGACCGAGCTCTGCGGATGCGGTCAGGAAGCCGCTCGTGCCCGGCACGCCTGCCTCCTCGGCGTTCATGAGCAGGTCGCCGGCCTCGAGTTCGTACGCGCCTTGGGTCGCGGAGATGGCTGTGGCGCCCTGCTTCCACAACTCCAGGGCCACGTCGTACTCGGCGGGCGCTGAGATGGTGGGGCTGGTCCCGGCGACGAGAGCGGTCAGTTCCGGGGCGACGCACATTGGCGAGCCGAAGGTGATCTTGCGGGAGTGTGTCTCGTTCGGCGGGGTGACCAGCAGGTTCGGGACCTGCGCGCAGGAGGGTGCGCCGCTGTGGCCGGGGCCGCCGAATGAGGTGACCGCGTAGAGCACGGCGGTCGCGCTCTGGCCCGGACGCAGCGTGACCGCCGATCCTTGCGAACCGGCGCGGGCGGCCTGGAAGATCTGGCTGCCTGAACCGTCGAGTGCGGCCACGCCCGGCCAGCCGAGCACGTCGCAGGCCGCGGAGCCGGTGTTCGTCAGGGTGATCGGCTCGGCCGTGAATCCGATGCCCGCAGGTGAGAGAGCCGCGCCGGTCTTGATGGACAGCCCGCCGAGTAGGCAGGCCGTGCCGGAGCCATCGCTCGAACTATGGGCGGCCGCCGAACCGGAGGAGGTACTCGCGGCGGTAGCGGACGCGGCGTCGCTCGACGTGGCAGGCGAGGTGGAGGTCACGGGGATCGTGGCCGTACGCGTCGCCGTGCTGGCTGAGGTGGTACCGCTGGGAGCGCAGGCGGACAGGCTCACTGCGGCGCCCGCGCAGATCAGCATGGCCGCGGGCCTGATCGTGATTCGGCTCGGCTTGCTGCGGAACAGCATGGTGATTGATTCCTCCCCTTGGTCGGCGGGTGTGCTGCCCGCCACTACCAGGGTTCCGCCCGTGCACTCGCGTCGTCTTGAGTACCCCGTACTCATGGCAGGGGCTCTGCGCGCCGGGATCATCGGCTGCGGACGCTCGCGCGTCCGGAGTCTTCCGGGAGGGAACCAACGTGCTCCGCAAGAGGGCCGTCGCCGCAGGGACGGTTTCAGTCATCGCGCTGCTCGGTGCCGGTGTGGTGTCCGCCACACCCGCCTTCGCGAACGTCGCGCGCTACCTGTACGTCGACAACACATCGTCGGCGTGCACGGATTCGGGTTCGGGCAGTTCGACGGCGCCGTTCTGCACGATCCAGGCCGCAGCGAACAAGGTCGCCGCAGGGGACGCCATCGACGTCGTGGCGGGGACCTATACGAGCCCGACCACGATCACTGTGTCGGGGACCGCTGCTGCGCCGATTCAGGTGATCTTCCAGGATCCGCCGTCCGCCGAGTGCACTTCGACGAGCAGTCCGGTACTCAGACTGCCCGTCGGCTCGACGCGGTCGGCGATCACCGTCTCCAACGCCTCGTACGTCGAGATCGAGGATCCGTGTATCTGGGGCGCGAGTACCGGAGCCGCGATATCCCTGCAGAACTCCACGCAGATCCTCGTCGAGGACGGCAGCATCACCACGCAGGGTGACGCCATCGACGTCTCCGGGTCCGGCGTCGGCGACGTGATCGAGCGCATGTTCCTGAACTCGGCGACGGGCACCGACGTCGCCGTGAGCTCCGCGGCGGATGTGACGATCACCACGAACAGGACCGACTCCATCTCCGACGAGCCCGGCAGCCAGAACGCCGCCGGCATCACGGTCAGCGGCTCCTCGGACACCGACATCGTCAGCAACACGATCGAGGCGGACTGCCAGCCCGGAGTCTCGGTGAGCGGGGCGTCGGACGCCACGGTGATGGAGAACAACGTCATCACCGACGGTGAGACGTGCGGCTCCGGACCGATCGGACTGTCCGTCGCGGCGGACTCCGCGCAGACCTTCCAGGAAAACTACGACTCGATCGCCGTATCCCCCGGCGATCCGGTCGACTGGGCGGGCACGCTCTACCAGTCCGCGAGCACGTTCCACACGGCGACCGGCCAGGGCGCGAACGACTATCTCGGCGACGCGACCACGATGTACGCCAACTACCCCCAGTACTACGTGGACGACGCCGATGCCAACGCGCAAGGCGAGCTCGCGACCGACTTCTCCGGCGAACCGCGTGCCGACGATCCGAACATCGCCAACACCGGCACCGGAGTCGGCTACTACGATCGCGGCGCCGAAGAACTCCAGTCCGCGGTGCTGGCTCGCTTCGCGTCCGTGGACACCGTCGGCGGTCGCGGGATCACCATCACGTCCAGTCCGGTAGCCCCCTGCGGCACCTGGGGAAGCACGTACACTGCGACACTCCACTGGGGCGACGGCCAGTCCACGGTCCAGACGGGCAAGTCCTGCAACAACGAGTCCGTCACGGCCACGCACACGTACGCCGGCCCGGGTTCGTACACGATGACGCTGACCGTCACCGACGGATACGGCGCATCGACCGCGACCCAGATCGCGATGCCGGCGGGCCTGGACTTCACCAGCTACGGCCCGACCCGGATCCTGGACACCCGCAACGGAACCGGGGTCACGAAGGCGAAGGTCGCGCCCGGCGGCTACGTGAAGGTCAAGGTCGCGGGCACCGGATCCATCCCGGCCGACGCGCAGGCCGTGGCGCTCAACCTCACGGCCACGAACACCGGTGCATCGGGCTACGCGGCGGCGGTCGCCGACGGCTCCGGCACGCCGTCCACCTCGAACCTCAACTTCGGCTCCGGTCAGACGGTGGCGAACTCGACCGTCGTACAGCTGTCGTCTACCGGCTACATCGACATCTACAACGGCAGCAAGGCATCGAGCATCGACCTGATCGCCGACGTCACCGGCTACTTCACGCCGACCGCCGCGGCGGGCTACGACACCGTGACCCCGGACCGGATCCTCGACACCCGCAACGGCACCGGCGCGGCGCAGGCGCAGATCGGCTCCGGCTCCGCGGTTCCGGTCGGGATCGTGGGCGTGGACGGCATCCCGGCCTCGGCCACCGCCGTCGCCGTGCACGTGACCGTCACCAACACCAGGGGCGGCGGGTTCGCGGCCGCGGTGCCGGACGGTTCGGGCAAGCCGACGACCTCGAGCATGAACTTCGGCGCGGGCCAGACGGTCTCGAACACGGTCATCGTGCCGATCGCGGCCGACGGCAAGATCGAGCTCTACAACGGCGCCACCGGCCCGGTCGATCTGATCGCCGACGTCGCCGGGTACTTCACGGCGTCCTCGTCGAACGTCTTCGTCCCGGTCGCGCCGACCCGCGTCGTCGATACACGCGCCTCGTCGAGCCCGCTGAAGTCGGACAGCACGAACTACTTCGTCACCGGCACGAACAAGGACCCGGGCACCGTCGCCGTGGTCGCCAACCTGACCGCGACGCAGCCGACCGCCGGCGGCAACCTCCAGGCATTCCCGACGAACACCACCCGCCCCGGCGTCTCGAACGTCAACTTCGGCCCCGGGCAGACCGTGGCCAACCTCGCCCTGCTGACCAACAACGCGTCCACCGGCGCCGACACCGACGTCTACAACGACTCGCCCGGCACCACGCAGCTGATCATCGACGTCTTCGGCTACTTCACGTCGAAGTGAATTGAGGAGGGGAATCAACGTGATCCGTAGAAGGACGGCCACCCTGGCCGCGGCGTTCCTGACGGCGGCGTCGTTCGGCCTCGCCACCGCGAGCAGTGCGAGTGCGGGGACCGGACCGTCGGTGGACAGCACCGTCTTCGCGCTCGGGCCCAGCGACAACTACGTGGCCGAGTGGATGGGCCTGTCTCAGGGCTGGATCGTGATCGGCGGCCCGGCGAGCAACCTCTACGTCGGCTCGGCCGGCGTGTTCGCCATCGACCCGACCAGCGGCGATATCGAGCAGTACAACGGGACGCCCGGGAGCTGGACGGTGATCGGCGGCCCCGGCGAGTCGTTCGCCGAGGGCAACGGTCACCTCTACGGCCTCGGCCCGAACGGCGCCTACGTGGCCGAATGGATGGGCCTGTCCCAGGGCTGGACGGTGATCGGCGGCCCCACGGACGCCATTTACGCGGGCACCGCCGGGCTGGTCGAGACGAAGACGTACACCGTCACCACCGGCACCCTCACCACGTACGACCAGACCATCTCCCGCTACAACGGCACGCCGGGCAGTTGGAGCTACATCGGCTGGTCCGGCAACGGCTCCCAGCAACTCGCCGTCGGCTACACCATCTACAAGATCGACGGCGGCGGAAGGTCCGTCTCCGAATGGGCCGGCGGCACCACCTGGGGCACCATCCTCGACAACGCCGGCTACCTGAACTCCCTGGTCGGCGGCGACGCGGGCCTGACCGTCAACGAGGACGCCGGCGGCATCTTCCTCTACCAGGGCTCCCTCGACCACTGGCTCAAGGTCAGCGATTTCCCCTACCCGCAGGTCGGCACGCAGAACCCGGTCGCGGTCAGCCGCACCGGTATCTACGGCGTCGGCTACACCTACGGCGTGGGCGTCACCAGCGTCGACCTCTACTCGGGCAGCGGCTCCACCTGGACCACCATCGGCGGCCCCGCCGACATCGTGGCCGCAGGGGATTGAGGCCGGCCGGTAGGCGTTGGGCCCGAGGAGTAGGTTGGAGGAAACGGAACAAAAGCGTCCGAGAGGTGGCGAGATGACCGACACCGAGATGCCGGGCCCTGCCGAGGAGCCGCGGGTGGGGCCGCCGGAGCGGTCGGCTGTGGGGATTCCGGGGATCGCGCAGAGTCTGCGGTACGCGTATGAGGAGATGGGTCCGGCGCGGGGGTTGCGGGCGCTGGGGCGGCTGAACCAGGCGGACGGGTTCGACTGCCCCAGTTGCGCGTGGCCGGATCCGGCGCCGGACCATCGGAAGACGGCCGAGTTCTGCGAGAACGGGGCCAAGGCGGTCTCGTGGGAGGCGACGCGCAAGCGGGTGGACGCGGGGTTCTTCGCGGAGCACTCGATCGAGCAGTTGCGGGCCATGGACGACCACCAGTTGGAGTGGCACGGGCGGCTGAGCGAGCCGATGTACCTGGCGGCGGGTGCGACGCACTACACGCCGATCGGCTGGGACGACGCGCTGCGGCTGCTCGCTGATCGGCTGACGGCGCTTCCCGACCCGAATCGCGCGGTGTTCTACACGAGCGGGCGGGCCAGCAACGAGGCGGCGTTCGTGTTCCAACTGCTGGCCCGCCGCCTCGGCACGAACAACCTGCCGGACTGCTCGAACATGTGCCACGAGTCGTCGGGCGCCGCTCTCGGCCAGACGATCGGGATCGGCAAGGGCACCGTGACGCTGGAGGACATCGAGCGGGCCGCCGACCTGATCCTGATCGCCGGGCAGAACCCGGGCACGAACCACCCGCGGATGCTCTCCGCGCTGGAGCGGGCCAAGAAGCGCGGCGCGCGGATCATCGCGATCAACCCGATGCCGGAGGCCGGGTTCGGCCGCTTCCGCAATCCGCAGACCCCGCGCGGGCTGCTCGGCCCGGGCACGCAGATCGCCGACCGGCTGCTGCCGGTCCGGGTCAACGGCGACCTGGCGCTGTTCGCCGGGCTGAACAAGGTGCTGCTGGAGCGCGAGGAGGCGCTGCCCGGGAGCGTGTTCGACCACGAATTCCTGGAGCGCTACTGCGAAGGCCTCGACGCGGCGACGGCGAACTGGCGATCGCTGGACTGGCCGCGGATCGAGCAGCTCAGCGGCCTGTCCCGGGAGCAGATCGAGCAGACCGCGGACGACGTGATCTCGGCCCGCAGCGTGATCGTCTGCTGGGCGATGGGACTGACGCAGCACCCGAACTCGGTCCCGACCATCCGCGAGATCGTCAACTTCCTGCTGCTACGCGGCAACATCGGCCGCCCGGGCTCCGGACCGGCACCGATCCGCGGGCACAGCAACGTGCAGGGCGACCGCACGATGGGCATCTGGGAGCGGATGCCGGACACGTTCCTGGACGCCCTGCGCGACGAGTTCGGGTTCGAACCGCCGCGTGAGCACGGCGTGGACACGGTCTCCGCCATCCGCGCCATGCGGGACGGCGATGTCGATGTGTTCCTCGCGCTCGGCGGCAACTTCGTGGTCGCGACGCCCGACACCGCCGTGACCGAGGCGGCGATGGAGAACTGCGCACTGACCGCGCACATCGCCACGAAGCTGAACCGCTCGCATCTGCGCCACGGCCGCGAGGCGTTGCTGCTGCCCTGCCTCGGCCGTAGCGAGCGCGATGTGCAGGCGAGCGGCGCGCAGTTCGTCAGCGTCGAGGACTCGATGAGCATGGTGCACGCCTCGCGCGGCCGACTGCTCCCGCCCTCGTCGAGCGTGCGCAGCGAGGTCGCGATCGTGACCGGGCTCGGCGAGGCGATGTTCGGCGACGAGTTGGGCTGGCACGCGATGCGCGACAACTACGCCGTGATCCGCGGGCACATCGAGCGCGTCGTGCCCGGCTTCCACGCGTACGACGACCGGGTCCAGCAGCCCGGCGGCTTCGTGCTGCCACGCCCGCCGCACGACTCGCGCGAGTTCAGGACCGCGAGCGGCAAGGCCCGGCTGACGGTCAACAAGGTCACCGCGACCGAGGTGCCCGACGACTGCCTGCTGCTCCAGACCGTGCGCTCGCACGACCAATTCAACACGACCGTGTACGGGTACGACGATCGCTACCGCGGCATCCACGGCAGCCGCCGGGTCGTGTTCGTCAACCCCTCCGACCTGCGCTCACGCGGCCTCCAGGACGGCGACACGGTCGATCTGATCAGCGTGTGGAAGGACGGCGAACGTCGCGCCAACGGATTCCGGGCCGTCGCCTACCCGACCTCGAAGGGCTGCGTGGCCACGTACTTCCCGGAGGCTAACGTGCTGGTTCCGCTCGACCACGTCGCCGAGATCAGCAACACGCCCGCGTCGAAGTCCGTGCCGGTGCGGCTGGAGCGCAGCAGCTAGCGGTACTGCCAGCACATCGTGTAGGCGAGGGCCGGGAAGTCGGGGTTCTCCCACCAGGTAGAGCCGTCGTTTCCGCAGAAGCTCTGGTCGTCGTACGTGCTGGTGCGTCCGGTGACGTACACGTTCGCGTTGCTGCACGAGCCGGTGTTCGTGAAGTGCGGACTGGAGTCGCTGCCGGTCTTGGACAGGCACTCGTTCTGCGTGGCGTATCCCGCGTCGTCCGGGTAGTTCATCGACAGGCAGAGCAGCACGTCGAGGCCTGAATCGCTCGGCACGGTGTAGTTGCGCCACTGGTTGTAGTGCGGCCACGAACTGCACTTGCTCGAATCGGTGGTGCCCCGATAGACGGCCAGCACCTTGAAGTTCCCGGTCTCGCAGGACTCTGTGTCCCAGTCCGATCCCGACGCGGACTGCCCGTACACGCAGTCGCCCTGCGAGGCGTGGAAGGCGGTGCCGCCGGCGTTCTGATAGCTCATGCACAGCACGATGTCGTCGGCGGAGGACGAGACGGCCTCATCGTCATCGGCCACGTTGTCGCAGCTGTTCAGGTCGGTGGTGTCGTTGAGGATCTTCACCACTTCGAACGCGCCGGTGGTGCACGACGTGGAGATCAGGTCGGGCGTCGTGCTCGTGCCGTCGTCGTAGTAGCAGGAGCCGACAGTGGCCTGCGACACGGTGTCCCCGGTGTCCGTCGGCGCGGCAGTGGTCGCCGTGCTGTCGTCATACGGCTGGTCGGTGGAGGTGTCAGTCGTATCGGTCGTATCCGTCGTGGTCGTGCCGTCGTCGGTCGTGTCGGTGGCCGTCGCCGTCGCGGTGGACGCCGTGGACGACGAGCCCGAGTTCGGGTGCTGGTTCACCGCGAGCACGATGACCAGGAGCAGCACAACGACGCCGATGACCGTGCCGACCACGCCCCCGCGATTGACGGCGATCGGCACCGGCGGCGGGGTCGGAGTCGGGTTGCCGATCGTCGGGAGCTTGGGGTGCGGTGGCAGCTTGACGGTCTTCGGGCCCGAGCCCACCAGCCTCCCCCGCTTCGTGACCGTCGCCACCTGCGTCGTGACCGTGGAAGCGCTGGAAACGGCCGCGCCGAGTTGCTCGGCCCACTGGACCAGCGTGGCACGGCGCGTCGGGTCCGAGTCGAGGCCGGTGCGGGCCAGGTCGCCGAGATCGGCATCGAAGGCGGCGAGTGCGGACGGATCGGTGGTCGTCTGATTGCGGGCGAACAACCGGATCGCGAGCAGTGCGAACTTGTACGCGTCCCCGGCCGCAGTCGCCCGCTCCTCCGCGGCGGGCAACTGCCAGTCGGGCGTCTCGGCCTGCGGGAGCACCGTGGCCCCGCGCAGCCGCATCGCGTCGCAGTCGATCAGGAAGCACTCGGGTTCCGGCGCGGTCGTGAAGAGCAGGTTCTTCGGCGAGAGGTCGCCGACCGCGATCCCCATGCGGTGCAGGCGAATCAGCGTTCCGGCCAGGTCGCGCAGCAGTTCGATCCGGTCCCGCTCGCTGACCTGGAGCCCGACGCCGCCGACGTACGCATCGTCGTTCAGCAGGTATTCGAAGTTCGCCAGGCGCCGGGCGTCGGCCGAAGTCAGCGCGCGGAAGTCGAAGTGGAAGCGGTCCGGGACCGCGCGCATCAGGAAGCCGCGCGGCGCGCCGCCCTCCTCGACGACGGCCGAGGGCCACGCCGCCTGCTCCTGAAGCCAGCGCGCGTCGCCGGCGTCCGGACCGGTCGCGGCCAGCAGATCCACCATCGCCGTCAGGGCCGCGGGATCGAGGTCGCGCAGCACCTCGGGCCGGTACTCCTTGTACACCGAGTCCGAACCGGCGATCCGGTAGACGGTGCCCTGGCCGCCGCGCCCCAGCTGCTCGCCCAGGATCAGATCCGCGCGTCTCATGGTTCGGATACTCGCAGCGCCGCGCCGGGACCGGTCCCCGCGCCCGCACCGTCGTTCACATCACATTCCCCGCGCCGCACCCGCACCGTAGTTGCTGAGCTAGCCTAAATAGTCTAAGACTGGGCCCATGAGCGATGCCTTCCTTTCCCAGACCATCACCATCGGCACCGAGGACGGCGAGATCGAGGCCTACGCGGCGCTCGCGCAGGACGTCGCGCCGCGCGGCGGCGTGGTGGTCATCCACCACATGCCGGGCTACGACGAGCCGTCCAAGGAGATCACCCGCCGCTTTGCCGCCCTGGGCTACAACGCCGTCATGCCGAACCTCTACTGGCGCGACGCCCCCGGCGCGGCGCCGGACGACGCGGCGGCGGCCGGGCGGGCGAAGGGCGGCGTGCCGGACGAGCGGCTGACCGTCGACGTCCAGGGCGCGGCGGACTTCCTGCGCTCGCTGCCGAACTCGAACGGCAAGGTCGGCACGATCGGATACTGCTCGGGCGGGCGGCAGAGCGTGGTGGCCGCGATCACCGTGGACGTGGACGCGGCGGTGGACTGCTACGGCGCCTACGTCACCGGAACCGTGCCGGACGGCTGGCCGCTGAAGATCACCGCGCTGAACGAGCGGGTCGCCGAGGCCCGCTGCCCGATCCTCGGCCTGTTCGGCAAGGACGACAAGTACCCGACGCAGGAGCAGGTCGCGGACTTCGAGAAGTTCCTCACCGACGCGGGCAAGGACTTCGAGTTCCACTCCTACGAGGACGCCGGGCACGCCTTCTTCGCCGTGGACCGCCCGAGCTTCCGGCCGGAGGCGGCCAAGGACGGCTGGGCGCGCATCGCCACGTTCTACGGCAAGCACCTCGGGGCCTGAGCGCCATGTGCACGTACATCACGGAGAAGGTGGAGACCAGCGGCAGCGGCAAGGGCGCGGACGGCTGGTTCACGCTGACCGAGACCTCGGTCTACTTCGACCACCCGGTGCACGCCCCGGACGAGCACACGCTGAACATCGACTTCCTCAACCCGGCCCAGGGCGCGGGCGCGCGGGTCGCGGTGGAGTTGAACGCCGAGACCGCCCGGGAGTTGGCCGCGGCGATCCTGCGCACGCTGGACCAGGTGCCGCCGGGACTGATCTGAGCCCCGGCACGACGAAGGCGGGCGGCGGCGCGTACGCCACTGCCCGCCTTTTCGTCTTCGCTGCCGGAGAGCCGGAACTCAGCCGTCCATCTCGCCGGTGAGGCTTATCCCGCGCGGCTTCGGACCCTCCGGACCCGGCTCGACGACCTGCCCGTCCAGCCGGATCTTCTTCGGGTCCGGCGGAGCGCTGGCCGCCCAGAGCAGGTGCGAGACCTGCAGGTACGTGTTGTCCGGCTTGCTCACGTACTTCAGCCGGCCGAGGTTCACCGACGCGCCCGGCGCCTGCAGGTCGAAGGTGCCGTAGCCCAGCGCGTGGCCCATCGCGGTGCGCTGGTAGATCATGTCGGACAGCTTGCCCAGCGGCAGCGACTTCACCTCGCGGTTGATGATCCCCTCGACCACGATCAGCCGCTTGTTGGTGAGCACCATGTAGTGGCTGAGGTAGAGCAGCACCTGCATGAAGGCCCAGAGCGCGTAGAGCAGCAGCGCGAACCACAGCGCCGCGCCCACCCCGCGCGTCTTGCCGACGTAGCCGAGCAGCGCGAGGATCCCGGCGGTGAGCAGGAAGGCGAACAGCCGGGTGACCGCAGAGCCCTTATAGAAGCCGGCCAGCGTCTTGTAGTCCCATATCGTGGACAGCGCCCAGGCCACCCACACCACCCAGACCAGCACCAGCACCTCGCGGCTCCGCCCCGTGGTGGAGCGGACCGCGAGGTCGGCGTAGCTGGTCGCGACGAGTCCGAGCACGAACACGGTCACCGGCTCGAGCAGCGTCGCGGGGTGGAACCGGGCGTGGAAGACCAGCTTCTCGCTCGGATCCAGGTACTTCTTGATCCACCCGGGCGCCTCGGTGGCCGGCGTCTGGGAGAAGTCCGTCATGGACATCGGGCCTCAGGCGTTCGAGTGGAACGAGAACACCGAGAACAGCGTGTGGATCGTGTTCGAGATGAAGTCGAAGGCGTTCCCCACCAGCCGCGTCGAGGAGCCCGGGTCATGGACTATGTAGAAGACTAGGAAGATCACGATGCCCCACTGGATGGCGGGCTTTGCCTTCGGCATGGGCCTCTCCTCGTCCCCTCCGACTCTGCTGGTGTTCGGGCACCAGCGTAGCCTGAATATCGTTCTGGCACAGGAAGATCGACCCACCCCGTGCTCGGCGGTTCGGGGCGTTCCTCCCCTAACGCCCTACCCGACGTAGCCGCCTGCGGAAACCGGAATCCGGGTCACAATACTGACGTGGCGGGGGCGCCGGCGATCACCGCCGGCGCCCCCGCCGTCATAAGACCTCTGCGACGTGCGCTAACCCGCGACGCCGTACAGCCGGTCGCCCGCGTCGCCGAGGCCCGGGATGGTGTGACAGTCCGTGCTCGTTCGGCCGCCTGCTGTGATGCGGATCACTAGCCTGCGACGCCGTACAGCCGGTCGCCCGCGTCGCCGAGGCCGGGCACGATGTAACCGTGCTCGTTCAGCCGCTCGTCGATGGCGGCTGTGACGACCGTCACGGGGACGCTGGCGTCGCCCAGCGCCTTCTCCATCGCCGCGATCCCCTCGGGCGCGGCGAGCAGGCAGATCGCGGTCACGTCGTCGGCCCCGCGCGAGGCGAGCAGGTTCACCGCGGCGATCAGCGTGCCGCCGGTGGCCAGCATCGGGTCGAGCACGTAGCACTGGCGGCCGGAGAGGTCGTCCGGCATCCGCGTGGCGTAGGTGGACGGGGTGAGGGTGCCCTCGTCCCTGACCATGCCGAGGAAGCCCACCTCGGCGGTCGGCAGCAGCCGCACCATGCCGTCCAGCATGCCGAGTCCGGCGCGCAGGATCGGCACGACGAGCGGCTTGGGGGAGGCGAGCCGGACGCCTGTGGTCGGCGCCACAGGTGTAACGATCTCGATCGGGGACACTCGGACGTCCCGGGTGGCCTCATAGGCGAGCAGCGTCACCAGCTCGTCGGCCAGCCGCCGGAAGGTCGGTGAGTCGGTCTGCTGGTCGCGCAGTGCGGTGAGCTTGTGGGCGATCAGCGGATGGTCGGCGACGTGGATGCGCATGCCGAAGAGTGTATGCGGACGCGGCGCCGGAGTCTTTTTCGGGTTGCCGTCCCGGTCAGCAGGGGTAGGGTCTTGAGGAAGGAAGCGGGGTGACCATGAGCGAGCAACGTGCCAAGAAGACCGCCAAGTCCCCGGCCGGGTCCGACGTGGAGCGCGCGCCGCAGGACCGCAATCTGCGCCGGGCCGTGTTCCTCGCCGAACTCGCCGAGGCCAAGGAGCTGCGCAAGCGTGTCGCGCCGCGCAAGGCCCGCAACGCCGAGCTGCACGCGCGGCTGCTCCGTACGTTCCGGTACTGACCCGGCCGACTGATCTGCGCACGCGTGAACAGCCCGTGTGCCGCAACCAGTGCCGAAACGCGCCTCTTTCTGCGACGATGCCAGTGAGCAGACGACGCGGCGGTTGGCGGCGGGAGGCAGGGCATTGGCCGGGCAGCAGGCCCCGTTCGACGAGGACTTCGTCGACTTCGCGGTGGCCGTGTACCAGGAGGACGGACGCTGGGCGGCCGCGCCGCTGCCCCCGCACGTCGCCGCCGACCTCGACCTGTTCGTCGCCGCCGTCCGCCAGCAGGAGTCCGAGGGCCCGAGCCTGGGCCTGCTCGGCCTCGGCGACGAGTACTTCATCGCGCTCCGGCTGCTCGGCCGCGAGGAGCGGCTGTTCATCTCGGAGCGGGCCGCGGCCGAGGAGGACGCCGTGGCCGCGCAGGTGCTCGACCGGCTCGGGCTGACGGCGGGTCAGGACCAGGGCCCGGCCGGCGACGACGCGATCTTCGCCGACCTCGGTCTGGACCCGCTGGAACTCCAGTTGGCCTGCGAGCAGCTGTTGGATGAACGGGCACTGCGACTGACCGACCTGGTGGCACACTTGGCTGGGCGCATCGGTTTCGCACGCCAGTTCACCGACTGCGCGAGCCCGGGATTCGGCCCGGTGGACGGATACTGAAGTACCAAGAGCAGCACGAACAGTACGTGAGTACGTGTCGGAGAGAGGGGAGAGTGGGCAGACCGTGGCCTATTTCGCAGCTCTGCTTGCGCGCTACGCGGACGAGTGGCAGGCGCGCGACGTCGACTTGGACGAGGTCGACGACGGTGTGGGCCTCGTCGAGTTCATCCGCGATGCCTGTGAGGACGAGGAGCCGGACACGGCCGTCGTCCTGCTGGAGCGGGAGGACACCTGGTTCGCGGTGGTCCGGCTCGATCTCGACGAGGACCCGCGGGTGTTCGCCTCCGACCTGGCGGGCGTGCGCCGCTCCGGTTACGCGGACCTGCTGACCGCGGCCGGCCTGGTGCCGGTCGGTCCGGACGGCGCGCCGCTGGAGGCCGTCGTGCCCGCGCAGGCCGAGGAGCCCGAGGCGGACCTCGACGAGGACGCCGAGGTGGAGCTCGAGGATGAGGAGGAGTACGCGGGTCCCGGCACCCCGAGCGGCCCCGCGGGCGACGCGGCGCTGCTCGCGGACTTCGGCCGGACCGCGAAGGCGCTGATCGCCCTGTGCGACGGACGGCTCACCCCGGCCGACGCGCTCTCCGAGATCGCGGGCTGGCTCGGCGCGGCCGAGGAGCTCGAGGCGGTCCGCTGAGCGCGCTGCCGTCCTGGCTGGCCGAACGGTACGCCGAATGGATGAGGGCGGCCCTGGACGAGGCCGCCCTCGCCCCCGCCGGCGGCGACGTGCCCATCGGCGCCGTGGTGGTGGACGCGCACGGCGAGGTGCTCGGCCGCGGCCACAACGTGCGCGAGGCCGAGGGCGACCCCGTGGGCCACGCGGAGGTGATCGCCCTGCGCGCGGCCGCCCGGGTGCTCGGCGGCTGGCGGCTGACCGGCTGCAGTCTCGTCGTCACCCTCGAACCCTGTGCCATGTGCGCCGGCGCCAGCGTGCTCTCCCGCGTAGACCGCATCGTCTACGCCGCGGCCGATCCCAAGGCCGGGGCCGTCGGCTCGCTCTGGGACCTCCCGCGCGATCCACGCCTGAACCACCGCCCCGAAGTGGTCCCCGGAATCCTCGCCGCGGAGGCAACCGCCCTGCTGGAGAACTTTTTCGCCTCACGGCGCCCCATCGGGTAATGTTCTCCCCGGTGACGTGTCCGAGCGGCCTAAGGAGAACGCCTCGAAAGCGTTTGTGGTGCAAGCCACCGAGGGTTCAAATCCCTCCGTCACCGCTGGTGAGAGCCGGTAGTCAGTTCCTGACTACCGGCTCTTCGCTGTTGGGCTCATGCTGGATGTATGCGGGATGTCAAGCAGGCGGGCTACCGGGCGCTGGTGGAGCGTGTGCTGGACGGTGCGGGCGCCGCGTCCGCGGAGCAGCGGGTGCGGGCGTTCGGGGATGTGGGGCTCGCCGCGCCGTTGGACTCGCTGATCGACGGGGTGCTGGCGCGGCCGGGGCGGGTGAGTGAGGCGGACTTCGCGGCGGCCAAGGCGGCGGGGTTCAGTGAGGATCAGCTGTTCGAGCTGGTCGTGTGCGCGGCGGTCGGGCAGTCCACGCGGATGTACGAGGCGGGGCTCGCGGCGCTGGACGAGGCGGCTTCGGGCGGGGAGGACGTCTGATGCGGCTCGGGATCCTCAACAACGGTTACAAGCCGCAGACGAAGCTGCTGTTCACGGCTGTGCGCCTGTTCTCCGGGCAGCCGATGCCGGACGCGGCGAAGCTGGTCTTCTACCGGCCCGACTTCTACGGCGCGCGGGCGAAGGAGTTCACGCACGAGGCGATGCGTGGTCAGTCCGCGTGGTCCGTGGCCGATCGCGAACTGATGGCGGCTTACGTGTCGAAGGTGAACTCGAGTGCGTTCTGCGTCGGCGCGCACACCGCGACCGCGAGCCGGGCGTACCAGGACGAGAAGCGGGTCGCGGCGGTCCTCGACGACCTGGACTCGGCGGACGTCGAGGAACCGCTGCGGGCCACGTTGCGGATGCTCGGCAAGCTGGTCGCCGAGGGGACCGTGAGCGCGGCGGACATGCGTGCGGTGCTGGCCGCGGGCGCGACCGCCGAGCAGGTCGGGGACGCGTTGGCGGTCTGCGCCGCGTTCAACACGACCAACCGGCTCGCGGACGCGTTCGGCTTCGAGGTGCTCAGCCCCGCGGAATTCGACGCGGGGGCCAAGTACCTGCTCAAGCGCGGCTACAAGTAGGAGCCGCCGCCGCTAGTGCGTGCAATGCGAGGCGTCGGCGGTCGCGGACGCGCTGGCCTCGGCGGCCGCTGCTGCCTGGAGAGCCGCCGTGACCTGCTGCGTGCTGGCCAGCGACGTGAAGCCGCTGCCGAGCACGAGGTCGACGCTGGGGTCGTTGCGGCTGTCCGTCTGGATCTGCGCGCCCGGAACCTCGGCCGCCACCTGCCGCTCCTCGGCCGCCTGCGCCTTGCCGCCGCGTACCTGCGCCGCGACGGTGAGGTTCGACTTCAGCGGGTCGTTGGTGACTTGGCCGATCACGAAGCCGCGCAGCTTGAGTTGGGCCGCCGTGTTGGCGGCGAGGCCGTGGCGCTGGGTGGAGTTGTAGACGTTCAACGTGAACTTCGCCGAACTGCTCGGCACCGAACCCGCCGCCGCCATCGGAGCGGGGGCCGCCGTGGCCGCGGCCGCGAGTGCGTGCGCGCCGGTCGCGTTGCACGCGGAGGCGGCCGTGTTCTGCTCGGGCGCCGTCACCAGGTTCACCAGCCCGTACGCGCCGACCCCGAGGATCAGCAGGCCGCCGAGGACGAGCGCCAGGGTCTTGCGACGCCGCTTGGTCCGGTTGCGGAAGGGCACGTAGGCGTCGTCGAGCCCGACCCGGAACTTCTTGCCGCCGATCTCGCCGGGGGAGCGCTTGGCGTGGTCGGGCAGCGGGCCCTCGGCGTGCTCCGGGTCCGGGTTCAGGCTGTCTTCGGGCTGGGGGTTCGAGTCCATGCACCGAAAGTACCCGGACGGTCGCTCGGAGTATTCACAGATCGAGGTCAAGTACGCGCGCATGGAGTACTGTGCGCTGCTGCAAGGCGGCGCGCACCGCTCGATGCAGCCCGTCCTCCAGGAAGAACTCGCCGTGCCACTTCACCACGTGCGCGAACAGGTCGCCGTAGAACGTGGAGTCGTCCGCCAGCAGCGCGTCGAGGTCGAGCTGCCGCTTCGTGGTGACCAGCTGGTCGAGCCGGATCTGACGCGGCGACACCTCGGCCCAGGCGCGATGCGTGCGCCCGTGGTCCGGGTACGGCCGTCCCTCGCCGACTCTCTTGAAGATCACTGTCTAATCCTGCCGACCTGCTCGTCCTGCGGTGTCCGGATGTGCTGCGGCAGCCAGAATCCCGCGCACCGGCGCTCGTGCGCAACCGGAATGGCCGACAATCCCACCAACGGGTATCGCGACCGGGGGCGAAGGCGCTACCGTGCGGCCGACACGGGAGGATCTTTTCAGGGGAGGAAGCATGTCCACGGGCAGTCCATGGGATTCGCAGCCGTACGGAGGGCAGGGACAGGGGCAGGGCCAACAGCAGCCGTTCGGCCCGCCACCGCCGCAGCAGTTCCCACAGCAGCAAGTCCCGCAACAGCCGTATCCACAGCAGCAGTTCCCGCAACAGCAGCAGTTCCCGCCGCAGTACCAGCAGCAATATCAGCCCTACCAGCAGCAGCCGAACCCCGGCTGGCCCGCTCCGCCGCAGCCGCGGCAGGCCGACCCGGGCCGCGGCATGCGGGTGGCCGCGCTGATCCTGCTCGTGCTGGCCGTCATCATGACCGTCGGCAACGACGCCGCCGGTGTGGGCCTGACGTTCCTGTCCGGCGACGTGGCCACGCTGATCATGGTCGCCGCCCTCGGCATCGCCGGCGGTGCCATGCTCGACCGCCGCGCCCGCGACTGGAGCGCCGGACTCGCGGTCGGCGCGGCCCTGCCGCAGGCGGCGATTTACATCCAGGACTTCCGCGGCGGCCAGCAGTTCTGGTACACGTTCTGGGCCGCCGGCGCCCTGGCCACCACCGCCCTCGGCTGCCTGTTCGCCTTCATCGCCCTGCAGCGCGAGCGCGTCGCGACCACCCCCGCGCCCGGAATCGCGACCAGGACACCCGCGCCCGTGCTGGCCCTCGGTATCCCCGCCGTGCTGACGTGCGGACTCAGCTTCCTGCTGGTCGATTTCACCTACACGTACACGGACTCGTCCGACCGCTTCCCGTGCTGCTCCTGGTCACAGCAGTTGGGCCAGGAGAAGGCCTCGTCCGTCTTCATGATCCTCGCGCTCGGAGCAGTCGTGCTCTACGCCGCGCTCGCCACCAGCCTGGCCCTGACCAAGGGCCTGCTCGCCGGCGCCTTCGCCTTCGCCGCCTCCCAGGCCGTCGGCATGGTCATCACCGCCATCGCGCCCGGCGGCACCATCACCCACCCGCAGGGCCAGAGCGACACGCACATCGTCCTCGGCATCGGTTTCTGGATGGGTCTCGTCAGCGCGGCCCTGTTCGCCGTCGCCTTCCTCGCCGCCCGCCGTCCCGCCACCGCCGTCGCCCCGCCGCCGCAATACTGGCCGCAGCAGTAGCCCGAAACGCGAAACAGCCCCTGACCACGAGCTTCACGGTCAGGGGCTGTCCCTTGGGCGGAGGATACGAGATTTGAACTCGTGAGGGGTTGCCCCCAACACGCTTTCCAACCGATCTTCCGGCCGTTCTGGATCTTGCATTGGTCGCTCTACCTGCATAAACGCAATCCGTGCGATCAGTGAGAGGGTGCGCACGGGGGCGAACTGAGACCCGAAGTGAGACCCGCGCTCGTCACTCAGCGGGGCCCTCAGCGACCACGTGGACAGCGCCAGTCGGCGGATGGATCCGGCCGTAGCGTCCGGGACTCACCTGGCCCCAGCGCGAGTCGTACGGCCCTGCTAGCGCCTCGCGGGCAAGCGGCACTGCCGACTGGCTGACTGTCTCGAAGACATCCAGGCAGACGATTTCATCACTTGTCTCGTCGAGGTCGGCGAGGCTCTGAAGCGCAAACCGCACAGCGGCGATCGGGTTCGTGTAGCCCTTGGACTGCGCTTCGAGTATGGCAGCGGTGTGAGCGTCCTCCGTGTAGGTCGTTCGGAGGACCGCGATGGCGCTGACGTGCGGGTGGTGGCCTCGGGAGGAGCCGTCTGGCTCATCGACGTGCATACGTCCGTTTCGGCCTGTTTGCATTCGAAGTCCGCCGCCCTCCTCGAACGTCACCTCCAAATCGCCGTACATCGCGCCGAAGAACATGGCCCCATCAAGCGGCAGGTATGCGTTCGCCGGATTCGCGAGGACGACAACGAGCGGGTACCCACCGATACCTTTGAGCTGGTCCGCTCCATTTTTGATCTTGTCGCGCACCCGTGTTAGATACGGCTTCATGTTGATGGCGCCGTTGTACGTGGGCCAAGCCGTCGCCTGAACAAATGACTCTACCTCGACGACTAGATCTCGGTCTCCAGCACGAATGAGGTAGTCGGGGCGCTTGTCGGTACCAAGATCAGGTTCGTAGGCAAGCATCTCGTAACCGTTGGCCTCTGCGTAGCGCTTGAACAGCCGTTCGCCGTCGTCCTTGGCCTCGAAGGCCTTCCCCTGATTCTCAGCCATAGAGGCATGGTGAGGTACGGGATCGGTCGAGGCAACGCGTTTCCTGGACCTCCGTCACCAGCACTTCGCGCGCTGGATGGAACATGAGCATCTAGTGTCGTGTGGCGTCTCACCCATGCAATTGCTCCACTTGGGCGATCCTTGGCGGCTTGCGATTCCCCGTAGCGGGGGATATATACCTTCGACTACAAGAGCTCGCCGGTACTATCAACGCCATCAGGCCTGTGAGGAGCATGCCGTGCCGAATTACCCCTACGTCTCAGGGCCTGGTCCGGTCGTACAGACGTTCACGCAATTGCGCAAGGGCTTCCCCGGCAAGGTGGACGCGGGCTACCTGCAGCGGTTCAAGATCGCGCCCGCCAACGAGTCGTACGTAATTTCGATCCTCCGGTTCCTTGGCTTGATTGACGAGGATGGGAACCGTGTCGAGGACAAGACAGATTTTTTCTACGGCAACGACGACGCCTTCAAGTCCGGTCTGGAGAGCACGCTGCGCAGGACCTATTCGCAGCTTTTCGACGAGATGGGTGATGAAGCGCTGGATGCGCTGAAGGGAGACTTAACCCACTGGTTTCGCGCCGCCGACAAGACCTCGGACCTGGTCGGTGGGCGTCAGGCGTCAACGTTTCAGACCCTTGCAGCACTCGCAGGGCACGGCGCTCCTCCGGCTACGCGGTCAGGTACGGCCAAGAAGACTGCTGCCACAGCCCCGAGCTCTGCGGCTAAGAAGGCCGCCACGAAGAGGACTGCTGCCAGGAGGACCTCTATCGAGGAGACGGTGCCCGAGGAGCGCGTAGAGAAGCCGAGTAGGGAAGACGGCGCCAACGACGGCAGGAACACGCACGATGTGGGTCTGACTGTCCGTATCGAGGTTAATCTGCCGCCTGGCGGTGACGCCGAGACCTACGACGCCATTTTCGCAAGCATCAAGAAGCACCTGATGTCGTGAGCGGATCGCTGGATCGTTTTGAGCGCGTCGCGCGGTCAATTGGAGTGGAGGTTTTTGAGTCTCCATTCACATCAGTTGTGGCTTCTGCGCAGCAAGAATTGCACCCATTCGAGGCGCGGAACGTCCATCCGGAGCTGCCGATCAAGGTGCGCGAACTCTTCGACGATGGTCACTGCGAACAGTCGGTATTTGAGGCTTTTAAGTTCGTGGAGAAGGAGGTCAAGCGCATCAGCAGCCTAAGTGGAAAGACTGGCTACGCGCTCATGATGGATGCTTTCAATGAGGCTGGCCCGAAGGTGCAGCTCAACGGGCTGTTGACTGAGTCGGATATCGATGAGCAGAAGGGCTTCAAGTTCATCTTCGCTGGCGCCGCTACCGGCATCCGAAACCCGCGCGGCCACGAGGTTGACATCGGAGACACTCCGGATGAGGCGCTGGACTACTTGGCCCTTGCTTCGCTCCTGCTGCGTCGGCTCGATGCTGCTGGTCTGCGTTAGCGAGGTCACGTCACACTGCCTGGCCGAAGTCATAGCACGCTGAGACGTCTGCAGACAGTTGGGCCTTGCTCTACTCCCCGGCTCGGGCAGCGTGGGCCCAACTTTGCTTTACCTCATCAAGGGGGCCGGGGCGCTTCGCGCCCCGGCCCCGCCGGGCGCGCACCCGCGCGCCCTTGCGCTTGCGCTGCGGCGCTGGGGCGCCGTTCGCGCGCAAGCGCGCGGGCGCCCGCCCGGCGGGCCAGCACGAGGCTTGTCCGTCCTTGGAGCCCCGCAGGCGCTCCCAGCCTGCCAGCGCGCTCGCCAGGGCACTGGCAGGCCGAGCAGCGGCGCACCGTGCTCACCCGCCGCTAGCCTCAGGGCGCCGCGGCTCGGCCGGCCGCCGCCCACTGGAAGGGCTGCGGGACGAAGCGCTGACGATGGACCGCCCATCGTCAGCGCCTGCCGTGGCAGCGAGCTTGCTGGACTGCGCGGGGATCGGCCCGCCACGTTGCGTGGCTGACTGGACCAACTCGCGGTACGCGGCGGGAAACACCGGGACGAGTGACGCGAGCCGTTCGAGGACTTCCGCGTCCGTCGCGGGAGGCGGCGTAGTCGGCTTGCAGAGTTCCTCGAAGCTGTTCACGCCAGTTACCTCGACCAGGAGGATTCGGTAGCCGAGCGTGGGTTGTGCGTGGTCTTCGTGCTCCCACTTCTGGACCAGGCGCTTCGAGCAGTGGTTCGGCAGCCCCAGCTCGTATCCGACCCGCTGAATCCGTCGGGCCAGCGCTTCCTGACTAAGTTGTAGGCGGTTCTCCCGGATCGAGCGCAGGCGTGCCCCATTGAGCACCAGCCCGAAGAGTCTGGCCCCGCCCAGGCCCGTGATCTCGGTCGGTCGCTCGTAAACCGGCGGCGGATTGGTGATGAACGAGTACGTCACGCCTCGGATCGCGTCCGTCACCTCTGCCTCGTTGAAGCCGAAGTCACGGGCGATCCGTTTCGGCTCCACGCCGCTGGCAGCGAGAATCCGGGCGCGTTTGACTGCGAGCACGCTTAAGCGGGCAGGCATAAAGATCCATTTCGTCGGTAGACAGGACGCCGCCGCGCGGCCGTGGCTCGCCCCGAGCAGAGCACGGGGTGCACTTCGACCGCATCTCAGCGAGCCACTAGAGGTATGAGTTGTGAGTGTCCGCACGTCGCTGGTCAGGGATGCGCGGCTGACGTTGAAAGGCGAAGCGAACCGGCGCTGCCACGGGTCGGGTAGGACACGGCACGCTGTCCCACGTTCCGTCCGGTCTGCGGACGTCCACGGCGCTCAGCTTGTGCAAGTCCAAATCGCGGTACCGGTCGAGGATGAAGGAAGCGAGGTTATGGGCCGTCCGCTCGTCCGTACCGTCGTGGAACGTGTACACCTTCTCGCCGTCCTCCGTGCGGTCCCACGTACATCGAATCGTCCAGTTCGGATAGGTCTCGGCGCCATCGGGCAGCCGTGGGGTCATAAGGTCGATGATCGTTGTCTTAGTCACGGGAGCACATCCGGTCCGCCTGTTCGGCATCGGGGGTATCTTGCAGCAGAAGGAACTACTCTGATCGTTCGCTGCAACACGTCGCGTGACTAGCGGGTTCGGCCCTACACGGACCGCTGTAGAGGAGCCCTGATATGGCATTACCGCGCCAATCCGATCCGGCCTCATCGCCTGCTGCACTGTTCGGCGCCGAGGTCAGGCGGCTCCGTGAGGCTCAGGGCTGGTCTCAGGATGTGCTCGGCGAGAAGGTCAGTTATAGCGGTCAGCTCGTCGGCTTGATCGAAAATGCCAGACGAACGCCCTCACGAGAGTTCGCAGAAAGCTGCGACAGGCTGTTCAACGTGGACGGTCTGCTCATGCGCATGTGGCCCCTGGTCCACATGCAGAACGTTCCGGCCTGGTTCCGTGGCTATGTCGAACTGGAGGCCACCGCCTCGAAGATCGAGACGTTCGAGTGCCAGAACGTACCGGGGCTGCTTCAGACCGAGGGCTGCGCTCGTGCTCTGTTCTCGTCTCACTGGCCGCGACCGGACGTGGACGCCCTTGTGAGCACACGGCTCGATCGGCAGCAAAGGATTCTCGCCTCTACAGGACCGACTGTATGGGCCATCCTCGACGAGGCTGTGCTTCGCCGACCGATCGGCAGCCCCGACACCTGGTGCGAGCAGCTAAAACACCTTGCCGAGGTATCCACCTCGGGGCGTATCGTGTTGCAAGTCCTGCCGTTCAGCGTCGGTGCTCATGCATGCATGGATGGTGCGATGACGCTCTTGGGCTTCGCTGAGGGCTCCGATGTGATCTATATCGAGAGCCCTGGCAGCGGTAAGCTCATCGAGCAACCCGAAGAGGTGGAAAAGTGCCAATACAGGTACAACCTGATTCGGGCTAGAGCGCTCTCGCCGGAGGCGTCAGTCAGCCTGATCACCGCAGTGATGGAGCAAGCATGACTAAGATCCCTGACAATCTGAATTGGCGAAAGTCTTCTTTCAGCAGCGGACAGGGCGGCAACTGCGTCGAAGTGGCCGCGCTACCTGATGGCGGCCGAGCGGTACGCCACTCGAAGAACCCCACCGGCCCGGCCATCGCGTACACGGCTGCGGAGTGGGAAGCGTTTCTGTATGGCGTGAAGGCTGGGGAGTTCGACCTCTAATAGCCCACTGAGAACTACGTTGGGAGCGTCCGATCGGACGCTCCCGCTCGCATCGAGGGTAGTTTCTCCGTGTCAGCGCAGCTACTGCCGCCGCCGATTGCGACGCGCCGATAATGACCATCCAACTCGCATTCGACGACGCAGCCCCATCAGGTACACCGTCCGTTGAACTGGTGTCATGTGCCACGTTCTGTGGCGCCGAAGCTCGCCAGATGTTGATCTATACCAGCGCCGTCCCGCCGCGTCCGTGAACCAGCACGCCGCAGCGACCCACCGAGCGCCTTCTAGTTCGCTTCCTGGCCATTCTTCATGGTGGTCTTCGCCGCAGTCGATCAGTCCGACGTGAAAGTTCGCGTGCCCGCCGTTGACGGTGACGTCGATGACGACCTCGGACACGGGCCACTCGCTGCGATTGCGTACGACGTAGCGGCCGCCATCGAGAGCAGGCTCGAACCATGCGAATACGTGTTGAGCCTGGTTGCGTCTCTTGTCCCGAACTTGACTTCCGTAGCGGAACAAGCCACCGAAAAGCCCAAGCACGCCAAGGTATGCGGCGCCCAACGTCGCCCAGTCAAATGCGTCGTGATGGCTCACAGCGCAACGATAAGGCGGAAGGGCTGACGCTTGCTTGTGCTATGCCGAACTTGCACCAGCCATCGGCTGCGGCTTCGTACCAGTTCGGTTTTTCCGAACTGCCGCGCCGCTTCCGGTGCTCGGGCCTTGGCGGCCCTGCGCTCCGGGTCGGCTTGCCACGAATGGACCGTGGTCACCCGCCGTCGTGGTGGGGTTGCACCCTCAGCCAATCTTGAAGGCTTCAGGTCCAGGGCGCTGACGTAGATGAGTCCGGCAGAGTTGGACTAGCAACCGAGTGGGGATCCTGGTCGATCAAGATTCAGTCGGCTTCTCAGACCCAGCTTCCAGGGCGAGAAGCGCTGCCAGTCGCACGCTTCGAGAGTGCATCTCGTCGGCGGCCCTAGCCATCTCGGCGAGTTCAGCGAGCCCGACCGCCTCCCATTCGCCCACACCCTTCAGCTTCGCTGCCAAAGCCTTGATCCGGTCAAGCTCGGCCTTGGTCCTAGGGTTGTCGCTCGGCGGCCATACGCCAGAGACATCGGAACGTACATACGTGCCCTTGGCCTGCTGGGAGACGATCAATCCCTCCGCCTTCAACTCGCGCAACGCGCTCTGAATGGTTCCGGCAGCGACTTGGAAGCGCTCAGCGAGCTGGCGAATTGAAGGCAGCCGATCGCCCGGTTTGAGCTTCTTCTCCGCGATCTCAAGCCGCAGAGCGTCGGCGACCTGCTCATACGGCGCACGGGGGTCTAGCGGACTCACTGTCACGTGCCCAGCATAGCCAACTCTACGATCTGTGCTAACTGAGTTGAACAGTTAGCACAGTTGGTGCAGACTGCTCGATGACAGCAACGGCACCGGCGGCTGCGACCGCTGGGGCTATGGCATCGAGCAGAACTAGGAGTTCGCAGATGGTTCGTGCCAAACAGCCTTCTGATCACTCCGGAGATGGGAGGCCTTACCGCGTGGCTGACGTGGCCGCGCTTCTGGACGTTCACCCCTCGACGATCTACCGAGACATCGCGGCGGGCCGACTGCGCGCCCTCCGCGTCGGGTCACGGAAGGGTGCCGTCCGGATCTTGCCTGACGACCTGAAGACATACCTCGCGCTCGTGGAAGTCCGCCCCGAGGAGGGGTCGAGTTGACCGACCGCAAGCCCGCACCCGCTGTGCTCCTTTCGCCGGAGCAAGCCGCCGCACGTCTCGGCGTTGGCCGTACGACGCTCTACGGCTTGCTCAAGTCCGGCGAACTTCGGTCGGTGCGAATCGGCCGTCTGCGCCGCGTGCCACTCGGCGAGCTGCGCAGCTACATGGCGCACCTGCTGGTCGAGCGCTTGGACCAACCCTCGCCGACCAAGACCCACCCGACTGACTAGGGGGATTTAGCTATGCCTCGCAAGAAGCGACCCGAAGGTACCCGCGCCCCGAACGGCGCCGGGACCATCTACTTCAGCGAGACGGACGGCTACTGGCACGGCCGCGTCATCGTCGGAGTGAAGGACGACGGCTCGCCGGACCGGCGCCACCGGAAGGCCAAGACCGAGAAGGAGGTGATGGAGAAGATCCAGAAGCTCATGACGGAGAAGCAGTCCGGGCAGGTGGCCAAGGCTGGACCCGTGTGGACGATGGAGAAGTGGCTGACTCACTGGGTTGAGAACATCTCGGCGCCCACTATCCGGGACAGCACGGCGGACGGCTACCGGAACGACGTCTACAACCACCTGGTCCCCGGACTGGGCAAGCACCGTATCGACAAGATCGAGCCTGAGCACTTCGAGCGGCTGTATCAGAAGATGGTCAAGGCGGGCGCGAGCCCGGGGAACGCTCACCACGTCCACCGGACCGCCAAGACCGCGCTCAACGAGGCCGTTCGCCGACGTCACATCACGAGCAACCCGGTTTGTCTCGCGAAGCCGCCGCGTGCGGAAGAGACGGAGATCGAGCCGTACAGCGTGGACGAGGTTCAGCGGATCTTGAAGGCCGCAGCGGACACGCGGAACTCGGCTCGCTGGGCCGTCGCACTCGCGCTCGGCTTGCGTCAGGGCGAAGTGCTCGGGCTCAAGTGGACGGACCTCGACTTGGAGGTCGGGACGCTGCGAGTGCGGGAGAGTCGACTGCGGCCGAAGTACGTCCACGGGTGTGGCGACACGCCGTGTGGACGGAAGGCGGGGTACTGCCCGGAGAAGGTCAACAAGCGCAAGACGACCGGACCCGTGAAGTCTCGCGCAGGGAAGCGGCCGATGGGCATACCTGGGCCGCTCGTGACCCTGCTGCTCGCGCAGAAGGCGGCTCAGGAGATCGAGCGGCAGCAGGCCGGAGACCTGTGGAAGGACGAGGGATGGGTGTTCGCTTCGCCGACTGGCGACGCGCTCAACCCGAACACGGACTACCACGCGTGGAAGGAGCTGCTGGAGAAGGCCGGAGTCCGTGAGGCACGGCTGCACGATGCTCGGCACACGGCGGCGACGTTGCTGCTGATCCTGAAGGTTCCGGACCGTGCCGCCCAGGGCGTCATGGGCTGGTCGGACGCGAGTATGCCCGCTCGGTATCAGCACGTCGTGAAGGAGGTTCAGCAGGACATCGCGGACCAGGTCGGCGGCCTGCTGTGGACGTTCCCGAAGCAGCCCTAGCAACTGAAACTGCAACTACTGAGACCGAAACTGAGACCCGCGATCTTCCGACAAGCCCATAGTCCGAAAACAAGACAACCCCTGAGCGGCATTTCTGCTGCTCAGGGGTTGCCCCTTGCGCGGAGGATACGAGATTTGAACTCGTGAGGGGTTGCCCCCAACACGCTTTCCAAGCGTGCGCCCTAGGCCACTAGGCGAATCCTCCGTGGGCAAGCTTACCCGACGCCGGGGGGTGCTCCGCCACCCGCTTTCTCGGCTATGCTGTCTGGCGGACCCCTCGTGTGGCGTCACCCCACCGAACTCCCCCAGGGCAGGAATGCAGCAAGGGTAGGCAGGCTCTGGCGGGTGCGCGAGGGGTCTTTTGCGTGCCGGGGTCACGAAACTGTCGCCGGAAGCGGCTAGGCTCGGGTCGTGTCGCTAGCGCTGTATCGCCGGTATCGTCCCGAGACCTTCGAGGAGGTCATCGGGCAGGAGCACGTGACCGGACCGCTGCAGCAGGCGCTGCGCAACCAGCGGGTCAATCACGCCTATCTGTTCAGCGGGCCGCGCGGCTGCGGGAAGACGACCAGCGCGCGCATCCTGGCCCGGTGCCTGAACTGCGAGCAGGGGCCGACGCCGACGCCGTGCGGGGTGTGCAAGTCCTGCGTGGGTCTGGCGCGCGGGGCGGCCGGGTCCATCGACGTGATCGAGATCGACGCCGCGTCGCACGGCGGCGTGGACGATGCGCGCGATCTGCGGGAGCGGGCGTTCTTCGCGCCGGTCGAGTCGCGCTACAAGATCTACATCCTGGACGAGGCGCACATGGTCTCCTCGGCCGGATTCAACGCGCTGCTGAAGGTGGTCGAGGAACCGCCGCCGCACCTGAAGTTCATCTTCGCGACCACGGAGCCGGAGAAGGTCATCGGGACCATCCGCTCGCGGACGCACCACTATCCCTTCCGCCTCGTGCCGCCGGGGACGCTGCGCGACTACCTGGCCATGCTGTGCGACCAGGAGGGCATCAAGGTCGATCCCGAGGTGCTGCCGCTGGTGGTGCGCGCGGGCGCCGGTTCGGTGCGCGACTCGCTGTCGGTGATGGACCAACTGCTCGCGGGCGCGGACGAGAACGGGGTCGCGTACCAGAACGCGGCCGCGCTGCTCGGCTACACGGACGCCGCGCTGCTCGACGAGGCGGTGTCGGCGCTGGCCGCGCACTCCGGCGGGGCGGCCTTCGAGATCGTGGACCGGGTCGTCGAGGGCGGACACGATCCGCGGCGCTTCCTCGGGGACCTGCTGGAGCGGCTGCGCGACCTGGTGATCCTGAACGCGGTGCCGGACGCGGCGGCGAAGGGGCTCATCTCCGCGCCGCCGGACCGGATGACGCGGATGACCGAGCAGGCGTCGTCCTTCGGGCAGGCGGAGCTTTCGCGGGCCGCCGATCTGGCCAACACCGGGCTCACGGAGATGCGCGGGGCCACGGCGCCGCGGCTGTTGCTGGAGCTGGTCTTCGCGCGCATCCTGCTGCCGGGCGGCGAGGATTCGGCGCGTTCGCTGGCGGCACGGCTGGAGCGGTTGGAGAGGTTCGGGCCGCCTGCTTCGGTGGCTGCGACTGCGGCCCCGAGCGCCGGAGCGCCGGCCGAGCAACCGACTCAGGCTCCTGCGACTGCGACGTACGCCGCCGAGGTCCCGGCCGCCGCGCCGCCCCCGCAGTCCGCGCAGCCGACGTCCGCACTGGCCACGCCGCCGTGGCGGGCCGCGCCGACTCCGCCGCCGTCCGCCCAGCCCGCGGCCGCGCAGCCGTCGTCGAACAGTGCTGCCCCGCAGGGCGCGAGCGTCGACGTGGGCACGATCCGGAGCCGTTGGGAAGAGGTCCTGGAGCGGGTCCGCGGCGTCAGCAAGGTCAGCTGGACCATGGTCTCGGCGGACAACGCGAGCGTGGTCGGAGTGGACGGGCGCACGGTCCAGCTGGGCTTCCGGATCCCGACGCTGCGGCAGAACTTCCCCGGGTCCAAGCACGAGGACACGCTCAAGCAGGTGCTCGGGCAGGTCTTCGGCGGCGACTGGCGGGTCGAGGTGCTCGTCGATCCCTCGGCCGGGCACGGCGGCGGGGGCGGCGGTTCCGCGCCGTATCAGCCCCCGCAGACTCCCCAGGGCGGCGGCCAGGGCCAGTGGGCGAACGTGCCCCCCTCGCCCCCGCAGCAGGCCGCGCCCGCCGCGCCGCCCGCCCCGGCCCCGGTGCCGCCGCCGGCCGCCGGGCCGTCCTACGAGGCGTACTCCGCCGGGGGCGCGGCCGTCGCCACGCTGACGGCTCCCCCGCCGGCCGCCGAGCCCGAACCGGCCGCCCCGCCGCCCTTCGCCGCGCCGGTGCCCGCGCCGTCCCCGCCGCCGGTCGAGTACGACTACGACCCGGGACCGCCGCCGCCGTTCGCCGAGGAACCGCCGTCGGACGAGAACTTCGACCCGCACCTGGCCGCGCTGGACGACGAGGCCGTCCCGAACGATCCCGGGCCCACCGCCCGCGATCTGCTGATCAAGGAGCTGGGCGCGAGTCTGATCGACGAGATACAGAACACGGACTGACCCTTAGCCGTTGAACGGCGGGGCATCGTAGGCTCGAGCCAGGGGCGGCGGGACCGCCGCGGCGAGGAACGAGGGAGCAGCAGGTGTTTCCAGAGGGATTCGACATGGGTTCGCTGATCCAGCAGGCCCAGCAGATGCAACAGCAGATGGAGAGCGCCCAGCACGAGCTCGGCGAGGTGACCGTGACCGGCACCGCGGGCGGCGGCCTGGTTGAGGCAACCGTGACCGGGCTCGGCGAGCTCACCGGCCTGAAGATCTCCCCGGAGGCGGCCGACCCGCAGGACACCGAGACGCTGGCCGACCTGGTGATCGCGGCGATCCGGGACGCCAACGGGCAGGCCGAGGCGCTGCAGCAGGAGAAGCTCGGCCCGCTCGCCGCGCTCGGCCAGGGCGGCGGCCTCGGCGGGCTGGCCGGCGGCGGCTCCGGCGCGACCTTCCCGCTGGGCTTCTAGGGACCGGGAAGAGAACCGACCGTGTACGAGGGCGTGGTCCAGGACCTCATCGACGAGCTCGGGCGGCTGCCGAACATCGGCCCCAAGTCCGCCCAGCGCATCGCCTTCCACCTGCTGCAGGCCGATCCGGTGGACGTCAAGCGGCTCGCCGAGACGCTGCTGAAGGTCAAGGAGACGGTCCGCTTCTGCGAGGTGTGCGGGAACGTGGCCGCCGCCGAGCGCTGCCGGATCTGCCTCGACCCGCGGCGCGAGGAGGCGGTGCTCTGCGTGGTCGAGGAGTCGAAGGACGTCGTCGCGATCGAGAAGACCCGCGAGTTCCGCGGCCGCTACCACGTGCTCGGCGGGGCGCTGTCCCCGATCGAGGGGATCGGCCCGGACGAATTGCGGGTACGCGAACTGATGGCCCGGCTCGCCGACGGCGTGGTGACCGAGCTGATCCTGGCCACCGACCCCAATATGGAGGGCGAGGCCACCGCCAGTTTCCTGGCCCGCCTGGTCAAACCGCTGACCGCGGACGGCTCGCTGCGGGTCACCCGGCTCGCCTCCGGACTGCCGGTCGGCGGCGACCTCGAGTACGCCGATGAAGTCACCCTGGGCCGCGCGTTCGCCGGAAGAAGGAAGATCGATGGCTGATATCGCTGTGCTGGACGACGACCTGGAGTTCACCTCCGCGATCGCCGACCAGGTGGAGTCCTTCCTGGTCGCGGTGCGGGCGGTGGCCCGCGGCGAGGCGGCCGCCTCGGCGGTCTCCATGCTGCTGCTGGAGGTCTCCCAGCTGCTGCTGGCCGGCGGCCGGCTCGGCGCGATCGCGGACGTGATCCCCGAGGAGCGCTTCGAGGAGGACCCGGGCCCGGACCCGGACCTGGACGAGCTGCGCGACCAGCTGGCCCTGCTGCTCGACCCGTGCGACGTCTACCGCGAGGTGTTCGACCCGCTGGCGGTGCCCACCGAGGTGGAGACCCGGCGGATCTCGGACGACATCGCCTCGATCGTCGCGGAGCTGGCGCACGGCCTGACCCACTTCCGGGCCGGCCGGGAGACCGAGGCGCTGTGGTGGTGGCAGTTCTCCTACCTCTCCGGCTGGGGCCCGGCCGCGTCCTGCGCGCTGCGCGCCCTGCACTCGATCGTGGCCGGATCCCGGCTGCAGGAGGACTGACCGGCCGGCAGCGCCGCTCACCAGATGGAACGAACGGGACACGCCGAGACGGTCCCGATACGATGGGCTCCGCTCACGGTTCGTCGTCGCACGCCAGTAGACGTGCGCGGCCGCGGGCAGCGTCGCCGGGTCAGTAGGCCCTGGGCGCACGAAGAGAAGACGGAGCTCACTGTGAGCCTTGTCGTACAGAAGTACGGCGGTTCCTCGGTGGCGGATGCGGAGAGCATCAAGCGCGTGGCCAAGCGCATCGTCGCGGCCAAGCGTGCCGGGAACGACGTCGTGGTCGTGGTCTCCGCCATGGGGGACACCACCGACGAGCTGATCGACCTCGCCCAGCAGGTCTCCCCGCTGCCCGAGGGCCGCGAGCTGGACATGCTGCTGACCTCCGGCGAGCGCATCTCGATGGCGCTGCTCGCGATGGCGATCGGCTCCCTCGGGGTCGAGGCGCGGTCCTTCACCGGATCCCAGGCAGGCGTCATCACCGACCGGGTGCACAACCGGGCGCGGATCATCCGGGTCACCCCGGGCCGTATCCACAAGGCGCTCGAAGAGGGCGCGATCGCGATCGTGGCCGGATTCCAGGGCGTCTCCGACGACACCAAGGACATCACCACGCTCGGCCGCGGCGGCTCGGACACCACCGCCGTCGCGCTGGCCGCGGCGATGGGCGCCGAGGTCTGCGAGATCTACACCGACGTGGACGGCGTCTACACCGCCGACCCGCGGCTGGTGCCGGCGGCCCGCAAGCTCTCCCACCTGCAGTACGAGGAGATGCTGGAACTCGCCGCCTCCGGAGCCAAGATCCTGCACCTGCGCTGCGTCGAGTACGCGCGCCGCTTCGACGTCCCCATTCACGTACGGTCCTCCTTCTCCACGCTGGAGGGCACCTGGATCCGCCACATTCCCGAAGGAGCCGAGATGGAGCAGGCGATCATCGCCGGTGTCGCGCACGACACCAGCGAGGCGAAGGTCACCGTGATCGGCGTCCCGGACAAGCCGGGCGAGGCCGCGAAGATCTTCCGGGCCGTGGCGGACGCCGAGATCAACATCGACATGGTGGTGCAGAACGTCTCCGCCGCCGCGACCGGCCTGACCGACATCTCCTTCACGCTGCCGAAGACCGACGGCACCAAGGCGATGAGCCTGCTGACGAAGCTCAAGGCGCACATCGCCTTCGACTCGCTGGCCTACGACGACCAGATCGCCAAGGTCTCGCTGATCGGCGCGGGCATGAAGTCGCACCCGGGCGTCACCGCCGTGTTCTTCGAGGCGCTGGCCAAGGCCGGGGTGAACGCCGAGATGATCTCCACCAGCGAGATCCGCATCTCCGTGGTCTGCCGCGCGGACAGCGTCCGGCCCGCGGTCGCCGCCATCCACACCGCCTTCGAGCTCGACTCCGAGAACGAGGCCGTGGTCTACGCCGGGACGGGGCGGTAAGCACGCGATGAGTGAGTACTCGAAGAAGCTTCCCACGCTCGCGGTGGTCGGCGCGACCGGCGCCGTCGGCACGGTGATGCTGGAGATCCTGTCCACCCGGCAGAACGTCTGGGGCGAGATCCGGCTGATCGCCTCGGCGCGCTCGGCGGGCAAGCTGCTGACCGTGCGCGGCGAGCAGGTCCCGGTGATCGCGCTCAGCGAAGAGGCCTTCGACGGCGTGGACGTCGCGATGTTCGACGTGCCGGACGAGGTCTCCGCGCAGTGGGGCCCGGTCGCGGCGGCGCGCGGCGCGGTCGTGGTGGACAACTCCGGCGCGTTCCGGATGGACGCCGACGTGCCGCTGGTGGTGCCCGAGGTGAACGCGGCCGCGGCCCGGCAGCGTCCGCGCGGCATCATCTCGAACCCGAACTGCACCACGCTCTCGATGATCGTCGCGATGGGCGCCCTGCACGCCGAGTACGGGCTGACCAAGCTGGTCGTCGCCTCGTACCAGGCGGCGTCCGGCGCGGGCCAGCCCGGCGTGGACACGCTGCGCGAGCAGTTGGCGAAGGTGGCCTCGACCCCGGGTCTCGGCACCCAGCCCGGCGACCTGCGCCGCGCCGTCGGCGACCTCGGCCCCTTCCCGGCCCCGCTGGCGCTGAACGTGGTGCCCTGGGCCGGTTCGCTCAAGGACGACGGCTGGTCCTCCGAGGAGCTGAAGGTGCGCAACGAGTCGCGCAAGATCCTCGGCCTGCCCGATCTGAAGGTCTCGGCCACCTGCGTGCGGGTGCCGGTGCTGACCACGCACTCGCTGGCGGTGCACGCCACGTTCGAGCGTGAGGTCACGGTCAAGCAGGCGCACGCCGTGCTGCGCGACGCGCCCGGAATAGTGCTGTGCGACGACCCGGCGAACGGCGAGTTCCCCACGCCCAACGACGTGGTCGGCACCGACCCGACCTGGGTCGGCCGGATCCGGCAGTCGCTGGACGACCCGAACGAGCTCGAGCTGTTCGTGTGCGGGGACAACCTGCGCAAGGGCGCCGCGCTGAACACCGCGCAGATCGCCGAGCTGATCGCCGCGGAGCTCACCGCGGGCTGATCCGCGGGACGGCGTACCGACGGCGCACGCGTGGAAAACCCCCTCCGGTTCACTCCTGAGGGGGTTTTTCCTATGAATCAGCGCTGCGGGGCCGGTCCGGGTGGCATCCTTGAGGCTCGTGAGTGCCCCCCGACAGTTCACGCAAGGAAACACTCGAACGGGGTACAACGGTCGGTGGGTTCTCTTTGTCTAACTGTCGTGACTCTGTCAGCGCCCGAGGGGCTGTGCCTCAAGCCGCCGCTCGTTCAACGGTCGTTCCCGGCCGCCGTGGGAGGTGCCGTGGCGACTGACGTCGACGTGACCACGGACCTGCTGACCGAGACGTACCAGCGCCACTACAGCTCGCTGCTGCGGCTCGCGGCGCTGCTGCTGGACGACACGGCCTCGTGCGAGGACGTGGTGCAGGAGGCGTTCATCCGGGTGCACGCGGCCCGCAACCGGGTGCGCGAGGCGGACAAGCTGCTCGCCTATCTCCGGCAGACGGTCGTCAACCTGTCGCGTTCCGCGCTGCGCCGTCGGCTGCTGGGCCTGAAGCTGCTGCCCAAGCCGATGCCGGACATGGCCAGCGCGGAAGAGGGCGCGTACGCGGCGCTGGAGAAGGACGCCCTGATCCAGGCACTGCGCGGACTGCAGCGGCGGCAGCGCGAGGTGCTGGTGCTGCGCTATTTCTCGGACATGACGGAGGCTCAGGTCGCCGCGGCCCTCGGTCTTTCGATCGGATCGGTGAAGGCGTACGGCTCGCGGGGTATCGAGGCACTGCGGGTTCGGATGGAGGAGCAGCGATGAGCGAGGAGCGCGCAGGCCGGCACGGCTCGTCCCGCGGCTCCGAGGAGTCGCCCGAGCTCGACACCCGGGAGCTGGCGGCCGCGTTGCAGCGGTCCGTGGCCTCGATCGGCGCGGCCGGTCCGCCGCGGGCCGGGCTGACCCGGATCCGCAAGCGGGCCAAGGCGCGGCAGCGCAGGCGCACGGTGATGGCGAGCAGCGCCGGCGTGCTGATGCTCGCGGTCGTGCTGGGCTCGGTCACCGGCAGCAAGTTCAACATCGTGCCGGTGCTGACCGGCGTCGTCGGCCTCGGCGGAAACTCGACCAGCAGCGGCGCGCCCTCCCCGTCCCCGCACGGGGGCGGCTCCGGCCAGGTGCGCACGGTGCGTCCGCCCGCCGCCGTGGCCGGGAAGAAGGGCCCCGCGATCGGACCGGTGCTCCCGGCCGCCTCGCCGAGCGCGCTTGCCTCCGCTGGCATCCCGCAGTGCACGGCGGCCGACCTGAAGACGACCGCCACGGTGGACTCGGTGATCAACGGCGTCTCGTACGGCCACATCGAGGCGGTGGCGAACACCACGTGCGCGGTGGCCGGTCCGCCGGTGCTCCAGGTGGAGAACGTGGCGGGCACGGCCGTGGCCTCGGTGGTGATCCTGAAGCACGAGCCTTCCGACGGTTCCGCGCTGCCGGACACCTCGACCTGGGGCGCGGTACTGAAGTTGCAGTCCGGACAAGGCTTCGACCTGCAGTTCGCCTGGGCTCCCGACGCGTGCCCGGCAGTCGCCTCGGCATCCCCCTCGACCAGCGCCTCACCTGCCGCGAGCACGAGCCCGGAGAGCGCGTACTCGCTGAGCTACCTGGTCGCCGGGACCACCCCGACGGCGCCGGTGGACCTCGAAGCCTCATGCGGCGCCACGGTCTACGTCACGGACGTCTACAACCAGGGCGCATACGCACTGCCCCAGCCCCCGGCGACACCGAGCCCGCAGGCGTCCACGTCCTCGGCTCCGGCACCGACGCAGGGCCCGAGCTCGCAGCCGCCGACCTCCGGCGCGCCGAGCACGAGCGCCACGTCCCCGGCGGCCACGGACAGCGGTTCCACGACGAGCAGCGGCGGCGACAGCGGCGACGCGACGACGACTCCGGCGGGGACCAGCGGGGCCAACGTGACCGCGATCCCGTCGGCGTCCTGAGGGTCGGCTACTCGCCGGACCCGCCGAAGCGGGCGGAGAGCTCGGGGTCGGTCTCCCACCAGGGACGGAAACGTTCCTGGGCGGAGCCGTCCCCCGGCGCGTACTCGACCTCGACGACCTCGAGTTCGTCCTGCGCCGCGTCCTCGATGACCGCCTCGTCCTTGCGCAGCGCCCGCCAGAGCGCCGCGAGCAGCGGGATGCTGGTGATGTCGCCGACGATCCAGAACACCGCGCCGCCGAACGCCTGGTTCCAGGCCAGCCCGGAGGTCGCGCCGAGCCGCAGCGGCGCGAAGAGCACGTCGTGCGGCAGGGTGCTGAGAGACGCGTAGTAGTTCCCCGCGACCAGGCCGCCGCCGAGCCAGAGGATCATCGCCACGCCCGCGTCGCCGATCCCCTCGACGAAGCTGATCCACACCGAGATCATGTGCGAGAACTTCTTCGGCACCGGGTCGAGCTGGATCCGGCTCCAGAAGTACAGGAAGCCGACCGCGAACAGCACCAGGTGCGTCAGCTCGTCGACGAAGCCGTTCGTCAGCGACGTCAGATACCAGCCGGTGAAGTACAGCGCGTACGGCGTGACGAGCAGGATCAGCGACACGACGGCCGGGAACGTGAGGAACCGCAACGGCTTCGACGCGATCGTCCGCCGAGCGAGCCGCGCGCCACGGCTGTCACCCGTGGTCAGCAGCGTGAGCGGCGCACTGCACGCGAAGAACAGCGGCGTCGTCATCAGCAGCAGCGCGTTCTGCAGCGCGCGGTCCCAGAACAGCACCTTCTCGTACGAACCGATGAAGGACATCGTCGCGAGCGTGAACAGGACCGCCGCCGTGCCGAAGCAGATCTTGCGCGCCAGCGGCCAGGATCCGACCTCGCGCTCGTAGCGGCGCACCCCGAGGACGTAGCCCGCGACGCCGAGCAGCAGCACGACGAGCATCGCCGGATCGAACTTCCAGGCGGTGAACACGTCGCTCATGTGCAGCGGGGAAGCCGGTCCGCACCCTTGGCTCAGGCACCGTCCCGCCGCCGCCGCTCCGGCCAGCACCATGCTCTCGCCCTCCAGTCCGCGCCCGCCCGGAAAGCCCGGTTACTTCCAGTTCCTCGCCTCAGCACGGTACCCCGCGCCGCCCGCGGCCTCGGCGGCGGGGTCGTCAGACTTCGAGGAGCACGGTGAACGGCCCGTCGTTGACCAGCCGCACCTTCATGTCCGCGCCGAACACCCCGGTCGCGACGGTGGCCCCGAGCTCCCGCAACGCCGCCACCACCGCGTCGAACAACGGCTCCGCCACCGCCCCCGGCGCCGCCGCCGTCCACGAAGGCCGCCGCCCCTTGCGCGCGTCCCCGTACAGCGTGAACTGCGACACCAACAGCAGCGGCGCCCCCAGATCCGCGCACGACTTCTCGTCCGCCAGCACCCGCAGCGTCCACAACTTCTCCGCCAACCTCCGCGCCGTGGCCTCCGTGTCCGCGTGCGTCACCCCCACCAGCACGCACAACCCCGGCGCGTCGATCTCCCCGACCGTCACGCCGTCCACCTGCACACTGGCCTCAGCCGCCCGCTGGATAACCGCTTTCACGAGCAGTGATGGTCTCATACGCTGGAGGCCATGCCGATTCCGCGGATCACACTCCAGGAAGGCGACATCACCAAGGTCGCCGTCGACGCGATCGTCAACGCCGCGAACTCGTCGCTGCTGGGCGGTGGCGGCGTGGACGGGGCGATCCACCGAGCCGGAGGCCCGCGGATCCTGGAGGAATGCCGCGCGCTACGTGCCTCGCACTACGGCAGGGGCCTGCCGACCGGTCGAGCCGTCGCGACGACCGCCGGCAATCTCCCCGCGCGCTGGGTCATCCACACCGTCGGCCCGGTCTACTCGACGACCGAGGACCGCTCCAAACTACTGGTCGCCTGCCACCGCAACTCACTACGCGTCGCCGACGAACTCGGTGCGTACGAGGTGGCGTTCCCGGCGATCTCCACCGGCATCTTCGGCTGGCCGATGCAGGACGCGGCGCGCATCGCGATCAGTACCGTCCGCGAGACCGAATGCACGTCCGTCCGCGAAGTGCGCTTCGTGCTGTTCGGCCCCGACGCCTACAACTACTTCAAGACACGTTTGGACCGATGACCGAGATCTCCATCCCCAACCGGCAGATTCGGGCGAGCTACGACGACTCGACGATCACGGTGTATCAGGCCTACAGTCCGGCGATCGCGCGGCCCGCGGCGGCGACTGGGCGGTTCGGCGGGGGCTTCAAGAGGGAGCGGATGACGTGGATCAAGCCGTCGTTCCGCTGGATGATGTACCGCTGCGGCTGGGCCTTGAAGCCGGGGCAGGAGCGGGTGCTGGCGATTCGGATCTCGCGCGAGGGCTTCGAGTGGGCGTTGGCGCACAGTGCTTTCGCGCACTACGACGCGAAGCTGCATGCTGGCCACGATGCGTGGCGCGCGTCGTTGGGGAATCCCGTGCGCGTGCAGTGGGATCCCGAGCGTGATCTGCACTTCCGGCCGCTGGGTCATCGGTCGATTCAGATCGGGCTCGGGGGCGCGGCGGTCGCACGGTACTGCGATGAGTGGATCGCGGGGATCGAGGACGTCACCGAGCTCGCGCACCGCGTGCACACCTCGATGGACGCGGCGCTGCTGCCTGCCGAGCGGCCGTATCCGGTGCCCGAGGCGATCGCGGCGCACATCGGGATGACGGGATGACCCCGTTCTCATGAAAGTCGTTCACGAAACGTAGCGGGACGTTCGCCGTGCGGACACCACGCGAGCCGATAGTTGTATGGACAACTTTGGCCTCAGCGAGGAGACCCACTACCGTGAAACGCTCCTGGTCTGCAGTGATCAGTGCGCTGGCGCTGCTGTGTGCGGCGCTTGTGTGCGCTCCCACCGCGCTCGCCGCGACGACGAGCGGCAACCTGGTCGTCGACGGCGACGCGAACGCCGGATACTGCACCTCCGACTGGACCGCGGCCACCACCGTGCCCGGCTGGAAGGTCGTGTCCGGCAGTCCCGACGTCATGTGCTCGTCGGTCGGCGGTTTCAGCTACCCCTCCGGCACGCCGGACTCCGCGTTCTTCGCGCCCGGGAACCAGGGCGACGGCTCGATCCAGCAGACGGTGAACGTCGCGTCCGCCGCGTCCGCGATCGACGGCGGGGGCGTGACCTACAACCTGTCCGGCTGGCTCGGCGGGTGGACCACGTACGCCGGATACACGCAGGTCTCCGCGACATTCCTGAACGCCTCGGGCGCGCAGGTCGGCTCCGCGGCCTCGCTGCCGACGGTCAGCGAGTCGGACCGCGGCGGGAAGACGGAGTTCCTCGCGCGCTCGGCCACCGGCGCCGTTCCCGTTGGCACGCGGTCGATTCTCGTGCAGGTCGCGTTCGTCGACAGCTCCAGCGAGGCCGGTTACGCCGAGCACCTCGCGCTGACGCTGAACACGCCGGTGACCGCGGCCGCCCTCACGCCGCCGCCGTCCTCGGTGCCCGGCTACAGCCACGTCTTCATGATCATGATGGAGAACACCGACTACAACGAGGTCGTCAACAACCCCTCGGACACGCCGTACCTGCACACGCTGATGTCCCAGGGCTCGACGATGGCGAACTACCACGCCGTCTACCACCCGAGCGACGAGAACTACATGGCCGTCGCGGGCGCCGACACGTACGCCACCGGGGCCACGTACTTCCCGAACATCAAGGACCCCAACAAGAACATAGGCGACGAACTCGTGGCCAAGGGCGAGACGTGGAAGGCCTACGAGCAGGGCATGGGCACGCCGTGCAACACGAGCACGCAGTACGACTCCTACTACGAGCCCGATGACACCCCGTTCATCAACTTCACGGACGTCTCCGGGAACGCCGCGTACTGCAAGGCGCACCTGTTCGACACCAGCCAGCTGACCACGGATCTGGCCAGCGCCTCGACCACGCCGAACTTCTCCTGGATCGCCGCCGACGACTACTACGACGGCGAGTCCTCCGGCAACGGCTCGGCCAAGAGCCTCCAGGTGCAGGACGGCTGGATCAAGCAGACCGTCGCGCCGATCCTGTCCTCCCCGGCCTGGACCACCCAGAAGTCGCTCCTCATCATCACCTGGGACGAGGACGAGAACGAGCCCGGCAACCACGTGGCCACGTTCGTGCTCGGTTCGCAGGGTTCTGTCCCGGCGAACACGGTCAGCGACGCGCGCTACGACCACTACAGCGCCGGCCGCACGATCGAGCAGGCCCTCGGGATCGCTCCGCTGAACGCGAACGACGAGTACGCGACGCCGCTGAACGACGCGTTCACCGGCCAGAACTCCGCGCCCGCGCCCAGCAGCGCCGTGCCGAACACGACCACGGTCGCGGCCGGACAGCCGCTCACCGTGGCGTATCAGACCGCGGCGAGCACCGCGAACTCGGAGAACTGGATCGGCCTCTACCCGGTCGGCGTCGTCCCCGGTTCGCAGTCGTCCAGTGCCTGGGAGTGGGCCGCCGGAACCTCCGGCACCGCCACCTTCCCGGCCGGCTCGCTGCCCGCCGCCGGCACCTACGCGCTCTGGTACCTGTACGACAACGGGTACACCGCGCTGGCCGGGCCGACGGACATCACGATCCAGTAGGCGGTAAGTCGCACTACTGATGCGGATGGAGGAGGTCTTCCAGGCCGATCCGGGTGAGGAACCCCTCGCGGATCCGGTCGGCCACCGCGGAGACCTCCTCCGAACCGTCGTTCGCGGGATCGACGTGCACCCGGAACGGACGGCTGCCGTGCGGGGCGTCCACGACCTCGACGACGGCGTCCGCGACCATCGAGACGTTCGCGTCGGCGGGCGCGAGGGCCGCGAGCCGCTGCGCGACCTGGTCCATCATCCCGGCGTAGCGCTCCTCGTACGCCTTGACGGTCTCCTGGTCGGCCGGGTGGCCGCCGGTGGCGAAGTGGTTGGTGCCCGAGGTGAAGGAGCCGGGCACGACGATCGTGGTCTCGATGTTGAAGCGGGCCAACTCCCCGGCGTAGCTCACGGCCAGCGCGTCCATCCCGGCCTTGGCGGCGAAGTACGGTGCGAGGTACGGCGGCGTGCCACCGCGCGTGCTGCTCGAACCGATCCACACCAACAGCCCCTCGCCCTGCGCGCGCAGGAACGGCAGCGCCGCCCGGTTCACGCGCTGGGTGCCGAGCACGTTCGTGTCGTAGACCGCCGCGATCTCCTCCGGAGTGAACGCCTCGGTCGGGCCGGTGACCATGTGCCCGGCGTTGTGCACGACGACGTCGAGACGGCCGGACTCGGCGAGGATCGCGTCGATCGCGGCATCGGCGGACTCCTGCGACAGCACGTCGAGTTCGACGGTGCGCAGGTCCACGTCGTGCTCGGCGGCGTACGCGGCGGCCTCGGCTACCCGTTCGGCGTTGCGGCCGCGGACGTCCCGCATAGCCGCGTACACGGTGTGGCCGCGGTGGGCCAGCGCGCGAGCACTGATCGCCCCGAAACCGGAGCCCGCTCCAGTGATTACAATGACCTTGCTCATGGTTGGCTCCTTGGAATCAGAAGACGATGACCGAGCGGCCCTGGCTCTTGCCCGCGGCCATCGCCTCGAGCGCGCCGGGGGCGTCGTCCAGGGTGATCGGCGTGACCTCGGGCAGAATGCCGTGCCGCACCGAGAAGGCGAGCGTGTCGCGCAGGTCGTGCGGCGAGCCGGAGGGGTTGGCCATCACGTGCAGCCGGTTCAGCACCATCGGCTGGATCGGCAGGGTCAGCGGCTCGGGCCCGTAGCCGCAGAACACGAGCGTGCCGTCGGGAGCCAGGCCGCCGAGTGTGGCCGTCGCGGCAGTGGTCGAGGGCGCCGCGTTCAGCACGACGTTCGCGCCGCCGTCCCAAGCCTTGAGCGCCGTGGCCGGATCCGTATCCTCGGTCGCGACGTACAGCTCCGCGCCGAGCTCCTTGGCCTGCTCCTCGCCACGGCGCGAACGACCGATGACCGCGACGCGCGCGCCCATAGCCACCGCGTAGCGCACGGCCATCCCGCCGACGCCGCCGAGACCGACCACCCCGACCCGCGACCCCGGCTTCGCGCCCGCCTGGCGCAACCCGTTGAACGCGGTGATTCCCGCGCACATCAGCGGCGCGCCCGCGACCGGGTCGAGCCCGGCAGGCAGCGGCGTGACGAACCCGGCCTTGAGCACGACGTACTCCGCGTACCCGCCGTCCGCGACGATGCCCGTGATGCGCTTGGCGGGGCACAGGATCTGCTCCCCGCGCACGCAGTAGTCGCAGTGCCCGCACGAGTCGTACAGGAACTGCGCCCCGACCGGCGTGCCCACCTCCGGCCACGACACGCCCGGACCGAGCGCGGCGACCGTGCCGGTGATCTCGTGCCCCGGCACGACCGGGAAGCGCGCGAACGGATAGTGGCCCTGCAGCAGCCCCAGGTCGGTGAAGCACACGCCGCACGCGGTGAGCTTGATCAGCAACTCGCCCTCGCCCGGCTCCGGCATCTCCAGATCCGTCACGGACAGCGGTTGGTTCGCGGCGGTGGCAATGGCGGCACGCATGACGCAACAACTCCCTCGATCCAGCCCTAAACTTGACCTCACCAGTCTTGATCGGGTGGCTCGCGGCCGTCCAAGGCTTGTTTTGCGCCGATCGATGCACGCGACGCATCGATCGCTTTGAGCAGGTGAGTCGGGCAGGTCGCACGGGCAGGAGAGACGAAACAAGCCGTGGAACCGGACATCGACCTCCGCAAGGTGCGCTACTTCCTCGCCGTGGCCGAACGCCTGCACTTCGGCCAGGCCGCCGAGGCGCTGCACATCACCCAACCGGCCCTGTCCCGGCAGATCCAGCAGCTGGAACGCGACCTAGGCGTGGACCTGTTCGCCCGCAGCAGCCGCGAAGTCGCCCTCACCCCGGCCGGCGAACAGTTCGTCGACTTCAGCCGCCAACTCCTCGCACTCACCCAAACGGCCCTGGAGACCGTCCGCCGCACCGCCGCCGGAAATGACGCCTTCCGGGTGGGCTTCATGCTCGGCATGGACATCGAGGCGACGCTGCGCGCCTTCACCGCCAGCCGGCCCGGCATCAGCGTGCTGCTGGAACGCCTGCGCTGGTGGGGCCACGGCGAGGTCATCCGCAGCGGCCACGTAGACGCCGGCTTCGTCCGCCTCCCCATCGCCGAGGACGGACTAGAACTGCTGCCGCTCTACACCGAGCCCCTCAACGTGGCCCTGCCGAGCAACCACCCCCTCGCCACCCGCACGGAACTAGCCATCGCCGACCTGACCGCCGAACCCGTCCTGCGCTACGCCGACGCCATCCCCGCCTGGAACGCCTTCTGGTGCGCCGACCCCCGCCCCGACGGCACCCAAGCCCACCCCGGCCCCGCCGTGCACGACATGGAGGAGATCGTCGAATACGTCCGCACCGGCCGCGGCGTGGCCTTCCTCCCCCAAGCCGTCTGCGCCATGTTCCCCCGCCCCGGCATCACCTACGTCCCCGTCCCCGACATCCCGCCCGGCCAGGTAGCCCTAGCGTGGCCCGCCAACCGCCGAACCCCGCTCGTCAATGCTCTGGCACAGGTCGCGCACCGCACCCTCGGTCAGGCGAACGGGGAGTACTGATGGCAGCGAGCAGCCTCGCGGCATTCATCGCACAGTTCGCCGCGACCGGACGCATCGGTGGACTGCACGTCGGGATGGATGCCGCAGCTCTCGGTGCGGCGTTGCGCGACATTGGGATCGACCACCAGTACGTGCGCGGTGCCGACTCCAACGACAAATACGGCAGTCTGGATCTCGCATTGTCAGACGACCGGCTGGTGCTGCTGGGGCTTGACCACGATGGCGATCTCGTATTCGAGCTGCCTGGAGCGCTGGGCACCGGAATTCAACCCGGTGTCGTACCGCGCGAACTCCTCCAAGAAGAGCTCATGAAGGCCGGTTGCCAACGGACCGAAGACCCGTCCCTCACGTTCTCCGGACAGCAGTCCGCGCTGCGTACCGAGGCCGGTGTCTCTCTGGTCTTCGCCCGACCGAGTGTGGTGGATGTGGAGATGGCCACGGACACCGAACACTTTGTGTCCGCGTACATGAGCCTCGCCCGCCCGCGCGTGGACAGTTAGTCACTCGAACGCATCAGGGCCGTACACCACTTGCTGGTGTACGGCCCTGAACTGCTACTCAACCGTCGGGGTGGCGGGATTCGAACCCACGACCTCTTCGTCCCGAAAAATTAAGGCCATTCCATGCTCCCCCTTGCCTACCTGCCCGAATGTGGGTTAACGTGCAGGTCAGACGGCGAATAAAGGTTCCGCGAAGGTTCGCGGAAGTTCGCCAAAGTTCGGCAAGGTCTGCGGACGATCTGCGGACGGGGAAAGGAAGTGGTGCAGTGGGTTGGTCGAAGCCTCGCGAGTACGATAACGGCAAAATTCGGTACACGGCAGTCTACCGCGATCATCGCGGTAATGAGCGCTCCGCTGGGACGTTCAACACGGAGAAGCAAGCGGACAAGGCTTGGCAGCGCGCCGAGGCGAAGCTTGAGCTCGGACGAATAGGGGATCCGAAGCGGGGCCGGCAGAAGTTCCGGCGGTACGTGGTGGAGGAGTGGTTCCCGAACCACGTGATCGAGGCGTCGACACGGCAGAACTACCACTACCTGCTGCACGCCTACATCATCCCCGAGTTCGGCAAGATGCGGCTGATCGACATCCTGCCGAGCCACGTGCGCGCGTGGATCGTTCGTCTCCAGGCGGAGGGCGTGGGGACGCCGACGATCCGGCAGTGCAAGGTGATCCTTAATGCGATCTTCACGACGGCGCTTAACGACCAGATCACCGTCCTGCACGCTGGTAAGGGCGTCTCCACGCCGGCTGTCGCGAAGAAGCAGAAGGTCATCGTCACCGTCTCACAGTTCGACGCGATCTACGCGCAGCTGGACGGGGCGCTGTACAAGCTTCTCGTTGAGACGGACATCGAGACCGGTCTGCGCTGGGGCGAACTGATCGAGCTGCGCGTGAAGGATCTCGACCGCAAGACGGGCGTGCTGACCGTGAAGCGGGTCGTCGTCGACCTGAACGCGAAGTTCCATCCGACTGGTGGGCGGTTCCTGGTCAAGGACTATCCGAAGGACGGTGAGTGGAGGTCGCTTCGGCTCCCGCACCATCTGGTCGAGAAGCTGGATGCCTGGATTGTTCTGAAGGACCTGGGTCCGGACGACCTGCTGTTCGAGTTCGAGCAGCCGGACGGGCCGCGCCGGATGATCCGGCCGGAGGAACTGCCCGACCCGGTCACGCTCGGATACACCGAGCCGAACGAGAAGGGCCGCACCTATCGCCATGGCACGGCGACGGCGTATGCCTCTGCCAAATGCCGGTGTCAGCACTGCCGCAACGCCGTGTCCGCGTACCGCGCGGCCCGCCGGGCGCAGGGAAAGGACAGCCCGCGCAAGCCGCGGGGGGTGGAGACTGACGGGCATATTCCGCGTGACGTGTTCCGCCGCAACGTGTGGAACAAGGCGATCGAGCGCTCCGGCATCGATCTGCACGTGACCCCGCACGGGCTGCGGCACGCGCACGCCTCATGGCTGCTGGCCGGCGGCGCGGATATCCAGGTGGTGAAGGAACGGCTCGGGCACGGCTCGATCGTCACCACTCAGAATTATCTGCACACCTTGCCCGGTGCCGACGACAGCGCTTTGGCGGCCATGGAGGCAATCCGCGGCGTGCGCACCTCGGCGGAGAACGCCGGGCAAGGGACGCTCTCGGCGGAGCAGTTGGCCGAGTACGAAGCGCTCAAGCGCGAGAAGGAGGCGACTGCGGCCGGCCAAGCGGTGATGGAGGTCGGCGGCGATCAGATGGTGATCACGGCGGGGGAATACGCGGAGTTGGCGGACCTGCGCAAGAAGATGGAGGCGATGAAGGCGCTCACCGGGTAGGCCGCCTCAGCGCCGCTTGTAGACTGCGGAGTCGTTCCACAGCTCCGAGATGACAAGCTGGAGAAGATGCCTGACTTCGCCGCCCTGTTCCCCGTCGCCGACGGGGAACAGGGCGGCGCCCTTGTGTGGCGCCCGACTCCGAGGACCGCAGACTTGCTCTATCTCTCGCTGGTGGTCGCAGCGGACATGGGATTCGACGAACTCGCCGGGCACGACGTGGGCGAGGTCGTAGACCGCGACGGGCTGTGGAACTTTTTCGATCGGCTTCCGCCAAGCACCTGGACGCAAGACGGGATTTGGCGGCGACAGTTCGCAAGGGCGTGCGACGACCTGGCCGGGGATCTGGCGGACGGCCGACTGCCGGTTCCCCGGTGTCTGGCTGAGGAGGCCGCGCTGCTGTTGGCGATTGAGGATGCACAGGGGCGGTTGGAGGAACGGGGATTCCTCCAGATCTCGGGCCACGAAGCGCTTGTGCGAGCCGAAGGCGACTACGACTGGGACGAGTGTGCGCGAGCCCTTGGCATGAGCGAGCACTTCCCCCTGCTCGACGATCCACGCTTCGACGGTATCGACGATCCGATGAGTGATGAGAACGAACGTCTCGGGCTCGGCGACCTGCGCCCGGCCCGGTGGTTCGAGCCCTACGAGAACGCCGAGCCGCGCGACCGGGAGCGAGGCTTCCGCAGGTAGTCGGATGCACTTCGATGATAAAGACGACGGGGCCCCTCCGGATGGAAGGGCCCCGTCGCGGTCAGGTACGGGTCAGGCGCGGGCGAGTACTCCGCGGTCGGTGGGCTCCCAGCTGTCGGGCCAGTGCAGGCACTGGGACCACTCGATGCGGACGGCGCCGGGCTTGAGTGCGGTGATGATGCCGGTCATCCAGCAGCCGCAGGCAAGTCGGCGGGTGGACTGCCAGCGGCGTCCGATCCAGCTGTCCGGAGGGGTCTGGGCGTAGCGGTCGTGGACATGGATATCGCGCATGGAGACTCCCGAAGTGTTCAGAGGGGTTCAGATAGCGGGTTGCGGCACCGCTGGTTGTCGGCCGGTTCGGGCAGAAGGGAAGCGGCCTCTGGGCTGTGGACTCGAACGAGCGCTATGCGGCGTCGTCGGCCGGAAGGCCGGCGTAAAAGGCCGTGCACTGCTCGTCGAGGCGCTGGTAGAGCTCGGCGATGATGCGCCACTCGGCGCGGTACTGCTCGGGGATGTCCTCGGGGTCGAGTCCCCATTCGAGGGCGCCGATGATGCCGCCCTCCCAATCGATCTTGTCCCGCAGGTCGTATCCGGTGTCGAGCGGAAAGGCTGGCAAAGGCGCTCCTTGCTGTTGGTTGCGGAGGTCGGAAGATCTGGCGGCCCGGGTCAGGCTGCGGCTGCGGCCTGAGCGGCGATGTAGTCGAGCACTTCGGACTCCGGCACCCGCCGGTTGCGCCCGATCTTGAACGACTTGAGGTCGCCGTCGCTGAGGAGCTTGTAGAAGCTTGTCTTGCCGATCTTCAGGGTGCTCATGACTTCGGCTGGCGTCAGGTAAGTGCTCATCGTTCGTCCCTCTCGCGGTGTCCGTGGTGGCGCTCGCTCTTGTGGCGGGGGCGTGTGCGCCTGGTGGTGTAGGTGAACAGGTCCTCGTCGTCGAGCGAGAGGAAGTCGCCGTAGTTCAGCGATATCCGCTGCGCCCGGCCCCAGCGCAGTAGCTGGGCGACTTCGTCGAAGGTCGGCTCAGGGCCGCTTGTTGCCCACATCAGCGCTCCTCGGTGACGGAGTAGGTCGGGCGGTGCATCGGGACCAGAGCGGAAGTGCCGACCAGCAGGGTGATCAGCAGCGCGGCGGCCAGACTCCGGGTGATGCGGTGCTTGGGGCGGCGGTGCCGGCCCCGAGAAATTTTGACTGTCATCTATGTTCCCCTTACTTCATGTACTGGCGTAAACGCCTTGGTCAGAGCATAGGCTCACGCCACCCCGGTCTGTCAACCCACATCATTGATTTTCGCCCTACATTTTTTTTGGTCAATGAAGATTGGTTGGATGTGCCCAGCGGTCGGAGACGAAGAGTGATGAGCAGCCAGGTCCAGCTACGATGTGGCTCCGGGCAAGCGCCGGCCCGGTCGAGCCACTGAGCCCGGCCAAATGATCGTGACCACGCGGTTCGGATGCGTGCGCACGGGCCGCTCGGGCAACGCAACCACGGCGCGCCCGCTGCCCTCCGATGTTGGGGTGGGTCGGGCGCCAAGGCGGCTGGCAAGGGCAGCCGAGACACGGCATGCGCCTGGTCGTGCGAGCGCTCCCGATCAGCGGTGGTGAAGGGGAAGTCTTGCTGGCGAAGCCTGCGTCGCTCCACGAGAAGTGGCTATGGTCACGATCGCAGCCGTCGAGCCAGACCCGCTGATACTGAACGACCGAGCCTGCCTGCGCTGAGTACAAGCGGAGGTTCGCGCGCGACGACCCGCGTGTGCGCGGCGGGATCGGCGATGGGGTATGCGATGGAAGCGGGCTCTGGACCCGTTGGCCGCGTCATTGTCCGTGCAGCATTCGGCCTGTGGCCAGCCGATTCCTGAGTTGCGGAGAAGTCCGGCCGCGGCTCATCGGGCAGCCGGCGGCCCACCGCTGCACGCCGTACCTGCGCACTGTAGTCGGGAGCCCGCGCCGCCAACGGGCGGAGCGTGGCGAACGCCCGTGCGGTCACAACCGCGCGCTACGGCAGTCGGGGTGTCGGTGTACGGCTCACGGGGCCGTCGTCTAGCCTGCTTGGCGCTCGACGTTGCGAAGCGACGTGGCCATCTGCGTGAGGGAGTCGAGGCTGGCGTCCGACAGGCCAGCGGCGGCGCGGGTCAGGGCAAGCACCTTCGGGTCGCGCAGGATGCGGTCGACCTCCATCTGCTCGATGCTGACTTCGTATTCGTCTTCGAAGAAGAACATCGGGCTGACGCCGAAGAACGCCGCGAGAAGCGCGATGTGGCGCCGGGTCGGATTCTCTTTGCGTCCGGCTCGTAGGTTCCAGATGTAGCTGGGGGAAACCGGGGGCTTTCCGTCCGGATCCGGGCCGACGGTCTCCAGGATGCTGTCGGCGACCTCCTGGTAGGAGTACGGTTCGCGCCCCTTCGGATGGACGGTCTCGAACAGAAAGTCGAGCCGCTGCGTCAGGAAGGTGACCTTCTTCTCCGTCTTCAGCGGGGCGCCGCGCCGCTTGGATGTGGTGGCCGCTGGGGGGACATCCTTGCTCGTAGACATGAGTACATGTTACACAAGTTTCATCGACTATGGTAATTATTGCCGTATTAGCCCTGCTCACGACCACTATGGCTTCGCGCGGTAAGTCGGCGGCGCCGCCGTACCGTCAGTGGCCATGGCGCAGGTCTTGCGAGCGGGCCAGTGCCGAATGCGCGCGTCCTAGCGCGCGGCACTGCCCGGCCTCGGACGACCTCAAGCGCTGCACATTGCAGTCGCCTCGCACGCGAGGATCAGTAGTCGTGCCGTGGCCCGAGCGCGCGCCGCTGCGCCGCGCCCTAGCTCGATCCGCAAGGGCGTGAAGTCCGGGCCGCTCTGACAGCGGACCAGTCGGGCGAGGCTGCGGGTATCCACCAGCGTCGCAGGTCTCCAGCCCGGCAGAATCGCGCGAATAAGGGGCAGGGCACCGCGGCGCCCGTGGATCGCGAGGACTCCGTCCCCGAGGTGAGCTCGGATGTCGTCGGCGACCGCGGCGAATGGTGCGGCCTGGCTGTCCAAAGCTATTCGGCCTGCCCAGGTGACCGGGTCGCCGATCTGGCCGTCGAGAATGCTGACGAGGGAGAGTTCGGTTTGTCCTGCGCCCTGCCGACGTACGGCGAGCGCCACTGCGGTGTCGGGCATCGTGATCACGTGGTCCATCGGCTGAGCCTCCTGCCTGCGGCTGCGCTACGCTTGCACCAGACGCTCGCGCTTCGCCCGTCTCAAATCAACTAGTTGACAATTCTCCGGAACGCGACCGCTTCGGCGTTCCAGTAGCCCCCGTCAAATTTCGAGAGCTCGACGTTGGCGCCCGTATGCGGAGCATCAATGACTAGATCATCACCTATGTACATGCCAACGTGGCCGGGCAAATTCCCTTCTGGGTCCGAGCCCATGGTGAAGATCAGGTCTCCGGGTTGAAGCTGGGCCGACGTGGTGACGTCGTAGACGGCGGTCCCCGAGTCCACCTGTTGATAGGTGGTTCTGGGTAGCGAGATTCCGGCGGCGAGGTACGCTTCCATGATCAATCCGGAGCAGTCGTAGCCGGCCGGGCCGGTCCCGCCGTAGATGTACGGCTTCCCGAGTTGATCAACTGCGTATTCGACGGCTGTTACGATCTGGGTGGGGGTGCCTGCGGGCAGGCTGAACCCGACGGGCAGCGGGGTTGGGTTGGTGGTGGTCTGGCCGTCTCCGTCGGTGTTGGTGCAGTCGGTGGACGCTCCGCTGAGGGTGTTGACGATCTCAGTGGCAATAGGTTGCCATTGCGCGTAGGCGTCCGGGAAGCCGCTCTCCTGCACGTCCTGGGCGGCGACGGTCAGCGGCAGGTTCTGCCAGTTCGGGACCTTGAGCAGGGCGTTGTAGAACTGGGTGGAGGCGTAGACCGGGTCCATGATCTGGGCGGCGGTGCCCCAGCCCTGGGAGGGGCGCTGCTGGAACAGGCCGAGGGAGTCGCGGTCGCCGTAGTCCAGGTTGGTGAGCTTGGATTCCTGGATGGCGGTGGCGACGGCGATGACCTCGCCGTACTGCGGCACGCCGAGCCCGACGCCGGTCTGGTAGATGATCTCGGCGTTGTTCATCATGTCCTGCGTCAGCGTCTCGCCGTCGCCCATGTCGGCGCCGACCTCTGCCGAGCCGGTCGAGCACGAGGTGACCGAAGCGACGGCGGCGAAGGCGCTGCCGGCGTCGGCGCTGGTGCCCGAGACGACGAGGGCGACGCCGAGGATGATGCCGAAAGGGCTGAGCGCGAAGGCTATTCCGCCGACCTTGACCGACGCCTTCATATGCCGAGCCCCGCTCTCCGGGGCCGCTTGGGCGGCGGGGAGGCAGCGGGGCGTGACTGAGTGTTTTGCATGTGCGACTGCCTGTCTCTGTGCTAATTCGCAAATGAGAAAAGCGAACGTCCGCAGCCTACAGGCAAGCCATGTATATGTGTCAACTATCGAGAACGGGTGGAGGTGCCAATTTTCTCAACCGAGGATCAGTGCAGGGGGATGTACGTGGCGGCGGCGACGAGGCCGCCGACAATCGCTCCGGCGATGACCTGGTTGCGCGTGTGGTCGCGCAGCGCGACGCGGGACCAGCCGACGAGCGCGACCAGGGGGTAGAGGGCCAGGGCCCACCAGCCGCAGGCCAGGGCGATCAGCAGGACGGAGCCGGAGGAGACCGCGGAGTGCACGGAGATCTTCCACATCGGGGTCACCGCCATGAGCGCGGCGAGGGTGGTGAGCATGGAGACGATGAGGGCCGTGATCGGGCGGGGTGCGCCGAGACCGGCCAGCAGGGCGATGCCGACGGTGACCGAGGCGATGATGAAGGTCATGACGACCAGCCGGTGGCGCTTGGCGCCGACGTGCCGATCGTCCCACTTCTCGCGGCGTATGCCGCGCTTGATGAACAGGATGGGCAGCACAGCGGCGAACAGGGCGCCGAGCAGCCCCCAGCCCAGGCCGGCCCATCCGTCGACGATCGCCCCGATCAGGACGACGTCGAGCAGGATCCAGTTCTTGGGCTCCAACCAGTCGGTAACCTTGCGGGCGGTGGACGTGCCGGGGCTGGGCTTGGGGTGCGGCAGGGCGGTGGTGCTCATGTGGTTCCTTCGTTTCGGGCCGCCAAGACGGGGATCAGGGCGGCCTGGACGCGCAGATGGTTGTTCAGGGCGCGGTCGACCGCGCGCCACCACCGGATCTCGCTGGGAAGTTCCAGTTCTTCCGCGCCGCGCCGAGGCTCGACGATCGCGTGGCCGCCCGCGCCGGTGCCGGCGCGCAACATGGCGTAGCGGATGGTGACGGCCTCCACGAGGGCGTCGCGGTCGATACCGGTCAGGCCGATGCTCTCGGCGAACGCCTCGACATGCGGGGCGGGGTCCAGGTCGCAGTACTCGTAAAGGGTGCCGAGCGCGTCGCGGATCTCCATGGTGCGGTGGATCAGCCGGAAGCTGAGCAGGCGCCGGTCGCGTCGCTCCTCGCGGGCCTGCGGCTCGTCCTCGACCGCGGTGGCGGGCCGGTACGGGATGAGCCGCTGCCACAGCGGGCGCAGCACGTTCAGATCGCGGCGGTCCTGGTAGAGCCAGACGGCCTTCATGCCGGCGGGCACGCAGGTGCCGACCAGGATCAGCACGATCGCGGTGTCCTGGATGAGGTCGGAGATGCCGAATCCGGTGTCGCTCTGCGCGGTGGTGGCGGCGCCGGACAGGGATGCGGCCAGAACGACCACGCGCCAGGCGGCGTAGACCACGCCGAGGGCGGTTCCGGCGGCGAGCATGGCGAACGAGGCGCGGATCAGCGTCTCGTCGTCGGCTGAGCGTTGCCAGGCGACGGCGAACATGGCGGCGGCGCACATCATGATCACGCCCAGGTAGCTGAGCCAGACCGCCTCGTAGGCGATGGTCACCGGGTGCCCCGGGGCGGTGTCGATGAAGTTGCTGCTCTCGATCCGCGGCACGAACGCGAACAGGGCGCCGAGGGCGGCCATCGCCGCTCCGGTCATCAGGTGGCGCCAGGCCAACACGCGGCCGAGCCGTCTGGTGGGCTGGGTCGAGCCGATCACCCATTCCAGGACGGAGGCCGCGGCGAGCATGCCGGCCAGGTGTTTGATGAGGGTGGAGATGTTCGTGATGTGCAGCGCGGCGTCCAAGTGCGGGCCGACCTGGGGAAGCTCGACGGTCAGGGATACCGCGAGGGCGGCGAACGCGGACCACATCGGGCGTTTGGCCGGGTTTTTCAGTGCCGCGCGCGCCCGCCAGACGGTGACGGCCCACAGGATGGCGAGGATGGCGAACTTAGCCACGGCCGAACCTCCGTCCGGCCGGTGCGAGCGCCGCGTGCAGGCGGCTGACCAGCGGATCGCCGACATTCGGCGGGTGGGCGAGGGCGTATTCCAGCATCAGGCTGGCGAGGACTTCCGCCTCCTGCTCCTGCTCGTCGCCGTAGTTGTCGTGCCGGGCGAACATGTGCCTGAACAGGTCCGAGTCCGGGTCGATCTGGTCGAGCAGGCCGCTGGCCACCAGCGCCTTCGGCACACCCGCGGCGTGGGAGAGGTGGCCGCACACCAGGTGGGCTATCTCGTGCAGCACGATCTGCGTGCGATGCAGCCCGGTCGCCCACGGCTGGTGGTAGATCACGTCCCCGTCGCCGGTCGGCATGCACGAACCGGTGACGCTGGAGGGCATGAACCCCCGAGGCCAGGCCACGACCGACAGCGGACGGCCGCGCTGCTCGGCTACGCGGCGGCATAGCTCGTCGAGGTCGAAAGGCTCGGGCATGGAGATCTGGCGCAATCGGTCCACACAGGCAGCGTGGACCTGGCGAAGAGTGTTCATCGGTAACCCCACGGTGGTGCTCGAATCGCCCGCCGGGCCCTCTCGACCAGGTTCCCCAGCGTGCGAGGGCGGCCCCATGATCGGGCCGCCGTATGATCACGTTACGTGGTGAACCGGACAATTCAAAAATTGCGAGGACTTTGTTGTTAACCCGTGACAATAGGTAGGTTGTACAAAAAACGGGCAGCTCGGGCGACGTATAGCGTCGCCCGAGCTGCCCGGTGAAAGGCGCGGAGGTTACTCCTCGGCGTCCTCTTGCTCGATGCCTTCGAGCGTGTAGGCCGCGTCGATCATGGCCCTAATGCCCTTGAGCGAGTGCTGCGAGAGCTTCGAGGAACGCATCGCAATGTCGCGCACGTCCTTGTCGCGCATGGCCGCGAGCACTTCAAGCTGGTCGTCGGTGTTGCGCGCCACGTCGTCGTCGTAGAAGTACTCCGGCTTGACGCCGAAGAAGTTCGCGATCGCCACGATGCGCGGATACTCCGGCCCGCGGCGGGCGCCTTTGCGTAGCTGCCAGATTCCGGTGGTGGACGTCGCCTGCCAGCCGGCTTTCTTGTTGACGCCCTCGGCGATCTCCTCGTTCGTGTACGGGCCCCGGTTGCGGGGGTGAACCGTCGCGATCAAATGCTCAAGGCGTGTTGCGAGCAGGCCGAGCTCCGGCGCTCCGCCTTCGGGGGCCGGTGGTTCTGGTTGCTTCTTCGGGCTCATGTCCCCTCCAGTCTCGCACATCCTCGATCGAGGACACAACGCCAGATGAATTTTCTCGTCCTGGGGTTGACAAGCATGAATCTCGATGGCGTAGGTTTCGGTTGATCGATTTTCTCGGTTGAGAAAACGGTCGGCGCGCCGCCGGCTCTCGGCGAAGTCGCGCCCCACCTCCCCCTCGAACGGAAGGCGGCTGACGTGTCGCTGCTTGTGCACACCCTCACCGTGCTGGCCGACCCGGTGAACAACCCGGCCCCGGCGGATCCGACCAACGGATCGAACGGTGTCAATCTTCTGCTGAGCTACACCAAATGGGGCGTCCTGATCGCGTGCGCGATCGTGGCCCTGGCCAGCGGCGGCTTCATGGCCGTCGGGGCGCTGTCGCACCGCCCTGACAACGTGGACAAGGGCAAGCGCGCGCTGATCTGGTCGATCATAGGCGTGGTCGCCAGCGCGTGCGCGATCCCGCTGATCAACACGGTCTTCGGGGCAGCGAGCTAACGATGTCCCTGACCGAATCCAACGAGTTCATGGGCAAGCCCAAGGGCCCCCGTCGCGCGGTGATTGCCGTGGTCGTGGTCGGCGTCGTGGCAACCGCCGTGGGCTACGTGCTGGGCTCGGGAGGCAGCGCCGCGCGCCAGGCGTCCGGGTCAAGCAACCCGGGCGCCTCGGCCCCGCACCAGTCAGGCTCGGCGCGCCCGCTCGCGCCGGCCCCTGCCGCCAGCCTCGGCCCGATCCGCCTGGTCCAGGGCTCGCTGCTGGTCAACAGCTTGTACGTGGACTTCCCGCACTCCACTGTCGGGGCGATCTCGGCGGCGGACGAGTACATCACGGCCCTGGGATCCACCCTCGACCCGGACCGCGCTGCCACGGTGGCACGGCTGGCGGCGGACCCCTCCTACACCGGCGCGCAGAACGACGCGGCCACCGGCACCCAGAACACCCGCACCTCGCTGGGACTGCCCGCAACCGGCGCGGTCCCGCAGGGCTACTCGGTCGAGGTCGACGCGGTCGCCTACCAGCTCAAGTCCGAATCGGCGGACAACGCCGAAGTCTTGCTGCTGGCCTACTTCACCGAGGCGACCCCGTCGCAGGGCACGGTAGCGCACACGGCCGTCTTCCCGATGGTCATGCACTGGGCGGCCGGGGACTGGAAGTTCCTGCCGATGGACACGACCGACTACTCCGCTCTTGCCGTGCAGCCGGGCTCCGCCCAGGCAGCGAGCGACGGATGGACCAACTTCACCCAGTGACCGGCACGTCCGGCCACTTCTAGCACCACAATCTCAAGGAACTTTGCTCATGGCCTGTGGAATCACTGACTTGACAGGCTGCGTCGGCGACGTGGTCGGCTCGGCGGTCTCCTCCGTCTGGGACAACATCTGCAAATCCTTCGGCGACGCCGCCACCTCGATGCTCCAAGCCTTCGGCACGGCGTTCGCCAGCAAGGACACCGACGCGGTGAACCTGAGTGGCGACGGAGTGCACAGCGTCTACACGATCTCCCTCGCCATCGCCGGCACAGTCGCCGCGCTGCTGCTGCTCTTCCAGGTATTGCGCACCGTGTGGACGCATGAGGGCAGCGCCCTGGCGCAGGGCCTGATCGGTGTGGGCAAGGCGGCGCTGGCCTTCCTGCTGACCATCGGCGTGGCGACCGCGGGAATCCAGGCCGCGGACTACATCTCGGAATACATCGTCGACAAGGGGTTCGGCTCGGACGCCGGGCTCGGACAGAAACTCGGGACGCTGTTCGCAGGCGACCTGAGCAGTGCCCCGACGCTGCTGATGCTGATGGCGCTGCTCGGCATCATCATCACGGTCGTCCTGTGGTTCGAGCTACTGATGCGCGCCGCAGCGATCACCATTCTGGTGGCGACCAGCCCGATCGCCGCAGCCGGGCAGGTGAACGACTCGACCAAGTCGTGGTGGTCCAAGCTGGTGTCGGCCACGACCCAGCTGATCATCCTCAAGCCGATCATCGCCCTGGTCTTCATGCTCGGCTTCGACACCTCGACCCAAGCCACGGGCGTCCAAGAAACCCTGACCGGACTGCTCATCCTGCTGCTGGCGGTGTTCGCGTGGCCGAGCGTGGCGCGCTTCTTCGCCTTCGCCTCGGTCGCGATCGGCGGGGGCGCCGGGCTCGGCGGCCTGCTCGGCTTCGCTTCCGGCAGGGCGGCGGCGATGGCCAACGCCAGCGGCGGAGGCTCCGGTGGCGGCTCGTCCACCGACTTCTCGCAGCAAGCGGAGGCCAGAACCACCGCCGCCAAGTCGGCGCTCGGCATGGGATCGGGAGCCGGTGGCTCCGGCGCGATCGGCGCGGATGCGGCGAAGCAGGGTGCGATGAAGGCCGCGATGGGCAAGGCGAGCACTGCCTTGGCTGCGGCCGGACCGATCGGTGTGGCCGTGGCTGGCGCGAAGGCGGCCCAGGGCGCGATTAACGCGGTCAGCGGTCGGATGGAGCAGATGGCTGGACACGCGGGCATCTCCGGTGCGAATCCCTATCACCAGGCTGCCGGGGCCATCCCCCAGCAGAACCGCAGGCAGGGGCAGCAAGGCGGCGGTGCTCCGCGTACCAACCAGACCATCGCCGAACAGCAGAGTCCGCCGGACCCGCCGAATCGCCCGCCGAACGGTTCGGGGCCCGGCGCAGCGTCCGCGGGACCTGATCGGCCCGAGCCCACGCCGCCTGCGACGGGCTACGAGTCCGAAGAGATCCCGGAGCGGTCCGAGCCCGCCGCCGAACCGGGCTACCAGGCAGCCACAGTGCAGCAGGAAACGGGCAGCGCGGCGGACGAGCCGCGCGAGCAGGCGCCACCCGACCTGCCCGCATCCCAGGGCACAGCGTCGAGCGTGCCTCCGGCCCCCGCGCAACGCCAGGAGCCGCCCGCCGCCCCGCCACAGCCGGGCCCGGCGCCCGCGATCGAGGCCGAGCCGCCTGGCCAGGGGGCGGCGAGTCTGCCCCCGGCCGCGCCGCCTCGCACAACTGATGTGAATCCGCAAGGCAAGGAGAAGGATCGATGAGCCAGGCCACCCACGCCGGAGGGCCAGCAGGACAGGCCAGCACCGGCGCTCGCGCCTACCAGGGATGGCAGGTCGAGAAGATCAATTTCATGTTCGGCCTGTCCACGCAGCGGGCCCTGATGCTCGGCGCGGCCGTGCTGATCGCCACGCTCCCGATCGCCATGTCGCACATGTCCGGGATCGCGGTGGCCTGGCCGATCGCGGTCGTACTCGCATTGTTGGTGTTCGTGCGCGTCGCCGGACGCACGACCGATGAGTGGGCGATGGCCGTGCTCTCCTACGCCGCACTGCGCACCCGGAACCAGCACAAGTTTCTCGGTGCTGCCTTCACCCCGCTGAGCAAGGAGAAGAGAGCCGCGTCGATTCCCGATCTTCCCGGGTTCCTCTCCCCGGTGCGGATCCTGGTGGCCGACATGGGCAACGGCCGTGAATTGGCCGTTGCGTACAACCGGCACGAGCAGAGTTACACAGCGGTGGCGAAGGTCCGCTTCCCGGGTATCGGCCTGGTCGACTCAGGCCGCCGCGACCAGCGCGTGGCCGGCTGGGGCTCGTTGATCTCCGGGCTGTGCACCGAGGGCAACCCGATCACCAGGGTCCAGGCGCTTCAGCGGCTCGTGCCGGAAAGCGGCGCCGAGCTGCGCCGCTGGCACGAGGACCACATCAGCGACGACGCGCCGGTCCTCGCCCTGGACGTCTCCCAGCAGCTGCTGGGAGCGGCCACGGTGGCGACCTCGAACCGGGAGGCGTACCTGGCCTTCACCCTCGACGCCCGCAAGGCCGCACACGCGATCAAGACGGCGGGCGGGGGACCTGCCGCGGCGGCGAATGTGCTTGCCCGGCACATGCGGGCGGTGGCCGGTTCGGTCACCAGCGCCGACCTGCTGATCGACGAATGGCTGACCCCGCGCGACCTAGCCGAGGTCATCCGCACCGCCTACGACCCCGAATCCGTGCGCCACCTGTCCGAGCGCCGTGCTGCGGCAGAGTCCTCCGCTTCCACCGGCAAAGACGTCGACGGGCTTCCTTCCGGCGTTGAGCCCGCCCTCGCGGGACCGGCCGCGGCGCAGGCCAACGCGGGCAACTACGCCCACGACGGGGCGACTTCGGTGACGTACTGGGTCTACAACTGGCCCAAGCACCAGGTCCCCGCGACATGTTTGGCCCCGCTGCTCGGCGAGGGTGCGCACCGGCGCAGCTTCTCGATGCACATCGAGCCGCTTTCGCCGCGGATCGCCGAACGCGACGTGATGCGCGAGCGCACCGCGCGCAGCGTCGCGGTGCGCATGCGCGAGCGCACCGGGCAGATCGTCCCGGAACACGAGAAGGACGCGCTGATCCGCGCCAACGAGCAGGACGCCGAGCGCTCCGCCGGGCACGGCCTCGCACGGTTCACCGGATACGTCACCGTGACGGTCACCGACCCCGAGCAGCTGCCCGACGCCTGCGCCGCGCTGGAGGCCGACGCCGCCGCCGCGAAGATCGAATTGCGGCGCATGTGGTTCGCCCAGGACATCGGCTTCGCTCTCAGCTGCCTGCCGCTCGGGTTCGGCCTGCCCCGGAAGCGCTGGTAACCGCCATGGGACGACGCAACAACCTGCCCGAATTCGACCTCGGCGCCGCACTCGGCGCAACGGCTTCAGTCCGCCCGGCCAAGACGCCGAAGACCAAGCCGGTCAAACAGCGCCCGACCGTCGAGCCGCTACCGCCCCGACTCGGACGCGCCAAGCCCTTCCACGGCCGCAGCCCCCGCTTCCCCGCGGTCCCTACCTTCCGCGGCTCGACCGCTCAGGTCCAGGGACTCTACCCGTGGCTCTACGGCGGCGGGATGCCCGCAGCCGGCGCCTATATCGGCTACGACTGCCTGACCGGAGGCAGCTTCACCTGCCACCCGCTGGTCTGGCTGTCCAAAGGCGTGATCACGAACCCGAACATAGCCTTGACCGGGATGCCGGGCGTCGGCAAGAGCGGCACCGCCAAGGCGATCTCCCTGCGGCTCATGCCGTACGGGGTCAAGACCTTCGTCCTCGGCGACATCAAGAACGAATACGCACCGTTGGCCAGAGCCCTCGGTGTGGAGCCGGTGGAACTCGGGCCGGGCCTGGGCAACCGCTTGAACCCGCTCGACGCCGGACCGCTCGGCAGGAACCTGCCCGCGGACCCGGAGCTGCTGCGCGAACGCCTGGACGAGGTGCACCGCCGGCGCGTCACCCTGCTCTCGACACTGCTGGTGATGCGCCTGGAACGGGCGCTGACCCCGACCGAGGAAGCGGCGATCTCCTTGGCGATCCGGCACGCCTCCGGCCAGGCCGCAGGGGCAACGGTGCTCAAGGACCCGACGATCCCCGAAGTCTGGGCGCTACTGCGCGACCCGGATCCGTCCATGGCCGTGGACCTGCGGGTGCGGGACGAGTCGGTGGCCGAGCTGCGCGAGCTGATCCGCCCCGTGACCGACGCGCTGGGCAACATGATTCACGGCAGCCTCTCAGGACTCTTCGACGGCCCCACGACCGTGCGGCTCGACTTCGACGCCCCGATCCAGACCGTGGACCTGTCCTACATCGACGGCCGCGGTGATGAGACCGTGGCCATGGTCCTGGCCTGCGTCTCCTCCTGGGGCCAGGCAGCGATCGACGAGCCGAACGGACCGGTGCGCCTGGTCGTGCGCGACGAGCTGTGGCGCGCCATGCGGGTGCCCGCGATGATACGCAAGCTCGACTCCGACCTTCGCCTGTCCCGGGCCCAGGGCACCATCCAGCTGCTGGCCACCCACCGGCTCGCAGACTTCGAACAGGTCGGCGCCGCAGGCTCCGAGGAAGTCGCCATCGCCCGCAACCTGATCGCATCCTGCGACGTGCGGATCTGCCTGCGCCAGGACACCGCGCCGCTGCGCATGACCCGCGACGAGATCGGGCTGACCGACGTCGAGTGCGCCCACATCTCCTCCTGGTCCGGCGCGCAGATCGGACGCGCAGTCTGGAAGGTGGGACGCACCTCATCGCATATTATCCAGACAGTTCTATCACCACTTGAACGTCAACTATTTTACACAAATGAGAAGATGGCGGTGGGGTGACGTGTCCACGCTTTCGTCGTCCAACTCCTCCGGCCGCCGGCCCCTGTTCGAGCAGGCCGAAGACTACGTCCTGGCGGGCCTGATCCTCATCGGCGTCGGAGGCGGCCTGGTTCTCTACCTTACCGGGCAGGTCGCAGGGCTCGTATTCGAGTTCGCCTGGCCCCACACCTCCTTCGGCCAGGTCTTCGAGATCGCCAAGGCGCTGCCCAGGAACTGGCGCGACCCGAAGATGGCCTGGCCCGCCCAGGCCCGCGCGGACCTACCTGGCCGGGCGGGCTTCCTTGTCGCCGCGATCCTCGTCGTCGTGGCCCTCTCCTGGGCGGGCGCGCTGCTGTGGCGGCACCGGATGCGCCGCAGCCGCCGCCGCGACAACGGGTTGGCCTCCGGCGCAGAAGTCGCCCGCAGCATGTCGACCAAGGCAGTGCTGCGCAGCGCTTCGGCGATCCGGCCGTCGCTGGAGCACGGCACGGACGAGATCGAGGAAGTCGGCGCCGTGTGGGGACGGCGCACCCCGGGCGGTGAGGAGATCGCCGTCTCGGCCGAGGAATCTGTGATCGTGATGGCCGCGCCCCGCCAAGGCAAAACCTCACAGATCATGATCCCCCTGCTGCACCGGTGGCGTGGCCCGGCCGTGGCCACCACAATCCGCCGCGACCTGGTTGACGCGACCGCGTCCCTGCGCAAGCTGCGCGGCCCGGTACACGTGCTGGCCCCAACCGGCATCCGCACCGGGCTGCCCAGCGTGCGCTGGTCCCCAGCCACGGGCTGCGAAAACCTCGACATCGCCGCGGCCCGCGCCGCAGTCATCGTCACCGTCGGTAAAGGCGGGGCCGCCGAGGACTCCGCCGCCACCGGCTTCTTCGGCCCGACCGCCACCAACCTCGTGCTCAGCTGGCTGCACGCGGCAGCCCTGATCGGCGGGTCGATGATGGACGTGCTCGACTGGGTGCTGAACAAGAACGACGACACCCCGGTCCGACTGCTGCGCGACCACCCCGGCGCCCAGCCTGGCGTCGCCGCGATGCTCGCCCACATGTACGCCGAGCCCCCGGTCACCAAGTCGAACCTGTGGTCGACCGCGATGATCGGCCTTGCCCCGCTGCTCTCGCGCAGCGCCCAGGAGGTCTTCTGCTGCCCGGTCGCTGAAAGCATGAACCTGCGCGAGTTCGTCCGCTCCCAGGGCACGATCTACATCTTGGTGTCCAAGAAGAAGGCCGGCCCGCTCGCGCCCCTGATCTCCTGCTTCACCGAAGAAGTGCTGGAAGAGGCCAAAGACGAGGGCGACTCCACGATCGCCGGCCGCCTCGACCCGCCGATGCTGTTCGCCGCCGACGAGGCCGCCAACGTCGTGCCGCTGCCCTCGATGGCGGATTTCCTGTCCTACTCGGGTGGTTCCGGCGTGCACGTCGTGCTGATCTTCCAGAACATGGCCCAGGTCAAGGACAAATGGGGGCCGGTGGGTGCCGAGATGATCTGGAGCTCGTCCACCGTGAAGGTCGTCCTCGGCGGCCTCTCCGGCCCCGAAGTCGACGACCTGTGCACCATGGCCGGCGAGTACCTGCACCGCTACGTCTCCGTCCAGCGCGGTGCCGGGGGAACCACGATCCAAACCAGCTACCAGCACCGGCCCGTCCTGATCCCCGCCGACATCAGGGGCCTGTCGAAAGAGCGGCGCGAAGCGCTGATCTTCCACGGCTCGGCCGCGCCGGTGCTCGTGCGGATGGTCCGTGCCCACGAAGGACCGGACCGCAAGCTCTACCAGGCCGCCGTCCGTGACGCCCGAGGGCTGCTGGAAGCCGACGAGGCGGACCCGGAGGACGACCAATGAGCCCCGAACGCACACCGGCGAACAGGCGCCTGGCAGCACGCACCACGGCGATTCCCCTACCCCGGGCGATCCGGGTCGGGCGCAGGCCGAGGCCGCCGCGCGGAAGCGGCATCCCCGAATGGCACACGCTCAACATCGCTGATCGGCAGCTGGCCTGGACCCGGCTGATCGACTGGGTCGTGTGGCTGCACGACCGCTACGAGTTGTCCATCGAGGAACGCATCCCCCCGTGCTGGCCCCAGCACCCCGGCATCGTCGAGGAACTGTGGGCCCTGATGATCTGGCGCACCGAGATCTACGACCGACCCAACCGGGCCGCCGGGGACACCGCGCACTCCTGGCACCGCGAGCTACGCGCCTTCATCGAGGTGACCGTGCCGTTCTACGCCAGCGCGTGCCGGGCCGGACACCGAGGCGCCGAACGCCTCGCGGCGACCGACCGCACTCTGCACGAGCAGTGGCGCGGCCATAGCCCCACCAAGAACATCCCCCTGGCCACCCTGATGAGCGGAAGACCACGCACCAGCATGAGAGACGAGACCTGGATCACCGCGCAGGCCATGCAGATCGCCATCGACGCGGGCGAGGCCCTGGAACTGCCCACCGTCAAGGGCTGCCTGAACTATGAGGACGCTTGGTGGCAGCGCGCCCGCGACCGCTGGATCAAGATCGACGACCCGGCCACCATCGCCTCGATCGAGGAATTCATCACCAACACCCGTGAGGTCGACCGCGTGATCGAAGAACGCGCCCGACTGCGCCGCGTGCTCACCGGCAAGAAGGAGGACTGATCATGTCGGACCTGACCACCAGCACCGAACGCGCGCTGCTCGGCGCCCTACTGACCGATCCGGCCCAGCTCGACGACCTGCGCTATGTGCGCGTCGAGGACTTCGAGTTCCAGCGCCACCGGGAGATCTACACCGCGATCCAGGACGTGCACGCCGCCGCGCCGTCCCTGACCGGGGCCGCGTTCGCCGACAGCGTCGCCTCCCGCCTGCCAACCATCGACTTCGTGTGGGAGATCGACGAGCTGCACGCGCTCGCCCTCAACTGCCCCGACCCCGACCATGGTCCGACCTACGCCCGCATGGTCCAGGAGGCTGCCTTCCGTAGGGACCTGGCCGAGCACGCCGAACGCATCGGTGCGATCGCTTCGGCCGGCACGGAGCCGGAGGTGATCAGCGAGCACCTGGCGCTGCTGTCGGAGGCGCTGGGCACCCACGCCACCCGCTTCGGCCCGATGGCGGAGCTCGCCCACATCAGCGACGTCGCCGCAGGACGCGCCGCGGTCGAGATCGACCAGACCGAACCCGAACGCCTCGCCCGCCAGGACCAGGTGCTCGCCGACCTAATGCGCCACCCCGAGGACATCCGCGAGGTCTCCACCTGGCTCGGCTCCGACCGCTTCGCCGCTGGCCCGCGCCGCGAGGTCTACGAGACGATCGTCTACATCGACGGCCTGGACGAACCGGTCGACGAGATCACCGTGGCATGGAACCTCGCCCGCCGCGCCGCCGCCTACGACGCGCTCGGCACCGACCAGTACGGGCTTCAGCCCTACGCGGGCGTGCCCGCCTATATCACCACGCTGCGCGACATGGAGGTACCCCAGGACGCGGCCTTCTCTGTCGGCCGCCAGCTGCTCGCCGACGACCTGAGCGCCAAGCTCGCAGCCACCGCCGAACGGATGGCATACAGCGCCTCGCGCGAGGACGTCTCACCGGCCTACGCCATCGGCTCCACCGCCAGCGCCGTGCGCCAAATCCAGCACGCCCACGAGTACCGCCAGGACGTTGAACGCGACTACCAGCCACAACGCGACACCGGACGTGATGTCCGGTACGACGGCCCCACCCAGAACCTGTGACGCAGGAAGGACGACTCGAAATGAAGCCGAAGATCCTGCGCGGCCGACCCGCCACCGAACCCGCTCGCCCGGTCGAACTCCTGCGCCCAGCGATCGGACCCGACACCCTCATCCTGACCGACCGGGAGATGTCCCGCCTGCACGGGTCGGGCGAGGCGACGTTCTTCTCCGAAGCCTTCGAGGACATCGCCCGCCTGGCCGACTTCTGGTGGCAGTACCACCACGACTCCCGACGCTGGGCACGGGTCACCGACATGCGCCTGGCTGTCTACCTCGACCAGCGCCGGCCCGACTTCGTCGAATCCGACCAGAACCACGCCCGCAAGCGCGAGCTACGACGCGCCGCCAGGGCGAACCCGGCCACCGGAGAACGCGACGAGTCCTGACCGACATCGGCGGAATCATTGATTGCCATCAATGATTCTTAGAGAACATTGATGGCAGTTGACATCACGAAGGGATTCATGGAACAATATATATTCACCTGTTGTGCCATGTGAAAGTGTTTTTCCTGCGCCGAGGCTACTTGAGTGGCCGATAGTGCCGGGGAATGCCGGAAACCAGGCGCGCGACTGGTGCCCGCCGCACATGGAGTAGTCAGCATGACCAGCGAGAAGGTAGACCAGAAGCCCGGCGTGCTCGCCCGCAGACGAGCCGAATCCTCCTGGCGCGGCGCTATGCGCGCTCTCAAAGCCGGGGCAACCGAGAACGCGCACGCCGGCTTCCTCGCCGCCGTCGAGCACGACCCGACCTGCGCGGACGGCTGGCTCGGCCTGCACCACCTCGGCATCGACCGCCCCAAGGCGCTCTGGGCCATGGAACAAAACTCCACACAACTCGGCGGGCTGCGCACCCGCACCAGAACACCCCTGTCCTCCGCCTACTGGCTCGGCCACCATAGCCCCCGCCAACGACTGGACAACAGACTGGACCTGTGGCGCGCCGTCACCGCCCACCAGATAGAGGCTGGCAACCACGCCGACGCAGCGGCCCGGCTGAGCATGGCCACCCAGACCGACGACCACATTCGACTCCTACGGGTCAACCTTGCCGTAGCCGCCGGCGACTGGACCGAAGTGCTCACCTGGGGCAAGGGAGTCGCTGACAAACAACTCGCCAACTGCGCGACCCTGCACGTCGGCCACAGCCTCGTCGAACTCGGCGCCTACCGCGAAGCCACCCGCACGCTCCTGGGGCTGATCGACCGCACCGATGACGACACCCTGCGAGCCGCCGCGTCCGGCTGGTGCGCAAGAGCCTACGAGCGCCTGCACGAAACTGAGAACGCCGAAAAGTTCTACCAGTACGCCTTCCGCCTCGACCCCACCGGCGACCCCGACATCGCCGCGCACGCCACCGCGAAAGCCCGCGTGGAAAGGATCGATCGCTCCACAGCCCTGGCGCCAATGCGCGCTGCCGACCCGGCTGTCCTGGAGGAAGCGTGGAATCAGCTCGACGGATTGATCGGCCTTGAACCGGTCAAGAACCAGGTACGGGTCATGGCCGCTCAGCTCAAGGTCGCGGCTGCGCGGGCTGCGCAGGGGCTACCCACCAAGGCGCACTCCCGGCACTTCGTGTTCACTGGCGCTCCTGGAACGGGAAAAACTGAGGTAGCCCGCATCATCACCCGCATCCTCTACGGATTCGGCTACATCGAACGACCCGACGTACGCGAAGTCCATCGCGTCGACCTCGTAGGCCAGTACCTTGGGGCCACTGCGATCAAGACCAACGCGGTCATCGATTCCGCCCTTGGTGGTGGACTCTTTCTCGACGAGGCATACGCCCTCTTCAACCGCGGATACGTCGGGGACCGCGACGCCTTCGGCGACGAGGCCCTACAAACACTGCTCAAACGCGCGGAAGACGATCGGGACCGGCTGGTCATCATCCTGGCCGGCTACCCGGACGAGATGGACGAACTGTTGGGCGTTAACCCGGGCCTAGCGTCGCGATTCGCGACGCGCATCCACTTCCCGAGCTACACCAGCACGGAACTCGTTGCGGTCGCAACCGGCATGGCCACGAAGGGGCAAAACTCGTTCGATGACGCTGCCCTGCTGGAGCTGCGCTCGATCATGTCCGGCGTCTGCGAAAGCGGCCAAATCGACGAAGTCGGAAACGCCAGGTTCGTCCGCAACCTGTACGAGAAGGCTATCGCACAGCGCGATCTGCGGCTTGCCGATTCGGGCGCGGAGCTGACGATTTCCGCGATCACCACGATCACTTCGCAGGACCTCGTTGCAGCTGCGACCAGTCTGGTCCGCTAGACGACCGTCAGTCTGGCCGCCGCCCCGTCTCTCCGCGTTAGGGTCGGAGGAAGGGCGAACGACGATACTCAGTCCTATCGAACTGACGGGGTGCGACCGTTCACCATCGGCCGTTCGGTGCTTCAGACTCCAGTCAGAAGCTCTTGGGCTCGAATGTCGTAGTCGGCGACGAGTCGGTGGGCCCCGACCGCGCCCATACGGGTGCGCAGATCCTTGACCGAGTCTAGGGTCCGGCTGGACTTCACCTTGCCCGCGAGTTCAATCGTACGCACGCCGGCCGAATGCGCGGCTTCGAGGTTGCGTTCCTGGAGGTAGGCCGAGGCGAGCACTGCTTGCGACATGGCTCCGCGTCGAGCGCGCTTCTGGGCGGTGGCTGCTCTGATCGACGCCTTGGCATAGAAGGCAGCGTCGGCAGGTCGGTTCACGTCGCGCATCGCCGTCGCGTACTCGCCGTTGAGGTAGGCCGCATCGATGAATCGCGCCCACTCAGGTTCGGCCTCGTAATCAACCTGGCCGAAAATCTCTCGCGAGCGGTTGACCGCCGTCACCGCTGCCTGCGAGTCACCCATGGCCGCGTGGCCGCGAGCTTCCAGCGCGTACAGATCGGCGAGGCACGCAGGCGAGTCGGCTGCCCGAAGTCCGAGTCGGCCAGTCTGGGCGAGCCGCACGCCTTCTGCCGGGTCACCCATCAGGGTTGCCTGGTCGGCCATGCCGGCAAGGATGTGGGCACCGAGCGGCGTATCAGTGGACTCGTGGGCCAAGCGCAATGCCTGGATGAGGTAGCGCTGCGCAAGGCCGTGCTCCCCGTTGTCGTACGCCATCCACCCGAGCAGGTAGCTCTGCTCCGCACTGGCGCGCAGCAGCGAGTCGTGGACGCTCGCGGACTTGCGGGCGTGCAGCAGCGGATAGACGTGCTCATTCATGTAGGCGGCCAGGGCGAGGCGGGCACTTCCGCCTCCCTGCATGACGTCCATCTCCTGGAACACGGAGAACATGTTTTTGACGGACTGGACATCGCCCTGACCGATCCGCCGCTTCGGGCTGGCGGTCAGGGTCGAGAGCAGCCATTCGCGCGACGGCGCGACGGACGCCGCGGCGGCGAAAGCCGCGGACATGAGCACGCTTCGTCGTTCCACGTCAGCCCTCCCGAGATCGGTGATGACGTCTACGGTAGCGGCAAGCGACGAGTCGTACACCAGCGCGCGGTCCCGCGCCGGGGAGTCGGACAGCCCCAACTCGGACAGGCTAATCCGGACGCCAACGCGATCACTGATCACATCAGTGAGGATTTCGGGCACAGGCGGGCGGGGCTTGGTGCCTTCGAACCACCGACGCACGTTGTTGGCGTCGCAGGCTACCTGCGGATGTCCGTCGAGCCGGGCTCGCGCGCACACCTGGCGCGCCAGCTCTCCGCGACTCCATCCGGTGCGGTTGAACCACGCGATGAGCGCTTCGTTCTCGGCCACGGACCCACTTCCCATGATCGTGTTCTGCGCCAAACTCACTACCTTTTGCTACCCCTTGCAATCATAGCGCTCCCCACGTGCGCTGGTTCTCTATCTATGGCGGCAAATCAGAGCCGTTGTCTACTCATGGACGCCGCCAATGCAACGTTCGCGGACATGGAGGCTTGAGATGAGTCAGCCACTTGAAGGCCAAGGACCCGTATCGGTCTCGTCCAGCCTCGCGGGGCCATGTGTAGAGCTGGCGCCCGAGTGATCGCCTCCCACCAACGAAGGCTGATAAAGACCGGTTTGGGCATCTTCTGACTGTGCAACAAAATCAACCGCTTGGTTGCCTTCCGTGCAGATCAGAGGGACCGATGTCTGGTCGATGTCTGGGAGGTGTCGAGTGGGCGTCCTGTGGCGCTTGCACAAGGTGACGTTGACTGAAGTCAGAGCGAACTGCCGAACCCGACCGAAGGGAGTTGGGGTCTGTGACACAGGCCATTGATGTGCAGAGTGCTGACACGATCTCTACCCACTTTGCGCGGCAGTATCCGGCTTCCGATCTTTCGTGCCGGCAGGCACGGCGGGATGTCGCCACAGTGCTCGCCGAACTGGGGCTGAGCGTCGAAGGGGCGTACGACGCTTCAGTGGTCTTCAACGAGCTGTTCACAAACGCTCTGCTGCATCACCCGGTAGAGGCGGACGAGTGCGTAAGGGTCGGAATCCAAGGAGCGGAGGACGGTCAGGAGTGGGTGGGCATCGCCGTGACGGACTCGGGCCGCGGTGCGCTGAAGCCGGCCAAGGATGTCGCGCCGGAGCGCGCCGACTTTGGGCACGGTTTGGAGGTGGTGCGCGGACTTGGTGCGCGGCTAACCGACGTTCGAATCCCTGGCGGTTACACGGTCACTGCGTGGGTTCCCGCGCTCGACGCGCTGCGCCTGCGGGTGTGTCAGTGCGACTGTGCGAGCGTTCACGGTTCCGAGCCGTCGGCGTGCTCGTGGCTGATTGAGGACTGGGAGCAGCTGGACGAGGCACGTCGCGCGGAAGATCCGCTGGCTCACCTGTGCATCAGTTGTAGGGCTCTGCTGCTCAAGGCGATAGAAGAGGCTGATGAGGCTCGCCGGGCGGGTGAGATTCCGCGATGAGCGCGCCGCGTTTCGAGCCCGGCGACGTGCCGCCGAGCAAACCGGAGACGGACCCGGTCTTCGCGCCGACGATGGATGGTGCGCGGGCTGCTGGAGACTTCGTGGCCGAGGAAGTCCGCGAGTCGGGGCTGCCGTGGGTGGCCGACCGAGCGGCGTTGGCCACCTATCTTCAAGCGCTCTGGCTGATGCGCAACGGGCATCCCTCGGGCCCCCTAAGCGTGGTGACCGTGCACGGCGACCGAGACCGGCTTGTGCGCATCCAGGTGGGGGACGGAGGGTCGGGGGTTCCGGAGCCCGAGGACAAGGCCGACGCCTTGCGGGCGGTGTTCGTCGAACACGTCGATCGTCAGTGGGCTGGAGAAACGGACTCCGGGCGGGCGCTGGTCGGCGAGCTCGCGGTGCGGCGTGCCTTCCGGCTGCGCTCTGCGTGGCGGCCGGCCGAGCCGGGCCCGGTGCTCTACGGCTACGCGGACTTCGACGATGCCGACGAGGCCATAGCCGCCGCTGGTGCTGCGGCGGGTTCGATCGGCGCGGTCGAGAAGCGCGCCGAGCTGGTCGCCGTGCACCTTCAGGGCCCCGAGGACGGGGAATACGTGTGGCGGCGCGTCGCGCCGGAAGCAGCTGACGCCGAGGCGGTCGCGCAGCTTCTCGCCCAGGCGTCTGAGCCGCAGCTTGCGCTGGCGCAGCTGGCTGACCTGACGAAGATCGCGCTGCGGGCGTGCTCGTTCGACTGGTCGTTGCGCGGGGAGCAGGAGCCACCGCAGGACCTGCCGACCCTGCTGCGGTTGGCGCTGCCTGCCGGGCGCGCGACCTGGACCACCGTGCGCCAGTTGGCGCGGTGGGTGGCCGAGGCGTCTCCGGCGATCGGACCGGCGATCGAAGACCCGCTGCTGTCGCTGCTCGCCTCCACGCACAGCGACCCGCGCGGGCCGTTCGCGGGTTTGCAGCAGCGGCTCGGCGCGGCGTGGATGGCCTGCGAGGACAAGCAGCAGCAGACTTCGGCCGCGGCGCCCCGTGATTCATCCGAGCTGGCCGAGCAGCTGACCATCGCAGGGTCCTTCAGTCTGGTGGCCCGTGATCGGCGCACCGGGCGCGCGCTGCTGGCGCCCGAGGTGAGCGCCCTGGGCACCGCCGGGGCGCTGATCGCCGAAGCCGTGCTCGCCGGGCACCTGCTGATTGAGGCGGCAGGCACGTTGTCCTGGACGGAGCCGGAGAAGGTGGTCGGGCTGTCGCAGGCGGCGCTGGATCTGGTGGCCACCGTGCGGGCCGAGGGGCCGACGCCGGTCGGCCGGTGGCTGGACTACCTCGCGCTGAGCGCCGGTGAGCAGGTCGAGCGCGCTTTGCTGGACGCCGGGATCCTGCGGCGCGGCGAGGGGGCAGCCCGCCGGCGCCGGGGGCGCGGGGACGCCGTCCTGCTGCCGGCCCGTGAGGAGCTGGTCGATCACGTGGTGCGCCTGGCGAGTTTCCCGGATCGCAATCCGGTCGAGTACGCCGTGCTGCTGGCCCTGGTGCGGGCCACGGGTCTGCACCACGCCGACCGCAATACCTGGTGGATCGCGGAGAACGTCTCGGTCGACCAGGCCCTTGGCGCGGCGGGCACTGACCTTCCGCGCCTGATCGAGTACGTCGCCGACGCGGTGACCACTGCGGTGGCCGTCCGTCTGCGCTGACCCACACCATTTCCGCTGTTATTCGAGGAGTAGGAAGACGATGACGCAGATAACCGCCGAGGTCCCCGAGGCTTCCGGGGCCTCACCGGGCAGGGTCGCCGCCGCCCTGGCGCAGGGCAAGTTGGGCACGGTCCAGGTGGCGTTCTTCATGACGGCGGCGCTCGGTCCGTTGTTGGTGTCGGCCGGCACGTTCCCGTCCGCGTTCGCGGCCACGGGGCTCAGCGCGGTGCCGAGCGCGGTTCTGATCATCGCGGGGGTGCTGGCGCTGTTCGCGTTCGGGTACCTGGCGATGGCCCGGCATGTGGTGAACTCCGGGGCGTTCTACGCGATGGTGGGCAGCGGTCTGGGGCGACCCGCGGGTGTGGCGGCGGCGCTGCTGGCGCTGGTCGGGTACTGCGCGATGCAGGTTTCCCTGTACGGGATCATTGGGGTGCAGGTCGCGGGCTACATCGACGACAACACCCACGGGTCCTGGCACATCGACCCGTCCTGGTGGAGCTGCGCCTTGGCGGTCTGGGCGCTGGTCGCGGTCCTCGGGATGATGCCGGTGAAGGTCTCGGCCACGTTCCTCGGCGCGTTGTCGCTGGTGGAGATCGTGGTGATGGTGTGGCTGTCGGTCCGGGGCCTGATGCACCCGGCCGCGGGTGTGCACGCCGGGCCGTTCAATCCGGCGCGGATCTCCTGGCGCGGGCTCGGCCCGCTTTCGGCGATCGTCGTGCTGTGCTTCCTGGGGTTCGAGCAGGCCCCGGTGTACATGGAGGAGGCGCGGGACCGGCGCAGGACCCTGTTGCGGGCCACGGTGCTGTGTCTGGGCGGGGCGACGGTGATCTACGCCTTGGCGTCGTGGGCGATGGACACGTTCTACGGCTCGAACGTCGTCTCGGCCGCGCAGTCGCAGGGGTCGGGGATGTTCTTCGCGATGGGTCCGGGCCTGGCCTCGGCGTGCGGGAACACCCTGTTTCTGACCAGCCTGCTGGCGGCGGCGCTGGCGTATCACAACACGGTGGCGCGCTATAACTTCTCGATCGCCCGCAACCGGCTGCTTCCGGCGGCGGTGGCCCGGGTACGCGCGTCCGGGGTGCCGCGGGTGGCCTCGGCGCTGCAATCGGCGATCGGCCTGGCGGCGATCTGCGCGACGCTGCTGTTCCGGTGGAACCCGATGACCCAGCTGTTCTACATCTCCTCGACGTTCGGCGGCTTCACGATCATGGCGCTGCTCGCGGCCACCGGGTTCGCCGTCGTCGCGTTCTTCTGGCGCAACGCCCACGGGGAGGGCGCCGCGGTGCGGCTGTGGCTGCCGGCCGTCTCCGCGCTGGTGCTGACCGGCCTGGTGGTGGCGTGCGCGATGAACCTGCCGACGATGCTGGGGGTCAGCCCCTCGGATCCGACGATCGCGCTGCTGTTCGGGCTGCTGGCCGTCACAGTGCTGGTCGGGGTGGGCTGGAGCCTGTATCTCAAGGGCAGCCATCCGGATTGGTACGAGCGACTGGCCGGTCCCGAGGCGCGCGCCGCGCGGACGGTCGCGCTGGACGGAGCGGCCCTGTGACTACGAACTCGGCATCGAAGTCCCGCGAGGCCGGGATGCAGGTCGGCGACGGGCGCACCGTAGACCCCGGCGAGCTGGCGAAGCTGATCGGCGGCGCGTTCCTGCCGCTGGAGCCGTGCAAGTACCTGGTGCCCGAACCGGCCCACCGCCTGGCGGTCATGACGCGCTTCTTCGAGCTCGACGTGCGCGAGTGCCAGGAGGGCGGGTCGGTCGATGTCACCGCGGACCACCGCGGGGTCGCGCTGTGGATGCCGCGCAGCGGTGAGCCGTCCGAGTCCGAGGATCCGGAGTCGGTCGAGGCGCTGAAGCGGGCCACCGGGCACTACCTGGACCGGTTCATAGCCTTCAACGAGGAACTGGTCTCGCACTACCCGACCGGCCGCCCGTTCGAGCATCTGATGATCCTGGCGGTGGATCCGGGCGCGCAGCGCCACGGTCTGGGCAGCGCGATGCTGACCGCCCACCACGCACGCCTGGACGCCGAGGGGATCCCTGCGTACCTGGAGGCGGCGAGCCTGGCGCTGACCGAGTTCTACCAGCGCCACGGCTACGTCCGGCTGCCCGACCCGATCGTGCTGCCCGACGGGCGGCAGATGCACCCGATGTGGCGCGAGCCGCAGCCGGAATGAGCAGCCCCGGGGCGCGCAGCGATTCCCCGGCGTGCGCCCCGGGTGCCTTCCACCTCCCGGTGCCCGAGGACCGTCCGGGCACCGGGAGCCGCGCCGAGCTCGGGCGGCCAGTAGTAGCGGCCGAGATCGACCGGCGGTGACCGGTCCCCTTCCCGCCGGGGTCAGCGTCCGCACACGCGGGCGGGAAGGGGACCACACCGTCCTTGCCCAAACCGATGTCCCGCCACCGAAAGGCTTTCGTCATGCCCGCGCTCACCAGCGATCCCACGGTCACCGGTGCCACGCTCGTCGCGCTCGCGGCGAGCCGGTCGCCCGGCGGCGGATTCGCCGTGGCCGCCGACGTGCGCCGTTTCGCCGGATGGGAGTTCTACCGGGTCGCGACGCTGCACTGCGAGGTGCCCGGCGCGGCGACGGAGCACCAAGTCGTCCGCGCCAGCGCGCTGACCGTCGAGCAGATCAGGGGACGTACCCCGGCCGCCGTGGCGATGGCGTACCTGGACGCGCACCTGACGCAGCCGCCGTACCTGCTGGCCACCCACCAGGCCGGCCCGCTCGCCTCACTGATCGCCGGGTGCGCAAAGCAGTGCCCGGCGCTGGCTGCGGCCCGGCTGCTGGACACCGCCGAGTTGGCGCGGCAGCTACGCGGCACGCCAGCCCAGGTGGGGTTGGAGGCGTACGCCGAGCAGTTCCACGTCCCGCGCGCGTCGCTCGCCACCGTGGCCGACCGCGCTGGGCTGACGGCGCAACTGTTCACCAGCCTGGCGCGCCAGGAACCGCCGACCGGCGCCGACCCGACGGGCCTGCTGGAGCGCTGCGCCCCGGCCTCGCGCCTCGAACTGACCGCGAGGACATCATGACCACGGCCGCCGAACCCACAGTGCAGGACACCACGTTCGATCACGGCGCCATCGATCTCGGACTCGACGCCCCGCATTCCGCGCGCGTCGGGGACTACCTGCTGGGCGGCCGGACCAATTTCACGGCCGATCGCGAACTGCTCGGACAGATCATGGCGGTGTTCCCCGACGTCATCGGCGCCGCGTGGGAGCACGAATTCTTCACCCATCGCGCCGCTCTGTACCTGGCCGCACGCGGGATCTGGCAGTTCCTTGACATCGGCACGGGCATTCCGCGAGTGGAGAAGTTGCACCGGCTCGTCCAGGGGATCGAGGCGTCGTGCCGCGTGGTCTACCTGGACAACGACCCGATCGTGATGCAGCACCTACGGGCACTGATGGCCGACGGCCGACCCGGAGCGGTCGGATTCGTCCACGCGGACCTGGCCGACCCGCAGGGCGTGCTCGACGCCGTGGCCGCCGAGGGCACGTTGGACCTTTCCGCGCCGATCGCACTGCTGCTGACCGCGGTCCTGGAGCACCTGCCCGACGAGCGCGGCCCGCAGCAGGCGGTCAAAACCCTCACGCAGGCGCTGGCCCCCGGCAGCGCCCTGGTGATCTCGCATGTCGCCGCGGACCTGCACGCCCGAGAGATGAACAAGGCCGCCGCCCGCTGCCGCCAGGCCGGTCTGCCGCTGTATCCACGCACCCGAGACCAGGTCGAGGCGTACTTCGACGGGTGGGAACTCGCCGATCCCGGGATCACCACGCCGGCGCGGTGGCATCCGATCAGCCCGGGAAACGACGAGATCGCCGCCTGCCACGTCGGCGTCGCACTGGGCCGCACAACGGGCCCAGCCCGGGATCGGAGCCCGCATGAGGTGACCGACCAGCTCGCAGTGCACCAGTACGTCGATGACCGATATCAGAATCAGGGAGAACGTGATGACGAGTGTTTCCGCACGGGATGACGCCTATGCCGGATTGGACGCGCCGGCTGCGGGCCTGTATTGCCTTCTCGGCGCCTGCCCGGCGCCGTGGATCGACGCGCATGGCTTGGGCGCGCTGACCGATCTGCCTGCCCCCGACGCCGAACGGCTCGCGCGGAGCCTGGTCAAGGTCGGCCTGCTGAGTGTGGTCGGCGACGGGTTCGCCCTGGACGAGGACGGCCACCTGCACGCGAGGACCATGGCCGACGAGTGGGACGGGGCCGGGCACGGTCTTGACCTGTCCGGGCTGGACCGGTATTTCGCATGCCTCAACGACGCCGCGGGCGCGGCCGAACGCCTGATCACCCCGAGCCACCGGGCGTTGTGGGAGTCGCGCCCGAGCCAGGAGGCGGTGACGGAGCCTCCGTTCGAGCTGGAGGAGGTGGCGGCGCTGAACTGGCTGGAGGCGCGCCTGCCGACGTATCTGGCGGTGATGCGCTACGCGCTGCTGGATCAGCGCTACCCCTTGGCGGTCGACCTGGCCCACCGTCTGTGGCCGTTGTGGCTGCGCCGCCGCCACCCCGAGGAGCGCTACGAAGCGCTGCTGCTCGGTCTGGCCGGGGCAACGGCCATGCGGCACACCGGTGCCACCGGGCAGATGCTGACCACGCTGGCCGGGGCTGTCCGTGGCAGACGGCCGATCGAGGCGTACGAGCTAAACCGCCGCGCGGTCGAGCTCTACCAGGACAGCGGCGACACGCTCGGTCTGGCCCAAGCGATGAACGGAATGGCCAAGAGCCTTCTGTCCGCAGGCCACCTGCGTCAGGCAGCGGTGTACTTCCGCGATGCCGAGCAGCTGCGCGCGGGGCTCGGCTACACGCGCGGCGCCGCGCTCTCGCGCCAGGGACGCGGTCGGGTCGCCCTGGCCCAAGGCGACCCGGGCCCGGCCGCCGAGCTGCTGGGCGAGGCGCATCGGATGCTGCTGGAGGTCGGCGACCGCTACGACGCGGCCCTGACCCTCGCCTACCTGGCCGAAGCCGCAGCCGCACTGGGCGATCTCGACGGCGCGCTGACGCATCTGGCCAGCGCCGCCACGGCCCTGACGCAGGCCAGCTCCCTCTACGGCCAGGGCGTGGTGTGGCAGATCAAGGCCAACATCCTGGAGCAGGCCGGCCGCACGGAGCAGGCGGCACAAGCCCGCGAGCACGCCCGCAAGCTGCTCGCCGAGGTCGATCCGCCGGCAGCCGACCGCGCCGCCCACATCTGATGTCAATGTCCTGACACTCTGCCCACTGTCCGGCGCCGAGCGCGCCTCCACCTACAGCAATGCGACCCTGCGAACCGGAAGGGAGACCCGGTGATCGACCAGCCCGCCACCGAGAGCAGGACTCCCACTGAGCAACGACGATACGACCAGGGCCCCGCCGCAGAGCTCAGCGGGCCGGCACTCTCGCGCCGCCCGGCGGCGCAGAGCGGGCTGCACGCGCTGGACCGGACGCTGCTGGAGATGTCCTGGCCGCTGCCGAGGACCCGGGAGCTGGCCGTGCAGAGCGTGCGCAGCCTCGAACGGATCAGCGGCGCGTTGACCGGGCAGCGCCCCGGGATCGCCGAGCAGGACGTGCGCGCCGGGCTCGATGCGCTGCTGGCACGCGCCGGGTTCATCCTGCCGCACTGGACCGGCGAACTGGCCGCGCTAGCCCCGGACGGCTGGAGCGTCGCCCACGCCGAGGCCCTGGCCCTGGACCTAGCCGAACTCGCCCGCACCGGCGCCAAGATCCGCGACGTGATCGCCGCAGTACCCGCTCCCGGGCCCACGGTCGTGCGCGCCGCTACGGCGAGCGCAGCCACCGGGCACCGCCGGACCCGGGCGCGAAGGCCCCCCGGGCACCTTTCACCCGGTAAGCGTCACGGCGCCGAGGCGGTCATCGGCGCGATCACCGAACTGCCGCCGGTCTCCCGGCGGCTGCTGCTTCAGGCGTGCGCGATCATCCCCGCGGGGCTTGCCGTCGCAGCCGTCTGCTATGTCGCGTTCGATCGGCATCACCCCGCCGTACCGCAGGCCCAGAGCGCTTCCACCCGTACGAGCCCGCGCGCCGCTACGTCTGCCGCGACGAAGGCGTCGGCGTGGGCCGCCGTGTCCACCGGTCCGGCTAAGGCGACGCCGGCCGCGCAGCCGGTGACCTCGCTTCAGATCCAGCTTCTCGGCGCGAGTTCCACCCAGCCGAGCGTCGAGGCGGTCGTCTACCTCGACACCGCCAGCCCCGCGCCAGTCGAGGTGCACATCGCCTACCACGGCACCACCGACCCGCGCCCGGTCACCGAGTCCGAGCAGCTGGTCGGGCGCACCAGCTACCAGTTCGCGCTGCCGATCGACGCGGCCCCGTACTGCGGGGGCGGGGTCGTGGTCTCGGCCGCCTCCGGTGGCTTCAGCGCGAGCCAGACCACCACCGCCGGGCCCTGCCCCACCACCTCGCCCGGCTCGACGACGGAGTAAAGATGATCAATTACGAGAGCGTGGCCGGGAGCACCGTGTGCATCTGCGCGCCGACCCGCGCCAGCACCGAGGTCGCAGACCTCGAACGCCGCCTCGGACTGGCCGGGGCGAGCGTGCTGGCCCCGGTGCCCCCGGGCGGGCAGCTGAGCGAGTACGAACGCGCCGCACTCACGACCCTGCACCAGCGCAAGATCAAGGCCGCCGACCTGGTCGTGGTCGCCAACGCCTCCGGATACACCGGGATCGGCACCTGCGAGGAGATCGCCTACGCCTTGCGGCTGGGCAAGCCGGTGACCTTCCTTCAGGACCCAGTCGAGGTCGAGATAGACCCGGCCGGATACTCCGGACTGGTATCGCGCGACGCCCGCGCCCTGCTGCACGCGGAAGACAAGGTCGGCGCACAGCTGAACTCCGGCGCGGTGGTCAGCGTGCGCGCGCCCAGTGACGGGACGGAGCGGGCGGCGTGGCTGCGTGTCACCGAGGTCCGGCGCTTCGCGGACCGCGCCCAGGCACTCGCGGCGATCGACCCGGCCCGCGTGCGCCCCGGCACGGACCGCGCAGGGCTCGCTGCTTGGATGGATCAGCAGCACCCGGGAACCGGAGCGGACGCACACCTGGTGGTGGAACTGGACTTCATCGCCGAACTGCACGACGTGCCGCACCCGATCGAGCAGCCGGGAGCCGCGTACGTGAGCCTGCTGACACGCGACCGCGACGGGCGGGTCCTGCTCGCCCGCGACTCCGGATCCCAGCAGGAATGGCACCTGGCAAGGCGGGACGTGGTCGACGGGGATGATCTTCTGGCCGCCGCGATCGAGCTTGCGCGCGACATCCACGGCCGCCCTGATGCCGTGCCGGTGCTCGTGGCGCTCGACTACACCACGGCGGGCGGACACCACCGGATCGCCGAGTACGTCTTCGCCACCGCCGAACCGCACCACCAAGCACCGGCGCAGGCGCGCTTCACGGCGCCCGAGGATATTAAGGCACTGGTGAGTCCGCGGGCCGCCCGCGTGATCTCCGCAGCGCTCGCCCAACTCGGGCGTCCCGGCGCAGCGGTATGCGAACACGGATACGGACCCGAGCAGCGCATCACATGGCAGTGGCACGAACAAGCACAGCCGCCGACCGGCGTCCCGGTCACCCAGGCCGGCGTGTGGGCCTTCGACAAAGACGGGCGGGTCCTGCTCCAGTACCGGGAAGCCCGCCGCGCCTTCGCGCTGCCGGCCGGAAGTACTGAACCGGAGGACCGCGACCAATTGGCCAGCGCGGCGCGCGAGGCGTTCGAGGAGAGCCAGGTCGTGATCGACCAGCACCGCGCAGTCCTGCTCGGCTACCAGGTCACCTACGGCGACCCGCGCTTCCCCAACGGCCTAGCCCAAGCGCGGTACGCCGCCCCGATCCTGGCCTACCACCCGGCCGGAGAAGACACCGACCCCAAGCTGACCGGCCGACGCCCGGCCTACCGCCGGTACCTGGTCGACGTGCGCCGCGCGGCGGCCTTGCTGGACTACGGCCCGCACGCCGAAGCTCAGGCGCGCGCGGCCGAGCAGGCGGCGCGGGAGATCGGCATTCCGGTGGACCGCCCGGCCGCCGACGGCTACCGCGACTACGGAGACCCCGGCATCGAGCCTGCCCAGGGATGGGAGTTGACACTGTGACCGGGCACCGTGATCGAACTCGGGGCTGTGGATACCTACCGCGGTGCACCGCTACCCGCCCCGCGCGTATCAGCGTCCTGGCTCGCCGGTGCGGCGTCCGGCGTGGGCCGCACGGCGCCGCGCCACACCGTGGGGAGGCGGGATGGTGGAGCTGAGATTCACCACGGGCGCCCCAACCGGGATCGGAGTGGTTCGGTGAGCGCGGTTGGCGGGCCGATGGACGAGGCCGCGGTGAGCAGCGGATTGCTGGAGCGCCTGTACCGCGATATCGGCGCGGCCGGTGGCGTGCGGGCTGCCAGCGCCGCCGACGCGGTCGCGCACGGCGCCGACGCGGTTGCACAGGCGGCCGAGGCGAACGCGCAGGAGAACACCGTGTTCCTCAAACAGGTCGTCGAGGCGTGCGGCTGGCCGACCCGCGCGCGGTTCGGTGAGGTCGTGGAGGCGGCGGCCGGGTGGCTGCTGGCGTTCAGCGCCGTGATCGATCCGCCGTTCCAGGATGCGTGCCTGGACCTTCTGGGCCGCTTGCTGGCCGACGGCGAGGTGGACGCGGAGTTCTTCGCGTTCACCACCGACCGCGTGCTGATGTCCCAAGGCCGGGCGCAGCGGTACGCCACCCAGGTACGCCACCGCGACGGCTATGTCGTGATCATCGAACCGCTCGAAGCCCCGGCCCAGCTCAACGCCCGGCGCTGCACGATCGGCCTGCCCACGGTTCCCGTTGTGTTGGCGCAGCGGCGGCCGACCCCGAGCGCGGCCCGCAAGCGTGCCCCGCGCCGCGCCAAGCGCGGGAGGCGGCGATGAGCACTGGCGCACTCTCGGCCTCGCCGACCACAGCCGCCCGCGCACTGAGCGGAGCGCGCGACCAGGCTCGCGCGGTGCACGCGGCGCTGACCGGGGCCGGCCCGAGTGAGCACCCGGCCGCGGTGATCGCCGCGCTCGCCGACACCCCGACCACCACCGCCCGGCGCCACCTGCGCCACCTGGTCCGGATCGGCGCAGCCCATCCCGGTACCGCGCCAGACACCTTCCTGCCCGCCGTGCAGATGGATCCCGGCGAGCCGCTGAACCCGGAGGCGACCGGCCGAGTCACCGCCTGGTATCTCGGCTGCACGTTCCAGGCTGCCCGCGTGCTCGGCGCAGCGGCCCTGCCCGGCGGGAAGGCGATCGACGCGGACCCATCTCGCCCGCCGCACGTCCCGGCCGACCGGCCCGCCGCTCTGGACTGGTTCGCGCTCCACCGCGGCCGGCTGACCGAAGTACTGCGCTCCGCGTGCGCGGACGGGGACGACGCCCGCGGATGGCGGCTGGGCCTGCTGATGCTGAACATCGGCTGTTTCACAGGACCCTGGGACGGCTGGCGCGCCGTGTGCGACCTGGCGATGCACGCGGCCGGTCGGGCGCGTCACACCCGGGCGCAGGCGATGGTGCACGAGTACGCGGGAAAGCTGGAGCTGACCGGCGGGGACGTGCAGGCGGCCCGCGCGCGCCATCTGCTGTCGATGGAGCTGCGCCGCGCCAGCGGCGACGTGCACGCCGCGGTGCGCAGCCTGAACACCCTCGGAGTCAGCTGGCTGCGCGAGGGCTCCCTTCCCGAGGCGCGGTCGCTGTTCACCGAGGCCCTGGCGATGGCCGAAGTACACGGATACGAGGAGTTCACCGCGTATGCGGTGATGAACCTCGGCGCCGTCCACGCCCGCGACGGCCACCCCGCGCAAGCCGTCACCGAGCTGCACCGCGCGATCGAGATCCTGCCCGGCCAGGACCGCGAACCCTATATCGCCAACGCGCTGTCCGACCTGTGCGCCGCGCACCGCGCTCTGGACGAGGTTCCCAGAGCCCGGCAGATCGGCGAAGCCGCAGCGCGGGCCGCTGCGAACTGCGGCGTACCGATGTTCCTGCCCGGCCCGCTGGTCGAGCTGGCCGAACTCGACGTCGGCGATCGGCAGTACGTCTCCGCGCTCGCCCGCCTGCACGAGGCCCGCGCGATCTACACCCAGATCGGCGACCGGCTGCGCGCCGCCCAGACCCGCAACCGCATCGACCAGGTAACCCGACTGATCCCCGACGACCCGGACCGGTCCGCCGAGGCGGCCGTATCCAACCACCCCGACGCTCCATCGACTCAGGAGGACGCAGTGAATCAGGACCCGCTCTGGCTCGGACCGGCCGAGAATTGGAAGCTCGGACCGGCCGAGGCCCGCATACACCGAACCGAGATCCCGCTGTGCGAGGAGGCGCGGGTACTGCTGCGGCTGCTGGCCGGCGCCGGGCGCGCGCTGCCGGTCGCGGTAGCCGCAGCGCTGGTCGACCAGCCCACCGCGGTCGCCCGCCGTCACCTGGACCAGCTCGTGCGCACCGGCGCCGTACTGCGCACCGGCCAGGGGTACACGGCCGTGGACGGGGCGGAAGTGACCAGGCCGCTCGTGCCCGAACTGCGCGCATGGGCGCGAGTGACCGAGTGGTACCTGTCGTGCGCGTACCGCGCGGCCGACGTGCTCGGCGCGGCGGCGCTGCCCGACGACGAGACCGTTGCCGAGGACAGCGAGCGTCCCGCGGTGGCACTGCGCGACGCGGTCGAGGCAACTGCCTGGTATCAGGCCACGCACCCGGAGCTGTACGCCGTGCTCGACCGGGCGGTGGCCGCCGAAGATCACCCGCGGGTGTGGCGGCTGGCGCTGCTGATGGCGAACATCGCCATCGTGGCCGGCCCGCTCGGCGCGTGGGAGCAGGCGCTTGACCTCGGGCTGGCCGCCGCCCGGCGCGACGGGCACTTGGGCGGGCAGGCGATGCTGCTGGAGTACACCGGCAAGCTCTTGCTGCACGACGGCCGCTTCGATGCGGCCCGCACCGCCCACCAGGCGGCGCTGACCTTGCGCGAGAGCACCGGTGACCGGATCGGGCTGGCCCGCTCGACCAACGCCCTGGGCCTGGTCGCGATGCGCGAGGGCAACGCGGACCTCGCCGCGCGGCTGTTCACCCGCTGCCTCGCCTTGGCCGAGGAGGTCGGCAGCGAGGTGTTCACCGCGTTCGCCCGACTCAACCTCGGCTGCGCCCTGGTCGCCCAGAACCTCCCGCTGGACGGCCGGGAACAGCTGGAGCAGGCTGCGGCGTACCTGCGCGAGACCGGACGGCGCAACTACCTGGCCAACGCCCTCTACCAGATCGCCGCGACCCACCGGATGTGCGGGGAACACGACCGCGCGCTGATCGTGGCCACCGAAGCGGTCCACGAGGCCACCGACGCGGGACTGTCGATGTACCTGGCCGGGCCCCTGGGCGAGCTGGCCGAAAACCACCGCGCGCTCGGCAACGAGCAGGCCGCGCTCGAAGCACTCGCCGAAGCCCGCGCCATCCACGCCGAACTCGGCGATGTGACCCGCGCGATGCTCATCGAAGCGCAGATCGAGCAGATCACCCGGCACACCACCACTCCGCTGACCTGACCAGCACCACCCCCAACTGCACGCCGCCAGGTCAGTGCCCGAGATCCGCGGGAGTATCCGACCACGGATACTCCCGTACCCCGAACCTGTATCCGCCCCTTGAAATGGAGAAGCGAGACCCATGAAGAGCTTTCCCGGAGAGGCCGCCGCCTGGACCCCCAAGGACCAACGCGCCGCCGGCCTCGGTGAGGACCGCTGGCACGTCTACTACACGCTGCACGGGCGCACCCGGCGTCTGTCGGCGCTGGTCGAGGAGACCCGCCGCGTCGCCCTGGACGCGCTCGGCCCGGACCGCAAGGACTTGATCAGCCCGGTCGCCCCAGGCTTCCTGCACGCCACGGTCCAGCAGATCTCGCTGCCCGCGCACGAGATCACCCCCGCGCAGCTCCAGGCGTTCACCGCGGACCTGGGCGGTGCGCTGGCCGGCATCGAGCCGTTCACCCTCCAGATGCGCGGGCCGGTGGCCGCCACTGGCAGTTTGGAGGGCGACATCTACGACCCGCACCCGCACCAGCCCTGGCAGCAGGTCTCCGACCTGGTCGGCCGCCTGATCCGCGAGCACTTCGGGTCCCGGGCCTGCACCTACGAACCGCCGCCGCCGCACATGAGCATCGCCTACGGCGCTCCCGGGGCCGACGGGCCGGACGCGCTGCTGTTCGACTCCGGCATCATCCAGAGCAGGCTGCGCCGCCTGGTGCGCGAGCACCCGGTTACCTTCCGCGTCGGCGAACTCGCACTGCTGTGCGTGCACCAGGACCCCGACCAATCGACCTACACGTGGAGTCAGGACACCGCTGTGTACCTCGGCCTGGGCACCGGTGTGTACGGGTTCGGAGATGGGCCGGTCGGGTCGTGGCTCGGACAGGACCCGCAGCGGGCCGCGGACGCCGAGGCCGCCGGAGCGCTCGACGGGCTCGAAGCCGACGAGCAGTGCGCAGGCGCGGCGCTGGGGGCAGGTGCGGGTGAGGCGCGCATACGCCTGGCCGGATTGGTCGATGCCGGAGTGCTCGGCTACCGCGCCGGACGCTACCGTCTGCTGGACGCGGCCGACCCCGAGCCCTGCGACGGCCTGGACCACGCCCGCGATCGGCTGCTGGACTGGTACCTGGCCGCCGCCGGGCGCGCGCTGGAGTGGACCGGCAACGACTCGCTCAGCCGGTACGCCCCCGCCGGACCGGCTGCGGGCACGGTGATCGATTCGTTCGAGGCAGGCCGGGCCTGGTTCGAGGCGGAGCGGGAGAACCTGCGCAAGGTCGTGCCCGGCGCGTACGCGCACGGCCGGGACGAGCAGTGCTGGCGCCTGGCCGCGCTCTGGTGCGGATACCTGGCCACTAACAGCCACTTCACGTACTGGGCCGAGGCGGTCGAGACCGGGCTGCGCGCCGCCCGCCGCGCCCGAGATGACCGGGGCACGGCGATGATGCTGGAGTTCCGCGGCAAGCTGCTGACCCAGAGCGGCCACTACGAGCACGGCGAGGTCGTCGCCCGTGAGGCCCTGGAGCTGCGCGAGCGGGCCGGGGACGCCGACGGGATGCTGCGCTCGACCAACGCCCTGGGTCTGACCCTACGGCGCGCCGGACAGCTGGAGGCGGCCGAAGAGTCCTTCCGCGAGGCGCTGAACAGCGCCGACGAGCAGGGCCCGGTCGGCTTGCGCATCGCCACGCGCATCAACCTCGGCAACACCCTGATCGCCATGAACCGGGTTAAGGAAGCCGAGGCGGTGCTGCGCGCGGCCGTCGCCCTGGCCGAGCCCGGATGCTACGTGGGATACCTGGCCGACGCCCTACAGAACCTCGCCTTGGCGCTGCGCGCGGTCTCGCGGCTGCAAGAGGCGGTCACCGCCGGGCATCAGGCCGTGGACGCCGCCCGTCGCACCGGCTCGCAGCCGCACCTGACCGTAACCCTAATCGCACTGGCCGAAACCCTCTCCGCCACCGGCGAGCACAATCAGGCCCTGGACACCGCCCGTCAGGCGTGCGTCGCGGCCCGCCGCCCGGGAGACCCTGCCCGCGTACGCGCCGTCATGCGCCGGGCCGCCGCCCTCGCCGAAAACGCCGGAAACCACCACCTCGCCGCCGCCTTGAACGACCAGGCCAGCGACTGAAGCACCCGCCGACCCCGGACGCCCGCGCACCACCGCGCGCCGGGGCCGCGCACGCTAACCCCCTAACCAGATTGAGAACGAGGGAGATTCCAGTGGGCACTGAGGACCCCGGGCCGGACGGCTCGGGCTTGACCGTGCTGGTCAACGCCGGACCGTGGCTGCCGGTACCGTGCAGCTCCGGTGGTGTGGAGGCGGTGCTCGCCGGGCTGATCCCGGCGCTGCGCGAGCGCGGGGTGAAGGTCGTACTCGCCTCGCTCGCCGCCTCGACCGTCGAGGCCGACGAACTGATCCACGTGTTCGACGACAGACAGCACCACCGCATGGGCATGGCCTACACCCGCACCCACACCATCGCCCACGCACACATGGACCTGGTGCTCGAACGCGCCGCGGCCGGGGACATCGACCTGGTCCACGACCACTTGGAGATCGTCGGTGCGGCGATGCTCGGGGCCGCCGGACGTACCGTGCCGCCCGCGCTGCACACCTTGCACTGGAACCATCAGAAGGACACTGACGGGTACTCCCGCTGGTACGAGCGGTTCGACGGGCGCGGCAGGGTCCTCTTTTCGACCCGTTCCGAGCAGCAGCGCGCAGCCCTTCCCGACCACCTGGCCCGGCAGGTGCTCGCCACCGTCCCGAACGGGGTATCGGTGCCGCCGTACCCTGACGCGCCGGTGCGCAACGGCCCGCTGCTGTGCCTCGGCGACCTGTCCCACGCCCGGTATCAGCAGTTCTTCGCCCCGGCGTGCGCGGAACTTGGGATCGAGCTGGAGATGGCCGGTCCCCTGTGCGGTGCGACCAGCGCGCAGGAGTCGGCCGCGATGAAGGCGAGCGGAGTGCTCGACAACCACCCGGCCTACCGCTGGTACCTCGACCACGTCGCCCCGCACGAAGGCGAGCACGTCCGGTGGATCGGGGTGGTCGGCGGCCAGGAGAAATGGGCCCGGATCCGGCGCGCGCCGGCCTTGCTGTCCGGCCTCGGGCACGGGATGGCGGTGACCGAGGCCCTGATGCTGGGGGTTCCGGTCATCGCCCCGCGCCCGGCACCCGGCGCCATGACCCAGGTCGAGCACGGGGTCAATGGCTGGTTCTTCGACCCCGGCGACGTGGGCAGTTTCGCCGGGGCCGTCGCCCAGGCGCACGAGATCGACCCGGCCGAGTGCCGGGCGAGCGCTGCGGATCGGACCGTGGACGCGATGGCCCAGGGGTACATCCGCGCCTATCGCCGCCTGCTGGAGCGTGCCGGGCAGCACGCCCCTGCTGTCTATCAGCCCTCGTGTGATCACGGCTAGCCGGGCTGTGGTAGCGGTCACGGTGTCCGCCCATCACGTGTACTACCCGATTCGAGGGCGCACCCCGCGCCTAACGGCGTTCATCGGGCAAATCTGAGCATTAATATTCCCAAGCGAGCTTACGGCGCAACGGAAGCAATCGACTATGCGTCATGGCTCGACTACTGATACAAAAGAGCGACCGACATGCGGAATCAGTTGGCTGCGGCACACGACGCACAGCAGCCTGACACCGAGACGGCGCGGAAAAGGAGCAACAGCGTGAAGGTTTTCGTTACTGGCGTGGCAGGATTTCTTGGCAGCTACGTGGCCGAGAAGTTCCGTGACCTGGGCTGGGAAGTGTCTGGAATCGACAACCTCGACGGCGGTTACCTGTCCAACATCCCCGAGGGGGTCGAGTTCACGAAGGCTGATTGCCTCGATCGAGACACGTACGCCAAGCACCTTGCCGGTGCTGATCTCGTATACCACTGCGCCTGTACGGCCTACGACGGTCTGAGCGTCTTCATGCCAGCATATGTGTACAAGAATACCGTTCAGGCGACCGTTGAGGTTGCGACCGCCTCGGCGGCCGCGGAGGTGCCACGCTTCGTGCACTGCTCGTCGATGGCTCGCTATGGAGCGATCGAAGCACCGTTTCGCGAGGACATGACGCCAGCCCCCGTGACCCCGTACGGGCTCGCCAAGTATGCGTCTGAGATGTTCGTGAAGAACATATTCGAGACGCACGGAGGCGAATACGCCGTCGCTATTCCTCACAACATAATCGGACCCCGTCAGCGCTTCGACGATCCGTACAGGAACGTCGCGTCAATTATGATCAATCGAATGCTCCGCGGCCTACAGCCGGTCATCTACGGCGACGGGATGCAGCAGCGCTGCTTCAGTTTCATCACAGACGTATTGTTTTGCCTGGAGCGCATGGGAACCTCAGACGTCGCCGTACGCGAAACTATCAACATCGGGCCGGACGAGGAAACAGTCACTCTACTGGGGCTGGCCGAAGTCATCGCGGGCATCATGAACTTCGAGCTCGACCCGATCTTCGTCCCGAAGCGCACAAGCGAGGTGAAGGTTGCGACATGCAGCTCCGACAAAGCGCGCCGGCTGCTTGGCTACCAGACCACGACGAACCTCCGCGACGGGCTCCAGGCCATCGTTGACTGGATTGACCGGCAAGGCCCATCGGAGTTCAACTACCACCTAGAAATCGAGCTCAAGAAGCCCTATACGCCTGCGACATGGATCGACAAGCTTCTGTGAGTCTGACAGCCGGCCAACTCGGCGCCTTCCGGCAATCGCTTCAGCAAACGAACCGCTCCGGCATCGAGATTTACATCTCTGACGGGTCCGTGGAATTGGCCACAACTCCGCCATGCGACGTCGTCGTGGTGATCGATGTCATCCGCGCGTTCACTACTGCATGTGTCCTCTTCTCGCGCGGAGCCGCAGAAATCGTGTGCGTTACCGGCCAGGCCGAAGCCATGGAGATCGATCGTCATGCCATCACCGTGGGCGAACTGGAGGTCGGTTCACCAGGCCCAGAGGTCATTCCGAACTCGCCCGTGGAGGTTGCGAAGCTAGATCTCGAAGCACGGCGGATCGTCATGTTCACGCTGAACGGCACCCGCGCCCTTCACCGTGTCTCCTCCTGCCGCGTTGTCATGGCCGCGGCAGCAACCAACGCCGGCGCCACAGCGGAGTGGATCCTCGCTCACGCGCCAGAGGGCCGAATCACCCTGCTTGCGAGCGATACGGACAGCCCCGAGGACTACGCCTGCGCGCGCTATCTCACCGCGCTTCTGCAAGGGGCGCCGGCTGATAGGACCGTAGTCGCCGCCGAAATCATCGCGGCCCAACGTTCCCACTGGGAGCGCTGGGGAAGGATAGTTTCACCCGAGATGTGGGCCGCCGTTGCAGCAGACATCGACATCTGCGCCCGAGTTGACTCCTATCCTCTCGCGATGGTCGCCGACGTCTCCGGCCCCCATCCTATCCTTCGCACGGCTTCTACCACGGTCCGCGAGGCACGCTGATGAGCAGCTTGCCTTCAGTCGCCGTCATAGTGGTCGGAATCAATAGCATGCGCTGGCTCGGCCCGGCGTTAGACTCGCTACAACGCAGCAGCGGGCAAGAGGAAATATTCACCCTTAGCTTGTTCTACGTCGACAACAACTCATCGGATGGCAGCGTCCCTTTCGTCCGTGAACGTTACCCCACAGTCCACGTCGTGCAGAACCGGGCAAACCGCGGATTCTCCGCGGCGAATAACCAAGCGATGCGCATCGCCCTGGACAGCGGTACGGACTATGTCTTCCTGGTGAACCCCGACACCTACAGTCCGGCCGGACTGATACGACATCTGACGACCTTCATGCAGGAGAGGCGCAGCTACGGCATAGTAGGTCCGCTCCAATGGCAGTACACGCTTGGCGAGCCACTTGAGCCGGTCCACAACGAGTGGACACGCGGCGCTATCGCCGCCGGCGAGCGTCACGTGCTAGCCGTCAATCGTGGTTGCCTGGCCCCGCCACCAGACCCAGGAACTCCGCGCGCGCCCCAGACTCTTGAGCACGGGTATGTCCAAGGAGCAGCACTCTTCGCCCGAGCAGAGATGCTGCGCCAGATCGGATTGCTCGACGAGGTCTACCACTCGTTCTACGAGGAGACTGAACTGTGCCGGAGGGCAAGGCTCGCTGGCTGGCGAGTGGCACTCGTGACCGACTGCGGGATACACCACCGAGGCGGCAACGGCACGACTTCCTCGTATCGACGGCTTCTGATGATGCGCAACAAGTACTTCTTCCTGCTAACTGATACCGATCTCACGGTGGCGGATATGATCGCCATCATCAGAGGCTGGCTGGGCCGCGACCTATCCGGCAATGGTGTCGGCGGGGCGTCGACGCTTGGGCAGGCTTGGCTGGATGCCGCGCGCAGCTGCGCCTGGCTGGTATCCCGGCTGCCAACGGTTATTCATCGCAGGCGCTCGCTGTCGTCCCTCAGAAGCGCTGACCGAGATCTCAACTGTAGGGTGTGAGCTTCGTGTCACAGCTTTTGGGAAGCCCTGACTGGCGGACGCCAGGAGCGCCACGGTGTAGTCCCCAACATTTCGTAGAACCATTCAGAGAAGGCTTCCTGGCATGTTGGCGAGTTCGGCTTGCCACCTCCGCAGTAGTGCACAACACGTGGTTCACACGGTGGCATCTCCGAGAGGTAGTTCCACTCCTGGGAGATTCGCTTCCAAACGCCATGGAACACTGCATTCAGCCCGAACTGATCGTGCTGCGGCCACTTCCCCTGAGCAAACAGATGCGCTCGGTGGTCGATACAGATGCCGAGTACACGCTTACCAACCTCCGCCGCTCGCCAGGCTCCAAGGTCGATAACCATGACGCCGGAGTTGAAGTAGAGTGCGTCCGGGTCAAGGCTGAGCTCGCGCCACGGCGAAATTGCGTCCCCGGTGCGCGGCAGGAAATAGTCCAGTGCGGCGCCAATCGGCGCACCCTCCAGATCGGTCATCCACAGGTCGTAGAGATCGCCTCTGACAAGCGTATCGCCGTCGAGGTAGATGCAGCGCCGGACGTCGGCCGGGAACAGCGAGCCGACGAGGCAGCGGAAATAATGAGGCTGCCTGATCAGTGGCTCCGGCACAACGCCGGCCCGATGGAATGCCGCATCGTCTACGTCGATCCAGCTCAGTGGAACACCGGGAGCCGCTTCAGCCAGGCGCCGACGCGCCTCGGGTTCAATACCGGGCTGGAGGATGGTCAGCTCGACTTCAGTGGATGGGGCACGGCTTGCTGCAAGCGAGGCGGCAAGCACCGCAACGTAGGGAAGGTACCCCTCGTCGCACGACGTAACGACACGTACGGGCCCTTTGGCAAGCGCGTTCTCTCGATGTACGGGAGCCGTGCTGGATTCCATGCGCTCTCCTGCGGGAGTGTCGGCACTCTGAGATTCATGTCCACCCTACACTCGTGCCGGGCGCCGCCGACAGCGGCCGAGGAAGGGCGACTATCAGCTATGAAGCAGGCGAATACAGACTGGAGGGACCGCGCATGAGCTTTGGACGATCCTACGGTGTCCTCACACCCGTAACTGAAGATCTTCACTACCTGGCACCTATCCCGATCATCTACCACCAGGTTTCCCTGCCTGATCTCGACTCGTTCCATGCTGACCTCATGCAAGTGGCGCGGGGCGCACTCAGCGACGCTGAGATCGAGGTCCCCGACGTCAGGCACAAAGAGGACATGGGCAAGACCTTCACGTTCGACGACGATGCATGGTCAGAAACCCAGATACCTGCGATCGGCCTGTGGCACGGCGTCCCCACCAACGCCTTCCTCGACATTCCAGCGGAACCTGTGCAGCGACTGCGGGCGCTCGTGGAAGAACGCTACCGATTCGCTGTCAAGGAAACGGACCAGGTCGAAGCGGAACAGCCCTGGATCAGCGAGAGCTGGATCCAGTTCTACAAGGATGGCGACTACAAGGTCCTTCACAACCACGAACGCTACGGGCCGCCCTACCCCGACAGGCGCTGGTCAGGAGCGTACTACTTGCAGGACGGAAGTCCTGACCCTGGCATGCCGTACGCAGGCATGTTCAGCTTCCGCGTCCGGCAAGCGAACTACTACATCCGTCCGAAGGCGGGCCTACTCCTCATGTGGCCGTCCGACATTCTCCATGAGGTCGCGCCGTTTTACGGAGCGGATGAACGAGTCGTGATCAACTTCAACATCAACGAGAAGCAGCTCTAGCCTAACGTGCCTCAGCCTGACCGCTCTGAGCCTTCGAATCGAAGCCGGTCGCGGTCACCAGCCCAAGTTTGAGTGCTTCCTGCCTCCGGACAGCGATTCCATCAGGAAGCTTCCAGGACGGCCTGCCGGGCGGCGTGCACACGATGATCTCAGATAGCCGCCCGGCCAGTCGGACACTTTGCACGAGCGTGATGGCGAACCCGCGGCGGCGAAGTTGGTTCACCGCGTCGAGATCGGCGTCCATGATGACCCCCATGCGGCCCGTGGGGGATAGCACTCGCTCCACCTCCGCCCAGAAACGGCCAAGGCCGCCAGCGAGCAGACCGGTCGCATCCACAGCGATGTTCCAGGGCGGGTTCGTGACAACAAGGTCAACGGTTCCATCGGCGAACCCGAGCTCGCCAGCATCGGCGGTCGTCATGTCAACAGCGACGCCGGCTCGCTTGGCATTCGCGATTGCGTTTCGAACGCGCGCGGGATCGCGGTCAGAACCGTGAACGACAGCGCCGGGCGACAGTCTCCCGATCTCGATGGGAATGGTTCCGTCCCCGCAGAACGAGTCGACCACAGTCTCTCCCGTCTTGGCTGCCAGTAGGCGGCCCAGTGCCGCGGCCATCGGGGGGTGCAGGGTGCCCGGTGCAGCGTCCTGCTTGTACTGGCGTCGGTGCAGTGGGCTATCCGCTAGGCGAAGCGCAAACGTTGCCCTATCACCATTGATAAAAACCCGCACTGTCAGGTCCACCTGCGGCATGTCGTGCGCGTCCCCGCGCCGCGACACATAACGTGAGCTCAGCATATCCGACAGGGCTGAGCCGACCTCGTCTTCAACATCAAATCGTGAATAGTTACGTCGACCAAGGAGGCTCGCTACTACATCAAAGCGGCGGCGCTCCGGCAGTTTTCGCAGGCGACCCACCACGTTTACGGCGTCGCCCCAATCCCAGCGTCTGGCATATTGGGCCAGCCAAGGCACAACATCCTTCCAATGGCCAACGCCTGTGACATCTCCGACGCTGAGAAATAGATCGTCTGGCGTTTGCAGCGCTGCAAGTGCAGGGACTACCTTCCCTGCCTGGAACGTCACCTCGCGCGGGTGCTGGGTGACAGTTGCCAAACCCAATGACTCGATCTCATCTGCGACGATGTACTCGACGCCCCGCACTGTTCGAGCGATCAATTTGATACTCACTACGTTCCTCGCACTCTCGGCGCCGCGGTCAGCTCAGCCTCGTTAGATATACAAGTGAAGATGGGCCGACGGTGTAACCTGGATCGCCCTAGGGCTCCACCGATGATAGGGGACATCCGTGACGACCACCGAAGACCGGCCTGGCAGGACGTTCGTGGAACTGACCGACAACGGCACCTTCTGCGCACTGCCTTGGCTGCACCTGAGCACGTCGGTCGACGGGGTCTGGGCACGCTGCTGCGTCGACGCAACCGCCTACCACGACGAGTACTACGGCCAACCGAACGAGCCGGCCTTCCTCTTGGAGGAGGACTCGGTGGGATGTGTAGCTAACTCGCGATACGCACGCGACAACCCCCAGGAGAGCCGGGGATTCCAAGAGGCATTCAACAGCCCCGCCATGAAGCGGACCAGGTTGGCCATGCTTGACGGAGAGAAGGTCCCAGCCTGCAAGTACTGCTATTTGCGGGAAGCCAGCGGAGGGGAGTCATACCGCCAGCAGGTGAACCGGAACCCTCCCGCTCAGGCCGACATGGATGCGTTACTGGCCGTGACCGCCCCTGACGGCTTCCTACCTGGATTTCCAAGCTATCTGGATCTGCGGTTCGGAAATTCATGCAACCTCTCTTGTATCATGTGTGGCTTTCCGACAAGCTCGCGTTGGGGAGTCGAGAAGCGGGTCCACTGGATGCCTGCAAACATCGATCCTTACCGGGACGACGACGCCTTATGGGAAGAGCTTGGCCGAAACGCCGACAAGCTCAGGCGCATTTATTTCGCGGGTGGCGAGCCCTTTATGCAACCGCTCCACTTCAAGGCGCTGGACCTGTTCGTGTCGAGCGGTGCAGCATCACACATAGAATTATTCTACAACTCCAACCTCACCATCGCGCCCGCAGGAATATTTGACAAGCTCCGTCTTTTCAAGAGTGTTGTCGTCGGTGCGTCTTGCGACGGCACTGGCGCAACGTTCGAGGCGATTCGGCGCGGGGCCAAGTGGGCGGAATTTGTGAACAACGTTGACCTGTTTCGCCAGCACGTCAAGGTCACGCTCCAAGTAGCTCCCCAGCGTGACAACATCCATGAGATCGGTTCCATCCTGGAGTTCGCCCAGTCGCGCGAAATCGAAGTTGATCTACGGAACTTCGTCCACTTCCCCGAAGAATTGAGCGCGCGCAATCTTCCGCTCGAAGCGCGCAGAACTCACATAGTCGAGTTACGGCAGCTCGCGGACGAGTGCAACCGCACAGGACGTCCCAACGAGGCAGACCACCTCGGGCTGCTCGTAGAGTTCCTGCGCGCCGGGGACGCCGAGACTCAGTAGAGTGGCCAGTGGCGGGTCAGGCAACCGCTGGCACGACACCCACCCCCGAAAGGGCAACGACACATGGCTGCTGAGTCCTCCTTCGACATCGTTAACAAGGTCGACCACCAGGAGGTGGACAACGCCTTGCAGCAGACGGCCAGGGAGATCGGCCAGCGCTTCGACTTCAAGAACGTCGACGCCGGTATCAAGTGGTCCGGCGAGTCAATCGAGATCCAGGCCAACACTGACCAGCGTGCGAACGCGGTTCTCGATGTCTTCAAGGACAAGCTGGTCAGGCGCAAGGTCTCGCTGAAGAACATCGACCCCGAAGAGCCTCGGGCCTCGGGCAAGCTGTACAAGATCAACATCATCGTGCGCGCAGGGCTCAGTCAGGAAAATATCAAGGCCCTGTCTAAACTCATCCGCGATGAAGGGCCAAAGGGCGTCAAGGCCCAGGGCCAGGGCGACGAACTGCGGGTGTCGAGCAAAAGCCGAGACGATCTCCAGGCCGTCCAGCAGCTCATCAACAAGCAGGACTATGACTTTGCCGTTCAGTTTGTGAACTACCGCTAGGCTCCCTAAGACCTGGCCCTGGGCGTCGCACCTGGCGCGAACGTAGAAGGAGATGTCTCGTCGGCCGCAGGGACCAGCGCCTCGCGGCCGTCCTCGCTTCTGGGAAGCAATTCCACGCCGAAGAGTGCGGCGCGCTCAGCGACCTCGTCGAGCTTGATGCCCTTGTCCACGAGGTGGACGATCGGCGCCTCGAACCGTGCCCGCTCAAGCGATCTGCGGCTGTGCAGTTGCAAGACGTGCGACTCCCGGCAGATCCGCACCGGCGGCCGGCGGCCCGCGAGCTCAAGCGCCACCACCGCGTAGAGCGAGTATTCACCAAACCTCTCCTGGTCCGCCGGGGAGGTGTCGCGCCCTTCCAGAACCCCGGTCCACTCGGCTCCATGGATACGCCGCAGCCGCTCGATCGTCGCGAGCAACGTGCTGCGCTCGAAACAGAAAAAGTCTGAGATGAAGTCGCCCAGGATCAGGGACGTGTTTGGCGTAACGCCAAGGAGTTCCGCGACGGCACGGACTCGCCGCCGTTCGTAGGACAGGTGGACTGACGGATAGCGGTAACGATTGACGTAGAGATAGGGACTGCCAGCCAGGGATACCAGGCTGGTTACGGGAAGGGTACGAGCAAGAAGCGTGTCTCCGCTCACGACACAAAAGGTGTCGCCAGAAAGAACCTCGCCCGCCCGGAGCTTGATGATCTGCTGCCTGTACCAGCCCGGCAGCCTACTCTCCCTGGCCGAGAGCAGGGACTCATCGGCGACCACGGAGACGTCGGCCATGCCCACCGACTTCACCAGTTCCTCGCCGAGTTGCCTCCGATCCGTAGCCAAGACCACCCGTCGACGGGCTGGGAAGTAGGCGACGAGATTGCGAAGGCACTGCGCCGTGGTGTTGAAGTCGCGATGGCTCGCGACCACAAGCACATCAAGCAGGCATCGCTGTTGTCCGGACGTGTCGCCCTTGCCTGCGCCGGGGCGCCCGGCGATGAGACTCACTTTATAAGTATACTGGTCCGTCGCTCCGGCCGTCCGCGAGAGGTCAACTAGATGGTGTCGAACCGCCTCAAGATCGCTCTAGTCAACCCACCATACCCATCGCCTACGCGGCCCAACTCATGGATCACAGTCCCACCGGACGGCTACGGAGGCGTACAGTGGGTGCTCGCCAATCTGATCGAAGGGCTCCTCGCCCTCGGGCATGCGATCTACCTGCTTGGCGCCCCGGACACTGTCTCCCACAACCCCAACTTCACAGTTGTCCAGGCTGCGGAGCCGACCGAGATACGGCAGTGGGTAGGGCAGAAGCCGCTCGACATCGTCCATGACCACACTAACGGCATCGTCGGCCCTGAACACGTCAGACCTGGCACAGCGTTCATCTCCACGCACCACATGACGGGCCGGCCGACCCATCCCCGGAATTGTGTCTATCTCTCGCTGGCGCAGCGCAGAGACTCCGGAGCCTCCGACGACGCACCGATTGTGCGAATCCCTGTCAACGTCAGCCGCTATCGGACGGCGCCGACGAAGGAAGACTTCCTTCTCTTCATGGGACGGGTGTCGCCCCACAAGGGTGCGCTTGAGGCCGCTGCGTTAGCTCGCGCAGCTGGATTACCTCTCCTCATTGCCGGTCCTTCGTGGGAGCCCGAATATCGGGCCCGCGTCGAGTCGGTGGGATCAGATTCAGTAAAGTTCCTGGGCGAAGTCGGCGGTACACAGCGGCTGGACTTGCTAGCGGGCGCACAGGCCGTCCTTGTTCTGTCTCAGCCTGTGTCTGGCCCCTGGGGCGGAGTGTGGTGCGAGCCGGGTGCCACTGTCGTCTCCGAAGCCGCAGCTAGCGGGACTCAGGTGATTGCGACCTCCAACGGCTGCCTCGCCGAGATCGTGCCTCCCGTTGGTCACGTAGTTCCATTCGGCCCAGAATTCGAACGCGCAGTCGTACGTGAGTACCTTGACAACCCCGTGCCCTCCACCCTTCTGAGGTCCGAGGCGGAGTCGCGATGGGGGCACGTCGGAATCGCCCGCGAGTACGATCTCATCTACAGGGCTCTGCTAGACGGAGCAGCCTGGCTGTAGGAGGCCCGGCGGAACGGTGCAGTTCAAGAAGGCAAACAACCCGCACCAACCACGGGTTCGGCCACCGCCAATCGCTCGATCACCACGAGCAGGCCATCTCCACAAACCCGCGATCAGATGGGGTGTTCGTGCCCGCTCTGAAACGTCCTCTACGCCAAAGCCGCGGTGACCACGTGGCACCACCTACCTGGGAGTTGATATCTGAATGCCAGCGGCACTCTCATTCGCAATATGCAGCAACCGACCGCACAACTTCGCGAACGCCGGCCGGCTTGTTGACGTCGTCGGGGAAGACGACGAGGTTATATTGGTCGCAGATCTCCAACCGCGTCCGTCCGATGCAGCAGGGCTTGACGACCTGGAGTCGCACGGTGTGCGTGTCCTGCGCAACGGCGTCAATCGGGGACTCTCATACAGCAGGAATCAAGCGCTCGCGAAGTGTAGGCATCACTTCCTCGTGTACGTAGATGATGACATCGCCCTGACAGCCGAGACCGTAGAGGCCATCCGAACTGCTATCGACGACGGCACTAGTATCGTTGGGGTCTGGCTTGAGCCCCGGTTCCCCGGCCCGAGGCCGTGGTGGCTAACCGGCGGCCAGTACCATTATCTCGGCGTCCATCACACCGTGGAGCAGGCTAAGACCTGGGGTGCCTGTATGGCCGTCGATGCAAAGCTCGCTCGACAGGCAAACATCACCTTTCGCGACGAGTTGGGGCGCCGAGGGAACGGCCTCCAGTCGGGCGACGACACGACATTTCTAGGCGAATTAAGGGCAGCCGGCGCTGTCGAACGCTTCTTGCAGGACGCTGTCGCCTCTCACCACGTGCCATCGGGACGCACGCGGCCGGACTACCTCTTACGCCGAGCCTGGTGGCAAGGACGGTCGGAGGTGCGGCGCTCAACTGCGGCTACATCGCTCGGCAAGGAATGGCGGCGAGGAGTAGCGCGAGGGCCTGCCGCTGCGGCTCCAGCGCTTCGGTACGCACTCAGCCTGGTGTACACAGGCGCCGTAGCATCAGGGATTGTCACCGAGCTCATGCTCCAGACAGCGCAACGCGGGTTGGGCCGCAAATGAGACTGGTTGTTGCGACCGATGTAACTGTTCGCGGTGGCGTCGACACCTATGTCTTGGCTTACCTCCAAACCCTTCGCGAGCACGGCCACGACGTCGTACTCCTCTACGAAAGGGGCACGACCAGTCCCATCGGCCGGCTGGCTGCACTGCGCGGAGTCGAGTCCATCCCCTTTCCGCTGTATCGGAAGTGGCATGAGCAAGCGGATATCGAGAGTGCATGCCGATCGATTTTTGCCACGTTGCGACCCGACGGAGTTCACGTTGTGACCGGCTCTCCGCGATCGTGCCTCGCTCTGCGAACGCAGGTGATTGCGTCAGGGCTTCCTCTCATAATCACCGAGTCACAGGTGAGCCAGGACCTTGTACTGGGCTCATCCGAACGCGCGGAAGTTCGCAGTTCATACGAAGCCGCTCTAGCGGTGATATTTGTCGCTGAGGGCAACCGGAGGACGATGGCGGAGGCTGTCGGCATCGACGGCGTGAACGACGTTCTAATTCCGAACGGCGTGGACGTCGATCACTTGGCGCGCCACCGAAGGAAGACGTTCCGGCCCCAAGTGCCCGCCCGCTTGGTGGCCGTTGCACGACTATCGCCTGAGAAGTCGCTCGACACGCTTGTGGAGGCCGTCGGCCGTCTGCCTTGCAGCTACGTAGGCTCGCTCCATATCCACGGCGACGGACCCGCCAGAGGAGAGCTTTCCGAGAAGATCGAGCAAAGTGGGCTCGCAGGAAGGATACATCTACATGGGTGGACTGGAGATGTAGTATCCGAGCTAAGTCGTTCTGACTTATTCGTTTTGCCGAGTGCTGCCGAAGGGATGCCCTACGCCCTACTCGAAGCGATGGCGGTCGGGCTACCGATCGTCTGTAGCGACATACCCGGCAATAGCGAGGCGTTAGCTGCGGGCAGTGCTGGTTGTCTGGTGCCACGACTGGATCCTGAAGCTCTGGCGGGAGGCATCCAGGACACCCTTCTGAATGCGGACCGTGCCGAGACGCGCGCGCGAGTGGCGTTGTCCAAGGTTCAACGCGATCACAACCGTGCGAACCAGATGGCCAAGACGGCGCAGTTGTGGGCCGGTTTCTCCTCCGAGCCGGAGGATAGGAGATACAGCGCAGCTCGCTGATGGCCCTTGGACTACATGGACCTCACCCATGGCCGAACACCAGTCCGATCTTGAGTCACACGCTGTACACCGATCTCAGGCTGCACCTCTGCCCACTCGGACATTCGAGCGAACGCATCGTGTTGCGATCCGGCCTTCGGCATCGGTGCGAAGTCAGCATGGGACGCCAGGCATCGCCCTGCCGTCCCAAGCTGCTTAGCTACCGTCGCCGGTGAGTCGACGACTAATTGAGCCACTGGGATCGCCTGCTGGAGCCAGCCCTCAGTACGAGCAGGTCCGTCTAGAGGCGGCGCTGCTTGCCCACGCTCGCCGGGGTCAGGCTAGTTAAGATCCGAACATGTCTGTGCACTGCTACGCTGTGCCGGATTGGAGGCGCACTTGATCGACACTACGGCAACATCGCCCGAGTTTGGCGTGATGACTATGGCGGAATCTCCCGCAGCCATCGAAAGGGCCTGTGGCCTGGCACTGTCGCTCGACGCCACTGGAGAACGGGTTCCCAGAGTCATACTTCATCCTCGCGACCTGCCTGTACCGGCCGGATATTTTGACATGACTATCAGGATGCCCGCCGACCCTTATCGTGGCAGATGGTTCTATCTGAATAAGCTAGTTCATCCGTATGCGCTTTCACCATTTGATCGCACGCTATTCATCGATAGCGATGTCATTGTTCGCCGGCCCATCAGGAATCTTGTCACAAGGCATTTCGTTGGCAAGCCGATAGCGCTATGCGTAAAGCATGAACCTCTCGACAGCACCCAAACGCTCGGGAATCACTTCACCCCCAAACTCTTTGTCGAACAGTTTGGAACTCCGCTGGTTCAAAATCCAGATGGTGGGGGTCATATGTACTTCGAATCGGGCGCGACCACTGAATCAATCGTCGCGCGCGCCCTCGAACTCGTGACCTGTAACGAGGATCTGTACCACAGAATATCGGGGAATTTCGGTTTCGTCGCCGACGAGTTGGCGTTGCTGGCGATATTGACGATCGACGGTATCGTCCTTCCTGCCGGCCTCGGCGCAGTACACCCAGTGCAGCCACACGATGTCGACGCTACTGTCGCCGACCTTCTGACCGGCACAGTCCAAACCCAGGCGGCCCTCTTCCATTTTTTCGGCCAGGGCAAGGAATCTGAATCATACAGTCGTCTCCTTGCCTCTATCCCCGCCAGGTGGCGCGGATGAGGGCTCTGTACAAGCGAGTCATCCTTGAACCAAGCGATAGCGACCACGACTGTAGAGGGGCATTCAACCCGGCCTGCGTCCGTGATGACGAAGGTATTCACGTCGTCTATCGAGCGTCGGATTCCCAGTTGAATGCCACCTTGGGATACGCCCGCCTCGACCTCGGGCACAACATCCTGGAGCGCGCGACGCAGCCGCTACTGTCCCCAAGTACGGACTACGACAGGTTGGGGATCGAGGACCCCAAGTTAATCCCCTGGGGACGAGGTACCCTGTTGCTCTATCACGCGGTCGGCACTGACGAACATTGGGTCGGCGTGGGCACTGCGGCCGCATACACGCAGGACTTCCGTTCCTTTAGGAAGTTGGGACTCGTTCGACCCTTTGTTCCGTTTCACAAGATACTGGCAAAGGTGCCCAGCACCTTTCACCCTACGCTGCGGCGCCTATGTGATGAATATTCGAAGCAGCCCGCCGTCCAGACTCTTTGGGGTAAAGATCTTGTACTTTTCCCGCGGAAGTTCGACGGGCGAGATCTAGCAATATACAGGGTTCCTCCAGCAATCAGTATTGCACCGCTTGACGATCTCTTGGCAGACCCTGTCTTTTGGCAGTCTGAATGTTTCGACCAGCGGCGGCTCCTTCTGTCACCAATGCACTGGTTCGAGTCTCGCTCTATAAGCCCGAGCGCACCGCCGATTCTCACAAGTCACGGCTGGCTGCTCATCTTTCACTGCGTGGACACTGGGACTGATGGCAACGCGCGCTATACGGCTTCCGCAGCACTGCTAGACAGGGAGAACCCGAGCAGGGTCCTGGGACGGTTGACCGAACCTCTCCTGGAGCCCGAACATGATTGGGAACGTCAGGGCACCACGGGCACCTGTGTTTATGTGAGCGCGGTGGATGTCATTGACGACACTGTGTACGTCTACTACGGCGCGGCAGATGTCCGGTCCGCAGTCGCCGCATTCGATCTCGGCGCTGTCATCGCGGCCATGGGTTGACTCGTATCGGGAGCAGGCTCCGAGCACCGAGGATTGTTGCTGGCGTTCTGAACTACTCTGGCGCAAGCCTCGGTGGCAGCGGCAGGCGACCAGATGATGAAATGACGCTCAGGAGGAGTCACAATATGAGCCTCAGCTCGCGCACGCCGAACCTCCATCTACTCGCCGTAGTTGGTGGCGGAGACAGCATTTTGGTAAGTCATCTCATTGAGCACTACCGTGCCCTCGGAGTGGAGTCGTTTCTTCTGATCAGACACGCTGAGTCCACATTGGATCCGGATTATGAGGCAATCGATTTCTACGTGAAGCAAGCGGGCCTCGCCCTCTATGATACGTGGCTCGGGCCATGGGACGACAAGACTCACGAGTCGCGAATGCGAGCGGTCATGGCCGACAGGCCAGACGACTGGTTCGTCCTGGTAGATCTCGACGAATTCCACCTTTATGACCGCCCGCTACCGGAGCTAATTAAGTTGTGCGAATCTGGAGGCTACTCCTTTGCCAAGGGCTGCTATGTCGACCGCGTTTCCATCGACGGCAGCTTTCCGGACATCGACTCCCGTTCACTCTGGGAGCAGTATCCGCTTGGCGGTGCGGTCACCGCACATTTGTTGGACGCGATTCCTTTGAAGGTCGGCGTCGCTCTCGGCCGAACTTTAGTGTGCGGTGGTCACCATGTAGGAGGACTGGGTAATGTTGGCCTACCTCGGCGGCAGTCCTACATTCAGGTCCACCACTTCAAGTGGACAGGTAGCGTGCTTGAAAGAACTCGGAGACGTATCCAACGCTACGAGAGCGGAAGTTGGAAGCTCGCATACGACAAAGTCCTGACTGACGCGCATCGGCTAATGAGTTATGTTGACAGCCATGGCGGGCGGATTGATATCACCGAGAAGAGGTTCCATTTAAGACCTGCGGCCAAACATTACGGGAGTCACCCTCTCTGGTCAGAGATAGTCAAGGATGCTGCCCGTTGGGAATATGACTGAACTGCTCCACCTCCGAACTTAGCCGAGTGCCGGGCGAGCGCTGCGGATCGCACTGTGGACGTGATGGCTCAGGGATGCATCCGCGCCTATCGCCGCCTGCTGGAGCTCACCCGGTGAACGTTCGTCTGGCCGGTATCAGCCCTCGTGTGATCATGGCCAGCCAGGCTATGGTGGCGGTCACGGTATCCGCCGATCCGGGCCCGCCTGCGGGGCCGGGCGGCGCGAGGGGTAGGAGCGGGCGGTGGACACGGCGGCGGAGGTAGTGCTGTGGTGCGGCGCCGCGCTGGATGTGGTTGTGTCGGGTCGGGTGTTTCTGCGGTGGCAGCGCCGCCCGACCGCGCCCCGGCGCCCCTCGTGCCAGCCGACGACGGTTGGCCCGGCGAGCCCGGTGATGTGGTACGCGATCGTGCCGTCGGACCTGTGGCAGAGCGAGGCGGAGGTGCTGGCGGAAATCGGTGGCAAACTCCGCCGGACCCGCGAGCTGATCGCCGAGGGCGACCGCATGGAGTCGCTGATCGAACCGGGGATCCGCGACGTGGAGGACTACCTGCGCCGCGCGGCAGACAACGGGAGCAGCACGTGAGAGTGTCCACCGAGCCGATCCGCCTCGTCTCGTGCAACACCGAATTCGCCGGCTGTGCCGAATTCGGCTACGGTGCCCCGGACCGGCGCGACGAGCAGATGCGGCTGCTGCGTGCGCTGAAGCCGGACGTGCTGGTGTTGCAGGAGATGAACGGATGCCGGGATCTGGGCGCGCGACGTTTCCGCCGCTGGGTGATCGGCACCGGCATGGCGCAGGGCTTCCTCGCCCACGCGAACGCGACCACCTCCGGACATCATTTCGACTCCGCGATCCTGGTCAGCGACCGCGTCAGGGTACTGGCTGAGGGAGCGAACACGGCGAAGTACCACCACGTGCTCGGGTGGATGGAGTGCGAGATCGACGGGCTGCCCGACCCGTTGGAGATCAAGCACATCCACCTCGACCCGTTCGACCCGCGCAACCGCACTACGGAGACCGCTCCGTTCGAGGTGCTGGCCGCCCCCGGCCGCAAGGCCGTGGTGATCGGGGACGCTAATGCGGTCGGCCTCGGCTTTCCTGAACCCGACTGGAGTCGGCTGCCCCCGCACCTGCGCAACGGGCACCTTGGCTTGCCCGGAACCCGGTGGGAAGGGATCGCCGACCGCAGCGCCGTCGAACAACTCGCCTTGGCTGGACTGGTCGACCTCGCGGAGCACTTCGACGATCAGCGGCCGACCGGCGGATTTGGCCCGAACGACGTCGAGCGCCGCCAGGACGTGGCCATTGTGAGCCCGGCCCTTGTGCCACTGGCCCGCAACTACCAGGTCCACGCTGAATTCGTCGACCGCCGACTCACCGACCACGCCGTGGTCAGTTTCGACCTCGACCCGTACGCAGCGGTGTAAACCCCAGGGCGCGGTCCCGACCCGGCGGGCGGTCTCGCCCGCTTTCCATCTGGGCGCGGCACGCCGGGAGGCGGCAGCGTCGACCGGGACGGGTGTGTATGCGACGGTGAGCGCAGGTCGGTTGCAGCCGGCCCCGCTAAGGGAAGGGATCAGAACGTGGCAGAACACGGCGAGGAGGCACGCCGCTGGCGCGCGGCCGTCGCGCGCGCCGGGACGGTCGCGGCCCGATCCGGCGCGGTCGATGAGAACAGCTGGGACGAGGTCGCCATCCGCGACATCATCGCCGTCACCCTGCATGCCCTCGCCTCGCGCGGGCGCACGCCGGTCGCCGAGGTCGGGTGGGACGTGGTGCTCTGGCAACTGAACGACGCCGACCGGGTCCGCGCGCTCGTCGACCTGATCGCCTCCGACGAGCCGGCCGGACTTGCGGAACGCTGGGCGTGGCTGGAGCGGGTATGGAACCCGCACGCCCCGTTCAGAGCACACATGGCAGACCTCAGCCGCGCGCGGTCCCCGATGAGCGCGGTACCCGGCGACGACGTCGAACCTCGCTGGGGCGGGATGACACGCGGTATCGCCCGCGGCCTGCCGGACCCGGCCCTGGAGATCGGCCTGCTGCACGCGGCCGGCGCAGTCGGGCGGGAGCTGCTGACCGCTTGCTCCGGGCTCGCCCACTACGCGCGTGTGGCCGTGATCGGGGGGCAGTACAAAGGCGACGCCGGATACGTGCGCGGCCCCGTGTGGGAGCTCGACGACGAGCGCGAGACGGTGACCACCCCACCCTGCGGGTATGAAGTGTCCCTCGACCAGGACACTGCGGTCTCGGCCCCCGTGATCGAAGCCTCGTTCCTGCGCGTCCTGGACGACGGACTGACCTGGGCGCAGCGGCCCGCCGGATCGGCCGCGCTGCTCCCGCCAGCCTTCGCCCCTGCCCCGGAGCCGGACTGCGCCGAGCACCTGGCCTCCATCCTCTCCCGGTCGACCAACCCGCAGATCGTGCCCGAAGAGCTGCGCATGCAGATCACCGCGAGCGCCCGGTACGCCCCCAGGCTCATCGAGCACCGCGCCGCCGCGCGCCCGACGCGCCGCAGCTGGCGGGCGACCGAACACCGCTTCGTCCCGGCAGCGCAGGCGGACGGCTTCGTGAGCGTGTTCGAGGTGGAGTTCACCCGCAGCGTCTTCGATCGCGATCCGGTGTGCGTGCTCGCCCTGGACGAATCGGAGATCCTGCCCATCATCGCCGCACACCTCGGGACGTGCTGAGCGACCCGGGGACGTTGATGCCACCGCCCACCCCGGCTACGCTGGGTCAGCGCTCTGCGTTTCGCCGGTCACCATGAGAGGGGAGCGACGTGCTCACCAGGACCCGCACGGTATATACGGAGTTCAAGCACTCCCAGCCCGGCCTGCCGTCCTGGCACAGCTGCCAGCATTACCACGGCCACAGTACAGACGTCATCGTGCAGATCCAGTGGCCCGGCGATGAGGCGAGCGTCGAGCAGATCGGCGTGTTCGAGACCGCCGTGCGCGACCTGGATGCACGGATCCGCAGCATCCACCTCAACGAGGTGAGTACCAACCCCAACCCGGAGGCTCAGGAGCTGGCCGAGATCGCGCACGGCATCCTCGCCGAGCGGTTGCCCGACGACCTGACCGACGGTGTCACGGTCTACGTCAACCACGCGCTGCTGCGCATCCCGCGGCGCTGGCCGCCCGCCGCCCCCGGAGAGCCCGTGCCGCTTCCCGCCGGCTACACGCCGCACTGGCAGCATTAAGCGCAATCCGGCGTCGAGGTTCACCGCGACCGCGCGTCCGGTACTGACGCTCGGTAGGCACGCGGGGTCCGCCTCTGGCGGCCCGCAGCGGATCCGTGTTGCAGAATACTGGCTTGACCGGGAGAAACTAGGGCAGGAAGCCGTCATGACCGTCACTACCATCCGCGTCTCTCACCGGGTGTGCCTGCGCGACCGGACCGCCAGCGAGCCGGCCCAGTTCCTCACCTGCCCGCACGCGCGCGGCCGTGACGGCACCGGATGCTTCGAGCTGATCCGCCGGGACGACGGGGTCTACGGAATCTGTACCGACCACGCCTCCCGGTGGACGCAGCATGACCGGAGCACGCTGCTGGTCGGGCTCCGGGACAGTTCGCCCGAGGTGGCCGCGGTTCTCGAATCGCCGCAGCGCGCGCAGGCATGGGCGGTGCCGCAGATCAGCGTGGACCTGTTCGACCGGCTCGCCGCCCGTGGCACCCCGGCGTACAGCGGCGACACGCGAGTGAACCTGCCGTACGTGTGCGTGCCCGAGGAGGTCGACGTGGACCTGGCGCCGCACCTGTTCGAGGTCGGCTACGTGTACGCGACGCAGGACGCCGTGTACGACTCGCTCCCGGCACCCGAGGGCGGCTACCTGCACCCGTGCCCGGGATGTGCCCGCCGGACCGGCTTCGTCGGCAGCTTCGACGGACACACCCTGCGCGTGTACTGCCGGTGCGGCACCGAGCGCGAAATCTGGCAGGGGGACGATCTGCGCGACTCGGTGATCAAGGGGTTCTCCGCCGCCGACGACGGCTTCACCTGGTTCCGCAGCGGAAACTCGCGCGTCGAGGCGAGCGTGGCGCAGATGCGTGAACGCGGCATCCGCGACGGCTGGTACCCCGAGACCGTCACCGCACAGGACGAAGCAGTGCTCGACCAGGCGATGCGCCCCGCGCGTGCGACCACCGTCCTCGGCGCCCAGGCCGCGCGGGCAGTGGCAGAGCCGTGGCTGCGCGCGCTGAGCGTCGCCGAGGCCATCAGTGACGCCCTGACCGCGAACGACGAACTCGACCGAGAGCTTCGCAGACTGCTGCGAGGCCCGCGCACGCGCGGGAGGTAGGCGGTGCACGCGCTCCTTCCGGGCCAGGGCTGGCCCGCCTGCAACCTCCACCTGCACGGGATCAGCCCTGGTGACCGCGAGGTGCTGGCCGTGCACACCACCTGCTACCCGTACGAGATCAAGGACGGATACTACTGCTGGGACCGCACGCCGCCGTTGTACTCCAGCGTGGTTCTTCCCCCGCCCTGGGAGATCATCAAGGCCCGTAACGAGTCGTTGCCCCGAGAGAACTCGATCAAAGCCCAGCGGGAATACGAGCATGATCTTCGCCGGGCCGAGAACGCCGACATTCTGACCGCACACATCGTCGACGACGCTCCGCCGGTCCTCGCCCTGGACGCCCTCGCGCGCCGCTACCCGCACGCGATGGCCTACGCGGTCATCATCGACAAACGCACCTGCCTGGCCGCGATCCGCCTCGACTCCTGGCGGCCGGACACCAGCCCGCACGGGTACACGGTCACCATGGCCGCAGCCGAACAGGAGACGGTCACGACAGCGGGGTTCTACAGCCCGCCGGTGATCCTTTACGCCGCGCTGCTGCTGGGCTGGGCCCGCTGGTGGGTTCTGGGCGCACGGGACCTGACCGATCACGCAGTCGGCCTTGAAAACCTGCCCCCGCCTCCGCTCGCCCTCGACCTGGTCGAAGCCTGGCAGCCGCACCGCGTCGAACTGCGCGATCCCGAGCGCGTCACCTGGCACCGCCCGGACCCGCCGACCGCCCCCGACCAGCCGTGGGGGTACGGCACGGACTAGGGACGATTCAGTGGCGCGCCGGCCTTGGGGGTCGTGTTCAACTGCTGGGGGCGAGGAGGGCGGCCAGCAGCCGGTAGCCGCTCTGGAACCTCCCTGGTGGCGACATCTGGCTGCTGCGGGTCGCGGTGCCGCTGGGGAAGGGGAGCGTGGACCAGGCCACCGGTACCGGATCGATCTCGTGGATCGCGGGATCGATCGGTCCCAGACCGGGCCAGTCCTCGACTCGGATCTGCCACACCCCGGTCATGCGACGACGGTCGAGGTCGGCCTTGTCCGGCAGGGCGGCGGCGAGTCGGGTGTGCAGCTCCTCGGGGCCGGCGGCCAGCAGCGCTCGCACATCCAGCAGGCCCGGTGCCACGTCGGCCTGCTCGCTGAGCGTGTAGAGGCCGAGCGCGGCCAGGGTCAGCGCGGGGTAGAGACAGAACCCGATGATTCCTTGGTCGGTGGTGCGCGGGATGGCCGGGTGTTCGGGATCGACGGCGGCCAGCTCCCGCGCCGCGACACGCACCGCCTCGCGCCAGCGCGCATCTCCTCCCGCGGCCATCGTAGGCAGGGCCCGGCCGAGCTCGGTGGGTAGATGCGACATGGTGGGCGGCACCGGGCCCGTCCACGAGTCGAACAGCCCGAAGCCCTGCTCACGGGCGTGCGCTTCGAGTTCGGGTGCGCTTGCGGGCGACCATTCGAGGTCTGTGGTGCCGAAGTCCTGCCTGAAGCTGATCTGAAGGGCGTTGCCGCACCGGCACAGCGCCCACGCCCACCACCAGACGTGTGCCGGCCGTGCGAACAGCCATGGGCCGGGTGCGCCGCACTCCGCGCACGTTTGCGGGCCCACACCGTCCTCGAAAAGGCGGGTGACCTCGCTGACGGGCGTGTGCGACCAGCCGGACTGACTGCCCGCCTCGATCCGTTCACGCACGCTCACGCACCGGACCCCGCAGGGCGAGCTGCCGGGATGCGGGCAGGAGAGGATGTGCTGTGCGCGCAGCCGCACGGCGCGCAGATGCCGCGGATCGGCGCCGTGCTGCTCGCGCCAGTGCAGGACCAGACGGGAGTCGAGCGGAAGGCCGTCCGGCAGTGCTCGGGACCAGTCACCGGTGAGCAGCTGCCCGGCTGCGCACACCGGAACCTGGTCGATCTCCATACCTGCCTGCCGCGCGGTGGTGTAGATCGCCGCGGCGGTGATCGGCACCAGCGCCTCGGCGTTCTCGCACCAGCGAGGGCGGGCGAGATGCGGTAGCAGCTCCACCTCCCGGCTCCACTCGCTCTCGGTCGCCGCCATCAGCGCTTCGGCGAGATCCAGTGCCCGCTGCCAACCGGGCCGGTCCGGGAAAGAAGCCAGCGCCTCGGGAAGCGGCCACGTCGTGCGCCACAGGAGCGCGAAACGCTCGCGCTGCTCGTCGGTCATGTGGAACGGCGGGCCGGGCACGTGGCGCGGGTCGGGATCGCGCTGGCGCATTTCGAGTTGCAGCCACCCGATCGGGCAGCGGTAGCCGGGGAAGACCTCGCTCCACGCTCGCTCGAACAGTGCGCACCGGGCGTCGGGGGCCTCGACCGGGCGCATCGGCCAATACCCCGGGGAAACCTCGATCACCCCGAGCCGGTGTACCTGCCCGCCGATTCGGATATCGATCTGTGGCGGCGGGTCGGGCAGTTCGTGTCGCCCGGCGATGAACATGCCGCCGTTCTCGAACTCTGCCATGTCCGCGTCGTATAGCGCGGTCTGCACGGCGAGAGGAATGAGCCAGTGGTCCTGCGCGGCCACCGTATCCGGCACGGCGAGCGTGATCACCCGGCCCGTTCCGCGCCCACGGTAGCCGTCGCTCATCCCGAGCACGCACGTGTCGGCGCCGGTGACCACGCCGACGGTCTGATCGAACTCGGTCATCACCGACTCAAGCACCTCGCGCGGCTCGCCCCCCATACAGAACGCAACCCGCACCTCGGCGCCACTCGTCCTGAACCACGAGCGCGCGGCCAGATACCGGTCGCGGACCTCTTCGCTGTGCTCGGCGAAGTCAGCCAGTTGCTGCGGATCGGGCAGGTCCAGGTGCGCCTTGCGTATCGGCAGTCTCGGGTACGGGCCACCGCGCACATCGCTGCTGGGGCGTGGCGCGAGGTCGACGCATGGGACCGCGCCGCCTGCGTCGACGTGTACTTCGACGCGGCGCTCCGGAACCGGAAGGTGGTCGAGAAGGTCAGTGAGCAGCACAGTCACGCACCGAGCGTAGCGAATCGAGCCCTTCAACGTCACCACCGAGTTCGCTCGCCTGCGCTGCGGTTGACCCAGCGCGAGCAGCGTTCCAGCACCTGCGCTGCCGAACCGGGCTAGGCCGATCTGCTCACCTGCGCGGTTACGCACGTGGTGGCGCATAAGGTCGCGGTGGGCGGTGAGCCCGGTCAGCCGGTTCTTCTCACCTCGCGCGAGGGTCAAGCTTGCGTGCCAGTACGCCGAGCATGCGCACCCCCGGCGGAGTGTCCACCAGAGGTTCGGCTCGCCACTCGTCGACCGGGACCACACCGGGCGGCTCGATATCCAGACCTTCGACGAGCTCTGCGATCTGCCCGGGGTCTCGGCTGACCACCGCCACCCCCGTAGACCTCACATAGTCCCGGGTCGCCGAAGCCTGCTCCGCCACGGTCGAAGCCTGTGTCTGCGCCTGCGACAGGGCCAGAAAACTGCCCGGCGCAAGCGGTTCGGTGTATGCCTCGACGATCTCACGACCCTCTTCGAAGAAGTGCAGCAGAGCGAACATCAGCACCGCGACCGGCCGGTCCAGGTCGAGGGTGTCGGTCAGCAGCGGATGCCCGAACACCGTTTCCGGACGGCGCAGGTCCGCCAGCATCGCCGCCACGCCCTCGGTGCCGGCCAAAATCAGCCGGGCATGTTCGACCGCGACCGGGTCGACGTCCACGTACACCACCCGCGCACCAGGGTTCGCCTCCCGGGCGACTTCGTGCACGTTGCCCATCGTCGGCACGCCGGAGCCCAGGTCCAGGAACTGGGTCACGCCGCACTCGGCGGCCAGGTGGCGCACCACCCGGCCCAGGAAGGCACGGTTGGCCCGCGCCACCACCGGAAGACCGGGATAGCTCTCCGCCATGCGCCGGCCCAGCGCGCGGTCGGCCGCGAAATTCTGCGAGCCGCCCAGCCAGAAATCGTAGATCCGGGCGGGGCTGGGATGGGCAGGGTCGATCTCGGGCAAGCTGAGCGCGAACTCCGCCGCGTCGATATGGTCCATGCGCAACAGTATCGCAGCCGTGCGACTACGCAGCGCAACCAGGGTCCGGTGGCGGCCACGGCGAGCTGGCCGGTGGCCGCAGAAATGCGTATGCGACGCCCCGCGCGCTCCCGCGCAATGCCAGAGGTTCGAGCGGCACGGCCGACTGGTTCCATACCGGCCGTGGGAATCGTCCCCGCCGTCACCATCACCGGATGTCCCACCTCAAACGCATGTACCGGCGGCCCGCGGAAGTCACCGGAATGGAGCAACCGGCGCGCACGGCTGAACACGGCCACCGCCCGCGCGTCAGGGCGCACACGTGCCCAGATCATCGCCTCGACGGCCACTGCCGCATCCAGGCTTACGCCGCCCGCACGGCCGTGCGCCGCCGCAGACGCCGCCCGCGCCGACCGCACGCAGGCATCCGGCGCAGCAGATCCACCGCCTGCCCGCCGCCGACCTCCCGCACCACACGCCAGGTGGCATCCTCGGCAGCGCGCAGCGGGATCCGACCGCCCGCATACGAGCATTCGGCGGACAACGCAGGAAGGATCAACAGACCTAGTGCTCTTAGTTCCTCCACGTCCAAGCCGTACTCGCCCAGAAACCCCACAGCCGCTTCGGCCAACACCTCGCCCGCAGCGATCTGGCCGATGACTCCGGCGAAGTAGCCGAGCCGCCCGATCGAGTCCCACAACGCCAACTGGCGCATGTTCACCGCGTACAGCACGCCGCCGATCCCCGGCAGAGCGAGCGCCACGGCAACCAGGCCGACGCCCTGCGCTACCTGGCTCATCGCAGTCCCTGCCCCTCGTCTCTCGGCGACGGCCCCACGGTATATCAGGACGCATTCTCGCGTCGACGCGGCGGCTGGGCACGGGTCCGGACTGCCACAGAGGTCTCGGCACCGTCGAGGCAAGTCTCAGGTGGCGCCGCGCTACGGTGCACTACGACCAGGGGGCCGGCGGCTGCCGAGTCTAGCCCCGACCGCGGTGGTCAGCGCTCGAATCGGCGATCTCGGGCAGACCACGCTCGCGCCGACTGCGCTGGAGCGCGTCGGCGAGCACTCCGCACAGCAGATGCAGCAGCACCCCGTAGTACCGGGTGCCGTAACCCTCCAGCTTGGCCGCTGCCCTCGCACCGTGTTCAGGCCGGCCGCGGCGACGCGCGTCAAGCATCGTGTTGACCAGGGCCAGGCGCGAGCCGATATCGCGGGTGTCCCACCCGATCGCCTCGACGAGTTTCACGTCCGGCGCCCGCACATCGCAGAGGGGCACCGGGTCGACGAACACCACTGTCATCAACTCCACGCACGCGCCGAGCACCGCGTGGGCCCGTAGCTCGTCGGTAGCCCCGAGGCTCACGGCCTGGCGGCCGGAGTTCGTGGCACGGGTCAGCACGAGGTAGGCGAGCGTGTCGACCTCCGCGGCCCGCGCGGCTGGACCGACGGCGTATCGCAGAGCCCGGGTAAAGGTGCGCAACGTGCTGCTGCCGCCGACCGCGGTGTAGATAAGCTTGGCGCGGATCGCCATGTGGAACATGCACTCGTCGAAGGTGCTGTCCTCGGAGTCGAGCCGGGCGAGCAGATCGGCGGTGGTCAAGATCGGCGTATCCCCGGTCGCCCCCACCCCGACGATCAGGCCGTCTAGCAGCTCGCGCTGCCGCTGTCGGCGTTCGAGGGCGACGGGCTCAGACCCGGACGGCGGCGCCAGGTCACCGCCGTCGAGCAGGCACGTCTTGGCGAGGTTGAGCCAGTACAACGCCAACATCGGCTTAGCATCGGGATTCAGCGCCGCGATTGCGCTGGACAGTGCTTCCGGCTTGGGGATCACCGCCTTCCACAGCGCGTCCAACGCAGAGTCCTCATACGCGATCACCGCGCTCCCACCCGGCGGCCACAACGCCACGTCGTGCTGGGGCTGCGGGTTCCAGATCTCCATACAGCGAGCGTAGCCGCCCGTACCCGCCTGATCGCAGCCCTCCCGGCCCGAGCACCCAGCATCCACCCGTAGCTGGCGTCACGGCGAAGGGGCGTGCGCGACCTAGACACGGCAGACTCACCCACGGCGCGTGGAGAAAGCCCAGTTCGCCCACCGCCGGATCCTGCGGTGCCGCTGGCCAATGCCCTACTGTCATAACCCGACGACATGCTCGGCGTAGATTGAAGGTGTAGAAGTGACCGAAGGTTCCGCGACCATCGTCCTGGCCGACCGCGCCACACTCATTCAGCAGATGCGGCAAGTCCCTGACCCAACCGGGGCAGCACGAGACATGGCCGTGCTGGTGGCCGACAAACTCGCCGGGCAGACAGTGACCGGCGGCGGGATCGCTGTTGCCCTGATGCTCGGGTTGAGCGAGGAATTCGCTTCGCTTCAGCCCGCCGTGCGCGCTTCGATGATCGCCACTGCATGCGAGCACGTACTGCCCGATTTGGTGTCCGCCATCGTGCCGGACGGCGCGGTGCGCGACGCCGCGCTGGGGGACTTGGCGGCAGCCACGGGGAAACAGAAGAATACATAGCCTTCTCGGTGTGTCAGAAGGTTGTGAACGTCGCCTCGCCTGTGGACAGGCTTTTCGTAAAAGTCCCGCCCTGCCGCAGGCGCGCGGCCGTGGACGCGCTGCCCCGGCGGAGTACGGATATGTGCAGCCAGCACTGCCACAACCGGCAGCCGGTCACTACACCAACGCGCATGGTAACGTCGCGGGCATGGCCGAGCCGCACGAGAGTTTCGACGCACTGCGCGCCATGATGCCGGGTGGGAGTTTCCACCGTAACGCGATCATGGACGCGCTCGCCCGCCGCGCCGTGCTGGCCTACCTCGACGCGCAACCCGACACCCTCGCCGCAGTCATCGAGCGGGTCGGCACGTGGGACGACACCCCGAGAGAATTCCAGTACCCGCAGACCCTTCCGCGGTACCGCTTCGCCGGACAGCGGGCCCTGGCCATCGTCAACCAGGCGTTCATGGTCGCCGATCAGGCAGGGATCGAGTTCCAGGACGCGATGGTAATGCTCGGTGCCCGCCGACTCGTCACCGATCTCGCACCCGAGGCCCACCGGCGAGAGGCGCTGGAGATCCTACGCACCGGAAAGAAAGACGCCGCCGGGATCGAACTGCGGCCAGACGCCGCCGACGGGCCTGCCGGACTGGTCGCCTTCGCCGCCACCGCCGCGCACCTATACGGGAATCCGCGTCTGTTCCGCTCCCAGCACGCGGTGCGCACGATGTTCGACAAGCAGATCCGCGAACTAGAGGCCGAGGCATATCAGATGCCCGACCTCGAACGTGTCGCCGATATCAGCGACCAGGACGCGCGCGCGTTCCTGCTGCACCTCCTGCCCGGCTTCCCGCTCTCGCCGCTCGGCGAGCCCACACTGCCGGAACTCGAAATTATCCAACTGATCAAACGGCACCTGCTGTCCACCCACGCAGACGCCACCACCGCCGACCAGCAAGAAGAACTCCTTCGGTGCGTCCGCGTGATCCTCTCCACCAGCCTCGAAGCGCGCGAGGCGAAAAAGCAATACGCGGCGCCGGCCAGCTCCTTCCCCGGCCGGCCCCGCCAGCAGCCGAGACGCAAGCAACCCAAAGCCAAGCGAAAGTAGCGACAACGCCCGCGCCACGCGGCAGCCGAGATAACAGCGCTCGGGGTTGCCTGTGTATACGTGTTCTGTCGAGGCCCGGAGGTTCATGCGTGTGGGCACCGTCCTCCGGCCCAGACGGGACTTCCCTGCTGTGTGCCCGGCGTGTGCAGCCCGAGAACGGGCGCGCGAGTCATGACTAGTGCGCCCGCGCACGGGTAGTCTACGTGCCGTAGCGCATTGTGAGATGCGCGCTCCGATAACACGAGAACCAGGGGTCGAATCCATGCCCGAACAGCACAGCGTGCACTCCCGTGGCAGCGGCGGCACGGTCAGTAACTCGGTCACCGGACACGTGGGCAGCCTGATCCAGGCCGGCGACGTCTACGGCGGAATCGACATGCGCGGCCCCGGCCCCGCGCTCATCCAAACCGGCCCTGCCAACCCTGCCAGCGCGCCGCAAGTGCAGGTGCCGCTCCCCTCCGACCTCGTCACCGATATGGCCGAGTTCCTTCAGCGAGTCTCCTCCGCCGATCTGGGACGACGCTCGACTGATGCGGACCGGCTGCATCAGCGACTGGCCCAAGCCACGGTCCGATGAGCGCGAGCGACTCTGCCACCGTCGCCGACGGCGGCCTGCTGCCGATCCTCACACGAGACGAGGTCGGCCGCCTTATCCGCCAACTCTGGGTACTGGCCGACTACGTCCCCAGCGCCCGCCACGACGCGGACGAACTCGCCGCGCTGCTCAGCGACCGCACCGCACCGCCCGGCACCCTCAAGCCCTATCTCCTGGCCGTGTGCCCCTGGGAGAACAGGCAGTTGCGCTACCAGATCTCGCGCCGCGTCCCCGGCGGCGTCGAGGAGGTCATGGAAACGTTCTTGAACCCACCCATGGCCACGTCCGAGGCGATCAGCTACGGCGTCAACCAAGCCTCTGAACGCCACCAGATCCCCAAGGATCAACTCGATCTGCGCCTGATCGCAATGCCCGCGGCCTAGACCGCGCCATGGCTGTGACGCGCCGCCGGTCGCTCGCAGCGTGGCGGGCAACGGCTTCCATGGGACAGGCGGTGGCGCTGGCAATTGGTTCCACTGGCATATGTCTACGATGGGCCGGGCCGCGACTTCGACTGTCGCAGCTTCGGCGGCGCAGGGCGTTGACCTCGGGAAGTATTATGCAAGTCGAATGGCGCTCGGTGGGTATTCGGATATGGCGCGGCGGTTGTTTGCGCGGCCTGGAAACGGGAGTTGAAAGTCTTTAGGTTTCTAAAGCATCTGGGAGTCGGCCTTGAAAGTGGATTTGAAAAGGCACTGAGAGAGCTTTGTGCTTGGCACACACCCAAGTGCGCCCTGCGGTAGAGGCATCCGTTGCTGACTTGGTGGACGAATCGGTGGGGAAGTTGCCAGGCGCCGAGCGCCGTACGAACATGTCTCAAGCTTGGCTCCTTAATGTGGTCGGCGCAAGGTCGCGTACTGGCCGCTCGCCAGCTCGCCGCCTCATTGCCTCGCGTCGTTCGCACTTGCCCCGGCCCGCAAGAGGCTGCAAACTACCGGAGGAGGTAAGCGAGTGACGACAGCCGGTTACGTGATCGTGGGTCTGTGCGCCGGTCGGCCTTCGTCGCGCGCGTCGGTTAGCTGTGCATTCATCAGCCTGCACTGCGGACCTACGAACAGGCTCCCGGTTCGGGAGCGGAGCAGTTCCGTGGCGACGGCCAAGCTCTATCACAGCGCGGAGAGACCACGGACAAGCTCCTCTCGACTTCGCAAGGTGCAGATTGAGTCAGGTGGCTTCCTTCGCGCAGGAGGCTGTCGCGAACCTGCGGGCTGTCAGCTCTCTGGGTTGAGGGCGTGCCCGGAGCGGGTAGTTGTCATGAGGGGACTTGGAGACTAGGAGATGAGGGGGCGCCGAGAAGAGTTCGCCCGCCGGCGTCGCGCAATCGGTCTTTCCCAGGAAGAGCTTGCAGACCGGCTTAAAGTGACTGCGAGAACAGTCGCGCGTTGGGAAACCGGCGAGAGCGAGCCCGTGCCGTGGTTTCGTCCTCGGATCGCAAGCTGCCTGCGTGTTTCGCTCGAAGAGCTCGATGCCCTGCTGATAGCCCCAGGCCGCGGCCCGGGGACGGCTATAAGCCCGCTGAGCGGGACCATTACCACGAAGAGCGAGTTCTACGACCAGTCCGCAGGCGAGGCGCTGGCGTTCGCCGACTCGCTGACCCTCGAAGCGCCGGCGGGCGACGTACTCCAGTTGCAGGAACGTGTGGTGGCGCTCGCCTCGTCGTACATGACCCAATCGGTCGACGTGGTAGCGCCGGAGGCATACAGCATCAGTCGCGATGCCCAAGCGTTGATTCCTGGCCAGCGTTCCGCGGGGGCGAAAGCCGATTTGCTCGTCGTCGTTTCGCGGTCTCTCGCCCTGCTCGCCAACGCCGCGATGGACACTGGAAATCACAGCGCGGCTGCCCATCACGCGGAGGCCGCAGCACGCATCGCAAGCCGTGTGGGCCACGGCGGAATCGAGGCATGGTCGCGCGGATTGCAGGCGAGCAACGCCTTCTGGGCGGGAGACTTCTCCGACTCCCTTCGCATCGCGGCGACCGCACTACCCTCGGCGTCCCACGGGACGACGGGAGTCTTCCTCGCCTCGCTGCTCGCCCGAGCGGCCGGCCGGGCCGGAGATCGAAGCGCTCTGGACTTCGCGCTGGCTGCCGCCGCCCGTGCCAGGGAGACGGCTCGGGCTGACGAGGTCGAAGGAGTCTTCGGGTTCAGCGAGGCCAAGCAGTACCTCTATGCGGCAAGCGGGTACCTCGGCTTGCGTGAGGACCCACGCCGAGCACTGGCGTACGCGCAGGACGCTCTCGCTCTCTACTCGACGGCGGATACGCGATCAGTGGGCGATGAAGCTGGTGCCAGAATCGACGTCGCCACTGCGCACCTAAGGCTCGGCGAGTTCGACGGCGCGATCGAGGCGCTGAGCCTGGTCCTGGAGCTGCCCGCAGAAATGCGCGTGGCCTCGATCGTCACGCGACTCGGCCGTATTCGGCAGGAGTTTCGCGCGGCCGGCTCCAACACCGCGGACGTCACTGCCGCCGTCGAACGGATCGACGCCTTCAGGAGGGCAGCAGACCGGGCGGCGGCTGCGGGACAATGAGGGAGTGCCCCAGCCCCAGGTAACCGAAAGCGGCCCGTTCGCCGAGCACCTGCTCCGCACAACACTTGAACACGCCTGCCGCCACGCCGACGTCGACCATCGCGGGGCGCAACTGATCCATGTGACAGTCAATGCCATCTTTCGCCTCGCCAGTGCGCCGATCATCGTGCGCATCGCAGCTTCCCCGAGTCTCATGCCCAAGGTCGAGCGCGTCGTTGCAGCGGCGAAGTGGCTCGAACGCCAAGGCGTCGCGGCCGTCCGGCTCTCCGAGATAGATCAGCCGCTGCTGGTCCGGGAGACCGGCCACGTCGTCACCTTCTGGCAATACCTGTCTCAGACGGAAGCGCCGCCTTCTGCCGGAGACCTGGCGAAGCCTCTGCGCTCCCTGCACTCGCTACCTATGCCGCAGTTCAACCTCCCGAGGTGGGATCCCCTACCGACAGCACGCGCACGTGTTGATGCTTGCCCGGATACTTTGCTGACTGCCCAGGAGCGGCGCTGGTTCGCGGACTACGCCGACATGCTGAACGAGGAGTTGGACTCCCTCTCGTTTCCGCTGAAGCGAAGTGTCATCCACGGGGACGCCTACGTGGGCAACCTGCTGCGTGATCAGAACGGGGCGGCCGTGCTCTGCGATCTTGACAGCCTGTGTTTCGGGCCGCCCGAATGGGACCTCATCCCCGAACTCGTGGGCCATATCCGCTATCACAGACCATCCATCGAGTATCAGCGCCTCGTTGACGCCTATGGTTTCGATCCCCGCTCTTGGCCCGGCCACCAGACGCTCCTGCGCGTCCGGGAGTACCTGGTCCTGACGAGCGTCCTGCCGGTGCTCGATTCCAGTCCGGGCATTGCGGCGGAGTTCCACCATCGAATCAGGTCGCTCAGGGACGGTGACCACGAGGCCCAGTGGACTCCGTTCGGCCGGGCGGCCTAGCTGATTCCGGCGCCGTTGCAGCAACCGTTGGCCACGTTGCTACAGGAGGTCTCTCGCATGATCCAACTTCCCGCTTCTCAGCGCCTCGACCTTCGCACAACGGACGTGGACGACGTCCTCTCTCGCGTGCAGTCCGCGCTTCAATTGGCGATGACGACGCAGACGGTTGTCAAGCGCCGGTCGATCGGGTTTCGCTCGGACCGAGGCACGTGGGTGCGTGTCGAGTGTCGGGGCCTGGAGCGCGACGGCGGCCAGGGCTGGGGTCTGGAGGCAGCACGGACGATCGTCGGCGTCCCGATTCCCGCATGGCGCGCTGGAGTGTCGTGGCTCGATTCCGAGCGAGAAGTGCTGTGGCGGGCCGATGAGACCGAGTTGATCGACGAAGCCCCGATCGGTCGGGCGAAGAGCGCTACCGACCTTCCCGAATCCTGGTGGCGTGCGTTCGGCTCGGCGATGGACCAACTCTCCGGCCACATCACCACGCGCGTGGCCACACCGGACTGCGAGCCGATCACCATCGAGCGGGTCGAGGCCGCCATCCGCGCCGTCTACCCTGGTGCCGTCGGAGTCCGGATCGACGAGTGGGCGACCGCCCACGCGGATTTGACCTGGGCGAATATCACCGGGCCCGGACTGTGGTTCCTCGACTGGGAGGATCATGGGCGCGCGCCCCGCGGTCTAGATGCCGCGGTCCTGTGGTTCGGGTCGCTGGCGGTGCCCGATGTCGCCCAGCGGGTCTGCCGTGAACTGCGCTGTGATCTCGACTGTCGGACGGGACGGGTGATGCAGCTGTTCAAGTGTGCCGAGCTGCTGGGGTGGGCGGGTGAGGACGAGCCGCTGCGGCTGCCGGCCCGCCGGGAGGCGGACAGGCTTCTCGCCCAGCTGGCTGCTGAACCGTGAGCCTGCGGGCATATGAGTTGGCGGGTGCCGGTCGTTGTCGGTGCTCGCCGGTAAGGTCCGGCCGGTGAGCCTGGACACTGAAGACGCCCTCCGTGACCCTGCCGCGCTGCGCTCCTCGATGGTTGAGCGCCTACGTGCACGCAGCTCGATCGACTCGCCCGAGATCGAGCGCGCTTTCGCGGTGGTCCCGCGCCATCTGTTTGCCCCGGAAGCCGCCCTCGGCGAGGTGTACGACGAAGACGCCGTCGTGCGTACGAAGTACGGCCCGGACGGGACGTGCTTGAGCTCCGTTTCGGCGCCGCACGCGCAGGCGCTGATGCTCAAGGCTCTCGGGGCGGTGGCCGGGGATCGGGTCGTGGAGTACGGCTCGGGCGGATACAACGCCGCGTTGCTGGCCGAAGTCGTCGGCCAGGGCGGGCGTGTGACGACGGTGGACATTGACGAGGATGTGACCGATCGGGCTGCGCGGTATCTGGAGCACGCGGGGTATTCGCGAGTGCGGGTGGCGCTGGCCGATGCCGAGGGTGGTGTGGATGGCGGCCCGTTCGATCGGGCGATGGTGACGTTTGGCGCCTGGGACCTGCCGCCGGTCTGGACGGCGCAGCTGGTGGATGGCGGGGTTCTGGTGGTGCCGCTGCGGATGGCCGGACTGACGCGGGTTGTGGCGTTCGTCAAGGACGGTGAGCGGCTGGTGAGCACGGGGCACGAGATGTTCGGGTTCGTGCCGGCTCAAGGGGCCGGGGCTCACGAAACCGGCGTCGTGGAGCTGGGTGCGGGGATCGCGTTGGAGTTCGACGACGGCGCGCCCGAGGATGCGGCTGCTCTGGCTGGGGCTGTGGCGGGGAGTCGGGCGCAGGCGTGGAGCGGGGTGACCGTTCCGGGGATGACGCCGTTCGACCTGCTGCATCTGTGGCTGGGGTTCACGCTGCCCGGGGTGTGCCGGCTGCGGGTGGACCCAGACGCCGGGGCGCAGGAGGGTTGCCCGGTGCCGAAGGTCATCGGGCCGGTGGCGAGCCGGGGCGGGTCCTTCGCGTACCTGACCTGTCGGCGGTGTGAGGACACGGGGGAGGCGGAGCCGGAGTTGTGGGAGTTTGGGGCGCGCGGTTTCGGGCCGCTGGCCGGCGAGTTGGCCGAGCTCGTCGTTGCCGAGGTGCGCCGCTGGGACGCGGGGTATCGGCATGGGCCGGTGCCGCGCATCGTCGCGACCCCGGCCGGTGGGCCCTCGCAGCTGCCCGCGATCGGGTACGAGCTGGTCAAGCGGCACGTGCGGATCGCGGTGCACTGGGGCTAGGCGGCCGGCGGCAGGAGGGCGCGCAGGTGCGCGTCCGTGGCGGCGAAGCGCGGCAGCAGCCGGGCCGGGTGGTCGGGCGCCGGTTGTCGATCGTGGCCTGGTGCGGGCCAGGTGTACAGCTCGCGCATGGTGTAGGCGAGTTGGTAGAGGTGCAGCCTGGCGAGCAGGTCCGGGTGCGCGAACAGGTCCGGGTAGTCTTCGGCGATCCAGCCGAGGATCTGGCGCATGGCGGTCGGCTCGATCATCTCGGGGTCGGCGGTGCCCGCCCAGTCCACGGCGCGCAGGAACGGTTCGAGGTCCTGGTCCGGGGCGCCGAGTCGGGCCCATTCGAAGTCGAGGACGGCGGTGATCTGCCCGTGTTCGTCGCACAGGAGGTTGCTGAAGTTCAGGTCGCTGTGCACGACGGCGCTTGCCTCGGCGCGGTAGGGGTCGGCTGGTGTGAGGCGGCGCAGGGCGGCTTCGGCGTCGTCGGCGAGTTCGGGCGGAAGCTGTGATCCGGTGGCTGCGTGGGCGGCCAGGTGTAGTGCGCGCTGTACGGGAAGTGGGCAGATGTCCAGGCCGATGATGTCCGGCAGCGCGGTCGGCGCCGTGTTCTTGTGCTCTTCGAGCATCCGGGCGACTTCGGCTGGTGGGGACCAGCTGTGCAGAGCGCGAAGGACGGTGGAGACCTGGGCGATCGAGCGCCGCTGCTCGCGGTGGCCGAGGGTCGGCCATAGCTGGGTGAGTGGGCGGCCGGGGGCGAGGCGGCTGACTGTCCACGCGATCTGACCGTCCTGGCCGGCGGCGATGATCGGGGGGCAGCGGATCTCCGGGGGCAGTGCGGCGCAGAGCGCGGCTTCGCGCACGAGCCGTTGGATGTCGCCTCGCCAGCACACGCGCACGATTTTCTCGCCGATCCGCCAGGCGTCGTTGGACGCGCTCGGCAGCGCGCTCGCCTCGCCGTAGTCGCGCAGGCGGGCCAGGTCCAGGACGCGGGACAGGCGTGTGCGGGCGTCGTGTTCGGTCACGTCGTTCAGCATCCTGATCGCGGCCGGTGACGGCAAAGGCATTTGCCGCGGACGGTGGGCCCCGTCGTCTTGGAGGCGGCTGGCTGCCTGGCCGGGCGGCATCCTCACGGCGGCAACGGTCCCGATGGCCCTTGTGGACGACCACTTTTCCCCGGGCCGCCCGATAGCTGCCGGGTTTTCTGGGACAGGCCGAGGGGTCAAGGATGAGCGCAGCTCATCGCGTCTGCGGCGCCGCAGGCGTCCTTGACGGATCGGGATGTCCCGGACACTTCTTCGTCGGGCGGCCCGACCCGTACTCGCCGCATTGGCCACGGCATCGGCTCATGAGGCGCGCAACCGAGATCAGATCGGCGGGTGGGCGCCGGTCGTGGCGGGACGCGCGCGGCCGGGTGGTTCGGTTAGGCGGTGGCCGGTTTGGTGGCGATGGCCAGTATGTGGATGGAGAGGGCGGGTGCGTCGCGCTGCGCCTCGGCGGCCAGGTGGAGCGCGGTGTCGGTCAGGTTCGGGTCGCGCCGGGCGAGGGCTCCGAGCGGGCCTTCGATGCCGAGGACGTCGGGGCGCGAGAACCGGGCGTGTTCGATCTCGGCGGCCAGTTCGGCGGGGGTGTGGTGGTAGGTGCAGGCGTGCCAGTCTCCGCCGTGCGCGTCGTGTCCGTGGGTCATGATGGCGGCGAGGTGGCGTGCGTCGTCCGGGGTGTGCGGTTGGCCGTCGGCGGCGCGGGTGGCGGGTTTCGCCCAGCGGGACAGGGCGGCGGCGAACAGGATTCCTCCGGGGCGCAGCTCCCGGTACGTCTCGGTCAGCGCTCGGGCGCGGTCGGCCGGGTTGACGAGGTGGTAGAGCGGTCCGAGCAGCAGCAGCGCGTCGGCGCGCCCGGGGAGGAGGGGTAGTGCGGTCGCGTCGGCGACCAGCGCGGGGATTGCGTGTTCGGCGGCTTGCCGGGCGTGGATTTCGACCACGTCGGCCAGCACGACGCGGTACCCACGGTCGCGTAGCCAGGCCGCGTAGTAGCCCGGTCCGCCGCCCACGTCGAGCACGACGGCTCCGGGGGCCGGAAGGCGCTGGGCGATCAGGTTCTTGGTGCGTTCGGCTTCGATGCGGTTGCGCTGCTGGTCGAGTCGCCCGGTCTCCCGCCCGCGCGCGTAGGCGGCCTGGACCAGCGGGCGGCCGTCCTGGTTCACGATCATGGCGCCTCGTCCCTGATCCGTCGGAGTGTTCCGGCACGCACCCCGGGTTGGACGGCGATGACGATCACGGCCGGGGTGCCGCGTTCCTCGAAGGATGGCGCCGGGCGCGATACCGGGCAACGGAATATGCCGCCAGAGCGCTGCGGCGCCGCGTGGGGAGGGCGCGGTGCGCGTCCCGGCCCGAGGCCGGTGACGGCGGTTTCCGGCGGCGCGGCTAGTAGCCGATCTCGCGTTCGCTGGAGCGGTGGACGTCGTGCTCGATGTGCCGACGGGTGGTGTGCTGCGGCTCGTCGTAGTCGGCCGCCCGGGAGCGGGCCGGGACCGGCTGGCGCTTGGGCGAACTGGAGCGGGCGGCGCGGGCCGGGGCCTGGGTCGTCTCGTCCGTACCGAGGGCGAGCAGGCGGCCGACGGATATCTCCGCCTGGCGGTGGACCAGGTGGTCGCTCTCGTTGGCGGCCACGACGGGGCCGAGCGGTTGGACCGGGTCCTGCGCCGTGACCTTGTACTGCTCCCGGTAGGCGGCCACGGTCGCGATGTGGCGGCGCCATTCGGCGTCCTGCTGGACGCCGCGCGGTGTGGTGCGGTTGTCCTCGATCCACGCCGGGCGTTCGGCGGCGGCGCGGGTTGCCAGCTCCAGGACCCGGACGCGCAGTTGCGCGGTCTGCTCGACCAGCGACGCGCGCAGGTCTTCGTCCCCTTCGACTTCGTGGGCGAGGACGCGGCCCGGGGTGGTCAGCCACGCGGGCAGGCTCGTGTGGATGTCGGAGGTGTCGGTGTGGCGGTAGGAGGCGGCGAACGGGCGGTTGTCGAGGTAGGTGCTGATGCGCAGGGCGAGGCGTTCGGCCGGCTCGGGCAGGGTGTCGAGCTGGTCGCGGCGGGCGGCTTCGCGCAGCAGGAACTCGCCGTTGTGCCCGGCCTGCTCGGCGAGCAGCAGGGTGCGCCGCAGGGTCGCCCAGGAGGGGGATTCGACGATGCGTTCGGCGAGCTCCTGGTCGAAGGAGTCGGCGATCAGCGCCCGGTAGGCGGGGCGCGCCATCCGCTCCAGCGTGTACTGGAAGCGCGGGGCCAGGGTGGCGAGCGAGGCGGCCTCGATCTGGTTGTCGCGGATGGTCTCGGTGGCCGACTTCTCCGCACCCTCCAGCCGCAGGATCCCGATCAGGACCTCCATCGGGGCGTAGGCGCGCGGGTCGGTCTTGGGGTAGTCCAGGCGCTCGTCCGGGTCCAGCGGCAGCACCTCGTGCGTACCGACGTACAGCTTGGTGCCGTATTCGGCGCGGGAGAGTGCGACGTAGAGCTCTTCGCGGGTCATGCCCGCGGTGATCAGGGCGTGCGCGGTCTGGACGGTGGTGCCCTGCTCGCGCATGACGGTGCTGGCGTAGGCCAGCTGCACGTATTGGGCGACGTACTTGGCCGGGAGGGTCACGCTGCCGCCGTGCTCGGCGTGCCGGACCGCGAGCGAGCCGTCCTCGTAGCGGGTGGTCACGGTCCAGTCGTCGCCGTTCTTCACCCAGTCCCGGCCGCCGTTAGTGCCCAGGCGCCGGTCGTTGTTGCGGGTGGTGATCCAGTCCCCGACGCCTGCGCTCAGACCATCCTGCAGAACGACTCCGCCGACCTCCACGTCCCCGGCTTCGACGCGGTCCTGCCGGGCCTGGGCGTTGAGAGCGGTGACGTCGGTGCCGTTGGAGGCGACCAGCAGGGTGCGCTTGCCGGCGAGCATGTCCGCTTTCCAACCCTGGTAGGCCAGTTCGGTCATGCCGTCGCGGGTGCCGGAGACGATGCGGTTGTTGCGGGCGTAGAACTCCAGGCCATCGGCGTCCCCGACGCTGATCTTGAGGGTCGCTTCGGCCTCGGCCGGGTTCTTGAACCGGTAGAGCGTGGACAGCTCGACGTGAGCGGTGGCGTGGGCCAGCAGGCGCAGGGCACCGCCGGATTCGACGGCGCTGAGCTGGCGGTGGTCGCCGAGCAGGCGCAGCGTCGCGCCGCGCTTCTCGGTGATCTCCAGCAGGCGCTGGAGGTTGAGGGTGCCGGCCATGCCGGCTTCGTCGACGAGCAGGATGTCGCCCTTGCGCAGCTCGAAGTGCCGCATCTCGAAGGGCACGCGCTTGCCGCCGGCCAGCTGCTTGGCGTAGCGGCCTTCGGTGTACTCGTAGAGGAACTTGTGGGTGTTCTCCGCCGGGGTGCCCAGTTCGTTGCCGAGCACGGACGCGGCGGTGGAGGAGGTGCCGAGCGCGACCACGCGCACGCCGTGCTCGCGGGCGACGTGCACCAGGGCCTTCATGGCGGTGGTCTTGCCGGAGCCGGCCGGGCCGATGCCGATGGATATCCGGGTGTCGCGGGTGGCGAAGTCTTCGACCAGGGCGCGCTGTCCGGCGTCGAGCTTCCGGCCGGTGGCGTGCTCGAACGAGGTGAGGGATGTGGCGGCTTCCTTCGCCGAGATCTTCGTCTTGACGGTCGTGGTGGCCGCGGTCAGCAGGCGGTCTTCGGCGCCCAGGACGAGGGCGGAGGTGTAGCGGGCGGCGCCGTGGTCGATGAAGACGGACTCTCCGCCGCGGCGCTGGAGCTGCGTGGGTTCGCGCGTGAGCGACGGGGCTTCGACGCTGATCGAGGCGTCCAGCGCGGCCTTGGTGACCTTGTCGATGACGGTGTTCTGTTCGGCCAGGCTGACGAATCCGCCGCGCAGGATGCGTTCGGCTTCGGCGCGGATGTTCCACGTGGTCCAGGTGGAGCGCACTTCAGCGACCGCGTCGAGGATGTGGCGGGCGGCTTCGCGGATCTGGTTCTCGTCCAGGTCGAGTGCGGCGCGACCAGCGGGGATGCTCGCAGGGACGAGGGCGGCGACCTTCGCGAGGGCGCCGGTGCTGAACTGGTCGGTCAGGGAGGTGGTCCAGTCCCAGCGCATGGATTCGAGCGAGCGCGGGGCCTTCTTGCCTTCGCGGGTGTCGAGGTTCGCCTGCCGGGTCAGGGCGTAGGCGGTCTTGCGGCTCGGGTCGTGGCCGTGGTCGCGCCGGTATTCACGCACCAGCTGCGCGTACCGTGCTTCGATCATGGTGCGGCGGGAGGAGTAGTGCTCGATGTAGGACAGCGACATGCCCGTGATCTCGCGGACCGGCTGCTTGCCGCGCGGGGTGTCGGCCCGGGGCGTGAAGGAGACGCCGAGCCGGGCGGAGAGCAAGGTCTCGAACGCGCTGTTGTAGTGCTCGGAGGCCGCGACGGTGAGGCGGTAGAGGGCGCGGGCGTCCAGGCTGCGCCAGATTCCATCCGAGCCCTGGATCTTGTTGCTGATCACGACGTGGGTGTGCAGGTTCGGATCGCCCGCCCGGCTGTCGAAGTGGTCGAACGCGACGGCGACAAGGCCGGTGGTGTCGAGCTGGGCGACCCCGCCCTTGCCGGTGCGGGTGAGCGCGGCGTGGCCTTCGAGCATCGAAAGGGCGGAGGCGAGCGCGTCGCGGTGGGCCTGGTAGACGGCCTGGCGCACGGCTGCGTCGGGGTGGATCGCCCAGAGGATCGCGGCGCTTTTGACCGGGCTGAACACCAGGTCGTATCCGGCGACGGCAGCGCGCTGGGCGCGGGATTCCTCCTGCTTGGCCTTGTTGATCTCGGCCTTGGTCGGCTCGCGTCCGGTCTCCTGGCGGATCGCGTCCAGGCGCATGTCCACGCGGGCGTCGAAGTGGACGAGTTCCTGGTAGAGCGGGAACGCGGGGCCGAGGGAGGCTTCGCGGTCAGCTTTGCGGTGGATGGCCTTGATCTGGCTCTCGCTCATCCCGGGCTTGATGCGGGCGAGGATCTTCTCCCGGATCTTGTCGGCGTCCGGGTGCTGTCCGAGGCCGTAGAGCAGTTTCATCTGCTGCTCGGTGACCTCGGTCCCGGCGAGCTTGAGGACGTGCGCGCCGTAGCCGAGCCAGCGGCCGGGAGGGTTGCCTTCGGCGGTGTAGTAGTCGGCCGCGGTCTGTCCCATTTCGCGTTCGACGTCGCCGCCGGCGACCTGGCGGGTGAGGTAGGTGTAGCCGTCTCCGGCGGTGAGTTTGTGCAGGGCCAGCATCGGCTTCTCCTTCCTTTTCTGCCAGGTCGGGCGGTGTGATGCGCATCGGGTGGGATCCGCTAAGGCTTCAAGATCCTTTTCGTGCAAGAGGTGTCTTAGTGGTGGAGGGGGCGGGTGGCGAGCGGTGGTGCGGGAGGTGGGGAGTGGGCCTGCCGTGTGGGCGTGTCGCGTTCGCGAAGAGGGCAGGTGGTTGACACCTACTGTAGACCATCATCTATGGTGTGAGTAGTTCATTGATGTTAGTAAATGGAGGTGGTCGGATGGCGAGGCGAGGTGCGTCGGTCAAGGCGGCGGCGCGGCTGCGGGCGGACGAGGCGACGCGGGAGCTGCGCGAGGCGCAGTCGCGGAAGCTGGCGGCGCTCGGTGCGGCGGCGCAGGGGTACTTCGAGGCGGCCGAGCGGCGCGAGCGTGCTCAGGGCGTGGTCGAGCAGGAGGAGGTGCGGGCGCAGGAGGCGCTGTGCGCGGTGCGGGAGCTGGTGGAGACGAACAAGGCGGCGGCCGAGCTGTGTGGGGTGAGCGTGTACGAGGTGACGGCGGCGATGGCCGCCGTCACCTCGCGGGCTGCGCAGGTGCCGCAGCGCAGCCCGGCACCCGTCCCCGCCCCGGTCTCGACGGCGCCGGTACCGGTGACCGGCGGGTAGCGGACATGCGGACGCGGCTCGCGCGGCGTGCTGCGGGAGACTGCGGCGGGCCAGGCGGCGGGAGTAGCGGGAGCGGTAGACCGCCTCGCTGTAGGCGTGGCCCCACAGGTC
>Ga0310811_10000035_pt1 | contig 237844 bp, 223 predicted proteins | sample YCmetagenome_FD_207642 | JGI IMG/M metagenome (GOLD analysis project Ga0310811, IMG submission 207642) | Soil microbial communities from experimental microcosm in Duke University, North Carolina, United States - YC | ecosystem: Engineered > Artificial ecosystem > Soil microcosm > Unclassified... | reverse complement strand
GTTTTGCGGTGACGGCGTGCCATTTGCTCGCCGCTAAAACGAGAAAGGATACGCGCCGCGACGGATGAGGGAAAGCTGGCCGAACGACATAAGACTGTTCGCGTTGGCGAATAAACAGAAGTAGAAACTCAAAAGCAGAAACATGCGAACGCTGAAAACAAAAAAGCCTCGCACGAGTGCGAGGCTTTTTTGCATGTCTTTTGCCTTCGTCAGGCAGGAGCCAAGATTTATTTAATCTTGGTTTCCTTGTACTCAACGTGCTTACGGACGACCGGATCAAACTTCTTGATCAGCATCTTTTCCGGCATGTTGCGTTTGTTCTTGGTCGTCGTGTAGAAGTGACCCGTGCCTGCGGTCGATTCCAACTTGATCTTGTCGCGTGCGCCTTTCGCCATGATTTACTCCTTAGGCTTCACCGCGTGCGCGCAGATCTGCGAGCACAGCGTCGATACCGTTCTTGTCGATCAGGCGCAGGCCGGCGTTCGAAACGCGCAGACGCACCCAACGGTTTTCGCTTTCCACCCAAATACGGCGGTTTTGCAGGTTCGGCAGGAACCGGCGCTTGGTTTTGTTGTTCGCGTGGGAAACGTTGTTGCCGCTCATCGGCGCTTTCCCAGTTACTTGGCATACGCGTGCCATGAGAGCACTCCTAATACGCTAATTCTGAGTTCGAACGCCGTGAAAGTTTCCCGAAAAGAGCCGCGCTTGAGAGTTTATGGAAACTCGAGGCACGTTTCCTTTCCGGAACGCCTTGGTGGCTTCGGAACAGGGGGTTGGAAATAGGCAAACCGGAATTCTAGCAGAAAAAAAGCCGCAAAATCAAACCTTATTTGCGATGCCGAACACGGCGAGAGGTCGCCGCGGCCCAGGTTCAGGCCATTTCAGGGCCAGCCGGCATGGGCAAACGAGTAGGTAGTGTCGGCGCCGATCACCAGATGATCGATCAGCCGCACGTCGATCAGAGCAAGCGCGTCGCGCAGCGTATGCGTCAGGCGGCAGTCGCTCGCACTCGGCTGAACGGCGCCGGAAGGGTGATTATGCGCGACGATCAGGCTGGCGGCATTCAGACTCAACGCGCGCCGGACGATCTCGCGTGGGTAGACCGCCATGCGCGTCAGCGTGCCGCGTGCGCTTTCTTCGCAACGGATCAGCCGATGCCGGGCGTCGAGAAAGAGCGACACGAAGACCTCTTGCGCCTTGCCGCCTATATAGAGGCGCAGATAGTCCTTCACGGCCTCAGGCGAGTTCATCAGCACACGGTCACGCATTTTATCGACCAGCGAGCGCCGCGCCATCTCCATGATGGCGAGCAACTGCGCCTTTTTGGCCGGCCCGATGCCGCGCAGGCCGTCGAAGTCCGAGTAGGTTGCGTCGAGCATGGCGCGCAGCGAGCCGAAGCGGTCGAGCAGGGTGCGCGCGACATTGAATACATCGTGGCCGGGCAGGCCTGAGCCGAGCACGAGCACGATCATTTCGGTGTCGGATAGCACGCCCGGTCCTTGCTCGATCAGCCGTTCGCGCGGCATGTCGTGTTTAAGCCATTTGCCGCGTACGAGCCGCTGGGGTGCGGATTTGCCGATGTTCGCCGCGGCCTTGGCGATGCGAGCGCCAGGACCGGCGGCGGTACTGGTGGCGCTATCAACTGCGGCGCAAGCGCGCGGTGACGCCCGCGCCGGCGCCGCGCCGGGCTCCGGCAGCCTTGCCTCGGGTGGCGCTTTGTCTATCGTGCAGGCGTAATCAGCCATATCAGGTACACATCCTCCAGTTCGCTTTGGGGCGGCGCGCGGTGCCCGGCCGCGCCGCGATGCGTGCGACGGACCCAAGCCGCCGCCCGCTATGTGGCTTACAATAGGCGCTTTGCGCACGGCACCCCGACGGTTTGCCACACGCGTCGACTGCGCCCGCGGCGCACGCGTGCAGCGCGCTTCGACTGAGCGAGCATTGCATGAGCATCATCGACATTTCCGAAGTGAAACCCGGTTCACATGTGACGCTTCACTACCGGCTTTCCCTTGCCGATGGCGCCGAAGTCATCAATACGTTTACCGACAGGCCGGCCACGCTGCTGCTCGGTGCGGGTCAACTGGCGCCGCCGCTGGAACATATTCTGCTGGGTTTGAAGGTGGGCCACCACTCGACCTTTCAGCTAACGCCGGAGCAGGCATTCGGCCCGCGCAATCCGGAGCTGATCCAGCGGGTCTCACTGGCCACGCTGCGTGAAAACAGCATGATCGGCGAGGATTTTTCGCCGGGTGATCTGGTCGAATTCAACGCGCCGGGCGGCGGCCGCTATGCCGGCGTCCTGAAAGAAGTGGGCGAAACGTCGGCGCTGTTCGATTTCAACCATCCGCTTGCCGGCCAGACGCTGGCGTTTGAAGTGAAAATCATCGGGATTCTGTAAACATGAGCATCACGGATACGACTCTTGCCGAAGCCGAAATCCTGCTGGCGCAACCGCGCGGGTTCTGTGCCGGCGTCGATCGGGCCATTGAGATCGTTGAGCGGGCCATCAAGTTGCACGGCTCGCCGATCTACGTGCGCCACGAAATCGTCCATAACGCCTATGTCGTCGAGGATTTGCGCAAGAAGGGCGCGATTTTCATCGAACAACTGGAAGAGGTGCCGGCCGGCAATACCGTCATTTTCAGCGCGCATGGCGTGTCGAAAGCGGTGCGCGCGGAAGCCGAGTCGCGCGGACTGCGCGTGTACGACGCCACTTGTCCGCTCGTCACCAAGGTGCATATCGAAGTCGCGAAAATGCGCCAGGACGGCTTCGATATCGTGATGATCGGCCATAAGGGTCACCCGGAAGTCGAGGGCACGATGGGCCAGGCGGGCGAGGGTATGCACCTTGTGGAAGACATCAAGGATGTGCAGGCGCTGCAACTGGCCGACCCCGAGCGGATCGCGTTCGTGACGCAAACCACCCTGTCGGTCGACGATGCGGCTGAGATCATCGGTGCCCTGAAGTCGAAGTACCCGGCGATCCGTGAACCGAAGAAGCAGGACATCTGCTACGCCACGCAGAACCGTCAGGACGCGGTCAAGTTCATGGCGCCGCAATGCGACGTGGTGATCGTAGTCGGCAGCCCGAATAGTTCGAATTCGAACCGCTTGCGCGAACTGGCCGAAAAGCTCGGCGTGCCGTCTTATATGGTGGACTCGCCGGATCAGATCGATCCGGTCTGGGTCGAAGGCAAGCGCCGGATCGGCGTGACGGCGGGCGCTTCGGCGCCGGAAGCACTGGCACAAGCGGTGATTGGCCGTTTGCATGAGCTCGGTGTGCGCAACGTGCGCGCACTTGAAGGTATCGAAGAAAACATCGCGTTTCCGCTGCCGCGCGGGCTGGGTTTGCCTGCCTGACGATTAGCCGACGTTTCTGAAAGCAAGGCGCGCCCAAGGGCGCGCTTTTTTTTCGTCCGCAGATTCATGAGGTGGTATAAATAAAGTGCCAGAACACTGGTCCGAGCCTTTTTACGTGTGTTTCCACACGAATTCTTTTGAGCTGCGATTTGGCATTTAATCGTTTTTCGACCGATGTGACCCCGTTTAAATCCAGCGAAACGCGTTGCGGCGATTTTTGACGCACTAAAATAGTGCGTGTATCCCGGTATCAATGGAAACGTAATACTTAACGCGAACCACCGTGTAACCGGGGATCGGGCTAATTCGCTGCAACACTTGATGCCATTGGGCGCGACGGTGGTGCAACTGGTGCACGAAAATTAGTCGCAACCCGGTTGCGCCTGTCGCTGGATTTCTCTCTCAAAATAAGGTTGCAATGCAGGAAAACCCCACCGTTTCAACAATATTGCGCGTCGCATAATTGGAGTTACAATGCGCGCGTTCTCAAGGCCTCCGGGTCCCGAACAACGGATTTTGCAAGGCGCGGGAGACCTACTTAATGCGAGTCAAATTTGCTTACACCGTGTCCATCGTGACCGCGGTTGCGATGTTGACCGCGTGCGGCAAGAAGCAGGATGGTGAGGTTGGAGCCGGTGCATCGGCTGCCACGGTGGCAGCGGCCCCGGCAAGCGAAGCGATTGTCGTGAAGATCGGTCATGCGGCCCCATTAACGGGTCCCATTGCGCATCTCGGTAAAGACAATGAAAACGGTGCGCGTCTGGCAGTCGAGGAAATCAACACGCAGGGTTTAACGATCGACGGTCACAAGATCCAGTTGGAGCTCGACGCCGAGGATGATGCGGCCGACCCGAAAACGGGAACGGCGGTCGCCGAGAAGCTCGTTGAGGATCACGTCGTCGCCGTGGTCGGGCATCTGAATTCAGGCGTCTCGATTCCGGCCTCGAAGATCTATAGCGACGCCGGCATTGTGCAGATCTCGCCGTCGTCGACCAACCCGGGATATACGCAGCAAGGTTTCAAGACGACTTATCGGGTGGTCGCGACCGATGCCCAGCAGGGGCCGGCGCTGGCCAACTACGCGACGAAGGTGCTCGGCGCGAAACGCATCGCGATCGTCGACGACTCGACCGTATACGGTAAGGGACTGGCCGACGAGTTCGCAAAGACGGTACAGGCGAGCGGCGCGAAGGTCGTCGCGCGTGAAGCCACGAATGACAGGGCTACGGAGTTTCAGGCCGTCCTTAGAAAGATCAGGCGTGTTCAGCCGGACGTGATCATGTTCGGCGGAATGGACGCGACGGGCGGGCCGTTCGCCAAACAGGCGGCGGCGCTCGGTATCAGGGCAAAAATCCTTGGCGGCGACGGCGTGTGTACCGACAAGGTGGGTGAGCTGGCGGGAACCGCCGTGCAAAACCTGGTCTGTTCGGAAGCGGGACTCGCGCTTTCCAAAATGGACAAGGGAGCGGACTTCGAAAAGAAGTACGTGGACCGCTTCCACACGCCGGTGCAGATTTACGCACCGTTCACGTATGACGCTGTGTACGTGATTGTCGATGCAATGAAGCGCGCTAATTCGATCGAGGCGCCCAAGGTGCTGGCTGCGATGCCGTCCACCGATTACAACGGGGTAATCGGCCACATCGCGTTCGACGACAAGGGTGATTTGAAAGAGGGCGCCATTACGCTTTACGACTTCAAGGACGGCAAGAAAGCGGTTCTCGACGTCGTGAAGATGTGATGACGGGACGTACAGCCTGACGGCACCGAAACCACCCAACGGTGCCGTTTTTGCATCCGCCATCGGCAAGTGAGCGACTGCATCACAGTCGCAAGACGAACCGGGCGGCGGATAACCCTTACCGGTCTTTTACATCAGTACCCGCAGTGCCGTTGAGATTGGCGTACCGCATCACCGCCCACCGGCTGATGAAGAACGCGAATCCAGTCGCACGGGCTAAGGAGCATTAAATGGATATCTTCATCCAGCAGGTCCTCAACGGGCTGGTGCTTGGCAGCGTTTACGCCATCATCGCACTGGGCTATACGATGGTTTACGGCATCTTAGGCATCATCAACTTCGCGCATGGCGATGTGTTGATGGTGGGCGCGATGGTCGCGCTCTCAGCCATAGGCGTGCTGCAGAACCACTTCCCCGGCCTCGGCAATGTGCCGACGCTATGCATTGCGCTGGTCATCGCCGCGGTTGTGTGTGCTGTCGTCGGCTACACGATCGAGCGCGTGGCCTACCGGCCGTTGCGTAAAGCGCCGCGCCTCGCCCCGCTGATCACCGCGATCGGCGTGTCGATCCTGCTGCAAACCCTCGCGATGATGATCTGGTCGCGCAACCCGCTGCCGTTCCCGCAGCTGTTGCCTACTGACCCGATCAACGTGATCAAGGCCACGGATACGACGCCGGGCGCCGTGATCTCGATGACCGAAATCGTGATCATCGTGGTGGCGTTCCTCGTGATGGGCGGTCTGCTGCTGCTGGTTCACAAGACCAAGCTGGGCCGCGCGATGCGTGCAATCGCCGAGAACCCGGGCGTTGCCAGCCTGATGGGCGTGAACCCGAACTTCGTGATTTCGGCGACCTTCATGATCGGCTCGGCGCTGGCCGCTCTGGCCGGCGTGATGATCGCGTCCGAATACGGTAACGCACACTTCTATATGGGCTTCATCCCAGGGCTGAAGGCCTTTACCGCGGCGGTGCTGGGCGGGATCGGCAATCTCGGCGGGGCGATGGTGGGCGGCGTGCTGCTCGGCCTGATCGAACAGTTGGGGGCCGGTTATATCGGCAATCTCACGGGCGGTGTCTTCGGCAGTAACTATCAGGACGTGTTCGCATTCATCGTGCTGATCATCGTGCTGGTGTTCCGTCCGTCGGGCCTGTTGGGCGAACGTGTTGCGGATCGAGCATAAGGAGTAGACAGACATGACCTCAATTCAACCGATCGAGCCGTCCACGACGCTCATCCCCGAAAAGAACATGACGAAGACGTTGACCGTCGGCATCCTCACCGCGGTCTTCGTGATCGCGGCGCCGATGATCATCGGCGCGGCCGGCGGCAACTACTGGGTCCGCGTGCTCGACTTCGCGATGCTGTACGTGATGCTGGCGCTAGGCCTCAATGTGGTGGTCGGCTTTGCCGGCCTGCTGGATTTGGGCTACATCGCGTTCTACGCAATCGGCGCTTACGTTGCCGCGTTGCTGAGTTCGCCGCACCTGACCTCGCAGTTCGAGTGGATCGCGCATATGTTCCCGAACGGCCTGCATACGCCGATCTGGGTCATCGTGCCGATCGCCATGGCGCTCGCGGCGACCTTCGGCGTGCTGCTCGGCGCACCGACCTTGCGTCTGCGCGGCGACTACCTCGCGATCGTGACCCTGGGCTTCGGGGAAATCGTGCGGATCTTCATGAACAACCTCGACCGTCCGGTGAACATCACCAATGGTCCGAAGGGGATCACGGGGATCGATCCGGTGTCGGTGGGCGGCTTCAGTCTCGCGCAAACCCACTCGCTGTTCGGCTTCCAGTTCCCGTCGGTGTACTCGTACTACTACCTGTTCGTGCTCTGCTCGCTGTTCGTGATCTGGACCTGTACGCGTTTGCAGCACTCGCGGATCGGCCGTGCATGGGCCGCAATCCGTGAAGACGAAATCGCCGCCAAGGCAATGGGCATCAACACCCGTAACGTGAAGCTGCTGGCTTTCGCGATGGGCGCGTCGTTCGGCGGCCTGTCGGGCGCGATGTTCGGGTCGTTCCAGGGCTTCGTGTCGCCGGAATCGTTCACGTTCTGGGAATCGGTCGTGGTGCTGGCGTGCGTGGTGCTGGGCGGTATGGGCCACATTCCGGGCGTGATTCTCGGCGCGGTGCTGCTTGCCGTGTTCCCGGAATTCCTGCGCTCGACCATGGGTCCGCTGCAGAACGCGATCTTCGGCCATGAAATCGTCGATACCGAAGTGATCCGTCAGTTGCTGTACGGCCTCGCGATGGTCGTGATCATGCTGTATCGCTCGGAAGGCCTGTGGCCGTCGCCGAAGCACGAAGACAAGATTGCGAAACTGGCGAAGCGCGCCGGCAAGAAACCGGTGCGGGCGTAAGGACGCGGAGAAAAAATATGAGCGACAACATTCGACTGTCCGTCAAAGGCGTCAACAAGCGTTTCGGCGGTTTGCAGGCACTTTCCGACGTCGGGCTCGAGATCAAGTCGGGCCAGATTTACGGGCTGATCGGCCCGAACGGCGCCGGCAAGACAACCTTCTTCAATGTGATCACGGGGCTGTACACGCCGGATTCGGGCGAGTTCAGGCTCGACGGCACCGAATACACGCCGACCGCCGTCTATCAGGTGGCGAAGGCGGGGATTGCGCGTACGTTCCAGAACATCCGTCTGTTCGGCGGCATGACCGCGCTGGAAAACGTGATGGTCGGCCGTCACGTGCGCACCAGGCACGGTCTGATCGGCGCGGTGTTGCAGACGCCGGCCGAGCGTCGCGAAGAGCGCGAGATCAAGGAACGCGCGATCGAGCTGCTGGAGTACGTCGGCATTGCGCAGTACGCGGACTACACGTCGCGCAATCTGTCGTACGGACACCAGCGCCGTCTGGAAATCGCCCGCGCGCTGGCAACGGATCCAAAGCTGCTCGCACTGGATGAACCGGCTGCCGGCATGAACGCCACGGAAAAGGTCGAGCTGACCAAGCTGCTCGACAAGATCCGCGCGGACGGCAAGACGATTCTGCTGATCGAACACGACGTGAAACTGGTGATGGGTCTGTGCAACCAGATGACGGTGCTCGACTACGGCAAGGTGATTGCGCAAGGACTGCCGTCGGACGTGCAGAAGGATCCGAAAGTGATCGAAGCTTATCTGGGTGCGGGGGTCCACTAATGGCTACGGCAATGTTGAAAATCAAGGGCCTGCAGGTCAATTACGGCGGCATTCAGGCAGTCAAGGGCATCGATCTCGAAGTCGCGCAGGGCGAACTGGTCACGTTGATCGGCGCGAACGGCGCGGGCAAGACCACGACGATGAAGGCGATCACGGGTCTGAAGCCGTACTCGGCAGGCGATATCGAGTACATGGGCCAGTCGATCAAGGGCATCCCGGCGCACGAGCTGCTCAAACGCGGTCTGGCGATGGTGCCGGAAGGCCGCGGCATCTTCTCGCGCATGTCGATCGTCGAAAATATGCAGATGGGGGCTTATCTGCGCAGCGACACGGACGGCATCAAGGCAGACGTCGATCGCATGTTCGGCTTCTTCCCGCGCCTGAAGGAACGGGCCGCGCAATACGCGGGTACGCTTTCGGGCGGCGAACAGCAGATGCTGGCGATGGCGCGCGCGATCATCAGCAAGCCTAAGCTGTTGTTGCTGGATGAACCGTCGATGGGTCTATCGCCGATCATGGTCGAGAAAATCTTCGAAGTGGTGCGGGCGATCTCGGCCGAAGGCATGACTGTGCTGCTGGTCGAGCAGAACGCGCGTCTCGCGTTGCAGGCGGCGAACCGCGGCTACGTGATGGACTCGGGTCTCGTCACGATGTCCGGCGATGCAAAGCAGATGCTCGATGATCCGAAGGTGCGGGCAGCTTATCTGGGTGAATGAGCTGGGTGAATGAGTTGGTTGAATAACCCGGACCAGATTTGCTTTAGCCGTTAAAAAAGGCCGCCTGCGCGATTGAAGCGCAGGCGGCCTTTCTCTTTTCAGGCGCTTGTCCGACGCTCAGGCAGCCGGCGTCTCCGCCAGTTCGCCGAGGCGTTTGCCGAGACTGATGACGGCGTCCGCGCGATAACCGAGCGCTTCATAAAACGCCCGCACGTCGGCCTTCGCGGACAGCACCTGCAAGTTCAGCTTCGGGCAGCCACGTTCGGTCAACGCGTTCTCGACATGCGCGACCAGCCTCGTGCCGATGCCATGACGTCGCAACGATTCATCCACCGCGAGCGAATACAGCCAGCCCCGGTGCCCGTCGTAGCCGCCCATCACTGTGCCGACTATACGCTCGCCGAACACCGCGACAAAGAACAGCTCCGGTTGCGTCGCCAGCTTGTTGGCGATCGACAGATGCGGGTTGCGCTGCGGCCTCGTCACGTCCCGGTACTCGGGGAATGCCTGCTGCCACAGCGCGACCACGGCGTCGGTGTCGCTCGCTTCGAAGCGGCGAATCGAGAGGGCTGCGGTCGTCGTCATACGCGCTTTTCCGTGTGATTACAGCGTGTCGAGAATCGAGCGCAGCATCGCCATCATCTGGTCGATCTCTTCGTTCGTGACGTTCAGCGCCGGCATGAAGCGCAGCAGGTTCGGCCGCGCCGCATTCAGCAGCAGGCCGTCCGGTTGCATCAAACGTGCTTTCTCGACGATCTGATTGCCGATGTCCTTGCCGAGCAGCAGCGCGCGCAGCAGGCCCTCACCGCGTTCGCCTTCGAAGCCGCGTTCTTTCGACAGCTCGAGCAGCTTCGCGCGCAGATATTCGCCGCGCGCGCGCACGCCTTCGAGGAAACCCGGCGCGGTAAGCTGCGAAATCACCGAGTAGCCGACCGCGGTCATCAGCGGATTGCCGTTGTACGTGCCGCCCTGGTCGCCCGCTTCGAACACGGCGATTTCAGCCTTCGAGAGCAGCGCCGCGAGCGGCACGCCGCCGCCGATGCCCTTGCCGAGCGTCATGATGTCGGGTTCGATACCCGACAGTTCGTACGCGAACAGCGTGCCGGCGCGGCCGCAACCGCTTTGCACTTCGTCGACGATCAGCAGCAGGTTGTGCTGTTTGGTCAGCGCGCGCAGTTGCTGCATGAACTCGCGGGTGGCGGGAATCACGCCGCCTTCACCCTGAATCGGCTCGAGCATCACCGCGACGGTCTTCGCGTTGATGAGTTTTTCAACCGATGCGATGTCGTTCAGATCCGCCTTCGGGAAACCCGGCACTTGCGGTGCGTAGATCGTGTCCCAGCCCGGTTTGCCGCTGGCGGACATGGTGGCGAGCGTGCGGCCATGGAAGCTGTGATCGAACGTGATGATTTCGAACGCGCCGTCCTTGAACTTCTTGCCCCACTTGCGCGCGAGCTTGATTGCACCTTCGTTGGCTTCGGCGCCGCTGTTCGCGAAGAACACCTTGTCGAAACAGCTGTGCTGCGTGAGCAGACCCGCGAGTTTCGCCATCGGTTCGTTGTAGAAGGCCGGCGACGGATTCAACAATAGTTGCGCCTGCTTGTTCAGCGCTTCGATCATGCCCTCGTTGCAGTGGCCGAGGCTATTGACCGCCCAACCCTGGATGAAGTCCAGATATCGCTTGCCGTTGTTGTCGTAGAGCCACGAGCCCTTGCCGTGCGTGAAAACGATTTCGGGCCGGTTCGTGATGTACATCAGCGACTCGATCGGGTACTCATTGAAATTCATGACGGCAGGCTCCAGACAGCGGGGTGAAAGTTAGTGAGCGGTTTGGCCACACAATGAAACACGGGCCGGGGAAAGCAAAAAAAGCAAACAAAAAAGCCACGGCATGCCGTGGCTTTCATGATTCGAACTGCTTGCGCCCTTGTGCGGCGCGAATCCGTGACGAAGCCGGCGGCGTCCCTAAGGGAGCGGCGAGCGGCGACGTCGAAGTTCGGATTGAATGCGGTTCATGCGCGAAAGAATACGACAAGGAAAGCGCCGGTGTAAACCATGAATTTGCACAAATTCGCGTCAACGCGAATTCAGGCAAGTCTGCCAGCGTGCCTGTTTCGTTTTGATGAATGGGTCGAAAGGCGTGCAGTCAACCCATTCACCGCCTCAAACCGCGTTCGCCAGATCCGCTGCACTCGTGAAGGAATCCGCGTAGAACTCGTCTTCCGGCAGACCGTGATGCTGGGTGAAATCGCGCTGCGCCGACTCGACCATCACCGGCGCGCCGCACGCGTACACCTGATACGGCGACAGGTCGGGCAGATCCTCGATCACCGCGCGATGCACGAAGCCGACACGGCCCGTCCAGGCGTCGCTTGCGTCCGGTTCCGACAGCACCGGCACGAACTTGAAGTTCGGAATCTCGCGAGCCCATTGCTCGGCGAGATCGAGCAGGTACAGGTCTTTCTTGCGGCGTGCGCCCCAATAAAGCGTCATGGGCCGGTCCAGATTCTTGAACACCGCATGTTCGACAATCGCCTTCAGCGGCGCGAAGCCCGTGCCCGAGGCGAGCAGCACGATCGGCTTGTCCGAGTCTTCACGCAGGAAGAAGGTGCCGAGCGGCGCTTCGAAGCGCAGGATGTCGCGCTCCTTCATCGCACTGAAGACGTGATCGGTGAACGCGCCGCCGGGCATGTGACGGATGTGCAATTCGATCGGGCCTTCCGTGTGCGGCGCGCTCGCCATCGAATAGCTGCGGCGCTTGCCGTCCTTAAGAATGAACTCGAGGTACTGACCGGCCAGATACTGCAGACGTTCGTTGGCGGGCAATTGCAGCTTCAGCACCACGACGTCGTCGGCCTTGCGCTCGATGGCGTTCACGCGGCACGGCAGTTTCTTGACCTGCACGTCGCCCACGCCGGCCACTTCTCGGATATCCACTTCGAGATCGGAGCATGCGGTCGCGCAGCAGAGGAGCGCCATGCCGCGCGTTCTTTCGTCGTTCGACAAGGCCGACGACGAATGCTGACGCTGTTCGATCTGACCGCTGATCACGGTGCCTTTGCATGAGCCGCAGGCGCCGTTCTTGCAGCCGTACGGCAGGCCGATGCCTTGTCGCAGCGCTGCGATCAGGACCGGTTCGTCCTGTTCTACCTGAAACTGCCGGCCGCTTTGCCGGAGCGTGACGTTAAATGCCATAGAGTGAGTATTCGAAATCGAGGAGTCGGTAATCGTTATCGGAGCCGCCGGTTCAACTGTGCGGTACCTGCCGCGCTTGACGGCTACAATGCATCCACCATGAAAGCGACACGAAATTTACGCCGGCCGCGCGTATTGATAGTTGGCTGCGGCGACGTCGGCATGCGTTGCGTGCCCTTGTTCCTGCCGCGCGCGCATGTCTTCGCGCTCACCAGTCACGCCGAGCGCAGCGCCGAATTGCGCGCTGCCGGGGCCACGCCGCTGCTCGGCGATCTCGACGTGCGCCGCAGCCTGAAACGGCTTGCCGGGCTCGCGCCGACGGTGCTGCATCTCGCGCCGCCGCAAAAAACTGGCGACGACGACCGCCGTACCCGTGCGTTGCTCGCTACGCTGAGCGCGCGCCGCGATCGGGCGCTGCGTGCCGCGCGCGGCGCGGTGGCGCCGGTGGGGCGGTTACGCCGCGGGTTGCGCAGCATGCATGCCTCGTGGGCTGAATCTGAAACAGCCAATATTGTACCCGACAGGGTGCGCTGGACTGCCGCTCTGCAAGCGCCGGTGAAGTTGGTGTACGCGAGCACGACGGGGGTCTATGGCGATTGTGGCGGCGCGTGGATCGACGAGACGCGCACGGCGCGGCCGGCCAATGCGCGTGCCAAACGTCGCGTGTCGGCCGAGCGGCAATTGCGGCGCGCCACCGCACGCGGCGTGGTCGCTGCCAGCGTGGCGCGGATTCCGGGCATCTACGCAAGCAACCGTCTGCCGCTCGCGCGGCTGGAAAAGCGCACGCCCGCCCTGATCGACGCCGACGACGTCTACACCAACCATATCCATGCCGACGACCTCGCCGCGATCCTCCTGCGCCTCGCCACGCACGGGCGGCCGGGGCGCGTGATTCACGCATCGGACGATACGTCACTAAAAATGGGGGAATACTTCGATGTGGTGGCCGATGCGTTCGGCCTCGAACACGCGCCGCGCATTACGCGCGCGCAGGCGGAGCAGCAGATCGAACCGACCTTGCTGTCCTTCATGCGTGAATCGAGGCGCCTCGTGAACCGGCGCCTCAAAACGGAATTGCGCGTGCGCTTGCGCTATCCGAGCGTCGAGGACTTTCTGCGCGCGGCTTCGTAGGCATCGCGGGCCTGCCTTCGCGGGCTTACGTCAGCGCCGGCAACGCCTCCAGCAACAGGAAGCACAGCATGGCGCCGATCAGCGCGCCGATCAGGTTCGGATGATATTTATGCCGCAGCCGCATCATGACCAGCAGTCCGCCGATCAGAACCAGGCCGAGGCACACGAAAGCGATCATCACATTCGTGATCGGGATGGTGTCGTGAGTGACCATGGCGTGCCCTCCTTGAACCCTTTGTAGTCGTTGTTTAAACGAGTATAGGGCGAGTTGTAAGGAAGAACATGCTGCGCCGCAGCGAGTCATCGGGATTCAGCGAACCCGTGTGCGGGCGCGCACACGATTCTCCTGATGCATCAAGGCCTTAAAAGGGTCCTACCGGTTTACCCGCTCCGTAGAGATCCGAGGTCGGTTTCATCGAGCCATTGCCACCCGCCTGGTGCCAGTGTCGCGGGCAAGCTGAGTCCGCCGATCCGCTCGCGATGCAGTGCCTCGCAGCGGTTGCCGGCCGCCGCAATCATCCGCTTGACCTGGTGATACTTGCCTTCCATCACGGTGAGGGCCAGCGCGTGCTCGCCGCGTGCGTGGGCGTCGACGGCGGCGATCGGTTTGGACTCGCCGTGCAGGAGGACGCCATTGCGCAAGGCGTCCAACTGGGTGTCGTCGAGCGGGTGCCGGGTGGTTGCAATGTACAGCTTCGGCACTTTGCGTTTCGGCGACGTGAACATGTGAACGAACTTGCCGTCGTCGGAGAGCAGCAGGAGACCGGTGGTGTCCTGATCGAGGCGGCCCACGCATTGCACGCCACGTTCGGCAAACTGAGGCGGCAGCAGGCTGAACACGCTCGGATGATGCTGCGGATCGCGCGAGCATTCATAGCCGGCGGGCTTGTTCAGCAGCAGATAGGCGTGCTCGCGATACGGCCAGATGACGCCGTCCACGCTGAAGCAGAACGTGGCGTCGTCGGTGGGGAAATCGGTGTCGGCATCGGCGCACACTGAGCCGCCGATACTCACGCGGCCGTCGCCGATCAATGCCCGGCATTGGCGGCGCGAGCCGAAACCTTGAGTGAAGAGGATGCTTTCGAGATTCATGGCGAGCGAAGAATAACACCGCAAGAAGCGGAGCGCCGCGTAGCGACATAGCGGCGACGATGGTCTCCCGACTTTCCAGTGCAGGAGTTCATCGATGTCCGTCACGTCATCTTCGCCGTCGTCATCCGCGATCCGTTTGCCGGCCGCATTCCAGCGGCTTGCATGGTCGAATCTGGTCGCGCAATCCGCCGAGCAGATCAGCCTCGCGGCCGCGCCGCTCGTCGCCGTGTTCGCACTGGGCGCCGGCGCGCGCGAGACCGGCCTGTTGCAAACCGCGCAGACGCTGCCGTTCCTGTTGTTGTCGATTCCGCTCGGCGTATGGGCCGACCGCCGCTCGCGCCGTACGTTGATGACGCTCGCGGAAAGCGTACGCGTGGTCGCGATGTTGTCCGTGCTGCTGCTGGTAATGACGCACGCGCTGAGCTTGCCGCTGCTTGCCGCGCTCGGCTTCATTGCCGCGACCGGCACGGTGGCGTACAACGTCGCGGCGCCTTCGCTGGTGCCCTCGATCGTGCCGCGCGAGGCATACGCGCAGGCGAACGGCCGGCTCGAACTGGCGCGCAGCGTCGCATATTCGGCGGGCCCGGCGCTTGGCGGGCTGCTGGTCGGCTGGATCGGCGCGGGCTGGGCGTATGGCTGCGCGGCCGGGCTATCGGCGCTGGCCGTCGCGCTCCTCGCGGGCTTGCGCGAACCGCCGCGAGCAAGCGCTTCTCAACGGCACTTCCTGCTCGAATTGCGCGACGGTACGCGCTTCGTTTTGCACGACGCGCTGCTGCGCCCCATGCTGGCCACCGCGATCTTCTTTAATCTCGGCTTCTTCGTGTTGCAAGCGGTGTATGTGCCGTATGCCGTGCATCGCCTTGGATTGAGCGCGTCGATGGTCGGCGTGACGCTCGGCGCGTACGGCGTCGGCATGGTGTGCGGCGCGCTCGCCGCGCCCGCCATCGCGCGACGTCTCGCGTTTGGACGCGTGCTGATCATCGGGCCTTCATGTGGTCTGCTCGCCTCGCTGGTGATGGTGGCGACGATCGTCACGCCGTCGTTCTGGCTGGCGATGCTGAGCTTCTTCCTGCTCGGCGCCGGACCGATTCTGTGGGTGGTCGGCTCGACCACGCTGCGTCAGGCGATTACGCCAGAGCGGATGATGGGCCGCGTCTCCGCGATTAACAGCACGGCAACCTACGGCGCACGGCCGCTGGGCGCGCTGCTCGGTGCGGCGATCAGCGCGCGGTGGGGAATGGATGCCTGTCTGGTCGCGGCTGCGGCGGCGTTCGTCGTGCAGGCGCTGATCATCGTCATGTCGCCGGCGGCGCGGCTCGCGAACATTCCAGAAGGCGCCGCGGTCGCGCCATGAAAACTGGTTTTCATGGCGTACGCGGATGTTCACGAACACGCAGGCGGTTCTCCGTGAAAACCCTCGAAAATGAAAATGAATTTTTTTCTGCGAGATTTCTATGTAAATATACTTTCATTCATTTTGATTACAGTCGCCGCATCGCAGCGGTTGTCTTGCTCGCATGATTCATCACTCGTCCGCTGCTTCCAACCTTGCCGAACAGGCGATTGCTTCACGCATCGCCGCAGCGATGCCGACGCTTACGCCGATCCATCGGCGCATGGGCGAGTACGTGCTGGCGAATCTGTTCCGCGCGGCGACGATGCGAATCGACGAACTGGCGAGCGTGGTCGGTGCATCGGTGGCGACGGCGAATCGCTTCGCTCGCGCGCTCGGCTTCGACGGCTATCCGCAGTTTCGCGAAGCGCTGGTACGCGGCTTCGAAGCGACGCTTGCACCCGTCGAGCGACTGCGTAGCGCGCAGGAATCGCTCGCCTCCGGTGACGCTCTGCTCGATGCATTGCTCGAACAGGCGGCGGCCAATCTTCATTCCACCCGCACCGCGATCGATAGCGCCGCCGCCGAAGCAGCGGTTGAAGCGATCATCGCCGCGCGCCGGGTATTCGTGCTCGGCTACGGGGCCAGCGCGTTTCTCGCCGGTTTGATGGAACACGGCCTGATGCCGTATCACGACAACGTGCAGTCGCTCGCATTGATCGGCGGACCGTCGCATGCCGCACGGCGCCTGTTCACTGCGGACAGCGCCGATCTGGTGATCGGCATTGCGTTTCCGCGTTATGTCGACGACACCATCGAACTCGCCCGGCGAGCGGCAAGTCGCGGCGCACGCGTGCTTGCGCTTACCGATAGTCCGCGCTCGCCGCTCGCGCAATTTGCCGATCTCAAGCTCTACATCCGTTCTGAACGGCGGCTCGCGGCCAATGCCGATTCGGCTGTGCTGGCCGTGATCGAAGCACTCTGCGACGCGGTTGCCTATCGCGCCCAGCGCTCGGTCAAAGCCGCAGCGGGTGTCAGCGAATTTGTGTTGCCCTGGCTGACCGATCCGCAAGCCGAGCCTTCCAGCGCGGCTGAGAACCCCGCGCGACCTTCTACCCGTACCACCCGCACTACGAAAGCCAAGAAATGAACTCCAACGCAGTCATTGCCATTCACGGCGGGGCAGGCACGATCCTGCGCGCGTCCATGTCGGCCAGCGCCGAAGCCGACTACCACGCCGCCTTGCATGCCGTACTGAGCGCGGGTCAGCGCGTGCTCGCCGACGGCGGCAGCGCGCTCGACGCTGTCAGCGAAGCCGTACGCCTGCTCGAAGATTGCCCGCTCTTCAACGCGGGCCGCGGCGCGGTCTACACGGCAGCCGGCACGCATGAGCTCGACGCGGCCATCATGGACGGCAGCACACTCGACGCGGGCGCGATCTGCTGCGTGACGCGCATACGCAATCCGATTCTGGCGGCGCGCCGCGTACTCGAACGCAGTGAACACGTTCTGTTCACCGGCGCCGGCGCGGAAGCTTTCGCAGCCGCGCAAGGACTCGAATTCGTCGAGCCCGAGTATTTCCATACCGAAGCCCGTTATCGCCAATGGCAACTCGCACGCGGTCAGCAGCGCGCCATGCTCGATCACGACGGCGCGACGCTGGCCTCGAATAATGACGATCCCACGCCGCATGAGCCGATCGATCCGAATCGCAAGTTCGGCACGGTGGGGGCGGTCGCGCTCGATCAGCATGGCCACGTGGCGGCTGCCACCTCGACAGGCGGCGTCACCAACAAGCAGGTCGGGCGGGTTGGCGATACGCCGCTGATCGGCGCGGGCTGCTATGCGGACGACGCCACCTGCGCAGTGTCGACCACCGGCTCCGGCGAGATGTTCATGCGCATGGTTGCCGCGTACGACGTCGCGGCGCAGATGGCGTACCGCAACGTCTCGCTTGAAGAGGCGGCGCACGACGTGGTGATGACCCGCCTGCCGAAAATCGACGGACGCGGCGGTCTGGTCGCCGTCGATGCGCGCGGCAACGTCACGCTGCCGTTCAATACCGAGGGCATGTATCGCGGCTTCGCGCGAATCGGCGAGACGCCGGTGACGGCGATCTATCGCTAATGCTGTTGCTGTTGCTGTTGCTGTTGCCGTTCCGTTGCACTCCCGTTTGAGTTCTTTGCCTGAGCCACCGTTAGCCGCGTTCGAAACAAAAGGAACCATCGTGCCGACTTCATCGCACACCGCCCGTCCGCTTATCGAAACCTTGCCGCCGCAACGCGTGCTCGCGGTCGACGATCTGTCGGTCGCATTTCGCAGCGGCGACAAAACCTTCAACGCGGTGCGCAATCTTTCGCTGACGGTCGAGCGTGGCGAGACGCTGGCGATCGTCGGCGAATCGGGTTCGGGCAAATCGGTGACATCGCTTGCATTGATGCGGCTGATCGAGCATGGCGGTGGGCGCCTTGCCGGCGGCAGCATCGCCTTCCGGCGCCGCGACGGCAGCGTGCTCGACCTTGCGAAAGCATCGTCCGGCACGATGCGCTCGATTCGCGGCGCCGACATCGCGATGATCTTCCAGGAGCCGATGACCTCGCTCAATCCGGTATTCACGGTCGGCGATCAGATCAGTGAAGCGATTGCCTTGCATCAGGGCAAGAGCCGTTCGGCCGCGCACGCCGAAACGCTGCGCCTGCTCGAACTCGTCCGGATTCCGGAAGCACGCCGGGTGGCGGCACGTTTTCCGCATCAACTGTCGGGCGGTATGCGCCAACGCGTGATGATCGCAATGGCGCTGTCGTGCAAGCCCGCCTTGCTGATTGCCGACGAACCGACCACCGCGCTCGACGTCACGATTCAGGCGCAGATTCTGCAATTGATTCGCGGCTTGCAGGACGAGATGAACATGGGCGTGATCTTCATCACGCACGACATGGGCGTGGTGGCCGAGGTGGCCGATCGCGTGCTGGTGATGTATCGCGGCGAGAAAGTGGAAGAGGGGGCATCGGACACGCTGTTCGCCGCGCCTTCTCATCCTTATACGAAGGCCTTGCTCGCCGCGGTTCCGCGACTGGGCGCGATGGAGGGCACCGATCAGCCCGCCAGGTTCCCGATTCTGACCATCGAGCAGGCGGCGCTGAATGGCACCGATGGAGCCGTGCGTCCGGCTGCGGCTGTCGCCGAAAAATCGCAACCGGTGATCCACGACAGCACGCCGCCGATTCTGCGCGTGCGCGATCTGGTCACGCGTTTTCCGGTCAAGAGCGGCATGTTCGGACGCCTGACGGGGCGCGTGCATGCGGTCGAGAAAGTCAGCTTCGATCTGCGCCCCGGCGAGACGCTCGCGCTGGTCGGCGAGTCGGGTTGCGGTAAATCGACTACAGGCCGTTCATTGCTGCGCCTGGTCGAAAGCCAGAGCGGTTCGATCGAATTCAATGGCAAGGAAATCAGTTCGTTGACCGGCCCGGCGTTGCAAGCGCTGCGCCGCGATATCCAGTTCATTTTCCAGGACCCGTTCGCTTCGCTGAATCCGCGCCTGACGGTCGGCTTCTCGATCATGGAGCCGCTGCTTGTGCATGGCGTGGCTCAAGGCGAAGAAGCGCAGGCGCGCGTTGCCTGGCTGCTCGACAAGGTCGGCTTGCCGCGCGAAGCCGCGCGCCGCTATCCGCACGAGTTTTCGGGTGGGCAACGGCAACGCATTGCGATTGCGCGCGCGCTGGCATTGAACCCGAAGGTCGTGATCGCCGACGAGTCCGTGTCCGCGCTGGACGTTTCCGTGCAGGCGCAGATCGTCAACCTGATGCTCGATCTGCAACGCGAACTCGGCGTCGCGTATCTGTTCATTTCGCATGACATGGCGGTAGTGGAGCGCGTCAGCCATCGCGTGGCGGTGATGTATCTCGGCCAGATCGTCGAGATCGGTCCGCGCCGCGCGGTGTTCGAAGCGCCGCAGCATCCGTATACGAAGAAGCTGATGGGCGCGGTGCCGGTTGCCGACCCGGCGCGCCGTCACGCGAAACGCATGCTTGCCGCCGACGAGATTCCGAGCCCGATTCGTGCACTGAACGATGAACCGGTCGTGGCGCCGCTAGTGGCGGTGGGACCGGATCATTTCGTGGCGCAGCATCGGGTCGGCGGCGCTTACTAGGCCTGAACGAGAAACCCGAGCGCAGTACCAGACCTGAACCGAAGCAATTTTCTCTCGCAGCACATAACCCTGTTTCATTTCGCAGCCTGGAGCAACCTCATGAACCTGCTGGTCCCGTCTTCTCCGTTTCGTTTGCGCGCGCTGGTCAGCGGCGGCGCGATGGTGTTCGCGATGCTCGCGGGCAATGCGGCGCACGCCGATGCCACGGCCGTGATGGCCGTTGCGTCGACCTTCACGACGCTCGATCCGTACGACGCGAACGACACGCTCTCGCAAGCCGTCGCCAAGTCGTTCTATCAAGGGCTGTTCGGTTTCGACAAGGACATGAAGCTGGTCAACGTGCTGGCCGACAGCTACGAAGCGAGTCCGGATGCGACGGTCTACACGTTCAAGCTGCGCCACGGCGTGAAGTTCCAGGACGGCACCGACTTCAATGCGGCTGCCGTCAAAGCGAACTTCGACCGCGTGACCGATCCGGCGAACAAGTTGAAGCGCTACAACATGTTCAACCGGATCGAGAAAACCGAAGTGATCGATCCGTACACGGTGAAAATCACGCTGAAGGCGCCGTTCTCCGCGTTCGTCAACGTGCTGGCGCATCCGTCGGCGGTGATGATTTCGCCTGATGCGCTGAAGAAATACGGCAAGGACATCGCGTTTCATCCGGTGGGCACGGGTCCGTTCGAGTTCGTGAAGTGGGACCCGGCAGGCGACCTGACAGTGAAGAAATTCGCCGGCTACTGGAAGAAGGGTTATCCAAAGATCGATGCGATCGACTGGAAACCGGTGGTCGACAACAACACGCGCGCTGCGTTGATGCGCACCGGCGAAGCGGATTTCGCGTTTCAGGTGCCGTTCGAGCAGGCCGCGCAATTGCAGTCGAGCCCGAAGGTGGATCTGATCGCGTCGCCGTCGATCATCCAGCGCTACATCAGCCTGAACGTCAACCAGAAGCCGTTCGACAATCCGAAGGTGCGTGAAGCGCTGAACTATGCGGTCAACAAGGACGCGCTGACCAAGGTCGCGTTTGCCGGTTATGCAACGCCGGCCGACGGCGTGGTGCCGCAAGGCGTGGATTACGCGGTGAAGCTCGGCCCATGGCCGTACGATCCGGCGAAGGCGCGCGAACTGCTGAAGGAAGCAGGCTATCCGAACGGTTTCGAAACGACGCTGTGGTCCGCCTATAACTACTCGACCGCACAGAAGGTGATTCAGTTCGTGCAGCAGCAACTGGCGCAAGTTGGCATCAAGGCGCAGGTCGAAGCACTTGAAGCAGGCCAACGCGTCGCGAAGGTTGAAAGCGCGCAGGACCCGGCAACCGCGCCGGTGCGGATGTACTACGCCGGCTGGTCGTCGTCGACGGGTGAAGCGGACTGGGCGATTACGCCGCTGCTCGGATCGGTCTCGTTCCCGCCGAAGATGGTCAACACCGCGTACTACAAGAACGATACGGTCGACAGCGACCTGAAGCAGGCGCTCGAAACGACCGACCGCACCAAAAAGGCCGCGCTCTACACCGATGCGCAAAAACGTATCTGGGCCGATGCCCCGTGGATTTTCCTCGTCAAGGAGAAGGTGGTGTACGCGCGCAGCAAGCGTCTGTCTGGTGCGTATGTCGCGCCGGACGGCTCGTTCAATTTCGACGAGATCGCGATCAAGTGACGGGTTGACCGCCCGGCGTCGCGTGTTCCAGACACACACACGGCCCGGGCGGCTGCTTTTCGAAGAATCTTCGTTGCCTGCCTCATTGCCGGATTGGTTTCATGCTGAACTTCCTCGTCAAACGTATCTTCGGCCTGCTGCCGACGCTCTTTATCGTCGCCGTGCTGGTGTTCCTGTTCGTGCATCTGCTGCCCGGCGATCCTGCGCGTCTCGCGGCAGGTCCCGAAGCGGACGAAGCAACCGTCGCGCTGGTGCGTGCCGATCTTGGCCTCAATAAACCGATGCCGGAGCAATTCGTCAACTTCTTCGTGAAGATCGCTCACGGGGACTTCGGCACGTCCACGCGCAGCAAGCGGCCGGTCAGCCAGGAAATCGGCGAGCGTTTCATGCCGACGCTGCTGCTCACGCTCGCGAGCATGGTGTGGGCGGTGGTGCTCGGCATGGGCATCGGCATCGTCTCGGCGGTGTGGCGCAATCGCTGGCCGGACCGGCTCGGCATGACGCTCGCGGTGTCGGGCATTTCATTTCCCGCGTTCGCGCTCGGCATGCTGCTGATGGAAATCTTTTCGGTGAAGCTCGGCTGGCTGCCTATCGTCGGCGACGGTTCCTGGCAGAGCTACGTACTGCCCTCGCTCACGCTTGGCGCAGCAGTAGCGGCGGTGATGGCGCGTTTCACACGCGCTTCGTTCGTCGAAGTGATGAACGAAGATTTCGTACGCACCGCACGCGCCAAGGGTGTGCCCGAACGGCTTGTGATCGTCAAACACTGCCTGCGTAACGCAATGATTCCTGTCGTCACGATGATGGGGCTGCAGTTCGGCTTTTTGCTGGGCGGCTCAATCGTGGTCGAAGTGGTGTTCAACTGGCCAGGGCTCGGACGTCTGCTGGTGGATGCCGTGGCAATGCGCGACTATCCGGTGATTCAGGCCGAAGTGCTGTTGTTCTCGCTTGAATTCATCATCATCAACCTGGTTGTGGACGTGCTGTACGCCGTCATCAACCCGACTATCCGTTTCAAGTGAGGCCCGCATGAGCATCTCAGCTACCGAGGCGAATGCGGCCAAGGCCGCTCTTGTAGAAAGCGCGATCCGCACGCCGTGGAGTGAATTCTGGCGCAAATTCCGTAAGCAGCATGTGGCGCTCGCCGCCGGCATTTTCGTGCTGCTGCTGATCGTGGTCGCGATCGTCGCGCCGCATATCGTGCCGTACGATCCGGAGAATTTTTTCGACTACGACGCGTTGAACGCAGGGCCGTCAGCCGCGCACTGGTTCGGCGTCGATTCGCTGGGCCGCGATATTTTCAGCCGCATTCTGGCGGGTTCACGCATCTCGCTCGCGGCCGGTTTTCTGTCGGTGGCGATCGGCGCGGTGATCGGCACGTTTTTCGGTTTGCTGGCCGGTTACTACGAAGGCTGGTGGGACCGCATCACCATGCGCGTCGCCGATGTGCTGTTCGCGTTTCCCGGCATTCTGCTGGCGATCGGCGTGGTCGCGATTCTCGGCAACGGCATGATCAATGTGATCTGCGCGGTGGCAATTTTCAGCATCCCGGCGTTTGCGCGGCTCGTGCGCGGCAACACGCTGATGCTCAAGCAACTTACGTATATCGAAGCAGCGCGCAGCATCGGCGCATCGGACTGGACCATCATCGTGCGGCATATTCTGCCGGGGACGATTTCGTCGATCGTGGTGTACTTCACCATGCGCATCGGTACCTCGATCATCACGGCGGCGAGCTTGTCGTTTCTCGGACTCGGCGCGCAACCGCCGACGCCGGAGTGGGGCGCGATGCTCAACGAGGCGCGTGCCGATATGGTGACCGCGCCGCATATCGCGCTGTTTCCGAGCCTGGCGATTTTCCTCACCGTGCTGGCTTTCAATCTGCTCGGCGACGGTTTGCGCGATGCGCTCGATCCGAAGCTTGACCGCCCATGAGTTCGACTGAAGCTTCACGCGCGGGCGCGCCGCATATCGGTGTGCTGCAGCGCGGCCCGCTGGGATCGATTGCCGACGTGAAGGGTGTAACGGTCGGACATTGCACGCTCGATGACGGTGCTGTGCAAACCGGCGTCACCGTGATTCGCCCACACCCCGGCGATCCGTTTCTCGCGAAGGTGCCCGCGGCTGCTTCGGTGATCAACGGTTTTGGCAAAAGCATCGGACTCGTGCAGGTTGAAGAACTTGGCGTGCTGGAGACGCCGATTGCCTTGACCAATACCTTTGGTGTTGCTGCGCTCGCGCAAGCGCAGATTCGCGCTGCCATTCATGCCAATCCGCAAATCGGCCGCGAATGGTCGACCGTCAATCCGCTGGTGTTCGAATGCAATGACGGATACCTGAACGATATTCAGGCTTTGGCAGTAAGCGAGCAGCATTACAACGACGCCTATGAGGCGGCGACCACGGACGTCGCAAGCGGTTCGGTCGGCGCGGGCCGCGGCATGTCGTGCTTCGACCTGAAAGGCGGAATCGGCAACGCATCGCGGATCGTCGACGTAGCAGGTCAGCGTTATACGGTCGGCGCGCTGGTGTTGGCGAACTTCGGCCGCCTGCCGATGTTGACGATCGACGGCACGCCGCTGGGTCGCGTACTCGCCGAACGCGCAACCCGAGCCGCCTCGAAACCCGAGCAAGGCTCGATCATCATGATCGTCGCCACCGACGCGCCGCTCGACGCCCGCCAGCTCAGGCGTCTGTCATTGCGCGCCGCAGCGGGTCTTGCCCGAACCGGTTCGGTATACGGCCACGGCAGCGGCGATATTGCGCTGGCGTTTTCAACGGCCTACACCGTGCCGCACGAATCCGATTTCGTCGCGTTGCCGCCCATGCTTGCCGATGCACGCCTCGATCCGCTATTCCGCGCCTGCGCGGACAGCGTCGAGCAGGCGATCGTCGATGCGCTATGGTGCGCGACTTCGGTCACGGGGCGCGACGGCCATCGTCGCCTGTCGCTGCACGACACGGCCCCAGACCTCGCTCAACTTCTCAACTGAACCTTGCTGATGAAAGTCCTGATTTCCGCCGACATCGAAGGTGTGGCCGGCGTGTTCCACCCCGAGCAAACGCGCGCGGGTAACGGCGAATACGAGGCTGCGCGCCGCTGGATGACGCTCGAAGCCAACGCCGCGATCGAAGGGGCATTCGCAGGCGGCGCGACCCACGTGTGGGTCAACGACTCGCATGGCGGTTTCCGCAATCTGCTGCCCGATCTACTCGATGCGCGCGCCCAGGTTGTGCTCGGCAAACCGCGTACGCTCGGCATGATGGCGGGCCTCGAGTACGGCGCGGCGCTGGTGTTCATGATCGGCTATCACGCCCGCTCTCAAACGCACGGGATTCTCTCGCATACGATCAACAGCTTCGCGTTCGCGCGTGTCTCGCTGAACGGTGTCGAAGTCGGCGAGGCGGGATTGTATGGCGCGCTGGCGGAAGAATATGGTGCACGGGTCGCACTTTTATCCGGCGACGATGTATTCGCCGAAGAAACCGCGCCGCGTTTTCCAGACGCGCGTTTCGTGATTACCAAAAGCGCGACGGGGCATGCAAGCGGCGTGACGCAGACGCCGGCGAGCGCCCGTGCTGCGATTGAAAACGCCGCGCGCGAAGTGGTGCGGCATCACATCGACGAGGGCCATGCGCCGCAAGCCACGCGCGCTGCCGTAAAACCTGTCGAATGCGACTTGCGTGTGCAGACCACCGCGCTTGCCGACCTGTTCTGCCAATGGCCGACGCTCACGCGCGTCGATGCCGTCACATTGCGCTTTGGCGCGGAGTCGGTCGAACATGCGGTGCGCATGCTGAACTGCCTGTCGGCCATGTCGTTCATGCTGCGTTGAGCCGTGTGACGAAGCGGGACACCAGGCAAACTCGGCCATTACCAAGCTTACGTTTCCGTAAAACGCTAGCGGCGCGGTGACACGTTTCGCGAGGAAGCGGTACGCTCTGGCATTCCAGAGGTACCGTCTCTCTCACTTAGCGGAGCACAGCATGGGTAAGCAGACTATCGCGGATTATCTCGCCAGAACCCTGGCGGCAGCAGACGTCGAACGGATTTGGGGCGTGACGGGCGACAGCCTGAACGGCCTGTCCGACAGTTTGCAACGGCTTGGCTCGATTCGCTGGATGCATACGCGCCACGAGGAGGTCGCGGCCTTCGCCGCCGGCGCCGAAGCCGCCGCCACGGGCAAGCTCGCCGTCTGCGCGGGCAGCTGCGGTCCAGGCAATCTGCATCTGATCAACGGCCTGTACGACTGTCACCGCAATCACCAGCCCGTGCTTGCCATCGCCGCGCACATTCCCTCGTCGGAGATCGGTCTCGGTTACTTCCAGGAAACGCATCCGCAAGAGTTGTTCAAGGAATGCAGCCACTACGTCGAACTGGTGACGAACCCGTCGCAGTTTCCGCGCGTGCTGGCGCGCGCGATGCGTACGGCGATCGAAGAACGTGGCGTCGCGGTGATCGTGCTGCCAGGCGATGTTGCGCTCAGCGAAGCACCCGACGAAACACCGGCATGGACCGGCACGCTCGAACGCTCGAGCGTGGTGCCCTCCGGCGCGGATCTCGACCGGCTTGCCGATCTGCTCAATCAGGCCGGCGGCGTGACGCTGCTATGCGGCAGCGGCTGCGCCGGCGCGCACGACGAAGTGGTGGCCTTCGCCGATCAGCTCGCTGCGCCCACCGTGCATGCATTACGCGGCAAACAATACGTGGAGTGGGATAACCCGTTCGACGTCGGCATGACGGGTCTGATCGGTTTCAGTTCCGGCTATCACGCGATGATGTCGTGCGACACGCTCGTGATGCTCGGCACCGATTTTCCGTATCGCAACTTTTATCCGTCGCATGGCAACGTGGTGCAGATCGATCGGCGCGGCTCCGCGCTCGGCAAGCGCGCGCCATTGAAGCTGGGTCTTGTCGGCGACGTCAAGGCGACCTTGCAGGCACTGCTGCCGCTGATCAAACGCAAGACCGATCGGCGCTTTCTTGAGAACGCCCGCAAGCACTACGCCGATACACGCAAGGACCTCGACGATCTCGCTCGCCCGTCCGATCCAGGGCGCGCGATTCATCCGCAATATCTGACCAGCATCATCGACAAGGTGGCGAACGAAGACGCCGTGTTTGCCGCCGACGTCGGCACGCCGACGCTTTGGGCCGCGCGTTATCTGACGATGAACGGCAAGCGCAGTCTGCATGGCTCGTTCAACCACGGTTCGATGGCCAACGCGATGCCGCAGGCGCTGGGCGCACAGGCGGCCGAACCGGGGCGCCAGGTGATTTCACTTTCAGGCGATGGCGGTTTGTCGATGCTGCTCGGCGATCTGCTCACCGCGCGTCAACTGGATCTGCCCATCAAGGTGGTCGTGTTCAACAACAGCACGCTCGGCTTCGTTGCGATGGAGATGAAGGCCGGCGGCTACCTTGAAAGCGGCACTGATCTCGCCGCCACCGACTTCGCGGCGATCGCGCGCGGCGCGGGCATTTATGGCGCGCGGATCGAACTGTCGGAGAATATCGAGCCGGCCTTGCGCGAGGCCTTCGCGCATCCCGGGCCCGCGGTGATCGATGTGGTGACGGCCAAGCACGAACTCGCTCTGCCGCCGAAGATCCAGTGGGCGCAGGCGAAGGGTTTCAGCCTGTACATGCTGCGCGCGGTGCTCAATGGCCGCGGTGACGAAGTGGTCGAACTGGCGACGACGAACTTACGCTAACGGACGTTGGAGCCGGCCGCGCGCGGTTTACTGTTTTGCTGTCTTACTGTTGCCGGCTCAACTCGCGCGCGGCGCGATCGATCACATCCGCCACAGCACCCGCGTGCGACACCGACACGAGATGGCTCGATGCGATCGGCACGATCTTCGCCCCCATCCGGTCGGCCATGAATTTTTCGACGGCGGGCGACACCGCGCGGTCCCGTGTGGTCAGTACGTACCACGACGGTTTCTCTCTCCACGCGACCTGGCTGACTGTTTCACTGAACGCTGTCGCGGCGATTGGGACTTGCGCCGTGGCCAGTACGCGTGTGAGATTTTCGGGTACGTCGGCGGCGAAGTCGGCATGGTATTTCGTGCGGTCGAGCCACAGGAAGCCCGTCGGGTCCGCGACGATGCTTTGACCCGCGGGCATCGGCGCCGCGCGCTTCAGCAGGTCCGTGGTCGATTCATGCAGGTCGGGCGCAATCGCCGCCACATAGACGAGACCCGCGACGTTCGGTGCGTTCGCGCCGGCTTGCGTGATCACGACGCCGCCCCATGAGTGGCCCACCAGGATGGTTGGGCCATCCTGGCGCGCGAGCACACGGCGCGTGGCCGCGACATCGTCGGCGAGCGACGTGAGCGGGTTCTGCACCGAACTCACGTGATATCCCTTCTGCTGCAACTTCGCGATCACGCCGTTCCAGCTCGATCCATCGACGAACGCACCGTGAACCAGCACGACGTTGTGTACAGGGCCGGTCATTGGCGCGGCGGGTGGTGTGGGAGCGGCGGCTCCTCGCGTGGCAGGTGTGGCGGGCGTGGGGACGGTCGCAGCAGGCGGCGCGGGCGCCGCAGGGATTGCGGGCACCACGGCTGGCGCGGCGGATGGCGGGACCGGGACCTCCGGTGCGCTCGCCTCCATCCCGGGCATGTCGGCCGGTTCGGCGGCGGGTTCTGCCGCAGGCGCGGCGGTTTGCGCGAGCGCGGCGCCCCCGGCGAAGCAGAGACACAAAACAGCGGCGCAAAGCAGACGTTTGGGCGACATGTTGAATCTCCGCAGGCTGAGACCTCGACTAGCGCAACATACCGAAGCGCTTCGCCAGTGACAATCACTATCCTCGCCGTTAAGTGCGGCGCAGAACCAAGCACCGGTTGGCCCCAGTGTTGAGCGAATATCGGTCGCGGTAAAATTTCAGGTTCTGCCGGGGCAGGCCATAAGTCTGATCGGGCGATTGATATCCATACACTGGGGCGCAATTTTGAATAGTGCACAGCAGCAAGACGGCCTGAAGCGCGGGCTTAAGAATCGCCACATCCAGCTGATCGCGCTGGGCGGGGCAATCGGCACCGGCTTGTTTCTCGGCTCCGCCAGCGTATTGAAGGCAGCCGGCCCGTCGATGATTCTCGGTTACGCGATCGGCGGCATCATCGCCTTCATGATCATGCGCCAGCTTGGCGAAATGGTCGCGCAGGAACCGGTTGCCGGTTCGTTCAGCCACTTCGCATACAAGTATTGGGGCGATTTCCCCGGTTTTCTGTCCGGCTGGAATTATTGGGTGCTGTACGTGCTCGTGAGCATGGCCGAGCTGACCGCGGTCGGCACGTACGTGCATTTCTGGTGGCCAGGGGTGCCCACATGGGTCTCCGCGCTGGTGTGCTTCGCGGTAATCAACGCGATCAATCTTGCCAACGTCAAAGCGTACGGCGAAACGGAATTCTGGTTTGCGATCATCAAGGTGGTAGCGGTGATCGGCATGATCCTGTTCGGCGGCTATCTGCTGATCAGCGGCCACGGTGGCCCGCAAGCGTCGATTACCAATCTCTGGGCCGACGGCGGCTTTTTCCCGCACGGTTTTCATGGCCTCTTCATGATGCTCGCAGTCATCATGTTTTCGTTCGGTGGCCTCGAATTGATCGGCATTACGGCGGCTGAAGCGGCCGATCCGCAGAAGAGCATTCCGAAGGCGGTGAATCAGGTGATATACCGGATTCTGATTTTCTACATCTGCTCGCTAACGGTGCTGCTCTCGCTGTATCCGTGGAATCAGGTGGCGGCTGGCGGCAGCCCGTTCGTCATGATCTTCTCGCAGATCGGCTCGACGCTGACCGCGAATGTGCTCAACGTGGTGGTGCTGACTGCGGCGCTGTCGGTGTACAACAGCGGCGTGTACGCGAATAGCCGCATGCTCTACGGTCTCGCGGAACAGGGCAACGCACCGCGTGCGCTGATGAAAGTCGACCGGCGCGGCGTGCCGTACATGGCGATCGGTTTGTCGGCGCTCGCCACGTTCACCTGCGTGATCATCAACTATCTGATCCCCGCCGAAGCACTCGGTTTGCTGATGGCGCTGGTGGTTGCCGCGCTCGTGCTGAACTGGGCGCTGATCAGCCTGACGCATCTGAAGTCGCGCAAGGCGATGGTGGCGGCGGGCGAGACGCTCGTGTTCAAGTCGTTATGGTTCCCGGTCAGCAACTGGATCTGCCTCGCGTTCATGGCGCTGATCCTCGTGATTCTGGCGATGACGCCGGGCCTCTCGGTTTCGGTGTGGCTCGTGCCCGCATGGCTCGTTGTGATGTGGGCCGGCTATGTGTTCAAGCGCCGGCGTGCGGCGCTGCATGGCGGCGCGCGGGTGGCCGGGCAGTAAGGCATACGGGTGGCGTGAGCGGCGGAGGTTGCGCGCTCACGCCGTTTGCGTTTTCCGTGCAGCGCGCGGTCAGCAGGATCGATTCAGATTCTGTGGTGCGCTGACGATTTATCCCGCCTGATGTTTCTGGAGCGCAATCGGGACGCCAGAAACAACAAACCCCGCAGACAGCAGGCGCTGGCGGGGTTTGAGAATAAAGCCGAATAGCGGTCAATCGGGATTAAGCAAACTCTTTGGTGCCCAGGGCCGGAATCGAACCGGCACGCCTTGCGGCGGGGGATTTTGAGTCCCCTGCGTCTACCAATTTCACCACCTGGGCAGGTCTTGCAGCACACGCGTCAGACTTTGGCGCGCGGCGAAGACGCAGATTATGGCCGAAAATTCGACGGCGAGCAAGCCGCCCGCCTTCTTCGGTTGCCCGGCGGTCAAACCGTGCGTGAAAACCGTTCGAGCGTCTGCTGGCCGAGGTAGCGGTCGAACACCATCGCGATGTTGCGCACAAGCATGCGTCCGGCCATCTGCACTTCGAGCTTGTGGCCGCTCACCGACACCAGCCCGTCCTGCTCGAAGCCGCGCAGGCGTTCCAGCTCCGGCTCGAACGTATCGGCGAAGCGGATGCCGTACGCAGCTTCGAATTCATCGAAACGCAACTCCAGATTGCACATCAATTGCGTGATCACGTCGCGCCGCAGACGGTCGTCCGCCGTGAGGCGCACCCCCCGCGTGATTGCGAGCTGGCCGGCATCGATTGCCGCGGCGTAGCCGGGTAAATCCTTAACGTTCTGCGCGTACACGTCGCCGACTTTGCCGATCGACGACGCGCCGAAGCCAATCAGATCGCATTCCGCGCGCGTGCTATACCCCTGGAAATTCCGATGCAACGTACGCCGCGCTTGCGCGCGTGCGAGTTCGTCCGTGGGCAGCGCGAAGTGATCCATGCCGATGTAGACATACCCCGCGCCCGTCAGCCGCTCGACCACCCGTTGCAGGATCGCAAGCCGCACGGCCGGGGAGGGCAGCGTGGCGGGATCCATCTGCCGTTGCATCTTGAAGAGCTGCGGCATGTGCGCGTACGCGAACACCGAAAGACGGTCGGGCGCGAGCTCAATCATCGTGTCGAGCGTGCGGCTGAAGCTGTCGACCGTTTGATGCGGCAGCCCGTAAATCAGATCGACGCCGATCGAGTGGAAACCCGTGGCGCGCGCGGCTTGCATCACCGACACGGTCATATCGAGCGGCTGAATGCGATTGATTGCCCGCTGCACCACCGGATCGAAATCCTGTACGCCGAGACTGAGCCGGTTAAAGCCCAGCGTGCGCAAATGCGCAATGGTCTCGGGCGACGCTTCGCGCGGGTCGACTTCGATCGAATATTCGCCCTCGCTATCGGCGAGCAGGGTGAAATGCTCGCGTGCCGCGGCCATCAGCTCCGCCATTTCATCGTGCGACAGGAAGGTGGGTGTTCCACCGCCCCAGTGCAATTGCGACACGGGGCGCCGCGTGTCGAAACACGCCGCCTGCAGTGCCATTTCCCGCTTCAGACCGTCGACGTAAGGACGCGCGTGCGCGCGGTTTTTCGTGGCGACCTTGTTGCAGCCGCAGTAGAAGCACACGGTGTCGCAAAAGGGGATGTGAAAGTACAGCGAGAGATCGGTGGCCGATGCCCCTGGGTCCGCGGCGGCACGTAAATAGTCGGCAGGATCGAACTCGTCGCGGAACTGGAGGGCGGTTGGATAGGACGTATACCGTGGACCATTCGCGTTGTACTTGGCGAGCAGGTCGGGGCGGAATAGCAGGTTGGCGGTGGTCATGGGGCGCTCGGGTTGGACAGCCACCGTTGAAGAGGCACGAGCCGGCGGGGTTCTCGGCACCGGATCGAACAGCACAAACGCCTCTTGAGCGTGGCCTTTCGTATCCATCGAGTTTACGTGGGCGGTCCTCGGCCGGATTGTGTAAAAAGGTCGCACGCGACGCGATGGCACAATGCGGGTCTGGCGCTGCGTTGCATGTTGTGTTGCGTGTTTTTTGAGTTCAGGAAGAATGTCGTGAGTGATGTGTCGAGCCGCGCTCTGAAGCGCGAGTCCCCGTTCAACGTGACCGGTCACGCGTGCCGCCCCGATTGCGGCGCGTGCTGTATCGCGCCGTCGATTTCAAGCCCGATCCCGGGCATGCCGGATGGCAAACCGGCGGGCGTGCGCTGCGTGCAACTTGGTGACGATCTGCGTTGCGCGATCTTCGGTCAACCGGAGCGGCCGGCGTGTTGCTCCGGTTTGCAACCGCAGATGGACATGTGCGGCGCGAGCCGTCATGAAGCGCTCGCGTGGCTCGCCCAGCTGGAAACACAAACCCAGCCGGCGGTGCGCCGCTAGCGCCTGAACGAGATTCCGCCATGCCATCCGTTCCATCCGTTCGGACAGATAAGCCGCAACTTAACCGCATGCACGAAAAGGCTTCCACAGGAGATTTCGCATGACTCAACCCGCTGCGCCGACCCGGCGCCGCTTCCTGCTCGCAGCGCTGACAGGCTGTAGCGCGCTTGGCCTCACTGTGTCGCTGGCGGCGTGCGCGACGCCGATCTTTCCGTTCATCCCCTCGCATTACACGTTCTCGCAGCAACAGGTGCAGGACGCGGTGCAGCGCAAATTCCCGTATCAGCGCACGGTTTCGCAGGTGTTCGAGGTCGCGCTGACCAATCCGGTGGTCGGCTTCCTGCCGGACGCGAACCGTGTTTCGGTGAAGCTCGACGCACGGCTCGTGAGCCCGTTCATGCAGCAACCGGTCGATGGTGTATTCACGCTGTCGAGCGAACTGGCCTACGACGCGGCCAGCAAATCCGTCGTGCTGAAGTCGCCGAACGTCGACAACGTCAGCGTGAGCGGGCAGGCGCAGGCTTACACGCAGCAGATCAACGCGGCGGCGGCCGTACTCGCCACGCAGTTGCTGACCAATTACCCGATCTACACGTTCAAGCCCGAACAGTTGCAATTTGCCGGGGTGAACTACGAACCCGGTACAATCACGATCCTTACAAACGGCATACGCGTGCAAATCGTCGAGAAATGACGTCGCGCGCGGCCGGCAGGGTCGCGCGGGTGCCGTGCGGGCCCTGTTCGTTCCGACTATCTACAGCGATGAGGGTCACGGATGGACTGGCTAATGGCTTGCAAGGCGCTGATTCTGGGCGTCGTCGAGGGGTTGACGGAATTTTTGCCGGTGTCGAGCACGGGCCATCTGATCGTCGCGGGCAGTCTGCTCAATTTCACGGATGACCACGCGAAAACCTTCGATGTCGTGATCCAGCTCGGCGCCATTCTGGCCGTGTGCTGGGAGTTTCGCCGCCGCATCGGCAGCGTGGTGGCCGGTTTGCCCAGCCGGCCCGACGCCAGGCGCTTCACGCTGAACGTGATCATCGCGACGATTCCGGCGGTCGTGCTCGGCTTGCTGTTTGAGAAGAGCATCAAGGCTGCGCTGTTTTCGCCGGTGCCGGTCGCGTTCGCGCTGGTGGCGGGCGGCGTGGTGATCCTGTGGGCGGAAGCGCGCCAGCGCGCGCGAGGCGACACGGCGGCGCGCGTTCAGCACGTCGACGATTTGAGCCCGCTCGATGCGTTGAAAGTCGGCCTCGCCCAATGTTTTGCGTTGATTCCGGGCATGTCGCGTTCGGGGTCGACGATCATCGGCGGAATGCTGTTTGGTCTCGAACGGCGTGTCGCCACCGAGTTTTCCTTCTTCCTCGCGATTCCGATCATCTTCGGCGCGACGGCTTACGAACTCTATAAAGACTGGCATCTGCTGTCCGTCGACGCCTTGGGCAGTTTCGCGCTGGGCTTCGTGGCGGCCTTTATCAGCGCCTTCGCCTGCGTGCGCTGGCTGCTGCGCTATATCTCCGCGCACGACTTCACCGTGTTCGCGTGGTACCGGATCGGCTTTGGTCTGCTGATCCTGCTGGTCGGCTACAGCGGTGCATTGAGCTGGGCGGATTGAGTTTTCGCCGATTTTGGGAAACATGAAAAAAGGTCCACGTTCGCGGACCTTTTTCTTATAGCGGGCGGGTTATCGGGCGCGGTTTTAGGTCGTCACGCGCTTCCTGAATACCAGGTCCCACACGCCATGTCCTAGCCGCAGCCCGCGGCGTTCGAACTTCGTCACCGGACGATATTCAGGACGCGGGGCATAGCCGTCGGCGGTGTTTTCTAGCGCCGGTTCGGCGCCCAGAACTTCGAGCATCTGCTCGGCGTAGTTTTGCCAGTCGGTTGCGCAATGCAGATACGCGCCCGGCTTCAGACGGGAAACCAGCAGCGCGACGAACTTCGGCTGGATCAGCCGGCGCTTATGGTGGCGCGCCTTGTGCCAAGGGTCCGGAAAGAAGATATGAACGCCGTCGAGGCTGTCCGGGGCAATCATCTGTTCGAGCACTTCGACTGCATCGTGCTGAATGATGCGGATGTTCGACAGTGACTGCTCGCCCATCAACTTCAGCAGCGCGCCGACGCCCGGCTCGTGCACTTCGACACCGAGAAAGTCGTCGCCGGGACGGTGCGAGGCGATTTCCGCCGTGGTCGCGCCCATTCCGAAGCCGATTTCCAGCACACGCGGCGCTGCGCGGCCGAACACGTTATTCCAGTCGGGTTGTTGTGGGGTGAAGGGCACGACGAAACGCGGGCCGAGTTCATCCATCGCGCGGCGCTGGCCGGTCGAGACGCGGCCCGCACGCGTGACAAAGCTGCGGATGCGGCGCCGGTGCAGGGCTTCTTCTGACGGGGCACCGGTATCGACCGGTTGGCCTTCGATTGCGGAGGAAGGCGGCGGGAGTTGGTCCGGCAGGCCGGCGTCGTTTGGATCGTGGATCATGGTCGATGCTGCTACAAGGGTGAGGGCATGGCGGCTTGCGTGGCCCGTTGCGAGGTGCCGTTGCGCTGGCGCGGGACGGGGCGCAGTTCGCTCGAATCGCTATGCGTTGCCGCTGTCACTACAAAAAAGCCGCCTTCATGGGAGGCGGCTCGTGCTGATTTCTGCTGAAGGCTCAGCAGGAAGGTGGAGCGGGCGTTGCAAGTGCGCGTAAGGTAGCACACCCGAAAAGGGTGCGTCCAGAAGGTGACCGGCTTGACCGGGCCTGAAGCCAGAGTCGAGATTACGTTTTCATAACCATGATTACAATTCGTATGTTTTAATCGAGTTGTAAGCCATCCCTTGTAACGGTTATCGAAACGAAAATTCATTATGGGTAAATACGCACACAACCATCGTCAGACGAAACCCGCCAAAATCGGTTGGACCGCGGTCGATCCAACCGCCGTTCCGACCACTTCCCGGAATGCGCTTCGCAAAGCCATGGCCATTGAAGGCGTGCCGCTCACGCAATTCAACGATTTACTGTGGATCATGGCGCAGGAGTCCGGCGGCGCAGTAGGCATGCGCAACGGCAAGTTGGCCACGCGCGGCATGTATCAATTGCTGCCGTCGCAATGTGAATTGAATCCGAATGGCGAAAAATCATTCGGCAATGCAGTCGAGGAATGTCAGGGTGGGATTCGCTATATTCTCGGCCGGTATCACACTGCGGCATCAGCGCGGCTGGTGTGGGAAGCAAACCACTGGTGCTGAATGGCGTGCGGGTTCATCGCAGCGATGTGCGATTTCCTGAAATGATAGAGCGGGAGTAGGTGGCCAACACGGCAGACGCAGATTCCTTCGCGAAGCCGCCCGGTCAATCGCCAGGCTGGCTGAAGGGATCTGGAGCGGGCGATGCGAATCGGCCCCAAGTCATAACTCATTGAGTTAAAAGGTGATTCGCGTCGTCGAATCAAGTTTCTGGACTCGATTCTGGACTCAATTTTCTCACATGGGTGAGCGGCCCGCCAGCGTCCGTCCATACTGGTCCACCAGGCGCCGTCGACATCCACTCAAGTTGCCTGCGCGATGGTCGCCGCGTCACACTTTCACGGCACCTTCGCATCCTACCTCGCCTTGCGCCGGAACGCTGATTTCCACGGTGGCCGTCCCCCCGATCCCTGCCCCGTCATCCATTTCGCCAAGACGGATTTCGTCTGAGGGATGACCTGTCGGGTCTGGGCTTCAGGGGGCGGGACGTCGCCCCTCATGGGCCATGCCGGAAACACGGCTGGCGCGACGATGACCTCGTCGGTCTAACGCCGCCCGGGCCGCTATGCGGTCAAGCGCCCTGACGCAAAAAGTCTTTCCTGGCACTTGTCGCAGCCGGAACACTCCCTCCCACGAACCCTCTGGCATCGCCCAGGCGGCCCGTGCCGGAAAGCACGGATCACGCTTGCGATGGCCACTGCGGGCGACGGCGAGGCCGCCCCCACGATGGCCCGACAGCGCCCCCGCGGATCGCCATCTCCCTGTTGCCAGCCACACATCGGGTTCGACCGGGTGGAGGCAACAACATGGATAAGGTACTCCCAGCCAACACGCATACCAAGGTGTTCTATCGCCCCATCGAGGCGGCGATCCGATGGGCAGGGCTCTTACGGCACGAAGCGCGCATCCTGCGCATGGTTCACGGGCACGACGCACTGCCGGAACACACCAATGTGCCCGACTGGTCGCAACTTCGCCTGAACGTCGAACGGCTACGCGACGCCCTGGTCAACGGCGATCTGCCTTACGGCAAAAACGGTATCACCTGCGATGACACGTCGCTGCTGGACTCGCCCGACCTGACGGTTCGCCATGTCGATCTGAAGGTGTGGATGATCCGCTTCTACCCCGACCAGCGCCCCGCCTTTCTCTTCGATGCGTTCGAACGCCACCTGCATCCAGCGATCAGCGTGGAAGCGGTCCAGGCGCTGCTCATGGACCGCGAGGCGCTACGCGTGCAACTCGCGGATCGACTCAAGGCATGGGACGCACTGCAGGAGGAGTACCAGGCCTTGAGCGCCGCGCATGCCGCCATGGAGAAACAGGGCGTCGCGCTGGGCCCGCGCAGCGAATCGACCTACCTGAACATCGTCGGCGGCCTGCTCACCTTGCTGCTCGGCAAGTCGCCGGGCGGGGTGCCGTACTCCTCGTTCGGGACACTGGAAGCGGTCATCAACGCCCTGGTGGCCCACTATGGCGACCACGCCGGCATCAGCGAACGCACGCTCTGGTCCAAATTCGCCGCTGCCAAGCGCCATCTCCAGTCGCAGGACACCTGACTGCAATTGCAGAGACGCCTTCTGCCATTGCGGTGCATCGGTGGCCGACTGTCTATTGAATGAAGGGCACATTCAACACCGGGCGCCGCTGAGCGCCAAGGAGTGCCCTCCATGTCTTCGCAGACCCATGCCTCGGCGACGCCCACCGAATCCGCCGTGGCGGAGCCCGCGCCGGTCGAGCACCGCATCCTGCGCCGTGCCGAGGTCGAGGCCAAGACCGGCTTCAAACGTGCGCACCTCTACGCCCTCATGAAGCAGGGCAAGTTCCCCAAGGCGATGCGCCTGGGCGTGCGTGCCATCGGCTGGGACTCGGTCGAGATCGACCAGTGGATCACCGACCGCCTCAAGGAACGGGACTGAGCCTTTCCACGAGGAGAACGCGCATGAAAGTGGTGTCAATCATCTCGACCAAGGGCGGTGTCGGCAAGACCACCACCGCAGCCAACCTCGGCGGCTTCGTGGCCGACGCGGGTCTGCGCGTATTGCTGCTCGATCTGGACGTGCAGCCCACACTGTCGAGCTACTTCACGCTGACGACGCGTGCGCCCGCGGGCATCTACGAGCTGCTGGCCTTCAATGAACGGCGGATCGAGCAACTGGTGTCGCACACGGCGATCACCGGCCTGGACCTGGTGCTGTCCAACGACGACCGCGGCGAACTCAACACGCTGCTGCTACACGCCCCGGACGGCCGCCTGCGGCTGCGACATTTGCTGCCGGCGCTCGCTCCGCTTTACGACCTGCTGCTGATCGATACCCAAGGCGCGCGCAGCGTGCTGCTGGAGACGGCGGTGCTGGCGTCGCATCTCGCGCTCTCGCCGGTCACGCCCGAGATCCTGGCCGCCCGGGAGCTGCGACGTGGCACCGTGCAACTGATCGAGGACATCGCGCCGTATCGGCATCTCGGGATCGAACCGCCGCCGCTGCACTTGCTGATTAATCGCGTGCATCCGGTGTCCTCGAATGCCCGGCTCATCCAGCAGGCGCTGCGCGACATCTTCCAGGGCCAGCCCGGCGTGCAGGTCCTCACGACCGACGTGCCGGCCATCGAAGCCTATCCGCGCGCGGCGACACGGGGCTTGCCGGTGCACCGGGTGGAGTACCGACAACCGGCCGGCCGCGTGGCGCCGGCCGCCTTGGAGACCGTGCGCGCGCTGGCCAGCGAGCTGTTCCCCCTATGGCACGAGCGCTTCGCGCAAGTCGATGGCCGAACGACACCGCGAACGGCCCGCCGGAGCGGGGATCATGATGAGCGCGCATGAGCTGGCCCGCGGCCACAGGCGCCTGCGCAGATTGATCGAGTTCGCGCTCGGCGAAGGCTGGCACGTCAAACGCACGCCAGGCGGGCACCTCAAATTCACCAAACCCGGCTGCGCTGCCATCTACACCAGTTCGACGGCCAGCGATCACCGCGCCGGCCTGAACGCCCGTGCGCAGCTTCGCCGTGCCGACCGTCAGGCGCAGGTGGCGGCGCCCGAGGAGCCGTTACCGGAGCCGGGCCGTGGCTGAACTCACCCCCCAGGACATGGCGGCCAAGCTGATGGCCGCCGGCTTCGAGCGCAACGGACCAGGCGCGACCGCCTTGACGGACCCGATCGCCGATACACCCATGGTCGTGACGCTCGATCAACTGCGTCCCTACGACCACGACCCGAGGGTGATGCGCAATCCGGCCTACGAGGACATCAAGGCGTCCATCCGCGAGCGCGGGCTCGATGCGCCACCGGCGATCACACGGCGTCCCGGCGACCCCCACTACATCATCCGCAACGGTGGCAACACGCGACTGGCGATCTTGCGCGAACTGTGGGCCGAGACGAAGGACGAGCGGTTCTTTCGCATTCCCTGCCTGTTCCGTCCATGGCCCGCGCGCGGCGACGTGGTCATGCTGACCGGCCATCTGGCCGAGAACGAGCTGCGCGGCGGCCTGACCTTCATCGAGCGGGCATTGGGCATCGAGAAGGCCCGGGAGTTCTACGAGCAGGAGAGCGGCGAGTCGCTGTCGCAATCTGAACTCGCGCGGCGGCTGACAGCCGACGGCTACCCCGTCCAGCAGTCACACATCAGCCGCATGCAGGATGCCGTGCGCTACCTGCTCCCGGCCATTCCGACGGTGCTTTACGGTGGGCTGGGTCGCCATCAGGTCGAACGTCTCGCGGTGTTGCGCCGTGCCTGCGAACGCACCTGGGAACGCCGCGCCGTCCACCAGCCGCCCACCGTGGACTTCGGCGCATTGTTCCAGGATGTGCTGGCCTCGTTCGACAACCAGGGGAAGGCTTTCGACCTGCAACGCGTCCAGGACGAGCTGGTGGGGCAGATGGCTGACCTCTTGGGCGCGGCCTACGACACGCTGCAACTGGAGATCGACGACAACGAGCATCGCCAGCGTGCCCTGACCAGCGATCCGGCCACGGCAAGCACGGCCTCGTCACCGGCCGCCGAGGCCACGGACACGCCGCCTGCCGCGACGCCAGAGGCCGCACCGTCTTCGGTGACCCTGCCGCCCAGACCGGCGAACGTGCCTCCGACACCGCCCTTGCTCCCAGCATCGCCCGCCGCGAGCCGCACCTCCTCGCCGCCGTCACCGGAATCGTCGCCGCCACGCGAAGAACGCCTGCATGGCCACATCGTATCGCCGGCGCCGACCACCGAACGCCTTCAGTCCATTCAACGCCTGGTCTCCGAGCAGATGGGCGATCCCATACCGGACTTCGAGGCCGACGTGTTGCGTGCGATTCCCGTCCAGGCGGGCGGGCTGTACCCGATCTCGGACGTCTGGTACATCGAGCCCGGCCTGGATACGCCCGAACGCCTGCGCGTGCACATTGCACAATTCGCCCGCGAGGTAGCCGAAGAAGCCGGCGCAGCCGACTGCATCGAGTCGAGCGACGGCGGCATCGGCTTCCGGTGCACCGCCCCGGCCGCTGCGTCGCTGTCGGACTTCGGACGCACCGTCCTCTCGCTGCTGGATGCGCTGAACGGGGCGTGCGAACCACCGCTCGCGCTGGACCGCACCCGGTTGGCGGCGCAACTGGCGCCGCTGCTCGTGGGTCGCGGGGGACCGCCGCCGCGCCTGAGCGACAACGGACTGGTCAAGCTGTTTCGTCTGCTACGTCTGGCCAGACGCCTTCTTGAACTGGAAGCCCCGAGCGCCATCGACCCACCGGAACATAGCGACTGAGCACGGGAGGTTCGTATGCCGGCACCGCATCCTCTCAACCAGGCCGTGATCGCCCAGGCTCTTCACGATCTGCGCAACGGCCAACTGCGCCGCTGCAAAGCCATGGGCTTCGGCGAGGAAGAACTGGATGCGCTCAAGCATCCGGCGCTGGTCAGTGTGTTGGCCAACGCCACGGTGTCCTGGTGCTCGGTGTCGATCAATCGCGAGGTGCTAAAGCGACTGCTGAGCCAGGTCCACGACGTGGAGAAGGAAATCGCCACCGTCGACCGCATGCTTCGTCTGGGCGCGAGTACCGACATGGTGAGCCATTTTTTCGGCCTGACCCATCAAGAGGTCGCGCTGCGGCGCGATATCCTCGGCTTGCCCAAACGCAAGGGCCGGCATCCAGTGCTCGACGAGGCCCAGGACGCAACGCTGTGGCAGCGCTGGGCCGCCGCCCGCAAGGAACGCGGCGTCGCGCCGGACGACGAAACGGCGATGCTGACGCTGACCATGGATCTGGCCGAATCGATGGCGCTGCCGATGTCCGTGGTGTGGGCGGCCATACGTACCTGGGTCGATCAGGGATTGCTGTAAGGCCATGGCGACGGACGACGCACCGCGGCGCAACGGCCCCATCGCGCTGTCGGCGCTGTTCGACGACGCCTTGTCCCGACTGAAAGCCGGTGCGGGCGGCACCTCGCCGAACGATGGCTTTCTGTACAGCGGCAATCGTCAGGAGAGCGTGCCGCGCGCGCTCTTCCTCGACCGGCGCCTGACGCCGCTCGAACGCAACGCCTGGCAGGTGTTCCGGTTGCTACTGAACGACGATGGCGTGACCGCGTTTCCCACCTACGACCAGTTGCGCCCCTATCTGGCCTCCATGCCCTGCGCGGCGCAGGCGTCCCATGAGACGGTCGCCCGTGCCTTGACTCTGCTGCGGCTGACGCGCTGGATCAGCCTCGTGCGGCGTCGGCGTGACGCGCGAACGGGCCGTATCCTGGGCAATCTCTACGTCCTGCATGACGAACCGCTCACGCCATTCGAAGCGATGCAGCTCGATCCCGACTACCTGGGGCTGGTGAGCCAGGCGCTTGCCCATGCAGCCAAGGCGGTGCAACGCGTCGGTGTCAACACACTGCGCGAGATCGCCGAGGACCCGCTACTCAACGGCCGCACCTTGCCCACCCGCCTGCAGGTCCTCGCGCAGCGCATGGCCGGCCATGGCTGGATAGCGGACAGTTATCCACAGGAAGAGGCCGATCGTGAATCCGAAGAAGGCCCGGAAACCCTGCTTCGGAATGCCGGCCGGCCGTCTTCGGAATCCGAAGCAGGGGCAAAACCCGCGTCAGACGGCGCACTTCGGAATCCGAAGGAGGACCGTACAGTACGTAAGGACCGTATCAATGAAGTACGTACAGTACCGCGCGCGAAGGCGTTACAGGATTTGCGGCTGCCCGACCGCTTTCTGCGCCTGAAGGACGAGCAGCAGGCCGGGGCGCTGGTGGCTTTGCAGCAGGTGAACGAGGCGCAGCGGCAGGCCGTGCTCGACGAATGGGCGGCGCGTTGCCGCAACAGCTCGGTACGCAATCCCGCCGGCTACCTGTTTGGCATCGTCCAGAAAGCGATCCGCGGCGAATTCAAGGCGTGGGCGGGTGAAGCCGGTGCGGCGTCCGAGGCCGTGCCGGCACCGCCTCAACCGTCGCCATCACCGCCGCCCCCGCCGCGCCGCGCCGCCGATCCCGAACTAGTACGTACCTACCTGGAACAGATACGCGCAACCTTGCGTCGACGTTGATCTTGCCTTGAGCTATCCCCTGGGGATAGCTGGCACAGGTGGCCTTCCCATGGTTGCCGACGCCGGTGTAACGTCATCTCGATAGAGGGGACTCGGCCGACCCACCCTCCGAAAGTTGGGAGTTACCGTCACCGATGCCGATGGGCGAGAGTCACGAACATGGCTTCAGGAGGATCACATGTGCGCCCTTCACCCGCCCATGCGCCAAGACCCGCCGCACATCGTCGACGACAGCCTGGAGGACGATGAACCGTTCGACACCGTCACGACGATGATCGACACCGCGCACGCTATCGCCACGCGGCTTGAAATGCAGCTCAATGAGCTGTATGACGTGCTCGGCCCGGTGCTCCCAGCAAATATCGAAACCATGGCCGATCCGGACGAGGAGCCGCCATCGGGCCCAAAGGCGGTCAGGCAACTTCATCACCTGTGCGATCGCTTGAACGTCATGTCGCGGGCGCTCGACGTGCTTGTCCGCGACGCCGCAATCTGAATCGCATGGCGATTGCCCGCATTCGGTCAGCCCGCGTGAGCCACGTAGCTATCCCCAGGGGATAGGTGGAACAGAAAGCCTTCCCGTGTCGGCAAACCGGGCCAACGCCGGATGCGGTTTGTTGACTGACGGCCTTCCGTCAACTCCCCATGCTGACGACTCCTGTTTTCCGCACGAGTCGTCCCCATGCCCAACGAACCCCTGCAACTGAACCTTGGTTCATTGCGCAGCGCGATGTCGCTGACGCTGCACACCCACCACGCCTCACGCATCTGGCACGGTCGCGCGCCGTCCGAAGGACGACCCGGCATCATCGGTCTGAACGGCTTTGTCTCGATCATGAACAAGATGAAGCGCGGCTCGGAGCAGGACGACCCGTACTCGGACTGGTGGATGTTGCGGATCGAAGAAAAGCTCGCGCAGACCAAAGCCGGTTTGCAGACCCTGCGCGAGCAGGTGGAGCAGGCGCTCGCCGACGTCCCTCCGGCTCTATCCCTCGGTGAGAACCTCAATTTGCAGCCAGTCAAGCTGCCACTGTTCGTCAATGCCCAACTCGGCTTCATGGCGGTCTATCTCCTGGCCGACTACGACGATCTCGCACGCAAGCTGATCCTCGCGCACCACACCGCGTTGATCGACCGCAGCACGATGGAGCGCTGGCTCAACGAGGGTGCACACGCCTTGCGCAGCCTGTTCTCGCTGGCCCAGCAATACCGCTATTCCGGCACGCAGCGTGACGATTTCGCCGCCAACAATGCCGCGGCGCGGGCGGCGCTGGAGAAGTTCGGTCCCTTGCCGCAGGACGTGCTGGAAGGCACGCGCCGTTCGCGCTTCGCACCGCCGCTTGCGCGGCGCGGGCAACCGCAGGTCCGCACCGAGGACCGGGCCAGCACTGCGGCACCATCCGACGCGGCCGAATCCCACGCACAAGGTGCGACGGCGACCGGCGAGGACGAATCAGCATGACGGGACCGGACACCACGCCACGCCGGTCTTTCCTCCCTCTGGAACCGACGGACTTCCAGCGGCTGGAACATGCAGCCTATCTAAAAGGCCTTTTACAGCCCTTTAAAGGTAAGGGGAGTCTGGAGACCTGGGCCAGCCAGTGCACCGCATTGCGCGACGACATGATTGCGTTGGCGCTGCGTCGCGTGCTGCCCCAGGCGCGCGCGTATCCCTTCAACCTGCTCCCCGTGCAACTGGCTCAGCAGACCACCGGGGCCGGCACAACATTTCTGCGGTGGCGCAATCCCGACCGTTCCGCGATGGGCGTGACGCTGTGGCAGGACGCGCTCACGAATCCCGCGACCCCGGAACGGCTCATCGATGACCTGTACGCGATGGAGTTGCAACGCATCGTGCTGAACATGCAGGTCAGCCTCACGCACAGCATCGCCCGCCAGGCCCTCGAATGCGCCAGCAAAGTGGCCGAAGCCGAGGCGGTCTATCTGCGGCGCGTCCATCGGCACGCCGCATCCGTTCCGTCCACGTCCCCCAAGGAGTCACCATGAGCACGCATTTCAGCGGTGAGGGCAACATCGGTTCAGCGCCCGAATACCGCGAATTTCCCAATGGCAACGACGAACCGCGTCGGCTACTGCGTCTGAACGTCTATTTCGATAACCCGGTGCCAGGCAAGGACGGCAAGTACGAGGATCGCGGCGGCTTCTGGGCGCCGGTGGAGTGGTGGCATCGCGACGCCGAACGCTGGCAATCGCTCTATCAGAAAGGCATGCGCGTATTGGTGGAAGGGCGCACCATGCGCGACGAGTGGGAGGACGCCGACGAGAACGAGCGCGTGACCTTCAAGATCGAGGCGCGTCGCGTCGGCATCCTGCCGTACCGTATCGAGTCCGTCACGCTCAGTCCCAAACCCGTCAACAACGACGCCCCGCCTACGGCCGAGCACTAAAGGCCGGAGGGCGGCTGTCACAACGGTCCGCCGCCCTCCATGCGCCAGCCCAACTATCCCCAGGGGATAGCGCCAGCGTTCGGTCCGGGGACCTGCACCCGTATCGCCCCATCGTGCAATCGGACGGCGGCAAGTTCCGTTTCTTTGCAGCCCGCTCCGCACGCCACGGACATCCTGCTGTTCATTCGATGAACCGCCCACATCCGAGGAGGCCGCATGCGCGTGTACCTGTGCGAGAAGCCCTCGCAGGGCAAGGACATTGCGCGGGTCCTCGGCGCGAAACAGCGCGGCAATGGCTGCTACAACGGTGTCGGCATCGTCGTGACATGGTGCATCGGACACCTGATCGAAGCAGCGTCGCCGGAAGCCTACGACGAGCGATACAAGCGCTGGTCCATCGAACAGCTTCCCATCATTCCCGAGCGCTGGCGCGTTGAACCCAAAGCGACGACCGCCGCGCAGTTCAAGATCGTCAAACAGCTCGTCGGCCAGGCCGCCGAATTGGTGATCGCGACCGATGCCGACCGCGAGGGCGAGATGATCGCCCGGGAAATCCTCGACCTGTGCGGCTATCGCGGCCCGATTCAGCGCCTGTGGCTGTCAGCACTGAACGACACCTCCATCCGCAAGGCGCTCGGCGCACTCAAGCCTTCCGCGGAGACGTTGCCGCTGTACTACTCAGCGCTGGCGCGATCCCGAGCCGACTGGCTGGTCGGCATGAACCTGAGCCGGCTGTTCACGGTGCTCGGCCGCCAGGCCGGCTACTCCGGCGTGCTTTCGGTCGGTCGCGTGCAGACGCCGACCCTGAAGCTCGTGGTCGACCGCGACCGCGAGATTACGCGCTTCGTCGCCGTGCCGTACTGGGCCATCGAGGTCACGTTGTCGGCCCGCGGCCAGTCATTCGTCGCTAACTGGATGCCGCCGCAGCACTGCACCGACCACGCCGGACGCTGCCTGCAACAGCCGGTGGCGCAGCAAGCGGTGGAACGCATGCGCGTGGTCGACACGGCCCAGGTGGTGTCAGTGGAAACCGAGCGCGTGCGCGAAGGCGCGCCGCTGCCGTTCGACCTGGGCACGCTTCAGGAGGTGTGCTCGCGGCAGTTGGGCCTCGACGTGCAGGAGACGCTGGACATCGCCCAAGCCTTGTACGAAACGCATAAAGCTACGACCTATCCGCGCTCGGATTCGGGCTATCTGCCCGAGAGCATGTTGGCCGAAGTGCCGGTCGTGCTGGACAGCCTGCTCAAGACTGATCCAGGCCTGCGTCCTTTGATCGATCGGCTGGATCGCCATCAGCGCTCACGCGCCTGGGATGACGGCAAGATCGGCGCGCACCACGGCATCATTCCGACGCTGGAGCCGGTCGATCAGTCGGCTATGAGCCAGAAGGAACTGGCCGTCTACAAGCTGATCCGCGCGCATTACCTGGCGCAGTTTCTGCCACCGCATGAATATGACCGCACGACGGCGCGGTTCGCCTGTGCCGGTCATACCTTGCAGGCCGTCGGCAAGCAGCTGGTCGTGCAGGGCTGGCGTCAGGTGCTCCCCTCGTCCGAGCCGGAGGAAACGGAAGGCGAGTCGGCCTCCCGGAGTCAGGTGTTGCCGGTGTTGCAACCAGCGCTTTCGTGCCAGGTGGATGCCGTGGACCTGAAGGCGATGAAGACCTTGCCACCCAAGCCATACACGCAAGGCGAACTGGTCAAGGCGATGAAAGGCGTGGCCAAACTCGTCACCGATCCGCGGCTGAAGCAGAAGCTCAAGGACACGACCGGCATCGGCACCGAGGCCACGCGGGCCGGCATCATCAATGGGCTGCTCGGCCGTGGTTACCTGGTGAAGAAGGGGCGTGCGGTCCGCGCGTCGGATGCCGCCTTCACGCTGATCGATGCCGTGCCGGCCGCCATCACTGATCCCGGCACCACGGCTATCTGGGAACAGGCACTCGACAGGATCGAGGCCGGCCAGATGACGCTGGATGCGTTCATCGCCCGGCAATCCGCCTGGGTCGCCCAACTCGTACAGCAGTATCGGAGTACGACGCTCTCCATCAAACTGCCGCCTTCGCCGCCGTGTCCTCGATGCGGCGCGCCCATGGGGCAGCGTATGGGCAAGAAAGGTGCATTCTGGTCATGCAGCCGCTATCCCGAATGCAAAGGCACATTGCAAAGCGAAGCCCCAGCGGGGCGGGGCACGACCGTGCGCAAGCGGCGTCTCACCCCTAGAGCATCCTGACAATCTCGAATCCCCCTGGCACGCCACCGACTCTTCGGCGACAGGGCCAACGTCCCGCATGCCCTGAGGGACACCCAGCGCGCAACGCCTTCTCGATCCGTGTGCGCGTCTCGCGCAGCCGTCCCCGGCCGCGGGACCTGAAGGTAGCTTCTCCGCGAACCGTCTCCGGCGCGTTCTGCTGATCTGTATGTCTTCCGCGTCTGCGAAGGGTCCCCCGATGGCTTGCCAGGCTGCGCGAGCCACCCGGAGACCCTTCGTGGTCAGCGGTATTCGGTGCCGGTGCCCGCCGGTGAAACAACGGGCTCCCTTTGTGCGCGGATGTGCGCCAGACGATGCCGGCCTCAGCCACGACATGGGCCGGGTGTGATTGCTGACAGCAGACGGTTCTAGCGACGACCGGGCCTGCCAATCAGCCCACGGGTGGTTCCTCTTTCCTCCCGAGCCGAAGGCCACCGGGCCTTCGGCGCCTTTCTCCTGCCCATCAATCGGGGCTGGGCCAGATGCCGTTTTCCAACTGACGCGGCGCCGCCCCCGCACGAAGCTGCCCACATGTTCGCTGATTCGTCAGCACATGCCAGCAGCCAGGGTTTCGAGGCTGCCGCGGGGTTCTCTCCGCGCAACCCACCAGTCCGATTTCGCATCGACCACCGCGGACGAGCGCCTCACGGCGCCGATGCTTCGTTTCCTCACCTTGCGGGCGTTTCCACTTCCGCCGGGACGTGGGGCACCCGATCCACCATGGAGCAGCGTGCTATGTCTCTTGTCCCCAACGTGAAGCCACTGACCGCCAAACAGGCCAGGTCTGAATCCATCGGCTATCTCGCCTTGCTCTACACAGGCCACCGCCTGTCGTTGCAAGTGCTCCATAGCGCATCCGGCCACTACATCGGCACTGTCGATGAAGAAGGGCCGGTTTCCCGCGAGTCCCTCCAGTACTTTCCCTCGGCCGAGGTCGCTCACGACGCCCTGGCGACGGGCCGTTGGCAACAGGCACTGCCGAAGGAGCCGCTCGCCAGGAGATTCATCGTGAAGCCATCCATACCGCAAGACGTTCTCGATCAGATCACTCGGGAGAATGACCACTTCGCCCAAGCGCCCGAGGCGTTCTTTCAAGCCTGGAAGCGTGGTGTCGAGATCGCCGGTGCCGAATGGTTCGGCGATGGTACGCGGGACGGACTGAAGCGTGCCACCACGAAGTGGGACCTGCGGCCGAACATGCTGATGGTCAGCGATGCCCTCGGCGTGCTGAGCAGCGGGCAACGGATGTTTCTCTCCGCAATGGTGAGTTTCTACAACGCCCGCGAAGGTGGCGCGATGCTCAAGCGCTGCGGTTTCGAGGGACTCTCCGATCTTGGAGGGCTCGATCTCGAACGCCGCAGGGTCATTGCTGATCTCGTGCTGTATTACAACGGCTGGTGATCGCCGAGGGACATGCCGCCCCATCTGGAGCCATGTCCCTTCGTTTCCCTACGGCTCTCACTTTCCACACTGCTGACTCACCTGATAGGCCGTCTTTCCTTCCACCCGCTGGGGTTCATCCCCTAGCGCGGGGATGCCTCCAGCCGTATTCCACTGGAGAAACCCCATGTTCCATACGAACAATCCCTTTGCACGCGGGTATCAAAACTTGCGTGTCATCCGCACCCTCTGCATCAGTTTCGAGGATGGCAGCCCCCTTGTTTGGCGATCCATCCATGGCAGCCAGGCGCACCTGCCCGACGAAGAACTCGCGCAGTCTTCGTGCATCGTTGCCAACGACTTCGCCTTGATCGGTCCGTCGCAGATAATCAGCGACGAACTGGCCCGTCAGTGCACGGATGGCGAGGGCATCGTCCGCGCGGTGGTCTACGCCATCTATGGCGACGATATCGATGGGCATCCTGTCTATATCGGCGATACGTATTCGGAGGAGGCCGCACATGAAACGGTGCAGCGACTGCGCTTCGAGACCGGCCATTACAGCCGGTGCTGGGAAATCAGCCGCGCGCACCTCTCTGTGGAAAGTTGGCATTACCTCGCCAATCTCGCAGACCTTGCCACGCCGACCGGCTTCCTGTTCATCGCGTTCCGCATCCCGTACAGCCCGGCGATCGGCGTGAAGCTAATCGCAACTCCCTGGACGGACGCCAATCTGGAACACACGGAAGGCATTTCCATCGTGCGACTGCGACAAGAGCATGTGGACCACGGTCTGCCCACTGATCTGGCGGACGTGCTTCACCTGGCCGGTGAAGCCGATGTGCGCATCCTGATCTTCGATGCCGATGCGCCAGCGCTGGAAGGGCTCGCGGTCCATGAAACGTAGTTCTGCAATCTGCAAGCAATCTCATCCTACCTTTTGCGGGTCGCGCGCCTGCAAGGTCGCCGCGGCCTGCTCCCCATCTCCGGAGCCTCACCATGTCCGCTCATCTTGATCTGGATACCATCGCCGACTGCGCCATAAACGAGCACGGCCCCGAGCCGGATTTCGACCAGCAACTGCATGCCTGCATCGATGCCATGATGCAGGACGACACCGTGGGTCGAACCTGGGTGATTGTGCGCGAGAAGGCGGATTTGCGCATCCGCCACATCGCCACCCTGGACCTGCTTGCAGCCGGGCTGGACCGCTACGAAGTGGTCCTGTTCGATGGCGGCAACACGCATGGCGAACGTTGGAAGCACGTGTTCTTTCCCGCGTAGCGCATGCACCATTTCGTGTACGAAAACTGATCTTCCGCCAGCCCCTCGCCAAAAGGGGCTTTTTTTCGCCGCAAAGCGGCTGCGTCCAGATTCCGTTTCACTGCCGCGCGATCGGCACCCGCGCGCGATGCTGCGCGCATGTTCGCTGGCGTAGCCGGCAGCATACCCAGGCAGTCGAGGCCTTCGAGACTGCGAGTGCGTCCACCGCGCTGGTCATTGCCATTTCCCGGACGCACGCCGCGTCCATCCACACCATCCACAAGGGACCTTTCCTCCCTTGCGGGCCGGGAGTCCCTTGCCTTTCCTCAAGGAGATTCTCATGGACCGTTCCATTATTCGTAGCCAGATGCCCACGCTCGTCGCGGGTCATGTTCCGCGCAACATCCGCTCGTTCAAGTTCCGCTTCTTCGATGGCAAGCCGCAGGAGTCCACGCTGGGCTTCGTGATCGACCCACAACCGTTCGACGGTACGGTGATCGCGACCACCGATGAAGCCATCGTCGTCAAGACCGGCCGCGCGGAATTCGCGGTGTTGGATCGCAGCCTGGTATCTGCCGTTCCCGACGAAGGAACCAAGGTGCATGTCCATCCCTACGCAAGGCGCCGTTTCGACGGCCTGCGCGCGGATACGCCAGAGGAGCGTACCGAGCATACCGCCGATGGCAGGCCCTATACCGTCAAGACGCACATCCTCGGTTCGGCGCCGGCCAAGCTCCCCATCCCAGAGCCGCAATGCCCGGAGCTGGGCGATCTGATCCAGCAACTGGAGCAACTGCCGGCACCCGATCGCTATCGCCGCATCACGCACCTTCTGGTCGATGCCGGCGCCCGCGATTTCACCTGGGTCGATCCGACGCCGGACGGGATTATCGAGACGCCTCCGGCGATCAGTTTCACCGTCGAAACCACCAAGTTCGCAGGCCGGGTCACGGTGCTCTACGACCGCGGCGGCGACGTCTATGTGGTGGAGCTGCACCGCGACGGGGAACTCGTCGAGCGTATTGACGAGGTGTATTTCGACAGCCTCGGCGACGTGCTAGCGCACTGGATCGATGACGGCCGCTGGCGCCAGATCGGGGTGAACATCATCGGCACGAAGGCATCCCGCCAACGTCGCGCGGTATCGGCATAACAGGCAACTACTGACGCTCCCCTTTGGCCTCCTTACGGAGGCTTTCTTTTTCCCCAACACCCCTCGCCGTGTACGGCGTGATAGAGCCTCAATGCCCCAAGTCGCTTCAATGCGGCCACGCCCGGCTTCCGATTCCTGGTAGTACAGGCGAGACAAGCGTGCCACGCTCGCCCCATGTTCCGCTGACGTCGTCAGCGACATGCCAGACAGCCCTCGGTCCTCAAGGCTGTGCACGGTGTTCCCGTGTGACCGAACCCGTTCGCATCGGCATCCATGCGCGAACGCCCGTCAGTTCTCGACGGTGATGCCATCGCTGTTCCGTCAACCCACGCGGGGGTTTCACACCTTCCCCGCCTGGGTTGGGTGTGTCTCCGCAATTTGTCCCATTGGAGATGCACCATGACCACTTCCAACGAAAAGTCCTACTTCGACCTGCACATCACCGGCCTCGGCTATCTCAATCGCATCCGCGAGGTGAAGCCGAAGAAGGGCGATGCCTTTCTCGCCTGCGACATCGCGGCCCTGAACGGCCCCAGCGACGACGCTTCCTACGTGCGTTTCGACACGCGCGTCTCTGGCTCCGAAGCGCAACACCTTGTCCGCCGCTGCAGCCAGGCGGTCGAAGCCGAGAAGAAAGTCCTGATCGGCTTCCGCCTGGGTGATCTGTGGACCGACACCTTCACCTACACCAAGGGCAAGCGTGCCGGCGAGCACGGAGTGAGCCTGAAAGCCCGCCTGTTGTTCATCGGTTGGATCAAGGTCGACGGCAAGCTCGTCTATAAAGCCGAGCCCAAGCCGACCGAAGCCGACGAGCGCGAACCGGACGCCCCCGCGACGACCGATACGCCCGCCGAGCAGCAAGCTGCCGTGCCGCAACCCTCCGAGCCGGTGACAGAAGCTGCCGACGAAGCCACTACCGATGCGCCCGCATTGGCTGTCGCCGAGTCGTTCTGATCCGCAAGGCCCCGTTGCTCGGGGCCTTGTTTCTTCCTTGCATCCACATGCTGCTCGCCTTTCGGCGCTGACGGCATGAGGGCGCTCGTTCATAAGCAGGAGTCCTTCATGATTACCATTCCCGGCCAATTGGCCATCAAGACCATCCACGGCAGGAACGGCGACTTCAACGTGGGCCGCCTTGCAACGTCCATCGGCGAGTTCGTCGTAAAGAACGCCGAACTGGACCAGTACACCGAAGGCAAGTACGAGGGCGATTTCGCGATCGTCGAGATTCGTCCGTCCACATACAACGCCAACGGTCGCATGGTCATCGAAATCCGTGCCGTCCTTGGCGGGATGACGCTGTCCGCTATCGACGCCCTGAGCCGTGACGAAGCCCGTCGGCTGAGTCCGCAGGAAGTCGATCCGATCGACGAGGAGGCACAGGCTCCCGCGCCGGCAACGTCCAGGGCGCAAGCCAAGGCGAAGCCCCGGAGCCCGCGCGATCCGCTGATTGATACCACGCCATTCGGCGAAGCGCCGGCCGTTACGTCTCCCGAGGCTTCGGCCGACGCGGACGACGCGGCGCTGTTCGGCGTGCTCTGGCCGCTGAGCGACAGCGTCAAGCTCGACGCGACCGTCGATCGTCGTGTTCTGCGCGAGCAGCGCGACCGTCTCGGTGCGTTGGGCTACGAGTTTGCCCCGTTGTCTCAGGACTGGCATCTCGTCAAGGCTTGATCCATCCGTCGCTTCGGTGACGTTTCACCACCCGCCGGGGTCCTTCCCTGCAGGGAGGTTCTCCAGCTTCTTCCCGGAGATTTTCATCATGTCCACCATCACTCGCGACACCCCCCGTTCAACGCTGGATGAACCCGCGTGGCGGGAATTCTGCAAGACGGCCGCTGAACACGCCCAGCGTGGTTGCGGCCTGTCGTGGGATCACTGGGTCACGCTTTTCAGTTCGGAGATCGATATGCAAGCCAGTCGGTTGCCGGAAGACCAGCGCGCTCATGCCCTGGAAATCGCAGCCCAGGAATGGGACTACGCAACGCCTGCCGAACGGCAGGAAACCCAGGACTGGAATGCCGCTAACGGCTACTGCTCCCACGGCATCACCTTGGGTTGCTGCCCAGCAGGTTGCGGTTCGTAAGTCGCACCGGGTTCCATCGCCGCACGCGCGGCATTCCATCACCCGCCGGTGGTTCTCCCTGCGGGGAGGCCTCCGGCTCCGATTTTTCAGGAGACCTCTCATGGGCTGGTTTTTCTCAACTCAATCGCGGTCTGAACTGATCGCGGAACTGATCGAACCGCAGGAGACCGAGCGCGCCAGCGTGAAGGTCATCGCCCACACGCTGCGCGGCAACGTGCTGTGGTCCGTCGCCGAAGTGACCGCCAAGGTCGAAGGCGTGCATCGGGATCTCTCGCCAGGACAATCCCTGCGCTACATCCGCTGCGATCTTCTCGAACTCAGCGGCCGCCAGTGGGGCTACAAGCCCTTGGACGAATCCATGCACCCGTACTACTACTCGTGCCCGCCGTCTTATCTGGACCTCGCACCGGAGCAATCCGCCGATTGGCGTGCAGGCGTTCGCGCCTACCACGCGCGGCGGCGCACTCCCACGGCATCCGTGGCACCCGCCGCGGTGCTGATGGCCTGAGCCCGGAGGAACCAACATGGACCCGATCCTGGCTGCGCTCTCGCCCTCGCTGTTGAAGCTCGTCGAAGGGAGTTTGTCCAACGACGAAGTGTCCTCTGACGAGGAAATGCTGGCGTATTTCATCAATAACGGCCTCACCGAGGAACAAGCGCGGCAGGCATTGACCTACCGCGACCAGTACCTCAACAACATCTACCTGGAGGGCTTCACGCCGATCACTTCAGTAGATGAGGCGCTTCACTTCAACCCGCACACCCGGCAGTTCGAGCCGGACTGAGCGGTTTTCTTCTACCCCCTGGGGCAGTGCTCGCCCCGGCGGGCGGTGCTGTTCCCGTTCATCCGAGGACACCACCATGCCCGCCAATACTTCTTCCACGCTGTACCGCATCGACGAATGCCCGGACGTGATGGCCGACGCCTGCGTCGGCGACGACCAGGGCAACCTGATCTTCCTGTCCATCTGGGCGCGGGACACCGCCGTCCAGGAGTTCCTGGCTCGTCTGACCCTCGGGCGCGACGAACAGGGGCTGGACCAGTTCCACATCGTCACCGAGCAAGAAGGCTCGCTTCCGGTGTTCGTCGGCGACGTCGAACGCCTAGAGAAGCGCACGGCGCGCGCTTACAGGCGCACGCTGTTCGGCTCCTTGACCAACCTATGGCTGTTCGATCGGCGCTGCGTCAAGCCCGACAAGGCCAATGCCAGCGCGCTGGCGCTTCTGCCCCGCGATTCCGCGCACCGGCTCGACCGGCTGTGGACACTGGTGCAGGACACCTGCCCGCTGCCCCTGCTCGATCACTGGCGCGAGACCGTGCTGGAACTGCTGCAATCCCAGGCCATGTTGAGTCGCCTTCCGCTGGCCCTCGGACCGCTGGAGGGCCATCGACTGGCCATCAACGTGCCGGCGCTGACCACGGCGCTGGGTGCACTGATCCGCCACGGGGAACTGCATACCGACGCCAGCGAACCGGCGTCGCAACCTTCGCTGCTCTGCGTGGCGTGATTCCCCAACACGGGGCATGTGCGCGAGTGCATGCCCATCTTCCTTCATCCCACACCGGAGAAATCCCATGGCTCTCATGTTCCCGCGCCTTGCACGTAATTTTGTCAAAGCAGGCTATTTCCCGACCGATGAACCGACGCTAGAGCGGGCACTGTCCGCACTGGCGCCGACCAACGGCTCGATGTGTATTCTCGATCCCTGCGCCGGTGAAGGCGTGGCGATCGCCGAAGCCGCTCATGCCCTCGGGCGCCGGCAGGCCAAGGCGTTCGCCGTCGAGTACGACGCCGAACGGGCGCGTCATGCCCGCTCGCTGGTCGATCACTGCATCCATGGTGACCTGATGGACACATTGATCTCACGACAGGCGTTCGGCCTGCTGTGGCTCAATCCGCCCTACGGCGATCTGTCGAAAGACGCCAACGGCAACATCGGCTATCAGGGCCAGGGCCGGCCGCGGCTGGAAAAGCTGTTCTATCAGCGCAGTCTGCCGCTGCTGCAATACGGCGGTGTGCTGGTCTTCATCGTCCCCAGCTACGTGCTCGACGCCGAGCTGGTCGGATGGCTGACGCGGCACTTCGCCGATCTGCGCACTTACCGTGCGGTGGAGACGCAGTTCAAGCAGGTGGTGATCTTTGGTCGCCGGGTTCGCCAGCGCGACCAGGCATCGGATACGGTCAAAGCCATGCGCGGGCTGCTGCTGCAGATCGGGCAAGGTGATGCCGAGGCCGAGGAGCTTCCCAACGAATGGCCGTTCCTGCCCTACATCGTCCCCGCCAGCCCCGCCGAGCCGGAGCACTTCTATCGCGTGACGATGGAGCCTGAGCAGTTCGCCGACGAAGTCGGCCGGTTGCAAGGGCTCTGGCCAACGCTGGACACGCACCTCGGCGTCGCGCAGCAGTCGCTGCGGCCGCCGGCGCGGGCCTTGTCCCACTGGCATCTCGCCTTGGCTCTGGCCGCGGGCGCGATCTCCGGCGTGGTGAAGTCCAAGGCCGGCCGCCTGCTCGTCGTGAAAGGTGACACCCACAAGGAGAAAACCCTCCAGACGGAGTACACCGAACGCGACGACGGCTCCGTGGCCGAAACCCGCATTCTCACGGACAAGTTCGTCCCTGTGATCCGCGCCTGGGACATGACGCCGGGCTCCGCGACGCGGGGCGAGGTGTTGACCATCCGCTGATCGCTGTTCCTCGACGGTTCACCGTCGCTTTCATCCACCCACCGGGGTCATGTCACCCCGCTGGGGCGCCGTGACCCTCCCATTTATCAAGGAGTCCTTCATGGCAACCGAAGCCGTTTTCGCCAGCCTGGTGCCTTACCTGCGTTTCTCACCCGGCCAGGTGGTCATGACCATCGGCGTCAATGAACTGGTCCAGCAGGGCCGGCTTAATCCCTCGTCGTACCTTCGCCGCCACCTCGGTGGCGATTGGGGTGATCTGGACGACAGCGACAAGCGGCAGAACGATGCTGCGCTGAAGTCCGGTGAGGATCGGCTGTTTTCCTCCTACCAGGTCACGCCCGACCTGAAGCTCTGGATCATCACCGAATGGGATCGCAGCGTCACCACGTTGCTGCTCCCGAGCGAATACTGATTCACATCCACGAACGGCGTATCGCCGTTTGCCTTTTCCCAGTCCGGGGCATGCCACCGCCCCGCGAGGGAGGTGCATGCCCCTTCTCTTTGGAGCATTACCATGTCCCTCGAAATCGAAACCGTTCCTCTCACTGCCGACGTCGTGTCCCTGCAGGGCGACCTGCTCGACGAGGCATCTTCTCCACTCAAACTCAGCCTGCAGGACTTCGTTGCCGAGTTCGGTGACGAATTGCTGGACTCGCTCAACCGTGCTAACCCGCCGGTTTATACGGGCCAACCGCGAGCGTATCGCCAGGTGATTCTGGCTGGCCTCAAGCGTCGCCTGTTCGACGCGCAGGCCGAGGTGGTCCACGCTGTCAGCGAGCTGCTGATCGATCGCTGCGAGCGTGCCGCGATCGTCAACGGCGAGATGGGGTGCGGCAAAACGACCGTCGGTATTGCCACGGCCGCTGTGCTCCATGCCGAAGGCTACCGCCGCACCCTGGTGCTGTCGCCGCCTCATCTTGTCTACAAGTGGCGGCGCGAGATCCAGGAGACGGTGGCTGGCGCTAAGGTCTGGGTGCTCAATGGCCCGGACACGCTCGTAAAGCTGCTGAAACTGCGCGAGCAGTTGGACGTCCCGGTGCAGGGCCAAGAGTTCTTCGTCCTGGGCCGTGTGCGGATGCGGATGGGCTTCCACTGGAAGCCCGTCTTCACCCGTCGGCGCACGCTCCACGGCGACGTGGGGACGTGCCCGGATTGCGGTCAAGTCATCACCGACCTCGATGGCGAGCCGATCAATCCGGTCGAACTCGAAGCCGAGGAGTACCGCCGCAAGTGCGGCCACTGCAACGCACCGCTGTGGTCGTTGATCCGTCCCAGAGGCTTGTCCGCGAGCGACCAGTCCTCCGCCGTCCTCAAAGCCTTGAAACGCATCCCGACCATCGGGGAAGTCACCGCGCAGAAGCTGATGCAGAAGTTCGGCGATGCGTTCCTCGCATCGATGCTCGGCGACAACATCCATGAGTTCATCAATCTCATGGACGACCGCGGCGAACTGGTCTTTTCGGACCGGCAGGCCCATCGCATGGAACGTGCGATGGCCAACATGGAGTTCGGCTTCGGCGAGGGCGGCTATCAGCCATCCGAGTTCATCAAACGGCAGCTTCCCCAGGGCACGTTCGATCTGCTCATTGCCGATGAGGCCCATGAGTATAAGAACGGTGGCTCCGCTCAGGGCCAGGCGATGGGCGTGTTGGCAGCGAAGTCACGCAAGACCTTGCTGCTCACCGGCACGCTGATGGGCGGCTACGGTGATGATCTCTTTCACCTGCTGTTCCGCGCCTTGCCAGGGCGAATGATCGAAGACGGCTACCGGCCGACCAAGAGCGGCAGCATGACGTCGGCGGCAATGGCGTTCATGCGCGACCACGGCGTGCTCAAGGACATTTATTCCGAGAGCAAGGGCACCGCCCACAAGACCGCCAAGGGCTCGAAGGTCTCGGTGCGCACCGTCAAGGCGCCGGGGTTCGGTCCGAAGGGCGTACTGCGTTGCGTACTGCCATTCACGGTCTTCCTCAAGTTGAAGGACATCGGCGGCAATGTGCTGCCACCCTACGACGAGGAGTTCCGCGAAGTCACGATGGATACGGCGCAAGCCGCCGCCTATCGCGAACTGACGGGTCGCCTGACCGCCGAGCTGAAGCAGGCTCTGGCGAAACGCGACACCACGCTACTGGGTGTTGTCCTCAACGTGCTGCTGGCCTGGCCGGACTGCTGCTTCCGGTCGGAGACCGTGGTGCATCCACGCACCCGCCAGACCCTGGCGTTCGTTCCGGTCCAGTTCAACGAGCTGGCCGTGATGCCCAAGGAACGGGAGCTGATCGACATCTGCAAGCAGGAGAAGGCAGAAGGGCGCAAGACCTTGGTCTATACGGTCTACACCGGCACGCGCGATACCACATCGCGTCTGAAGGTATTGCTGGAGCAGGAGGGCTTCAAGGTGGCGGTACTACGCGCCAGCGTAGATGCCTCCCGCCGAGAGGACTGGATCGCTGAGCAACTGGACCGCGGCATCGACGTGCTTATCACCAATCCCGAGCTGGTCAAGACGGGACTGGACCTGCTGGAGTTCCCGACAATCGTCTTCATGCAGTCGGGCTACAACATGTATTCGCTCCAACAGGCCGCACGCCGCTCATGGCGCATCGGACAGAAGCAGCCGGTCAAGGTGATCTACCTGGGCTACGCGGCCACGTCGCAGATGACCTGCCTTACGCTCATGGCCAAGAAGATCATGGTCTCGCAAAGCACGTCAGGAGACGTGCCAGAATCCGGGCTCGATGTCCTGAACCAGGATGGCGACTCGGTTGAAGTAGCGCTGGCCAGGCAACTGGTGACTGCGTAGTACATGTTCTCAAGCCGGCGATTTTTGCGAGTCGCCGGCTTTTTTTATCCCGGTATGGCGATTGCTGACCCTACGCGTTACTGCGTCGGTCGCAGGGCAGAACCGTTTTGTGATTCTTTTACTGGTGCGCATTACCTAATAGCGTTACCGCACGCCATGCCGAGCCAGCAGCCTATCAAAAAAATCAGAGACGCATCGTTGGGCTCGCGGGCCGATCTTCTGCTGACCGAGGTCGACGTCCATCAATTCGTAGCCGCCGAAGCGGTAGACCTCATATCCCATCAGCCGTAGCCGGCGATCTTCCGCCACCATCTCGGCGTAGCGCTGCGCGTTCGCGATGAACCGATCCGGCACTGAAGGGTCCTGTACTGCATAGTGCTGGCGACCATCGATCTCGATCACGATGCGCACTCCTTGCTCTAGCATCAGCAGAAAATCCATGCGCTGGCGTGCCAAGAACGGCTCGTCACCGCGCTGACGTCGCGTGTAGGGGTCATAGTGCAGATATACCTGCGGAATCAGCGCCGGCAACCGATCCCCGAGTGAACCACCATAGCGCTCATAGTAGCCTTGGAACACTGCAAATTCACCCGGCGAGCGGGCGCCCAGTACCGCTTGGCGCAGCCGCCGGAACAACTGATCTTTCGCGCTGACCTGGTCACTGATATCTTGAAGTTCGGCATACCATTCCCGCAGGTCCTTCCAGAGCAGCAACCCTGAACTAGGCAAGGGCCGGTCGAAGACCAACACCTTTTCGGCATGCTTGACAATCTCAACGTCGTTGTTGACGGCATCGCGAAACACAAGCTCCGGCTTCTCTCCGATCGAGGCGAAAATCAGGTTCTTCATCGTTCCGGCAACGCCAGCCTGTGCACGGACCACACCATAGATGGCATAGCCCGACTCCACGCCCGTCTGTCGAACTGTAAAGCCATCCCGCCTCAGCGCTGTGCCGATCGCAGCCGCCAGTTCCGCTTGCTCCTCATCTCTGCGTGTCATAGGGTGCAGAAGCTTGGTCAACAACGCGAAGAAGCGCGTCTGGCTGCACGTCAGCGCGCCGCACTGGGTCAGCAACTCTTCATGCGACCAGTCATCATTGCGCACGCAGTGCTGCACAATCTGCGCGTGCAGACTGCTGCGAACGAGTAGCCCCGTCGGTTCGTCTTGGATGACGGAGGCACCGAACACTTCGCGGAGACTGTCGATCAATGGCAGCTCCCCGAACAGGGAAGCCAACGGATTAATGACCTTAAGCACGTCACGACGGACCAACGCACTCACCCTATGTTCCGAATGATCTGTCATCTCGCTCACGGTGTCCGCGAGATCCTCCGACGCATATTCGCGCAACACCCGGGCTGCCAAGTCGAGGAGGTCCGCCTCGCACCAGGAGAGGATACGGCGCCTAACGTATAGCCGCTTACTGTTGAAGGCCTCCTGAGAATCGTTCTCTTCGACGGCCTGCTGAATCCCCAAGCGAACACATACGTCCGGAACGTCGTAAGCCTTGGCCGTGGCGACGGCCTGTGCGATTTGCTCCTTCAACGTGTCGAGAGGAATAAGCATCGGCGTGTCCCCTGAATCCTGCATTGCTTCTCCACGGCATTGCATAAGCCGGTATTTTACAAGATGAAATTCGTGGGGCGTTGCAAAGCGGTAGTGCCGCAGTTCGGTTTGTTGGCTGCCGCGATGAACGGATACGGCGATGGTGGCGGCTCAGTGCTTAGGGAACCGACCCATGCGACCATTCCCCCGCATTTTTCGCCGCTATCTGGCAATCCAGGGCGTACTGGCCGGCAGTCTCCTAGCGGCGGGCTGCGCCATCATCCCGGCGCCTTCCACGCCGCTACAGGTGAAAAACTCCACCAGTGCACCAGCGGCATCGTCTGCTACATCGGCGGATGAATTCCCGGCCTGGCTCATCCCTGTCATCCGCCGGGGGCGCTACACGCTGGTCGAGATGGTACCCGACGCCGGCCAGCGGGACCTGATGCAACAGGTCGTGGATATCGCGATTCCGCCGACCTTCGACATCACCGTAGGCGATGCGCTTCGCTACGTGCTTCTGCGTTCAGGCTACCAACTTTGTGACAGCACCGACGCAGCCACGCTCTATGGCTTGCCGCTACCCGCGTCGCAACTGCATCTCGGTCCACTGTCATTGCGCGATGCGTTGCTAACCCTGGCAGGGCCGGCTTGGGATCTGTCCATCGACGAGGCCAATCGGCAGGTGTGCTTCGGGCGGCACGCGAACCCTGCATCCGTCCTCCCCGCCAAAGCGATAGAACCCACCGAGTCGACGGCATCGCCCCCGTCCAGCGTAGATCCAGTCCCATTCGACGATCCCCTTCAGCCTTGGGAGGTACAGCCGTGACCCTTCCTCCATCTCCATTCGACCAAGGTCGCCGTGGCCGCTGGTTGAAGATCGCGGTGAGCGCGTGGCTGCTGCTCGTTAGCGTGATCACGGTCATCAACAGCGTTGGCCTGTCCAGGCTAACCGAGCAGACGCGCCGTAGCGAGGAAGCCGCTCAGTTCAAGGCGTTGAGTGCTCGCGTTACCGATCTCGCCCAGCAGGTAGATGCTGGCCGGCGCCAGCCCAAGCCGGCTACCCAGGCCGATTTCCTGAAGGTACGCCGAGCGCTGGACGAACGGCTCGCGCATACCGAGCAGGCCCAAGCCGGCCTGGCTCGGGCCAGCGACGTGCAGGCGCTCGCGGCGCGTGTGGCTGTGGTAGAAGAACACCAGCAGCAAGCGCATTCGCTATCGGCGACGCCGACTGTGCGCCGGCGTGTAACGACTAAACCCAAGATGCTCGAACCGCCATTCCGAGTGGTCGGCATGGATGTGCGCGGCGGCGAACGCTTCCTGTCGATCGCGGCGCCAGCGGAAACGTCACTCGCGAATGTGCGTCTGCTGCGCGAGGGGGACACCGACAGCGGTTGGCAGCTTCAATCCATCGACACCCACGCTGCGCTGTTCCTGGTGAATGGCAAGACGCAGCGCGTGGCACTGCCGTAGGACGGGGGCCATGACAAGGAAGAACGTCGCCGCCTGCCTGGCCTGCGTGCTCGGTTTGGTGTCTTTGCACACGCAGGCGCAGTCGGTACCAGTAGTGTCCCCTCGGACTCATCTCAGCCGGACGCAGGCGAGCGTGGACGCGGCGCTTGATGAACGGCAGGCACGCGATTGGGGCCTGCGCCCCGAGGAATGGGCGCGCTACCGCCAGTTGATGCAGGGGCCGCTCGGCATCTATTCGCCCAACCTCGATCCATTGACCGCTCTCGGCATCGAGGCAGGCAGCGAGGATGAGCGCAACCACTACGCGGAATTGCAGGTACGGGCTGAGGCACGGCGGGTCGACAAGACACTGGCCTATCAGCGTGCGTATGACGCGGCCTGGCAACGCCTGTTCCCTGGCGAGCCCCGCCTGAGTCTGCCAGGCGCCCAGGCACCGAGCGCCGGCAACATGGGTTCCGGCCGGCTCGCGGTATTCGTCAAGGCCGACTGCGCGCCTTGCACGCAGCGCGTGCGGCAACTGCAGGCGGCCGGTACGCCATTTGATCTCTACATGGTCGGCAGTCGCGGGGACGACGCCCGCATCCGCCAATGGGCCGTGCAGGCCGGCATCGATCCGGCCCGTGTGCACGCCCGAACCATCACGCTCAACCACGACGGCGGCCGGTGGCTCTCGCTGGGCCTGTCCGGCGATCTGCCCGCCGTGGTGCGCGAGGTGAATGGGCAATGGCAACGCCAGTAAGCATGTGGCGGCCATGCAGCCGGTGGCGCGACATTCTCGCCGTGGCATGGCTGACGGGCACCGGCGTCCTGGCCCACGCCGTGCAGGCACAAGAACTGCCGCCGCCCGCCTACCAGCTCGCCGCACAGCGGGCTGGCGTGCCGTCCCCGGTGCTGTACGCGGTCGCCTTGCAGGAAAGCGGGGCGACGCTGCAAGGCCGGCTGGTCCCCTGGCCGTGGACGCTCAACGTGGCCGGCCGAAGCGAACGGTACGCCACGCGCATCGCTGCCTGCGCGGCGTTGCACCGCGCCTTGAGCCGGGCGCCTGCCAGCCGCATCGATGCCGGCCTCGGCCAGGTCAATCTCGGCTACCAGTCGCATCGCTACCATGCGCCCTGCGAGCTTCTTGATCCGTACCGAAACCTCGCGATTGCCGCCGACATCCTGCGCGAACAGCACCTGCCTGGCGAGGACTGGTTGCTCGCCATCGGTCGTTATCACCGTCCCGCCGGCGGCCCGGCGGCGATTCGCTACCGACGCAGCGTTCATCGGCATCTGGTGCGCGTACTCGGTCCTGGTGCTTCCCTTTCCTCCGTGAGCACGACACCATGAATCGTACTGCCTCTGTCCTCGCCCTCGGCCTGCTCGCATCAACGACTGTCTATGCACAGAACGCGACGTCGCAGCCAATCGTCGTCGAAGACCGCGGCGGTATCTCCGCGCTGCCGTACTACCAGGCGCTGAATCCACAGAATGTCGGCTCCACTACACCGCCTGCGCCGGCTTCCCGCATCGGCAACTCGGCCGACGCCGAAGCAGCCATGCTGCCCGTGCACTCCACGCGGCTCTCGCCGGGCAACGAACCGCGCCGTGTGATCCGGGCGCCAGGCCTGACGCCGCTCTTCCTGGTCGGCGATGACGACCGCTCGCGCGCCTGGTTGCGACAGCACCAAACCGAGTTGCGCGATCTGCAGGCCGTGGGCTTGGTGGTCAATGTGGTTTCTGTCGCGGCATTGGCATCGCTGAGGCGTCTTGCGCCGGGCCTGGTGCTGTCGCCGGCCTCGGCCGACGACCTCGCGCAGCGGCTGGGCATTCGGCACTACCCGGTGCTTATCACCGCCACCGGCATCGAGCCCTGACGTGCGGCATGCCCCATGGCCCAGCCCCATGCCATCGAGGTGCTGCTTCGGCCAGCGGTGGAGCTATACACCGTTGCGGTATGCACGGGCGCCGCGGTTCTGTGCATGGTGGCACCGTGGTCGCTCGCGCTGAGTCCACTGCTGGGCCTAGGCAGCGCGCTGGCTTTCCTAGCCTTCGGCACGATCCGGCTGAGGGACGCCTGGGTCATCTTGCGCTATCGCCGCAACATCCGCCGTTTGCCCCGTTATGTGATGACCAGCCGCGACGTGCCTGTGAGTCAACAGCGGTTGTTCGTCGGCCTCGGATTCCGCTGGGACCAGCGGCACACGCACCGGCTGTTGCAGACCTACCGGCCCGAGTTCCGGCGCTACGTGGAGCCGACCGCGATCTACCGCATCGCGCGGCGGCTGGAAGAGCGATTGGAGTTCGCGCCGTTCCCGCTTTCCCGATTCGCGAAGGCGCTGAGTTGGGACAGTCCGCTGAATCCCGCGCGGCCATTGCCGCCGGTCGGCGGCCTTCCGCGGTTGCACGGCATCGAGCCGCACGAGATCGACGTCACGCTGCCACTGCCCGAGCGCGTTGGCCATAGCCTGGTTCTGGGCACCACACGGGTGGGCAAGACCCGACTCGCGGAACTGTTCATCACGCAGGACATCCGACGCCGCAACGCGGCGGGGGAGTCCGAGGTCGTCATCGTGTTCGATCCAAAGGGCGACGCCGATTTGCTCAAGCGCATGTACGTGGAGGCGAAGCGTGCGGGGCGCGAAGGTGAGTTCTATGTCTTCCATCTCGGCTGGCCGGACGTTTCGGCGCGTTATAACGCCGTGGGCCGCTTCGGGCGCATTTCCGAGGTCGCCACGCGCATCGCTGGTCAGCTTTCAGGTGAAGGCAACAGCGCGGCATTTCGCGAGTTCGCCTGGCGGTTCGTGAACGTCATTGCACGCGCCCTGGTCGAGCTGGGGCAGCGTCCGGACTACCTGCTGATCCAGCGCCACGTCATCAATATCGATGCGCTGTTCATCGAATACGCACAGCACTATTTCGCCAAGACCGAGCCCAAGGCTTGGGAGACCATCGTCCAGATCGAGGCGAAGCTCAACGAGAAGAATATTCCGCGCAACATGATTGGACGCGAGAAGCGGGTGGTGGCTCTGGAGCAGTATCTGTCGCAGGTACGCATCTATGATCCGGTACTCGATGGCTTGCGTAGCGCCGTGCGCTACGATCGCACCTACTTCGACAAGATCGTCGCGAGCTTGTTGCCCCTCCTGGAAAAGCTCACCACCGGCAAGATCGCGCAACTGCTCGCGCCGAATTACTCCGATCTCACCGATGCGCGTCCGATCTTCGACTGGATGCAGATCATCCGCAAGCGCGCGGTGGTCTACGTCGGCCTGGATGCACTGTCCGATGCAGAGGTGGCTTCGGCAGTCGGCAACTCGATGTTCGCGGATTTGGTGTCGGTGGCCGGTCACATCTACAAGTTCGGCATTGACGATGGCTTGCCGGGTGCCAGTTCGGGCGTGAGGGTTCCCATCAACGTGCATGCCGACGAGTTCAACGAACTGATGGGCGACGAGTTCGTGCCGATGGTCAACAAGGGCGGAGGCGCGGGTGTGCAGGTCACGGCCTACACGCAAACGCTCTCCGACATCGAGGCTCGTATCGGCAATCGCGCCAAAGCGGGCCAGGTGGTGGGCAACTTCAACAATCTCTTCATGTTGCGCGTGCGCGAGACCGCGACCGCCGAACTGCTCACGCGCCAGTTGCCCAAGGTCGAGGTGTACGCAACGTCGCTGATGAGTGGAGCGACCGACAGCTCCGATCCGCATGGCGACACCGCCTTCACATCCAACACCCAAGACCGTATCAGTAGCGCCAGCGTGCCGCTCATCGAACCCGCTCACGTTGTCGCGCTCCCCAAAGGACAATGCTTCGCGCTGATCGAAGGCGGCAACCTGTGGAAGATTCGCATGCCGCTGCCTGCACCCGATCCCGACGAGATCATGCCGAAGGACCTTCAGGAACTGGCCGGCTACATGCGGCAGCACTACGTCGAGGCGGGCGACTGGTGGGAGAACCAGGGATTGCCGGGATTGCAGGACAGCGCGCTACCGGACGACTTGCTGGACGACTTCCGGCATTTGGCGACCGCTAATAACGAGGCCCAATCGTGAACGATCCCGCCGTCGCCGCGCAGCGCGCACAGCAGCGGCAGCAAGGGGCGATCGCCAGTTTGGTCACGCTGCCGTTCCGCTTCTTCGGTGTCCTGTGCGGATCGCTGCTGCTGTGCATTGTGATCGAGTGCATCGGCATGCACTTTTTCTGGCCACAGGAAAGCTGGCATCACGCTCAAGCCATGTTCAACCATGAGCTGGACCAATTCTCGGCCAACTTCACGCGCAGCGCATTGGTGCAGGAACCGGGGCGAACCGCGAACGCCATCGTCGAACATGCCTATGACTGGTTGTTCATCAGGAGCGGACTGCTGGCGTGGATACGCGACGCCTCGGCACAGGCAAGTGCCGGCACGCACCACCAGGCTCATGACTTTCGCTATTACATGGCGATCATATACGTGCATATGGAAGGCTATCTCATCGCATCGGCCTACACGATACTGACCTTCCTGGTGCGGTTTTTTGTGCTGGTGTTGACGCTGCCGCTCTTCCTGCTCGCCGCCTTCGTCGGTTTCGTGGATGGGTTGGTGCGGCGGGACATCCGCCGCTTCGGCGCGGGGCGAGAATCGGGGTTCGTCTACCACCGCGCGAAGTCCAGTCTGATGCCGCTAGCGGTCTTGCCATGGGTCACGTACCTCGCGTTGCCGGTCAGCGTGCACCCACTGCTGATCCTGTTGCCCGCCGCGATGTTGCTCGGTGCGGCCGTGGACGTTACGGCGGCGAGCTTCAAGAAGTATATATGAGCGCCTCCCTTTGCCAAGCAGTCGTAGCGATGACCAACAGGATCGATTGCAGCTATATATCCGGCCTTGATGTAGCGAGCACTTCTGCTACGGGCCCTAATGGAATCCGCTGACTCACACCTCATTACCTCTTCGAACTTAGGGTTCAATACTTCTTTCAGGCTTGGTGAGTCCCGGTCTGACCTGTTTTGCCATTACGTACGTTGCCTGTGCAACCTTCCTGCGTTCAACTCCCGATATCGTTCAAGCAGTCTTTATACGCACATGATCGCTGTTGTACGGCTGACCATGAGCCAGCACAGCCCAGATCGTCCGTGCCATCTTGTTTGCCAAAGCCACCGCAACCACGTTGATCGGCTTTCGTTCCCTGAGCTGCGTTACCCACGCACTAGGCTTCTTGGCGTGCAGCAAGACACTATGGGCGCCATTGACCAACAGTGTTCGCAGATATCGATCGCCGCGCTTGCTGATTCCATGCAGGTTAATCTTGCCACCGGAGCAGACCTGTCGAGATGCCAAGCCCGCCCACGCGGCAAACTCACGAGCGGAGCGGAATGCGGAGGCATCGCCCATGGATGCCACTGCCGCTGTTGCGGTCAAAAGCCCAACGCCAGGGATCTCGCTGATAGCTTTGACGGCCGGGTTGTTCTTGCTCAGTTCCCGTATCCGTCGTTCTAGAGCATCAATCCTCTGGTTTACCGTGTCGATCTCGCTGAACTGCTCACGCAGGCTGTCGATCAGCACGGTAGGCAGCCGTTCCGTTAGCCGAGCAAGTATCTCGGGCATTGCCTTTGCAAGGCTCGCTGCACCAGTTCCCATCACTTCGCCATACTCGGCCAACAGGCCGCGCAAAGCATTGGTCTGCATCAACCTGAACTTCATCAACTGCGAACGCATACGATGTAACGTCAGCATGGCCTGCTGCATCTCGGTCTTCACAGCAACGGCTTTACTCGGCTGCTGAACCGCACGCCATATTGCGTGGGCATCGGCCATGTCGTTCTTGTTACGGATATTGAAAGCCTTCACGAACTCGCCAGGCATCAGCTTGACCTGGTGTCCCATGGCCATGAGCCGTCTTGCCCAATGATGGGCACCACCGCTGGCTTCCATGCCGACCAGGCATGTTGTGCGATTCGCGAAGAACTCCAAGAACTTGGCCCGCTTGATGGCCTTGTTCACGATCTCTCCGGTCTCTTCGTCTACGAAATGTACCTGGATGACGCTCTTGGCGATATCGACACCGACTGGTATGGGCTTCATGTCCGCTCCTTGTGCTGAGTTCACAAATACCTGCGTGGTGGTAGAAGTTTCGCACTTTGATGCGGACTACCCACAACACACACCACCCCCGCTATCGTCGCGTGCGGGGTGGGAGGCGCTCATACCATTACCTCTAGGCAGCGCGTTTACTTCGGGCGTCGCGTCATAAAAGTGGTGGCATCCCGATCCCGATTGATTGCGGCGCGCGCGGCCCAGCCGCTTCAGCATCGAGCCATCCGTATCCCCGGAGCACGGCACGATGGCTTCACCCCGACACTACGCGCTGATCTGGCGCCACGCCTGCGTGGTGTCATTGCTCGTCGCTTCGGGATGGCAATCCGCCACCGCTGCGGACCATGCGACCGAGCGCGAGCAACTCTCCGCGATCTCGCGTCAGCTCGAATTACTCGACCGCCTCGTCGAACACGCGGCCGATGTCTCGCCCCAGGAGCGTGCCCGCTACCACTTCGACTATGTCCGCCTGCGCGAGGACGTGAAGCGCATCCACGCGGGCGTGCAGGACTATCTCGTTCCGCAACGCGCCCAGCCACGCGACCCCATACCGTTGTCCAGCAACTACGTGCGCAGCGACAACGACATGGCCGATGGCAAGGAGGCATCGAAACCATGACGCCTTCCGCCGACCAGGTTGCGGCCTTTCAGGCCAACGGCGGCTTTACCCCAACCGCCGTCTCCACCGTCGTGCTCAGCGTCGTGTTCGCCGTGCTCCTGGTATGGGGTGTATGGGCGATGCGTACCGCGTATGTCGGCTGGGCCGAGCAACGCCTTACCCAACGCCAGTTCCTCGGCGTCGTCGTGCACTTCGTCGCGATGTACGTGGTGCTGACTTTCTTCCTCCTGTCCTGAGCCACCTGAAAGGCCGTACTGCCATGCGCAATCGTCTCGTCTCTCGCATCATCCGGCGCGTCATCGCGCCGCTCGTCCCGTTGATCTTCACCGCCATGCCGCTGTCAGCATATCCGGGGCTTCCGACCATGGAAGACCCGTCACGTGGCGAGGGCAGCGGCATCCTGCAAACCCTCCAGAACTACGGCTACGACATCGTGATGCTGATCGCGCTGCTCGTGGTGGCTTCGATGTTTGTCGGTGTCTGCTATCACGCCTACACCCGCTATTCGGAGATCCACACCGGCCGGGCCACCTGGGGCCAGTTCGGCCTGACGGTCGCCGTGGGCGCCATGCTGCTCGTCGTCGGCATCTGGCTGCTGACCAAGGCGACCGGCGTGCTGTAAGGGGCGACGCATGGCCACCCCAGAGCCCCTGCAAGACGCGCTCGTGACGTTCCTGCCACACCGCCTGAACCGCCAGCCGGTGGTGGTGCGCGGGTTGACGGCTGACGAGCTATGGATCTGCGCCGGCCTGTCGGCGGCGGCCGGCCTGGCGCTCGGGCTGCCGCTGGCCTGGCTCACGCGCAGCATCGCCATGGTGCCGACGCTGATCGTCGCCAGTATCGCACTGGGCGTTTTCGCCGGCGGCGGTTTCCTGCGACGTCAGAAACGTGGGCGGCCCGAGACGTGGCTTTACCGGCAACTTCAGTGGCGGCTGGCACTGCGTTACCCCGCATTAGGTCGGCTGCTCGGCGGGCGAGCGCTCATCACCCGTTCGGGTTATTGGACCACGCGGCGTCAGGCCCGTGCCCGCCGCATCTCAGGGACCGCCGCATGAGCCGCTTCCGCAACGAGATCACGCACCTTCAGGCGCACGTCAAGACGCTGCGTCTTGCGGCCGGTGCGCTGTTCGTCGTGACGCTGCTGCTCACCTTCGGCTGGTGGAGTGCCCCGAAAAATCTCACCATCCATGTTCCGCCTGATCTGCGTTCGGGCAGCACGCGCCGGTGGTGGGACGTGCCGCCCGAAAGCGTGTACACCTTTGCGTTCTATATCTTCCAACAACTGAATCGCTGGCCGACGGATGGCGATGCGGACTACCCGCGCAACCTGCATGCGCTCTCGGCCTACCTTACGCCCGCTTGCCGTGCCTATCTGCAACAGGACTACGAATACCGACGCAGCAACGGCGAGCTGCGTCATCGGGTACGTGGCATCTATGAGATCCCCGGCCGGGGCTACGGTGACGATCCGGCCACACGGGTCAAAGTCGTTTCCAACAACGACTGGATTGTGACGCTCGACGTTACCGCCGACGAGTATTACGGCGGGGACCAGGTCAAGCGTGCGTTCGTGCGCTATCCGCTAAAAGTCGTGCGCATGGACGTCGATCCCGAGCACAACCCGTTCGGCCTGGCACTCGACTGCTACGCCCGCACGCCGGAGCGTATCGAGATTGCCCCGGCGCCAACGCCGGCCAGCACACCCGTCAGCACGACGGGACATCCGCAGGGAGACACCACCCCATGAAGCGTTCTGTCCTGTCGGCCTTGGCCGGCCTCGCTCTGCTGGGTGTTGTCTCAGCCAGCCATGCGGTTGAAATCCTGCATTGGGCACGCTTGCCGCTGGCCGTGCCGTTGATCGTCGGCCAGGAACGCGTGGTGTTCGTCGACCGCAACGTGCGAGTCGGCGTACCGCCGGACATTGCCGATCACTTGCGCGTGCAGAGTGCGGGCGGTGCGATCTACCTACGTGCAAGTGCTCCGATCGCACCGACGCGACTGCAATTGCAGGACGTGGAATCCGGTGCGCTGATCCTGCTCGACATTGCCGCTGAGCCGCCCAAAGACGATCAGCCGCCGCTGGAGCCGGTGCGCATCGTGGAGGACGAAGCGATCAGCGCGCGGTACGGCAGCGACAAGGCGGGTGCTGCTGCGGGCAGGGCCGATGACGCTTCGAGTGCGCCCGGTGCGTCCCCCAGGTCACGCGAGACGCCCATTCCCGTGGTGCTGACCCGTTACGCCGCGCAGAACCTCTATGCGCCTTTGCGCACGGTCGAGCCGGTCGCAGGCATCGGCCGCACGAACTTGCCTCATGGGCTCGTCCTGGATTCCCTGCTGCCGACCCTTCCCGTTCGGGCTCGGGCACTCGCCGCGTGGCGACTGGAGGACCAGTGGGTGACGGCGATACAGCTCACCAATACGACTCATCACTGGCTCGACCTCGACCCTCGGGCACTGCAAGGCGATTTCGTGACGGCCACCTTCCAGCATCCGAACCTGGGGCCGGTGGACCAATCCACGGACACCACCGTGCTCTATCTCGTTACTCGCGGCCACGGCCTGGCCGAGTCGCTGCTGCCGGCGGTCGCCCCCATCGACCCCGCGGTGAACCTGCCGCCTGCAGCGGCGGCTGGCCAGGCCGAAGGAGGTCGGGATGAAGAGTAACGGCCTGCTCAAGTGGCTGATGATCCCGATCGCGCTGGCGGTCGTCTTTGTCGGTGTCAAGCTCTTCTCTGGCGGCTCCGGTACCAAGTCCCCGCCGCAGGACGGTGCCAGTCAATTGACGCCCACAGAAATGAAAGCACTGGGCATCGAAGGCGACACGCCGCGCGACACCGTCGCAACACTCGTCGCACAGGTCAAGCAACTACGCAACGAATTGCAGACGTCGCTCAACGACAACAAGAATCAGAAGACCGAGAACGACCGCCTGCGCGCACGCGAGAGCACCATCGACCAGCGTATCCAAAGCGCGATCAACGGCGAGCGCAGCCGTCTGCAGGAAGAGCGCGATCAGGTCGCCAGCGACCGCCAGCAGACGCAGGGCCTGTTGCAGGATTTGCAAAAACGTCTGGACGGGTTGACCAGCAAGGGGAATCAGGCCGACCTGCCGGTGGGCCTCGGATTGGAGGATGGTGACGGCAAGAATTTCAGCGCCAGCAGCGGGGGCATGCGTTGGATTGAACCCGAAGACGCAAAGCCGGATACGAAGAACAGCAGCAAAGAACCGAGTTTTCCGACCAGCTTCGGCCCGGCGCAGAAGACGCTCTCCAGTGCGGCAGATACAGTGGGCGAGACAGGTGCGAAGGTCGCGGGTGCATCGTCCGCGAAGCCGGTCTACACCGTGCCGACCAACGCCACGCTGATGGGCTCGGTTGCCATGACCGCGTTGATCGGGCGCGTGCCGGTGGATGGTACGGTCAACGACCCATACCCGTTCAAGGTGCTGATCGGCCCCGACAACCTGACCGCCAACGGCGTCGACATTCCCGATGTGGCGGGTGCCGTCGTCAGTGGCACGGCCTCGGGCGACTGGACACTCTCGTGCGTGCGCGGGCAGATCCGTTCGGTCACGTTCGTCTTCAACGACGGCACGATCCGCACCGTGCCGGAAGACTCGGGCAACGCCAACGACGACACCAGCAGCAACAGCGGACAGAACGGCAATACCCACATCCTCCAGGGTGGACTCGGCTGGATCAGTGATCCCTACGGCATCCCATGCGTGTCCGGTGAGCGACGCAGCAATGCCGAACAGTACCTCGGCTCACAGGCGCTCATCACCGCGGCCGGGGCCGGTGCTGCGGCGCTCATTCCCAAGGGCGATGACAACTATTCCTTTGTCAGCGGTAGCAATGGCCAAACGCTTGGCACGGTGGGCATCTCGGGCAACGAAGCCATGGGCCGCATCCTCGCCGGCGGTGTGGAGCAGATGTCGCAGTGGGTCAACAAGCTCTACGGTCAGGCGTTCGCGGCGATCTATGTGAAGCCCGGTGCGAAGGTCGCCGTGCATCTGGATCACCCGATCAACATCGACTACGACCCGAAAGGCCGCCGGGTCAACCACCGTATCGGAGAATCTCATGCGCCGGATCTGGATTGATGCCGCAGCCGGCCTGTTGGCCGTCACCATCCTGGTCGCGCTCGGTGGCTGTGCGACCAGCAAGGAGAAACTGCTGCCGCACGGTGACAGTACGATGCTCGATATCTGGAACCAGCAGACGGGTGGCAGCGCTGGGGGCGGCCAGGCCGCACGGCAGCTTCTCGACGCGCGTCAGGGGTTGCGCCGCCCCATGACCGAAGTCGATGTGCAGGATGCGCCGGGGGCCAACGCAGCCTACACCCGCAGCGCGGCCAACGAAATCTATCGCCAGTTCCACCGACTGCCGAATCCCGACCTGGTGATGTACGTGTTCCCACATCTGGGCGGCACCGATCCAGTGCCGGTGCCCGGCTACACGACCGTGTTTCCGCTCTACCAACGGGTGCAGTACGCGATGCCGGGCGAACGGCTGGAGGACTATTGATGGCGTGGTCGCTGCCCTGGCCGCGTAAGGTCGCCCCGCGCGCCGATGCTGATGCCGACGAGCCGGATGCGTGGGCACGGCACATTTCCGCCCTGGCCGGGCACGGGATTCCCGCGCCTGGCGACACCCTGACGCGCGGCAAGCGCAAGCCCGCCACCCAGGCGGACGTGGAGGCGCTGTACGACGTCGCCCCGTCTTTTGCGGACCTGCTTCCCTGGGTCGAATATCTGCCTGACTCGGAGAGCATGCTGCTGGACGACGGGCAGTCCGTCGCCGCTTTCTTCGAGCTGCTGCCGATCGGCACCGAAGGTCGCGAGATGAGCTGGCTGTGGCAGGCCCGTGATTCGGTAGAGAACGCCTTGCAGGACTCGTTCGATGAACTCGATGAGCATCCGTGGGTGGTGCAGTTCTACGCGCAGGACGAGCCGGATTTCGACGACTACCTGGGGACGCTGCACAACTACGTGCGCCCTCGCGCCCAGAGCAGCGCCTTCAGCGACTTCTACCTGCGTTTCTTCGCGCATCATCTGCGCGCGATCGCCAAGCCGGGCGGCCTGTTCGAGGACACGACCGTCACGCGCCTGCCCTGGCGCGGCCAGGTTCGCCGCGTGCGCATGGTGGTTTATCGGCGCACACCGACGACGGCCAGCGCTCGCCGCGGCCAGACGCCCGCGCAGGCGCTCTCCACGATCTGCGACCGGCTCACGGGTGGCCTGTCGAACGCCGGGATCAAGGCCAAGCGTCTCGACGCAGCGGCGATTCACGCCTGGTTGCTGCGCTGGTTCAACCCGGCGCCGGCGTTGCTCGGCGACACGCCGGAGGACCGGGAACGCTTCTACATGCTTACCCGCTACCCGGACGAACAGGAGGAAGGCGAGATCGAGCTGGCCAGCGGCACCAACTTCGCGCAGCGACTGTTCTTCGGCCAGCCGTGCTCGGACGTGTCGAGCGGCACCTGGCTATTCGACGGCATGCCGCACCGGGTCATCGCGATGGACCGCCTGCGCACGCCGCCAGCCACCGGCCACCTGACCGGCGAAACGCGCAAGGGCGATGCACTCAATGCGCTGATGGACCAGATGCCCGAGGACACGGTGCTGTGCCTGACGGTCGTCGCCACGCCACAGGATGTGCTCGAAGCGCACCTCAACCACCTCAGCAAGAAGTCGGTCGGCGAAACGCTCGCCTCCGAACAGACCCGTCAGGACGTACAGCAGGCACGCAGCCTGATCGGCAGCGCCCACAAGCTGTATCGTGGCGCAGTGGCGTTCTACCTGCGCGGGCGCGACATGGACGAACTCGATGCGCGCGGCCTGCAATTGGTCAACGTGATGCTTAACGCGGGCGTTCAGCCCGTGCGCGAAGAAGACGAGGTCGCGCCGCTCAACAGCTATCTGCGCTGGCTGCCGGCCGTCTTCGATCCATCGGCCGACAAGCGTCAGTGGTACACGCAACTGATGTTCGCGCAGCATGCGGCGAATCTCGCGCCGGTATGGGGTCGCAGCCAGGGCACAGGCCATCCGGGGATCACCTTCTTCAACCGCGGCGGTGGCCCCATCACCTTCGATCCGTTGAACCGTCTCGACCGGCAGATGAACGCGCACCTGTTCCTGTTCGGGCCGACCGGCTCGGGCAAGAGTGCCACGCTCAACAACATCCTGAACCAGGTCACAGCGATCTACCGGCCACGCCTGTTCATCGTCGAGGCCGGCAACTCGTTCGGTCTGTTCGGCGACTTCGCCGCACGGCTGGGGCTGTCGGTGCATCGGGTCAAGCTCGCGCCCGGCGCCGGCGTGAGCCTCGCGCCATTTGCCGATGCATGGCGGCTCGTCGCTACGCCGAGCCAGGTGCAGACGCTCGATGCCGATGCGCTGGATGAAGCGCCGGATACCAGTGCCGAGCCCGACGGCGACGAACAGCGCGACGTGCTCGGTGAACTGGAGATCACCGCGCGTCTGATGATTACCGGCGGTGAGGACAAGGAGGAAGCGCGCATGACGCGCGCCGACCGCAGCCTGATCCGCCAGTGCATTCTCGACGCCGCGCAGCGTTGCGTGGCGGAACAGCGTCCTGTGCTTACGCGCGACGTGCGCGACGCGTTGCACGAGCGCAGTGGCGACGCGACGCTGCCGGAAATGCGGCGCACCCGGCTGCTGGAAATGGCCGACGCGATGAACCTGTTCTGCCAGGGTGTCGATGGCGAGATGTTCGACCGGCCCGGCACGCCCTGGCCCGAAGCCGACATTACTGTGGTGGACCTCGCCACGTTCGCGCGGGAAGGCTACAACGCGCAACTTTCTATCGCCTACATATCGCTCATCAACACGGTGAACAACATCGCCGAGCGCGATCAGTTCCTTGGGCGGCCGATCATCAACGTCACGGACGAAGGCCACATCATCACCAAGAATCCGCTGCTCGCGCCCTACGTGGTCAAGATCACGAAGATGTGGCGCAAGCTCGGGGCTTGGTATTGGCTCGCCACGCAGAACATCGACGACTTGCCCAAGGCGGCCGAACCGATGCTCAACATGATCGAGTGGTGGATCTGCCTGTCCATGCCGCCGGACGAGGTCGAGAAGATCGCGCGCTTCCGCGAACTGAACGCATCGCAGAAGGCGCTGATGCTGTCGGCTCGCAAGGAAGCCGGTAAGTTCAGCGAGGGCGTGATTCTCTCCAAGAGCATGGAGGTGCTGTTCCGCGCCGTACCGCCGAGTCTCTATCTAGCGCTCGCGCAGACCGAACCCGAAGAGAAGGCCGAGCGCTTCCAGTTGATGCAGCAGTACGGCGTCAGCGAATTGGATGCGGCGTTCATGGTGGCCGAGCAGATCGACCGTGCCCGAGGCATCGCCTCGCTCGCACTCGATGCGCTTGCCTGAGAGGAGGCGAAACTCATGCGCAAGCTACGCGCTTTTCCAACCGTTCACCACCTTTGGATCGGCCTTGTCGTCGCCGTCTTCTTCGGCGTCGGAGGCGGTTTGTTGCTTCACCGCATCACACACGGCTCGCTGCGGTCGTCGGCTTCCGGGCACTGGTCCTCGTCCTCGGGTCCGCCGTGGATCTATGGCCGCCCCAATGCTCGCTTCACGGTCATCGAATACGGCGACCTGGAATGCCCATACTGCCGCGCGTACTTTCCGGTGCTCAGGCACTGGATCGATGCCCATCCCGACATCAACTGGCAGTGGCGGCACTTGCCGCTGGCGATGCACGACCCCGCCGCCACGGCCGAGGCCCGGATCGCGGAATGTGCGGGCGAGGTCGGCGGTTCTGCTGCGTTCTGGAAAGCCGTGGCATGGATCTACGCGCACACTCGCAGCGATGGTCAGGGTTTGCCGCCCGGCATGCCGTATCCGGACCTCACGCCGGCCATGCAGCGCTGTCTGAACAGCGACCGGCCGGACACGGCGATCCGGGCGCAGTCCGCCAATGCCATCAGCATTGGCATCAAGGGAACGCCCACGCTGCAGGTGCGCGACCGGCGGTCCGGCCGGACGCTCCTGATTCCCGGTCCCGCCGAGGGCGATGCGTTGCTGTCGGCGATCGACTGGCTGGCGCTCGATGGTCAATCCACCGCCGGCTCGCCCTCCACCGAAATGCCTGCCGACGCTGTCGGCGACATGCCCAGGTAGCCACGATCTTCAAGACTACGGCGCGGCACGCCCGCGCTGATCGCCCCGGTTCGCTTCGCATCCCACGCGCGAACAGCCACCGCATGCGGTGGTGGATGCCACTCATATTCGATGCCATCTCTGGAGGGTTTGCCCCTCCAGGGCAGGTGCCCTCCGACTTATCCCAACGGAGGTTCACCATGTCCCGTATCCTCGCCGATGCGTCCCGCAAAGCGCTTCACCAAATCTCTGCCCAGCAGGAAGACTGGATCATTCAACACGCCATTACCTTGCTCGAACAACGCGTGTTCAGTTCCGGCCCGTGCCTCGCCAATCCTTCCGACGTCCATGACTATCTGCGTCTGAAACTGGCCACCGAACCCAACGAGGTTTTTGTGGCGATCTTCATGGATAGCCAGCATCAGGTCATTGCCTACGAACCGCTGTTCCACGGCACGATAGACGCAGCAGTGGTGTATCCGCGCGTGCTCGTTCAGCGCGCTTTGGCACATAACGCCGCCGCCCTGATCCTGGCGCATCAACATCCTTCCGGCGTCGCAAAGCCGTCTGCCGCGGACAAGGCGATCACTCGGGATATCAAAGCGGCCCTGGCCATGGTCGACGTACGTGTGTTGGACCACATCATCGTGGGCAAAGGCACGCCGTATTCGTTCAGCGAGGCGGGACTTCTTTAGCCGCCCGTTTCTGCGGGTGGCTCAGCGTAAACACGGGGCCCTCCAATCGGTTGTCGTGCATGCATCCCTGCGGGGGCTTCGGCTCCCGTTTTTCTTGGCCAGCGGTTCTCTTGACTAAGAAAACGGGAAGGTACGCGGTTCGCTTTCCTTGTCGCGAACAGCCTGAGCCAGGAGTCGACTAGAGGCTTGACTGACTCGATGGTCACCCGATATGAAGAAGAACCTTTGCCCGCCTGCTTGTCCGAATCGCCACATCGCCGTGACCGTATTCGTGGCCGGCTTTGGTGCTGCGGTGTCGATCCAGAGCGCCGCCGCCGAGGTGCTGGTCGTCACTGACAGCCAGCACCCCGTCCAGGCGACTGCCGATGCTCGGGTGATCGAGCTGGATCAGCCCGCGCGCATCGAGGCGGAGCTGTCCGCGGGCCTGCCTCAAGATCAGAATCGGGCCGCGATACTCGCGCGGCAACGCTTGCAGGCAAACGGCGGCGCGCTGGCGAAACGCCTCGCCAGAGCCTATCAGGGTGATGCCGACGCCTGGGGCCTGGGGCTGGCGAAAATTCCCGCCGTCGTGGTCGACCGACGCTACGTCGTCTACGGCGATCCCGATGTCGCGCGGGCGGTGGCGCGGATCAATGCTTACCGGCGTGCGCAGCCATGAGCGGACAATGGCTCCCGCTTTCCCGCCGGCTGCGCATGATTGTCGCATCGCTTTTGCTGGGCGTTTGCGGGTCGGCGCTTGCAGTGAACACGGCGACCATCATTGCGTCGTCATTGTCTCCCGATTGCCTGGACTACCGCGTCGTCGGCATCTGCTATTGGTTGTTCTGCTCGTGGGGCGGTTGCACCGTGCGCACTTCGGTCAAGGTAAGGCACTACGTCCCGGATGCCGTGGTGTCGAGCTATTCCAATACCGGCAAGAATCCGTGGACCGAGGTGGCGCTGATGAGCGTACCGAACGCAACGGCCCAGGCCGGTGGCGACGGCACTACTAACCAGGATCACGAAAACAACCTGTCCGAGTTCAAGAACGCCGATGTGATCGGCCATCCGGGTGCGACCGTCTTCAGTCGGTACGCCAGCCAGTTCGGCTATACCTGCGCGGGTGCGGGCACCGCGCTCATGCCGTATCTCCTGAGCACCCTCGACACGGTGGCTTGGCGCTACAACGTCCCCGAATCGGTTTACCCCGAAGCCCTGGTTCCTGGCATGCGCGAGATTGGCAGTCGGGCCACGCTGAACCTGTGGGGCAACGTGTATCCGCGCGGCGGCTTCTTGCACCAGGCCGACGATTACAAGAGCGCCGCAGTCGTCGCGCAGCGCGCCGGCGACATCGTGACCCGTCGCGGCCAGATCCATGTGTATCAACCGCTGCTGGCCGACGCCTACGACGGCTACTGGCCGGCCGGTCCCTTGAGGGAGGGGGATGCCTCGACAGGCAAATGGCAGGAACTGACGCCGACGCTCTCGACAACCTGCGCGGTGTTTCCCAACAGCAACGTGCACGTGCAGGCCGCGCAGGGTGACTACGCCTGGACGCTCTGGCGTCCGTATGCCTGCTGCCAGCGCAGGGGCCAGGTCTTTCTTGGCAGTACGGATTTCATGTGAGGACCAGCGGATGAACGGGATGAGGGTGGTATCCAGGGTCCGGGCGAAGTCCTACTGCTGGCGCATGCTGTTCGCCGCCATCGGATGGACTACGCTGATCGCCAACGTCGGGGCGCAACAGACCCACATCGATGCAAACGGCGCCAGCGTCAACGGCAGTGTGATCGGCGACGATGTGCTTTACAGCATTGGCGGCGGCCGCGCCGTGTCGATGGGCAGCGCGGGCAGTATGCAAAGCCTCGGGGTGGGCCTTGGCTGGAACAGCAATCTGATCTGCGGCGACATGAACCTGTCGACCACGTTGCAGAACCAGCTTAACGGCATCACCAACGGGTTCCAGACGATCATGAGCAGCGTGATCCAGAACGCCACGAGCGCCGTAGCGTCGTTGCCTGCGCTCATCATCCAGCGTGCCGATCCAGGGTTATACAACCTGCTGACTAACGGCATCCTGCAGGCTCGGCTCGACTTTGACCGCAGCAAGATGACTTGCCGCGCCATCGCGGGCCGGATGGCGGACATGGCGGGTGGCCAGGCGAGCTGGGACCAGCTTGCCGAAGGCATGGCACTCAAGCAGTCCGTCACCAGCGCTGACGCCGTTTCCGCGATCGAGCAGGCCGAAGGCAGCAAGGGCAACAACGGTGTGCCGTGGGTAGGCGGCAGCAGTGCCGGCGGCAGCGGCCAGCGCTCGATCAAGATCGTCAGCGACGTCACCCGCGCCGGCTATAACCTGCTCAACGGGCGCAGCGCCACCGACACGTCGTCGATCGACGCCGCCGCCTGCGGCGACCGGCTGACCTGCCAGACCTGGGCCTCGCCGCAGGCGGCCTCCGATTGGGCGACCCGCGTACTCGGCGAGCGCGAGCAGCAGACCTGCGAGAGCTGCACGAAGACGCAGACCACGCCGGGCGTGGGCCTGACACCGCTGATCGAGGAGGAATACGAAACCAAGCTGAAGGCGCTGCAAGATCTGGTCACCGGCGCAAAGCCGACCACGGCGGCCAATCTCGACGCGGCCGGCAGTAACGCGCTGCCTATCACGCGCGGCGTCATCGAAGCGCTGCGCGATGAACCGGACCAGGATGTGCTGGGCAAGCGCCTTGCGTCGGAAGTGGCACTTTCGAGCATGCTGGAGAAGGCGTTGCTGTTGCAGCGGACCTTGCTCACCGGAGAGAAGGAGCCAAACGTCGCGGCCAATGACCTCGCGGTGAAGGCCGTCGATGCCGAGAACAGCACGCTGGAGCAGGAAATCAACAACCTGAAGACGGAACTGGAACTGCGGCGGGAACTGGCGGGAAATTCGGCCATGATGCTTATCGGCCGCCATGACGCACGGGCCAATGGTTCACGCGGCATCTTCCAGGGCGATGCGGTACCCGATCGTCTCGACCAGATCGAAAAGCCGCGGAGCGGCACGCCATGACGCGCTCGACGTGGTGGCGTTGCGCCTGGCTCTTCAACCGCCGTGTCGCGATGGCGCTGCTTTGGAGTGCGCTGGTCATCGGCGCCGCCGTGGCCGTCAACCTCGCAGGCATCCGGGCCGTCGGCGGTATCGCGCAATGGGAGCGCTGGCTCCAGACGCAGGCGTGGGTTTTCCTGCTCTGGCGGATCGCCTTGTACGCGGCTACGGCCCGTGGCTGGTGGTGGATGCGCCAACGGGTACTGCGGCGCGAGCCTATCGCCGAAACACGTCTGCGCTTCCTTCGCCTGGAAATCGCCGCCGTGACGGCGATCGTACTGATGGAAGGTAGCGTCTGGCTGCGGCACGGCTAGGCGGGAGAGAGACATGACGCTCTATACGACCGACTATCTGGAGTACTACCTGACCCTGGTGGGCTGGATCGTCAACAACGGCATTTGGAACATCCTCGTTGCCAGCGGCGTGTTCGCGTTGCCATTCGTTGGCATCGTGATTCAGGAATGGCTGCGCGCGCGGGCCGAAGGCGCAGACGAAGGCAACAAGGGCGTGCTGTCCTCGATGCGTATCGAGAACCGGATATTCGTCGCGATCGTGGTCATCATGTTCGCAGGCATCCCGTTTATCCCGGTGAGCCTTTCCACGATCAAGTTCGACACGACCCGCTCCCAGCAGTGCCAGGTCAACGTCCCGCAGCCCGCCGATACGGGCTGGGGAACGACCTATACCGCGCTCAACAACCAGAGCGCGATGGTCCCGGTGTGGTGGTTCTTCATGCACGCCATCTCGAAGGCCATTACCGGAGCGGCAGTGGCAGCGATTCCGTGCGGAACCGACCTGCGACAGATTCGTATGGACGTGGACGCCACCCGCATCAACGACCCGGTCCTTGCCCAGGAGGTGGCCGACTTCACGCACGACTGCTATGGGCCATCGCGCGCCAAGCTCTTCATGAACCGGCCGACGCTGTCCGACGACCAGATGAACGACGTGACCTGGATTGGTTCGTCTTACTTTCTGAACACGAGCGGCTACTACGACAGCTACCATTCGAGTACGCCACGCACAGCATGGCCCTACGACGCCACGCGCGATGCTGGGTTGGCCCAGGTGGACAGTGGTGGGGGTTACCCGACCTGCCGCCAGTGGTGGTCAGATGGCAGCCAGGGGTTGCACAGCCGGCTGCTGGCTCAGGTTGACCCCGACTTGTTGAGTCGCATCGGGAAGTGGGCCGGCTTCCTTTCTCAGAGCGAGGTCGACGATTCGGTGATCCGCGCGATCGTGTCCCCTCAGCAGCAGAAGATGAATCAAGGACAGGTCTATACGGACTACGGTGGTCAGGTCGGCATGACGCTGCCGAACGTCGCCGCGCGTGGGGCGGGCGATGTGGGGCTGGCTGTCGGGTCGCTCGGCTTTTTTCCGGCGATGGACGTCGTGCGGCAGGCGCTGCCGATGGTGCTCGCGTTCCTCAAAATGGCGCTCGTCATCTGCATCCCGCTCGTGCTGATGATCGGCACCTACGAGCTGAAAGCCGTGGTGACGGTGAGTTGCGTTGAGTTCGCACTGTTCTTCACGGACTTCTGGTTCCAGCTCGCGCGGTGGATCGATAGCACGATCCTCGATGCGCTTTATGGCTGGGGGTTTGGTGCAGGCCGACCGCACACGAACTTCGATCCCCTGATCGGGTTGAACAATACGTTCGGAGACATGCTGCTGAATTTCGTCACGGCGACTATGTTCATTGTTCTACCCGGTTTTTGGGTTGCTGCGCTCGGTTGGGCAGGTGCCAACATTGGCAACGCACTGCGTGGTTTGAACGACGCGACGGTTGACGCAAAGAACGCCGGACGCTCCGGCTCCGGAGCAATTACGAAAGCTGTGAAATAGCAGCCTACCCTGAAGAGCGCGCATGCTCGTCTGTCATTTCGATCCCCCAAACCCATCAGAATTCCGCGTGCGCTAAGCACGCATGCGTTTGCCGGCTTGGTCACTCCGCAATGGCCATCCAATAGACGAAGTCGATACATCAAGTCGAATCGTTGATGGAACCCATCGGCTTTGACGATTGATACGTGCTATCGAGACTATAGAAACAAAAGTCTTGCGCCTATCGCCTCTCGGAATAAAGCTTCGGTTTGCTAGCCAACCTCTCTGTCGCCATAACTCGTATAAAGGAGACGCTGCATGTCAGCCGAAGCGAAATGCCCGTTTCATCTCACCGGCACCACCAACAAAGACTGGTGGCCCAACCAACTCCGACTCGAGCTGCTGAACCAGCACTCAGAAAAATCCAATCCGCTTGGCAGGCAATTCAACTACCGCAACGAGTTCAAGAAACTCGACTACGCGGCGCTGAAGAAAGACCTGCTGGCGCTGATGACCAACTCGAAGGACTGGTGGCCGGCCGATTCCGGCAGCTACGCCGGCCTGATGATCCGCATGGCCTGGCATAGCGCCGGCACCTATCGTATAGGCGACGGCCGCGGTGGTGGCGGACGCGGCCAGCAGCGCTTCGCGCCGCTCAATTCGTGGCCAGACAACGTAAACCTCGACAAAGCACGCCGCCTGTTGTGGCCGGTCAAGCAGAAGTACGGCCAGAAGATCTCCTGGGCCGACTTGATCATCCTCGCCGGCAACGTCGCGTTGGAATCCGCCGGTTTCCGCACCTTCGGCTTTGCCGCAGGCCGCGAGGACGTATGGGAGCCCGACCTGGACGTGTCCTGGGGCAACGAGACCGAATGGCTGGCCCTGAGCGACACGCCCAACAGCCGCTACTCGCACGGCAAGCCGGGCGAGCGCAATCTCGACGACCCGCTGGCTGCCGTGCAGATGGGTCTGATCTACGTGAATCCGGAAGGCCCCGACGGCAACCCCGACCCGGTCGCCGCCGCACACGACATCCGCGAGACCTTCGCGCGCATGGCGATGAACGACGAAGAAACTGTCGCACTGATCGCCGGTGGCCACACTCTCGGCAAGACCCATGGCGCCGGTCCCGCCGATAACGTCGGTGCCGCCCCGGAAGCCTCGTCGCTGGAAGGACAAGGCCTGGGCTGGGTGAGCAAGTTCGGCAGTGGCAAAGGCAAGGACACCATCGGCTCCGGTCTGGAAGTCACCTGGACCAGCACGCCGGCGCAGTGGAGCAACGACTTCTTCAAGTTCCTGTTCGACTTCGATTGGGAACTGGAGAAGAGCCCGGCCGGTGCGCACCAATGGGTCGCCAAAGGAGCCGATGCGATCATTCCCGGGCCATCACCGGATTCGCCCAAGCGCCGGCCGACCATGCTCACCACCGACCTGTCGCTGCGTTTCGACCCCGCCTACGGGAAGATCTCGCGCCGTTTCCGCGATGACCCGCAGGCCTTCGCGGATGCCTACGCGCGCGCGTGGTTCAAGCTCACTCATCGTGATCTCGGTCCGAAATCGCGCTATCTCGGACCAGAAGTCCCCAAGGAAGAACTGATTTGGCAAGATCCGCTGCCCAAGGCCACGCATCAGCCGAGCACCGCCGACATCGCCGACCTCAAGGCGAAGATCGCTGCCTCCGGCCTGACCGTGTCGCAGATGGTTTCGATCGCATGGGCCTCGGCCTCGACCTTCCGCGGCGGCGACAAGCGTGGCGGCGCGAATGGTGCGCGAATCCGACTCGCACCGCAGAAAGACTGGGCGGTCAATGCGCTGGCAGTGAAGGCGCTGCCGAAGCTGGAGGAAATCCAGAAAGCGTCCGACAAGGCCTCGCTGGCCGACGTCATTGTGCTGGCGGGCGGTGTAGGTATCGAGATGGCCGCAAAGGCCGCCGGCATTCATGTCGATGTGCCGTTCTCGCCGGGCCGCGTCGATGCCGGCATGGAGCAGACCGACGTTGAGTCCTTCCACTACCTTGAGCCTTTCGCCGACGGCTTCCGCAATTACACAAAAGGCAAGTCGGCGATCCCGGCCGAACACTTGCTGGTGGACAAGGCCCAACAGCTCACCCTCACCGCACCGGAGATGACCGTGCTGGTCGGCGGCCTGCGCGTGCTGAACGCCAATTACGACGGCAGCGACCACGGCATGTTTACCGACCGACCCGGCGTGCTCAGCAACGACTTCTTCGTCAACCTGCTGGACATGGCCACCGAGTGGAAGCCGGTCGGCGAGTTGTACGAGGGCCGTGATCGCAAGAGCGGCGCGGTGAAGTACACAGGTACCCGCGTCGACCTGGTGTTTGGCGCCAACTCGGTGCTGCGTGCGCTGGCCGAGGTCTATGCCAGTGCCGACGGCAGGGAGAACTTCGTGCGCGACTTCGTAGCGGCCTGGACCAAGGTCATGAACCTCGACCGCTTCGATCTGGCGTGAGTCTGTCCCACTCTCTGCCAAGAGAGTGGGAACCGTCTATGACGAAGGTTTCTTCCAGTGCCTGTCACGGCTTGATGATGGTCATCCAAACGGATGACCGTCGTTCGGCCTGTGGGAAAGGACGAACCAGTCTGCACCCGTCAAGACCATGGGGCATAGAGATGAAGCAGGAAGTCTTTGACGGCATCGCCCGCGGAAAGCTGCCCTTGCTGGCTGCCAGCCTGTCCGACCAGCAAGTCCCTATGGATGGTGCCCATTCAAGTGGGCCCCTCGGCGCTCCCGGCCCGGTAAACGTTGATCTGGTTTCAGCGCATATCCAATGGACGGCGATTCTCGCTCAAATCTCCCACACTGCCGAACGGTGCGCGCACTCGGACATGGTGCAACAGCTCAAGGCGTTCGGCGTGAAACGCACGAGGACCGTGGTGATCGACCTGGCACACGAATACGTCAAAGCCCGTGGCATGGCCACCTCCTTGGGTTTCGCGCCAAAAACCCGGGAGGTGGTGCGCATCGCGCGGGCTATGCCAGTACACGAGCAGTTGGCGGACGAATTTCGTGCGTTGGCCAACGCCTATCGGAAGCTCTCGACTGTCTTGGTACCGAAGGATCAGGACCGCTTTTTCCGCTGGATCGTCGACCATGCAACCGTGCACGACTCGCGAGCCCGCAATCTTGCGAGGGAGGCAGCCGAGCCCATGTGTCAGGAGGGGCGGTCATGACGCAAGAATCCCGCGAACTGCGCCGTGCCGGCCTGAAGGTCACCCACCCGCGCATGCGCATTCTGCAGATCTTCGAGGAAGATGACGCTCGTCACCTTACCGCTGAGGACCTCTACAAGAAGTTGCTCACTCATCAGGAAGACATCGGCTTGGCGACGGTGTACCGCGTACTGACCCAGTTCGAAGCGGCCGGCATTCTCATCAAGCACAACTTCGAGGCAGGACAGGCGGTCTACGAGCTAGATCGTGGCCAGCACCATGACCACATGATCGATGTGGGCAGCGGTAAGGTCATCGAGTTCGTCAACGAGGAGATCGAGAAACTACAGCGCGAAATCGCCGCCAGCCACGGCTACGTGATCGAGGACCACAGCCTAGTGCTGCACGTGCGACCCGTGAAGCGGCCGAAATAAGCAACGACGAACAGATTAATATTGAAGCGTCCCCGTGCTTTCGAGTCATCTGGGAGCAGCGGTCCTGGATGACGTCATGCCCATGGGCGATGGCCGTGATCTACATATCAGCGATACCCCGCAACTCCTCATGCAATGGAGGCTATCTTGGAAACCCGTCCCCCGGTCCCGCCCTTCACGGCGGAAACCGCCACCCAGAAAGTCCGGCTGGCTGAAGACGCCTGGAACAGCCGCGATCCCGAGCGCGTGTCCTTGGCGTATGCCGTGGACACGCATTGGCGCAACCGTGCCGAGTTCGTCGATGGTCGCGATTCGGTAAAAGCGTTTCTGAATCGCAAATGGAACCGTGAGCTTGACTATCGTCTTATCAAAGAACTTTGGGCGTTTGATAGCCATCGCATCGCCGTGCGCTTCGTCTACGAATGGCGGGACGACTCCGGCCACTGGTACCGCAGCCACGGTAACGAGAACTGGCTGTTCGATGATCAGGGGCTGATGGTCCAACGCCATGCCAGTATCAATGACCAGCCCATCACCGAACACGAACGCAGGTTTCACTGGCCGGCGGGACGCCGGCCGGATAGTCACCCAGGGCTGAGCGAATTGGGACTCTGATCCTCGACGATAGCAACCGGACGAGGGCGTCGTCGTTATCGATCGTCTTCTTCAAACACTCGACCATAATCCGTGCGAACGTCGTTTTCGTAGTACCCGTGGCCCTCCTGCCCGTTACGCCATTCTCCTTCGTGGGCCATGGAAGTATTGCCTGTTATCCAAGCCGCTACGATCGCAAAAAGAAACATTAGCGCCAGCCAGAAAGCGGCATAGAACAAGATAGCCAGAACGCCGAGCTTAACGGCCCACAGCAAAGCAGTGGCACCGCCGGTAGGTACACCTTGAGCCACCAACCAAGCCACGGCTTGGCGCTCACGATGCGTATAGCCACGCCACACCCCGCCCAGCCAGTGGCCAAATCGCTCTGCATTGCTACGGTGGGTTTTCGTGTTCATGGCCGTCACCTGCTACATGAGGAATGCCTATTCCAGTTTGCTTTAATTCATTCGGTTCGGGGCTTCGGTATGTTCTTTCGCTGCTTCAGGACGCTTCGTCATCCTGTTCCACCGGGCCGGGATCGGGTTCCACGCCTATGCGGTAGGTGGCAACGAAACGTGGCCAATCCACATGGTCAACCAGGTCGATGTCCTCGATGACGCTGACCTTCGCTCCTGCCCGCTCGAACAGGGCGATGCTCCTGCCGGGATAGTTGTTGCGCGACGGATAGAGCACCCCGTCGAACAGCGCCCGACCGTCGTCTCCAAGCATCGCATGCACCTGGGCGGACATCCGCTGCGTGTGCGTGTAGTCGCGGCTGGCCAACTGCTCCAGATTCAGGCCGAAGTAACCCGCCATGACGCCCGGTGCTGTGAGGTCGGCCAGGAGCACGTCGGTCATCACGCCTACTGCGCGCACCATCCGACCTTGAACTTCTTTCAGCGCGATCGAACGATCCGTGTCTTCAAGCCACTGGTGCTTGTGAAACACCGACTCCATCAGCGCCGTGGACAGGTCGCGCCCCAGGTAGAGCACACCGTACGCCTGTACCGGGTCATCGTAGCGATTGGTGCTGCTGCGGCCATAGTACAGTGGGCTGCCCCGATAGACGACGCGGCTCACATGCTGGAGCAGTTCACCGGCATCGATCAGGAACGAAGGCAGCTCGTCGCTCATGGTGGTCTCGCTTCAATGCACCTGGACGCCCAGCACGTTGAACACGGCCTCGGCCACGTGGTCGATCGTGCCATGCGTTACCGCATCCACCGGCGAGCGCCCACCCAAGCCTTCGAGCGGTTCGGACAGCGCGCGGTAGATCGTCCAGTGGTCGATGCCCTCGACCTCCTGAAGCACGGTTTGGGTCAACTGCTGCTTCACCGGGTCGAGCTGCCAGTCGGGCAGCTTCTGACCGCGCCCCCCCACGTTCAACGCCAGCAGGCGACGGGCGAGGATGTCCTTGTAGATCTGCTGGCGCGACTTGTCCGCCAGCTTGGCGAACTCGGGGATCGGCAGGTTGTGCGGCTGGTTGAAGGTTTCCAGCAGCACGGCGCGGCCTCGCTGAATGTCGGTTCCAGTCGGTGCCCAGCGCGTGTCGGCGCGCAGCGCGGCCGCCTTGCGCTTCAAGGCCTGTTTCACCGTTTCTCGTTCGAGGTTGGCGGGCAGTTTCACCGCCTCCACACGCTCATGAATGAACGCCTGCAACTCGGCCGCGAAAGCCGGGGCATCCCGGATTTCGACGGTATCCGCGAAACGACGCACGTCCTCCACCGTGACGCGCGGCAGACGATCGGCAATAGATTCGATGGCAGTGGGCATGGTCATCTCCCAGGTAGGTTCGAGACAAGATTTACTCTAGTCGCCTTAGTCTCGTTTGTCAACTTTGTCGCCTGAGTAATTACCTACCTGGCGGAAGCGGTGTCCCCGCAGCATAGGCCGAGGGCAGCGCCGAGTCGCCGCCTAATCCATTTGCCCGGGTTCCATATTGACGCTGGAGCCGCAACGCAGGCTTCGCTATACCGAAACGGTTAAAGGCCAAAGGGCCGAAAGGGCAAGGGAATGGGCTGCAAGGGGAAAGGCCCTACCTCGAAAAGGCCAAAAGGCCAAAAGGCCTCCCGGTCGGCTGACATCAGGACACCTACATGCTCTCCCTGTTCCAGCGAAAAAAGGCCTCGGCCGCTTCGGCTCCTTCACCAATGCCCGCCACCGCTCCCCTTAAAGGGTTGCTGCGGCCCGAGTCGGCCGCGTCGCTGCTCGCCACGCCACGCCGGCAAAAGCTGCTGGAACACATCTGGCAGCGTACCTCGGTGTCGCGTCGCCAGTTTGCCTCCCTTTATCTTTCGCCGCTGGAACGCTACGCCGAGCTGGTCCAGCAGTTCCCCGCGTCGGAGACTCACCACCATGCCTATCCGGGGGGCATGCTGGATCATGGCTTGGAGATCGTCGCCTACGCACTCAAGCTGCGGCAATCCCATCTGCTCCCGGCCGGAGCCACGCCGGAGGCACAGGCCGCCCAAGCCGAGGCGTGGACCGCAGGCATCGCCTACGCCGCCTTGCTGCACGACATCGGCAAAATCGCGGTTGACCTGCATGTCGAGCACGCCGACGGCAGCATCTGGCACCCCTGGCATGGACCGTTGCAGCGTCCGTATCGATTCCGTTACCGCAAGGAACGCGAATACCGGCTGCACAGCGCCGCGACGGGCCTGCTTTATACCCGACTGCTGGATCGGCACATCTTTGATTGGCTCAGCGACTATCCCGACCTCTGGGCAGCCTTACTGTACGTGCTGTCTGGACAGTATGAGCATGCCGGCACGCTCGGGGAGCTGGTCGTGCAGGCCGATCAGGCTTCGGTCGCCCAGGAACTCGGTGGCGATCCCAGCAAGGCTCTGGCGGCCCCTCGACACGCGCTACAACGCAAACTGTTGGACGGCTTGCGCTATCTGCTGAAGGAGGAGTTCAAGCTCAACCAGCCGCAGGCCTCGGACGGCTGGTTGACGCAGGATGCGCTCTGGCTCGTGAGTAAAACGGTCTCCGACAAGTTGCGGGCCCACCTGCTGTCTCAGGGTATCGACGGCATTCCATCCAGCAACACGGCCGTGTTCAACGTTCTCCAGGATCACGGTATCGCCTTGGCTACACCAGACGGCAAGGCGATTTGGAAGGCCACCATCACCAGTGACAGCGGCTGGTCGCACAGTTTCACGCTCCTGAAATTACCTCCCGCCATGATCTGGGAAGCAGCCGACCGTCCCGCACCTTTTATGGGTAGCGTGCAGATCGAGCAGGAGCATCCTGACGCCTCTGGAATCGAAAGGCAGGCAACGGCCGTGGTCGCGCCCATCGAAGTTGCTAAAGCTTTTCCTAAGAGTGCGGCGCCTGCCACCCCGGAGAACGATAATGTGAGTGCCTTGCTCGACCTGCTGGATCAACCGCCAACATCCGCGTCACCCTTGTCCTCGACTGTTGAGCAAAGCAACGCGGGCACGGCTACCGAAGGACCAGTGCCCGTCGCGGATGCGGTGCCATCGCTGGCGCATCTCCCGGAGTCCTCCGGTGAGGATTTCCTGACCTGGCTGCGACAGGGTATCGAAGCGCGCAAGTTGATCATCAATGACGCCAGGGCGTTGGTACACACCGTCGCAGGATCGGCCTACCTGGTCAGTCCCGGTGTTTTCCAGCGCTACACGCAGGAACACCCGCATGTTGGCACGCTGGCCAAGCAGGAAAAACTGGAGGCCTGGCAATGGGCGCAGAAACGCTTCGAGAAGTTGGGCTTGCACCGCAAGCAAACCAACGGCTTGAACATCTGGACCTGCGAGGTTACGGGGCCGCGCAAATCCCGGCGGTTGCACGGCTATTTATTGGAAGATGCAGGGCGATTATTTGCTGCAATCCCGCCGGACAACCCCTACTTATCCCTGCAGGTGCCCGCACGGGAAGGCGAAGATGGCATAGAAGCGGTACGGAACTAGGAAGTTGGGCGGTCAAACGATCACGGCCGAGCAGTTTGAGGTCATTCGATTTCTGGCAAAGCGCGGCAGTGCCGCTCGGTGACATCCATCAAGGCAGCGGGAGATTTCCCAAGGGCCGAGGCGATCTTGAAGATCAGCGCTAGTGTAGGCATGTGCTGGCCACGTTCGATCTTGCCCATATGCGACCTTTCAATGCCCGCTATGTGGGCCAGTGTCTCTTGGGCGATCCCGTCTGCTGTCCGCAGTTCCCGAACAGCGGTACCGAACGCAACGGCGAGTTCGGAATCGTGGGTTGTGGTGCCGGCGGGGCGGCCACGGCGGATGGGACGTTTTTGCATCATGCAAAAGCGTCCACGGTTACACCAATTTAAACCACGTTAAACTTAACTCATTTCCCGTAGAATGTGCCGACAACCCTCTTCTATTGAGGCCGTTGAGACATGTCCGAACCAGCTTCTTCGCAGGCGCTACGGCTTGCCGTCGCTTGTGAAACGTCCATCGTCTCACTGTCCAGGTTGCTGGCTCTTCAGCGCGCTGAAGAACCAGCAACGCTGATTGCATTGTCGGAGGTGACGCCAGCGGACCTGGCCGCGGGGATGAGGGAAGGCCGTTTCGATGCCGGACTTACGCTGAGTCCCGTGCAGGATGAATCTGTCCAGTCCCAAGTGCTGTGGCAAGACGACCTGGCAGTGGTGGTCCCATTTCGCTCCCCGTTGCTTGCCTATCCGCACATCACGCTGGAAGCGTTAGCTGAATACCCCGTCGTCATGTGGTGTCCCAGCACCTGCGAACTGATCAACCGCAAAGTGCACGAGCTTCTGGACGGGCTACGCGCAGCGCCAATCGAGGTCGTCCAGCACGTTCGCTCCTTCGACCTGATGGTCACGCTGGTAGGTGCTGGATACGGTATCGGATTCAGTGCACGTTCCCATACGGTGACGCTGCGTGCAGGGGATGTCGCTATCCGTCCGCTTCCGGTGCCTGCCCCGATGCTGGTGACGCACCTGGTCTATCCCCCAGGTCCCAAGTCGCCGCACCTCAACAGATTCGTTCGCCGTGCGGTCTCAATCTGCTGAGGCCCGGCGAGCGGGCAAAGTGACATTTGTAGTAGTCGCTATTGCGTCCGGGCAAGTCGCTCGGTGGCCTCTACGACATCGGCGGGCACGTCACGAGCGCGGGCCCAACCCGAGCTGTACGCGAGAACAGTCACCATGATGCCGACGAAAGACAAGGCCGCCAGCACCTGCATATGCCATACCGCGGCAAATCCCAGCACCAAAGACCATGCAGCGAGGAAGACGCCGACTGCCGTGTTCCCAGGCATGTGGATCGAACGAAATCCTGTCATCGGTGGCCGGGCTTGGTGCTGCTTCATTTGCCACCAGGCATCAGTGTCATGTACGAGGGGAGTGAAGGCGAAGTTGTACTCCGGTGGCGGCGAAGGGATGGACCATTCCAGCGTTCGTCCCTCCCACGGATCGCCCGTAACGTCACGCAGCTCGTCGCGGCGCCTCCAACTGACCCAAAGCTGTATGAGGAACGCGCCGATGCCCAAGGCAATGAGTCCTGCACCAACAGCAGCAATCTCGAACCAGATCTGCAGCGACGGATCATCGAAGTGATTCATGCGGCGGGTAACGCCCATGAGACCCAGCACGTAAAGCGGCATGAACGCCAGGTAGAAGCCCACCAGCCAGCACCAAAACGAGCATTTTCCCCAAAACGGATCGAGCCGATAACCGAAGGCCTTCGGAAACCAGTAGTTGATCGCCGCGAAAATGCCGAACACAACGCCGCCGATGATGACGTTATGAAAATGCGCCACGAGGAACAGGCTGTTGTGCAGCACGAAGTCGGAAGGTGGCACGGCCAGCATGACCCCGGTCATGCCGCCGATCACGAAGGTGACCATGAAGCCGACGGTCCAGAGCATTGGCACGTCGAACTTGATCCGCCCACGGTACATGGTGAACAGCCAGTTGAAGACCTTGGCGCCCGTGGGGATCGAGATGATCATCGTGGTGATGCCAAAGAACGAGTTGACGCTGGCACCCGAACCCATGGTGAAGAAGTGATGCAACCACACCAGGTACGACAATACGGTAATCACCACGGTGGCATATACCATCGACGTGTAGCCAAACAGTCGCTTACGGCTGAAGGTGGACACCACCTCGGAAAACACGCCGAACACTGGCAGGATCAGGATATAGACCTCGGGATGGCCCCAGATCCAGATCAGATTCACGTACATCATCGCGTTGCCGCCGAAGTCGTTCGTGAAGAAGTGCGTGCCGACGTAGCGGTCGAGGAGAAGCACGCCCAAGACCGCGGTGAGCACGGGAAACGCGGCGACGATCAGGACATTGGTGCACAGCGATGTCCAGGTAAAGATCGGCATTCGCATCATCGACATGCCGGGCGCACGCATCTTGATGATGGTCACGAGCAGATTGATACCCGATAGCAGGGTGCCCACGCCGGCGATCTGAAGGCACCATGCGTAGTAATCGACCCCTACGTCGGGACTCTGCGCCAAGCCCGATAACGGAGGGTATGCCAACCAGCCAGTGCGCGCGAACACGCCGAAGAACATCGATATCATCAACAATATCGCGCCGGCAGTCGTCATCCAGAAGCTGAAGTTGTTGAGCGACGGGAACGCGACATCACGCGCACCGATCTGTAGTGGTACGACGTAATTCATCAAGCCGGTAATCAGCGGCATGGCCACGAAGAAAATCATGACAACGCCGTGAGCCGTGAAGATCTGATCGTAGTGATGCGGAGGCAGATAACCCGGATCACCGTTGAACGCTATGGCTTGCTGAGCACGCATCATCAGCGCATCGGAGAACCCACGTAGCAACATCACCAGGCCCAGCACCATGTACATGATACCGATCTTCTTGTGATCCACGGTCGTGAGCCAGTCATGCCACAGCGGCTTCCATAGCTTTGCACGCGTGATTGCAATAAGGATCGCCGCAGCGATGGCGATGACGACATAGAACGTCGCCACGACGATGGGCTCTTCGGAGGGAAATGCACTCCATGTGAGGCGCCCGAGCCAGGGATGGGATGAGACAAACACAATCAGGTTCCTATGCAGGCATGTAGTGGCCGCGTTCCCGCCCGAGGAAGCGATCGGTGGCACGCATCGACCATGGAAATAAAAGTGTACCGTACCGTTCGGTATTGTCAAAGCAGCGCTTAGGAGAGCGATCTTTAGAAGAGACTTTCGCGCCGCCGATTGGCTGGCGTGAACCCATCCCAACTTCGGAGGGCCGTTGAGGGCCGTCAGAGAGCCCGAGTCTGAACCCGCTATTCCGCTTTACCCACCAAGTCGCCATCGCGGCTCAGAATGAGGTGTATCCGAATCGCGTCCTCCACGCTCAGCGTCCCTAAAAACTGCGTCAGCGTGGCGTCGAACACCTTGGTCACTTGCTCGACGCGTCGTTTGCCCTTCTCGGTGATCTGTACATCAACGGTACGGCGATCTGTTTCAGCTCGTCGCCTGGTGATAAGTCCTTGTTGAACAAGCAAATCACAGGTGCGTGTAAGGTGGCTTCGGCTGCGCCTGTACATCGCGGCCAGCGCCGCTGGTGTAGACGTACCTTCGCAATTGATCTTCAGGAGCGACAGCACCATGAATGCGCTTTCTTCCATTGCCAACGCCGTCAGAACCCGTCCGATTTCTCGCCTCAGACGGTTCGATATGTCCTGAAGGTGAAGGTAACCCAACACACGATTCGAAGACGCCGAATCGAGGCGCGCGGAACGCCTGAAAGTACCTTGGGTATGGATATCGGTAGCCATACGATCATCGTCCCCGCAGAGAGGATGGGGGTACGCATCTGCCTAGTTTTGCACAAACACCAAGGTAGCCTATAATACCGAACCGCTCGGTACAAGATGACCCTAAAACGGGTCATGCGCTTCACGCCGGCAATAAACCGAGGGCCCTTGAATGCGAGAGCTAGCTATGACAGGCGTTCCAGTCAGCCTATCGATTCCTCGACATAGCCATCATGTATGGGGGGCGCGAACGGTTCCTTCCGCGTGTGCCAACCCGTCATGAGGCAGCGCATCGAGCACTACGCCTTGATTGGCGACGGTCACACAGCCGCACTGGTAGGAAGAGACGGTTCCATCGACTGGCTGTGCCTGCCTCACTTCGATTCGGCCGCCTGTTTCGCGGCACTCCTTGGAAAGAGAAACAACGGGTTCTGGCAGGTCGCGCCTGCGGCGAAGGTGAAGTCCGTGACGCGCCGGTACATCGACGGCACGTTGATCCTGGTGACCACTTTTTGCACCAGTGGAGGGGAGGTCGAACTGACCGACTTCATGGCCATGGACCAAGACAGCCGGCACCTTGTCCGGCGTGCGCGCGGCATCAAGGGAAAGGTGCGATTGCGCTTCGTCCTGGCGGTGCGTTTCGACTACGGCATGACGGTGCCCTGGATCAGCAGGATCGACGACCATACCCATACCTTGGTCGCCGGTCCAGACGCGCTCGTGCTGCGCACGCCGCTGAGATTGCACAACGACAACGACGTACTCACTGCGGAGTTCACCGTCAAAGAAGGTGACACCGTGCCGGTGGTGCTGAGCTACGGCCCGTCCTACGAGGCATCGCCGGCGATGATCGATGTCGACCGCAGCTATCAGCGGACGAAGGCCTATTGGCAGGGATGGTCGATGCGTGGCGCCGAGGCCGGTCCATGGACCGACGTTGTTCGGCGCTCGCTGCTGACGCTCAAAGCGCTGACCTTCCATTCCACTGGCGGCATCGTTGCCGCAGCCACCACTTCCCTTCCGGAATTCCTCGGGGGCGAGCGCAATTGGGATTACCGCTATTGCTGGCTTCGCGATGCAACCTTTACCCTGCTTGCCTTTCTGAATGGCGGATACGAAGAGGAAGCAGATCTCTGGCGCGAATGGCTACTCCGGGCCGTAGCCGGTCGCCCAGAGCAGATCCAGATCATGTACGGGCTCCGGGGCGAACGACGCCTAGACGAGTGGACGGTTCCTTGGCTCAAGGGCTATCGGAAGTCGTCGCCGGTGCGCGTCGGCAATATGGCCGCCAAACAGGTACAACTCGACATTTTCGGGGAGTTGTCACATGCCATGGCGGTAGCTGCCAAGGGTGGCTTGCCTCCCCCGGCCAGAGGACTCGCGCTTCGCACGGCGCTTCTCGACCACTTGGAGAAGGTGTGGCGAGAACCGGATGCCGGCATCTGGGAGATTCGTGGTGAACCGCGTCATTTCGTCCATTCCAAGGTCATGGCATGGGTATCATTCGATCGCGCGGCCACCAGCGATTACCTGGACGGCGATGCACCCAAGCAGAAGCACTACCGGAAACTGGCCGACCGCATCCATGCGGACATTTGCAAAAATGGGGTGGACCTGAAGCGCCGTTGCTTTGTCCAGTCGTATGGTTCGACGGAACTAGACGCGTCAACGCTGCTGTTCGCCATCGTCGGTTTTCTTCCTCCCGACGACGAGCGTGTGACCAATACCATACGGGAAATCGAGCAACGGCTTGTCTGGGACGACCTTGTCCTGCGTTACGAGAGCGGTAGCGGTGTCGATGGGCTGCCGCCAGGCGAAGGTGCCTTCCTGGCTTGCAGCTTCTGGCTAGTCGACAACTATGTGCTCCAAGGACGGTTTGAAGACGCTCAGCGATTGTTTCGACGGCTGATTACACTGACCAATGACGTGGGGCTGCTCGCCGAGGAATATGATCCGCGGGCAAAGCGTCAGCTCGGGAACTTCCCTCAAGCCTTCAGCCATGTTGCCCTCGTCAACTCCGCTTTCGCCCTGCATAGGGCGATGGCGAAAGCCCGATCGTCGGGCGGCGAAAAGCCCTTGTCGGAATTGCCGCACGTCAAACCGAATCAGGCCTGATTTGCGGCCAAGTTGATACGCATCACGCTGTTCGGTCAGTGATAACCCCGATCGCCGACTTTTCCACGGAACACCCAATACGCCCAGCTCGTGTAAGTGATGATGGCCGGGATGATGATGACGGCGCCGGCCAGCATGAACGCTTGGCTTTGTGGCGGTGCGGACGCCTCCCAGATTGTGACCGCGCGCGGCACCATATAGGGGTACATGCTCACGGCGAGGCCGACAAACCCGAGCAGAAACAGAACGAGAGCCATGAGGAAAGGCAGCCGTTCAGCGTGCCGCCGCAGGCTCCAGAAGAAGGCGACAGTGGCGACGACAACCAGCAACGGCACCTGCGCGGTCAGCAGCACGCCCGGCATGGCGAACCAGCGCCGCCAATAGTCGTAGGCCAGGAAGGGCGTCGCGATGCTCACGGCCGCCATGGCGAGCAGTGTGGCGATGCCAAGACCGAGGGCGAGTTTGCGCGCATGAGCCTGAGTCCGCCCCTCCGTTTTCCAGATCAGCCAGGTCGCCCCAAGCAGAGCGTAGCCGATCATGACCGACACGCCCGTCAACAGAGTGAAGGGGCTCAACCAGTCGAGCCAGCCACCGGCATAGGCGTCGTGCTCGACGCGGATGCCCTGCAGGATGGCGCCCAGGGTGATCCCTTGCGCAAGCGCCGCGATATGGGAGCCCACGGTAAAGGCGACGTCCCAGACGGGGCGATGGCGGTCATCGCGCCAGCGAAACTCGAAGGCGACGCCACGGAAGACGAGACCGAGCAGCATCGCGATCATCAGCGGATAGGTCGCGGGCAGGATGATCGCGTAGGCGATGGGAAAGGCCGCCATGAGGCCGCCGCCACCCATCACGAGCCAGGTCTCATTGCCGTCCCAGATAGGCGCAATCGCGTTCATCGCCTCGTCACGTTCGTTCCCAGCGGGAAAGCTCGGGAACAGAATGCCGATACCCAGATCGAATCCGTCCATGACGACATACGCGAAGATGGCGAAGGCAATAATGCCGGCCCAGACTAGGGAGAGATCGACGTTCATCGGTATGCCCTCACTCGCCGGCAGCGTTCTTGTGGACGCCGGACGCAGGCGTAATGCCGCTCGCCCGCTGGGGAATTCGCGGCGGTTCGCTTTCCTCAGGACTTGGCGGCGTCGCCATCAACCGCAGCAGATAGTAGATGCCGGCCCCAAAGGCGCAGAAATAGACCACCGCAAAGGCGCCCAGCGAGGCCGCCACGGCGGGAGCCGCCAACGGCGAATGAGACTCCTCGGTGCGCAAGAGCCCGTAGACCGTAAAAGGCTGCCGTCCCACCTCGGTCGTCACCCATCCTGCGAGGACGGCAACCAGACCGGATGGGCCCATCAGCACGGCGAAGCGGTGAAGCCAGGCCCAGTCGTAGAGCTGCCGACGGATGCGAGCCCACAGGCTCCACAATCCAAGGCCGAGCATCGCAAGGCCCAATCCCACCATGATGCGGAACGACCAGAACACGATCGCCACCGGCGGCCACTGATCACGTGGAAAGTCGCTGAGGCCCTGGAGCGGCGCCTGCGGATCGTGTTTGAGAATGAGCGACCCTACATAAGGCACGGAGATTTCGTACAGAACGCGCGCCTCATTGCTGCTCGGTAGCCCGAACAGGATCATCGATGCGCCGTGTGGGCTCAGATGATAGTCGCCCTCCATGGCAAGCACCTTGGCCGGCTGGTATTCGAGCGTATTGCGTCCCTGCAGGTCGCCGGCGAACATCTGGATCGGCGTGACGATGGCGGCCATCCACATCGCCATGGAGAACATCTTGCGCGCGCCCGGATTGGCCCGATCTTTCAGCAGATGCCACGCACCCACGCCTCCGACCAGGAGCGCGGTCGTAAGGAAACACGCGATCACCGTATGGACGAGCCGGTAGGGGAAGCTCGGATTGAAGATGATGGGTAGCCAGGAGCCTGCGGGCACGAATTGCCCTTTGGCGTTGATCGCATAACCTACCGGCGTCTGCATCCAACTGTTTGCGGCGATGATCCACGTCGCCGAAATCAGCGTGCCCAGGGCCACCATGCAACCCGCGAAGAAATGGACCCGCTTGCCGACCTTCGAGATACCGAACAGCATCACGCCGAGAAAGCCCGCTTCCAGGAAGAAGGCAGTCATTACCTCGTAGGTCATCAGGGGGCCGATGATCGGCGCTGTTTTCGCCGAAAACACCGACCAGTTCGTGCCGAACTCGTAGGACATGACGACGCCCGATACGACGCCCATGCCAAAGACCACGGCGAAGATCTTGAGCCAGTAGCGGTACAGATTGGCATAGACGCCCTGACCCGTTTTCAACCAGAGCGCTTCTAGCACCACGAGGAAGCTGGCCAGTCCGATCGTAAAGGCAGGAAAGAGGAAATGGAACGAAATCGTGAAGGCGAACTGCGCTCGCGCCAGGATCAGCGGATCGAGAGTCATTGCACCTGCTCCGGATCGTGAGAAGCGCCAGCGGTTGTATCCTCGATAATGACGCGCGCGCCGCGTTGACCGCTGACGTAAGTCCACAGCCAGCTTAGCGTGACAGCCAGACGGTCGCGCAACCCGATTAGAAAGTAAATGTGGGCGACGCCCCAGCCCCACCAGGCTAGCCGTCCCTTCAGTTTCAGCCAGCCAAGGTCCATGATGGCGGCTCGCTTACCAATTGTCGCAACGGCACCGAAATTCGAGTACCGGAATGGCCGTTGCCAAGGCTTTCCGCGAAGCTTCGACCGGATGACTGTTGCAACGTAGCGGCCTTGCTGCTTAGCAGCCTGCGCCACGCCCGGGATCAACTTTCGCTCCGCAGTTTCGACATGCGCGCTGTCGCCAATAACGAAGATATCCGGATGATTGGGAACGCTCAGGTCCGGCGCCACCTCGACACGTCCGGCACGATCAGCCGATGTGTTGAGCCATTGGGCGGCGGGTGAAGCGGCAACGCCTGCAGCCCATACAATGTTCCTTGCAGCGAGAAAAGTATCACCGAACGCGACAGCTCCATCTTCACACTGCGATACGGCCTGCTGGAGCTTGATTTCGACCCCCAACTTCTCCAGCGCACGGCGCGCATAGGCCGAAAGACTCGGAGCGAAGCCAGGAAGAACAGTCGGGCCTGCCTCAACGAGAACGACACGGGCGTCGCGCGTATCGAAGTTGCGAAAGTCCTTTCTTAGCGTCTCACGTGCAAGCTCAGCGATAGTGCCAGCGAGTTCCACGCCGGTGGGCCCGGCGCCCACGATCACGAAAGTCAGGAGTCGCGCGCGTCTGGCGGCATCGGTTTCCCACTCAGCCTGTTCGAAGGCACCAAGAACGCGCCGGCGGATTGCGATGGCATCATCGAGTGTCTTCAGGCTGGGCGCATACCGCTCCCATTCGTCATGTCCAAAATAGGACTGGCGCGAGCCGGTCGCCAACACCAGTATGTCAAAAGGTACCGCCGGTTTTTCGCCTCCCAACAGAACGGTCTTCCGTTCTGTGTCCACGGCAACGACCGTCCCCAGTAGGGTGGTGATGTTTCTGTATCGGCGCAAGAGCCAGCGGATTGGCCAGGCGATCTCCGCTGTCGCCAGAGACGCTGTGGCGACCTGATAGAGCAAGGGCTGGAACAGATGATAGTTCCGCTGGTCGATCATCGTAATGCGGATTGGTGCAGACGCGAGACGTCTTGCGGCCTGAAGGCCGCCGAAGCCGGCACCGACAATGACGACATGAGGAACACCGGGACTCGATTTGCTTGTCATCTTTGAGGCGGACCCGTCGCAGGCTGAATTAGGTTTATTAATCCGGTGTGGCAGGGAAAAACCGCTACCGGGATGTGGAGCGGCAGCGCGCCTCCGTCCAGGGCGTAGGGTGCGCTGCCGCTGCGGCACTTGCCGCTCGGCTTACGTCAGCTTGTAGGACTTGGCGCCCGTTCCAGCGAGTACGCCGCTGTCGACAATGAGGTACTCGTTGCGGATGGGCGTGCCACTAAAATAGCTTTCTAGGATCTCCAACGTCCCCGCCGCATAACGTGCCTGGGCCGAGAGCGACGTGCCGGAAATGTGCGGCGTCATCCCGTTCCAGGGCATAGTCCGCCAAGGATGATCCGCCGGCGCCGGTTGCGGGAACCACACATCGCCTGCATAGCCGGCGAGGTGCCCTGATTCGAGCGCCCGCACGATCGCATCACGCTCGATCAGCTTGCCGCGCGCAGTGTTGATGAGGTACGCACCACGCTTCATTTTGGCGAACATCGCATCGTTGAAGAAATGCTCGGTCGATGGATACAGCGGCATGTGTAGGCTGACGATGTCCACCGCTTTGACCAGCGACTCAGCGTCCGGATGAAAGGTGAGATTCAGTTCCTTCTCGACTTCCGGGTTTAGGCGGTGAGGGTCGGTGTAGTGCAGTTTTAGGTCGAAAGGCTTCAGCCGGCGCAACACCGCCACGCCGATGCGGCCAGCCGCGACGGTGCCGAAGTGCATGCCCTCAACGTCGTAGCTGCGCGACACGCAGTCTGCGATGTCCCAACCGCCTTCGACGGCAATCTTGTGGGATGGCAAATAGTTGCGAACCAGCGACAGCACCATCATCACCACATGCTCGGCCACGCTGATGCTGTTCGAGCCTGTAACCTCGGCCACCGTGACATGGGCCTTGGCTGCTGCTTCCAGATCGACGTGATCCGAGCCAATGCCGGCGGTCAGCGCCAGCTTCAGCTTCTTCGCCTTGGCAATGCGTTCCTTGGTCAGGTAGGCCGGCCAGAATGGCTGCGAGATCACCACTTCCGCGTCGGGCAGGTGCTTCTCGAACTCGGAATTCGGGCCGTCCTTGTCGCTGGTGACGATCAGCTCGTGGCCGTTCTTCTCAGCCCACGTGCGCAGACCCAGTTCACCCGACACGCAGCCGACTAGCTCGCCCGGCTTGAAGCCGAGCGGCCCTTTCGGCGTCGGCGCCGTCTGGCCGTTGGCGTACTTGGTAATGGTGGGAATGTCGTCCCGCGGGTAGGCCGGCGGATAGCCGGTTTTCGGATCGGGATAAAGGACACAAAGAATCTTTGCCATCGCTAGGTATCTCCTTGAGGGGCGTTTCACGGCCGCAACGTGCGTCACCGCTTCGTCAGAACGTTACGTGGAGCGGACGGAGCACTCCAATCGTTCGGCGGAATCTCGTGATAACGACGATCTATCAGGTAAATTTACGAGGGCGCGTAGGCCATCGTTGAGCCCTGTGGGTCATCAAAACAAGGGAGAAACTATCGTTTGCCTACGGCGGCAGCCAGCAAGCGTGGACAATAGGACTGAAGCCGCAATTCCGTGTGGTCAGGCAATGCCCGTGGGATTGACGGATATCGCTTTTTGCCCATCGGATTGGCGCGACATACGGGAGCCGGAAGCAGCGCATAGTCGCATTGCGTGATGCAACGCTCCGCCCGATGGCTACCGCTCATCCGGCCGCTGCTGCGACGCCGACCTGGGCAAAGGCTGATTGAGAATGGCCTCAAAATCGAGGTTGGAAGCAATTTTCCAAATGGCATGGGAAAGTGCCGTCTGGGGCTCGCGATGCAGCCGGACCAGGCAAACGTCTTCGGCATGTGCCGGCGTGATCGGATGGACTCTAAGGCCAGCACCTTCATATTGGATGGGCAATGCGCTAAGCGGCATGATGCTAAACGCGCGCCCGCTTTGACACTCGCTCAACAGGACGCGAATGGCGTTGGCTTCAAGTACCACGTTAGGTGTCGCGTTGACGCTCCGGAACCGCTCTTCGATCGTCTGGCGGTTCTGCATGTCTTGGGTAAGTAAGCACAGTGGCAGGTCAGCAACTTCCGCCCAGCCCAGATGATGTGGAAGCGACGTTTGCTCGCTACTGACTAGGATGTAACGCTCGGAGAACAGCGACAACACGTCATAGTCGTCACCCTCTATCGATCTCTCATAAAGCATTCCCAGATGCAGGTCCTGCGACTTCAAACGCTGGAGGATCTCCGGCGTGCTAAGCGACAGCACCTCGAGCGTAAGCTGCGGCAAGATTTCCCTGTATTCGGCGCTAAGCAGGGTCGCCGCACCGCCGGCCGTAGGGATGACACCGATCGCAAGATGGCCCTGTGGGACGCTGCGCACTAGATCCGCTTCCTGCTTGAGCCCCTCCAGCGAGGCCAGCACCTGCTGCACCCACACGATGACGCGCTCGCCCTCTGGGGTAATTCCCTCGAAGGATCGGTTGCGCTTGACTATGGTGATGCCAAGTTCACGCTCCAGCTCCCGAAGTCCATTCGATAGCGCGGGCTGGGAAACGTGGCAGGCTTCCGCGGCCCGCCCGAAATGGCGGTACCTGTCTAGAGCGATCAGATAGTTAAGCTGGCGGATGAACATTTAGATTCGTCTCAATGGCACACTCTACATGCCCAAAGGGAATGTGCTGCATGCCCAGGATATCGTCGGGCAGGCGCCAACACGGTACGGCGCAAGTAGGTGTTTGGCATCACTTCCGGGAGTTCCAGCTCATATCGTCGATCAATTTGGGTTCGATAAAGCCCAAGAATGCCCGCGTCTTGGCCGGAACGTTGCTAGTGGGTAACAGGGCGTAAAGAGGAGTCGGCACTAAGCTCCAGTCCGTCAACACACGAACCAGGCCAGCGGCCCGCACAGCCCGGCGCATCATATCGAATGCCGGTAGTGGCGCGATGCCGAAGCCGGCAGCGGCCAGATGTGCCAACGCGCCGGCATGGCTGGCCGTCATTCTCCCGGTGACGTCCACTCGCTTCGTCTCCGAGCCATTGAGTAATTCCCATGTGCTTCGGTCATGAGCATCGCTGATGCGCAGGCACTCGTGTCGGATCAAGTTCTCCGGGGTACCAGGCGTTCCGCGTTCGGCGAGGTAGGCAGGCGACGCGTAAAGCTCGCGTGGCAGCATTAGAATTCGGTGTGCTACCAGCTCGTAATCGGGCTGACGTCCGAATCGGAGCGCAAGATCGTAAGTGTTTGAGATCGGATCAAGTACCTCGTTGCCCATATGAAAATCACATGCGATGCGCGGGTACTGCCTACCGAACTCCCGCATCATGCCGGGAATCAGTATCTGTGCAAGGCCGTCAGGCAAGGAGATCCGAAGCATGCCTGCCAAGGATTCATTCATCTCGGCGATCTGTTCGTGCGCTATGCGCAGTTCATCGACAAGTCGGCGGCAGTGCTCGTAATAGATCGTCCCTGCTTCAGTGAGACCAAGCCGCCGCGTACTTCGATTAAGAAGGCGTATGCCGATCGCATGTTCCAGCTCTGTGATGCGTCGCGACAGCGTTGACGATGGGATATCCAGCGCCTCGGAAGCACGGGTAAAGCTCTGGCGTCGGACCACTTCTACATATATGGCTGTGTCGTTTAGGTTGATATCCATATCGCGCCTCCCTCCGTTCGCGACGGAGCCATGTTCTATTTAGATTTATCGCGTAACTCAGCAATTCCCTCGTGCGCAACACTCAGCTTTTCTACAAGCCGGCGACAACGCTGGTAATAGAAAGACCCTCCGCTAGTGAGATCGAGCCGCCGTGTCGTGCGGTTAAGAAGCCGTGTTCCGATCGTGCGTTCCAGTTCCGTGATGCGGCGAGATAGCGTCGACAATGGAATGCCCAGTGCCTTGGAGGCGCTTGTAAAGCTCTTACGTCGAACCACTTCTACATATAGAGCTATGTCATTTAGATTGATATCCATACGATCCGCCTAATACGTGTCGCCCCCTGCCGCGTCGATTTCTGGTTTAACTCGCTCTATGAAGTGTCTCAGCGGCTCGGAAGGTTCGCTGTCTGGCCGCAACAGATATGTCGTCAGTTGCACTGCGTCGCCGGCCAGAGGCCGAACTACGATGTCCGGGTGGCTGAAATCCTGGATATGCGCGGCGTTGGTAAACGCGATGCCATAGCCGGCAGCGACCAGTGCGATTAGCATGTCGTAAGAGAGCACATGGTCCGCAACAATGGGCTCGACATCCACCATGCGCAGAACGCGCTCAATCTGTCGAGCGCAGCCTTCACAGGCCTCGGGATGGCACAAGACCAGGGGGAAGCGCAGTGCGTCTTCTAAAGGTATGGACTTATGTAAGAGCAACGGATGGCGCGCCGGTACAGCCGCAACCAGTGGGTCATGCCACACGGGTTCGGCCAGAATGCCTTCGCCAACATCTTCCGACTGCGCAAACCCTACGTCATACAAGTCATCGCGGAGCCCTTTGACCTGATGCGAGAACGGCGTCTGGAACACACGTATGCCGACTTCAGGCTCCTCCGCTCGGCACCGCGCCAGCAGAGCGGCCATGCGCGAGGGAACGATGCCGTCGGAAACCGCCACGCGCAACATGCCGCGGTAACCATTGGCGGCGTTCTTCACGTTGATTTTGGCTTGGTCCAGGGCGGCAAACACACGGCGCACATCCTCCAAGAACACTTGCCCCGCCCAGGTCAGCCGGGTGCCACGTGCTGTGCGCTCGAAGAGCTGAGCGCCAAGATCGTATTCGAGTTCTTTTATCGTGCGCGATAGCGGAGACTGCTCGATGTGCAGGCGCTCAGCAGCACGCGCGAAATGCAATTCTTCCGCGACTGCAATGAAACTGCGTAGGTGGCGTATTTCCATCCTGGTGACACCCCATTCAGTCCGCTCTAACATCGTTGAGACTGCGCACATGAAACGCCACGCCGGTAAGTCATGGGCGCAGATCAGTCTCGATCCTTCAACTAGCCATAAAAGTCCCGTTGATCCGGCGAATCGCTCAGCTCTTCAGCCGCTCGCGCGTTGAGAAGGATGTGCCTCAAGCACCTTCTCAGCGTATCCACGTCGCGCTCGTCAATGCCGTCGAGGAGGGCTTCAAAAGCGCCCGCAAAGATGGCTGGAAGTTGCTCCGAGATCTTTTTTCCTTTGGAAGTGGCGCGCAGGTAAGTGGCGCGTCTGTCGTTCTCGCACGGTATCCGTTCGACCAATTCAAGACGAACAAGACGATCCACCAATCGTGTGATGGCGCTCGAATGCAGCTTGTACTCACGAGCGAGGTCCATCGATGTCGCGCTATGCCGATACATCAGCAAGAGAAGCACGCTCGCCTGCATGCCTGTGATCCCGCCAGTCGCATAGGTCTTGTGTGTCACGAATTGCCACATGGCCACGTTCGCCCGACTCATGACGTGCAGAAGGCTATGAGGGAAATCAAAATTGACGTCTTTCGAGTTCGGCACAGACATGTCACTCTCCCCGTGCGTGCATCACGCGCGTGACAACTCTTGCCAGCAGCGTTGCCGGATAGATGTGGCCAATGGACGCTTCAAGGATTGTCATCCCGCGAGCGATGGGAGTGAGGGGCACAATGTCCCCGAAGCCCACGGACGTGAGAGCCGAGAATGAGAAATATTCGAGCGCAGCGCGAAGTGCGGGTTGATTGTTGGTGGCCGGTAGTCCGGAGAACGCATGAACGGACAGCGCCACGATCAAACGGAAAATCAACGTGAAAAGCAAACCGATATTGAGATAGATGATGAGCGAGCCAAAGGCTCGATAGGTCGTGAAGCGGCCAGGTGCGAAGACAGTGACTAGCACGGTTGCGGTCAGCAATAAGAAGGCCGAAATTGCCAACAGGTCCTGTGTGACCACGGCCAGTAAATTTTCTTGGAAGTGTGCCAGTACGATGACGCAACCGAACAGCCCGAGAGCTACCGAACCAATGGCGACGGTCCATTTCGTTCGTGTGGTGAAAATCACCAACGAGGCGCAAAGAAGCGGCACGACGCCGATGACACTCGCCGGCACCAGCGGCCTAGAGGCCGCGGCCGGAATCATTCCAAAAACGGCGATGCACTGCACGACAAGCAGAACGAACATCGCTGGATCACACCAGCGCTGATGCAGTTGCGAAATCAGGCCGCCTACCTTGTTGGTGCCGTTCATCGTCGTCCGCCCATTCGCTAGAGGGCCCGATAGCGTTACAGCCCCGTAGACGTGCCAAGGGATTCCTATGGCGGGCGCCGTCGTCCAGGGCTCCTACATCAGTGACCCGTAACCTTCTTGAGCGGCCCCTTTGGACGCTTGATGAGCCAAACCACGGCGATGGAGGCAAGCATCAGGAAGGTCGCTTCCTGGTAGAAATCGTTGGTCGCCAGCATGACCGCCTGGCTGTCCACCATTCGGGAGAACATGGCGATGGCGCTCTGCGGGGGGACACCGGCATGGGCGAGCTTGGAACTCACATCCATCGGGGCAAAAGGATCGATCGCGGCGACGAGTTCAGCCCGGCTGAACTTGGTCATATGGTCCCAATACGTCTGAGTCAGGGACGAACCGACCGCCATGCACAGGACGCGCAGGAAGTTCTGCAATCCCGATCCGCCGGCAATCTTCTCCGCCGACAGATCGGAAACACCGAGGGACGTCAGCGTGATGACGCAGGCCGGGATGCCCGCACCTAGGATGAACATCGGAACCGCCACGGACATGACGCCCACCTGCGACGTCATCAAGGCCCGCATGACAAACGAGAGCGCCAGCACGCCCATGCCGTAACTGACCAGCAGTCGCGGATCGATCTTTGGCAACAGGCGGCCCACGATGGGCGACGTCACCACCGCGAGAATGCCCATGGGCGCCGTCGCGTAGCCCGCCCAGGTGGCGGTGTACCCCATCCATTGCTGCAACCAGAGCGGCGTCAGCACGATGTTGCCGAAGAAGATGCCGTACATCAGACAAAGCGTGATTGTCGATATCAGCCAGTTGCGTGATTTGAAGACGCTCAGATCGATGACGGGGTGATCATCGGTCAGCTCCCAGATGATGAACAGCACCAGCGAGATGGCCGCCACCACGGCGCAGGTCACGATCAGATTCGAGGAAAACCAGTCGAGGTCACGCCCTTTGTCGAGCATGGTCTGAAACGCGGACACGAATAGGACGAGTAGCGCCAGACCGATGCCGTCGAACCGCGAACGCCGGATGATCGTCTCCCGCCCATGCAGCACCCACAGGGTTCCCAGGCCCACCAGCAGGCCGAAACCGATGTTGATGTAGAAGACCCATTGCCAACGCCAGTTGTCAGTGATGACGCCACCCAGGATGGGGCCGATGATAGGCGCCACGACGGTCATCATGCCCCACAGGGCAAGCGCTATGTTCGACTTCTTCTCCGGGAACGCAGCCAGCAGCAGTGTCGACGACAAAGGGATGAGAGGACCACCGGCGAGCCCCTGCAGGACACGGAACAACACCAGGCTTGGCATCGACCAGGACAGGCCGCAGCACACCGAAAACAGCACGAACAAGGCGACGGACCACACAAAGACCCGGACCTGACCGAATTGCAGCGCGAGCCAGCCAGTCAACGGCACGGTGATCGCTTCCGCGACCGCATAGGCGGTAATGATCCACGTCCCCTCGTCCGTGGATACGCCGAGGTAGCCGGAGATCGTGGGCATGGCCACGTTGGTGATGGTGGTGTCGAGCACCACCATGAAGTTACCCAGCGAGAGCACCAGCGCCGCGAAGGCCAGCTTGAATCCTGAAAGTGGCGGGAATTGCGAAGACGACATGGCGCTACTCCTGCGCGTTTTTCGCGTGTTCCTGATGGGCGCCGGAGGTCGTCACATCAACGGTAGCTTCCATCGACAGACCTATACGCAAGGGATGCTTCTTGAGCTGCTCCGGATCGAGGTGAATACGCACCGGCAAGCGCTGCACGACCTTGATCCAGTTGCCCGTCGCGTTTTGGGCCGGAATCACCGAGAGGGCAGACCCCGAGCCACCTTCAAAGCCTTCGACCCAGCCGTCGTACTCGACGTCATCACCATAGAGGTCCGAGGTCAGTTTCGCCTTCTGGCCCGGCCTGACGTTGCGCAACTGGTTTTCCTTGAAGTTGGCATCGACATAGATTTGCTGGATCGGAACGATATTCATGAGCCGGGTGCCTGCCTGAACGTGTTGTCCGATATCGACCGCGCGCTGCGAAACGATTCCGTCAACGGGGGCGCGTATGATCGTTCGGTCAAGATCGACGCGCGCCTTGTCCAGTCGAGCCTTGGCAGCCACAACGATCGGGTTGGTTTCGATCGTGCTGTCCAGGAACAGCGCCTGGTTGGCCTGCTGCGACCCATGCGCGGAAACGCTGGCGGCACGAGCTGCCTTGAGATTGGCCTCGGCCTGTCCGAGAGCGGCCGTGGCCTCGCGCAGCGCCGCCTGGGCGTTCGTGAAGTCCTGTGCGGACACCGCACCACCGTTCACGAGATTGCGACGCCGCTTTTCATCCAACACCGCTTTGTCATATGCCGCACGAGCCCGGGCGACGTCACGCTCGGCGCTGGCGATCTGCGCCTCTCGCAAATCGAACTGCCCTGCCAGTGCGGTGTCGTTGGCCATGATCTGTCGGACTTGCCGACGTGCACGCCCGAGTTCGGCTTCGGCCTGATCGACCGCAATCTTGGCGTCGGTGTCATCGAGGACGACCAGGACATCACCTGCGTGAACAGCCTGGGTATTGACGACCTTGACCTCCTTGACCGGGCCGCTGACCAATGGCGTGACGTCCGCGACTTCGACGGCGGTATAAGCGTCGTCGGTTGTCACCGTTTTGCCAGCAAAGAAAATAAGCCATACGCCATAACACACCGCGATCAGGACCAGCACGCCGCCAAATGCCAGAAGCATCTTCTTGCGCTTTTCCTTCTTGACCGGGTCGGCAGGGGGTGTCGGCTGCCCTTGGGTTTCGTCGTGTTCAGTACTCACGGCTTTACTCGCGCCTCAAAAGTTGAATGGGATTCGAATCCGCCTCCCAGGGCTTTAACCAAAGCCACATCGAGGGAATATCCGCGGGCATGAATGGCCGCGTCGGCCAGTCGCGCCTGAAGCAAAGCGTCCTCAGTCGTGAGCACCGTGAGGTAATCAACGAGGCCGCCCTGATAACGTTCTTTCGCCAGGCGATAGGATTCTTCGCTGTGGGTCAGTTCGGAGTCGGTCGCCGCCGATCGATCGACCAGCGCGCTCAGGCTGCGAACGGCATCCGCGGTTTCATGCAGGGCTTGCGTCAACGCCTCGTTGTACGAAGCGACCGCGAAGTCATACTCGGCCCGCGCGCCGCGATAGTTGGCGCGCAGTCGACCGCCTTCGAAGATGGGCAGGCTGATCGCCGGCCCTACGCTGCCAACATCCGAACCGGATTTGAAAAGGTTGTTGAGGCCAAGAGACTGGTAGCCGACGAACGCCATGAGATTGACGTTGGGGTAAAACTCGGCTCGCGCCACGCCCACACGCTTCGCTGCTGCTTCGACACGCCAGCGTGCAGCAACGACTTCGGGAATCCGCCCCAGCAGGTTCGCATCCAACGCATCGGGAAGGCCAACCGGACGGCGGAGCGACAGCGAGGGCCGCCCTATATCGAGCCCTCGGTCCGGCCCTTTGCCCAACAAGGCGGCGATACCGTTTTGGGCGAGCTGGATCTGCTCGTTCGCCTCCGCTAGAGCCGCCTTGGTGGCGTCAACTCTGGCAGCCGAGTCTTCGAGTTCCGTTCGCGCGTCCACGCCTTGGGCGACACGCCTTTGCACAAGCTGATCGAACGCTTGCCGGTTGCGGAGCGTATCGGCAACGACGTCACGGCGATCATAGAGAAACTGCAATTGGACATAGGCGTCTGCGAGCGTCGTCGTCAGCAGTAGCCGGGCCGCTGCGGCATCCGCTTCGGTTGCCTTGGCTTCCGACGTCGCGGCCTTGAGAGCGTCGCGATTCTTCCCCCAGAAGTCCAGTTCCCAACTGAAATCCAGCGTCACCTCGCCCATGTCGTTCCAGCCACGGGGAACGGCAGTCTTGGGAAAGATGTAGTTGTAGCTGAGCTTTTCCTTGCTCACGGATGCACCCGCGCCGACCGTCGGATACAACGCCGAGCGCGCTATTTGCGAACGGGAGATCGCTTCGCGCACCCGTGCCTCGGCCTGAGCCATCGTGGGCGAATGCGCCAAGGCTTCGGCCATCAACTCGTCGAGCTGGTGGTCACCAAACTTGGTCCACCAGTTTTCGGTCGGCCAATCGGCCTTCGGCCCCGCAAGGCTTCGTTGGGAAGCCAGCTCGGATGCCTGCTCCGGCTGCGGCGCGGGCCCAACATTCGGCACCAAAGCGCATGAGCAGAGCACGACACTGAGCGAAGCTGTCGCAGCCATCGCCAACCGCCGGAAGATTTGTGGCCCTACGCCAGCGCCATTCTCAAGCTGACACCGCATCGTTACCGCCCTGGATTCAGAAACAAGATGGCGTATGCTAAACCGCTCGGTTCGGTACAGTCAAGAGTTTGACGAATCAACTAGTTTGCCGCGCTAAATCGGCATCCAATCGATACCGAACCGATCGGTATGATTTGGTCCGATTGTGTGGTATTGTCCAGTTTTCCCTCAGTAGCGAGAGAGAGGACACATGGCTATCTCATCAGCGCAATCAAAGTCGCTCACCACCGCCAAGAGCCGGTCATCCGAGGGGGTAGTGGCTCAATCCGAGAAAGCACGCCTCGTCCTCGCCGGCGCCCGAAAGGTCTTCTTTGCCCATGGCTACAGCGTGGCGACGACCGACATGATCCAGCAGGCCGCTGGCGTGTCGAAGTCGACGGTGTATGCGCACTATCCGAACAAAGAAGCCCTGTTCGTCGCCGTCGTCGAAGCCGAGTGCGAGCACTTCCTGAGCACCATACGCAAGCTCAAATTCACCAGCGAACGGCTCGCGGACATCCTGACCGCCATGGCTCGGGCCTATTTGGAAATCGTGCTATCGCGAGAGGGTTTGGCGCTCTTTCGCATGGTCGCGTCGGAGGCACCGAGGTTTCCTGAGCTGGGGCGGGGCTTCTATATCGCCGGTCCTGGCACCGTCAATCATATGGTCGCGGAGAAGTTGGAGGCCGCCGTGTCGCGTGGCGAGGTGGATCTCGGTGGCATCGGCATCGATTGCGCCGCGGCCATGTTCGTGAATCTGGTGCGTGGCGAACTGATGATGCAGTGCCTGATGCACCCGGACGCTCCGGCTTCAGCGGCTCAACGCGATCAGTGGACAAAAGACGCCGTCAGGGTATTCCTCCGCGCTCTCCAGAAGACGAAATGAGCGCCCGGAGCAGCGACGCATCTGTCGGAAAGTCCACTCCGGCGCGTCGTTGCATCCTGAAGAAGACACCGCTTTCCCGACCCCGGTCCGACGCAGCGATCGTGACCCCGGCACGTTTCAAACTTTGCAAGGGCGTTCAATGAACCTCGATTTCGTGCGGTCCCACGCATTCGCCATGCCCCTTACGAGTCCCGCCTTCCCCATGGGACCCTATCGCTTCGTCAATCGTGAATTTTTCATCATCACATATCGCACCGATCCGGCTCGCTTGCGGGAGGTCGTTCCTGAACCGCTTCAGGTGACCCAACCGCTCGTGCACTACGAGTTCATCCGTATGGCCGACTCGACCGGCTTCGGCGACTACACCGAAAGTGGTCAGGTCATCCCTGTTGAGTACGAAGGCGTTGCAGGCGGCTACACGCTTGCGATGTATCTCAATGACCATCCGCCGATCGCAGGCGGGCGCGAGTTGTGGGGCTTCCCGAAGAAGCTGGCCACGCCGACACTTGCCACACACACCGATACGCTGCTGGGCACGCTCGACTACGGTCCGGTGCGCGTCGCCACGGGCACCATGGGCTACAAGCACAAGGAGCTGGATATCGCCGAACAGGCGAAGCGGTTGGCGGCCCCGAATTTCCTGCTGAAGATCATTCCGCACGTCGATGGTTCACCTCGGGTGTGCGAGCTGGTGCGCTACTACATGCAGGACATCACCCTGAAAGGCGCGTGGAGCGGACCTGCCTCGCTCGCTCTCGCTCCGCATGCACTGGCACCTGTCGCGGACCTGCCGGTTCTGGAGATCGTGGAGGCCCGCCACCTTGTCGCCGACCTCACCCTCGGGCTGGGCGAAGTCGTCTACGACTACCTCGCGAAATAGTGCGCACTAGGCGCCCGTTTCTTTCCACGTTTTACATAGGAATCCAGCATGAACAATCTGAATGGCAAGGTCGCCGTTGTCACGGGCGCGGCGAGCGGTATCGGCAAGGAAATCGCGTTGACGCTGGCCCAGGCCGGCGCGGCGGTCGCCATCGCCGATCTGAATCTGGATGGCGCGAACGCCGTCGCCAAGGAGATTCAGCGCGCAAAGGGCAAGGCCATCGGCGTGGGCCGGCATGCAGCAGGCAAAGCGATGGGCGTGGCGATGGATGTCACGAATGAAGATGCGGTTAACCAAGGCATCGATCAGGTTGCCAAGGAGTTCGGGTCAATCGATATCCTGGTCTCGAATGCGGGCATCCAGATCGTCAATCCGATCGAGGACTATTCCTTTGCCGATTGGAAGAAGATGCAGGCGATCCATGTTGATGGCGCATTCCTGACGACGAAAGCGGCGCTCAAATACATGTACAAGGATGACCGGGGCGGCGTCGTGATCTACATGGGCTCGGTGCATTCGCACGAAGCCTCGCCCCTGAAATCGGCCTACGTCACCGCCAAACACGGACTGCTTGGCCTCGCCCGGGTCCTCGCGAAGGAAGGTGCGCCACACAATGTGCGTTCGCACGTCGTATGCCCCGGCTTCGTCAAGACGCCGTTGGTCGAAAAGCAGATTCCCGAGCAGGCAAAGGAACTCGGCATCTCCGAAGAGGAAGTGGTTCGCCACATCATGCTCGGCGGCACCGTCGACGGCGTCTTCACCACCGTCGAGGACGTAGCGCAGACCGTGCTGTTCCTCTCGACGTTTCCGAGCGCGGCACTGACCGGACAGTCGTTTGTCGTGAGCCATGGCTGGTTCATGCAGTAACCAGGCGCAGTCGAGGTGCTCAATGGCCCATCAAGAGGTTGACTTCCTTCTCATCGGAGGAGGCCTGGCAAGCCTGCAGGCCGCCGAGGCGCTACGGCGCGAGGGCGCCGCTGGTTCGATCCTGATTCTGTCCGCCGAATCGACGCTGCCCTATCACCGGCCGAGTTTGTCGAAGGGCTATTTGCTCGGCGAGGCCGAGGGGCACCATATCCTGGTCTATCCCGAGCAGTTCTATAGTGAGCAGCAGATCAACGTGGAGTTGGGCGTACAGGCCACTTCGGTCGACACGACTCGGCAGGTAGTGACAGTTTCCACCGGAACGTCGATCCATTACGGCAAGCTGTTGATCGCAACCGGCTCGGTTCCGCGGCCGTTTGAGGTGCCGGGCGCCTCCCTCCCAGGGATTCACACCCTGCGATTCAAGACGGACTGCGACGCGCTGCGAGAGGCCACATCGAAAGCCAAACGTGCAGTGGTCGTAGGCGGCAGCTTCCTGGGTATGGAGGTTGCGATGTCGCTGCGCGCGCTGGGCCTGGCCGTCACGGTGGTCGAAGGCGACGATCGGCTGCTCCGGCATCTCGAATCCCCCATGCTCTCGGACTTCTTCGGACAATACGCGCAGGCCGAGGGCGTCTCGGTGTTGGCTGGCGATCCAGCGGTGGCTTTTCATGGCCGCAAGAAGGTAAGCGAAGTCCAGACGCAGAGTGGCAAGGCGATACCGTGCGATCTGGTCGTGGTCTGCACCGGCGTTGAGCCAGCCACGCAGTTTCTCGATGGCAGCGGCATTGCGCTGGACGACGGCCGGATCGTGGTCGACGACCTGCTTGCGACCAGTGCACCGAACGTGTGGGCTGCCGGCGACGTCACCAGTTTCCTGGACCCGGTCTTTTCGTGTCGGCGCCATATCGAACACTGGGACAACGCGGCCAAGCAAGGGCGTCTCGCCGGGATGAACATGCTCGGTCGCCGTCTGCGCTACGACATGGTTTCCTATTTCTTCTGCGAAATCGGTGATGTGGGTTTCGACATGCTGGGCGCACCGGAGAATTCGGATGAATGGATCGCCCGAGGCTCCCTGAAAGATCGCTCCTTCGCGCTTTTTTATTTGAAGGACAGCGTACCGCGCGCCGCATTCTCGCTCGGACGACCTGCGGATGAAACGCGACGCGCCGAAGGCCTGATCCGCTATCGCACGAATCTGCTGCTGCAAAAGGAGAAGTTGAGCGACCCGGGCTTCACGCTGGATCAACTGCCCACGCAAACCGTGCTGATCCTGCAAGGCGGCGGGGCACTCGGTGCTTTTGAGTGCGGTGTCGTTAAAGGACTCGAAGAACACCAAATCTACCCGGATATCGTCGCTGGCATCTCGATCGGCGCACTCAACGGCGCGATCATCGCTGGCAATCCGAAGCATGCCACCGAGGCCTTGCAGGCATTCTGGTCGGATTTGCAGGTGGCCTCGAATCCGATGATGCCCGAAGCATGGCGGCATGCGACCACGGCAATGCAGATCCTGCAGTTTGGTGTGCCGCAGTTTTTCAGGCCACGGTGGATGCCCGCGCTGGATACGCCTTGGCTACCTCCCTGGGACTGGACGGGTTACTACGATACGGCACCCATGAAGAAGCTGCTGACGCAGTACGTGGATTTTCAGTCGCTCAAGACCAGCCCCGTACGTCTGCTTGTCGGCGCCGTCAACGTGCTGACCGCCCAGCTCGAAGTGTTCGACAGCTACGTGGATGACCTGACTCCCGAGCACGTCCTGGCCAGCGGCAGCCTGCCGCCGGGGTTCTCCTGGACGTTCGTCGATGGCAAGCCGTATTGGGATGGCGGCATGGTGAGCAATTCGCCGCTCGACCTGGTGATCGACCGTTGTGGGCCTGATGGAAAGCGGGTCTTCATCGTGGACCTGTTCGCCGGCGAGAAGACATTGCCCACGAACATGATGGAGGTTATGGCTCGACGCGACGAGATCGTCTATTCGGAACGCATCCGCAGCGACCTTCGTTCGCGCGAATTAGCCGGTGCTTACCGCAGCCTGATCGACTACATCCTTCAGGAGGTCGACGCGACGGTGCGCGACAAGATTAGGCAGCGACCACGGTATATCCAACTCATGGGCGATGAAGCGCCCATGAACATCACGCGCTTCATACGCAAGGGGGCGCCCAGCGAACCCTCCTCACGGGACTATGACTTCTCGGATGTGTCGATCCAAGCCCATCAAGCCCAAGGCTATGACTTGGTGAACGACGTGTTGGGTCCGCCGCCGGCGAGTACCTCATGCCCGCCCGAGGACGGTGAACCGGACGAGCCAGTTATGGGGAGGTACGGGACGTGATCCCGTAGGCTCGCACGCCTGAGTCGTCGTGGGCAGGCGTGCCTCGCATCAACTGCAAGATCTCCACGGCGCTTTCTGTCCGCGATACGTTTCCCATCAGGAGAATCCCATGAGCGAAGACCTTTCCCACCTGCCCCTCGAACTCTATCGGGCCAATGCGCAACTCTTCCAGAAACTTGGCGAATTGGCGCAGCAGGCCAGTCAACAATGGCACACCCAGCGCCAACGCGCGGTCGTCGCTGCGCTTGAGCAATTCGATGAGGATCTGAAGGACATCCTCAGTGCCAAGGACATGCCGGCGTATGTCGCTGCGCAGACGCGCATCGCGCGGACGCATTGGGAGAAATGCCAACGCGCGCTGCAGGCGGCGGTACAGCCCGGTGACAAAGCGCCTGCCGCACTGATCGCGGCACAGGCCGAAGCCTTCCAGGAATGGCAGCAGCACTTGGCTGGCATCGTCGTGAGCGCCAGCAAGGTCGCTCCTGTTTTCGGGACCTGGACGGACTATCCCAACCGGCTCCTGCAGATGTGGACAGGCGCACCCGCTGCGCCCGAGCCGAAGGGGAACCGCAATGCAAAATAGGCGGACCGCGCTCGTAACGGGCGGGCTCGGCGACTTGGGAACCGCCATCGCCAAAGCGATGGCGGCCGCGGGTCATACCGTATTGGTGACGTATTCGCCTAGCAACGGCCGCGTGCAGACGTGGCTTCAGACGCAAGCCTCGGCAGGCTACTCATTTAAGGCGTATCCGGTAGATGTCTCGCACTACGACTCCTGCCAACAATTGGCCACCTCAATCCGGGCCGAGCGAATCCACGTCGATATCGTGGTCAACAACGCTGGCATCGTGCAGGACGGCACCTTTCGCAAGCTGACCAAGGATAGCTGGGACGCGGTTCTATGCACCAACTTGGATTCCGTCTTCAATGTCACGAAGCAATTCATCGATGGCATGATCAATCGCGGCTGGGGCCGGGTCATCAACATTGCCTCGATCAACGCCTCGAAGGGGCAGTTCGGCCAGTGCAACTACGCTGCGGCCAAGGCAGGCATGCACGGCTTCACCAAATCGCTCGCTCTTGAGGTCGCTTCTAAAGGCGTGACGGTCAATACCGTTTCGCCGGGCTACCTCGATACGAAGATGCTTCATGGCATGCCGGCTGACGTGCTGGACACTCAGATCATTCCACGCATTCCCATCGGGCGACTAGGTCGCCCCGAAGAAATTGCGGCATTGGTTGCGTTCATCGCCAGCGAGGCAGCGGGTTTCATGACGGGCAGCAACGTGTCCATGAATGGCGGCCAGCACATGTACTGAAGTATCAGATGCGTCCGCTCTGGAGCTCACTGCCAACCCCTAAGAAGGGAAGAGTCCTGCCACACAGGGTGGCGAGGCAATTGGGGTAGCGGACGTCCTTTCAGCGACTATCGGATAGTGCTCTTACCCCGTGCAATATCTCCATCGGAGCGATCAGGGGTGTGGTTCGTTTTTCAACGTTCCAGGATACCCATGGAAAAAATAAAAGCTTGCTGGCAACGCAATGCGTTGCTGGTTGCGGCAGCCCTCGTTCTTGGGATGACATTCACTCGCGCGCGTGCCGGCGAATTCGGTCTGCGGTTGGCGGCCGGCGTTGCGGACCACGACGTGAAAAAGAGCGATCTAGCCATCGTCTGGGACCCCGGGCTGAAATGGGGGGAAATCGGAAACTATCATTTCACCGTCGTTGGGGAGGCTCATGCCGCTTACTGGGCCATCCGGGAAGACGGCGCTGTCCATGCGGGTATCTGGGAATTCGGATTCACACCCGTGTTCCGCTTCATCAGGGATTCGGGCTGGTTACGCCCGTATGTGGAAGCAGGTGTGGGTATCCGACTGCTATCTCATGTGCGGGAAACGCAGGACCGGACATTGTCATCGTCCTTTCAGTTTGCTGATATGGTCGGCGTCGGCGCGCAGTTCGGGGATCACCAACAATATCAGGCTGGTTTCCGCTTTCAGCATCTGTCGAATGCGGGCATCAAGCGCCCGAATCCTGGCATCAACTTCAGCGAGATTTACATGCAATATAACTTCTAACTTCTAACTTCTATGCGCCCTTGTACCAAGGGCAATGTAGGAGCATCACCGTAGCAAACCTTGGCGAGGCAGTGGCAGCAGTGCGCGATGCCACACACACTCGACGACTCGCCCACGGATTAGTCGCACTCTCAGTTGCCCGTTGGTGCTAATCCGTGCAGGTAGCTTTTAATGATCTTGCGACTTTCGCTCAGGTCGCGCAGTTTCTCGTCCAGTGTCTCGACTTCCCGGTGCAGAACTGTCCGCACCTCGCGGCATGGCTCAAAGATCGGTTGATCGCCCAACATGCACGGCAATAGCACCCGGATGGTTTCAACCTTCAGACCCGCAGAACTCAACATACGAATACGCTGAGCGGTCTGAACCTCCGCTTCGCCGTAATTGCGATAACCCGATTCAGTGCGTGCCGGTTGAAGCAAGCCTTCCTGTTCGTAGTAGCGCAGCATCCGCCGGCTGACGCCAGCGCGACGCGCCAGTTCTCCAATCTTCATGGTGAACTCCGTATAGACCCCTTGACCTTAACAGCACTGTCAGAGTTTAGCCTTGAGCCGTCTATTACGAAAGCGAGGTTCACCATCATGGCAGTAGCTGAAATTAACCATGCAAAAGTCTCCTATCAGGTTGACGGACATGGGCCTGGGCTAGTGCTGGTACACGGCACCGGCGGAAATGGGGAAAGCAACTGGGGGCATCTGGTCGAACGGTTCGCGACGACCTGGACGGTGGTACGGCCCGACTATGCCGGTTCGGGAGCAACCGTGGACGACGGTCAGCCTCTATCCGTACCGATATTGGCCGCACAGGTGGTGGGGGCCGCACGGGCAGCCGGCGCGGTGCCATTCGATATGGTGGGTTTCTCGCTGGGAGCGAGCGTGGCCGCCTACGTCGCGGCCGAATATCCGGACGACTTGCGCGCGTTGGTGCTGTTGGCAGGTTTTGCATCAGGGGCCGACAGTCGTATGCAACTGGAGTTCGGGTTGTGGCGCGACCTGATCCACACTGATAGACGCGCGATGGCCCGGCTGGTCTTACTCACAGGCTTCAGTCCTGCTTTTTTGCAGGGACTCAGCGTGCAGCAAATCGAGGAGAACATCGACGACATCGTTATCGGCAACCAATGGGAAGGCATGGCGCGACAGGTGGCGCTCGACCTTTCTCTGGACGTAAGAGAGCAAGTCAAACGTATTAACAAGCCTACTTTGGTCATTGGTTGCACCCAAGACCACATGGTTCCCACGGCTCATGCCCGAGCACTGGCAGCAACAATTCCAGGCGCGCAATACGCGGAGCTGGAAAGCGGCCATCTGGCGCCGTTGGAGCGGCCTGACGAATTCGTGCAACTAGTTGCCGATTTCCTTCGCGCCGGGAAACAATAAATGCGTCGGCTTCTTCTCTTGATGCTAGCGGCATTTGTTGCACAGACCACCGAATACCTACCCATCGGTTTGCTGCCGCAGATCTCCAGTAGTCTGAAGGTGTTACCGGCACAAACAGGTTTGCTGGTGACAGGCTACGCATGGATCGCTGCGCTCACGGCCATGCCGTTTACCTTGGCAACCCAACGGCTACCACGACGTACCGTGTTTGTCGGATTGCTTGGCGTCATCGCGTTGGCGAATGCTTTGGCAGCTCTCGCCAACAGCTTCACCATGTTGGCGAGCTTGCGCGTGCTGACCGCTCTTACGCATGGTGTGTTCTGGTCGATGATCGCGCCCTATGCAGTGCGCCTTGTGCCGGAAATGCCTGCCAGCCGTGCTACGGCATGGGCGCTAAGTGGCATCTCGTTGGCACTTGTCGTCGGCGTGCCGTGTGCAACCATAATTGGCCATTGGTTGGGATGGCGAGTGGCGTTTGCCACGTATGCTGCCTTGGGTGGATTGACCGTGATGCTGTCTTTCAGATTGTTGCTGCCCGAGAGCAATCCCATACCGTTCTCGGCGAAGCAGGGTATGGCTGAAAAATCAATTGCACTTTACACGGTGGCGATCGTCACTCTATTGGTTGTTGCTTCGCACTTCACGGGATACACCTACATCGTACCGATTCTGACTGGAATTGGGCATATCCCAGAAGGACGACATGCGCTGTTCCTCTTGAGCTTTGGCGTGGCCGGTGCCATAGGAACGGGATTGGCTGGGCGGCTCACCATCAACCCAGGCTTGCTGTCGCTTATCGCGGCTGTGGGTGTCATTGCCAGCCAAGTGGCCATGTTGATAACGGGAAGTTCCGAACTAAGCGTCTTGATCGAAATGGCATCGTGGGGTGTATCCATCGCCATGCTAATCGTCGGCCTGCAAAGCTGGGTCATAGCGATCATGCCCGAGCGAGCGGAAGCTGCGTCATCCCTCTACGTGGCAGCCTTCAACCTGGGGATTGGTGGTGGTGCACTTGCGGGCGGGATTGCACTCGCTTGCGGGAGCATTGACACAGTACTAAAGACGGGCAGCCTGTTGGGAAGTGTCGCGTTGTTGGGTTTTGTAATCCTGCTGCGACGAACGAAATTTCATCGGACAAACCACGTTGGCGAAAAAGCATAGGAATCTTTATGGAGTGGCGTCATCTACGATGTTTTCGTGCTTTCGTGTTTTGGCCGACGAACTCCATTTCGCCCGTACAGCGGAGCGGCTGCACATCGTGCATTCACCCCTTTCACGGGCGATCAAGGAACTAGAAGAAGGCCTTAGAGTTCGGCTGTTCATCCGCAACTCGCGCAGCACACGCTTGTCATATACTGCGATCTTCACCAACTTGCAGCAGGCCCGCGAGAGGCTAAAGCGGTCGTCGGTGGCTACGACTAGACGGCCAACTGCGCATCGCTCCGTCCGACGGCATCATGCCGCCGCGCCTGAGCGCCTTCCGCGCGAAGTGCCGGGATCTTGGCATCAACTTCAGCGAGATTTACATGCAATAAAACTTCCAACGGATGCAATTTGGCATGGCTTAAGCCATGTCGGAAGTCTAAGCCGGTCATTATTGCGCAGGCGCCCGGTCGATAAAGAGCGTTCGACGAAGCGTTTAACGTCGTCCCGTTCAGTGATCGGAAGATCCTTTCGGCCGCGTACCCCAGAACAGCACAGCTTCGATCAAAAGAAATATGGCGACGGGAACGATAGCCCCTGCCGTGCCCGCGATCTCATCTCCGAACCGTGTCGCCACATAGAGCAGCACGATCATGCTGAGCGCCATTCCCGGCGCCCCAAGTCCGCGCAGCGCTGCACTGCGATGATAACCGAGCCAGAACGCGGCCCTTGCGACGATCCAAACCACCGTTGTCGCGACCACTGCACGCATCGCCGCACCGTCTACGCAATAGGCTGCCAGTCCGAATAGCGATGCTGCAAACACGATGATTTGCTCGACAGTGTTCTGTAGATACCTTTGATTGATGAGGAGTCTTCTTGTCTCGAAATGCACCAACGGATCGAACGCGGGCGAGGTCAATCGTTCGTGTGCTACGGCTTCGACACCTGTTACGAGGCAGAACAGTACGGCTAGACAAAAGCATTTGAGCGCCAACAGCATTCGGGCAGCGAGGCTGTCCATGCCCGGCAGAGGCGACATCCAGTAGTCGATGCAAAGCCACAGTCCCAAGGCGAGTAGCGAAGCAACCGCGATAGCGGCGATGCCGTTGGTGCGCTGCCGACGAAAATCTACTGAGTCTGAAATTGGGTCGCTCATGGATTTTCCTTGCATGTTGTAGGGAGGCGCGTCGCTGCAAGCTGTCCCTGTCCGATGGCAGAGGCTGTGCCAGCGCGAGATTGACAGAAAACGCAGCCCTCTGGAGCGGGATGCGGATATTCGATTCATCGAAGGCGGCTTAACCTACGTGCTGCGCAGGCCATTCACTTTGTCGCACGGTTGCACCGACGATTGTAACGAGGCGGTCGAAATTGTCGGTCGTCACGCTTTCGATGGCAGAACGGCCACGAAGCGCGCCGCGCGGTTGTGTGAGAGCGTTGTAGATCTGCCAAGGATCGGCGCCGCGGGTCATCTTCAGAATGGCCTGAACCAGAGCGTGCTTGATGGGGTGCAAGTGCCAGTCCGGGACTTTCATGCCGCGGTTGCCCACACTCAGCGCCAGCAGATTTCCCGCCTGGATCTCGTAGTTGATCCAACGCCGAGACTTGCCCGCCATCTTCGCAAACTCGACGACCGGCACGTTATGCGGCTCGTTGAAGCGGTCGAACAGTTCCGCCCGTTGGCGCTGAATGTCGGACAACACGGGCGGTTCGACGGACCGGGGCGGCGGCACCGCTGGTAGCCGTTGGGGCGCTACAGGAACGAGCGGCATCGCTTTGGTCCCCGGCTGAGCGACCAGCATCATGGGGGAAGCCCCGGGTGTAACGCGTATCGGGTCCACCGTAGCCAACGCATTTTGCGCCGGTGCTGGCAGGTCTTCGAGCCGAATCGTCAATGGCGTGCTGGCGACCTCGACCCGCTCCTGTTCAAAGAGATCAAGGCGGTCGGCCCAATCCTGCATCATCCGGCGACGTTGCTCGACGTACTCGGCGTGATTGTAGGTCGCGCTGGTCCTGTTGGGGTCGACATGGGAAAGCTGGGCATCCACCCACTTCAGCGGATAGCCGATCTCGTTGAGTGCGGTGGAGATCGTGCCTCGGATGCCATGGCCGGTCAGCAGGTCGCGGTAGCCCATGCGCTTGAGCGCGTTATTGAGTGTGTTTTCACTCATCTGATCTTTGATGTCCCAATCATGAGGAATCAAATAGCGCTGAGCGGGTTTGAACTGCTCCAGGAAGTAACGAACGACCTCCATGGCCTGGGCGGACAAGGGGACGATGTAGGGGGGAATATCCTGCGGCCGTTGGCGCTTCCGCCGCATGTCCAGTTGCAGTTGCTTGACGATCTCCGGCGGGATGATCCACAGCCCCTGATCCAGGTGGAACTGGTCGGGTGTCGCCAAGCGAAGCTCGCCCGTGCGCACGCCGGTCAGAAAGAGCAACCGGATACCGAGTTGGGTCCGCAGCCGACCATGATAGTTGCGCAAGCGCTGCAAGAACTTTGGCAGCTCGTGCATGCGCAAGAAGGGGTTGTGGTTGACGGGCGGTAGTGGCACCGCCACGACATCCAGGTCGGACGCGGGGTTGGATTCGAGGTCCGGCACCTTGATGAGTGCCCAACGATACAGTTGGTTGAGCCACGTCCTGACTTTTTCGGCCACCGACAGGGCGCCACGGCTCTCGATCTTCTCGATCACCTCCAGCAGGTCGTGTCGTTTGATCTCGTAGATCGAGCGCTTGCCCAATTTGGGCAAGACGTCCTTTTTGAAGATGCGAGGGATCAGCGCGCGGGACGTGTGCCGCCCTTCCTTGAGGCTAGGCGCGCGGTGTTTGAACCACCTCTCGTACACCGACTCGAAGGTGTTCTCGTCGGCAAACCGGATCGCGGCGCGCTTCTGCTTGCGATGTGCGCGCGGATTGACGCCCCGGGCCAGCAGAGCACGCGCTTCGTCGCGTAGCGCGCGCGCTTCGCGCAGCGTCACTTCGGGATACGTCCCCAAGGACATCCGTTTCTGCTTGCTCGCCCAGTAATAGCGGAAGTGCCAGGTCCTCCCGCCGGCGGCCGTCACGGCCAGGGAGAGACCATCGAAATCGCGGAGTGTGTAGTCCTTGCCGGTGGCCTTGGCTTGGCGCACGGCCATGTCGGAGAGAGGCATGTTCCAGCTCCTGAACATGAGTCAGGACTGGATGCTGATCGCGTCGACCGCGCCCCTCTACGAACAATACGGAAACCAGCGCACCCGTAAATATGGACTTGTTTATGGACTTAAAAGCCCTGGATGCGGGTGGATGTCGGTGGACGTCAACAGACCATCGAAGCGGGAAAACTTCCCATCAAATCAACAGCTTGCATACTTCAGTGGACGCCCACGGATTTCCGTGGATTCAAGATTTGGAGCGGGCGATGGGAATCGAACCCACGGCTCTAGCTTGGGAAGCTAGGGTATTACCATTATACGACGCCCGCAGAGCGCATAATTCTACTCGGGAAGGGGCGGTTAGCGCAAATCACACCACCGCTACCCTTACCCGCAAGGCGCGCGTAGCGCCGCTCAGATGACGAAGTAGGTCAACTGAACGGCCGCACGCGTCACCACCATCAGCAGCACCTGCACGATCACGAACAGCAGAATCGGCGAGAGGTCGAGGCCGCCGAGTTGCGGCACCACACGGCGCAGCGGATTCAGGAACGGTGCGGTCAGCTGATACAGGATCGGCATGGCCGGTGAGCGCGGATTGAGCCAGGACAGCAGCGCCATCAGAATCGTCATCCAGATGATCAGATTCAACGCCCACTTGATGACGGTCAGCACGGCAACGATCAGCAGCGTCGGCACCAGCGTGAGCGGATCGGCGCCCGTGAGCACCACCATCAGCACCACATAGACGATTGCCGCGATCAGCGCCGCGGCGAGGCTCGCCCAGTCGATGTGGCGGGTACTGTGCAGGACGTGCCGCAAGGGCAGCACGATCCAGTTGGTGACCTGCAGCACGGCGTTCGTGACCGGATTGTACGGCGGCATGCGCACGACCTGCAGCCATGCGCGCAGCAGCAACGCCGCGCCGAACAGCGTAAAGACGGTATTGAGCAGAAAGCGGGCGATATCGCCAAACATCTCGTGTCCTTATCCTTCGAAGCGCGGCTGTCGATCAGCCGCAGGGTGCCGGCGCTGACCGATCGTTGCGCCTGCATGTTCATGTGTTTTACCTGCGCCGATTCTGCACGAGGGCGCCTATGCGCCCAAATGGGGACGCAGTGGATCAATTTCCAGATGTTCGAATGACACTAGTCGGCAAACTGTAGGCCGACAAGCCGCATCCGACCATGGGACATCACACAGAAATCTTGATTTCGCTGATCAGAATTGTGCCGTTGCCGCCGTCGGTGTAATTCGGAATGTCGGCAACCAACTGCTCCGAGGCCGACTTGAAGACCTTATAGAAATCGTCCGCGCTTTCGAACAGAAAGTGGCCTGCGGCGACATACGGCGGTGGCGTTCCCGGCGGCCCCGCATTGATACCGACGTCGACCGACCAGCCTTTCAGCGACGGTCCGAACAGCCTGGCCGCAAGCGGCATATGCGTGACGCAGTAATAGTCCACGTCGAAGTGGCCGTTTTCCCGATACGGATAGAGGATGCTGACCTTGATCATTGTGCGTTCTCGTCTGTTGGTCCCGAAGCGCAGCGCAGGCGGATTGCGCGCGGCGCCGGACGTCACATTATCACGGCTTACTTGACGCTTGCACCTGCCGCCGCCTGATTCAGCGAGCGGTTGAGCGATTCTTCCACCGTCTGGGCAATTGTCCCGATCGCGGCGGGCGGTTTGGCGCGCCGTTCGGCCAGTCCGACCGCGCGCCGCGTCAGCAAGCCGTACAGCGCCGCGTGGTCGCCGCCGAGGCCTTCGAGCAGCGCCAACTGCTTCTGCACGACGCCCGTATCGCCGCGCGACACAGGACCGGCGAGCGCGTTCGGCAGGCCTTTGTCGCGGGCGGTTTCGATGGTGCCGGAGAGCATCGGCAGCAGCGCGCGCAGCGCGTCGTCTTCATCGAAGCCCAGCGTGCGCCATAGCGCGACGCATTCGGCGAGGCTGCACAGCGCGAAGCTGGCGGCGTAGTGCGCGGCGGCGTGGTACAGCATGCGTCCACCCGGCGGAATCGACAGCGGATGGCAGCGCAGCGCGACGGCCAGTGCCGTCAATGCGTCCTTGAGCCCGCCATCGGCCTCGATCGTCACCGAGCAGCCGGCAATCCGGTCGAGGTCGGCGAGATCGCCGCTAAAGAGGTAGAGTGGGTGAAAGCCACCGATCGAAACACCCTGGTCGCGCGCCGTAGCCAGCAATTCCACCGGCGAGGCGCCGCTGCAATGCACGAGCGCTTTGCCGTGCGGGGCGCCTGCCGCGTCGGCCGTGAACCGTAGTGTGTGCGCTGTCGTACCGATGCTGTCATCGGGAACCGCTAAAAAGACGATATCGGCGGCATCGACGACCTGTTGAGGGTCGCCGTATGCCGCGCAAGATTCGATTTGACTGGCGAGCCGGCTGGCTGAGGGTGCTGTGCGGCTCGCCACCGCCGTGACGGCGTAGCCGGCGCGTGAAAAGCTCAGCGCGAGACAGCGCGCGAGCCGGCCAGCACCGATGAAGCCGAGGCGCGGCAAAGAGGGCTGGGACATGGTTGCCTGCTCCAGACGGGATGCTTGAACGGGAAAGCAGAAGTATCGCCCATCCATTAAGCAGTGGCGTGTCCTGCCGCCGGCATTCCTCTGATCAGTGCGCGCGCGATATGGCGCATGCGGTCGGTCATCCGGCCTCGCGCGCCCCGCAGGTCTGAAAACTGCTCACAATTTCTTTTAAGCGTTCCTTTGTAGTTGCTGTTCTGGGTTTTTCGTCTCGCAGTCAGATTCGGGAGGTAACGATGAATATTTTTTCTTACCGAAAGCACTTGCGGTTTTTGACGCACTCGCAGCGCCGTCGCTGGTGGGACCAGAAGAAGCGCTTGACCCCACGCGTGCGCATCAGCGGCGCATATGTCCCGCCGAACGTCTCCCGAGAATTTGCCTATGTGAAGGTAGGCTGAAGCCACTGTCTGCTTGTAGGTAAGAAATGCCCGGCGCTATTGCGCCGGGCATTTTTCATTTCGGCCGTCAGAATTGAAGCTAATTTGTAATCAAAGATTACTGACGAACGCGGCCCATAGGCCCTCAGGGGCCGCGGGACCATAGCTTCACATCCGTCTGCGCGCCGGCAAACACGCTGGCAAACCCTTGGTTGTCAGTCCGTTCTCTGTCCGCTGAGCTGTGCGTCCCGGTGGCGCAATTTCGGCGCACATTCCGGCCTGGCGCCGCCGATTGCAATTTGCAACAAATGCGCACATCTATGTACGGGCTTTTTCGATACATTGAATTCATAGCATGCAAGGCATGCGAAGTCGGCGACCTTAGTGGGCCGCGCCAGGAGAACAAAAGTGAAAAAGATCGTTCCGTTTGTCGTTGCCGCCGCACTCGGCGTGGGGTTCGCCACTGCTGCCGAAGCGCACGTTTCCGTCGGTATCGGTATTGGCATTCCAGTCGCACCGGCGTACCCGGTTTATGCCGCGCCGCCGCCAGTCTATTACGCGCCGCCGCCTCCGCCTCCGCCGGTAGTGTATGCGCCGGGTTACTATGCGCCGCCTGCAGTCGTGGTGGGTGGGTACTATGGCGGTTATCGTCCTTATTATCACCACGGCTACTACCGTGGTTACTACGGTCACGGCTACTATCGCCGCTAATCGTTGCAGGACCACAGAGTGTGTCGACGGCGTAACGCCGGCTTGATCGCCGGGTTACGCCGTCTGTGTTTTAGCGCGGCATACCAAAGCATCGGCGAAGCTGGGAGAATGGCTGTTTCGCCACCGCTTCTGGAGAGTTTTGCCGATGCAAGTGCTTCCCGCCCCCACCTTCGATGACGTACTCGACGCCGCCGCGCGTCTTGAAGGCGTCGCCCACCGTACCCCCGTTCTGACGTCGAGCACGTTCAATGAACGCACGGGCGCGTCGGTATTCTTCAAGTGCGAAAACTTTCAGCGCATGGGCGCGTTCAAGTTTCGCGGCGCCTACAACGCGATTTCGCATTTCGACGCGGAACAACGCAAAGCAGGCGTGTTGACGTACTCGTCGGGTAATCATGCACAAGCGATCGCGCTATCGGCACGCCTCGCCGGCATTCACGCGACGATCATCATGCCGCACGACGCGCCCGCTGCCAAAGTCGCGGCCACCAAAGGCTATGGCGGCGAAGTGATCAGCTACGACCGCTACACGGAGAATCGCGAAGAGATCGGCCGGCGGCTCGCCGAAGAGCGCGGCATGACGCTGATTCCGCCGTACGACCATCCGCACGTGATTGCGGGGCAGGGCACCGCGGTGAAGGAACTGATCGAAGAAACCGGCCCGCTCGACATGCTGTTCGTTTGCCTTGGCGGCGGTGGCCTGATTGGCGGCAGCGCATTGTCGGCGGCGGCCTTGAGCCCGGCGTGCACCGTGATCGGCATCGAGCCCGAAGCGGGCAACGACGGCCAGCAATCGCTGGCGCGTGGCGAGATCGTGCATATCGCCGCGCCGCGTACGATTGCGGATGGCGCCGCCTCCACGCATCTCGGCGACTACACGTTCGCGATCATTCAGAAGCTGGTCGCACAAATCGAAACGGTCAGCGACGCGCAGTTGATCGAAACCCTGCGGTTCTTCGCGCAGCGCATGAAGATCGTGGTCGAGCCGACGGGCTGCCTCGCGGCTGCTGCCGTGCTCAACGGCATCGTGCCCGTGAAGGGCAAGCGCGTGGGCGTGGTGGTGAGCGGCGGCAACGTCGATCTTGAGAAGCTCGCGCAGTATCTGGCCTGACAGGCTGCCTGAGCGTTTTTACGACGCGCGGTGTAAGGCTGTGCAGATCGACATTGATGAAATACGGCTCGCTCAGGCGGGCCGTTTTTTCTAGCTTGCCGCGTGCGCGGTCTGCACGATCAGATCGCGATAACCGTTCACGATCACGCTATACGAGAAGTACGCGAACAGCAGAGCCGACAACACGTGACAAGCGCGCAGCAAGCCGGTGCCGGCGCGTTTGCGTCCGTGACTGCCGAGTCCGCAGATAAAGATCGTCCAGCACAAGCCGCCCAGGAAGAAGCCGCCGAGGAACACCGGCGCCGTCGTCGCGCTGGTGGCGCCGGCTTTTGCAATCAACGCGCCGCCCACCGCGGCAAACCACAAAATCGCCGACGGCGACGACATCGCCAGCAACATGCCGCGCAGGAAACCGCGCCATGGGGAAAGCTGCGGCGCATTGGCATCTGCTTCTCCGGCAACGGCAGGCGTCGAAGCCGGGAACAATGCTTCGCGCGCCATCTTCCACGTGAGAAACAGCAGGATCGCCGCGCCGCCGATCCACACCACCCAGCGTACCGATTCGAACTGCAGCAGCGCAGCCATTCCCGCGAGCGCGAGCGCTGCGTAAACCAGATCGCCGAAACAGGAACCCAGGCCCAACCAGAAGCCCGGCTTGAAGCCGTGCGACAGCGTCAGCGAAATCATCGCGACGTTGACGAGACCGATATCCAGACACAACGACAACGACAGAAAAAAACCATCCGACATCATTGAAAAGGCATGCATCCGCGCAACTGCTCCATCAGTTTTGTTATTCAGACTTGTTCGAGCGGGAGCGATCCGGCAGGTCAATGGATCGCTTCGATGCCGACAGAATCAATGAACTCATTGGTGTGATTCGAGGCCTGTTTCTACAGTCCCAACTCATCCCACAAGGTGTCGATGCGCTGTTTGACCGCGCTGTCCATCTCGATCGGGCGACCCCATTCGCGATCGGTTTCGCCGGGCCATTTGTTGGTGGCGTCGAGCCCCATCTTCGATCCGAGGCCTGCTACGGGCGAAGCGAAATCCAGATAGTCGATTGGCGTGCGATCGACCAGCACGGTGTCGCGTGCCGGATCGATGCGCGTGGTGATCGCCCAGATCACTTCCTTCCAGTCGCGGATATTCACGTCCTCGTCGACCACGACGATGAACTTCGTATACATGAATTGCCGCAGGAAGCTCCACACACCAAACATCACCCGTTTCGCGTGGCCGGGATAGCTCTTTTTCATCTGCACGATCGCCATCCGGTAGCTGCATCCTTCGGGCGGCAGATAGAAGTCGGTGATCTCGGTGAATTGCTTCTGCAACAGCGGCACAAACACTTCGTTGAGCGCGACGCCGAGCACGGCGGGCTCATCCGGTGGTTTGCCGGTGTAGGTGGAGTGGTAGATCGCGTCGCGCCGCATCGTGATGCGCTCGACCGTGAAGACGGGAAACCACTCCTGCTCGTTGTAGTAGCCGGTATGGTCGCCGTAAGGACCTTCCAGCGCGTGTTCATAAGCGGCCGACGCGCCTTTGGCCGGACGTGGCGGCGCGCCAGCCGGAGCGGGCGGCGGCGTGCCGTCTTGCGGATAGATGAAGCCTTCCAGAACGATCTCCGCGCGCGCCGGCACCTGCAAGCCATCGACCCCGGGCGTGATGCACTTCGCGAGCTCGGTGCGCCCGCCGCGCAGCAACCCGGCGAACTGATATTCGGAAAGCGTGTCGGGCACCGGCGTGACCGCGCCGAGGATGGTCGCCGGATCGGCGCCGAGCACGACGGCCACGGGATAGGGCTTACCTGGATTCTGCAGCGCGAACTCGCGAAAATCGAGCGCGCCGCCGCGATGTGCGAGCCAGCGCATGATCAGCTTGTTACGCCCGAGCAGTTGCTGGCGATATATGCCTAAGTTTTGTCGGCTCTTATTCGGGCCTTTTGTGACGGTCAGGCCCCATGTGATCAGCGGCCCTGCATCGCCTGGCCAGCAGGTCTGAATCGGCAGCTTTCCCAGGTCGACGTCGTTGCCTTCCCAGACGATTTCCTGGCAAGGCGGCGCGCTCACCGTTTTAGGCGCCATGTCCCAAACCGCCTTCGCGAGTGAGAACAGTTTGCCCGCGTCCTTGAGTCCCTTCGGCGGCTCCGGTTCCTTCAACGCGGAAAGCAGGCGGCCGACGTCGCGCAGCGACTCCAGCGCAGCGCCATCGCCTTCACCTGGTTGCGCGTCGATCCCCATGCCGAGCGCGACGCGGCGCGGCGTACCGAACAGGTTGCCGAGGACGGGGAACGCATGCTGCTGCCGGCTCTCGAACAATATCGCCGGACCGCCGGCGCGCAGGACGCGGTCGCACAGTTCGGTCATTTCCAGGACGGGCGAGACGTTTTGCGAGATACGGCGCAATTCACCGATCGTTTCGAGACGGCCGACGAAATCGCGCAGGTCTTTGTATTTCATCTGGTGCGGTAGAGAGCCGGGCTAACGGCAAAAAGAAAGGGCGCCGCGGGATTTCACGGTGCCAGAACGATTGTCGATTTTACCTGTGTTGGCACGCGCACGTAGTTTGGCCAAATCGCCTGCTTTGGATGACCTATTCGAGATAGCTCAAGAAGCGCGCGCCACGCGGTTCTGAACGGACTGAACACTGTTCATTATTACAATTAGTTATACATTTGCCTATCTATAGTGTTGACGATCTATAAAACCCTGCATAGAATCCGTCCACATTGGTTGCAGGGCGTGAACCTTTTTACCACTGCCCCCGGTCCCTTTTGACGCAACGCGTCACCGTTTACCGAACCCCTGCACGGTATCTGACGGCCTTACTGAAGTCCTGACCAGCGCCAACTGACGCTGGTTTTTCGCGTGGGAGCTACCGCCTGCATGCTTTTTTGGCATGCCGCGGACGTCTTTTCAAGATGGCTCCCCACAAACGGTATATACCGTTTTCCCGACGTCGCTGCTGCCCTAACCAGACAGAGCGCGCGATGTCTTGATTCTGCGAACGTGTGTTACCGCCTGTTCAAGGGGCGGGGTTCGCGGATCATGCAACATGGGAGATCTGAATGAACGCCTGGTTATCGTGGCGTCCCGATGAACGTATTGCGCAAGTTGTGCGTGGTGCGTTGCGACGCGGGACGCGAATGAGTCATCACCTGTTCAGCATCGTCGGCGGTATCGCTGTCGTGCTGGCACTTGCGCTGTGGCTGATGCCAACCTGGCGCGGCACCCTTGCCGCCCGGTTGATGCCGGTCATTTCCGCCGCTGTGCAGGCCGGCCCCGCCCGCCTGCTGCAAGGCAACCCGCTACCCGCCTTTGGGCCGCCTGGCGCGTCCTCCTCTGACGACTCGCTGTCCGCGAACTCGGCCGGTAACGATGCCACGGGCGGCGCGAACAGCGGCGCCACCGTCAGCAATACCAGCTACGACGGCGCTTTCGACGGCAGCGGCACGTCCGGTATGGGCGTGGCTGCACTGAACGGACTCGATCCGCGCACCATGCAGAGCGTCTCCGCGCTGGCCCGGCTGATTCCGGCGCAGCGCGTGTCGGCCGACGCACGCGACGATCGCGTGCTGGTCTCGACCCGCGAGCAGAATCTGGTTGCGTCGTACCTCGCGCGGCGTTACCGCGTTGCTCAGGAGCCCGTTAGCGAGCTCGTGAAGGCTGCGTTCGACACCGGCCGCGAAGTCGGCCTCGACCCGCTTTTGCTGCTCTCCGTGATGGCAATCGAATCGGGCTTCAACCCGTACGCCGAGAGTGGCGTGGGCGCACAGGGCCTGATGCAGGTAATGTCGAAGGTTCATTCGGACAAGTTCCAGTATTTCGGCGGCGAGAGCGCCGCGCTCGAACCGGTTGCGAACATCAAGGTGGGTGCGCTGGTGCTGAAGGATTGCATCGCACGCGGCGGTTCGCTGCCGGGCGGTTTGCGTCTCTACGTCGGCTCGACCTCGCAGGACGACGGCGGCTACGGCGCCAAGGTGATGGCCGAGCGTAGCCGTCTGCGCGACGTGGCGCGTGGCCGCAAGGTGCCGATCAATGCCCCGCAGGCTCCGGTTATCACGGCGTCGAACGCGGCCCCGGCTGCTGCTACGGCTTCGGCCAATGGCAAGCGTGTGCAGGTGACGCTCGATGCGAGCCATCCGCTTAGCGCGGCAACCACGGTGAAGACGCCGGTATCCGAGCAGGACGACGCGAGCTCCAACGCCACGAAGCACGTGGCGTCAGCTTCGGAGTTGGGCGCCTGAGGTTGGGCTAACTAACTACCGGTTCGCCGGACACGAAAGTTTGCAGGTATAAAAAAGGACACCCACGGGTGTCCTTTCTTTTTTTGTGACTGCGCACAACGGGCCGCAGTACTGATTCTGGCCCTGTCAGTGCCGTCCAAAAAGCTTTGCCAGCCGTTCGACAGCTTCTTCCAGCTTCGGCAGGGCGGTTGCGTACGATAGCCGGATGTACTCCTTCGGCGCGTGCGTGCCGAAGTCCATGCCCGGCACCAACACCACACCCGCGTCGTGCAGCATTGCTTTGGTCAATGCCGCGCTGTCTCCGGCCGCCTGATGGGCGACCGTGCGGCAATCGGCGTACACGTAGAATGCGCCGTCAGGCATCACCGGCACCGAGAAGCCCAGCGATTCGAGCGCCGGCGCAATGAAGTCGCGGCGACGCTTGAATTCGAGGCGGCGGCCTTCGTAGATGGCGATCGTTTCCGGTTCGAAGCAGGCCAGCGCCGCATGCTGCGCGAGCGCCGACGCGCAGATGAACAGGTTCTGCGCGAGCTTTTCGAACGCGCCGACCATGCCGGGCGGCACCACCAGCCAGCCCAAACGCCAGCCGGTCATGTTGAAGTACTTCGAGAAGCTGTTGACGGTGATGACGTCGTCACCGAACGAAAGCGCGGAGACAGGCTTGGCGTCATAGCTCAGGCCTTGATAGATCTCGTCGACGATCGTAAAGCCGCCGCGCGCCCGCACAGCCTTGACGATACGTTCCAGCTCGGCGGGTTCGATCGATGTGCCGGTCGGGTTCGACGGCGATGCGAGCAGCACGCCGCGAGTGCGCTCACTCCAGAGGCGCTCGACGTCGGCGGCGGTGAGCTGGAAGCGCTCGGCCGGCCCGCTTGGCACCATGACCGGCTTGCCTTCGGCCGCGATCACGAAATGCCGGTTGCAGGGGTAGCACGGGTCTGGCATCAGCACTTCGTCGTCGCGATCGACCAGCGCCGCGCAAGCCAGCAGTAGCGCGGCAGACGCGCCGGCGGTAACGACGATCCGTGCCGGATCGACGCTGACGCCGTAGAACCCGGCGTAATGCGCCGAGATCGCCTCACGCAGCGCGTGCAGCCCAAGTGCGTTGGTGTATTGGGTGACGCCGCGGCGCAGGGCGCTCGCAGCCGCTTCGATGACCGGCTCGGGCGCGGTGAAATCGGGTTCGCCGATGCCCATGTGGATGATGTCGCGTCCATCGCGCTCGAGCAGCGCGGCTTCCTTGGCCAGTTCCATCACGTAGAAAGGCTGGATGGCGTCGACGCGGGCAGCAAGCCGCACCAGAGGTTCGGTCACGGAGTTCATACGATCAAATCCAGTTCAGAAGCAAAAGCGGGACGGCGCGTGGCGCATGGGTTCAGCCACGTGCACTGCGGCGTCCTTGCAGGCACCCGGCAATAGGGGGCTGCGGCATGGAGCAGGCGCATGACCGGGTCACGCGCCTCATTCTCAATGTTTGCGGGCTGCCTGCGTTTCAGCGGCACGCAGTTGTGCCGACAGTTTGTCCAGCACACCGTTCACGTACTTGTAGCCGTCCGCGCCGCCAAACGTCTTGGCGAGTTCGACCGCTTCGTTGATCACCACGCGATAGGGAATATCGAGGTGATTCTTCAACTCGAACGCAGCGACCAGCAGCACCGCACGTTCGACCGGCGAAAGCTGATCGATCGGACGGTCGAGGCACGGTGCGATGTCCGCGGACAGCGCTTCCGAATCGCGGATCACGCCGTGCAGGATGGCGTCCAGATGTTCGTGGTCGGCCTTGTCGAAGCCTTGCGCACCGCGCAGCTGCGCGTCGATTTCACCGCCGGGCGAACCCGACAGCAGCCACTGATAAAGTCCCTGCGTGGCCAGTTCGCGGGAGCGTCGGCGTGCGCTCTTCATGCCTCTTCCTCTTCTTCGTCTTCTTCCTCGTCGTCACCGCCGAGTTGTTCGAGCGCGACGGCGAGATTCGCCATTTCAACGGCCACGCGTGCTGCGTCACGACCCTTTTCAGTCATGCGCGCGACGGCCTGCTCGTCGTTTTCCGTGGTCAGCACGGCGTTCGCAACCGGAATGCCAAAGTCGAGGCCGATGCGCGTGATACCCGCACCGCTTTCGTTCGACACCAGCTCGAAGTGGTACGTCTCGCCGCGAATCACCGCGCCCAGCGCGATCAAGGCGTCGAATTGCGCGCTTTCGGCCAGCTTTTGCAGCGCCAGCGGGATTTCCAGCGCGCCCGGCACGGTGACCAGCAGCACGTCTTCGCCCGTCACGCCGAGGCGCTCCAGTTCTTCGATGCACGAGTCAGCAAGACCGTTGCAGACGGGTTCGTTGAAACGCGCCTGAACGATGCCGATACGCAGTCCGTCGCCGTCGAGATTCGGTTGGTATTGTCCGATTTCCATGTGAATTCCGTAGTGTTTTGAGTGAGCGCCTAAGCGCGTGAATGGTCGGATCAGCCTTGTTGCGGAGCTTGAGCTGCGCTGCCCGGCATGGGTACGAAGCCGGTGACCTCAAGGCCATAGCCGGACATGCTGCCAAGCTTGCGCGGATTCGACAGCACCTGCATTTTTCCGACACCGAGCTCGCGAAGAATCTGCGCACCGATGCCATACGTCTTGAAGTCGACCGGCCGGCGTTTGAGCGCCTCGGCTTTTTCTTTCGAGTCGAACGCCTTGAACACGTCGACCAGATGATCCTTCGAATCGCCGCAATTCAGCAGCACGATCACACCGAGGTCGCGCTGGGCGATCTCTTTCATGGCCGCATCCAGCGTCCACGAGTGAGTCGATTTGCCGACTTCGAGCAGATCCAGCATGGACAGCGGTTCGTGCACGCGCACCAGCGTTTCCTGTTCCGGGCTCGGCGTGCCGCGCACCAGCGCGATATGCGGCTGGCCGCTCGGCTGGTCCAGATACATCACGGCGCGAAACGCGCCGTGCGCGGTTTGCATGGTGCGTTCGCAAATGCGCTCGACGATCGATTCCGTCTGGCTGCGGTAGTGAATCAGATCCGCGATGGTGCCGATTTTCAGCTCGTGCTCTTTGGCGAATTCCATCAGATCCGGCAGGCGCGCCATCGTGCCGTCGTCCTTGATGACTTCGCAGATCACCGCGGCCGGCGTGAGGCCTGCCAGCGCGGTGAAATCGCAGCCGGCCTCGGTGTGGCCGGCGCGCACCAGCACGCCGCCGGGCTGCGCCATGATCGGGAACACGTGTCCCGGCTGCACGATGTGATCGGCCTTGGCGTCCGGCGCGACCGCTGCGGCGATCGTGCGGGCGCGGTCGGCTGCCGAAATGCCGGTTGTCACGCCCTCCGCTGCTTCGATGCTGACGGTGAACGCCGTGCCGTACTGCGTACCGTTGCGGTAGGTCATGAGCGGCAGGTTCAACTGTTTGCAGCGTTCCTGCGTGAGCGTCAGGCAGATCAGGCCACGGCCGTAGCGGGCCATGAAGTTGATCGCTTCCGGCGTGACGAATTCGGCGGCGATTACGAGGTCGCCCTCGTTTTCGCGGTCTTCTTCGTCGACGAGGATCACCATCCGGCCTGCTTTCAGTTCGGCAATGATCTCTTGAGTGGAGGCGAGCGTCATGTTGGCGGAGTTTTTCGGAGAAAGCGCGTATTTTACGCCACGCGCGCCCTCAAGTCGCCTGGGCCGGACGGCATAGGCCGTTTGGCCGGTTGGCGTTGAGCCGCCATGTGCCGGTATGCTCGACAAAACGATGGGCCGACGGTCGGCGTGATCGCGACGATTGTCGTCGGGAAAAGGGAAGGCGGATGCGATGCGCAGAAGATGCGCAGTGAACTGCGCGTGAAGGTGTGGCCGATGTCTGCCGGCCCGTTTGTTGGGGTGCGGCAGGCGTACCCCGACGCCTGCAGGTGTCCGTCACCGGGCCGTAGGGTTAGCTGGGCCTGGTGAAGCGTTCTATCATTTCAGCGGGTTATGGCCGTCCTGGGACGCACTGAGCATCCGCTCCACATACCGCGCAATCAGATCGATCTCCAGATTGACCGGCGAACTCTCGCGCAAATTCTTGAGCGACGTCACCTGCACGGTGTGCGGAATCAGATTGATCGAAAACTCGCAGCCATCGTCGCGGTCTTTCACCGAGTTGACGGTCAGGCTCACGCCATTGACCGTGATCGAGCCTTTGTAAGCCAGGTAGCGGCCGATCTCGCGCGGCGCCAGCACACGCAATTCGTGCGATTCGCCAACCGGGGCAAAATGCGTGACCGTGCCGAGGCCGTCCACGTGTCCGGAGACGATATGGCCGCCGAGCCGATCGTGCGCGCGCAGCGCCTTCTCGAGATTGACCTCGCCAGGCTCGCCCAAGCCCGCCGTGCAGTTCAGGCTTTCGCGCGATACGTCGACTTCAAACGAATGCGTGGTCTTTCCCACGACCGTCATGCAGGCGCCCTGAATCGTGATGCTGTCGCCAAGCTGGACATCTTCGAGATCGAGACCGCCGGCTTCGACATTCAGGCGCACGCCCGCGTCCCCGTCCGTGCCGAGGGGTTTGACTGATTCGATACGGCCCACCGCCGCGACGATTCCTGTAAACATCGTGCTAATCCTTGATCAATTCGAAGTTGGTTGGGGTGCGGGCCCGGTGTCGCCCTCGATGGCCGGTTGCGGCACGGAGCGGGGCACAAAGCGCGCGAGAATCCGCAGATCGTCGCCGATCCGGTCGACCGCGTGGAAATTCAGTTGCGTGCGGCCTTCAAGCGTCTCCGGAGCGTTGAGATTGAACATGCTCATCGAGTCCATGCCGAGCAGGCTCGGGGCGAGATAGACCAGCAGTTCGTCGACGCAACCCTCGCGCAGCAGCGAGCCATTGAGCTTGTAGCCCGCTTCCACGTGCAGTTCGTTCACGTTACGCTCGCCGAGGACTTTCAGCATGGCAGGCAGGTCGACTTTGCCCGCCGCGTTCGCCAGTTGCACGATTTCCGCGCCACGCTCGCGCAGCGCGCTCGCCCGCTCCGCATGACGTTCATCGAGGTTGCCGCAGAAAATCAGCGTGGGTGCGCCGGCCAGAATCTGCGCGTTGGGCGGTACGTCGAGCTGACTGTCGATCAGTACGCGTTGCGGCTGGCGTGGTGTGTCGACAGCGCGCACGGTCATGCGCGGATCGTCTTCTCTCACCGTACCGATGCCCGTCAGGATGGCTGACGCACGGGCGCGCCACGCGTGACCGTCGGCGCGTGCCGCTTCGCCGGTAATCCATTGGCTGATTCCCGACGGCAAGCCAGTGCGGCCGTCCAGCGAGGCAGCGACTTTCATGCGCACCCACGGGCGGCCACGCGTCATGCGCGACACGAAGCCGATGTTCAGTTCGTGCGCTTCGTTGGCGAGTAATCCGCAACGCACTTCAATGCCGGCATCGCGCAGCATCTTCAGGCCGCGCCCGGAGACTTGCGGATTCGGATCTTCCATCGCAGCGACCACGCGTTCGACCTGCGCTTCGATCAACGCATTGGCGCACGGCGGCGTGCGGCCGAAATGGCTGCACGGTTCGAGCGTCACATACGCAGTAGCACCGCGCAGATCGTGGCCGCGCGAGCGTGCATCCTTCAATGCGCGTACTTCGGCGTGATCCTGGCCGGCCGGTTGCGTGAAGCCTTCGCCGATCACCTCGCCGTTCTTGACGAGTACGCAGCCGACGCGCGGATTCGGGTCGGTCGTGTACATGCCGCGTTTGGCCAGCGCGAGCGCGCGTTCCATATGGACGAAGTCGGTTTGCGAAAACATCGTTATCCGGTCGGGTGCGGTGGCAGGCAGTATCAGGTTTCGGTGGCGGGTTTCGGTGGCTTCCGTGTCGCGTCGGTCTCAGACGGCGAGCGAGGCGAACGCGCTGCGCGCCGCGTCGATCGTGGCGTCGATGATCGCGTCGTCGTGTGCGATCGAAACAAAGCCCGCTTCATAGGCCGACGGCGCGAAGTACACGCCCGCGTCGAGCATCTTGTGGAAAAACGCATTGAAGCGCGGCACATCGCTCTTCGTGACTTCGGCGAAGCTGGTCGGGACCGACCCGGTGAAGTAGAGGCCGAACATGCCGCCGAGCGAATCGGCCGAGAACGGCACCTTCGCTTCGCGCGCGACATTGGCGAGACCTTGCGCGAGACGCGTGGTGCGAGCGGCGAGCGTGTCGTAGAAGCCCGGCGCCTGGATCAGTTGCAGCGTCTTCAGGCCCGCGGCGACTGCGATCGGATTGCCCGATAACGTACCCGCCTGGTAGACGCCGCCGAGCGGCGCGAGGTGAGCCATGATGTCGCGCCGGCCGCCGAAGGCCGCCGCCGGCATGCCGCCGCCGATCACCTTGCCGAGGCAGGTCAGATCCGGCGTGATGCCGTAGACCTGTTGCGCACCGCCGAGAGCGACGCGGAAACCGCACATCACTTCGTCGAAAATCAGGACCGAGCCGTACTCCGTACACAGGCGCCGCAACGCTTGCAGGAATTCAGGCGTGGCGCGCACGAGGTTCATGTTGCCGGCCACCGGTTCGACGATCACCGAGGCGATCTCGTTGCCGAACGCCTTGAACGCTTCTTCGAGTTCCGCGACGTTGTTGTACTCGAGCACCGTGGTGTGCTTGGCGATATCGACCGGCACGCCGGCTGACGTCGGATTGCCGAACGTGAGCAGGCCCGAGCCGGCTTTGACCAGCAGGCTATCCGCGTGGCCGTGATAGCAGCCTTCGAACTTGACGATGCGGCTGCGGTTCGTGAAGCCGCGCGCGAGACGCAGCGCGCTCATGGTCGCTTCGGTGCCGCTCGAGACCATGCGGACCTGTTCGATCGACGGCACCAGCTTGCAGATTTCTTCGGCGATTTCCACTTCCGATTCGGTCGGCGCGCCGAAGGAGAAGCCGTTGGCCAGTACTCGCTGGACCGCTTCCAGGACCTCCGGGTGCACGTGGCCGAGGATCATCGGGCCCCACGAGCCGATGTAGTCGATGTAGCGTTGGCCGTCGGCGTCCCAGAAGTAGGGGCCCTGCGCGCGCTCGATGAAGCGCGGCGTGCCGCCTACTGAGCGAAAGGCGCGGACCGGGGAGTTCACACCGCCCGGGATGGTGCGCTGGGCGCGCTCGAAGAGGGTTTCGTTGTTTGACATGGTGATGGGCGGAGTTTGGGTTGCGCAGCGGCATGCGAGTTGTGGGTCTTGCGCTTCGCGCAGTGCCGGCTGGTTGGTGGGGAAATTGTACCGGAGTCGGGGGGGCGGAGGTTTTGGGGCTTGTGCGCTTGCCCGGGTGGGGCCTTTTGGCCTTTCTTTGTTCTGGTGTTTTGTTTTGGTTCTTTGGCCTTTCCTTGGTGTGTTAGTGGTCTATTGGCGTTGCCCCTGTGCGGGGCGGCACTTACTTTCTTTGCCGCCGCAAAGAAAGTAAGCAAAGAAAGCGGCTTCACACCGCAAGCTCATAAGCGGGTCCTCCGCGCAGCCACGGTAGTGGTGCATCTGGAATCTGTGTTCTCGCACATTCGGCGCTAGTGACAAGGCAGTCATACCTCCGGCGGCGCTGCGCGCGCCGACGCGGTATTTCATCAACCCCTGGCGGCGTTTAGGTCTTGCGTGCGCTTTTTGCTGCGGGTTTTTTGGCCGGCGCTGGCTTTGTTTTTGCGCGGCTTTCTGTCGCGGTTTTCGCTGCCGCCTTGTGGGCCGTTACCTTGCTTGAGCGAATGAGGCCTGCTGGCTCATTCAGCTTCGGTGGCTTGCGCTTGCCTGTGAGTTCGGCCCAACGCTTTTCCAATGCGCCTTCGGCGATCGGCTTGATGACGGTTCCCGAGCTTTGCGCGTCCCATGTCTGGACCGAAAACGGATGCGTGCGCAACACGTCGCGCGCAATCACGACGCCTTCATGCGCGTCGACCACCCAGTCATACACGAAGTCGATGCACAAGCGGTAGCCACGCTTCGTCGCCGGGTCGGGGACCTCGTACGGCGCGCGTGTGACGTAGCCCGAGCCGAAAATGCCCTTGGGTTCCTGCGCGACGCGGTGCAGGAATATGCGGTCCCCCGGCAGGATGCTGCGGGCGAATCCGCATCCCCACACGTCAGCCACCGCCACGCCCGCGGCAACCCGTTTCGCTACGTCAGGCAACTCGGGCCACGGCCATTTCTTGGGGCTCCAGATCAGCAGGAAAGCAGTCATGTCGGGGGCGGGATAGGCTGGGTTGGATTCAGGTAAAAGGTGGCGCGGGCGCCGCTGCGGGGCGCCCCTCACGCGTTCTCGCGGCAGCTTAACCGATCGGCGGCGCGCCTGCCGCGGGGCAGGGCGGTCCGCTCGACCAGCGTCCGGGCGCGGCGCATGCTTGAACCGTCGCGTACAATTGGGGTCGTCAAGCTGCGGTTTGAGCCGTTTCACCGCGTTTCGCTACCGATCACGGCGCGGCGCTTCATCTGGATTCCCATGTCTCACGTCACCAGACGCCGGCCCGATGGCCGGCTGATTCTGTTGCTCGGTGCGCTTGCCGCATGCGGGCCGATTTCCATCGATATGTACTTGCCGAGCCTGCCGACCATCGCGCAGGCATTCGCCATCAGCACCGGCGCCGCGCAAACCACGCTCACCAGCTTCATGTTCGGTTTTTCGATCGGCATGCTGCTCTATGGTCCGCTGTCGGACACCTATGGCCGCCGGCCTGTGCTGCTCGGCGGCATCATCATGTATGCGCTCGCGAGCGTGGCCTGCGCGCTGTCGTTTTCGATCGAGTCGCTGGTGACGTTCCGCTTCGTACAGGCGCTCGGCGCGGGCGCGGCCTCAGTGCTGGCGCGCGCAATCGCCCGTGACGCGCATGGGCCGACCGACGCCGCGCGCGTGCTGTCGATGCTGGCCATCGTCACGTCGATCGGGCCGTTGCTCGCGCCGTTGATCGGCGGCCAGTTGCTGCTGCTCGGCGGCTGGCGCGTCGTCTTTATCGTGTTGACGCTATTCGGTGCAGTGTGCGCGGTGACCGCGTTTCTCAAGGTGCCGGAAACCTGGCCGCCCGAAAAGCGCGCGCATTCGGCGCTGCTGAAATCGTTCGGCGCCTATGGCAGGTTGCTGCGCGATCCGGTTGCGTGGGGGCACATGCTGTGCGGCGGTATGGCGTTCGCGTCGATGTTCGCTTACATCACCGCGACGCCTTTCGTTTACATCGAATATTTCCACGTGTCGGCGCAGCATTACGGCTTTCTGTTCGCGTTGAACATCATCGGCATCATGTTCGGTAACTTCATGAATACGCGTCTCGTCGGGCGGCTGGGTTCGTTGCCCATCATTTCGTTTGCCGCGACCGTGAGTTGCATCGCGTCGCTGTTCGTCTGTCTCGTTTCGCTCACCGGGTGGGGCGGCCTCTGGTCGATCGTCTTCGGTCTGTTCTTCGTGGTCGGCGTGGTTGGACTGTTGTCCGCCAACTGTACAACCGATCTTATGCATCGGTATCCGGTGAATGCCGGCGCCGCGGCCGCCGTGTTCGGCGCCGTACAGTTGGCACTCGGCGCGTTGTCGAGCCTCGCCGTCGGACTCTGGCAGGACGGTTCGCCCAAGGGCATGGGCGTTGTTGTAGGCGTTGCTGGTGTGTTGTGTTACGTCGGCCGGATTCTGGTCGTTAAATGGCATCGCACGAAGGTGCCCGTCGCCGCGGCTTGAAGCGGCCCGTGTTCGTGTGAGTCTGTGTGAGGCCGTATGAGGTGCGGGTCCGTTGCTCAACGCGGATCATTGTTCCTTAGCCGAAACGTGCGGCGAAACTGTGTCTGCGCCCAGCCTTGATCAGCGTGTCTACGGAAAACACCAGGTGTTGCGCGCGCGCTACCGTGCGTTTTGATTTGCATTGCTATGATGGAGTCACTGTTCCTCGGAGCGGCAATCATGGCGATCAGAGATTTGGTGAACGGCGAGCGGCAGCATGCTGCCTTTGCTGAAGCGCAGAAGCTGGCGGACAGCGGCGCCTATCACGATTACACAGACATCGAATACGTCTTGCGCTTTGATTACGGTTTGTCTGATGTATCAGCGCTGCTCGACAGCCAACTGATGCATCGCGACCTGAATCGCCGCTGCGCCGATGCGCGTGAGAAGCTGGATGTGCCTGCTTAGCGTGTAAGCGTGTAAGCGTGTGACATGCGCGGCAAGTGCTTGCAGTGCACCGCGCGTAGCCATGCGCCGCTTAGGCGCGATCCCCTTCGGAGTTTTCATGGCTGTTAGTCAGCACGACCCGCACCTGCCGCACCTCGATAATCCCGCTGCTTTGGCGAAGCCAGGTGGACACTACAGCCATGTCGCGATCGCTAATGGTTTTGTTTTCGTTTCGGGGCAGTTGCCGATCAACCCGCAGGGCGAAAAACTCGCGGATGCCTCGTTCGAGATTCAGGCCGAGCAGGTGCTGGCCAATCTTCAGGCTGCGCTCGAAGGCGCCGGCAGCAGCATTGCGCAACTGGTGCAGGTGCGCGTCTATATCGTTGATGTCGAAAACTGGGCGAGCTTCAATCAGATCTACGCGCGTTGGGCCGGCGACGCGCGTCCGGCGCGTGCCGTCGTGCCGGTCCCTCATCTGCATTACGGCTTGAAGATCGAGATCGAAGCGACCGCGCTGGTTTAACTCGTGGCTAAGGTGTTTTTGCGCATCGGTTTAGTGAATCACGAGCCCATTGAACTGGGCATTGCCCGCGCCGGCCGCGATATTCACGCCGACGTTGCCGCTCACGGCCGCCAGTGAACCGGCGCCGAGCCCCGCGGTGGCATTGCCCGTCAACTGCGCGGTGGTCTGCAGATTCTGTTGCGAGGCGATCGCGGTTTGAGGTGTGCCGACGAGGGCGATCTGATTGGTCTGCGCATTCAGCGTTCCGGACGCCAGATTCACGCCGATATTGCCGCTCGCCCCTTTCAGCGCATTCGCGCCAACCGTTGCTGCGCACGCTCCAGTCGATACACTGCCGCGTACATTCTGCAGACTGGACAACCCGGCGGAGCCGAACACCGCGGCGCTGTCGTCGTCGGATAGCGCTGTTGACGTGCCCGCAAATGTATCTGCAAATGCGGACGGAACGACCGTGCTCGCGGTAACCCAAATCGACGCAACGGCCAAAGCCCGGATTTTCATGAGCAACTCCCTGACTTGTGCTGAGTGCACAGATAGTCTTGATATCGACCGGGGGAGCAAGATGTTGAGGGAGGGGTTCCCCTTAATAGCGGACAGCGCCAGCAAATGGAGATCGACTGGCGCCGGCCTGGCTGCGGCTTACCATCTCCCGCGACCGCCGTAATAACCGCCGACGCCAACCCCCACGCTGACGCTCGGGGCGGCGTAGTAGCCGGGGGCGTATCCGTATGCCGGTGCGTAGCCGTACGGCTGCGCGACGACACATCCGGTCAGGCCCAATGCAAAGCCGATCATAAACAGTAGTTTGACCATGGTTCCTCCCTCTTTAAGACTTGGAGGAGCCGGCAGCAGGGTTCGTTCGGGGGGCCGTGTGACGGCAAATTATGAAACCTCGATCTGATCGGGTTTCATTTACAGTTGCTTACCCGTTCGATGTATTGCGCGATGACAGACCGTACCGGCACGTCGCCAATTGACAGGTTATTCGGTGGCCGGAAATAAAAAACGGGCCGAGCGGCCCGTTTTTCGTTGAGTGTCTGGCGGAGGCGGTGAGATTCGAACTCACGGAAGGATCACTCCTTCGCCGGTTTTCAAGACCGGTGCCTTAAACCGCTCGGCCACACCTCCAAGCCCGAAATTGTAACCTGAAAAATCCCCGTTGCGGGGCTCAGCGGCGCTGCAATTACTGCGGATCCTTCAGAAACAGCGCTTGCAGATCGTTCAGGAAGGCTTGGCCAAGCGGCGTCGGGGCGATCTTTTCGTGGTCGCGCGTGATCAGCTTGCGCCGTTCCGCCTCCTGCAAAGCCGGCTCGATCGAGGTCATCGACATTCCCGTACGCTCGATAAATCGATGTACCGGAAACCCTTCCACCAACCGCAGCGCGTTCAGCATGAACTCGAATGGCAGATCGCGCGGCCCGACCTCGTGCTCTTCCTGCACAGCGGTGCCGGCTTTGGCCTGCTCGATGAACGTGGTGGGATGCTTGTAGCGCATCTGACGCAGCACGCGGTTCGGAAACGACAGCTTGGTATGCGCGCCCGCGCCGATGCCGAGATAATCGCCGAAGCGCCAGTAGTTCAGATTGTGCTTGCTCTGCCGATGCGGCCGCGCATACGCGGATACCTCATAGCGTTCATAGCCGGCGGCCGTTGTGCGTTCGTGAATCCAGTCCTGCATGTCGGCGGAAGCATCGTCGTCGGGGAGCGCCGGCGGGAATTTGGCAAACAGCGTGTTCGGTTCGAGCGTGAGGTGATACAGCGACAAATGCGGCGGCGCGAACGACAACGCCGTTTCCACGTCTGCCTGACATTGTGCGAGCGTTTGCCCCGGCAGGGCGAACATCAGGTCGAGGTTGAAGTTGTCGAAGGTGGTCGCGGCCACTTCCACCGCATGGCGTGCCTGCGTCGAATCGTGAATCCGGCCAAGCGCTTTCAGATGCGCTTCATTGAAACTCTGGATGCCCACCGACAGGCGATTCACCCCGCTCGCGCGAAACTGCGCGAACTTGTCCGCTTCGAACGTACCCGGATTGGCTTCGAGCGTGATTTCCGCATCGGCGTCGAGCGGTAGCAGCGCGCGGATGTCGGACAGCATGCGGTCGAGCCCGGCAGCCGACAGCAGGCTGGGCGTGCCGCCGCCAATGAATACCGTGTGGACCTGACGCCCCCATACGAGCGGCAGCGCGAGCTCCAGATCGGCGCGCAGCGCGTCGAGATACTCGGTTTCCGGGAATGTGTCGCCTTTCCACTCGTGCGAGTTGAAATCGCAGTAGGGACACTTGCGCACGCACCACGGAAAGTGCACATACAGCGCCAGCGGCGGCAACGACGTTAGACGAATACTGCCCGGCGACGTGAAAGCCTTGATGACGCCGTTGCCGATATCGGCAGGCGCTGGTTTGATCGGAATCACGCTTCCTCCGTCAGCCGCGCGAGCAGATGCCGTAACGCAATCGCGCGATGGCTGCTGGCATTCTTCACCGCCGGTTCGAGTTCCGCGGCGGTTGCTTTCAGCGACGGCAGGAAAAAGTACGGGTCATAGCCGAAGCCATGCCCACCGCGTGGCGCATCCAGCATTTCGCCGTGCCAGCGGCCTTCGGCGATCAGCGGCTCGGGATCGTCCGCATGACGCACGAGTGCCAGCACGCAGTAGTAATACGCGCGACGATCGGTTTCGCCGGCCAGCGCTGAAACGAGCTGTGCGTTGTTCGCCGCGTCGCTCTTTTCGCCGCCGGCGCGCTGCGCGTAACGTGCAGAGTAGACACCGGGGGCGCCACGCAGTGCGCGTACGCACAAGCCGGAATCGTCGGCTAACGCGGGCAGGCCGGTCAGCTTTGCCGCGTGACGCGCCTTGGTCAGCGCGTTTTCGACGAAAGTCGGATACGGCTCTTCAGCCTCCGGCACGTTCAGCTCGCCCTGCGGAATCAGCTCGATGCCCGCCGCACCAAGCAGCGCCGCGAACTCGCGCAGCTTGCCCGCGTTGTTCGACGCCAGCACGACTTTCTTCAACGGCGAGTCAGACGCAACCCCGCCGTTGTCTTGACGACCTTCACTCACTCTTTTGCTCCAATGCTTCCTTCTGTTTTGCGATCAGCGTGTTGATGCCGTCGCTTGCCAGATCGAGCAGCGCATTCATTTCATCGCGCGAGAACGGCGCGCCTTCGGCCGTGCCCTGAATTTCGACGAAGCCGCCCGCGCCCGTCATCACCACGTTCATGTCGGTGTCGCATTGCGAGTCTTCGTCGTAGTCGAGGTCCAGCACCGGCAGGCCGTCATACACGCCGACCGAAATCGCCGCGATGTAGTCGGTGATCGGCGAAGTTTCGATGCGGCCCGCGGCCAGCAACTTTGCCACCGCGTCATGCGCGGCAACGAACGCGCCGGTGATGCTGGCCGTGCGCGTGCCGCCGTCGGCCTGGATCACGTCGCAATCGATATGCAGCGTGCGCGCACCAAGTTTCTCGAGATCGAATACCGAACGCAAGGCGCGGCCGATCAGGCGCTGGATTTCCTGCGTGCGGCCAGTTTGCTTGCCGCGCGCGGCTTCGCGGTCGCTGCGGGTATGCGTGGCGCGCGGCAGCATGCCGTATTCGGCGGTCAGCCAGCCCTGGCCGCGGTCGCGCAGGAACGACGGCACGCTCTCGGCGATGCTCGCCGTGCAGATGACCTTGGTGTCGCCGAATTCGACCAGCACCGAGCCCTCCGCATGCTTCGTGTAGTGGCGCGTGATGCGCACGTCGCGCAGCTGGTTGGCCTGGCGGCCGCTGGGGCGTTGGGTGTCGTTGGTCATGTTGGGATCGGTCTGGAAGAAAAGCGGGAGGGAAAGCGCGATTTTACCGCCGATCGCGCCGGGCGCGGGGCGGCCTGGTGGCCGGCCGGGCAGCCGCATGCGCCGGGGCTCTCAGCGAAGTCGCACGGCGCAGGCGGCGGCCCGCGTATAAAGGGCCTTGCCGGTAAAAATGGGATAATGCGGATTCCCCGCCCCGCGTCTCGTACACGCCGGGCGATTCGACTCTCCGGCCATCGTCAAAACGCATGGCCACAATCGCGAGAAATACGATGATCTACAGCATGACTGGCTATGCGAGCGCCACGCGCGAACTCGTCGCGGCCTCGGGCACCGGCGGTGTGAGCGTATCGGTCGAATTGCGCACGGTGAACTCGCGCTTTCTCGATCTGAACTTCCGGATGCCGGAAGACGTGCGCGTCTGCGAACCGACGCTGCGCGAAATGCTGATGAACAAACTTTCGCGCGGCAAGGTTGATATTCGTATCAACCTGCAGCGCAGCGAACAGTCGGCCAACGCGGGCTCGGTCAATCGCGATGCGCTGACGCAACTCGCGCTGCTCGAGCGCACCGTGCTGTCGACGTTCCCGGAAGCTGGGCGCCTGCGCACCGGCGAAATTCTGCGCTGGCCTGGCGTGCTGGCCGAAACCGGCGTGGCGCCGGAAGTGTTGCGCGACGCGGTGCTTGCTTGCGGCAAGCAGGCGATTACCGATCTGATCGACGTGCGTGCCCGTGAAGGCGCGCAACTGGCGACCATGCTGCTCGCCAACGTCACCGAGATGGAAGCGATCGTCACGAAGATCACACCGTTGGTGCCGGAACTGATCGCCAAGCATCAGCAGAAGATCGTCGAACGTCTGCAGGAAGCGCTCGGTATTGCCGCGCCCGATACGGCGGCAACGATCGTCTCGCGTGAGGAAATCAACGAGCGGATTCGCCAGGAAGTGACGATGTACGGCATCCGTATCGACATTGCCGAAGAATTGTCGCGTCTCACGGCTCACCTGAACGAAACGCGTCACGTGATCGAGAAGGGCGGCAAGGTCGGCAAGCGCCTCGACTTCATGATGCAGGAGCTAAATCGCGAAGCGAACACGCTCGGCTCGAAGGCGGCCGCGAAGGAACTGGCCGATTCGTCGATGACCCTGAAGCTGCTCATCGAACAGATGCGCGAGCAAGTACAGAATCTGGAGTAAGGCAGGAGCCCCGAGAACATGACCGACCACACACGCGAAACCAGCGCACCGCGCAACCCTTACGCCGGTGCTTATCCCGGCAACCTGTTCATGGTGGTCGCGCCTTCGGGCGCAGGCAAGTCGACGCTCGTGAACGCGCTGCTCGCCGGCGACGACGCGATCCGTCTGTCGATTTCGTACACCACACGCCCGCCGCGTCCGAAGGAGCAGGACGGCGAACACTATCACTTCACGACGGTCGACGATTTCCTGACCCGTCACGCGGCCGGCGAGTTTCTGGAAAGCGCGGAAGTGCACGGCAACTACTATGCGACGTCGCGCGTGTGGATCGAAGAGCAGATGAAAAGCGGCCATGACGTGCTGCTCGAAATCGACTGGCAAGGCGCGCAACAGGTCAAGAAGCAGTTTCACAACGCAGTGGAAATTTTCATCCTGCCGCCGTCGCTCGAGGCGCTCGAAGAGCGTTTGAAAAAGCGTGGCCAGGACGAGCCGAACGTGATCACGCGCCGTTTGCTCGCAGCCGGCAGCGAGATGGCGCACGCGGCCGAAGCGGAGTACGTCGTGATCAACGACAGCTTCGATCGTGCGCTCGGTGAACTGCGCTGCCTCGTGGCTGCGACGCGTTCGCGCTTCGCCTCGCAATACGCACGCCACACGCAGCTTTTCGTGCAGCTCGGCATCCACCTGCCGCACGCGTGAACGCGGCGATGGTTCGAGCACATAAGGTAGAATAAGCGACATACTGAGAAGGAACCCAACATGGCCCGCATTACCGTCGAAGACTGTCTCAAACAGATCCCGAACCGTTTCGAACTCGCGCTTGCCGCGACCTATCGCGCGCGTCAGCTCGCTCAAGGTCACACGCCGAAGATCGAAAGCCGCGACAAGCCCACCGTCGTCGCACTGCGCGAAATCGCAGCCGGCCAGGTTGGCGTCGAAATGCTGAAGAAGGTGCCGGTTTAAGGCGCACTGTTCGGTTTTCGATTGCCTGTATTTGCCAGGTCTATTTGCTACACGTAATTGCATCACCGTGCAGACCGGCGTCCAACCCTAACCGCTACGGAGGCGAACATGAGTACGACCCCGCCCACCGCCACGGAAGTGGAACACGACGCTGACTCGCCCTCGTCCGCACGGAAGTACATCGACGCGGTCCTCGAACAGTCGTTTCGCCATCTGTTTGGGCCGACCGCCACGCCGGAGCAACCGCGCCGGCATGACGTCGTTTCGATCGCCAAACTGACCTCCGCTCTGTCCGGCTATTTGCAGCCGGAAGAGATCAAGGACGTCAAGGCGGCGTTCCATTTCAGCGACGAAGCCCACCTCGGCCAGTATCGGCAGAGCGGCGAACCCTACATTACCCATCCTGTCGCCGTCGCGGAAATCTGCGCCGGCTGGAATCTCGACGCCCAGTCGATCATGGCGGCGCTGCTGCACGACGTGATGGAAGACCAGGGCGTGACCAAGGCCGAACTCGCCGAGCGATTCGGCGCGAAGGTCGCGGAACTGGTCGACGGGTTGTCGAAGCTGGACAAGATGGAGTTTCGCAATCGCGAAGAGGCGCAGGCGGAAAACTTCCGCAAGATGCTGCTCGCGATGGCACGCGACGTCCGAGTGATTCTGGTGAAGCTCGCCGACCGCCTGCACAACATGCGCACGCTCGGTGCGGTGCCGCATGAGAAACGCCGCCGCGTGGCGCGCGAGACGCTAGACATTTATGCGCCGATCGCCCACCGGCTCGGCCTGAACAATACCTATCGCGAGCTGCAGGACCTGAGCTTCGCGAACTTCAACCCGCATCGCTACGCCACGCTCGAAAAGGCCGTCAAGGCCGCGCGCGGCAACCGGCGGGAAGTGGTGGGCAAGATTCTGGAGTCGGTGCAGCGCGCGATTGCCGACGCGAAGCTCGACGCCGAAGTCACCGGCCGCGAGAAGACCATCTTCAGTATCTACAAGAAGATGCGCGACAAGCAGTTGTCGTTCTCGCAGGTGCTCGACGTGTACGGCTTCCGCGTGGTGGTCGAAAGCGCGCTCGAGTGCTACACGTGCATCGGCGCGTTGCATGCGCTCTACAAGCCAGTGCCGGGCAAGTTCAAGGATTACATCGCGATCCCAAAGGTGAACGGCTATCAATCGCTGCACACCACGCTGGTCGGCCCGTTCGGTGCACCGATCGAGTTCCAGGTGCGCACGCGCAAGATGCACGAGATTGCCGAAGCGGGCGTCGCGGCACACTGGTTGTACAAGAACGGCGGCGCGGATCTGAACGACGTGCAAAAGCGCGCGCACCAGTGGCTCAAGTCGCTGCTCGACATCCAGAGCGAAGCGGGCGACTCGAGCGAATTCCTCGAGCACGTCAAGATCGACCTGTTCCCGGACGCGGTGTACGTGTTTACGCCCAAGTCGAAGATCATGGCGCTGCCGCGCGGCGCCACTGCGCTCGATTTTGCGTATTCGATCCACAGCGACCTGGGTAACCAGTGCGTCGCCGTGAAGATCAATAACGAACTGCTGCCGCTGCGCACCGAGTTGAAGAGCGGTGACATTGTTGAAGTGATCACGGCGCCGTACTCGAAGCCGAATCCGGCATGGCTGGGTTTCGTGCGCACCGGCAAGGCGCGTTCGGCAATCCGCCATTATCTGAAGACGATGCGCCTGAACGAGTCCGTCCAGCTCGGCGAACGTCTTGTCGACCAGGCGCTGAAGGGCTACGGGCTGGCGCTGTCGGACGTGACGCCGGAAGCGTGGGAAAAGCTCGTGCAGTGGACGGGCAACAAGAACCGTCAGGAAATCTTCGCGGATATCGGTCTCGGCCGGCGTGTCGCCGCGGTCATGGCCAAGCGTATCGAAGTGCTGATGAGCGGCCGCGACGCGGACGACGACGGTTCGCGCGACGGCACAGCGCCGCATGCGCCGCCGGTCGTTATCACGGGCACCGAAGGCATGTCAGTACAGTTGTCCGCATGCTGCCGTCCGATCCCGGGCGACGACATCATGGGCTATATCGGCATTGGCCTCGGCATGGCGATCCACACCACCGATTGCCGCGTCGCGCAGCGTATCCACAAGCGCGACCCGGGCCGCTGGATCGATGTTGCATGGGCGCCGCAGCCGGGGCGTCTGTTCGACGTCGCGGTGAAGGTGCTGGTCAAGAACACCAAGGGCGTATTCGCCCGTGTGGCGGCCGACATCACGTCGGCGGATGCGAACATCGTCCACATCGCGATGGACGAAGATCTGTCGCAGGAATCCACGGTGCTGCGTTTCGTGATCCAGGTGAGCGATCGTGTCCATCTCGCCAATGTCATGCGCCGCGTGCGGACGAATCCGGACGTGATGCGGATCGCGCGCGAACGGCCGAGCGATGAGGGGCATCACCGTCACGACGGCGGGATGCGGATCGACCGCGAGCGGGCGGACTACTGATCTGTGGCCGGCTGAAGCTGCTCGCAGCGGACGTCTGAGCGCCCCACGGGTGGCGCCGGGCAGCGCCTTCGTTGAGACCGCGAACGCATCGGCCGTCGGTAAGTCTCATCTGTTCTTCAGGGAGAACCCTTATGAACGTAGCTGACCTCACCGGCGTGGCGCTCGACTATTGGGTCGCCCGCAGCCTGCACGACTTCGTGCGCGAAATCTACTTTACCGACAGCGGCGAAACGGTCTCGATTCGCGGCATTGACCGTGGCCGGTCATGGGACGGCCGTTTTACGCCGTCCAGGTCATGGGAAGCAGCCGCTGCGGTGCTGGAACGTACGCAACGGCTGGAGGTGCGTGAGCGGACCGATCGGGGTGCGGCGCATTGCATCGCGGAATTCGAGGGCGGCCATCGAACCGTGGAAGGGCGCGGAGACTCGCTGCAGATCGCGCTACTGCGGGCGTTCGTGGAAAGTCGCTTCGGCGATAGTGTGGGCGACGTGTTGCGCCAGGAGCAGGCGGTCACCGGCGAGCGTGCGCGGCCAATTGGCGAGGACACGGTGGGTAGTTCGTTTGAAGATATACCGACTCCCGATGGGCAGATCGGTGATATTCAGTCGGCGCCGCGATAGTTGCCGTGATGCTGGCCCGGGCGCAAAAGCAAAAGCCTGGCCGCGGGGCGTGACGATAGCAGAACCGGTCACGCAAAAACAAAGGGCCTTCCGATCGGAAGGCCCTTATAGGTGGTGCGGCTGGCAGGATTCGAACCCACGACCCCTTGGTTCGTAGCCAAGTACTCTATCCAACTGAGCTACAGCCGCACGCTAAACAGATGACGCCAGTTTCAGTGAAACTGCGCATAAATCCGGATAAAACAATCGGAGTAAAACATAGGGCCTCCCCGGAGGGAGGCCCTCGAATAAGTGGTGCGGCTGGCAGGATTCGAACCCACGACCCCTTGGTTCGTAGCCAAGTACTCTATCCAACTGAGCTACAGCCGCACGCAGAAACGAGATTATAGCAAAGGTTTTGAAAAAGGGAAGCATGTAACTGCGATTTGTCTCATTGCCCTGATCGTGTACCCTTGATAGGCAGTCGTTTGCTGCGGTTACCGGATCATCATGAACAAGGCCTTTGTCAAAGAGTCGAGTGAAGAGAATGACGACGACCTCGACGTCGCGCAGCCCGAAATCCCACCGGGTACGAAAAACTACATCACGCCCGCCGGCTACCGGCGCATGCGTGATGAACTGCTACATCTGATCGATGTCGAGCGGCCGGAGGTGGTCAGACTGGTGTCGTGGGCGGCCTCGAACGGCGACCGCTCGGAGAACGGCGATTACATCTACGGCAAACGTCGTCTGCGAGAGATCGATCGGCGGATCCGCTTTCTGACTAAGCGACTCGATATTGCCGAAGTAGTCGATAGCAGCAAGCAGGAAAACGTCGATCAGGTTTTCTTCGGCGCGACCGTCGAATATGCAACGGAAGACGGCGAGGTGCATACCGTGACGATCGTCGGTGTCGACGAGGTCGACCTGGACGTTGGCCACGTGAGCTGGATTTCGCCGATCGCGCGGGCGCTGCTCAAGGCAAAGATCGGCGATACGGTGACCTTGTACACCCCGGCCGGCCCCCAGTCCATCGACATTCTGGACGTTAAGTATCCGCCGCCCGATACCGCTGGCTAAGCGAACTTTCGTGGCGACATAAAAAAGGCGCCGCGAACGGCGCCTTGGATACTGCGGCGATTGCCGACCGCTTTAGAAGCGGTGACGCAGACCTGCGGTCACGGCGACCTGCTTGTTGTTGCCAGAAGCGGCCAGCCCGTTGATGTCGGCGTCGACAACAGCGTTCTCGTTGACTTGCTGGTATTCGCCTTGCAGATAGACGTCCGTGCGCTTGGAGAGCGCGTACGCCGTTTGCAGGTTGAACTGGTTCCAGTGCGGGCGTGTGCCAGCAAGGCTTGCTCGGGTGTACGTGTACGAACCGGCGATGCTCACTGCCGGCGTCAGCGCGTAGCGAGCGTTAGCTTCGAAGTTCTGGAAGTGAGCGCTGCTGCCACCGAAGCCGCCGATACCACCGGTTTGACCCGACGCGCCGGCGCCGATGCCAGCCAGACCCGACAGGTTCGTTTGCGAGTACACGAGACCGACGGTAGCCGGGCCGAATGCATAGTTAGCACCCGCGCCCCAGGTTTGTTGGCGGCCCGCGAAGAACGTGTTGTCGCTCGAAACCGCGCCGCCCGAATTGAATGCTGCCGCTGCGCCAGTCGCGCCATTGCTGTTGAGTTGCAAGTAAGCAGCAGCGATATTCAGGCCGCCCCAGTTGTACGAAGCGCCCGCACTGTAAGCGCGGTTGTTGGCGAAGCCGTCAGCCTGGTTCGAGAAACCGTACATGCCGCCGAACTTGAAGCCGCCGTAGTTCACGCTCTGGTACTTGACCGAGTTGTTGACGCGGAACGAGTTGTTGAGGTTGTCGTTATCGAACGGGTGGGCGAACTGCGTGCCGCCATATTGCGTGCCGGTAAGCGCCAGCGGACCCACGTAGTCGACCATGCTGTCGTATTGACGACCGAGGGTGACGGAGCCGAACTGATCGCTGGACAGGCCGACGAACGCTTGACGGCCAAATTCGCGGCCGCCTTGTTTCAGCGTGCCGTCATTGATGCCGAAGCCGTTTTCCAACGTGAAGATGGCCTTCAGACCGCCGCCAAGATCTTCTGCGCCACGCAAGCCCCAACGGCTGCCGTTCACCGAACCGCTGGTTTCTTGCCAGTTGCTGTGGCCGTGCTGGTTATTCGTATAAGTGATGCCGGCGTCGATCAAGCCATACAGCGTGACGCTGCTCTGGGCATGTGCTGCCGTTGCAAAAACGCCCGTGAGGGCCGCGACCATGAGTGTCTTCTTCATCTTGTAACTCCGTGAGCTAGAGTGGGCTTTTTGAACCCAGGCTTAGGGAGACCTTCACGCGGGCGCAGCGAGAGGCGAAATCCGCATGAGAAACGCGTTGTACTCCAAACGCGCCGGTTTCCGGTTAGGCAGAGTGTAAAGAGACGCTCACAAAAGCGCGCATTCCGAATTTCGCAATAAAGTATTACTGGATGTGAAATGATGGACGAATTCCGCTTAAGCCTTACTGATAAAGGCTTTCAGCGCTATTGATGGGGAGTGGGAAGCGAATTGACGGCGTTGCGTTGTTCATTTGCGACAGTAATCGATGCAAAAAAACAACGCGATAAATCATACAAAAAAGGATTGTTGTTGCTATGGAAACAGATGGTTGTTAATTATGCGAATAATCGATTGCGTTTAAACCGCTATACTGAAAGTTCTGCTTTCCGAAGCAGACTTTTTCGTTGACGAAAAAGATCTCCAAACCTTTGTCGGCGCGACTTCCCAGTCGCGCTTTTTTTTTGCTCGCTGGTTATGGCTTCGCGGGCGCCAGTCAGTGTGCTGGCGCGGCGTTGTCTACTTCGCTCCAGTCGGTCAAGGTTGAGATGCTCCAGTCTTCCATCACGTAGCGGCGTGCGTCCATGGGTGACGACAGCAAGTTTTGCCAATGGTCCCCATGCCACATCGGATCAAATTCGAACACTGAAGGTGACGTGGCGGCCGGTTCAGACTGAACGGGAACCGTGCTGGCGCGCGGCTGATGCGGGTGGGTGAGCCAGGTAATAAGGCGGCGGAATTCATTGAACAGCATAGTAATCTCCCCTGAAGCGAATTACTTCTCGCTACTGATTTCCATCATGCGGCGATGAGTGCAGCGCAACAACTCGGATAAACACTTACCAGAAACATGTCTTGTTACATATTTTCATTGGTGTGAGAAGTTTTTGCCGACATTGCCAGTATCTGGCACCGATTAAGTAATATTGACTTGAAAGATTGTCCGGTTTTCGCTGACTATGCTGCTGTGATTTTGATTCATCCGGCATTGCATTATCGTGACCTGTACTAAGGGCATATGAAAAATTCGCTTGACGGTAATTCTTCGTTCCCCGTATAACGGCAATGCTGAATTTCAATCGCCGGATCTGATTGTGCAGGCCTTCTGAAATGTTCTGTCGCGGACGTAATGGCAATGAAGTGCGGCTTGAGGGCAACGTGCCCATTTTGATAAACGTAGAGGGAAACTGGAATATGGAAACTGGTATCGTCAAATGGTTCAACGATGCTAAAGGCTTTGGCTTCATTACATCGGATGCGGGTGGCGAAGACCTGTTCGCGCACTTTTCGGAGATCCGCTCCGAAGGTTTCAAGTCGCTGAAGGAGAATCAGCGCGTTTCCTTCGAGGTTAAGGCGGGCCCGAAGGGCAAGCAGGCGGCGAACATCCAGCCGCTGTAAATCGCGCGCGGCTCTGCGCGTGCCTCAGGGCAGTGTGATCCTGATCGCCCCAAAAGCCTTCGCCAGATGCGAAGGCTCTTTTACTTCCGTTCATTATACCGACGTGCCTGATTTTATTAACTATCTGGTTCGTATTAAATATATGGGGCTATACGGGCGGTAAAGTGGCGTCTCCCGAAGTTTCAGGCCGGAGTTTCAAGCCGGAGTCATAAAAATATAATAATGCGCAGCGCTGAGCGGGTCAGGGATCGTGCGAAATGCAGTCTTTGCAACGCGTGGCACCCAAGGCAAAGCAATACGGGGTGGGTGCGAGGCGGCTAACTGGTGCATACTTGCCGCAAAGCCACGCGTCCAAAGTATCCTTTTCCATGTCTGAACAGTTTGTGCCAGAGTCGGCTCTGGCTATGCCGATCGTCTTCGTCGACCTTGAAACCACCGGTGGCTCGACCAGCGAACATCGCATCACCGAAGTTGGGGTGGTTGAAATAGGGCCGGCCGGCGTATCGCGTTGGAGCAGCCTGGTTGACCCCCAGCAACCGATTCCCTCTTTCATTCAGCAACTGACCGGCATCACGAACGCGATGGTGCGAGGTGCGCCGACGTTCGATGCTATCGCCCCGGCTCTATTCGAACGCCTGAATGGCAAACTTTTCGTAGCGCACAACGCGAGTTTCGACCGCGGCTTTCTGCGCGGAGAGTTTCGCCGGGCCGGCCTGGCGTTCGATCCAGATGTGCTGTGCACGGTGCGGCTGTCGCGCGCATTGTTTCCGGCTGAAAAACGCCATGGACTCGACGCGCTGGTGGAGCGTCATGGCCTCGTTCCGTCCGATCGTCACCGCGCGCTGGCCGACGCCGATCTGATCTGGCAGTTCTGGCAGCGTCTGCACGGCGGTCTCGTGCCATTAGAGGTTTTGCAAGCGCAGATCGAACGCACCACACGGCGCTACCGGCTTGCGGGCGACATCACCGAAGACCTGCTCGATACCGCGCCGGCGGGGTGCGGCGTGTATGCCTTCTATGGAGAAGACGACCTCCCGCTGTATGTCGGACGAAGCGTACGCGTGCGTCAGCGGCTACGCTCACATCTGACGGGCGAGCGACGTTCGTCGAAGGACATGCGGCTCGCGCAGCAAGTGCGGCGGGTCGAATGGCGTGCGACAGGCGGTGAACTGGGCGCCATGCTCGCGGAGGCGCAGTTGATCGCCACACTGCGTCCCGGCCATAACCGCGTGCCGCGCGTCACGAAGAGCGATCCGGTGGATGCGCCCTGGCCGTTCGAAGGTCCGGTCGTATTTGAGGAGCGTGAAGAAGCGTCGCACGCACGCGCTTTTCACGTTGTCGACCGGTGGCATTACCTCGGGCATGCGCCCTCGCTCGCGCAGGCGGCGACACTGCATGCATCGAGCGTGACTGGCCCCTTCGAGTTGTCGACCTATCGGCTGCTGCAAAGTCATCTTGCGCGCGGCTTGCGTGTGATGCCGTTGAGCGTTTCGAACGGCATACCGGTGGCGACTCTGGCTTAAGGCAGGGTTTCCCCAGCGGTGTCCCTTTGCTTGATACGGGTGCAATCCGCCTGTAGGGCGGTGGCCGAATGTCAGTTACTTGAGGCCCCGATCCGGCCGCGCAGACCGCACAGAGCGACTAGCCCGTCGCACCGACTCCACCTGTTTCGCACACATGGCCGAGCGCGCGCGTCAACGCGCTCGAGCGGGTCGAGTCGTAGCGCGTCAGCGATTTCCAGTTGGCGAGCGACTGTGCCACGCGCGACGGACAATCCTGCGCCGTGCGCAGCGGCTGCACGCGCGCGAGTCCGGCCACGAGTGACTGCGTCAACCGGTCCAGCTGCGGCCTCGTGCTGGTGGCCAGGTCGGGCGCGGGACCTTCGGGCGGGCGCGTGCTACGCCAGTTGGCAAACAGCGCGTTCTGCACGTCCTTGCTGGCGTCGATCTGATCCTGGAAGAAGGCGCGTGCAAACGCCGGATCGACGTTCGCCGCGACGGCACGCTTTTCGACGTCGGCGAGCAGCGCGTTCTCGCGTGGCGTATCCGTAATCGGTTGATGGTTCGCCCACTTCCAGCGTGCCACCGGTTCCGCGAGCGCGAGACGCTGCGATGCCAAGGCGATCAAGCTGGTCAGCGCGGTGTCGTCGCCATCCGCAACGGCGGGAGTGGGCACCAGCGCGATTGCGGTGAATAAAGCGAGCGCAAATGACGCTCCAAAGCGATACGAGCGATTCATCGAAGAGGGGAGTGACCGGATGGCCGCAGAAGAAAAACCAGAAGAATAGACGATGCGCCGATCAAATGGGCTTAAGCGGGATTAGGTAGGTAGGCCGGGCGGGCTCAGGCTGACGTGCCGATCGATTGCAACAAACGATCAGCTATTCAAAGACGCCCGTCAGAGACGTGCGCTAACAAGGCGCCAGGCCACATGTGCCAGGCGCCGCGATCAGGCAGGCGTAACCCGCGCCGCGCAAGCGGCAACAGACAATCGTAGGGGCGCGTGCAAACCGTCACCGCGCGCCGAACGCGCGGACGCAGATGCTGCATCGCGCCACAGCCCAATTACTTCGAGTCGCACGACTTACGTTGTTCGTCGAAAAATGCGCGAACGTGCTCAGGCAGTTCGGCACCCAAAAACTCGACGCCAGCGGGTTCCGGATCCGGGCTAAAGACTTTATCCGGGGTCGGAATCTTCGGTGGTTTGGCATCCATGATCTTTCTCCTTTACAAACCGATTATCTGCCTCGGTCCCCGTTTTACACCAGCGTCTGATGCGGCTCAGATGTTTGTGTTGCTTTAACGGTACAGGCCGACACGGGAGCGGAATGTTTGAATAGAATTTATTGGTTGACTGCATCCGGCCGAATTCGCCGCCGTCAAACAACGCAGTCCAATATCTCTGCCGTTCCTTCCTCAGCCTTGCCCCGCGCGCCTTCCGCTCATTATCTTCAATGCATCACAGTATGGTCTGTTCAACTGTAAGCATATGAACAAATGGCAGTGCTTTTTGTGCACTGCCGCATTGGAAGGATTTTCTTTGCGTTAGGCCGAACGTTCGTTAATTACCGATTCGTTCAGTGCCGTCATTCAGCCCCTCATTTGTTGGTAAACGAACGATTGCCCGAATTCGTTGACGATCGGGAGTGTTTTTCAGGTTATTTTTCGCAAATAAAAAGGCACCGCGTCCTCGAAAGAAGCGCGGCGCCTGCATCGGATGATTTTTACGCTGTCGGCGCTGGAATTTTCACAGGTGCTGAGTAGGCTACGGATTTGTCGGCGACTTCGACCTGCCCGTGAATCCGCGCCTGATGGCCGTCCGCAAACATGTAGTACGGGAACGGACGGGCAGGCTCCGAAACGGAATCGAGCCGTGCGGCCAATTCCGGTGCGAGCGTGAGATCGAGCGAGCCAAGCGACTCCTGCAACTGTTCCGGCCGGGTCGCGCCGACAATGATGCTCGACACGCCGCGCTTCTGATGCAGCCAGTTCAGCGCGACTTGAGCCATCGGCCGTCCTGCCAGATTCGCAACAGCCTCGAGTTCCGCAACGATGCGAAAGTTGCGCTCAGTCAGCTTGTCGAATCCCGGCGGCGGTGCGCTCGCGAGGCTCGCAAGACGCCCGTCGCCGGAAATGGCGTTTGCCGCTCCGCTTTGCGACGGACGATATTTTCCCGACAGCATCCCCATGCCTAGCGGACTCCACGGCACGAGACCCATGCCGAGATTGGCGGCGAGATCCGCGAACTCGTTTTCGGCGTTGCGTTCGATCATCGAGTACTCGAGTTGCATGGCCGCGACGGGTTCGAAACCGCGCCAGTCAGCCAACGTCTGCGCGCGTCCGGCGAACCACGCGGGCGTATCCGACAGGCCGACATAGCGGATCTTGCCCGCGCGCACTGCGTCGTCCATCGCGCGCATCACTTCGTCGACCGGGGTGACGCGGTCCCACGTGTGCAGGTAGTACAGGTCGATGTAGTCGGTGCCCAGGCGCTTAAGCGAGCCGTCGAGCGCACGCAGCAGATTCTTCCGGTGGTTGCCGCCCGCGTTTGGATTGCCGGTCTCGGCGTTGTAGCCGTACTTGGTGGCGATCACCAGCCGGTCGCGCAGACCGCGCGCCGCGACGAATTTGCCCAGCCATTTCTCACTGGTGCCTTCGGTGTACAGATCGGCGGTATCGATGAAGTTGCCGCCGGCATCCACATACAGGTCAAACAGGCGTTGCGCCGATTGTTCCTCTGCGCCCCAACCCCATTCGGTACCGAAGGTCATCGTGCCGAGTGCGATCGGGCTTACGCGAAGGCCCGAGCGGCCGAGCAGGTTGTAGCGGTCCATCGTCATGTCAGTCTCCTTGAGTGATCAGGCGGGAAGAGTCGAGTCGATGGAGTAATCGTGCGCTGATTTTTTACTTGGAAAAATGACCTCTGTCTGCAAGCATTGTGAAGTGCGACTTAATAATGGAGATCGAGATGGATCCAGCCCAGTTGCCGGCCTTGATGGCGTTTGTGTGCGTGGCGCGTCACGGCAACTTTACGCGAGCGGCTGCTGAATCCGGGGTGACGGCGTCGGCGCTGTCGCAAAGCATTCGCTCGCTCGAGACGCAGCTGAATGTGCGCCTCTTCAACCGGACCACCCGGCGTGTCGCCTTGACTGAGGCGGGCGCACAATTCCTCGCTCGTGTGCTGCCTGCGCTGGGTGAGCTGGAAGCCGCTTTTGAGGCGCTCGATGAAACCCGCGATCAGCCTGCCGGCACCTTGCGCATTAATTTGCCGAGGGTCGCGAGCGAGATGCTGGTGCTGCCGCATCTGGCTGAGTTCACACAACGTTATCCGCAGATCCGCCTCGACCTGACACTCGACGATGGTTTCGCCGACATGGTCGGCGAAGGCTTCGACGCGGGCATCCGGCTCGGAGAACGGGTCGCGCAGGACATGGTGGCGGTGCCGCTGGGCGGCGCTATCCGCATTGCCGTCGCTGGCTCACCGGCTTACTTCGAGCGCTACCCGGCACCGGCGACGCCGGCCGATCTCGCTGCTCACGATTGTCTGCGCTACCGCTTCTCGACCAGCGGCGGTATTTATCGATGGGAGTTCGCGCCGCCCGACGATTCGTCGCGCGTGTTCGAAGTCGAGACGCGCGGGAGTCTGGTCACTAACGATCTGCGTACGATGGTGAGGGCGGCAGAGCAGGGCGTGGGCCTCCTTCATGTGATCGACGACTACGTGAAGGAGCAACTCGCGGATGGTCGTCTGGTGAGGGTGCTGGACGCATGGTGTCCAAGCTTCCCGGGTTTTTATCTGTACACGGCGAGCCGCGTGCAGATGCCCTTCAAATTGCGCGCGCTGATCGATTTCCTGAAGGAGAAGCGCGAGTTTCAATAGAGATTCCGCGCCATTTTAGTAGCGAATTGCGCCATTGGCCGGTGAGGGCGCGCCGCGCCGCCTATGGTTGTGGCAGCGATCCACGGCGTTCGGTGCGCTGGCTAACGGACGCACTGGGCCTCGCGCGGAAGATGGCTGTCTTCGCCCCTCAGAGAGTTCACCATGGAAAACGCTGTCTACTGGCAAGGACGCCAGGTCGGAATCGAGTGTGCCGGCCGGATCTCGTGGTTTCCGTCAGCGCCGCAGGAAGCGGTGTTGGCGTATGACACGAAGCCGGCTGAGAACCTGATCGTTGCAGATGCAGTGGTCGCTCGCAATCTTGGCATGACTGCGCGATGCGACCGATGGGACTTTGGCGGGTAGACTCCGCGAATCTCGCAAAGCCGCGACAGAAAACAAAAAGCCCAGTCACGAGGACTGGGCTTTTTGCTTGAATCTTGTGGTGCCGGAAAGAGGAATCGAACCCCCGACCTTCGCATTACGAATGCGCTGCTCTACCGTCTGAGCTATTCCGGCATCAGGAGAAACGAGATTATAGGGACTCTTTTACGAACTTGGCAAGCCCCTGCGATTACTTTTTTGCTTCCAGATGGTAACGGGTGACACGGTCGACTTCGTTCTTCGAGCCGAGGAATACCGCCACACGCTCGTGCAGGCTCTTCGGCTGGATGTCCAGAATGCGCTTCTCGCCGTTGGTCGCGGCGCCGCCCGCCTGCTCGACGATGAATGCCATCGGGTTCGCTTCATACATCAGGCGCAGCTTGCCCGGCTTGTCCGGCGTGCGCTTGTCGGCCGGGTACATGAAGATGCCGCCGCGGTTCAGGATACGGTGCACATCGGCCACCATCGACGCGATCCAGCGCATATTGAAGTCGCTTTGGCGCGGACCTTCCTTACCTGCCTTCAACTCGCCGATGTATTTCTCGACCGGGGGATACCAGTGGCGCTCGTTCGATGCGTTGATCGCGTATTCACGCGTCTCGACCGGAATGCGCATATCGCTTTGCGTGAGTACCCACGAACCCAACTCGCGGTCGAGCGTGAAACAGTTCACGCCGTTGCCGGTGGTCAGCACCAGCACCGTTTGCGGGCCGTAAACCGCATAGCCTGCCGCGACCTGCTGCGTGCCAGGTTGCAGGAACGACTGTTCGGTGGGTTGCTGGCCGTCCGGGCAGCGCAGCACCGAGAAGATCGTGCCAATCGACACGTTGACGTCGATGTTCGACGAGCCGTCGAGCGGATCGAACACCAGCAGGTATTCGCCCTTCGGGTAGTTGGCCGGGATCGGGAAGAACTGTTCCATTTCCTCGGACGCCATGCCCGCGAGGTTGCCGCCCCATTCATTCGCTTCGAGCAGGATTTCGTTCGACAGGATGTCGAGCTTCTTCTGCACCTCGCCCTGAACATTCTCGCTGCCAGCCGTGCCGAGTGCGTCGCCCAGCGCGCCCTTGCTGACGTGGTAGCTGATCGCCTTGCATGCGCGCGCGACGACTTCGATCAGAAGGCGCAGGTCGGCCGGCAGGTTGTTGGTCTCGCGCTGCTGCTCGATCAGGTACTTTGTGAGAGTGGTACGACGTTGCAAAGCCATTGCTGTACTCCGGGAAGGCTTGAGGAATGTCTCGATTTTAACCGCTCGCCGTGTCGGTTCCGTGCTTTTGAGACGCAAGAACCGGCGACGGTGCTACCGGACCCTGCAAAGGCCCGTGAATTCACGCTTTGCGGCGAGCCTTGATGGCCGTGACATTGCCTGTGAGGCTCGCCGCAAGCGCCGCCGCCCGGGCGTGTTCGGCCGAGACTTTCGGCAGTTTCGGCCGGTTCGCCCTGGGCATCGGCTCGATCTCGCGTTCGATCTGCTCGCCGGCCGCGGCGGTGGCGACGCGCAGGTCGTAAGCGATCTGCAGATTTAGCCAGAACTGCGCACTCGCGCCAAAGTAGCGTTCGAGCCGCAGTGCGGTGTCAGCCGAGATGGCGCGTTTGCCGCGCACGATGTCGTTGATGCGCGGCGCCGGTACTCGCAGCGCAAGTGCGAGCGCATTGACGGACATGCCGAGCGGCTCGAGGAACTCGCTGCGCAGAATCTCCCCCGGGTGAGTCTCCGGGATGCTTTCTCCCGTGCCGATGTCGGAGAAGTCGATACTGCCCAGATCGGAGCGTTTGATGACCATGGTGGTCTCCCAATAATCAGTGATAGTCGACAATTTCGACATTCAGCGCCTCCCCGTCGACAAAATGAAAACAGATGCGCCACTGCGCGTTGATGCGAATGCTACACTGCCCGCTGCGCTGGCCTTGCAAGGCTTCGAGCCGGTTGCCCGGCGGCGCATGCAGGCTGCGGATGGACTCCGCGGCATCGATCATCAGCAGCTTGCAGCGTGCGAGCGCCTGCATGTAGAGCGGCAGTGAATGCACGAACTTGCCGTGGAAGATTGCTGCCGTAGCCTTGTCGCCGAATGTCGTGATCATGGGATGATATAACGCGGTGCGTTAAACGTAAACCGTTAAATGAATGCGTTTACTTTCACCCTGCCGAGTCGATACGAATAGTCGTCCAGACGGCTAACGTCGAGCACTGTAATGCCGCGCCACGGCGCAAATTCAGGACGAAAAAAAGCCGGCAACACGTGCCGGCTTTTTGCTGCGGGAAGCGTCTTCAGAAGCGCGTTCAGCAGCGCCGTCAGATAAGCCTCACGCCAACGCTTTCTCCACGATCTCGCGCACGTCGCGCGACTTCGCCTGTGACGCCACTTTCTCCAGCGCCGCGCGCATGCCGTCGCGCAGCGCCGGCGTGAAGCGGCGCCACAGTTCCAGCGAACGGGCGAGGCGGGCGGCCACTTGCGGATTGATGGCGTCGAGCGCGATCACCTGGTCGGCCCAGAACGCGTAGCCCGAACCGTCTTCGGCGTGGAACTGCGCCGGGTTTGCCGCACAGAAGCTGAAAATCAGCGAACGCGCGCGGTTCGGATTCTTCAGGTTGAACGCCGGGTGCGTCATCAGCTTGCGCACGGTCTCGATCACCGGACGCTGCGCGCTGCCGCGCTGCGTGGCTTGCAAGGCGAACCACTTGTCGATGACGAGCGGCTCCTTTTCGAAGCGCCGGTAGAAGTCGTCCAGCGCCTCCTGCGCCTGAACGCTGCCGCCATTCGCGGCCGATGCATTGAGCAACGCGGAGAGCGCCGCAGAGCGGTCGGTCATGTTGTTGGCGGTGTCATATTGCGCGGACGCGAGACGCACGGCTTCAGCCGGATCGTCCAGTTCCGCCAGATACGACAAGGCAAGATTCTTCAGCGCGCGATGACCGGAAGCCTCCGGCGTGGCTTCGTAGGCGCCCGGCGTGCGGTGCTTGTCGTACAGCGCAAGCCAGTCTTTCCTGAGCGCATTCGCGAGGCGCTTGCGCACGAATTGCCGCGCGGCGTGCACGGCAGCCGGGTTCGATTCGGCCATCTGCTCAGCCAGATAGGCTTCCGACGGCAGCATCAACGCCAGCTCGCGGAAAGCGGGCGAGAGCGTTTCGTCGGTCAGCACACGGGCGAACGCGTCGACAACCGAGTCGTCGAGTTGCAGGGGCACGCCGGTGGCGGCACGCCCGGCGAGCGTCAGCAACTCGCGGGTGGCGAGCCGCTGGCCGGCTTCCCAGCGGTTGAACGGATCGCTGTCGTGTGCGAGCAGGAACGCGAGCTGTTCGGCTGAATAGTCGTATTCGACAATCACCGGCGCCGAGAAATTGCGCAGCAACGAGGGCAGCGGTTCCTGCGCGACGTTGACGAACGTGAAGGTCTGCTCGGTCTGCGTGAATTCCAGTACGCGCGTGGTGGCGTCCGAAGCTTTGCTTTCGCCTTCCAGTTGCACCGGCAGGTCGTGGCCGTCGTTGCCGATCAAACCGATCGCGAACGGAATCAGCAACGGCCCCTTTTGTGTTTCACGCGCGGCCGGCGCTGCGTCGCCATAAGATTGCGTGAGCGTCACGCTGTAGCGCTGTTGCGCGGCGTCGTACCGGGTGCGAACCGAGACGCGCGGCGTGCCGGCCTGGCTGTACCAGCGCTCGAATTGCGCGAGATCGCGGCCGTTCGCGTCGGCGAGCGCGTGACGGAAATCGTCGCACGTTACCGCCTGGCCGTCATGACGCTTGAAGTACAGGTCCATGCCCTTGCGGAAGCCGTCGCGGCCGAACAGCGTCTGATACATCCGCACGACTTCGGAGCCTTTTTCGTAGACCGTCATCGTGTAGAAATTGTTGATCTCGACGTAGCTTTCCGGGCGCACCGGGTGCGCCATCGGACCCGCGTCTTCGGCAAACTGCATCTGGCGCAGCACGCGCACGTCTTCGATGCGTTTGGTGGCGCGTGCGGCTTCATCGGTCGCGCCGCCTGCCATGTCAGCCGAGAATTCCTGATCGCGGAACACCGTCAGGCCTTCTTTCAGGCTCAACTGGAACCAGTCGCGGCACGTCACGCGGTTGCCGGTCCAGTTGTGGAAGTACTCGTGACCGACCACCGCCTCGATGTTCGCGAAGTCGGTGTCGGTTGCCGTTTCGGGGTTCGCCAGCACGTACTTCGTGTTGAAGATGTTGAGCCCTTTGTTCTCCATTGCGCCCATGTTGAAGTCGCTCACCGCGACGATCATGAAGCGGTCCAGATCCAGTTCCAGCCCGAAACGCTGCTCGTCCCAGCGGATCGAGTTGATCAGCGAATCCATGGCGTGACGCGTCTTGTCCAGATCGTGCGGTTCGACCCACACCTGCAGCAGCTTTTCCTTGCCCGAGCCGCTCGTCACACGTTCTTCGAGCGCGACCAGCTTGCCCGCGACCAGCGCGAATAGATAACTCGGCTTCCTGAACGGGTCTTCCCAGCGGGCGAAATGGCGGCCGTCCGGCAGATCGCCTTCTTCGAGCAGATTGCCGTTCGACAGCAGCACCGGATAGTCGGCCTTGCTGGCGCGCAGCGTGACCGTGAAGGTCGCCATCACGTCGGGGCGGTCGAGGAAATAGGTGATGCGGCGAAAACCCTCGGCCTCGCACTGCGTGAAGAAGTTGCCGCCCGACACATACAGGCCCGACAGCGTGGTGTTTTCCGCCGGATTGCAGATGCTGGTGAGCGTGAGTTCGAAGTTATCCGGCACGTTCTCGAGCGTGAGGCCGTGCTCGTGCGCATGCGCGTTGGCAAACGCGGCGCCGTTCATCTCGGCGCTGACGAACTCGAGTTGTTCGCCCATCAGTTCGAGATTCGAAGCGCGGGACGCGTCCGGGTTGCGGCGCACCCGCATCGTGTTCCTGACGACGGTGCGTTCGGGGACCAGATCGAACTCCAGCGCGACGGTGTCGATCAGGAAGGCGGGCGGCGCGTAGTCGGCGCGGCGGATCACATTGGGCGTTGCGGTATCGGCCATGGCGTTCTGTAGTGACGGGACTCGAGCCGTCACGCGTGCTCATGGCGCGCGAGCCGGGCTTGTCGAGCCATTGTACAAAGGCTCGGCCGATCGTGCGGCTCGAACTTTTTACCGAATTGCCAGGTCAGCGTATTATCGGGCGCCCGCGCGGCAACGGCTGCGCGCTAACGAACCCGATCAGGACTGGCAAGGACTGGCAATAACAGGCAACACGAGGTAGACCATGAAAACCAATCGATGGACCCGCCATGCCGCGCTGCTGCTGGGCGCGCTGACGGTGCTGCTATCCGGCTGCACGAGCTACGTGACCTCCCAGGTCACGGCGTTTTCCGACTGGAGCGGCAGCGACGCCACCCGTACGTATGCCTTCACGCGGCCGGCGGATCAGAAGAGCAACCTCGAACTCACTACTTACGAACGTATCGTCGGCAACGAACTCGCCACGCACGCATTCCGTCAGGTTGACGCTTCAGCGGCGCGCTACCTGGTGGGGCTGTCGTACGGGATTCGTTCGGACATGGTGACGGTCGCACAGCCGGTGTATTACAGCCCGTGGCCGTCGCCGTACTGGGGCCGGCCGTTCGATCCGTGGGGCCCGTGGGGTCCATGGGGACCGTATCCGACGGCATACGTGAACCAGAGCTACCCGATTTTCACGCATCTGCTCGGCGTGCGGATCACCGAGCGTGCTAGCGGCAAGGAGGTCTATAACGTGACGGCGCGTAGCTCCGACGACGAATCGTCGCTGGTGAGAGCCATGCCTTATCTGGCGCGCAGCGCGCTGGCCGATTTCCCGCTCGGCAATGGGGTGGTCCGTACGGTGAAGATTCCCGTCGACAAGAATGGCGGGATATCGAACGAGGCCGCTACGACGAGCGCCTCACCGGCGGCAGCACCGGCAGCGGCATCGGGCGCGAAGGTCGTGCAGTAAGCGCAAGCGACGGGTCGATACATCGAACGGCCTGGATTGCGACGCAGTAGAAAAAACGGCCCGGCAGGTTGTTCCCGCCGGGCCGTTTGCTTTGTAAGCCCGCGCGTGTCTGATCGGGCGAAAGCCGATAGCAATAGGCACGACCTTGCAAAAATGGCTGCACGGTAAGCATTCGTAAGTCGTGAGTATGATTGACCGATTGCGCTGAGGCATTGAAGTGTTCCGAAACGAAACACGAATTTTCGAAAGTTAGTTGAAAGTTTCGACATCTATTGGTGTTGTGCCGATCGAGACCGCTCACCGCGAGCCGGTCTGCGAAGCTCGCGGCAAGTGGCTTTGCGGGCCGGTGGCTGGTTGTGCAAGGGCCGCCAGGCTTGCCTCCATGAGTTTGTCCAGCGATCCGTCGCACCTGCGACACGGATACAGATAGATACGTCTTTTGTGGCTGATTTAATCCACAATATTCAGTATGATTCCGCCGACCGTAGGGCGCCTGAGCCAATCCGCAGATTAATTGTCAAAAGGCACCTAAATAATCGGGGCCACGTGCCGTTAAATCGCTGAACCCATATAACAAGATTGGATTGACCCCCGGCTGGAGATTGTGGTTCCGCGCGGCGCGCACACGCTGTGACGGTTGCATATTCCGTCAGTGGCCCTCAGCCCTCATCGCTTTTACGCGCGAACACCGATATGCCCGATCTGCACTGGACCATTCCGGTCGCTCGCTGGTCTAGCTGGCCTGCTGCCGCTTCTGTCGCACCCGATATCGGCTTTATCGAGCCGATTGTGCGGCGTCGTCTGAGCACATTGTCCAAGGCTGCCCTGAAGGTTGCACACGATTGCGTGGCGCAAGACGAGGTGCGGGTCGTGTTTGCTTCACGCCACGGCGAATTGCGGCGCACCACGGACATTCTGCGCCAGATCAGCGCCGGCGAACCGGTCTCGCCGACCGCCTTCAGTCTGTCGGTGCTGAACGCCATGACCGGCGTGTTCGGTATCGCGCGCGACGATCGCTCCGCCGCCAGCGCGATTTCGGCTGGCGCTCAGACGCTCGGTTATGCGCTGCTGGAAGCGTATGCGCAGTACGCAACGCAACCCGGCTCGCCGGTGCTGCTGGTATACGCCGACGAGCCCGCCGATCCGGCATACGGCACGATTGAAGACGAAGTGCAGGGCGGCGCGGTCGCGATCCTGCTGAACGGCGCAGCGGCGGCGGGGCAGTTGGCCTGCACGTTGTCCGGCGCGGGTGAGCCGGAGGCAGTCGAGGCTGCAGAGACCGTTCAACTGGCAAACCCCGCAAGCGAAGCAGGCGCGGAGGAAAGTTTCGCGACCCAGAGCCAGGCGCTGCTGCACTGTCTGGAAACCGGCAAGCCTGTCGTCTGGCAAGGCGCCGGCGCCACCTGGCATTGGAGGTGGCATGAACAGGCGGCTTGATTATGTTTGGCGGTTCTGCGCGACAGGCATGGCCTTCGTCGTGTTTGGCGTCTGCGGCCTGCTGTTTTCGGTGCTGGTGTTCCCGCTCGCGTGGCTATGGCCGCACCGGGCCTCGCGCCAGCTTGCAGTGACAACGGTGATCCACTGGTTCTTCCGCGCACTGGTCGCGGTATTGCGGTGCATCGGCGTGATGGAGCTCGAGGTGTCGGGCGCGCAGGCATTGCGCGCGGGCGCTCCGGCAATCGTAGTCGCGAACCACCCGACCTACCTCGACGTGATGGTGCTGCTGTCGCTCACGCCGCGGGCCTGTTGCGTGGTGAAAAACGCGCACTGGGGCAACCCGTGTTTCTGGGGAATCGTGCGTTCGGCGGAGTATGTGAGCAATGCCGATCCCTCGGAACTCGTCGAAGCCGGCGCGCGGCAGTTCGCAGCGGGCTACACGATGATCATTTTTCCCGAAGGCACGCGCAGCCCGGCGCCGAACCGGCTGCACGCATTTTCACGCGGTTTCGCGCACATGGCGTTGAAGGTCGGTGCGCCGATCGTGCCGGTTCTGATGGATTGCGACCCGCCGGCATTCACCAAGCAGATGCGCTGGTACGACGTGCCGGCGCGCGCGTTCCGCATACGCGTGAACGTGCTCGAGCCGTTCGGCGTCGAGCAACTTGCGGACCATGACACCTCACCGTCTCTCGCGGCGCGCAGCGTAACCAGCGCCATCGAAGCACATATCACCCAGCACCTGTTCGATTATGGATTCTTTAAAACTGGAAATTAAACAGCTCCTGATCGAAGCCCTCGATCTGGAGGACCTGAGCCCGGCCGATATCGACGACGATGCCCCTTTGTTCGATACCGACGGCATCGGTCTCGATTCGATCGACGCGCTCGAAATCGGCATCGTGCTGCGCAAACAATACCAACTGACCATCGCAGCGAACGACGAACGCACCCGCGAACACTTCCGCTCGATCAGCACGCTGGCCGCGCTGGTCGCGAGTCAACGCGAAACAGTCGACGCTGTGAACGAAACCACAAAAAAAGGGGATTAATCGTGTCCGAGGCAGAGATTCTTGAACGCATCCGCGCCATCTTCAAAGAGAACTTCGCGATCGAGCCTGAGCGCGTGACGCCCGAGGCGCACCTCTTCGAAGAACTCGATCTCGACAGCATCGACGCCGTGGACCTTGCGATCAAACTGCAGGAAATGACGGGCCGCCGCATCAAGCCGGAAGAGTTCAAGTCGGTACGCACGGTCGGCGACGTGATCGTTGCAGTCGAGTCGCTGCTGGCGGCACAGGGCTGATGCCAGCCGTGCGCTCGCGAATGCAAGCGGCGACGAGCGAGCCTCTCGAGGCATCGTCCGGCACCCAGCGGCACTGGGCCAAAGCGGTGTTCCAGGTCCTGTTGAAACTCGCATACCCCGCGCTGATTCTGTGCGCCTGGCGCTGGGACACGCCGCGCTACGTCGGCTGCATGCTGTTTGCGATTCTGTGGCTGCAGCGCTGGGCCGGCAGCGGTCCGGTCGCGACCTCGTTGCGCCGGCTTTCCTCGATAGATTGGACCGTGGTCGGCTTGCTGAGCTGCGCCTCGGCGGCGATCGTACTCACCAACAGCGAACTGCTGTTGCGCCTCTATCCGTCGCTCGTCAATCTGGGCCTGCTGATCGCGTTCGGCGCGACGCTGGTGCGCGGGCCGTCGATGATCGAAAAATTCGCGCGGCTGGGCAATCCGAACCTGTTGCCAGGCGCCGTGCGCCATACGCGGCGCGTGACCCAGGTGTGGTGTGCTTTCTTCGCGCTGAACGGCGCGTTCTCCGCTTATACGGCGCTGTACTGGAGCCGTGCGAACTGGTCGCTCTATAACGGCGCAATCGCCTACGGATTGATCGGCGTGCTGCTGGTAGCCGAGATTATCTGGCGTTATCTGGTGGTGCTGCCGCGAGCCGCGCGTTCGGAGGCGGCATGATTGCGTTGCATGATTTGTTGTCGGCGGCTCTTGAGGCCTCCGTCGCGAATGCACCGGTATGCCGCGACGGCGCCACGGTGCTCGACCGTGCTGCGTTTCGCGCGCGCGTTTCAGCGCTGGTCGCGTTACTGCAGGCGCAAGACGCGCAACGCTACGCGCTGTGTATCGACGATCCTTTCGATTTTTCCTGCGCGCTGTTTGCGTTGTTCGCGTGCGGCAAGGAGCCGGTGATTCCGGCCAATGCGACACCGGGTTATCTCGCCGATCTCGCCGACGCGTACGACGCCGTGCTGACCGATGCGGACCTGCCGCATCATATGCAGGACTCCGATGCGGTACCCGGGCCGGCCGTGTATACGATCGATCCACACGCCCCGTTGACGCTCTATACCTCCGGCAGCAGCGGTACTCCCAAACCGATCCGCAAGTCACTCGCGCAATTCAATGCCGAAGTCCACACGCTCGAAAAGCAGTGGGGCATGCTGGTCGGCAATGCGACGATGCTTGCGAGCGTGCCGCATCATCACATCTACGGGCTGCTGTTTCGCATCATGTGGCCGCTCGCAGCGGGCCGCGCGTTTGAGCGCGCGATCAGCATCGAGCCGATGCATTTGCAGGCGCAGATCGAGCAGTGTGGGGCGACGGTGGTCGTCTCCACGCCCGCTCAATTGTCGCGTTGGCCCGCGTTGCCAGGCTTTGCCGCGTTGACGCCGACACCGCGTGCATTCTTTTCTTCAGGTGGTCCGCTTGCCCTGGAAGCCGCGCAGGAATACGCGGCTGCCTACGGCGCCGCGCCGCTCGAAATCTACGGCAGTACGGAGACCGGCGGCATCGCGTGGCGTCGTCAGGATCAGACCGATGCATGGCAACCGGTGTGCGGCATCGAAGTGCGCTGCGACGAAGACGGTGCGCTGAACGTTCGCTCGCCGCATCTCGATCACGTCGGCTGGCATCGTACGGACGACAAGATCGCCTTCGACGCCGAGGGCCGCTTCCGCTTGCAGGGTCGGCTCGATCGTGTGCTCAAGCTGGATGGCAAGCGCGTGTCTCTGCCGGAGCTCGAAGCGCGTCTCGCGCTGCATCCGTATGTCGCGCAAGCGGCGATCGTGCCGCTGGAAGGCGCCTCGCGCGAGCGCGTCGGCGCCGTGGTGGCGCTCACTGAAGCCGGCAGCGAAGCATTGCGCACCGAAGGCCGTGTGCAATTCGCGAAGATCTTGCGCCGGCATCTCGCTGCGTATTTCGATGTGGTGGTGCTGCCGCGCCATTGGCGTTTTCGCCTCGCCTTGCCGTTCGACGCACGCGGCAAACTGCCGGTGGCCGCGCTCGCTGCGGCGTTCGCGCCGCGCGCGGACGGCATGGAAGTGCTTGCCGAAGCCCGCAGCGCCGATAGCTTGCACTACGAACTGCGGGTGCCGCCCACGCTCGTGCATTTCGCCGGCCATTTCCCCGGTTTGCCGATTCTGCCGGGTGTCGTTCAGGTGCACTGGGCCGTGCGTCTGGCTGCCGAGCATGTGCCGGCCGTGAGCGCGCCGGCATCGATCGACCGGCTCAAGTTCATGGCGCCCGTGCCCCCGGGCGCGGTGCTCAATCTCACGCTTGCGCACGACGCAGCACGTGGACGCGTGCAGTTCAGTTACCGCTTGAGCGGGCGTGAATGCGCGTCCGGCGTGATCGTGTATCGGGAGCCTGCATGATGAGCATCGCTGCATGCATCGTGATTCCGATTTACAACCACAAGGACGCGATCGGCGCGACCGTGGCTCACCTCGCGGTGCACGGCTTGCCGATCTTTGTTGTCGACGATGGCAGCGATGAGGCGACCCAGCAGGTGCTCGCCGCGCTCGCGCGGCAGTACGCGGGGCAGCTCACGCTGCTGCGTTTGCCGGTCAACGGCGGCAAGGGTGCAGCGGTGATGGCGGGGCTGCGTGCCGCGCGCGCCGCGGCTTACACGCATGCGCTGCAGATCGATGCCGACGGTCAGCACGATGCGACGGATGTGCCACGCTTCATCGAAGCGGCGCGTGCGGAACCGGGCGCGGTGATCCTCGGCCGCCCGGTCTATGACGAGAGCGTGCCGAAAGCGCGCCTTTATGGCCGTTATCTGACGCACGTATGGGTGTGGATCGAAACGCTCTCGCTGACGATTCGCGATTCGATGTGCGGCTTTCGCCTTTATCCGCTGGCGCTGGCCTGCGAGCTGATCGACAGCGTGCAACTGCCGACCCGCATGGACTTCGACATCGAAATTCTCGTGCGTCTTTACTGGCGGCGTGCGGCCTTCCGCTCGATCCCGACGCGCGTCACCTATGCAAGCGACGGCGTCTCGCATTTCGATGTGCTGTGGGACAACGTGCGTATCAGCCGCAGTCATACGCGGCTCGTGTTCGGCATGCTGTGGCGTCTGCCGATGTTGCTCGCGCACAAGGTGATGCCACGCCGCGCGGCTATTGCAAGTGAGCCGCGCGAGCCGGATCAGCCGGGTGAACCGGGCCAGCCGGCCGGGTCGCGCGAACAGAATCAGCAAGACTGGTGGCGCATCGCCGAACGCGGCAGTCACCTGGGCATGTCTTTGCTTGCGCTCAGTTGCAAGCTGTTCGGCCGCCGTTTTACCGCGCTCTGGCTGCATCCGATCGTCGCGTATTTTCTGCTCACGGGCCGTGCCGCGCGCGAGGCGTCGAGCAACTATTTCACGCATCTCAGCCAAACCGCGCCGCACGGCGATACGCCGCGTCCAGGTTGGCTGTCCGCCTATCGCCATATGCTGGCGTTCGCGCAATCGGGCTTCGACAAGCTGGCCGCATGGTCAGGCCGTGTCAACAACGGCGACGTCAGATTCGAAGATCCGTCGGCATTCGAAGCCCTCGTCGTGAGCGGCAAGGGTGCGCTCGTGATCGGTGCGCATCTCGGCAATCTGGAAATGACTCGCGCGCTCGCCGCGCAAGGCGCCTACGCGAAAGTCACCGCCGTGGTCTACACCGAGCATGCGCGGCGCTTCAATAGCGTGCTGGCGTCGGCGAATAGCCAGTTCGCGCGGCATCTGCTCGAAGTGAGCGATTTCGGTCCCGAGACCGCCATGATGATGCAGGAGCGCGTCGACTCGGGCGAGTTGCTGGTGATCGTCGGCGATCGCGTGCCCGCTCATGAAGCGGGCCGCACAGTCGATGCGCAATTTCTCGGCTCGACCGCTCCGTTCGCGCAAGGCCCTTACGTGCTGGCGCATGCGCTGGGCTGCCCGGTCTATCTGTTCTTCTGCCTGAAAGAACGTGACGGCTACCGTCTGTACTTCGAACCGTTTGCCGAGCGTATCGAGTTGCCGCGCCGTGAGCGCACGCAGCATCTTGCGGCGTGGGCGCAGCGTTACGCGGCGCGCCTCGAACACTATTGCCGCAAGGCACCTTATCAATGGTTCAATTTCTTCGATTTCTGGGCCAGCCCCAAGCGAGGCACACATGGCCGAACATGATCTGATCGACGCGCCGAATGCCCGCGCGAATGAGAACGCCCACGCAAACGCGGCGGCGGTGACGATCGGCGGGCGCAAGCTGACGATCGAGGAGGTCGTCGCGATCGCCCAGCACCGCCTGCCGGTTGCATTGAGCGCCGATCCGGCGTGGCGCGCACGCATTCAGCGCGGCGCGGATTTCCTGCGCCGGCATCTGGCGGCCGGCGCGACCGTATACGGCGTCAACACCGGTTATGGCGACGCATGCGTGGTCGATGTGCCGATGGAACTCGTCGAGGCCTTGCCGCTGCAACTGACGCGTTACCACGGCTGCGGAATGGGTCAGTATCTCGACGATGCGCAAACGCTCGCGGTGATCGCCGCGCGTCTGAATTCGCTCGCGTACGGTTTTTCGGGCGTGCGTCCCGTGTTGCTCGAGCGTCTCGCCGACCTGATCAATCATCGCGTGCTGCCGCGTATTCCGTCCGAAGGGTCGGTTGGCGCCAGCGGCGATCTGACGCCGCTCTCGTATGTGGCCGCCGCGCTTGCTGGCGAGCGCGACGTGATGTTCGAGGGCGCGTTGCGCAATGTGCGCGAGGTATGGGCTGAGCTCGGTCATACACCGTTGACGCTCGCACCGAAAGAAGGTCTCGCGCTGATGAACGGCACCGCGGTGATGACGGGTCTCGCGTGTCTCGCGTTCGCACGTGCGGATCATCTGACGCGCCTGAGCGCGCGTCTCACGGCGCTCTCAACCGTGGCGCTCGACGGCCGTGCCGCGCATTTTGATGCAACGCTGTTCGAGGTGAAGCCGCACGTAGGCCAGGCCGAAGCCGCCGCATGGATTCGCAGCGATCTGAGCGGGCGCGACGATACGCCGGGGCATCGTCTGCAAGACCGCTACTCGATTCGCTGTGCGCCGCATGTGATCGGCGTCGCGCGCGATGCGTTGTCGTGGGTGCGCCGCGATGTCGAGAACGAACTGAACAGCGCGAACGACAACCCGCTGATCGATCCCGACAACGAGCGCGTGCTGCACGGCGGCAACTTCTACGGTGGCCATATCGCGTTCGCGATGGACTCGCTGAAGGTCGCGGTCGCCAATCTTGCCGATCTGATGGACCGGCAACTCGCGCTGCTGGTCGACGTGAACTTCAATAACGGCTTGCCGCGCAATCTGTCGGGCGCGGCTCCGGCGCGCGCCGCGATCAATCACGGTTTCAAGGCCGTGCAGATTTCCTCGTCCGCATGGACCGCCGAAGCGTTGAAGAACACGATGCCCGCGAGCGTATTCTCGCGTTCGACCGAGGCGCACAATCAGGACAAGGTCAGCATGGGCACGATCGCCGCGCGCGACTGTTTGCGCGTGCTGGAGTTGACCGAGCAGGTTGCCGCCGCGCATACGCTCGCAACGGTGCAAGCGGCCCGTTTGCGCTTGAAGATCGACAGTGGCACGCCGGTTCCCGCACCGCTGCAAAGCTTTATCGACAGCGTGACGGCGCACTCGCCGTTCGTCGACGAAGACCGCGCGCTGGAGAGCGATCTGCGCGCGCTGACCGCGCGCATCGCCGCATGCGATTTGCTGCACGACTATCGCGGAGGCTCGAACGCATGACCGGCTCCCCTAAGGTGCTGACAGCCAGCGCGACGGTCGAAGTGCCGTTTCACGACGTCGATGCGATGAACGTGTGCTGGCATGGCCACTATCTGAAGTACTTCGAGATTGGCCGCGCGGCGCTGTTACGCACGTTCGACTACGACTACCGCGAGATGCAGGCTTCGGGCTACCTGTGGCCCATCGTGGAGGCGCATCTGAAGTATGTACGCCCGGCCACTTATGGCCAGGCGATCGAAGTACGCACACAACTGCTCGAACACGAAAACCGCCTGAAAATAGGCTATGAGATCGTCGATTGTGCATCCGGTACGCGGCTGACGAAGGGTTACACGATCCAGGTCGCGGTCGACGCCGCGACCCAGGAGTTGCAGTTCGTGTCGCCGCCGGTCGTGTTCGAAAAGCTGGAGCGCGTATGGGGACGATGAACTTGCGCAGCAGGGCGACGGGCACGGCCGCAGGGCTCCTGCTGGGCACGCTGACCCTGGCTGGCGTATCGGGCCTGACAGCCTGGCCGACAGTAGCGGTCGCGGCAGAAGCAACGCAGGCCGCCGGTAACCCGGCGCTGGTTTCGCAAATCGCCTCCCATCTTGCACAAGCGAAAGGCGTGCGCGCGCAATTCACGCAGACGCAGACGCTCGCCGCGATGAAGCAACCGCTCGTCAGCACGGGCTCGCTGCTGTTCTTCCGCGAGCGTGGCGTGATCTGGCAGATAGAGACGCCATACAAGGCCACCTACGTGATCACCGATGCAGGCGTGACCGAAGTCAACGCCAACGGTCAGCGCGTAACGGCCCGCAGTGCCCAGGGCACGCGCGGCGTCGCTCAGGTCTCGAAGATGATGCGCGCGATGCTCGGCGGCGATCTGTCGGCGCTGTATTCGCAATTCGACGTGCAGGCCGAAGGCAGCGCCGCGCAGTGGCGCATGCAACTCACGCCAAACCAGCCGCAGATTGCGCAGTCGGTCAAAGGCTTGCAGATGAATGGCGGCGACTATCTGCAAAGTCTGCGCATCACGCTCGCGAACGGCGACGTCACGAAGCTCGAGTTTGCAAAAAGCGCGGCGGTAAGCGAGCCGACGCCGGCTGAACGCAGCCTGTTCGGAGCGCCGTAATGCAGGTGCTGCGCCAGCGGTCCGCGAAACAGGTGTGGGGCATCCGCGCCGCCTGGCTGCTGCTCGCGCTTGCCGCGGCGCTGTACTGCGGCTGGCGTTTCGCCGGACCTTCGCCGTTGCAGACCAATCTGCTGGCATTGCTGCCTGCCACCGAAGCGGATCCGGTCGCCGAAAAGGCGGTCGACACGCTGGCAGGTGCGCTCGGCGACCGCACGGTTTTTCTCGTCACCAGCAACGACGACGCGCATGCGAAGGCGGCCGCAAAGCAGCTCGGCGCGTCGTTACAGAAGAGCGGGGCGTTCGGCTCGGTGACGGCGGAATTGCCACCGTTCGATCTGTCGCAGATCGCGGCGCTGTATCTGCCTTATCGTTTCGGTCTGCTGACACCTGCCGACCGCGTGACGCTCGCGCAGAGCAGTGCTTTGAATGCGAGCTTGCGCGACGCGCTCGCGCAGCGCATCTACAGCCCGTTGCGCGGCGCGCTGAGCACGTCGCTCGCCGACGATCCGTTCGGCTGGCTCGAACACTGGCTCGGCGGTTTGCCGCTCGCCACGTCGAATCTCGAACTCGAAGACAACATGCTGGTGTCGCATCGCGGTGCCGCGACGAGCGTGCTGATCGTCGCCACGTTGCCAGGTTCGGCTTACGAATCGACGACCCAGCGCGCCGTACTCAGCGCACTTGCGCAAGGCGAAAGCACGTTGAAGCAGGCGTTCCCCGACGTGTCGGTGGCGAGAACCGGCGCGGTGTTTTACGCGGAATCGGCACGCAGCGCATCGGAGCGCGAGGTGCACCTGATCGGCATCGCGTCGCTGTGCGGGATTGCGCTGTTGATGATGTGGGTGTTCCGCTCGCCGCGGCTATTGTTGCTGGGCTTTGTCTCGACAGCGCTCGGCATTGTCTGCGCGCTCGCGGCGACGATGCTGGTGTTCGGCCAATTGCATCTGTTGACGCTGGTGTTCGGCGCGAGCCTGATCGGCGAGGCGGTCGATTACTCGATTCAGTATTTCGTGGTCTATCTTGGCGCGGGTCGTGATTGGGATTCGCGCCGCGGTGCGCGCGCGGTACGTCCGGCCTTGACGGTTGCCCTTGCCACCAGCCTGCTCGGCTACGCGATTCTCATGTGGGTGCCGTTTCCCGCGCTCAAGCAGATTGCCTGCTTCGCGATGGTGGGGATTACGACGGCGTTTGCCTCCGTGCTGTATCTGTTGCCCGCGCTGCTCACGCGGCCACCGAAACGCAGCCCGCAGCGCCTGTTTGCTGGCGCGGCGCGGCTGCTGACGGTTTGGCATCGGACGATCGGCGGCAAGCGCGCATGGTTCGTCGCGGCGCTGCTGCTGATCGTGGCGATTCCCGGCTGGCTGCGTTTGACAAGCGACGACGATATCCATTTGCTGATCCAGCGTGATCCTTCGCTGGTCGCGCAGGAAGACAAGGTACGCGCGGCGGTTGGCGTGGATAACAGCGCGCAGTTTTTTGTGGTGCGTGGCGAGACGCCGGAGATCGTGCTGCAACGGGCCGAAGCGCTGGGTGCGAAGCTCGACGAACTGAACGGCACCGCGAACCGGGTCGGCACTTATCAGTCGGTTGCGCAGTTCGTGCCGTCAGCGAAACAGCAGAACGAAGACCGTGCATTGCTCGCACAGCACGTCTTCAACGGTCCTGCGGCATTGCGTGCGCTGCTGCTGCAGGCCGGGTTCAAGGACGAAGTCGCTGACACGTGGCTTGCCGCGCAGGCGAAACCGCAACCGCTGCTCACCGTCGAAACGTGGCTCGCCACACCGTGGTCACGGCCGTACCAACATCTGTGGCTAGGTGTTGTCGACCCGGCTACCAGAGCGTATGCAGCCGTTGTGATTCCGCAAGGCGTGACGCCACAGAACGAACCCGCGCTGATCGCCATCGCGCGGACGGTTTCCGGCGTCGTATTCGTCGACAAGGCGGCGAGCGTGTCGAAGCTGTTTGGCGAGTATCGCGTGGACAGCGGCTGGTGGCTCGGCGGCGCGCTGGCGCTTGTGCTCGTTTTGTTGATTCTGCGGTACGCCCGGAAGGATGTCTCCGTGGGGGACCGGTTGCGCGGCGGCATCGCCGTGACGCTGCCGGTGCTGCTCGCGGTCGGCATCACGCTCGCGGTGTTCGGTTACGTTCACGTGCCGCTCAATCTTTTCAATTGGCTCGCGCTGATGCTGGTGCTCGGCGTAGGCGCAAACTATGCGGTATTCCTGCGCGAAGGCTGTTTGCGCGCGGACGCCGATCTCGGCGCGGTGTGGACGGGCGTGCTGCTCTCGGCTGCCACCACGTTGTTGTCGTTCGGCATGCTCGGCATGAGCGCGATGCCTGCGCTGAAGAGTTTCGGCGCCACGCTCGCACTCGGCATCGCGGTGTCGGTGCTGCTCGCGCCGATCGGCATGCCATCGGAATCAAGGAGGGCCGCATGAAGGCGCCATCAGTTTATTTGCATGCGCTCGGCATGATCAATGCGCTCGGCAACGGCCTCGACGCAATCGTCCCGGCGCTTGCCGCCGCTCACGCACCCGGTATGGCGAATGCGCACACCGGCATTGGCGAAGCGTTTGTCGGCAGCGTGCTCGCACCGCTCGATCTGGCGCCGCCGGCCGCGCTCGCGCGTTACGACTGCCGGAATAACCGCTTGTTGCTGGCCGCGCTGGAGCAGATCGCGCCGGCGGTCGTTGCGGCGCGCGAGCGTTACGGCGCGCATCGAATTGGCGTGGTGCTCGGCACCAGCACGTCGGGGATCGAAGCGGCCGAAGCCGCGTTCGTCTACCAGGCGCAAGCGGGCAACCTGCCCCCCAACTTCAACTACCGGCAGATGGAGATTGGCACCGTCGCGCCATTTGCCGCCGCCGTGCTCGGCGTGCAGGGCCCGGCGTTCACGATCTCGACCGCTTGCACGTCGAGTGCGAAGGCTTTTGCGTCGGCGCGCCGGCTGCTGCAATTACGGCTCTGCGATGCGGTGGTGGTGGGGGGCGTCGATTCGTTGTGCGAGCTGACGGTGCAAGGTTTCGCCTCGCTCGAATCGACCAGCGCCATGCGTACCAATCCGATGAGCCGCAATCGCTGCGGGATCAACGTCGGCGAAGGCGCCGCGGTGTTCCTGATGAGCCGCGACGAAGCGGAAGTACGGCTCGCGGGCGTCGGCGAATCGAGTGACGCCCATCACATTTCCTCGCCGGACCCGCAGGGTGTGGGCGGCGAACTCGCGTTGCACGCGGCGTTGGCCGATGCGGGCATCGCGTCGTCGGCGATCGGCTATGTGAATCTGCATGCCACCGCCACGCGCAAGAACGACGACATGGAAGCAAAATTGATGGCGCGTGTTTTTCCCGCAGGCGTCGCGACGAGCGGCACCAAACCGCTGACCGGCCATCAACTCGGCGCGGCGGGTGCCACCGAACTGGCCTTCGCGTGGCTGACGCTGGCGTGCGCGAACGAGGCTCAGCCCGTGCCGCTGCCGCGTCATGTGTGGGACGGCGAGGCCGACCCCGCTTTGCCGGCCTTGGACCTGGTCGAAACCGAACGTTTTCTGCCGCACGGTGCGGGGTCGCAGTACGTGATGAGTAATTCGTTTGCGTTTGGCGGCAGCAATGTCAGCCTGATCCTCGGACGGTGACCACGCGATGATTCAGGCGCTCTCTACTCAGGACCTCGTCCAGCAACCGATCGAAGCGATCATCCCGCATCGCGGCACGATGCTGCTGCTCGATGGCGTCAATACGTTCGGCGAAGACACCGTGAGCGCGCGGGCGACCGTCCGCGCCGACGCCTGGTATGCCGACGCCGCCGGTGCGATGCCCGCATGGATCGGCATCGAATTGATGGCGCAAACCATTGCGGCGCACGTCGCGCTGCTGGCCATGCGCGGCGGCGGCAGGGCGCGTCCCGGCGTGCTGCTCGGCTCGCGCAGCTTTCGGGCCTTGCAGCCGTCATTCGCCGGTGGTGCCCAATTGCTGATCCAGGCAACGGAATTGCTGCGCAGCGAAGAAGGCCACGGCGCCTACGAATGCACGATCCACCACGGCGAGGTGTGTTGCGCCGAGGCGGTTATCAAGGTTTTTCAGCCGCGCGATTTTCAGTCATTCATCGAAGGGAGTTTCAGTTCATGAGCCGGCGTGTTCTCGTTACCGGCGCAAGCCGCGGCATTGGCCGTGCGATTGCGTATCAGTTGGCCGCCGACGGTTTCGCGGTGTCCGTGCATTGCCGCACGGGCCGTACCGAAGCTGAAGCAGTTGCCACGGGCATTGCCGCGCAAGGCGGCACGGCGCGCGTACTGCAGTTCGACGTGCGTGAGCGCGCCGTGTGCCGCGAAGTGCTCGAAGCGGATATCGCCGCACACGGCGCGTACTACGGCATCGTGTGCAGCGCGGGCGTGACCCGCGACGCTGCGTTCCCCGCGCTCACCGAAGAAGACTGGGACATCGTGATCGAAACCGGTCTCGATTCGTTCTACAACGTGGTCCATCCGTTGACCATGCCGATGGTGCGGGCGAAGAAGGGTGGCCGCATCGTCACGATCGCGTCGGTCTCCGGCGTGATGGGCAATCGCGGCCAGGTTAACTACAGCGCAGCGAAGGCCGGTCTGATCGGCGCGAGCAAGGCGCTTGCCGTCGAACTGGCGACGCGCAACATCACCGTCAATTGCGTGGCGCCGGGCCTGATCGAAACCGGCATGCTCGACGAGATGCCGCTCGAGCACGCGTTGAAGACGGTGCCGATGAACCGCGTCGGCCAGCCTGCCGAAGTGGCGTCCGTGGTCAGCTTCCTGATGTCGGATGCGGCCTCGTACGTCACGCGTCAGGTGATCGGCGTCAATGGTGGGATGGTGTGATGAAACGCGTCGTCATTACCGGCATGGGGGGCGTCACGGCGTTCGGCGATAGCTGGGACGTGATCGAAACGCGCCTGAAGAGCGGCGTGAACGCGGTGCGCCGGATATCCGAATGGGATTATTTTCAGTCGCTGCATACGCGGCTCGCGTGTCCGTTGCCGGGCTTCACGGCGCCCGCGCATTATCCGCGCAAGAAAACCCGCTCGATGGGCCCGGTCTCGATGTATTCGGTGCGTGCGAGCGAACTGGCGCTCGCCGACGCGGGCCTCGCTGAAGACCTCAGCATCAAGGACGGCCGCATGGGCGTTGCCTATGGTTCGTCGTCGGGTTCGGTGCAGCCGATTCGCGCGTTCGGCACGATGCTCGAAACGGGCTCGATGACCGACGTTACGTCGAACAGCTACGTGCAGATGATGCCGCATACCACCGCGGTCAACGTCAGCCTGTTCTGGGATCTGAAAGGGCGCATCATTCCGACCTCGTGCGCGTGCGCGTCGGGCAGCCAGGCGATCGGCTATGCCTATGAAGCGATCCAGACCGGCAAGCAGACGCTGATGCTGGCGGGCGGCGCGGAAGAACTTTCGGGCCCGGCGGTTGCGGTGTTCGATACTTTGTACGCGACCAGCACGCGCAACGACGAGCCGCATCTCACGCCGCGTCCGTTCGATGCCGCGCGCGACGGTCTTGTGGTCGGCGAAGGCGCGGCGACGCTGGTGCTCGAAGAATACGAACACGCGGTGGCGCGCGGCGCGCGCATTCATGCGGAGATCGTCGGCTTCGGCTGCAATTCGGACGGCGCGCACATGACCCAGCCGACCGCCGAAACCATGGCGATCGCCATGCAACTCGCCCTCAAGGATGCGCAACTGGCGCCGCAAGCGATCGCCTATGTGAATGCGCACGGCACGTCGACAGACCGTGGCGACATTGCCGAAAGCCATGCGACCGCTCAGACCTTCGGCGCGCGCATGCCGATCAGTTCGCTCAAGAGCTATGTCGGCCATACGCTCGGCGCGTGCGGTGCGCTGGAAGCGTGGTGGACCATCGAGATGATGAAGCGCAACTGGTATGCGCCGACCTTGAACCTGGATAACGTCGATCCGGCCTGCGCGCCGCTCGATTACATCGTCGGCGCGGGCCGTGAGATCGACGCCGAACATGTGATGAGCAATAACTTTGCGTTTGGCGGCATCAATACGTCGCTGATTTTCAGGCGCGTTCGATGAGCATGGCGCTGCACCGCGTGGTCATTACCGGCATGGGGATCGTGTCGTGCCTCGGCAATACGCTCGACAGCGTGTCGGCCGCGTTGCGCGCGGGCCGCTCGCGTATCGAGCGGATCGACGCGTGGCGTGAGCGCGGTTTCGGTTCGCAGGTGGCAGCCGTCGCGTCGGTCGCACAGGAGCCGCCGTTCGATCGCAAGCTCGAACGTTTCATGGGCGACACCGCACGTTTTGCCTGCCATGCCGCGAAAAAGGCGATCGACGACGCTGGGCTCGATCCCGCCGCGTTGCGTTCGCCGCGCGCCGGTACGGTGATCGGTTCGGGCGTCGGCACGATGTCGAGTTACGACGTGGCGATGTCGATTGCGAATGCCCGTGGCGTCGATAAAGTGCCGCCGTACACGGTTCCGCATGCGATGAGCAGCACCGCATCGGCCAATGTCGCGCAGGTGTTTGGACTGGAGGGCGTGAGTTATTCGCCGTCGTCGGCGTGCACGACGTCGGCGCTCGCCATCGGTCAGGCAATGCAACTGATTCAGACCGGGCGCCAGCAGATCGTGCTGGCCGGCGGCAGCGAATCGTTGCACGACAACATGACGCTGATGTTCGATTCGATGGGCGCGTTGTCGCGCGTTTTCAACGACACGCCCCAGCGTGCTTCGCGTCCTTACGACACGGCACGCGATGGCTTCGTGATCGCGTCGGGCGGCGGCGTGCTGGTGCTCGAGGCGCTCGATCACGCGTTGGCGCGCGGTGCCCGTATTTACGCCGAGCTGACCGGGTTCGGCGACTGTACGGATAGTGCCGGCATGGTTACGCCACGGGCGGCCGGTATCGCGCGAGCGATGCGCGGCGCGCTGGGCGACGCCGGTGCACTGGATGCAGTGGATGGCGGTGCCCGGCGGCCCGACTACATCAACACCCACGCGCCGTCGACACCGCTTGGCGATGTCGAGGAACTGCAGGCGTTGCGCGACGTATTCGGCGGCGAAGTGCCGGCGTTCTCGTCGACCAAAGGCATGACCGGACATCCGCTCGGCGCATGCGGAGCGCATGAGGCGATCTACACGTTGCTGATGATGCGCGACGGTTTCATCGCGGGGACGACGGGCATCGAGACGCCGGAGCCCGCCGTCGATGGGTTGCCGCTGGTGCGCGCGACGCGTGACGCGCGCATCGGCACGGCGATGTCGAATTCATTCGGGTTCGGCGGCAGTTGCGCGAGCCTGATGTTTGAAGTGTGGCAGGGCGGTTGAAACGGCCGTCATTTAAAAAACGAGGGCAACAACAATGAAAAAACGTTTTGTACTGGGAGCACTTGCGGTGGTGGTGCTGACGCAGGCGGGCTGCGCGACCGACGTGAAGTCGGTGCCGCTCGCGGCGGCGGCCGGTCAGTCGCGCGGCGGTGTGCCGGTTTATTTCGGCCAGCAGAATCACCCGCCGGTGACGGCTGATCTGGGAGAGGTGTCTTTTTCGGCGCGGATCGCGCGCAAGATATCGAGCCCGGACGACGCATGTCACGAAGCGCTGGCTGAAGCCGTGCAGAAGCTGCGCGCGGCTGCTCACGAACGCAACGCGAACGCCGTGATCGACGTGTCGACGCGTTTTCACAGCACGAAGACCGACTCATCGACCGACTTCACCTGTGGGGTGAGCCCGAGCGCGGCAGCGGTCGCGGTGAGCGGCCAGCTCGTCGTGCTGCAGGCGAACTAGGTCAAATCGAATCTGGAACTCACTAAAGCAACAACAACCAAGGAGTCTCGATGAAACGCAAAGTACTGTTTGCCGCGCTGTTTGCTTCGCTCGCCACGCTGAGTGCCACTCAGGCTTTTGCTCGCGATACGGTCGACAACTATCCGATCGCGCCGGCGCTGCAAAGCGAACCGGGCAAGGTCAGTGACGACGTTGCGCTGTATTTCGCGGGTCAGCCGCATCCGGGCGTGCTGAAAAAGATGGGTGAATTCGCCACTAACAAGAAGACCAACGCTTTCGGCAAGAGCGACCTGGAAGCGTGCCAGCACGTTTTCCTTTCGGCTGTGATCGAGTTGCAGGAACGGGCGCGCAAGGAAGGCGGCAATGCGGTGATCAACATCAAGAGCAACTACAAGAACGAATTGCGCGAGAGCGCGACGGAGTTCACGTGTGGGGCGGGTGCGGTGATCGCCGGCGTGGCGTTGACGGGTGAGGTCGTGACGCTGCGCGGCAAATAAGTACGTCGTGAAGTTTGCGAGGGCGATGGCGACGCCGCCGCCCTCGCAAGACAGATTCAACCCGCCTTGACCGCCGCGACATTGACCAGCGTTTCACGGCGCTTGCCAGGTTGCGGATGGGACAGGCCGATCCGTTCGAGCAGGCCGAAGTCTTTCGCGCGGCTCCACCAGAGATACGGCAGCGAGACGTTGCGCCGCTCGAAGCGAAAACCGCCAGCGCGGATCATGTCGAGGTACCCGTCCGCGCTTTTCTGCACGTGCATGGGATGGCGGAAGAGCAAGCGGATCACCCACGACTTGATGTACGCGTCGGTGGATTCGGCGAACAGCAGGATGCCGCCCGGTTTGAGCACGCGGCGGAACTCGGCGAGCGCGCGGTCCTGCTCGACCAGATGGTGGAAGGTTTGATGGCAGAACACGATGCCGGCGCTGGCATCGGGCAACGGCAATTGCGCGCAGTCGCCGTGCAGCACTTCGATGTCGGCGAGCTTGTCGCGGCAGGCGTGGGCGGCATTGGCGGCAAGCGTTAGCGACGGTTCGTGAAAATCGACGCCGACAATGCGGCGCGGCTTGAACGCGTCAGCCAGCAGGCGGAACGAAATGCCTTGTCCACAGCCGACGTCGACGATAACCGGCGCCACCGGCAAGGGCGCGTCGATCAGGCGTTTGAGGTCGTTGATCGCGACCCGCAGAACATGGTGTTCCCACGTATAGGTACGCAGGAACCAGATCCCGAAGGCGGTTTCCGGCACATAAGGCACGCTGGATGTTTCGGATGACGACACGCTGGGCTCCCCGGCGAAATAGCGTTCTTGCTGCGAGTGTTCTTGCTGTGAAGCGTAATTGTAACGAGAAGTAAGGATGCAGCGTAACGCTGCCTAGAGCAAGCAAACGATTGAGGCAACTTTGAGTACACATTCGTCAAAGCGCGTGACCGTCGATGTCGCGATCATCGGCGCAGGTCCGGCAGGTGCGGTCGCCGCGGCGCTCTTGCGCCGGGCTGGACGCTCGGTGCTGGTGCTGGAGCGCCAGCATTTCCCGCGGTTCTCGATCGGCGAGAGTCTGCTGCCGCAAAGCATGGCCTACCTCGAAGAAGCGGGCATGCTGCAGGCAGTGGTCGAGGCCGGGTTCCAGTACAAGAACGGCGCGCATTTTGTTCATCGCGGCCAGTCGTCGGCGTTCGACTTCCGCGACAAGCATTCGGCCGGCTGGGGCACCACGTACCAGGTCGAGCGCGCGGTGTTCGACGATATTCTGATTCGTTGCGCAGCCCAGCAGGGCGCCGACGTGCGCTTCGGCCACACGGTCCGCGCGATGCATCCGGGCACGGCAGGCGAGGGCGGCAAGAAGCCGTTGCTCGAGGTGATCGACGAAGCGGACAACGCGTACGAAGTGGAGGCGCAGTTCGTGTTCGACGCGAGCGGCTTCGGCCGTGTGCTGCCACGCTTGCTGAACCTCGAAGCACCGACGCGCATGCCGACCCGCGCCGCGATCTTCTCGCACGTTCTGGACGGTATTCCGGCCGGCGCGACCGACCGCAACAAGATCTGCGTGGCGACACACCCGGAGCGCCGCGACGTGTGGTTCTGGATGATTCCGTTGGCGGGTGGCCGTTCTTCAGTGGGTTGCGTGGCCGAAGCGAGTTTCCTCGATGTGCCGGAAGCTGAACGCGACGCGAAACTGCGTACGTTGATCCGGCAGGAGCCGACACTCGGGCCGCTGATCGGCAACGCGCCGTTCCTGATGCCGGTGCGTCATATCGGCGGCTACGCGGCGAATGTCGAGCGTTTGCATGGGCCCGGCTATGCCCTGCTCGGCAATGCGGGCGAATTCCTCGATCCGGTGTTTTCGTCCGGTGTGACGATCGCGCTGCGCTCCGCGCATCTCGCGGTGCAGACTTTGAACCGGCAACTGGACGGCGAGCAGGTCGACTGGTCGGCCGCTTACGACGTGCCGTTGCGCAAGGGGATCGATACGTTCCGCGCCTTCGTCGAACGCTGGTACACGGGCGAATTGCAGGACATCATTTTCTATCCGGACCAGACGCCTTCGATTCGTCGCATGATCAGCGCGGTGCTGGCGGGTTACGCGTGGGATGAATCGAATCCTTACGTCGCCGATCCGGTGCGCCGTCTGAATGCGTTGCACGACGTGTGTACGCATCGTTGATCAGCCCGCATCGCATGGGCAAATGAAAACGGCGCTTCTTGAAGGAAGCGCCGTTTTTCATTCAACTGTCCGCATCGGCTCGGGACTCAGCCCAACAATCCGGTCAGGCTGCGATTTTCGCCGCGCGCGGTGCATGCTGACGCACATCGTCGCGACGATGCACACGCTTGCCTGCCGCATACGTTTCGTAGATCGCGCGGTCGTCGCCGAGCAGCGCGAACGCGAACAGCAGTTCTTCGAGCGATTCCGTGCGTGCGGTGCGGCGCGCGAGCAGCGGCGTGGCTTGCGGATCGAGCACGACAAAGTCGGCTTCCGACTTCGGCTTCAAGGTGCCGACCTTGTCGGCCAGATCGAGTGCTTCCGCTGCCCCTGCGGTGGCCAGATAGAACATGCGCGTAGCCGTCAGATGATGGCCGCTCAGGCGCGCGACCTTGTGCGCCTCGTTCATGGTTTGCAGCATCGAGAACGAGGTGCCGCCGCCGACGTCCGTGGCGAGCGCGATCGGCGTGCCGGCTTCGTCGGCTTTGTCGAAGTCGAACAGGCCGCTGCCGAGGAACAGGTTCGAGGTCGGGCAGTGCGAGGCGACCGTGCCGGTTTGCGCCATGCGCTTGCGGTCTTCGTCGTCGAGGTAGATGCAGTGGCCGTACACCGCGCGGCGGCGCAGCAGACCGTAGTGATCGTAGATATCCAGGTAGCTGCGGTGTCCCGGGAACAGATCGGCGACCCACTTCACCTCGTCGGTGTTTTCGGCCACGTGGCTCTGGATGAAGATGTCCGGATGCTTGCCCGCCAGCACGCCGCACGCTTCGAGCTGCGCCTCGGTCGAGGTCGGCGCGAAACGCGGCGTGAGCGCGTACATCTGGCGGCCGCGGTTGTGCCAGCGGCCGATCAGCTCGGCGCTGTCGTCATAGCCCGATTGCGCGGTGTCGCGCAGGAATTCCGGGCAGTTGCGGTCCATCAGCACCTTACCGGCCACCATGCGCAGATTGCGCGATTCGCTTTCGGTGAAGAGCGCGTCGGCCGAGTCCTTGTGGACCGTGCAATACACGAGCGCGGTGGTCGTGCCGCAAGCCAGCAGTTCGTCGACAAAGAAGCTCGCCGTATCGCGTGCATAGGCGGGGTCGGCAAAGCGGCGCTCCGTCGGGAACGTGTAGGTGTCGAGCCAGGGCAAGAGCCCGGGCGCCGGCGACGCGATCATGTCGGTTTGCGGATAGTGGATGTGCGTATCGATGAAACCCGGCACGATCAGCTTGTCGCGCATCTCCTGCACATGGGTGCCCGGCGCGAGTCGGGACGCGAGCTCGGCATACGCGCCTGCTGCGACGACATGGCCGTCTTCGACGATCAGCAAGCCGTCTTCGTTGAAGACCGCTGCGTTGGGCGATTGCGCGGGGTCACCGTTGAAGGTCAGCAGTTGTGCGCGGAATGCTGATTGGGCGGCTTGTGCCGAGGGTGCCGCTGGTACCGATTGAGTCATGAGAAAAACCGTCTCCGTATTGTGGGGAGCTACGCAGCACGGGCGACGGTTTTAGTCTGGCTCTGAAACGAACCCGTGCCGCCGCCGGCTGCTATTCATTGGCCCGTCAGTGCGGGCCGCCTGGGTGCCAGTGCGCGTCGAGCTTCGCGATCAGTTCGCTGCGTTGCTCGGGCGTGACGAACGACGCTTCGAAGCTGTTGCGGATGATCGTGTAGACCTCGACATCGTTGAGCTTCAACGCGTCGATGATGGCGAAATAGTTGGCGTTCACGTAACCGCCGAAATAAGCCGGATCGTCGGAATTCACCGTGACGGCGACGCCGCGATCGAGCAGGTCCTTCAGTGTGTGTTGAGTCATGTCGTCGAACACGCAGAGCTTGAGGTTCGACAACGGGCACACGGTCAGCGCGACGCGTGTGTCGGCGAGGCGCGTGACGAGCGCCGGATCTTCGATGCTGCGCACGCCGTGGTCGACGCGATCCACGTTCAGCAGATCGAGCGCTTCGTAGATATACGACGGCGGCCCTTCTTCGCCCGCATGTGCGACCAGTTTCAGACCGAGCGCGCGCGCCTTGGCGAACACGCGTTCGAACTTCGACGGCGGATGGCCGCGCTCCGACGAATCGAGCCCCACGCCGATCAGGCGGTGTTTGTATTGCTCGAATAAGGGCCGCGCTTCTTCAAAGGTAGCGAGCGCATCTTCTTCCGATAGATGGCGCAGGAAGCACAGAATCAGCTTGCTCGTCATGCCGCGCTTTTCCGCGTCGGCGAGCGCGCGTTCGATGCCGGCCACTGCCGTTGCGATCGGCACGCCACGCTCCGTGTGCGTTTGCGGATCGAAGAAAATTTCGCTGTGGATCACGTTGTCGGCGAGGCAGCGTTCGACATAGGCCATCGTCATGTCGTAGAAGTCCTGCTCGTTCAGCAGCACGCTCGCGCCGGCATAGTAGATGTCGAGAAACGATTGCAGATCGGTGAACGCGTACGCGGCGCGCAAGGCGTCGATCGAGTCGTACGCAAGCTTCACGCCGTTGCGCTCGGCGAGCGCGAAGATCAACTCGGGTTCGAGCGAGCCTTCGATATGGATGTGCAGCTCGGCCTTCGGTGCGCGAGCGGTTTTCTCGACGAGCGATAGTGAGGTAGCGGTTGTTGTATTCATGGTCGGTCAGGAGTTCGTTGGAGTCGGTTCGCGCCGGATGCGGGATGCGTGGCAGGATGCAATCGCGTTCGGGCGGCAGGTCGATTGTGCTGCAAATCAGACCGTCTGCGCCGCATGCGCGCCCGCATTCGCCTCCACGGCTTGCAATACCTGGGCGGCCGCCGAGATCGCGATGATCTCCGGCGACTTGTCGACGATTCCGTCGACGCCGAGCGGGCACTTCATCCGCGCAATCTGCGCAGGGTCGATGCCGCGCGCGGCCAGCCGATGTTCGAACTGCTTGCGCTTGGTGTGCGAGCCGATCATGCCGAAGAACGCGAAATCGCCGCGCCGCAGAATGCGCTCGGCCAACTCGAGATCGAGCGCATGGTTGTGCGTCATCACGATGAAGTACGTGTGCGGCGCGGCCTGGTCGATCGCTTCGTCGGGTGCGTCGTTCGGATCGATCTTCACATTCGGCGCATGCAGCGTTTCCAGCGGCGGGAACTGCGCGTCGCGTTCGTCGACCCAGCGCACGGTGCAAGGCAGCGTGGCCAGCACGCGAACCAGCGCCGCGCCCACGTGACCGGCGCCGAACAGCACGACCTGGAAGTCGCCTGGCGCGATGGTCTCGGTGAGCAGCGCGCCGCTGTCGTCGAAGCCGGCGCCGTCCCATAGCAGGCAGTCGGCGGCATCGACACCCGGCTCGGGGTCGGACAGCATCACCGCATCCGGTGCGGGGCCGAATGATACGCTACGCACCGTCGATTGACCCGCGGCCACGCGTTTTGCGAGCGACGTGATCCAGCCGAGGTCGCCGATGTCGAGGCGCTCGAAGGCGAGAATCACCGCGCCGCCGCAGCATTGGCCGAGACTCGGCCCAAGCGCGAAGCGTTCGAGGCGGCGTGCGTGCGGCGAGCGCATGCCGTCGCGCAGCACCTGGCGGGCGGTCTCGATGGCTTTCCATTCGAGGTGTCCGCCGCCGATCGTATGTTTGGCCGATTCGCGCGTGACGATCATCTTGGTGCCGGCTTCGCGGGGCGCCGACCCTTCGACGCGTGCGACCGTTACCAGCACGGCGGCGTCGCCGTGCGCGAGCAGTTGTTGCAGGTCAGGTAGCCAGGCTTGCATCCGGCGGTTCTCCATACAGGGCCGCGCGGGGTGTCCGTGCGGCCGGTTGAGCGTGGCGCGGCGCGTTCGTGTCGCGTCGGGCCCTGGCTTTAAATTGCTGAAATCGTTGTGGTGGGGGACGCGCTTGCCGCTTGCGTCGACTGTCCGGTTGCCTGATCGTTTGCGCTCGTCGGCGGTTGCAACGCGTCCAGCGCGTCGAGAATCGCTTCGGGTGTCGCCGGTGCGCGCAACGGCGGCGCATGGTCCGCATCCGGCGCCGCGGCCGCAATCGCGTCACGAATCGCGAGGAATACGGAGAACGGCAGCAACAGGGGCGGCTCCCCCACGGCCTTCGAATGGAACACCGTCGGCTCGGCGTTGCGGTTCCGATAGAGCTGCACGTTGAACGCCGCCGGCGTATCGCTGACGGCGGGAATCTTGTACGTCGACGGCGCGTGCGTCATCAGGCGGCCATCGCGGTTCCACCACAATTCTTCCGTGGTGAGCCAGCCCATGCCCTGAATGAAGCCGCCTTCCACCTGGCCGATATCGATCGCCGGATTGATCGATTGGCCGGCGTCGTGCAGCACGTCCGCGCGCACCAGTTTCCATTCGCCGGTCAGCGTGTCGATCACGACTTCCGACACCGCGGCCCCGTATGCAAAATAATAAAACGGGTGACCGGTTAGCGTTTGCGCGTCCCAGTGCACTTTCGGCGTCGTGTAGAAACCGTCCGACCACAACTGCACGCGCGCCAGATACGCCGCGCCGACCAGTTGTTCGAACGGCATCGCACCACCGTTCACCGACACTTCTCCGTTGGCGAATTCCACCGCGTCGGCGTTGCCGCCCAACTGCCTCGCGGCGAGTTCCGCGAGCCGTTTGCGAATGGTCCGCGCCGCCGCTTCGGCGGCTTTGCCGTTCAGGTCGCTGCCGGTAGAGGCCGCCGTCGCCGAGGTGTTGGCGATTTTCGACGTATCGGCCGCCGTGACGCGCACGCGCGAAAGCGGCAGCCCGAGTTGATTCGCGACGACCTGGGCGACTTTCGTGTTGAGCCCTTGGCCCATTTCGGTGCCGCCGTGATTGACGAGCACCGAACCGTCTTTGTACACATGCACCAGCGCGCCGGCCTGATTCAGAAACGGCACGTTGAACGAGATGCCGAACTTCACCGGCGAGAACGCAAGGCCGCGTTTGAGCACCGGACTCTGCGCATTGAACGCGGCGATCGCTTCGCGGCGCGCGCGGTAGTCGCTGGTTTCCAGCAACTCGTCGGTCAGCGGCGCGATGATGTTGTCTTCGACGCGTTGTCCGTAGGGCGTCGTGTCGCGTTCACCGATCCCGTAGTAGTTGGCGAGCCGCACGTCGAGCGGATCGCAATGCAATTGACGCGCGATGCTGTCGAGCATCACTTCCATCACCAGTGCGCCTTGCGGGCCGCCGAAACCGCGAAACGCGGTGTTCGACTGCGTATTCGTCTTGCAGCACAGCGCGACGATGTCGACGTCGGACAGGTAGTACGCGTTGTCGAAGTGACAGACGGCGCGCGTTGCGACCGCGCCCGACAGGTCGGCGGAATAGCCTGCTCTCAGGGCGATTTCCACGCGCGCGCCGAGAATCCGGCCGCTATCGTCGAAGCCGGCTTCGTACTCGTAGACCGCGTCGTGGCGCTTGCCGGTGATCATGAAATCGTCGTCGCGATCGGCGCGCAGTTTGACCGGGCGGCGCAGCAGTTTCGCCGCCAGCGAGGCCACGCACGCAAACAGCGCGGATTGCGATTCCTTGCCGCCGAAGCCGCCGCCCATGCGCCGGCATTCGCACACGACGTTGTGCGCCGGCCAGCCGAGCATATGCGCGACCACCTGTTGCATTTCGCTCGGATGCTGCGTCGAACTGTAGACCAGCATGCCGTCCATTTCCTTCGGGACGGCGTACGCGATCTGGCCTTCCAGATAAAACTGTTCCTGGCCGCCGACCTCGAACGTGCCGCGGATCCGATGCGGCGCGGCGGCAATTTTCGCCTCCGGGTCGCCCCGCTTCAGGTGTAGCGGCGGCAGGACGAACTGCTTGTTGGCTTTCGCTTCGGCGGGCGTGAGGACGACTTCGAGCGGTTCGTAGCGCACCACGTCGTCGCTTTTGGCGAGCGCGGCGGCGCGCCGCGCGAGTTCATGACTCTCGGCGATCACCGCGAACACCGGTTGGCCGAGATACAGCACTTCGTCAACGGCGAGAATCGGATCGTCGTGCAGCACCGGGCCGCAATTGTTCTCGCCGGGGATATCTTCTGCAGTCAGAACCGCGACGACGCCTGGCGCTTTTCGTACGGCATCCAGATCGAGCGACACGATCCGTGCATGCGCGTGCCGCGAGAGTCCCAGCGCAGCGTGCAGCGTGCCTTGCAATTCGGGAAGATCGTCGGTGTAGATGGCCTCGCCGCTCACATGCAGCGTGGCGGATTCGTGCGGCAGCGACACACCGATCGCCGTCTCGCTTTCCTGGGCGGCAGCGTGCCTCGCGGCAGGGTCGACAAAAGCATCGGTCCGGTTCATCACGACGGCTCCTTTGCAACGGCCACGGCACCGTCCGTCGCACCGGATTCGTACGCGAACGCATTCACGTCGCAGAGCGCGAGCGGCGCTTCATCGCGTGTTTCGAGGTGGAAGCGCCACAGCAGATTGCGCGCGACCTTGAGCCGGTAGGCGCTGGATGCGCGCATGTCGGTGAGCGGCTGGTAATCGGCGACGAGTGCGTTCATCGCTTGCCGCGCGGTGCTTTCGTTCCATGTTGCGCCAGTGAGCGCAGCTTCGGTTTGCGCGGCGCGTTTCGGGGTCGCGGCCATGCCGCCGAAGGCGATGCGGGCATCCGTGATCAGGCCGTTTTCGCCGATGTGCAGCGCAAACGCCGCGCACACCGCGGAAATGTCCTGATCGTAGCGCTTCGACACTTTATACGTGCGGAACCGCAGATCGCGAGCCGGACGCGGCACGCGCAGCGCCGCGACGAATTCGCCGGCCGCGAGCGCGGTTTTCTGATAGCCGAGGTAGAACGCGTCGAGCGTCAGCGTGCGGGTTTTGGCGCCGTGGCGCAGCACGACTTCGGCGCCGAGCGCGAGCAGCGCGGGCATCGAATCGCCGATCGGCGAGCCGTTCGCGACATTGCCGCCGAGCGTGCCGGCATTGCGGATCGGCAGCGACGCGAAACGCGTCCACAACTCAGCGAGCTCCGGATAATCGACGGCGAGCGCCGCGTAGGCGTCTTCGAGCGTGACCGCCGCGCCGATTGTCAGCGTCTGCGCATCGCGTTCGATCGTCTTCAATTCGGCGACGTTGCCGATATACAGAATGTCGCCGAGATCGCGGAACTGCTTGGTGACCCACAAACCGACGTCGGTGCTGCCGGCCAGCAGGCGCGCCTGCGGATGTTCGGCGCGCAGTCTGGCGAACGCGTCGAGTTCGACCGGTGCACGGAAGACGGGCGAGCCGAATTCGGCGCCGCGCGTATCGGGCGCGCTGTATTCGAAGGTGTCACGGCGCTGGATCTCACGCAGCGTGTCGGCGACCGCTTTGCGGTCCAGCGTCACGCGAGGATATTGCGGATAGTCGAACATCTTCTGCGATGCGTCGACAATCGGGCGATAACCGGTGCAGCGGCACAGATTGCCTGACAGCGCGGCGTTGATTTCGTCACGGGTGGGCAGGCCGGCGGCGGCCGGCTGGTTTTCATACAGCGCCCACATCGACATCACGAAGCCGGGGGTGCAGAAACCGCACTGGGAGCCGTGGCAATCGACCATGGCCTGCTGGACGGGGTGCAGGGCGCCGTCGGCGGCGCGCAGATCTTCGACGGTGAACAGGGCTTTGCCGTCCAGTGTCGGCAGGAACTGTATGCAGGCGTTGACCGCTTTCAGCGCGAGGCTGCCGTGCGCATCCAGTTCGCCGATCACGACCGTGCAGGCGCCGCAGTCGCCTTCCGCGCAACCTTCCTTGGTGCCCGTGCAATGCAAGTCGTCGCGCAGGTGCTGAAGCACGGTGCGCGCCGCCGGGACGCCCGCGACCTCACGGACGGACCCCTGGTGATAAAAGCGGATGGTTTGCGTTGTCATGGCGAATCCGAAAGACAGTGCGGACCGGGCGCGCGTTACGCATGGGGTCGCGCCAAAGCCGGCCTCGCGCACGTAGATCGCCATCCAGTTCCGAAGATAGCATTACCTTGTCCCGAAAATATTTCCCAACTCGCATGAAGCGTATTCGGAAGCGGTCATGTGATTGATACGATTCGCGCCACGCCGGGAAGTTGCGTGACACGGGGCGGATGGGGGAAACGAGGCGGGGCGGGGCGGAGCGGGGAATGACGGGCACTGCGTGTGTGCCCGCAGGGCGCCGATGGTGCGGTTCTGGCGACTCTACGGGGCCAGAGCCGACATGAAAACGCCGGCCTTCGAGCCACCGTAAAAAACGGTCCAAAGGCCGGCGCGAAGCCGGTTAAGTCAACCTAAGCAGCCGAAAAAGCTGGCTCGGGGCGCGCTCAGTCGAACCGGCGGCGATTCTTGACGAGGCTCAGCGCCAACGGCACGAAGGCCACGACGAAAGCCACCAGCGACCAGGTGGGCAGCGACAGACCCAGAATCGGCGGATAGGCCGTTTCGCAGAGCCCCGCCACCTTGAAGACGCCCGGCAGCCAGTGCGCGGGCGGCAAACTGTCGACGACCGGCTGCAGCGCGTCGAAACCGCAGCTGAACCCCGGATTGGCCTGCACATACACGTGCCGCGCGGCGGTTACGATGCCGGCGAGAGCCGACAGCGCCGCCAGCACTTCCAGCAGCCGCACGCCGCGCCAGCTGTTGAAGCGCGCGCCGAGGAACGCAAAAATCGCGATCAGCAGGAAGAAATAGCGCTGGATGATGCACAGCGGGCAGGGATCCTCATGCAAGCCGTATTGCAGATAGAGCGCGCCGGCGACGAGGCCGACGCAGATCAGGCCGAGCAGAACCAGCAGGGAGCGCTCGCGGCGCAGCATCGCATTGTCGTTATTCATGGGTCGTGTGGCTGTCTGGAAACGGAAAGGGCGGGTGCCCGCGATTCTAGCGCGAACCCCCGCCCTGGCGCTTATCGCGCTTTTAAGTCGCAATCCGGCTGAATGCCCGCTCGGTGCCCTGCTCAGTGCCCCGCTCAATGCCCATTCGTTGCCCGCTCGGCGCCCCGAGCGTCTTTGGTCAGCGAATCGCGTTGAGTACCGCCTCGGCGCCGCGGCCGATGGCCAGCAACGCGTCGTCGGCGTGCGGCGCGCCCGCCAGCATCAGACCCACCGGCGCGTCGCCGCGCAGATGGCAGGGCAGCGAGAGCGCGCAGGCGTCGAGGAAGTTGAACGCGCTCGGATTGCGCAGGATCAATGCGTTGGTGCGTCCGAAAGCGTCGTCATCGTGAATCAGATCGGCCACGCGCGGCGGCAGCACCGGCACGGTCGGCGCGACAACCGCGTCGAAGCGTTGCCACAGCGTGCGCGCGGCTTCGTCGAGCATGGCCTGGCGCTCGGCGAGCAGGTCCAGATAGTCGGCGGCGCTGGCGGGTTGGCCCTTGAGAATACGCACCAGCACGCGCGGGTCGTACTGCTCGCGGTGCTTTTCCAGCAGCGGACGGTGCCACGCGTACGCTTCGATCGGGGAAAAGCCGAAGCGGTTGATCTCAGGCAGACGGTCGAGCGGCGCGAAGCGCACTTCCGTAACGATAGCGCCGGCCGCTTCCAGATGCTTGAGGGCCGTGTCGATTGCGGCGGCGACTGCCGGTTCGACACCGTCGGTCACGAAATTGGTCAGCACGCCAAGGCGCACGCCTTCGAGCGGCCGGGCCGACGGAATGCGCGGCTCAAGCCCGGCCAGCATGCGATCGACCAGCGCGCAGCAGGCGACCGAGACGCCGATCGGCCCGAACGAGTCGAGCGTCGGAGAAAGCGGCACGCCGCCCTGCTTGGGGATACGGTCGGCGGTGGGCTTGAAGCCGGTCAGGCCGCACAGCGCCGCCGGGATGCGGATCGAGCCGCCGGTGTCGGTGCCGAGCGCGACGGCCGCCATGCCGTCCGCGACCGACGCCGCCGCGCCCGACGACGAACCGCCCGAAATCCGCTCGTCGCCCTTCACGCCGCGCCGATACGGCGACAGCGGGTTCCCGTAATGCGGATTCAGGCCGAGTCCGGAAAACGCGAATTCGCTCATGTTGGTGCGCCCGACGATCACCGCGCCCGCCCGTTTCAGTCGCGCGACGGCGACAGCGTCCGCCTTGGCGGCGGGCGCGTCGGCTAGCACCACGGAGCCCGCGCGAGTCGGCTGGCCTTCGATATCGAACAGGTCTTTGACCGACACCGGAATGCCGGCGAGCGGCGACAGGACCGTGCCGGCGGCGCGCAGGCGGTCGTGCGCATCGGCGGCGGCCCGGGCGCTGTCGGCATCGACGTGCATGAAGACGGCCGCGCCCTGGCCGGCCGGATCGGCGATCCGTTCGAGCGCGGTTTCGACGAGCGCGCGGCTCGTGGTGCGGCCGGCGGCGAGGTCGGCGGCAAGCTGGGCTAGCGGCGGGAAGGGCGTGAATTCAGTAGCCATGGTGTCGGGGAATCCGGTTGAACCGGCTAAAACCGGTCGAGGTCGATTGGTTGCGTACGATGAAATGCGTTCGATCAGATGCGGCTGAACAAGGTCGCGCGAAACGCTTCGATATGCTTTTGCACCGATTGGCGGGCGCCTTCGGCATCGCGTTCGCGCAGCAGGCGAAACAGTTCGAGATGTTCTTCGTGGACGTCTTCCAGATGATGCGGCTCGGACAGCGAAATGAACCAGAAGCGCAGCGAGCGTTCATGCAAGCCACGCAGGATGTCGGCCAGCACCGCATTGCGCGAGGCCGCCGAAATCGCCAGATGAAACTCGCGGTCGATGTCCATCATGCCTTCAATATCGTGCGCGGCGACGCAAACCGCCGAGCGTTCGAGCAGGGCCTGCATCGCGTCGAAATCGTGTTGCTGCGCATGGCGCGCGGCCAGCTCGACGCAGTAGCTCTCGTTGACGAGCCGCACGTCGATGATCGCCAGCACGTCGTCGAGTGACACCGGGCGGACCATGATGCCCTTTCTCGGCATGATGGTGAGCATGCCTTCGTGCACCAGCCGATGCAGCGCCTGATGAACCGGCGTTCTGCCGATGCCCGTCAACGCCATCAATTCTGCTTCGTTGAGCACCTCGCTCGGCCGCAGACGCATCGTGATGATCTCGCGCTTGACGAAGGCGTACGCCTGTTCGGCGAGACTCGCCGAGGCGGTTTCGCGAGGGGCACTGGAACGGCGGGCAGTCTGCAAAAGCGTCATGTGAAGAAAGAGCGGGCGGTGTCGTCCGCATTGTAGAGCAAGGTTTTGCGCGGACGGCGGTCGGCGGGCGATTGCTCGCCGGCCGTCGTTTGCGTATGACGTACGGCTGCGTGTCATCTGCAATCACGCAGACCGCGCCGCATGTCAGGCGCTCCTCGGTGTGACCGCAGCGGCGTGCTGCACCTTGACGCGCGGCATCATCAACGTGACGAGGCCGCCGACGATCAACGCGCCCGCGATCAGCACCAGCCCGAAGGTCACGCTATGCGTCGCATCCTTGACGATGCCGAGCACGTAAGGGCTCACATAGCCCGCCAGATTCGCAATCGAGTTGATCACGGCGATGCCGGCAACGGCCGCGGTGCCTTGCAGGAAGGTGGTGGACATCGACCAGAAAATGCCGAAGCCCGCCAGAATGCCGATATAGGCGATCGACAAACCGGTGACGGCGAGCGGAATCGAATTCGTCACGGAGGCGCTGCCGAGCAGACCCGCCGCGCCGATGAAACAGCACACGGCGTAGTGCCAGCGCCGTTCGCCGGTGATATCCGACGAGCGTCCGATCAGGATCATGCCGATACCCGCCGCAAGGTACGGAATCGCGGTGACGAAGCCGTTCGTGACGAGATTCGTGACGCCGAGATCCTTGACGATCTGCGGCAGCCAGAACGAGAAACCCGCATTGCCGGTGACGAGGCAAAAGTAGATCAGCGTGAGCAGCCAGAAGCGGCCCGAGCGCAGGGCAACCGAGAGACTATGCTCGGCGCCGGCTGCCGCGGCGGCGGTGTTTTCGCGCGCGAGGCGGCCGAGAATCACGCGCTTTTCGTCGTCGCTCAACCAGGCGGCTTCGGCGGGTGTGTTGCGCAACACGGCGAGCGCCCAGAAGCCGGCGAGGATCGACGGAATACCTTCGATCAGGAACATCCACTGCCAGCCGCGCAAGCCGTGCGCTTCGTGCAGCGCCGACATCAGAAAGCCCGACAAGGGCGCACCGATGATGCCCGCGACCGGAATTGCCGCCATGAACACGGCGACCATCCGCGCGCGCCGGTCGGACGGAAACCAGAAGGTCAGATACAGCACCACGCCCGGCACCAGCCCGGCCTCGGCGACGCCGAGGAAAAAGCGCAGCACGTAGAACATCGTTTCCGAGCGCACGAACATCATCAGGCACGACAGCAGCCCCCACAGCATCGTGATGCGGGCGATGGTGGCGCGTGCGCCGAATTTTTTCAGCAACAGATTGCTCGGCACTTCGAACACGAAATAGCCGAAGAAAAAGATCCCCGCGCCGAGCCCATACGCGGCGTTCGAAAGGCCGAGGTCACCGGTGAACTGCAGCTTCGCGTAGCCGATGTTGACGCGGTCCAGGTACGACAATACGTAGACGAGAAACAGGAACGGCATGATGCGCCAGGTGATCTTGCGCAGGGCGGCGGCCTCGATCCACGCGTCGGAAGACGTGTCGGCGTTGGCGGATAGCGGGGGGGTGCTCATGGGTGCCTCATTCGACGATGGGGAGCGCGTGCACGCGATAAGCGTGGCGCAGTGTGCGTTTCAGGACGGGGTCGTGCAGCTCGAGCTCGAGCGCGTCGCCGTCGACCATGCCGACGATTCCGCCTTGTACGGCCAGCGTGCCGCAGAACATCGCGGCGCCTTCTGCCACGGGCGCGCGTTCCAGCAGATCGGCGGCCGGCAGCAGCGACGCGACGCTGCCTTGCTGATAGACGCGCCGCTCGCCGTTGCCGGTCACGGCGAAAGCGCGCAGTTCAAGCTGATCCCAGTGGCCGGCCACGTCGTCGAAGCGCCACGCGTCGCGCGCGACCGGTTTTGGGCAGACCTGTTTGGAGACGGTGACGCCATAGGCCTCGACTTCGCGATCGGTGTGATCCGAGCCGACGGTGACGAGCAGTCCGGCTTTCGAGCGGACCAGCACGCATTCGGCTTCGCCGCTGGATTTCACGCCAACCACATCGATCTGTCCGGCCTGGGTCAGCAGTTCGGCGCCGAGACGGTAGAAGCAGGGTGTCGTCGACGGCCGCTTAACGCCGAGTTCGGCCAGCTCGGCGATGTGATGCTCGATCGCCGCCTGGTCCCGGCCGGCCCAGCCCGCAATTGTCAGACGATTCACCTCGACGATATCGGCGTGGCTGTCGCCGGAACGATCTACAACATTGAAGGCCACCTGCTGCATCACTCGACTCCCAAGAAAATATGCGGCAAATATTATTGTGATATTTCACAGGTGTCCAGCGTGTCAAAAAAGTTTCGGATGAAACGGCCGGCCGGTTCGCTGGCGGTTCGACCAATCCCGCGTCCTCCCGGCGTTTGCGCGTTGCCGGCCGGTCGCATGAGTACGTTACACTGCGTTTTTTAAGACATTACTTTTTGTAAGGGACGCATCCATGCATCATGGCATCGGCTTCATTCAGGACCTGGCGGTCGTGATGGCGCTCGCCGGCGTCGTCACCGTGCTGTTCCATCGCCTGAAACAGCCGGTGGTGCTGGGCTACATCGCCGCGGGCGTGATCATTGGGCCGTACACGCCGCCGTTCCAGCTGATCCACGACGAGCAGACCATCCAGACGCTCGGTGAACTCGGCGTGGTGTTCCTGATGTTTTCGCTTGGGCTCGAATTCAGCTTGCGCAAGCTCTTTAAGGTCGGTGCGACGGCGATCGTCGCGGCGCTTTCCGAAATCGTGTTGATGCTGTGGATCGGTTACGAGATCGGCAGCGCATTTGGCTGGAGTTCGATGGACTCACTGTTTCTCGGCGCGATTCTCGCGATCTCGTCGACCACCATCATCGTCAAGGCGCTCTCCGAGTTGGGTCTCAAGCGCGAGAGCTTCGCGCAACTGGTGTTCGGGATTCTGATCGTCGAGGACATCCTCGCCATTGCGATGCTGGTGCTGCTCTCCGGCATTGCGCAGACGGGCGAGCTGAGCGCCGGGGTCGCCGTCGTAACGCTCGGCAAACTGCTGCTCTTCATGACGGTGTCGCTCGTGGTCGGCATTCTGGTCGTGCCGCGTGCGCTGAACTATGTGGCGCGCGCCAAAAGCGACGAAATGCTGCTGGTGTCGGTGCTCGGCTTCTGTTTCGGCTTCTGTCTGCTGGTGGTGAAGCTCGACTACAGCATGGCGCTCGGCGCATTCCTGATCGGCGCGATCATGGCCGAGTCGCGCCATCTGCATCGCATCGAGCATCTGATCGCGCCGCTGCGCGACGCTTTCTCGGCGATCTTCTTCGTGACGATCGGTCTGATGCTGAACCCGACCGTGCTGCTCGACTACGCGTGGCCGATTGCGGTGATTACGGTGGCGGTGATCGTCGGCAAGATCGTGTCCTGCGGGCTCGGCACGTTTCTCGCCGGCAAGGATGGGCGCACGGCGATGCGGGTCGGCATGACCGTCTCGCAGATCGGCGAGTTCTCGTTCATCATCGCCTCGCTCGGCCTGACGTTGAAGGTGACGAGCGCGTTTCTGTATCCGATCGCGGTAGCCGTTTCCGCGTTGACCACGCTTTTCACGCCTTACCTGATTCGCGCCGCCGATCCGTTGACGCAGCGCCTCGGCCGCGCCATGCCGCCCACGCTGGCCAATGTGTTCAGCATGTATGGACAGTGGCTGCGCAGTTTGAGCACCGGGAGCGGTGAGCCGACGCTGTTCAGCATGACGCGGCGGATCATTCTGCAGATTGCCGTCAATCTTGCGCTGGTCGCGGCGATCTTCCTGATCGTGTCGTATAGCGCGCCGTACACCGGCACCTTGCTCTCGCACTGGGTGGCGTCCGAGCCGATGCAGCGCGTGGTGCTGTGGAGCATTGCGCTGGTGCTGTCGCTGCCGTTCCTGGTGGCGGTCTATCGAAAGACCAAATCGCTCGCGCTGTTGCTCGCCGAAGTGAGCGTGCAGCCGGCGACCGCGGGGCGCTTCACCAGCGCGATCCGTTATGCAATTTCGGATCTGGTGCCGGTGGTTTCGATGGTCGGCGTATTTCTGCTGGTGGCGGCGCTCTCCGGCAGTATCTTGCCGCCGACCGGCCTCCTGACCGTGGTGCTGCTGTGCGCCGCGCTGCTGCTGGCGCTGGTCTGGCGCTGGTGCGTGAAAATCCACGCGGCGATGCAGATCGCTCTGCGCGAAACCTTTGAAGAGCAGCCTGATCCCTGAACGCGTTGATCTCACGCCTTGAGTTGCAACCTTGAGCTGCAACAATGTGAGCAATTGTGTGCGCGTTTGCCGGGCTTGCCGGGCTAGCGGATAATCAGGGCATATTCATTCGTTCGCGTGAAAGGCGCCTGTCTGACAGTTATGAGCGAAAACAAACCTGAAAATGCCGGCCAGCCCGGTAGCCCGTCGTCCTCTTCGGGGACGCCATCGCCTTCAACGTCGCCCACTTTGTCCGGCGTGACTTCCGGCGTGTCAAAGCCCGACACGCTGCCGCCCGAGCCGGCGGCTACGCTGCCGCTCTCGCATGAAGACGCCATCCAGTCTCCGGTCAAGGACGTGGTGACACCGGCTGCCGAAGAGGCCGCGGTGAGATCGTCCACCGACAACCCCGATAGCGCTTCCACGGTCACCCCTACGCATCCGCAAACGGCGCAGCAACGCGATGCGGCCGAGGCGCGCAGTTCGGCGGCCGCGTCGACCGCGCAACAGGAGACCGAGGTTCACGAGCGCGCGGCGGCCAAAGCCGAGCGTGCCGCGAAGGTTCAAGCCTCACGTCCCGCTGCGCTCGGGAGCAACGAAACGCTCGCAGGCGGATTGAGCGTGCCCGCTGACGAGGTGGTTCTCACAGAAAAGGCGGAAGAAGCTGCGGCCGCAACTCGCCCGGCCGGCTCACCGCCGCCGGGGTTCGGCGCTGCGCCAGATTTCACGGCAACGAACCCGCCGCCGCCGAACGCCTTGCCACCGTCGCCGCCGCGCTATCTTAAGCAGAGCGACTCGGCATGGACCGTGTTTGGACGAATCATCGCGGCGCGCGCCCGCCAGCTGTTCGATCGCGCCGGTCAGCGGATCACGCAGCGCACGCTGCGCATCGGAGTGTCCGCGCGCATTTTCCACCCCGAACCGGGCGCGAAGGGGCTGCGAGGCAAGACCTTGCAATATCTAGAGGAATCGATCGCGCACTGGGTCATGTCGCGTGACGTGCTGGTGTTCATGATTCCGACGGTCGGCCATCAAGGCATGCTGCACCCGAGCAATATCCGTTTGCGCGACTATGCGAAGCACCTTGACGGTCTGCTGCTGCAGGGCGGCGCGGATGTGTCGCCGCAGTCCTATGCCGAACAGGCGACGAGCCCCGAGTGGCCGGGCGACCGTGTGCGCGACATGTACGAGCTCGAACTGCTGCATGAGTTCATCGAGTCGGGCAAGCCGGTGCTCGGCGTATGCCGCGGTTGCCAGTTGATCAACGTGGCGTTCGGCGGCACCTTGTATCAGGACATCGCCACCGACGTGCCGACCGCCGGCGCGCACGTCAACGAGAACTACGACCAGCATCGGCACAGCATTCATTTCCCGGACGGCTCGACGCTCGTCAATATGTTTCCTGGCCGGCGTGAGGCGATCGTCAACTCGATCCACCATCAGGCGGTCAAGACGCTCGGCCGCGATCTCAATATCGAGGCCGTGTCGGCGTCGGACGGCATCATCGAGGCCGTGCGCTATCGGCGCGCGCCGTTCGTGATGGGTGTGCAGTGGCACCCGGAGTTTCATCGCGCGGGCGGTCCCGAATTGCTCGATTGCACGCCGTTGCTCGACACTTTCCTGCGGGTGGCACGCGAAACGCGGTTTTAGACGCGCGGTTTTAAAGACGCGATTCCAGAAACGCGGTCTAAAGGCCATGCCTTTAAGCCGCGCTTTCGAGTGCGGTTGTTCACGAAGATTATTGCAGCGTGCCACCGGCATCTTCGCGGCCGCTATCTCCCTATTGTCACGATGCTCGAGGTCGAATTCTCGCGAGTGCGGTGCAGATTCTGAAACGTCCGCACGAGTCAGATTGTTGCGTTTTTGTCCTATCTGAAATCTTTTATTTCGCGACTGACGGCTTCGCCTGGCCAAATCATTCGGTATCGATTTATCTCGATTTAAAGTCCTTCAGTGTGGCGTTCGAATGCTTCGCTTAACGGCTAATCCGCGCGATAATCCAAGGCTGTTTTGGATTTGCATGGAGCATGCACGTATGAAGTACCCCTTAATAGTACGGCGCGCCATGCTGCTCGCGACCTCGTGTGCGCTGTTGCAGCATGGTGGTTTCGTGCTGGCAGCACAAAGCGACGAGGCCGCACCTCTGGTCGGCACGCGGCCGGCCATGAATACGCTAACGCCGCAACCGGTCGCGGATGCGCTACGTAGCGCAGCATCGAGTACATCGGTTGCCGCTGGCGACGTACAAGGTAACGTTGCCGAACTGATGCAGATGATTCACGACGCCAGGCTGAGCGAATTACGCACCACGTATAACGGCAGTTACGGCGCAAGTCTGTTTTTCTATCCGCAGGAAATGACGTACTACGTTGCGCTTTTTCAGGACAAGCATTTCTGGCGGGTGATCAGATCGGAAGACGTCGGTCGTGCTGAAGCGATCTATGCGGGTTTCGTCCAGCAGACGGCACAACTCGCAGACGTTGAGATTCGCCGCACGCAGTTGCAAGCGCAGAAGGCGTATATCGAAAATATTATCGCGTTGTCGGAAGATCGTGCGCGGCGCTTGCAGGCCGATCTCGATGTTGCGCGTACGCAGCAGGCCAAGGTCAACGACTACCAGCGGCAGACGCAAGGCGAGGCGGCTGCGCTAAACGCGGAAAAGGAACGGGTACAAGCGCAGTTGCGTCAGGTGCAGGGCGAAGTGATGCAATTGCAGCGGCAAACCGAGTTCGGATTGCCAACCCGGAAGTAGACGTACGAGTGCAAAAAAAGCCCGGCAAAACGAATTGCCGGGCTTTTTTGTTTCGCGTTTTTTAGATAACGGCGCTTACCTGGCGAACTGGTCGGGCACCTCGGTTACGCGACGTTGCGACACGTGATTGATCCATTCGGTCCCGCCGGTTGCAGGCGGATTGATCGACGAAACCGGGCGCGATGGCGGCGCAATATTGCGCAGGTGGGTGGCGGCTGACGTGGTCATCGACGCGTATTCGCCGGTACCGAGTTGCGACGGCGCAAGTGGCGAGTAAGGACCCGCAGACGATGGCGCCGGTGTCGTTCGTTGCGCGATCGCCGGCACGGCAATTTGTGACACTTCGGCGTTCATCGGCGAAGTGCGTGGCAACTGCGGTGCCAATCGCGTTGCGATGGTGAGTTGCGAACGGCGGTTGCTTCTTTCGTATCGGTTCGCGGCGTCTTTGCGCTGCTTATCCTGGCGGCGCGATACGTGCTTGCCGACGGAAGCGCGCGCCGGCGTGATTTTGACCGGCGTGACGATTTTGGGAGCGGGACTTGCCGTGAAATCGCGTAGCGGAGCAGCGGCAAGCGCATTCGGCAAACTTTCAGGCGATGCGGGTGCGGATGCGGGCGTGGATCCGGACGCGCCTCCCACATATACCGGCGACGACGCGGCGCTCGGTGCAAGCACCGCTGCATGGTTGTCGGCGGTGGCATTGGAAACGACAGCGGCGTCAAACGAATGAGGATTAGCCAGTTGTGCTTGCTGGCGAGCCGGAGCCCTGGCCACTGGTTTGACATCGCTAATCGGGTGACGCTGGGCCAGATGATCGAACGCAACCCAGGCAAGCATCGCGGCGCCGCCGAGCGCACAGGCGCCTCCCGCTAGCGCACCCCAACGCAATTGTGCCCCGCGCGGCGAGGCTGGAGCCGCCGGTGCGCTAACCGGCGAGAAAGGTGCGGCTTCGGTGGACATTCGCAAAGATTCGTCTACCGGTGTGTCGAACACAGTCGTCGAGGGAGCGGCTGCGTTGAGCCCTGATGACGCAGTTGGCGGCAAGCGCCGCGTTTCCCATTGACAGAGCGCGCGGATGGTCTCCGCATTCAAACAAAAGGTACGTAACACGGCCGCGTAGAGCGCCTTGAGTTCAGCTCTCAAACTGTACCCTGGCGGCAGCAGTGCCCAATCGCGGCCGAATGGCGGGGGCAGCAGGCGACCGAGCGGCGCCAGGCTCGGTAGCGCCATGGAGCCTTCGATCAGGGTGAGAGGGATCGTGGTCGACATTGGTTTCTTCGCAGCGGCTCGTAAAGGGGCCGTGGGCTGGCGGCTCAGGGGACTCTGGCTTCGAAGCGATGCGCGTAAAACGCGGGACACAACGCCATAGGCGAGCGCTGTGCCCAGGACAGGAGCGGTCGCTGCGAAGCCAGTGGAGTATCGAAGATGATGCCTCGAAGCGACGGAGCTGACGATCGGATTGTTCCGAAAAGAAGTGACGATCTTCCGGAGTCCATGTCAATCCCACGGAGTGCTTCAGGCTTGCCAAACGGACGTGGTATTCAGCCTTGGCGCAGGGACCCCGCAGGCTGGAAGGCAAAGCGGCTTACTAGCTGGCGGCTTGCGAGCGATTCACCGGGCATGCCGACCGCCGTCGTGAACAAACTCGCGCGGGAATTCATGCTGCAGGGCTGCGGCGGCCCGTACGAGCACCTCGTCCCAGTTGCCTCGCTGTGCTTGGCTGAAGATGCGGATGGTGGGATACCAGGGACTGTCATTTCTATCGCGCAGCCAGCGCCAGCATCCTGCGAAGCGGTTGAGCAGCCATACCGGCTTACCCATCGCCGCAGCAAGATGAGCCGTTGACGTGTCGACGGAGATCACCAGATCGAGGTTTTCGATCAACGCGGCAGTGTCGGCGAAGTCGGCGATTTCATCGGTCCAGTCTGTCAGGCGTGCCTGGCTCGCCGTATCGGCGCGCTTCGAAACGTCATCGGTCTTTTGCAGGCTGATCCAGCGTACGTGTGACAAGGCGAGCAGCGGTGCCATTTGCGCGGACGTCATGCTGCGCACTTTGTCCTCCGCCATGCCTGAATGGCCTCCTGCCCATACCACGCCCACGCGCGGTAGTCCGGGATTGGGTAACTGAGCGAGCCGCCCTTGCCACGCGGCGGCGCGCGCGGAATCGGCATACAGGTAGGTTGCGGGGGCGGGAATGTTGTCCAGTCGGGTGCCGAACGCCATCGGCAGGGACATCAAAGGACAGTACCAGTCCCAGTTGTCCAGTTCGGGGAGTAGGGGATCGAGCAACACGAGACCAGGCCAACGCGAACAGAACGACTCTTCGTACAGGCGCCGCAAAGGTCGCGGGCAGATGTAGCCAACCTGCGCAAAACGTGTCAGTGCCAACGGCAGATAGCGCGCAAACTGCAGGCTGTCGCCCAGACCTTGCTCGTGAATGACCAGCAGGCGTGCGCTGCGCGGGGCCGTTGCATTGTCACGCTTGGCGGTGTCCGGAGGCTCTCCTTTCCATTGCGGCAGCGGCAGTTGCGGGCGTATTGAGTTGTGGCGACTGTCGGCATGGGTGAGATGGACCTGGCGGTCGTCGAAATAAGGCCATGCTTCTTCATAGCGGCCGGCGGCCAGTAAAACCATGCCGAGGTGGGCACGAGCGGGGAAATTGTCGGGCATGAGCGCGATGGCACGCCGCAGGTGGCGCTCGGCGTCGTCCCACGCGCCAAGATTCCTCGCGAGGATGCCGAGGCTCGTGTGCGCGTGCGCATAGTCCGGGTCGAGTTCGAGCGCGCCGCGATAGAACACTTCCTCCTCGTCGAGACGGCCTTGCGCGCCGAGTGAGGCGCCCAGGCAGACGAGATTGGCGGCGTTTGGCTTCAGGGCGACGGCCTGGCGGTACTGCTGCTCGGCGTCGGCATAGTGGCCGAGCCTGCACATTGCACTGCCCAGATTGATGTGCGCATTGGCAAAGCCGGGGCGCAACTCGGCGGCGCGGCGAAAGCACGCGATCGCCGCCGCGCTGTCCCCTTTCGCCATCTGGGCATTGCCGGCGTTGAAGTACGCGTCGGCAGAAAACGGAGCGAGTGCCAGCGCCCGCTCATAGCAGGCGAGCGCCTCGTCGTGCCGTTCGAGCCTGGCGAGCACGCTGCCGAGATTCAGATACGCGTCGGCCAGCGAGGGGTCGAGCGCAAGCGCGTCATGATAGGCCTCGATCGCCTCGTCGAAAGCGTTTTGCGCTTGCAGCGCCACGCCGAGATTGTTGTTCGCGTCGGCGAAATCGGGTTGCAGTTGCAGCGCGTTCCGGTAGAGCCGCGTCGCTTCGTGATGATTGCCGAGCGCGGCGGCGACAAGGCCGCGGTTGCTCCAGCAGGCCGCGTCGGTGGGATCGATTACGAGGGCGTGTTCCAACAAAGCCGCCGCGGCGGCGTGCAAGCCGCGCTGATGATGCAGCACGCCGAAGTAATGCAGCGCTTCAGCATGGCGCGGGTCAAGCGTGAGTGCTTGCCGGTAGAGCGGCTCGGCTTCATCGAGCCGGCCGGCGCGATGCGCGGCGACCGCCGCGGCTACCAGAGGCCCAGCAGCCGAAAGGCGGTCGGCGGACGATGAGATAGCGGGCGTGTCTTCGGGATGGGACGGCTGTCGCATGAAAATCCGCCGGGCGATGGGCCGGTGAACGCGCCGTTGTGCGTGCGGATGAGCGCACGCCTCGCGACGGCGCGAGTGGATGGAAAACCATCCGGCAGCGTACGTTTCACGTCAGTCGGTATCGATCAGACGAATCCTATTAGGCATGTACTTTTTCGACCGGACACGTCCGTCTCATCGATCCAGCCGGTACACGTAGCGCAAAGCAGTAATATCCACGCCGCCCATATGATCCGGTTCGGCGCCGACGAACTGCCAGCCTTGTCTTTCATAGAATCCAATTGCCGGCGTGTTGCCTTCGAGCACATAAAGGTATAACTGCGACTCTCCCTGTGCGCGAGCCCAGTCTTCGGCCGCGCGCATCAACAGCTTGCCGGCGCCGATCCCCTGATGGCCGGGCAGCGCATGCAGGTTGTCGAGCAGAACGCCCCACGCGGACTCCGGTTGCCGCTCGACACAGACGAAACCAATCGGCTCGCCCGCGAGTTCGGCAATCAGGACCATGCGGCGCTCGCCGCCCGGCGCGCGCAGGCGCGCTTCCCAGTAGGCGGCCCGCTCACGCGTCACTTCGCCGTCGAGGAAAGTGTCCGGCAACAGGCCGCGATACGTAGCCTGCCAACTGGTGCTATGGATCGAGGCGATCAGCGCTGCATCCGCGAGGGTTGCGGGGCGCAACGAAAGTGCGGGGGAGTTTTGCATCGGAAGGGTGGTCAACGGGAATGGCCTGTCTGCAAAAAGTTTATCGCGAGGGGAGCAAGCGTAGTTTGTAATGAAACTGTATGGAATGCGCAACGGTGCCATCAAAGGTAACATTACGTGTTGCGGGCTTCGGGTATTTCACAACGTTTACCCTGATACCGTGTAAATCTGTTCAGCATGAAAATGCAGCGCCCCCGGCGCGTTTCAAATTGCCGTGGGATCCGCTTGCCGAACGCGGTGGATCGTTTCAACTGCCCGAGCGCCACCAGTCTGCGTGGCGACGGGCTATTCAGAGAATGTCATGTCTACTGCGTCACACGCTCCTTCCTCATCCAGAGAATCCAAGGTCAAGACGGTTTTCCGCGTGGTCAGCGGCAACTTTCTTGAGATGTACGACTTCATGGTCTACGGCTATTACGCATCCGCGATCGCCAAGACCTATTTCCCGAGCGGCAACGAATTTGCGTCGCTGATGCTGTCGCTGTCGGTATTCGGCGCGGGCTTCCTGATGCGTCCGCTGGGCGCGATCATACTCGGCGCCTACATCGACCATCACGGCCGGCGTAAAGGCCTGATCCTCACTCTCGGGCTGATGGCGCTCGGCACGCTCACGGTCGCCGCGATCCCAGGCTATGCGACCATAGGCGTCCTCGCCCCGGTACTTGTGTTGTTCGGCCGGCTGCTGCAAGGCTTCTCCGCCGGGGTTGAACTTGGCGGCGTGTCGGTCTATCTGTCGGAGATCGCCACCAAGGGCAACAAGGGCTTCTATTGCGCGTGGCAATCGGGCAGCCAGCAGGTCGCCGTGGTGTTCGCCGCGCTGATCGGCGTGGTGCTCAACAAGGTGTTGCCGGCCGACCAGATGACGGCGTGGGGCTGGCGCGTGCCGTTCCTGATCGGCTGCCTGATCGTACCGTTCCTGTTCCTGATTCGCCGTTCGCTGCAGGAAACCGAGGAATTCACGGCGCGCAAGCATCATCCGAGCATGGGGGAAATCATGAAGACGATGGCCGCGAACTGGGGCATCGTGCTGGGCGGGATGGGCATGGTCATCATGACCACCGTGTCGTTCTACATGATCACGGCCTACACGCCGACGTTCGGCAAGGAAGTGCTGAAGCTGTCGTCGATCGATACGCTCGTAGTCACCGTTTGCATCGGTTTGTCGAACCTGATCTGGCTGCCGCTCGCGGGCGCGTTGTCGGATCGCATCGGCCGCCGTCCGGTGCTGCTGGCCTTCACGATTCTGACGATCATCACCGCGTATCCGGCGCTGCAATGGCTGGTTGCCGAACCGTCGTTCGTTCGCCTGCTGGTGGTCGAGTTGTGGTTGTCGTTCCTGTACGGCAGCTACAACGGCGCAATGGTGGTGGCGCTGACCGAAGTGATGCCTGTCGAAGTGCGGACCGCCGGTTTTTCGCTGGCGTACAGCCTTGCTACGACGATCGGCGGCTTTACGCCGGCCATCTCGACGCTGCTGATTCACACTACCGCCAATAAGGCCGCACCGGGGTTGTTCCTCGGCGCGGCGGCAATCTGCGGGCTGATCGCGACGCTGGTGCTGTATCGCACGCCGGAATCGCGCAATCAGTATCGAACCGCCTGACGGACACCCGGCTGAAGATTCGCCAGTTGGTCTGGACAAACAAAAACCCCGCGCTCGTGAGAACGCGGGGTTTTTTTCTGAGCGCTGCACCGGCACATCGGCAACAGGCTGCAGACGAATCCGTCCTTGCTAACCGTCGCGCAATTCGTTTGCCACTGCCTCCACCACCTCGTTCCACGCGCCGGGTTGCGGCTGGCGCAGCAGCGTCGCGCCCGGATACCACGGGCTGCGCGTCTCGTTGACGAACCAGCGCCAATCCGCTGCGAACGGCAGCATCAGCCACAGGGGTTTTTTTAGTGCGCCGGCGAGGTGAGCGATCGACGTATCGATCGAGACCACCGCATCGAGCCGCTCGATGATCGCCGCGGTGTCGGCAAAATCGCCGATCCGTTTATCCATGCGATGAATCGACGCCGCACGCGCATGCGTGTCGAGCGCCGCGCGTTCCTCGGCGCTCAGCTCAGGTTGCAGCACGATCCAGTCGATGCCCTCGAGCGCGAATAGCGGTGCAAGCGCGGCGAGCGGCATCGAACGGGTTTCGTTCTGCTGGATGCGTCCCGACCACGCAATGCCGATCTTTCGCTTCGCATGACCGCCGAGCGACCCGCGCCATTTGCGGCGGTAAGCGGGCGGCGCGCTGAGGTAGGGCGTGCGGCCGGGAATCGTGTCGTAGGTCGTGCCGAGCGCGAGCGGCAGGCTCAGCAGCGGGCAGTGCAGATCCGCCGCCGGGCGGGGCGTGCCCTGAGCGATCAGGGTGACGCGCCAGGCTTGCGCGGCCGGTGCGAGCAGCGGCAGTAGTTGCGGCTGCACTTCGAGTACGACGCGCGCGGCGCGCTGGGCGGCCAGTGGCACGAAGCGCACGAATTGCAACGTGTCGCCGAAACCCTGCTCGGCATGCACGAGCAGCGTGCGCTGTTCGATCGGCTCGCCGTGCCAACGCGGCAAGGTCTGGATGACCGGCTGCGCGGTAGTTTGCAGCCGCCATTCGTACTCCGGCAGCCCACGCGCAAAATCGCGCTGCGCGAGCCAGGCAAGCGCACGGTTCATATGCGCGGATGGGAGATCGGGGCGCAGGCGCAGCGCCTGATCGAAAGCCCGCACCGCCGCGGCATGCGCGCCGAGCGCCTGATGGGCTGTGCCGAGACTCAACCAGGCGAGCGCGAATTGCGGATCGAGGCCGACGGCGCGCTCCAGATAAGGCAGTGCCTGCGCGTGGCGCCCCAGCGCCGCGAGCGCGTTGCCGAGCCCGAAGATGGTGGGCGGCAGGTTCGGCTGCAATGCGAGCGCTGCCTGGAAAGAAGCGACCGCCTCTTCGTGACGGCCGGTGGCGTCGAGCGTGTTGGCGAGATTGAAGTGCGCGGCGACGAAACGAGGCTCGGCTGCCAGTGCCGCCCGAAAGTGCTTGATCGCCTCGTCCGCGCGTTCAAGCGCGTTCAGCGACATGCCCATGTTGTTGAGTGCGCCCGCGTGCCCGGGGCGCAGTTCGAGCGCGCGCTGGAACGATGCGATCGCTTCCGCATGACGGCCGAGCGCATGCAATGCGTTGCCGAGATTGTTATGCGACGAGGCGTCATTCGGCTGCAGGCGCAGCGATTTCTGGAAAGCGTCGGCGGCGTCTTCGTGGCGCCCCACCGACGCGTACGCATTGCCCAGGTTGTAGTGCGCCATCGGGAAGGTCGGCGCCAGCGTGAGCGCATTGCGGAACTGTTCGATGGCGTCGTCGATCTGGCCCAGCGCCTTGAGTGCGTTGCCGAGGTTCAGTTGCAGCGCCGCGTCTTCCGGGCGCAGGTTCACTGCGCGCCGCACGAGCTCGGCGGCTTCGGCGTGCTGGCCCTGCTGATGGCGCAGAACGCCCAGCAGGTGCAACGCATCGACGTGCGCGGGATTGCCGTCGAGCGTTGCGCGGTAGCCGCGTTCGGCGTCGTCGAGGCGGCCGTCACGATGCGCCGCGAAAGCGCTGTCAAATACTTGTTGCATGACGCAGGGATGGGGTTTCGGGTGAGGCGGACGCCGCATTTTCCCACACTCGCCGGGCCAGCCTCCGATTTGACCTGTCGTCTCGATATCTATAACATATGAACAGGTGTTCATATGTGTGTCAATCATGTCGTTTGCTCTGGCTTCCGCTACGTTAGCTGCTGGTTTCGAAGACCGGCCTGTGGAGACGATCGTGCCGCTGGCCGACCTGTTTCGCCTGCTCGGCGACCCGACGCGCTTGCGCATCGTGCTCGCGTGCGTCGAGGAGCGGCGCGCGGTCGGCGCCATTGCCCAAGGTCTGGGTTTGTCGCCGTCGCTGGTGAGCCACCATCTGCGGCTGCTGCGCGCGGCGCGGATCGTGCGCGCGGAGCGGCAGGGCAAGCAGGTGTTCTATCTTGCTGCCGACCGCCATATCAGCGCGATGCTGACCGGCATGCTCGAGCATGTGGCTGAGCCGGCCGGCGAATATCCTGTGGATCCGTCATGAAAAAAACCACCGTACCGAACCACGCCGCCGAGGAGCGCGAGGACGACCACGCGCCGGTATGGCTCGACGGGGAGTCCGACGGGACCGATGGTGACGATGCGCAGCCGAAGAGCCAGGCGCGCGCGGCTGAGGAGCAGGGCGGGCATCGTCATGGCGCGGTTCGTCCGGATGTCGACGACGCTGGTCGTGAAGGCGGCACGCAGAACCACGGCGTACAGGTGAGCGATTCGCACGGCGCCGGCGCGGACCGGATGCAGTCCCACGCCCACACCCACAGCCACGGCACCGACAAGGGGCCGAGCGACGCTGCTCACAGCCATGGTAGCCATAGCACGCGCAACCACGGCGAACACAGCCACGGTAGCCAAGCCGGCCACAACCCCGGCTCCCACAGCGACGCCGGCCTGAGCCACGGCGGCCACAGCCACGCAGGCCACAGCCACGCCGGTCACAGCCACGCAGGTCACAGCCACGCAGGTCACAGCCACGCCCATGCCCCCGTCGCAGGTCACGGTCGCGCCTTCGCACTGGCTGTCGCACTGAACGTAGCGATCGTGGTGGTGCAAGCCGTGTATGGCGTGATCGCGCACTCCACCGCGCTGCTCGCCGATGCCGGCCACAATCTCTCCGACGTGCTCGGCCTGCTGCTTGCCTGGGGCGCAGCCTGGCTCACCACGCGCCGCCCTTCGGCACGCTATACCTTCGGCTACGGCAGCTCGTCGATCCTCGCGTCGCTTGCCAACGCGGGGCTGTTGCTGTTCGCGTGCGGCGTGATCGTCGCCGAGGCGATCGGGCGCCTGATGAACCCGGCGCCGGTCGCGGGACTGGTCGTGTTCGTCGTCGCGACGGTCGGTGTGATCGTCAACGGCTTCTCAGCATGGCTTTTCATGCGCGGCCAGAAAGATGATCTGAATATCCGCGGCGCTTTTCTGCATATGGCCGCGGACGCCGGCATCTCCGCCGCGGTCGCGATCAGCGGGCTCGTGATTCTCTATACCAACTGGACGTGGCTCGACCCGGTGATGAGCCTGCTGGTGGTCGCGGTGGTGATCTACGGCACGTGGGGTCTGCTGCGCGATTCGGTGCGCATGGCGCTGGATGCCGTGCCGCCGGGCGTCGATCTGCAGCCGATCCGCGACTATCTCGCCGGACAGCCGGGCGTCACCGATGTGCACGATCTGCATGTCTGGGCGCTATCGACCACCGGCAATGCGCTCAGCGCCCATCTGGTGATGCCGGCAGGCCATCCCGGCGACGAGTCGATCGACGCCATCGTGATCACGCTGCGCGAACGTTTTTCGATGCAGCACGCCACACTGCAAGTCGACCTCGGCACCACCGAGCATCGATGCGCGATGGGTCATCCCCGCGATTGATGCAGCGCACCGTTACGCGCGCTATCGGCGGCGTACACTAGGACGTCCTGTTGTCTCCGGAGGTCCGCATGGATGCTGCCGCACACGATGCGTCGCCAGTGCTGATCGTCGGCGCGGGTCCGACCGGGCTCGCCGCGGCGATGAGTCTCGCGCGTGCCCACATCCCCGTACGTCTGATCGAGAAAGCGTTGCAGCCGGACCCGCACTCGCGGGCCATCGGCATTCAGGCGCGCACACTCGAACTGCTCGAACAACATCGGCTGGTCGAACCGTTTCTCGAACTCGGTCATCGCGCGCGCATCGCCAATCTTTTTTCCAATGGCATGCGTCTCGCGCGCCTCGATTTCGATCCGCTGCACACCCGCTATCCGTATCTGCTGTTCCTCGATCAATCCGTGACCGAACGCTTGCTCACGGAACATCTCGCGACGTTCGGCGTGACGATCGAACGCGGCGTCGAGCTGACGACGTTCTCGCAGGGTTCGGCCGGCATTCAGGCGACCTTGCGGCACGTGGACGGCCGTACGGAAACGATCCGTCCGTCGTACATGATCGCCGCCGACGGTGCGCATAGCACGATCCGTCACCGGCTCGGCTTGAGCTTTGAGGGCAACACCTTCGAGCAGACCTTCCTGCTTGCTGATCTGCACGCCGAAACCGATTGGCCCGAAGACGAGTTCCATATCTTTGCTTCAGGCGAGGGTCTCGTCGCGCTGTTCCCGATGGGCCATGGCCGTCATCGTCTGATTGCGGATCATCCCGCCGAAAAGGCTACAGTCTTGACCTCGGCCACGCCCGCCGTACTCGGTGAGCCGCCGCTCAACCAGGTTGCGCCGCCGTCGCTCGCCGAATGCAAGGCGCTGATCGCCCGGCGCGTGCGCGAACGCGTCGACGTGTCTGACCTGGCATGGTCGTCACATTTTCGTCTGAACAGCAGGATGGTGGACAGGCTGCGTGTGGGTCGCATTTTCCTCGCCGGCGACGCGGCCCATGTACACAGCCCGGCCGGCGCGCAAGGGATGAACACCGGCATTCAGGAAGCGTTCAATCTCGGCTGGAAGCTCGCGCGCGTGCTGCAAGGCGGTGCGCCTGACCGGCTGCTCGATACGTACCATCAGGAACGGCATCCGATCGAGCGCGACGTGCTGCGGCAAACCGGTTTCATCACGCAGATGGCCGAGGCCGATCATGGACCGCTCAGGCTGCTGCGCGAGCGCGTAATGCCGGTGCTGGCCGCGCTCGGTCCCTTGCGCGATGCGGCGCGGATGACCATCAGCGAGTTGTCGATCCAGTACCGGCGCAGTCCGCTGACGCTCGAGCGCGTCCTCGATGGCGGTCCGCGTGCCGGTGAGCGCGCGCCGGACGCGCTGGTGCATGTGGTGGATGGCCCGCTTGGCCGCGCGCCGGGTGTCGGGTGCATCTTCGATCTGCACGATCCCGCGTTCTTCTCGCTCTTCCTGCTGGTGCCGCCGCAGCCCGTCGACGACATGCCGCTCGATCCCGCCGCGAAGCACGCGCCGCCGCCGGACCCGGAACTGGAGAAAATGACCGCCGAAGTCGAGAGGCTGTTGCCGGGCGCGGTACGCATCTGGCGCGTGACCGATACGAGCGGCGAGGGCGCTCCGGCTCTCGTCGAATCCTATGGGCGCACGCGGCCTTCGTTCTACCTGGTGCGGCCGGACGGCTACATCTGCGCGCGCGGGCGCACCGGTTCCGATCTGAACGGTCTGCTGCGGCATTGCGAAGCGTGGTTCGCCGTCGGGGGCGTGATACCGGAGCAGGCGGCCTTGTGAAATGACCGTGCAGGCCGGCCCGTGATGTGGGCCGCCTTATCGATGGATGGCGGGCGCCGTTCGAACGGCGCCTCGCCTACACCGCCGTAGAAAGAGCGGCAGGCGTCAACCCGTCACGATGCTTGACGAGCGCCTCCCTGACGATGCCCGACATCTCGACGCCGTTCGCGTCGGGCTCATCGAGCGTCGCCAGCAAAGCGCGCCGCATGCGCGGCTCCCAGAAGCGGCGGATATGATCGGCGATGCCGTCGAGCGCCTCTTCGCGATCCGGCATCGAATCGAAAAAATCTCCGATCCGGTTCGCCATGTCGATCAGATTCTGATTGTCCATGGCTTGCCTCACTTACCCGAGCTTGCATTGGCCAACTCGCGCTGCTTCAGCAGATCGAGTTGCTCGCTATTGAAGCGCGAATAGTCCTTTTGCCATTGCGACGGTTGCTCGACCGGCATCACCTGCACCGCGGTCACCTTGTACTCGGGGCAGTTCGTGGCCCAGTCCGAACTGTCGGTGGTGATCACGTTCGCCCCCGATTCGGGGAAGTGGAATGTCGTATAGACGACACCCGGCTGCATCCGCTCGGTCACTTTCGCGCGCAACACGGTTTGTCCCGCGCGCGATTCGATGCCGACCCAGTCGTCATTCCGGATGCCGCGTTCTTCCGCATCGTGCGGATGGATCTCGAGACGGTCTTCGTCGTGCCAGCGCGAATTTTCCGTGCGGCGAGTCTGCGCGCCGACGTTGTACTGCGACAGGATGCGGCCCGTCGTCAGCAGTAGCGGGAACTTGCGCGTGACCTTTTCCGGCGTCGCGATGAACTTCGTAATCACGAACTTGCCCTTGCCGCGCACGAAAGTATCGATGTGCATGGTCGGCGTACCGTCGGGCGCGTTCTCATTGCATGGCCACTGGATGCTACCGAGTTCATCGAGCTTCCGGTACGACACGCCGTGGAAGGTCGGCGTGAGACGCGCGATCTCGTCCATGATCTGCGACGGATGCGTGTAGTCCATTTCATAGCCGAGCGCCCGCGCCAGCATCACCGTGACTTCCCAGTCGGCGTAACCCGGCACCGGCGGCATCACCTTGCGCACGCGCGAGATGCGGCGCTCCGCGTTGGTGAAGGTGCCGTCCTTTTCGAGGAACGACGAACCGGGCAGCAGCACGTGCGCGTACTTCGCGGTCTCGTTGAGGAAAATATCCTGCACGACGATGCATTCCATCGACGATAGCGCCGCTGACACGTGATGCGTGTTCGGATCGGACTGCACGATGTCTTCGCCCTGGCAGTACAGGCCCTTGAAGGTGCCGTGCACGGCGGCGTCGAACATGTTCGGAATGCGCAGGCCCGGCTCTGGTTGCAACGTGACATTCCAGGCTTCTTCGAACAGCGCGCGCGTGATCGAATCGCTAATGTGACGGTAGCCGGGCAGTTCGTGTGGGAACGAGCCCATGTCGCACGAACCCTGCACGTTGTTCTGGCCGCGCAACGGATTCACACCGACGCCTTCACGGCCGATGTTGCCGGTCGCCATCGCCAGATTTGCGATGCCCATTACCATCGTCGAGCCCTGGGCGTGTTCGGTGACACCGAGGCCGTAATAGATCGCGGCGTTGCCGCCGGTAGCATAGATGCGGGCGGCTTCACGGATGGAGGCGGCGGGCACGCCGGTGAGTTCCTCCGTGGCTTCCGGTGCATTCTCGGGCAGCGCGACGAACGCACGCCATTGCTCGAAAGCGCGCGTTTCGCAACGCTCGGCGATGAATGCCTCGTTCAGCAGGCCTTCCGTGACGATCACGTGCGCAAGCGCATTGACCACCGCGACGTTGGTGCCCGGACGCAATTGCAGATGATGCGAAGCCTTTACGTGCGGCGTATCGACGATATCGATGCGGCGCGGGTCGACGACGATCAGCTTCGCGCCTTCGCGCACACGGCGCTTCATACGCGAGCCGAACACCGGGTGGCCGTCGGTCGGATTCGCGCCGATCACCATGATCACGTCGGCTTTGTCGACCGAGGCAAATGTCTGAGTGCCGGCGGATTCGCCGAGCGTGGTCTTCAGGCCGTAGCCGGTCGGAGAATGGCACACGCGCGCGCAAGTGTCGACGTTATTGTTGCCGAACGCGGCGCGCACGAGCTTCTGCACCAGATACGTTTCTTCGTTCGTGCAACGCGACGACGTGATGCCGCCGATCGAATCGCGGCCGTGCTTCGCCTGAATGCGGCGGAATTCCGAGGCCGCGTAAGTGAGCGCTTCTTCCCAGCTGACTTCGCGCCACGGATCGGTGATCTTCGCGCGGATCATCGGCTTGGTGATGCGGTCCTTGTGCGTCGCGTAGCCCCATGCGAAGCGGCCCTTCACGCAGGCGTGCCCTTCGTTGGCCTGACCGTTCTTGTGCGGCACCATCCGTACGACCTCGTTGCCTTTCATCTCGGCCTTGAACGAGCAGCCGACGCCGCAATACGCGCATGTGGTGACGACCGAATGCTCGGCCTGGCCAAGCATGATGACGGTTTTTTCCTGCAGGGTCGCGGTCGGGCACGCGGCGACGCAAGCGCCGCACGACACGCATTCCGATTCCATGAACGGCTTGTTTTCGCTGGCAGCCACGCGCGATTCGAAGCCGCGTCCGGCAATGGTCAGTGCAAACGTGCCTTGGGTTTCTTCACACGCGCGCACGCAACGATTGCAGACAATGCACTTCGACGGGTCGTACGTGAAGTACGGGTTCGATTCGTCCTTCTTGTCCTTCAGATGGTTCGCGCCGTCGAAGCCGTAGCGCACTTCGCGCAAGCCGGTGACGCCCGCCATGTCCTGCAGTTCGCAGTCGCCGTTGGCGGGGCAGGTGAGGCAGTCGAGCGGGTGATCGGAGATGTACAACTCCATCACGTTGCGGCGCAGCGATTGCAAGCGATCGGTCTGCGTGCGGACTTTCATACCGGCTTCGACCGGCGTCGTGCACGAAGCAGGGTAGCCGCGCTTGCCTTCGATTTCGACCAGGCACAACCGGCATGAGCCGAACGGTTCGAGCGAATCGGTCGCGCAGAGCTTCGGCACGTTGACGCCGGCTTCGATGGCGGCGCGCATCACGGAGGTGCCGGCCGGAACCGTCACTGCCTGACCGTCGATTTCCAGCGTGACGTCGACGTCGGCGTGACGCAACGGTGTACCGTAGTCGGTATCGTCAAAGGGTGAGCGCGCGGCGCGTTGTTGCGCCTGGGATTTGCACGCGCAGTTTCCGGAGCCGCAGCCGCCGGCAGGGGAGTTGAGCACATCGGACATGTGAGGCTCCTGGGTCAGGCCGCAGCCGCTTTGGGCGCGAGGTCGTGGACGTTGTCGAGACCGAAGTCTTCGGGGAAATGGTCGAGCGCTGACAACACCGGGAACGGCGTCATGCCGCCCATCGCGCAGAGCGAACCGGACACCATCGTGTCGCAAAGATCGCGCAGCAACTGCACTTGCCGCGTGGACGTATCGCCGTTGCGGATCCGTCCGATCACTTCGACGCCGCGCGTCGAGCCGATCCGGCACGGCGTGCATTTGCCGCACGATTCGAGCGCGCAGAAGTGCATCGCGTATTGCGCGAGTTCGGCGAGATTCGAGGTGTCGTCATGCACGACGATGCCGCCGTGGCCGACCACCGCGCCGACGGCTGCATATGCTTCGTAGTCCATGGGGATGTCCCACTGGCTTTCCGGCAGATACGTGCCGAGCGGACCGCCGACCTGCACCGCGCGCGCGGGGCGTCCGCTTGCCGTGCCGCCGCCATAGTCGTATAGCAGCTCACGCAGCGTGACGCCGAACGCGAGCTCGACCAGGCCGCCTTGCTTCACATTGCCGGCGAGCTGGAAGGGCAGCGTGCCGCGCGAGCGGCCCATACCGAAATCTTTGTAGAACGCGGCGCCGCGCGCGAAGATGATCGGCACCGTCGCGAGCGTGATGACGTTGTTGATCACCGTCGGCTGGCCGTACAGGCCGACTAGCGCCGGCACTGGCGGTTTCGCGCGGACGATGCCGCGTTTGCCCTCGAGCGATTCGAGCAGCGCGGTTTCCTCGCCGCAGACATAAGCACCGGCGCCTTTCGCCACGAACAGTTCGAAGCGGTGCGCCGCCGAGCCGAGCACGCTGTCGCCGAGCCAGCCGGCGGCGCGTGCTTTCGCGATCGCGGCTTCGAGCGTTGCGATCGAGTGCGGATATTCGCTGCGTACGTAGATGTAGCCGAGCGTCGCGCCCGTTACCACGCCCGCGATGATCATCCCTTCGATCAGCACGTACGGATCGCTTTCCATCACGAGGCGATCGGAGAAGGTGCCGGAATCGCCTTCGTCCGCATTGCAGACGATGTATTTCTGCGCCGCTTTGGCGCCGCGCACGGTGCGCCATTTGATGCCGGCGGGGAAGGCCGCGCCACCGCGACCGCGCAGGCCGGATTCGATCAGCGCTTCACAGGCGGCGTCGCCTTCGGTTTTCAGGGCCTGCTTGAGGCCCTCGAGGCCGCCGTGGGCGATGTAGTCGTCGATGGAAAGCGGGTCGGTGATGCCGATGCGCGCGAAGGTCAGGCGCTGCTGCCTCTTCAGATACGGTATTTCATCGACCACACCGACACGGCTGGCGTGCTCGCCGCCTTCGATAAAACCGGCGTCAAAGAGCGCGGCAACATCGCTTTCTTCGACGTTCGCATAGCCGATGCGGCCTTCAGCCGTGGCAACTTCCACGAGCGGTTCGAGCCACAGCAAACCGCGCGAGCCGTTGCGAACCAGTTCGATGGCAATGCCGCGGCGGGCCGCTTCGGCTTCGATGGCTTGAGCGAGGGCATCAGCGCCTAGCGCAAGCGCCGACGAATCGCAGGGAACGTAGATGCGTGTCATGCCGTAACCTCCACGCATTTATTGGCGGCCGCGAACAGCGTGTCGAATTTTTGGGGCGTGACTTTCGCGTGCAGCGTGCCGTTGAGCATCAGCGCCGGCGACAGTGCGCATTGGCCGAGGCAATATACCGATTCCAGTTCGACTGCCGCACCGTCATGATGCTCGGCGTCAAAACGGCAGCCGGTGTGCGCCTCGATATGCTGCGCGAGCGCCTCGGTGCCCATGCTGCGGCAGGCTTCGGCTCGGCACAGTTGCACCATGACGGGCGCCGCAGGTTGCGTGCGGAAGTGGTGGTAGTAGGTGATGACGCCGTGCACTTCCGCACGCGACAGGTTCATGGCGCGCGCGAGAGGCGCGACTGTGTCGGCGGGTACGTAGCCGAGCTCGTCCTGAATCGCGTGCAATACCGCTAGCAGCGACCTGCCCGGCTGCGCGTGACGCTGCACGAGTTGTTCCGGCGCGATGGCGATGGAATCGTCCAAGTGGGGGCTCCTCCAAAGACATATATGCACTTGTTATTCATAATGTGTGCACTTATGCTTCGTATATTCGATATGGGATAGCCGAACAATAGGCGGGTGATACGCCTCGTGCAATAGGAAATGGTTAAGCATATATGATCCGAATCGAGTGTCAGGCGCAGCTGGTCGTGAAGGGCCCCGATGGCCGTGAGGCAAGCCTGTCGGACGTCGTGCCGCTCCTTGCGCTGGTGGACGAATCCGGCAGCATCGCGCAGGCGGCGACGCTTAAGGGTTTGTCCTACCGGCACGCATGGGGTTTGTTGCGCAGCATCGAGGAACGTTTGGGTGGTCCGCTAATCGCGAAGGAGCGCGGGCGTGGCTCGGTGCTGTCCGAACTCGGGCAGGCCGTGTTGCGCGCGCAGCGTCTGTGCGGCGAGCGGCTCGACGGCAATATGCAGGCGCTGGCGAGCGAAGTCGCCAGCGATCTGAACCGGTGGCTCGCCCCGGCCGCCGACGACGTGAGGATCTATGCGTCGCACGGTTACGCCGTGGCGGCGCTGGTGACGGCGCTGGTCGCGAACGATCTGCCGGTCGATATCAAATACCGCGACAGCGCGGACGCGGTGAGTGCGCTCGCTCGTGGCGAATGCGATCTGGCCGGTTTCCACTTACCGCTGGGCGAATTTCGCGCGGTCTGTGCCGATACCTACCGGCGCTGGCTCGATCCGCAGCGTCACGTGCTCGTGCATCTGACGAGGCGCAAGCAGGGTCTCTTTCTTGGCAAGGGGAATCCGAAGGGAATCGGCGGCCTGGGCGACCTCGCGCGCGACGATATTCGCTTCGTCAATCGTCAGCCTGGTTCCGGCACGCGCATGTTGCTCGACCTCGCGCTACGCAAGGTCGGGGTCGATCCGGACCGGGTCAACGGGTATGCATCGACGGAACTCACGCACTCGGCGATCGCGGCGTTCGTGGCCAGCGGCATGGCGGATGTGGGTTTCGGCGTCGAGCCGGCGGCGCATCACTTTGGGCTCGACTTCATTCCGATTGTCGATGAAGACTATTATTTCGCCTGCGACCGGGCCCGGCTCGAGCGCGCGCCGCTCGCAACTGTGATCGGTTTGCTGCGCGGCGCCGTTTTCCGGCATAGCGTCGACCAGCTCGAAGGTTACGATCCGCGCGACTGCGGCAAGCTGCTCGATCTCGAAACCGGGCTCGGCCCACCGGTGCTGTAAGCGACCGTAAACTATTTAATGTGGCGGTCACTGCGTGAGGCGTTGGTTTGGGATAATCTAGCTTTCCGCTTACGCCTTGACCGCGCGCTGTGCCGCGCTGAATCGATATGAAAGTTCTTCTTCACGCATGTGCTGCAGCCGCCGCGGCCACGGTGCTGCTCGCTACCGCTTCGGTTGCCTTCGCCCAGAATTCGCCGGGTGTGCCGGGTGGCATTCTGCAAGATCAGTTCCGTCTTGCCGAGCATCCGCAACTGCCATTCGCAGCATCGGCGCCCTCGGACAAATACCAGTCCGACAAGAAGTCGGCCATGCGCAAGCGCGGCGACAATGGCGATCCGAATGGGTGTAATTTGCAATGCCCTAAAGACGAGTAAGCGCGCGAGCTAGCGGTTTTTGCTTGCGCGGTTCGTCTTTGGGTTCTGCTTTTGGTTGATTGAAACGCCGGCATGCTGCCGGCGTTTTTGTTTGCGGCGTTCTATTGCGAGCTTCGCGGCGCCGGCAACAAAAAACCCCGAGAGCCTTACGCTGCCGGGGTTCTTGGTAAAACTTTGCTGCTACTACGTGCAAGGTGTTTGGTGGAGGCGGCGGGAATCGAACCCGCGTCCAGAAGCACTCTACGACTAGTTCTACATACTTAGTTCTGTCATTTGATTTAACCACCACGACGCGGACGAACACGCTGCGTGACGGCGATTCACTAAGTTTTCGACCCGGGCGTCGTGACGCCGCCAAGGCTTAACTGACGTATATGACCTCTGTCGGTATTGCTACCGGTCTTGCGACTCTAGCCCGTCAGTGAACTAGGCAGAGGACGGCGGCCCTTAGGCTGCCAGTGCGAACGTTTCGTCGTTTGCAGTTACGTTTTTCCCATTGATTAACGAGGTGACGGGTCCTCGGTATGCCCTAGCCGCTTCGCAACCCCTGTCGAAACCAGGTCGCCCCCGCGGTTCGTTGCCCAAAAATCTGGGCCAACGAACATTTTACAATAGTTTAACAGCCACGTCCTGTCTGATTGCTTCGCTGTCTTGCTGTTCCGGTAGCGCTGCGGCGTTGCCGCGGTGAAGCCGCAAAGCGCTGCGCTACGCCCGGTGCGCCGGGGCCGTTTGTACGATCAGTCGATGTCGCGCAGCAGCCTCAGCAATTCAGCGGGCGATTGCACGACATGTTGGGCATGCCACTGCGTGGGCGGGATGTCGTTGCCGCAATAACCGTAGGCGGCCGCGATGGTCTTCATGCCGGCCGCGAAACCTGCCTGCACGTCGCGCAAGTCGTCGCCGACATAGACAATGCGTTCCGGCAGCACATCCAACTCGCGTGCCGCGTGTAGCAAGGGTGCGGGGTGCGGTTTCGAATGGGGCGTCGTGTCGCCGCTTACCACACAGCCGGCGCGCTCTTCGAGGCCCAGTAGCGCAACTAGCGGCTCGGTGAGCCTTGCCGCCTTGTTTGTCACGATGCCCCAGCGCACGCCCCGTGCATCGAGGTCGTCGAGCAACTCGGGAATGCCGGGAAACAGCGTGGTCTCGATGCACAAGTCCGCTTCGTAATTGGCGAGAAACTCCTCGCGCATCGACGCGAACTCATGGTCTTGCGGACCGATGCCGAAGGCTCCGCCGATCAGCCCGCGCGCACCCGCCGACGCGAGCGGTCGCAGGTCTTCGAGCGGCACCATCTCGAGGTTGCGATCATGGCGCATTTTGTTGACGGCGGCCGCCAGATCGGGCGCGGTGTCGGCCAGCGTGCCGTCGAGGTCGAACAGGACAGCCTGGCAAAGACCGAGGGCGTCCTCGTTGTCTTCGCGTTGGGGCAGGGGCGTAGGATCGCTCATTGAGTGGCTTGAGTCCGAGCAGGTCGGGGATCAGGCGTCGCGGCGGCAAGCGAGCATGTAGTTCACGCTCGTGTCGTTGGACAGCGTGAAATGCTTGCTGAGCGGGTTATAAACGATACCTTTGATATCGGCGGTGCGCAGGCCGGCGGCGCGCACGAAGCTCGCCAGTTCCGACGGGCGGATGAAGCGCGCGTAGTCATGAGTGCCCTTGGGCAACATCCGCGCGATATATTCGGCGCCAATGACCGCGAACAGATAGGACTTCACGTTGCGGTTGAGCGTGGAGAAGAATACCCACCCGCCCGGTTTCACCAATGTCTTGCACGCCTCAACGATGGCTGCCGGTTGAGGCACGTGTTCGAGCATTTCCATGCAGGTGACGACGTCGTACGTGCCTGGTTCGCGAGCCGCGAGCGCTTCCGCCGCGATTTCTTCGTAACTGACGGTTACACCGCTTTCAAGACTGTGAAGATCTGCCACGCCGAGCGCCTGGCTCGACAGGTCGATTCCTTTTACGTGCGCCCCCAATCCCGCCATCGACTCCGTCAGAATGCCGCCGCCGCAGCCGATATCCAGCACGGTCTTGCCGGCGAGGTGCGCGTGCGCGTCGATCCACCCCAAGCGGATCGGATTGAGTTCATGCAGGGGTTTGAATTCGGCATTCGGGTCCCACCAACGATGTGCAAGGTCGCTGAATTTCTGCAGTTCGTGGGGATCGGCGTTGGTCATAGCGGAAGCTGCCTCGATGAGAGCGTTGAGCGGGCGCTCGAGGATAAACCCTGAGTATATAGGCCGAGCGACGGGGCGGCAAAATGCCGCGCGATGGCTGGCGTGCGCTGTTCCGGCAAATCAGGCGCGCACTCGGAGGAGAAAGCGAGCGGCGCCAGCGGCATAAAAAAAGCCCCGCCGAAGCGGGGCTTTGATACTGCGGTAACTTGTAGCTTACTGCTTCGAAGTACCGACAACTTCGACTTCCACGCGACGATCCGGTGCGAGGCAGGCGATGAGTTGCTTGTGGTTCTTCTGGTTGCAACCGGTCGTGACCGGGTTGCGCTTGCCCTTGCCTTCCGTATAGATACGGTTGGATTCGATGCCCTTGCTGACCAGGTATGCCTTGACAGCTTGAGCGCGGCGCAGCGACAGACGGTCGTTGTACTTGTCCGAACCGATACGGTCCGTGTAACCCGTTGCGACGACGACTTCCAGGTTCAGCGCGCCGATCTTCGATGCCAGATCGTCCAGCTTTTCCTTGCCAGCCGGCTTCAGGATAGCCTTGTCGAAGTCGAACAGAGCGTCAGCTTGATACGTAATCTTTTGGCTCGTAATAGCCGGTGCGGGTGCGACCGGAGCCGGCGGGGTCGGAGCCTGGGCAACCAGGGCGCCATCGCACTTTGCGTTGGCCGTTGCCGGCGTCCAGAATGCATCGCGCCAGCAAAGCTCGTTCGTGCCGTTCATCCACACGTATTCGCCGGTACCATTCACCCAGTTGTCGTTCGTGGCTTGTCGCGACGCCGGCACCGATTGCGCCATGGCGGATGCAGCCATAACTGCGGTAGCTGCAATGAACGCGAGCTTTGAAAGTTTATTCATATTTCTCCTCTCGAAATTGAGATTACCGCAGGTTTACTGCGAGCCTGTTGACGAAGACAAGTCATACATTGCTCGAAGTATAACATCGGTGTAGAACAAAAAACGTGCTGTGTAGACTTCGAGCAGTGTCTAACTCTTTGTGCGTTGGCATTTTGCCATATCGTTCCCTTCCAACGATAAAAAAATCTGCCCCCGATCAAATCGCCCTCCAATTGTGGTGCATGCGCAACAGAAGCAATCCGCTGGAGGCACCGCCAGTCATGGCTGAGCGGCGGATTGGCCCACGCACAAATCGAGCCTGCCCCAAGTCGATCATGGGGCGTTCAGGCGCCATTTCGGTTCGCCTGCTAATAGGTATACGTACCCCCGCCGGGGGCGGATGCGCGGCATGTTAGAATCGCGTGATGCGTTGCGCCTGCAATGCTTACGCGAAGGCGCGGCGAGAGGGGCTTCAAGCGAGAGGCTTCAAGCGAGCTTCACGCCACCGCCTTGGCACGTAAAAGATACGGATAATGGATCAATTCGCCAAAGAGACTCTGCCAATCTCCCTAGAGGAGGAAATGCGCCGTTCGTATCTCGATTACGCGATGAGCGTGATCGTGGGGCGTGCGCTTCCCGATGTCCGCGATGGCCTGAAGCCGGTACACCGGCGCGTGCTGTACGCGATGCACGAACTGAACAACGACTGGAACCGGGCTTACAAGAAGTCGGCGCGTATTGTCGGCGACGTCATCGGTAAATATCACCCGCACGGCGACACGGCTGTATACGACACGATTGTCCGGATGGCGCAGGACTTCTCGCTGCGTTACATGCTGGTAGACGGCCAGGGCAACTTCGGTTCGGTCGACGGCGACAATGCCGCGGCGATGCGGTACACCGAAATCCGCATGGCAAAGATCGGCCACGAGTTGCTGGCCGACATCGACAAGGAAACGGTCGATTTCACGCCGAACTACGACGGCAGCGAAAACGAACCGGCCATCCTGCCGGCGCGTATTCCCAATCTGCTGATCAATGGCTCGTCCGGTATTGCGGTCGGCATGGCGACCAACATCCCGCCGCACAACCTCAACGAGGTTGTCGACGCTTGTCAGCATCTGCTGAAAAACCCGGAAGCCACGATCGACGAACTGATCGAAATCATTCCGGCGCCCGATTTCCCGACCGCGGGCATCATCTACGGCGTGGCCGGCGTGCGCGATGGTTATCGCACCGGCCGGGGCCGCGTCGTGATGCGCGCGCTTACGCACTTCGAAGAAATCGACCGCGGTCAGCGCATGTCGATCATCGTCGACGAGTTGCCGTACCAGGTGAACAAGCGCTCACTTCTGGAACGCATCGCCGAGCTGGTCAACGAGAAGAAGCTCGAAGGCATCTCCGACATCCGCGACGAATCCGACAAGAGCGGCATGCGCGTCGTGATCGAGCTGAAGCGTGGCGAAGTGCCGGAAGTCGTTCTCAACAATCTATATAAGGCGACCCAGCTTCAGGACACCTTCGGCATGAACATGGTCGCTCTGGTCGACGGCCAGCCGAAGCTGCTGAACCTGAAGGAAATGCTGGCGTGCTTCCTGTCGCATCGCCGGGAAGTGCTGACGCGGCGCACTGTATACGAACTGCGCAAAGCCCGTGAACGCGGCCATGTGCTCGAGGGTCTGGCGGTTGCGCTGGCCAATATCGACGAGTTCATCGCGATCATCAAAGCGGCGCCGACTCCTCCGATTGCCAAGCAGGAATTGATGGCGCGTCCGTGGGATTCGTCGCTGGTGCGCGAAATGCTAGCACGCGCCGAGACGGAAAACGCGTCGGCCGGTGGTCGCGAGGCTTACCGTCCGGACGGTCTGAACCCGTCCTTCGGTATGCAGTCCGACGGCCTCTACCGCTTGTCCGACACTCAGGCTCAGGAAATCTTGCAGATGCGTCTGCAACGCCTGACGGGTCTGGAGCAGGACAAGATCATCGGCGAGTACCGCGAAGTGATGGCGCAAATCGCCGACCTGCTGGACATTCTGGCTCGCCCGGAACGCATTACGGCGATCATCGTCGACGAACTGACGTCGATCAAAGCCGAATTTGGCGACGCGCGCCGCTCGAAAATCGAGTTGAACGCAACCGAGCTGAACACCGAAGACCTGATCACGCCGCAAGAGATGGTCGTGACCATGTCGCACGCCGGCTACGTGAAATCGCAGCCGTTGTCCGAATATCGCGCTCAGAAGCGCGGCGGTCGCGGCAAACAGGCGACTTCCATGAAGGAAGACGACTGGATCGACACGCTCTTCATCGCCAACACGCACGATCACATCCTGTGCTTCTCGAATCGCGGCCGCGTCTACTGGGTCAAGGTTTATGAGGTGCCGCAGGGCTCGCGGAACTCGCGTGGCCGTCCGATCGTCAATATGTTCCCGTTGCAGGACGGCGAAAAGATCACGGTGGTGCTGCCGGTCAAGGAATTCACGGCGGACAAGTTCGTGTTCATGGCCACCGCGTTAGGAACGGTAAAGAAGACGCCGCTGGAAGCCTTCAGCCGGCCGTTGCGCAAGGGTATTATTGCGGTCGGTCTGGATGACGGCGATTACCTGATTGGTGCCGCCATTACAGACGGTCAGCACGACGTGATGCTGTTCTCGGATTCCGGCAAGGCAGTGCGTTTCGACGAGAACGACGTTCGTCCGATGGGCCGTGAAGCCCGGGGTGTGCGCGGCATGCAGCTTGAAGACGGCCAGAGCGTAATCGCGCTGCTAGTGGCGGGCGACGAGCAGCAGTCGGTGCTGACCGCAACCGAAAACGGCTATGGCAAGCGCACGCCGATCACCGAGTACACGCGTCACGGGCGCGGTACGAAGGGAATGATCGCGATCCAGACGTCGGAGCGTAACGGCAAGGTTGTCGCCGCCACGCTGGTGGATCAGGAAGCGCAGATCATGCTGATCACCGATACGGGTGTGTTGATTCGCACGCGCGTATCGGAAATTCGGGAAATGGGACGCGCAACCCAAGGTGTTACACTCATCAGCCTTGACGAAGGGACCAAGCTTTCAGGTCTGCAACAGGTTGCTGAGGCAGAAGCGGATGGTGATGTGGAAGGCGACGCTGAAGGTCCTGCCGAAAGTGATAACGGCGGTGAAGATGGCGGTGCGGCCTGATCCGCGTCAGCGGCTTTCAGTCTCAGTTATTGGTTGAAAGCTGCGCAGGGAACAATGGCGTGTCGGGCCGACACGCATCCCGCGCAGCTCGCAGTTCAAGTTAATTTCTCTTAGGGAGTAATGATGCAAAAACGATTCAAACAACTGATGTTGCTGGCTGCTCTCGTGCCGACCTTCGCTATGGCTCAAGCGCTTCAGAGCCAGGCCCCGGCGGCTCCGGCTGCTGCCGCTGCAGCACCGGTTGATCCGGCCAAGCAGGCTGCAATCAAGGACCTGCTGGACGCAATCGATGCACAAAAGCTGGTTGGCGCAATCGGCAACAGCGCCCAGATGCAAGCCAAGCAGCTGGTTCCGGCGATCCTGTCGGACGCCCTGAGCGAAAACAAGACGATGACGGACAAGCAGAAGCAGGCTTCCGTCCCGACGCTGCAAAAGAACGCTGTACCGAAGCTGGTTGACGGCGCAGGCCAGGTGTTCGCAACGGACGCTTTCCGTCAAGACGCCATGCAAGCTCAGTACGACGCTTACGCGAAGTACTACAGCACGTCGGAAATCAAGGATCTGACCGCGTTCTACAAGAGCCCGACCGGCCGCAAGTTCATCCAGGTGCAAGACCAGGTTGGCCGCGACGTGGTGAATGGCTTGATGCAAAAGTACATGCCGCAATCGATCAAGGCAACGCGCGACCAGGCTGATAAGGAAGTCGCTTCGGTCAAGCCGGCTAAGTAAGTCAGGTAGCTAAGCCTGCTAACTAAGCCGGCTTCGGGCCCAAAGATCGACAGGCAGCGCTGACGCGCCAGCCGTTGCTTGGCAAGCTGTACAGCGTGCTGAGTGGCGTTCCGGTTTGGCGGGTTTGCGGTGACAATGCGATAATGGCTGTTTGCGCACATGCGCAGACGGCCATTTTCTTTTTGGGCGCGAAAATGTTGCCAGATGCGTGTCGTCAATACGTGTTGCCAAATACGCACCGTCAAACTCGGGTTGCCGGGTTCGCGGCGCTGATTTTGCGGCGGCTAGCTTTGCGGCCGCCAACTTCGCCGATTTTCGCGCGATCTGTTCGTTTTTCGCGCCAGCTTCCAGGATCTCACGATGCGCGTCTTTAATTTCTCCGCCGGCCCCGCTGCCATGCCCGAAGAAGTGCTGCGTCAGGCAGCCGACGAAATGCTCGATTGGCAGGGCAGCGGCATGAGCGTGATGGAAATGAGCCATCGCGGCAAAGAATTCATGTCGATCCATGAGGAAGCGCTCGTCGATCTGCGTGAGTTGCTCGAGGTGCCGGCCAGCCATCGCATCCTGTTTCTGCAAGGCGGCGGTCTGGGCGAAAACGCCATCGTGCCGATGAACCTGATGGGCGCGAAAGCACGCGCGGATTTCATCGTGACGGGTTCGTGGTCGCAGAAGTCGTTCAAGGAAGCGCAAAAGTACGGCACGGCACATCTCGCGGCGAGCGGCCAGACAGCCGAAGGCTTCACGCGCGCACCGGCGCGCTCGGAATGGCAACTGTCGGACGATCCGGCCTACGTGCATCTGTGCACCAACGAGACCATTCACGGTGTCGAGACGTTCGAAATCCCCGACCTCGGCAATATTCCGCTGGTGGCGGACGCCTCATCACACATCCTGTCGCGCCCGATGGATATCGCCAAATACGGCGTGCTGTTCGGCGGTGCGCAGAAGAACATCGGCATGGCCGGTGTGACGGTCGTGATCGTGCGCGAAGACATGCTGGATCGCGCGCAAGCGATCTGCCCGTCGGCGTTTGAATGGAAAACCGTCGCCGAAAACAATTCGATGTACAACACGCCGCCCACGTACGCGATTTACATCGCGGGGCTGGTGTTCAAGTGGTTGAAGAAGCAGGGCGGCCTTACCGCGATGGAAGCGCGTAACCTCGAAAAATCGAAGCTGTTGTACGACGCGATCGATTCGAGCAGCTTCTATCTGAACAAGGTCGAACGTGGCTCGCGCTCGCGGATGAACATACCGTTTTTCCTCGCCGACGAGTCGCGCAACGAAGATTTCCTGGCCGGCGCGAAAGCGCGGGGAATGGTGCAGCTAAAGGGCCACAAGTCCGTCGGCGGCATGCGGGCGTCGATTTATAACGCTGTCCCGCTCGAAGGCGTCAAAGCGCTTGTCGAATACATGAAGGAATTCGAACAGCGCAGCGCCTGAGTCGGTCAGCTATTCAGGCACGCGCATCCTTTCCAGCACGCATTTGTGCAGCAGCTATCGGCAGGGCCGTTTTCACGCATGGACGACGAACTCAATACCCGACTCAAGCCCCTTCGCGAGCGCATCGACGCGCTCGACGCGCAACTGATCGCGCTCCTCAATCAGCGCGCCGCGGTGGCGCTCGAAGTGGGCGAGGTGAAGAAGCATTTCAACGCGCCGGTGTTTCGCCCCGAGCGCGAGCAGCAGGTGATCGCGCGTCTGCAGGATATGAGCAACGGCCCGCTGGCCAGCGAACATATCAGCGCGATCTGGCGCGAGATCATGGCCGCGAGCCGCGCGCTCGAAAAGACCATCAAGGCCGCCTATCTCGGTCCGGTCGGCACGTACAGCGAACAGGCGATGCATGAGTACTTCGGTCAGTCGATCGAAGGTCTGCCGTGCCCGTCGATCGACGAGGTGTTTCGCTCGGTCGAAGCCGGCGCGGCGGAATTCGGCGTCGTGCCGGTCGAGAATTCGACTGAGGGCGCGGTGTCGCGCACGCTCGACCTGCTGCTGCAAACGCAGCTCACGATCGGCGGCGAACTGGCGTTGCCGATTCATCACAACCTTCTGACGCTGAGCGGCGGTCTCACCGGCGTGAAGCGGGTGTGTGCGCACGCGCAGGCGCTCGCCCAGTGCCAGCGCTGGCTCGCGACCAATGCGCCGCATCTCGAGCGCCAGGCGGTGTCGAGCAATGCCGAAGCGGCGCGCATGGCGGCGGAAGATCCGACCGTGGCGGCTATCGCCGGCGATCGCGCCGCGACGCATTACGGGCTGCAAGTCGCTTACGCGCTGATTCAGGACGATCCGCACAATCGCACGCGTTTCGTGATGATCGGCAAGGAACGCACCGGGGTGAGCGGACACGACCAGACGTCGTTGATCGTTTCGGTGGCGAACGAGCCGGGCGCCGTGTTCAAGTTACTGGAGCCGTTGGCGCGCCATAGCGTATCCATGACCCGTTTCGAGTCGCGCCCGGCGCGCGTCGGCACGTGGGAGTATTACTTCTATATCGACGTCGAAGGCCATCGGGACGAACCGGCGGTTGCTGCCGCGCTGACCGAGCTTGGCCAGAAGGCCGAATTCCTGAAGATACTCGGCTCGTATCCGCGCGCCCGTTAATGTTTGTCGAGTTTGTCGAGGCACGCTCATGCCGCTTGGGCTTGCCTGTCGCATATTCATCTATTACTAATTAGTCGTTCGGAGATTTTCATGACAACGTCCTTCGGCCCTTCCTATGTGCGCGCGATTGCGCCTTACATCGCCGGCAAGCCGATTTCGGAAGTGGCCCGCGAGTTTGGCCTCGACGAAGCGGCCATCGTGAAGCTGGCGTCGAATGAAAATCCGCTGGGCATGCCGGAGTCGGCGCAACGCGCCATGGCGCAGGCGGCCAGCGAACTTGGCCGCTATCCCGACGCGAATGCCTTCGAACTGAAGGCCGCGCTGAGTGAGCGTTACGGCGTGCCGGCCGACTGGGTCACGCTTGGCAACGGCAGCAACGATATTCTCGAAATTGCCGCGCACGCGTTCGTCGAGAAGGGGCAGTCGATCGTCTATGCCCAGTATTCGTTCGCCGTGTACGCGCTCGCCACGCAAGGCGTGGGTGCGCGTGCGATCGTCGTGCCGGCCGTCAGATACGGCCACGACCTGGACGCGATGCTTGCCGCGATCACCGACGACACCCGCCTGATTTTCGTCGCCAATCCGAACAACCCGACCGGCACGTTCATCGAAGGGGCGAAGCTCGAAGCGTTTCTCGACAAGGTGCCGCGCAACGTGGTCGTCGTGCTCGACGAGGCGTACACGGAATATCTGCCGGAAGCAAAACGCTACGACTCGATCGCATGGGTGCGTCGTTATCCCAATCTGCTGGTATCGCGCACCTTCTCCAAGGCGTTCGGCCTGGCCGGTTTGCGGGTCGGCTTCGCCATCGCGCAGCCGGAATTGACGGACTTGCTGAACCGTCTGCGTCAGCCGTTCAACGTGAACACGCTGGCGCAAGCCGCAGCGATCGCGGCGCTGAACGACAAGGCGTTTCTGGAAAAGAGCGCGGCTTTGAATGCGCAGGGCTACCGTCAACTGACCGAGGCGTTCGACAAACTCGGCCTCGAATATGTGCCGTCGGACGGTAACTTCGTGCTGGTGCGCGTCGGTAACGACGACGCAGCGGGCAACCGCGTGAACCTCGAACTGTTGAAGCGGGGCGTGATCGTTCGGCCGGTCGGCAACTACGGTTTGCCGCAATGGCTGCGCATCACGATCGGCCTGCCCGAAGAAAACGAAGCATTCCTCGCGGCGCTCGAACAGACGCTTGCCGCCGCGTAAGCGCTTGACCTTGAACCACGCGCCTTACTTGACGGAAGGTGCGCTTTTTCTGTGACCGACGTGGCCGCGTTTTCTTTTGACAAGTTGGTGATTTTCGGTGTCGGCCTGATCGGCGGATCGCTCTCTCGCGCGCTGCGTGAACGGGGCGAGCAGGGTGAGGCGACGGGCGCGCGCACCGTGATCGGCGTTGGGCGTTCGTCCGCGTCGACTGCGCGCGCGCTGGAATTGGGCATGATCGACCAATCGGCGGCGTTGACCGACGATGCCGCGTTGCGTGCCGCGCTCTCCGGCGCGGATATCGTGTTGCTTGCCGCGCCCGTCGCGCAAACACAAGCGCTGCTCGAGCGCATTGTGCCGTTTCTCGACGCAGGCACGATTGTCACCGATGCCGGCAGCACCAAGTCCGACGTGGTTGCATCCGCACGCGCGGCGCTCGGCGCGCGCATCGGCCAGTTCGTGCCGGGGCATCCGATTGCCGGCCGTGAAGCGAGCGGCCCGGATGCCGCGTTGCCCGACCTGTACGTGGATCGCAACGTCGTGTTGTGCCCGCTGCCGGAGAACGCGCCGGAAGCGGTCGAGCGCGTTGCCGCGATGTGGCGCGCAACCGGCGCGTGCGTGCGGGACATGACGCCCGAACAGCATGACCGGGTGCTCGCGTCGGTCAGCCATTTGCCGCACGTTTTGTCTTTCGCGCTGGTCGAGCAGATTCTCAATTCGCCGGACGCTGCGCTGAAATTCTCGTTCGCTGCCGGCGGTTTCCGCGACTTCACGCGCATCGCAGCGTCGAGCCCGGAAATGTGGCGCGACGTGTGCGTGGCGAACCGCGCCGCGTTGCTCGACGAACTCGATGCGTACACGGCGGTGCTCGCGCGCTTGCGCACGGCGATCGAAGCCGCCGATGGCGCCGCACTCGAAGCCGTGTTCACGCGTTCGCGGGTCGCGCGCAGCGAATGGCAGGAGCAGCGCACCGCCGGGACAGCCCTCGGCGACGCTTCGAAATAACCGGAACTGGACTCAATTATGGAATTCCTCGATCTCGGACCATTCTCTCGTGCGTCCGGCACGGTTCGTTTGCCCGGCTCGAAAAGCATTTCGAATCGTGTGCTGCTGCTCGCGGCGCTCTCCGAAGGCGAAACGACGATCACGAATCTGCTCGACTCCGACGACACCCGCGTGATGCTCGACGCGCTTGAAAAGCTCGGCGTGCGTCTGAAGCGTGAGGGCGACACTTGTGTCGTGACCGGTACGCGTGGCGCGTTTACAGCACGCACCGCCGATCTGTTCCTCGGCAACGCCGGCACGGCGGTGCGTCCGCTGACCGCGGCGCTCGCGGTGAACGGCGGCGATTATCGTATTCACGGCGTGCCGCGCATGCACGAACGGCCGATCGGCGATCTGGTCGACGGCTTGCGCCAGCTTGGCGCGAAAGTCGACTATGAAGAGAACGAAGGTTATCCGCCGCTGCGGATTCGCCCGGCGCAAATCACGGCCGACGCGCCGATCCGCGTGCGTGGCGACGTGTCGAGCCAGTTCCTGACTTCACTGCTGATGACGCTGCCGCTGCTGCGCACGGAAAGCGGCGTGACCGTCGTGCAGGTGGACGGCGAGCTGATCTCGAAGCCGTACATCGAGATCACGATCAAGCTGATGGAGCGGTTCGGCATCAAGGTCGAGCGCCATGAATGGCATCGTTTCGTCGTGCCGGCGGGGCAGCGCTATCAGTCGCCGGGCACCATCATGGTGGAAGGCGATGCATCGTCGGCGTCGTATTTCCTCGCGGCCGGCGCGCTCGGCGGCGGACCGTTGCGGGTGGAAGGTGTGGGCCGCTCCAGCATCCAGGGCGACGTCGGCTTTGCCGACGCGCTGATCAAGATGGGCGCGAACCTGCAGATGGGCGACGACTGGATCGAGGTGCGCGGAGTCGGCAACGACAACGGCAAGCTCGATCCGATCGACATGGACTTCAACCTGATTCCCGACGCCGCGATGACGATCGCCGTCGCGGCGCTGTTCGCCGACGGCACGACCACGCTGCGCAATATTGCCAGTTGGCGTGTGAAGGAAACCGACCGGATCGCCGCGATGGCTACCGAGCTGCGCAAGGTCGGCGCCAAAGTGCAGGAGGGCGAGGATTTCCTCGTCGTCACGCCGCCTGAAAAATTGATTCCGAACGCCTCGATCGACACTTACGACGATCACCGCATGGCGATGTGCTTCTCGCTCGTGAGCCTGGGTGGCGTGCCGATCCGGATCAACGACCCGAAGTGCGTCGGCAAAACGTTTCCCGATTATTTCGAGCGCTTCACCGCGCTCGCTCAACCCTGATTCGCTTCTGAATCGACTGACGTGCGACTTTTTCGATGAAACCGATCCGTCCCTTTCACCAAACGCCCGTCATTACGATCGACGGCCCCAGCGCCTCCGGCAAGGGTACCGTGGCCGCGCTGGTTGCCGCGAATCTCGGCTTCCATTTGCTGGACAGCGGCGCGCTTTACCGGCTCGCCGCGCTTGCCAGCATGCGCTACGACATCGGGGAGGATGACGTCGAGGCGCTGGTAAAACTGATCGACGACCTCCATATTACTTTTCGCGAGGGGCTGGCCCAGCTCGACGGTGTCGACGTATCCGCCGATATTCGCGCCGAGGAAGTCGGCAGCCGGGCCTCGTCGATAGCCGTGCACGCCCCCGTGAGAGCCGCGCTGGTGGCCCGTCAGCGGGCTTTTCGCAAGGAACCGGGACTGGTCGCGGACGGCCGCGACATGGGCACGGTGATCTTCCAGGACGCCGTGTTGAAGGTGTTCATGACTGCCAGCGTCGAAGCCCGCGCGGCGCGCCGGCATAAGCAATTGATCCAAAAAGGATTTTCTGCTAATATAGATGACTTGCTCCGGGATTTGCGTGAGCGCGACGAGCGTGACAGTCAACGCGCGGCCGCGCCGCTCAAGCCCGCAGCGGATGCAAAGCTGCTTGATACCTCGGCATTGTCGATCGACCAGGCGGTTGAACAGGTGGTGCAGTGGTACGAAGCATTGGTCCCGCATGCTTGATGTCCGAGTGGTATCTGAGGATATCCGGGCAGCGGGCGCAGTAGAAGTAGGCGTTGTCAGTAGGTGCTCCGCGAGTGTCGTGGAGCGTGTATTAACCCCTTAACCCCGCGTGGCATTCGCACACAGCCGTCATTGCTGATCATCCGGTCAGCCGGGCACCGCGAGAACCATGCAAATTTTGATTTTTATGTCCGACCTGCAAACTTCCAACCCGAATACCGAATCTTTTGCGGCTCTGTTCGAAGAGTCGCTGACCAAGCAAGACATGCGCGCCGGCGAAGTGATCTCCGCCGAAGTCGTGCGTGTTGACCACAACTTCGTGGTCGTCAACGCTGGTCTCAAGTCCGAAGCCTACATCCCGCTCGAAGAGTTCCTGAACGACGCGGGCGAGGTAGAAGTGCAGGCGGGCGACTTCGTTTCCGTCGCGATCGACGCGCTGGAAAACGGCTATGGCGACACGATCCTGTCGCGCGACAAGGCGAAGCGCCTCGCTTCGTGGCTGTCGCTGGAAAAGGCTCTCGACAACAACGAACTCGTGACCGGCACGATCACGGGCAAGGTCAAGGGCGGCATGACCGTCATGGTCAACGGCATCCGCGCGTTCCTGCCGGGTTCGCTGGTTGATACGCGTCCGGTCAAGGACACGACCCCGTACGAAGGCAAGACGCTGGAATTCCGCGTCATCAAGCTCGACCGCAAGCGTAACAACGTCGTGCTGTCGCGCCGTGCCGTGATCGAAGCAACCCAGGGCGAAGAGCGCGCAAAGCTGCTCGAAACGCTGAAGGAAGGCGCGATCGTGGAAGGCGTGGTGAAGAACATTACCGACTACGGCGCGTTCGTGGACCTGGGCGGTATCGACGGCCTGCTGCACATCACCGACATCGCATGGCGTCGCGTGCGTCACCCGAGCGAAGTTCTGTCGGTTGGCCAGGAAGTCACCGCGAAGATCCTCAAGTTCGATCAAGAGAAGAACCGCGTTTCGCTGGGTATCAAGCAACTGGGCGACGATCCGTGGGAAGGCATCTCGCGCCGTTACCCGTCGGGCACGCGCCTGTTCGGTAAGGTCACCAACATCACCGACTACGGCGCATTCGTCGAAGTCGAATCGGGCATCGAAGGCCTGGTTCACGTGTCGGAAATGGACTGGACGAACAAGAACGTTGCACCGTCGAAGGTTGTTCAG